>Ga0207650_10000007_pt1 | contig 530810 bp, 416 predicted proteins | sample KBSS63metaG_FD_184325 | JGI IMG/M metagenome (GOLD analysis project Ga0207650, IMG submission 184325) | Switchgrass rhizosphere microbial communities from Kellogg Biological Station, Michigan, USA - KBS S6-3 metaG (SPAdes) (version 2) | ecosystem: Host-associated > Plants > Roots >...
GCGACCTGGTCAGTGATCAGCATGTGATATTCCTAATGATTCTTGACCCCCCATGGTGTGACCAGGTCGCTATCGCTCCCTGTACTGACCCGATCCAAGTGCGATTCCGACTTTTGAGGCAAAGCTGGGTCAGTACCACCTGCGGTAGCGGGTGGGTGCGCAGCCAAGAGCGCCAATGAGGCTACGCACCCACCCGCTATCGCAGGTGGTACTGACTGTGTCCAACAGTGGATCTTGACCTTAATACAAACCAGCTAATACCCCTCCCAAAATCTGCTTGTAAGGATTTGCCCGCAGCCGCGACCAACAGGTGGGTTACGAAATCTCAAGAGGAGAATACGAATCATGTCGAATAGATTAAAGGTGACCTTACTTGCAGTCATCATTGCCGGTTTCGGCGCCTGGTATGCATTCAGGCCCGAGCGGATTTTTATTAATCAAAGGGTAAACGAACAGTTTCCGACCGCGTCTGCGGCCAACAATCAACTTGCTGCCGGACAGTTCTACAGTGGCGCACATGAAACCAAAGGCATGGCCACCGTGTTTCAGCTTGCCGACGGCAAAAAGACACTGCGACTGACCAACTTTGCAACGTCGAATGGTCCAGACGTTCACGTCTACCTCGTCGCCGCGCAAGATGCCAAAGACAACGACGCCGTTACGAAAGCAGGCTTTGTAGACCTCGGCACTTTGAAAGGAAACATCGGCGATCAGAATTACGAGTTGCCGGCGAACGCAGACCTGGCGACGTATCGCGCAGTCACGATCTGGTGCAAACGTTTCAGCGTGAACTTCGGCACCGCGCCATTGAACTCGTCAATGCAATCGATGAACTTGCGGTAACGATCGGAGCCCCCCATGACCAGCAACAATCACTACGACGTAATCATCATCGGCACGGGCGCGGGCGGAGGCACGCTGGCCTACAGCCTCGCGCCCTCGGGCAAGAAGATCCTTCTCCTCGAGCGCGGCGATTACGTTCCGCGTGAGAAGGACAACTGGAGCACGCGCGCCGTAAATCTCGAAGCGAAATACAACACGAAAGAAGCGTGGCGCGACAACGAAGGCAAGGAACTTCATCCGCACACGAATTATTTCGTTGGTGGTAACACGAAGTTTTACGGCGCTGCTCTCTTCCGTCTGCGAAAAGAAGACTTCGGTGAGATTCGACATCACGGTGGGATCTCGCCTGCATGGCCCATCAGCTACGACGAGCTGGAGCCTTATTACACCCGGGCCGAGCATCTCTATCAGGTACACGGCAATCGCGGTGAAGATCCGACAGAGCCCTGGGCCAGCGCGCCTTACAAGTATGCGGCAGTTAGTCACGAGCAGCGCATTCAGCATTTGCATGACGATTTGGAACGGGCCGGTTTAAGGCCTTTTCATGTGCCGTTGGGCATTCGGATCGACGAGCAGAACGCGCACAAAAGTCTGTGCATTCGCTGCAACACTTGCGATGGTCATCCGTGTTTGATTGGTGCTAAGTCTGATGCGCAGACAATCTGTGTCGATCCTGCACTCGAGCATGAAAATGTTTCTCTGATTACAAACGCAAAAGTCCTGCGTCTCGAAACGAATGGCGACGCGCGCGAAGTCAGCAAAGTGATCGTCGATCGCGATGGTGTTCGCGAGGAGTATTCGGGCGACATCGTTGTGGTCTCGTGCGGTGCAGTAAATTCCGCCGCTTTGTTGTTGCGATCCGCGAATGATAGCCATCCAAACGGTCTTGCCAACGGATCTGATGTTGTCGGCCGTCACTACATGGGGCACATCAATTCGGTGTTGATGGCGCTTTCCAAATGTCCAAATCCAACCATCTTTCAAAAGACACTTGCAATCAATGACTTCTATTTCGGTTCGCGAGAGTGGGACTATCCGATGGGCCACATCTCGTTTGTCGGCAAGCTCGATGCTGACACGTTGAAAGCGGGCGCGCCGGCGATAGCTCCGGGATGGTCGCTGGATTTAATGGCCAAACACTCTTTGGACTTTTGGCTGACTTCTGAAGACTTACCCGACGCGGACAATCGCGTGACTATCGATCGCGACGGTCAGATCCGCGTCAGTTACAAACTAAACAACGTCGAAGGTCACGATCGCTTGAAGGCGCAGTTGCAGAAAGCGATGAAGCAAACGAATTGCGATGTCCACGGGCATGAGTGTCACCAGGGCTTGTTCGCGCGAAATCTTTACCTCGGCCAACGACTGCCACTCGCGGCAGTCGCGCACCAGAACGGCACCGTGCGTTTTGGCGACGATCCAAAAACGTCTGCACTCGATCGCAATTGCAAAGCACACGAGCTCGACAACCTTTACGTCGTTGATGCGAGCTTCTTTCCATCGAGTGGTGCGGTGAATCCCGCGCTCACGATCATGGCCAACGCATTGCGCGTCGGCGATCACCTGTTGGAGCGAATGAAATGAAACGGACCAAAGCAATAGTTTTAGGTTTACTGCTTACGCTGGGCGTTTTCGTTCAGACGACGACGGGCCAGTACCTGCCGACGGACGCGCGTGCTCTTAAAAGTACGCGCGTCCCCCTCCTCGTTCCGCTAGTCGAGCAGGTAGGCGCAATCGGCATGACAGTTTCAGACATGGATGCTTCCGTTGATTTCTATTCGCGTGTCTTGTCGTTTGAGAAGGTTTCCGATGTTGAAGTTACTGGGGAAGACTACGAACGGCTTCAGGGTGTCTTTGGTTTGCGCATGCGCGTGGTGCGAATGCGGCTCGGTGACGAGTTCATCGAGTTGACTGAGTATCTGACACCGAAAGGCCGTCCGGTTCCATTTGATTCACGCAGCAACGATCGCTGGTTTCAGCATATCGCGATCATTACCAGCGACATGGAAAAGGCTTACACACTGCTGCGCCAAAACAGAGTCGAACACGCCTCCACTGGTCCACAGCGTTTGCCGGATTGGAACAAGAACGCCGGCGGCATCAAGGCTTTCTACTTCCGCGATCCTGATAAGCACTGGCTCGAAATCCTGCAATTTCCAGAAGGCAAGGGCGATCAGAAGTGGCAGAAGAAAGACAAACTGTTTCTTGGTATCGATCACACGGCGATCGTTGTCAGCGATACCGAAGCGAGTCTGAAGTTTTATCGCGACGCACTCGGTCTGCACGTCGCCGGCACGAGCGAGAACTACGGCACAGAGCAGGAGCACCTCAACAACGTCTTCGGCGCAAGGTTACGCATTACGAGTCTTCGAGCTGGCAGCGGGGGGCCAGGAATCGAATTTCTCGAGTATCTTGCGCCGCGTGATGGGCGGCCTGCGCCTGCCGACGCGCGCGCGTCGGATCTATTTCACTGGCAAACCACGCTGATTGTTAACACCGCCGACTCGTTTGCGAAGCGTTTGCTTGCGGAGAACTCGCGCTTAGTTTCGCCAGGCGTCGTTTCGCTGAACGATAAGAGTTTGGGCTTTAGTAAAGGACTGTTAGCGAGAGATCCTGACGGTCACGTGATGGCATTGCTGGAGAGGTAACTCTTCTCTGTGCAATCTCTGTGTTCTCTGTGTCTGTGGTTTAACTAACCAGGGCAATAACTCACCACAGAGACACAGAGAACACAGAGATTGCACAGAGAGATCAATGGAGATACGGAGTAATTTTTATGACTACGGAAGAGCAACGACTGGAAGAAGCGCGTCAACGCACGAAGCACTGGAAGCGTTGGGGACCATATCTCAGCGAACGCGCGTGGGGCACGGTGCGTGAGGACTACAGTGCGTACGGCTCAGCCTGGGATTATTTCCCGCACGATCACGCGCGCTCACGGGCTTATCGTTGGAACGAAGACGGGATCGCGGGAATCTCCGACCGTCATCAGAAGATCTGTTTCGCCGTCGCCCTCTGGAACGGTCGCGATCCGATCCTGAAAGAACGTCTCTTCGGTTTGACCGGCAACGAAGGAAACCACGGCGAAGACGTCAAGGAATACTATTTTTATCTCGACTCAACTCCAACTCACTCGTACATGAAGTATTTGTACAAGTATCCGCAAGCTGAGTTTCCTTACGGCCAGTTGGTTTCAGCAAACCGGCAACGAGGAAAGCTCGAACCGGAGTTTGAGCTGATTGATACCGGTGTCTTCGATGGCGATCGCTACTTCGACGTCGTTGTCGAATATGCAAAAGCCGACGTCGAAGACATCCTCGTGAAAATCTCAGTGACGAATCACGGCCCGCAAGAAGCTTCGCTCAATCTGCTACCCACAATCTGGTTTCGCAATACATGGTCCTGGAATCAGAATGGCACGGCGAAACCATGGCTGCGTGGTACGAACGACGGCGTTATCGAACTCAACCAGGATGATGTTGGCAAACGCTGGTTGTACTGTGACGGCACGCCCGAGTTGCTCTTTACAGAAAACGATACCAACACTCAGCGTCTCTTCAATTTCACAAATGGCTCGCATTATTTCAAAGACGGCATCAACGAATATATCGTCCACGGCAATCAGCAAGCGATCAATCCAGAACAGAGAGGGACGAAGGCCGCTGCGAACTATACGCTCACGCTGGCGCCTGGTGCGTCCGCAACGATCCGTCTCCGGTTGTCAGACAAAACAGAAAACGCCTTCGCAGATTTCGAAACGATCTTCAACGATCGTATTCACGAAGCTGATGAGTTTTATGAAACTGTAATCCCCAATCATCTTTCACACGATGCGCGACTCGTGATGCGCCAGGCGTTCGCCGGCATGCTCTGGTCCAAACAGTTCTATCACTACGTAATCGAGCAATGGCTTGATGGCGATCCGGCGAATCCGAAACCTCCCTCAGAACGTGTACGCGGGCGTAATCACGAGTGGAAACATCTCTACAACGCCGACGTCATCTCGATGCCTGACAAGTGGGAGTATCCGTGGTACGCCGCCTGGGATCTTGCGTTTCATTGCGTGCCGCTGGCCCTCGTTGATTCAGAATTTGCGAAAGACCAGCTCATTCTGATGCTGCGCGAATGGTACATGCACCCGAACGGACAACTGCCTGCGTACGAGTGGGCGTTTGGCGACGTGAATCCACCGGTTCACGCATGGGCCGCGTGGCGTGTTTATAAGATCGAGAAGAGACGTCGCGGCGTTGGCGACACGGTTTTTCTCAAACGCGTGTTCAAGAAGTTGTTGCTGAATTTCACGTGGTGGGTCAATCGCAAAGATGCTGATGGAATGAACATCTTTCAAGGTGGCTTTCTCGGTCTCGACAACATCGGCGTCTTCGATCGCAGTTCACCACTGCCAACTGGTGGGCATATCGCTCAATCCGATGGCACCAGTTGGATGGCGATGTATGCACTGAATCTACTTGCGATCGCGATGGAGCTCGCGAAGGAAGATCCCTCCTATGAAGACGTAGCCAGCAAGTTCTGGGAACACTTTCTCTACATCGCACACGCGATGAATAATCGCGGCGACGATGAGATCAGATTGTGGGATGAGCAGGATGGCTTCTTCTACGATGTGTTGCATCTGCCCGAGGGCAAACCGTTTCCGATGAAGGTTCGCTCGATGGTCGGCTTGATCCCATTGTTTGCTGTCGAAACATTAGAACCGGAGCTGCTGGATCGTCTACCGGATTTCAAGCGGCGGATGGAATGGTTTATCCAAAACCGATCTGACCTGACGGCGAATGTCGCATGCATGCGTACGCCGGGAAATGGCGAGCGGCGTTTGTTATCAATCGTGAGCCAGGATCAGCTCCGAAGTGTGTTGCGATTCATGCTCGACGAGAATGAGTTCTTTTCGCAATACGGCATTCGGGCGATCTCGCGAGTTCACAAAGACCATCCGTACACACTGCAGGTCAACGGCACACAGCATCGCGTTGATTATGAGCCGGCGGAATCGAGCACCGGGTTGTTTGGTGGCAATTCAAACTGGCGCGGGCCGATCTGGTTTCCGTTGAACTACCTGCTGGTCGAGTCGCTGCAAAAGTTTCACCACTATCTCGGCGAAGATTTCAAAGTTGAGTGTCCGGTTGGTTCTGGTCAGATGCTGACTCTTTGGGAAGTCGCAGGTGAGATCTCAAAACGACTCTCGCGCATCTTCTTGAAAGACGACGACCAGCGAAGGCCAGTGTTTGGCGCAGCCGAAAAATTTCAAACTGATCCTAACTGGCGCGATCTAATTCCCTTCCACGAATACTTCCATGGCGACAATGGTTCAGGCGTGGGCGCCAGTCATCAAACAGGCTGGACCGGCCTGGTCGCGAAGCTACTTCAACAGAGTGGCGAATAAGCTGGATCCATCCACAGATTTCACAGATTTTTTCTGTGTAATCTGTGGATGGTTCTTGTAAGGAATTGTTTGGTGGCCCGACCAATGGGCATGAGAAACAAATGGGCAATCATCTTAGCAGGAGGCGATGGCACACGGTTACAGTCGATGACGCGTGCCATCACTGGCGATAACCGTCCGAAGCAGTTCGTACCGGTCATTGGCCGCAATACGCTTCTGGACCAGACGAGGCGACGAGTCGCTTTATCAATCGAACCCAGTCGCACGATGATCGTTCTAACGCAGAAGCATCAACGGTTTTATGAATCACTAGCCGCCGAAATCCCGGGAAATCTTCTTCTCGAACAACCCACGAACAAGGGAACAGCGCCCGCGATTCTTTACGCCCTGTTACGCGTCGCGGCGAAATCGCCAAAAGCAGTTGTTGCCCTCTTCCCTTCCGATCACTTTTTCGCGGATGACGAAGAATTCATGTCGCACATCGATGTAGCGATCGACGCTGTCCAGGTACAACCAGAGACAGTGATGCTCCTGGGAATCACACCAACTGCCCCGGAAACAGAGTACGGGTGGATCGAACCGCAGCCGTCCATCCTCGCGAGCGCGCAAAAATCAATTACGCGGGTCAGCAGGTTCTGGGAGAAGCCGAGTTCGAATCTGGCAACTTCGCTGATGCAACGCGGCTGTCTCTGGAATAGTTTCGTGATGGTCGGGTGTGTTGACGCGCTGCTGAAAATGACTCGAGCGGCTATGCCGGAAATGCACGCCGCCTTTGCGGCAATCACGCCGGCGTTCGAAACTGCGAACGAAAACAAAGCTCTCGCCGAACTCTATTCACACATCGACGATTCCAACTTTTCTCATCAGGTGCTCGCCGCACGACCAGGAGATCTAATGGTGATGAGAGTGGGAGATGTCGGCTGGAGCGATCTCGGTGAGCCTAATCGCGTGTTATCGGCTCTCGCTCGTACCGGAGTGCAATCAGAACTCGCGCTGTCCGCCAGCTAAACGCCTGCCGTCTAAACAAAAGGAGCAATAATGAAAGCAATTGCAGTCAGACCCGGAATACCGAATACAGTTCACCTGACAGAACTGCCGGCGCCCACCGTTAGTGAAATACCGAATGGACGCGGTGTGTTGGTGCGCGTGGTGCGCGTCGGTGTCGATGGAACAGACAAAGAGATCAACGCTGCTGAATATGGCCAGGCGCCGCACGGATACGACTTCCTCATCATCGGTCATGAAAGTTTTGGCCAGGTTGAAGCGGTTGGCCCAAATGTTACTGAGGTAAAACCGGGCGATTATGTTGTAGCGACTGTACGCCGCCCAGGTTCAAGCATCTACGACCTGATCGGCACAAATGACATGACGACCGACGACACGTACTTTGAACGTGGGATCAACCTGCGTCACGGTTACATGAGTGAGTACTACGTCGACGATGCTGAATTCATCGTCAAGATACCTCGAGGGCTGAAGGAAGTCGGCGTGTTGCTTGAACCGGCAACGGTTGTTGAGAAAGGAATTGCTCAGGCGTACGAGATTCAACGCCGCTTGAAAGTGTGGAAGCCAAAGCGTGCAGCGGTGATGGGTGCGGGAACAATCGGTCTGCTTGCCACTCTGGTCCTGCGTCTGAAAGGGCTGCAGGTGACGACGTTCGGCAAGACACCCAGGCCTTATCTGAATTCCGACCTGATCGAGGCGATCGGCGCGGGGTATCAATCGACGGAGGAGATGTCCATACTCGAAGGCGCAAAGAAGTTTGGACCGTTCGACATCATCTTTGAAGCAACCGGTTTCTCGCCCGTCGTTTTCGACAGTATGCAAGCGTTAGGGAGGAACGGCGTGCTGGTGCTCTCGAGCGTCACCGGCGGCGATCGCAAAGTGGAGGTCCCGGCCGACAAGATCAATCTTGAATTCGTGCTTGGTAACAAAGTGATGGTCGGAACTGTGAACGCAAATCGCGAATACTTTGAGATGGGAGTTAAGGATCTCGCTCAGGCCGAGGCTGAGTATCCCGGCTGGCTCTCGCGGCTGCTGACACATCCGGTGCGCGGTTTGGAAAACTATCAGGAGTTGTTCGCGAAGCTGACCAATCCAAACGGTGCAATCAAAGTTTTCTGCGAAGTAGCAGAGTTGTAAAGGGCCTTGCACAAAATCCCATCCACGGCAGTGGGTGGATACTTCTAATTCTGCTGAGAAGGGACTTGAACGATCCACCAACTTCCGTTGGTGGGATTAAAGCCGTTTTAAGGTTTTGGGGTAGAAAGGATCTGAAATGAACCACCCACTGCCGTGGGTGGTATTGGCTAGTTGTAGATTTTACAGCACTGACGATAGATACAGCGTCATGTTGATAACGATCAGCACCACCCAACTAACCGTCCAAGCCGGGCGAAAGCCATCGCGGCGTAGTAATACGTGCAACGTTATCGCCATCAGGACCACGCTCGCGAGGACATTGATGATCGATATCCACACCCACGGTTGCGCGGTCAGAAAGTTATAGAAGGCCGCGGGCAAAAGTGCGATCGATCCGATCAAACAGACCCACCCGAGTCGATTCCAATATCTCAATCTACTTCTTCGATCCAGAAAAGCAGCAGACAACAGTAACTGAATGGTCCAGGTAAAGCATGGGATTAAGAGCCCCTTCGTCAGAACCTCTCGCCAGCTAACAGTCTGGAAGAAGATTTTCAAAGACGCTGAGAAAACGGCCGTTACCAAAAAGGAGCCGATGAAAAGGAGGATAATTTTTTTCATTCGAAAATCACTCGACAACTAAGATCGTATGTTTTAGGATTCCCGCTGGACTGGGCCAACAGAATACGGTCACCTTCGCCTCGCATTCAATCGTAATCGGTTCTAATTCTTTGGAAGTACGTAGATGAAAACTTACTACGGAGCCGAAGCAATTACCGACCAGGATCGCGCCTACAATGGATCCCGTTTTGCCGAAGTGCGCGATGCCATCTTCGCCAACCCTTATCAACAGGTGCCAACCTACGAGGTAACGCTCAGGAGCGTGCTGAAGGGCGTTTTGTCGTTTGGCAAACGATACCTTTTTAAACTCGCCGTCGTGCGCACGGTTGATTCTCATGCTGACCTGCGCTGGGGCACGGACGGAAAAGGCTTCCGGCGGTTGTTGCATCCAAACGGCGTTTGTCTGACTGGACGTTGGCAAATTACAGAAGAAACGGAATATTCGGGCTACTTCCGCAAAGGCAGCGAAGCTTTGCTGATCGGACGTTATTCCACTTGCTGTACCGAGACCCAGCGTGGCCATTCGCGCTCACTCGCACTGGTCGGCAAGCTCTTTCCCACAACTGACGCAAACCACACGCAGCCTCTACGCACAGCCAGCTTTTTTACTCAGCAGGATATCGGCGGCGAGAACACTGATTACATCAACGATGCGGAATTGCGAAATGCACCCGATATTCATGTGCTGCGACGCGCTCGCGGCACGCCAATCCTGATTGTTACGGGTCTGGTTTTTCAAAAGGTCGACAAGGAGCCCGGACAGCGTCAGCTATATCAAATCGCCGAACTGGGCAAACCGGATAACGAGCCTACGCGCTCGCCGAGGTTTATGCGGCTGCTGGTAGCGGCCGATCAGCCGAGGATCGAGGGGAATGGGCTGGATTTTCGCGACGAAGTGATGGCGCAGATTTACGATCGAGGCGACGCAACTCCGAAGCGGACACTGCGGTTCGATATCGAAGTCACTGATGAAGGTTCAACTCGCGGCAAGATTTCACAAACCGTCACTTTTAGTAATTGGAGGCGTATTGGCCGGCTGACCTTTGATAATGCGGTGGTCTCCTATAACGGGGACTTTGTGCTGCACTTCAACCATCCAACCTGGCGTAACGACGGCAACGATCCGGCCACCGCCACGCGTGTAAATGAGCGAAAAGTCCAATCTTGACTCTGCGTAATCTCTGCGTTCTCTGCGCCTCTGCGGTTTACATGCTTTTTCGGTTTCTTTTACCGCAGAGGCGCAGAGAACGCAGAGATCACGCAGAGGTGCCTTGCAACTCGCGCTGTCATAAGGCATTATAAATCCCGATTAATCCTTCTCTCGCGCATCGACGGTGATGCGCTCCGCGCATAAAACGATAAGCGCCGGACGTTTGGATGGTTCGAGAGCAGGCCTGTTTCACACATATCGAAGCCCATCCGAACCTGATCCTTCGAACGCCACCGTTCGCCGAAGTCAAATCCGATTCGCAGCTTCTTTTCATTCCTAAAACAATAGGAAAAGGTATCTCTAATGGTCAAAAAACTTTATGTTGGAAACCTCGCTTTCCAAACAACCAGTCAGGATCTTCAGCAACTGTTTGCCCAAGCTGGAACAGTTGAATCAGCAAGCGTGATTGAGGATCGCGATACTGGACAATCGAAAGGTTTCGCTTTCGTTGAAATGTCTACGGAAGAAGAAGCGGCTGCAGCTATTGAACAGTTTAACGGAAAGGAAGTTGCTGGTCGCGCCTTGAAAGTCAACGAAGCCCGCCCGAAAGAAAATCGTAGCGGCGGTGGTGGACGTGGCTTTGGCGGCGGCGGCGGCAATCGCGGCGGTGGCGGTTACGGCGGCAATCGTGGCGGTGGCGGTGGTCGCGGCGGCGGCAACTCAGGACGTCGATCTGAGCCGCGCTGGTAATATCCGCTCTCTATGCAGTGTTCGGTCTCCGCATGATTGCGGAGATCGACGCTGTTGTGTCTAATTTTGGCGACTGACTCAAAGCTTGAGACGTCACCACACAAAAGGAATCTATGAATTTTTCTCAGTTAGGATTGACAGACGCACAAGTGCGCGTTTGCGAATCCCTCGGATACTTAAATCCCACACCAATACAAGCTAAAGGCATTCCCCTCATTCTAAGCGGCGCAGACATGATTGGCTGTGCCGAAACCGGCACTGGCAAGACGGCTGCATTTCTCCTTCCCGTCATTCAGAACCTGAGCGCCAAAAAGCGCCCGGGCATTCGTGTCCTTGTGCTTGCGCCGACGCGCGAACTGGCACTCCAGATCCAAAAGAACTACACGGAGCTCAATCATCTGAAAGGTAACGAGAGCGTTCTCGTTATCGGCGGCGCCAATATCAAAACGCAAATCACGGCTTTGCGCCGCAAGGCCACGATCGTCATTGCTACCCCTGGTCGTTTGTTGGACCTTACGGAACGTGACGTGATCGATCTCTCCAGTATCGAAGTCCTTGTCCTTGATGAGGCCGATCGCATGCTGGATATGGGTTTTCTGCCGGCGATCAAGAGAATCCTTGCAATGTTGCCGGAAAAGAGACAGACGCTGTTGTTCTCAGCCACGATGTCTTCAAGCATTGAAAGTTTAGCTCGCTCAACAATGAGACAACCGAAGCTGGTTGAAGTAAACACGCGAGGCCATGCGGCGCAGATGGTTGACCAAACTGCCTATTCAGTTTCACTGGAGAATAAGACAGCGCTGTTACTCAATTTGCTCGAGCGAGAGAACGAAAGCGAAGCGCTGGCAAAGGTTCTGGTGTTTACGCGCACTCGACGCGGCTCGGAACGCCTGTCACACATTCTCAGAGCCCGCAATCACAAAGCGAATCGCATTCACGCTGACCGGAGTCAGCCACAACGCGAAGCAGCTTTGCGCGACTTTCGTGAGGGACATACACGCGTGCTGGTAGCGACAGATATCGCGGCGCGAGGATTGGACGTTGATGCCGTTTCACACGTCATCAATTATGACGTGCCTGACGTTCCGGAAGACTACGTACACAGAGTCGGCCGAACGGGCAGAGCGGGTAAACAGGGCAAAGCGATCACGATCGTCACGCCCGTCGACGAGCTGTCGATAAGAGCAATTGAACGACTGATTGGACAACCGATAAAGCGAGTCGTGCCGGAAGGTTTTGGTGGTTTGCATGCAACGGTTTCGAGCCCACGCAAACCGTTCATGCCTTTCGGGCGGACTACCAGGAGCGCCGTGCGTTCTTTCAGGCCACAGCGCGGCCGCTAGTTCGTTAGTGTCTCAGTTTTGTAATTTTCACTGTGCAACCGCTGCGTTCGCTTTGCCTCTGTGTTTAGATAGGCGCGCAGAGATTGCACAGAGAAAGTTCAGACTAAGATTAAGCGAACAGGTTGTACAAGGAAGTTGAATGATATTTGAAAACTACACTCAAGCCACACCTGCAAGAGGCAGGGTTAATTGGGGCACAGCCATTTTTCTCATTATTGCGCATATTGCGGCCGTCGTGGCTCTCTGGTTCTGGAGCTGGCCTGCAGTGATTACCGCAATCATCCTTTATTGGGTGGGTGGAAGTCTTGGCATCGGCATGGGTTGGCACCGGCTGCTCACTCACCGCGGTTATAAAGTGCCGAAAGCGGTCGAATACTTTCTTGTCACGTGCGGTACGATGGCTCTTGAAGGTGGACCAATTCAATGGGTGGTAACTCACCGGATACATCACGCGCACACAGATAAACCTGGCGATCCGCACACGCCACGCCATGGCGGCTGGTGGGCACATATTGGTTGGATACTGTGGGGCACAGCACAGAACCACAGCGATGAAACCTTCGCTCGCTACGCACCTGATTTGATGAAAGACCGCTACTACCGCTGGCTCAATACCTACTACTATGTCCCGTTATTAGTAGTGGGGGTGATGCTCTTAATATTCGGCGGTTGGAGTGTAATGCTGTGGGGAGTTTTTCTACGTGTTACCCTCGCATTTCATACGACCTGGCTGGTCAATTCGGCTACGCACCTGTGGGGGAGAACTCGATTCCAAACCGGTGACGATTCGCGTAATAGCTGGTGGGTAGCGCTTCTGACCTTTGGTGAAGGCTGGCACAACAACCATCATGCTCATCCAACCTCAGCGCGTCATGGTCTGCGATGGTACGAGATCGATATAAACTGGCTGGGTATTCGTGCTTTGCAACTGATCGGACTGGCTCACGGCATCAAACGTCTCCGATTCAATCGCGCTTCCTCCGCGTGGCAACTGGTGCGCGGTCCTGTAAGATAGCAACGTTTTCAAGGTCAGTCCTGGGGCGCTCCGGTGACCGGAGCGCAACCTTGGCATATAAATTTTGTCGTTAGATCGCTGGCAATAGACCTCAACTTCGAAGCCACTCCCGTCAGCGTATGTTTAAACGCGGCATCCAGACTGGAAAGCAGTAATGAAAATCTTACTTTACAACCCTGACAACGGTGTGACGCACAACTTCATGCCACATCTCTGGATGTTTCTTCTGCAAGCGCTCACACCGGCTGGGCATGAGGTATTGCTTATAGACGGCAACGCGCGCGCGATGGATGAGAAGGACATCGTACGTTTCATTCGCGAAAACGATGTCAAACTTGTCGGCATCGGCGCGATGACGAGGATGATAGCCAAGGCTTACCGCATGGCTGATGCTATTCGCGCTGCGGGAATACCGGTTGTGATGGGCGGGCCTCACGTGACTGAAGTCCCGAACGAGGCGCTTGGGCAAGATGGTGGACCCCGTCACGCTGATGCCGTGGCTCTTGGTGAGGCCGACGAAACCTGGCCCGAGATCGTTAAGGATGCCGCAAATGGCAAACTCAAGGAGATCTACGAGCCGGTAGACGACAATGGTAAGGAGCGAAAACCCAGCCTCCAACCGTACCCCACCATTCCCTGGAGAACGATGGATTTGGATCAGTTCAATCTGGTCCCGAAATTCGTCGCCCCGATGCTCAAACGACATGGGACCGGCTGGGGAACGTTTCGACTCATTCCGATTGAATCCGGTCGCGGGTGTCCATACGGCTGCGAGTTCTGCACTGTGACTGGCTTCTTCGGCGACTCTATAAGATTCCGTACAAACGAAAGCGTTGTCAGTGAGTTGCTGCAACTGAAAGCTCGGGCGGCGAGTGAGCGCGGGCAAATCGCCGTCTTCTTCATCGACGACAATTTCGCCATCAATATAAAGCGCACTAAATCATTGTTGCGCGACATCATCGCTGCTGGTGCACAAATGAATTGGATTGCACAGATCAGCGCCAATCTGTTGCGAGACGAGGAACTTGTCGATTTGATAGCGGCCTCAGGAGGCAAGGTTATATTCATCGGCATGGAGTCAATCGACCCGACGAATCTTGCTGATGTGAACAAGTCTTTCAATAAACCTGCCGAGTACGCGGCGGTCCTGGAAAGACTTTCCAGGCGACATATTCATGCGATCACTTCCTTCATCTTTGGCATGGATAATGACACACCGGGTACGGCAGAGCGGACGCTCCAGCAAATTCGTAGCTGGCCGCCCGGATTGCCTGTCTTTGGATCTCTAACGCCCTTCCCATCAACTCCCCTTTACAAGAGGCTTGCAGATGCCGGGCGGCTCACGCGGCCCAAGCACTGGCTCGATTTCCGGCCCTTCCAGATGGCCCATACGCCTCTAAAGATGAGCATCGAGCAGACTCAAACAGAGATCGATCACGCGTGGGCGAATTCCTATAGTCCTGAAGGCATTGCGAGTGCGGTAAATTCGATCAGTGACCAGCCGGTAGGACAGCGAGTAAGCATACTGATTGCGCGACTTTGTTTTCGTGGTATCTATTTTCCGCAGATGGGCCGATGGGCCTGGACGAAAGTCATCGTCCAAAATCGGCGGACGATTTACAGCCTCGCAAAAGAAGGGGTGCTTACCTGGCGCAAGACGCGAAAGAATCGACAGGTCACAGTCAGCACCCCATCAGCAGCAACATGATCATTGTTGGACCGGGTCAGTACAGAGAGCGGTAGCGACCTGGTCCGTGATCAGCATTGACTACCACGGCTGACCAGGTCGCTACCGCTCTCTGTACTGACCCGGTCCAACGATAATCGCGAACACTCACGAGAATACGGGCGCCATTTCTTCAATTTGTTTTCGACCGCTCGAACTGAACTCACCAACAGTTGCCAGAAAGTTCGGATGCGTCAACGCCGACCCAAGATACGTCCAACGCAGAGCCTGCAACTGAATCGAGCGATATCGCGCCTGTTCAACGTCACTTAGCTGCCGTCCACTGGCACGCTGCAAAGCCTGCAGATCAAACTCGACTTGCTGCTTCAGACCGTCGTCGACCACGCCTCCGATTGACGCATAGTCGCTGATGCCTCTTTCAATCTCAGCCTGGCTGATATTCCCTGTCAGCGCCTGGATCATGAGGGTGTCCACCTTCGTGTGTTGCGCTTCCTCTACCCAGTGATGGCGCAACAAACTCTTGAACTGCGGATCGAGCTCATTGTCGTCTCGAATGCTCTCGAGATAGTGTTTCTGCGTCGCCCATTCGGTTCCGAGAATGACGAGCGCCACGCCCAGCGGGCCGTGAGACAAAACAGCCTTGCCGATTTCCTCGGGTGGACCAATGGTCTCGCAAGTCGTCACGAAGCCCTGCTTGAATTCTTCCGCGAATTTTTTGAACAAATGAATGTGTTTCGCCTCTTCGCTCGCGAATTGCAAAAGCGCTCGAGTCTGATAGTCATCCTCATTCAGGTTTGGTCGTACGTGGTCCAACACGAAAGGCAGAATAAACTCTTCGACGATGCCGAAGGTGCAGAGATAGCCGTAACCCCGAATCTGATTAAGCAGGATCTTCTCGTCGCTGCTCAAAAAATCGAGCGCATCCACTCGCGCGAGCGAGTCAGGCATGAATGGCCTCGTGAAGTCGAGGCGCTTTTCGCCGCCAATAATGTCTTCGACTCGCCAGTTCGCTTTTACCGATGCTGCCAAAGTTTCCTGATAGTTGTATGTGGTTGTAATCACAGTTCCCTCCAGTCAGTCTGTCCGTTCAAAGCATTGCGCGTCCGCCGCGTTACAACTAGAATCATGCGTCGTGTCGCTGACGCTGAACATGCTCGTGCGACCGAAGGAATTGACTCACCGTCCAGACTAAGCAGATCGATTTGCCGCGAGTGCGGCGGCTTTTGCCAAGCGTCCACCAACCCTGCATGGATGCCTTCTCGCAAATACTTAGTAGCGTCGTTTTGAAAGGCGCCCTTTTTTTCAACGCGGAGTTTTCTGCGCCGTGGGGCTTTAACGCTCCGCCTGCACAGGAGTTGACGCCGTGGCTGGCTCCCGACGCACCGCACCTGCTCGTCTATCATTTTTTAGTAGAAGGTTCGGGGATTGTGCGCCTTGGAAACGATCCGCCGATAGATTTGGTTCCGGGCGATGTTGTGGTAGTGCCGCACGGCGACGCTCACGAAATGTGCAGCGCGCAGGGCATGGGCCACAAATTGTCAGAAGCGATGATAGCGAAGTTGCAAACTCGCGATCTCACCGCGATGCAGGCCGGCGGTGGCGGCGAAGTCGCGCGTTTCGTTTGCGGCTTTATGGTTTGCGATCCGCTTCTGTGCCGCCCGATTCTGCAAAGTCTCCCACCGGCATTCAAAGTTAACCTGCGCACTGACAAATCGGGCCAATGGCTGGAGAGCACGCTGCTTCATCTGGTTGAGGAGGCTGCATCGGAAAGGGCCGGCAGCGAAGCCGTACTGGCAAAGCTGTCTGAAGCGTTGTTTGTTGATACGCTGCGTCGTTATCTCGCAGGTTTACCGGAACAGGAGGTTGGGTGGCTCGCCGCGGCGCGTGATCCGAGCATCGGAAAGAGTTTGATGCTGATGCATTCGCGCAGCCCGCATCCATGGACCATAGCTGAGTTGGCTAAGGAAGTTGGTCTGTCGCGCTCCTCGCTGGTGGAACGGTTCACGAGGTACTTGTCCGAACCACCGATGGCTTATCTCATTCGCTGGCGATTGAAATTGGCAGCGCGGGCTCTCGCTTCAACTTCACGCGGCGTTGCTGAAATCGCCGAAGACGTTGGTTACGAATCTGAAGCGGCTTTCAATCGTGCGTTCAAGCGTGAATTCGGTTTGCCGCCGGCTCGTTATCGAAACGAACACCGCACCGCGCGTGGATTTGCAGCGTAAGTTTCCTGACTCGTTACTCACACGGCCGCAGGGATTCTTTAAGCACTCTGAAGCACTCGGAACAAACCGGTTTTTGTTGCTTGCCAAACTCGGTTGGAGTTTCGCTTGGTGGCCCAGGTAAAACTCCTCCACGAAGCGGGAGCCCATACTGTTTCGCACAGTTGGCGCAGTATCCCAGAGCAAAGCCAACAGGCTCGTTCCGAAAATACTCCAGTACTTCTAGACCCGTAATCACACAGTCAATAGTAGAGCTCCCCGTTAGAATATCGTTTCGAACATGATCACAAACATGGACTAATCCCTGCTCGCCATGTTTCTCGCAAATGATTATTCCCATTGCTCAACTCTTACTGATTTACGGTGTCAGGCCCAGGAACCTTACGACGAAACAACTCTGCAATCAACTCGCAAGAAACGTTGTAATTCATCATAAAGCCTGCTGTCTTTCCAGTTGACAGCAGATCGAAAAGGAGTATCATTACCGCGTTCTCAGCAACGGTAAGCCACTATTCTGGCATCGTCTCCCTGCCGTTTTTAGGAGGAATTCTCTTAGCCTTCCCAGCAGGCTAAAGCGCATGTTTGGGCCGCGCGTTAGCAGAAATCCGTAAACCATAGTTGATAGTTCTCAAGTGGTTCATATCGGTATCGATATCAACTACTAATTGATAAGCCGTCGATTCTTTTGGATCACAATTGAGAAGATTGGTTCAAGTTTTTGAAGATTAAAGGTGGGTTTTAGACACAAGCAGAGTCGCAAAAACAGAAGCTCCGTCATTACTCGCGGTAACGACGGAGCCATCTAAACAACACAACCTTCACTGCATAAGCGGCAAAGATGCGTCGCTCGGACGGCCCGCATCATAACGCAAAATGCAGTGAGGACTCAACATATCGTAGGAGTCACATTGCACATGCCGCCTCCCGTTAACTCACCGCTATAGCTTTACTTATAGTTTTGGACCCGCTCGGATGAATCAGTGCCAGAGTGAGTAAAAGGAGTGGAATTGCCCTGTGTCTCCATTCAAATGGAGCTAAAACATGGGTGTTGAAACGTGGGCAAACAGCCGTCAATGGCATCTCGTATATACGAATCTCAAACAAGAAGAACGAGCCAATGATAATTTGATAGCCTGGGGCGTCGAGACCGTTCATGCAAAATTGAGAACTCGACGTTACAACGAATTCACTGGCGCACCAACTTACATCACTCAACCGTTGTTCCCGCGCTATCTCTTCGCTAAGTTCAATGCTCGGGAACAGCTATCTAAGATCCGCTTCACGCGCGGAATTCAAAATGTCGTATGTTTCGGTGAAAGCCTGGCGACGGTAGACCAGGAGATTATCGACATCATTCGTGAGCGCATCGACGAAAATGGTTTTGTCAAAACCAATAACGAGTTGAAGCCCGGAGACAAGGTGGTTATCAGCGCTGGCCCATTAAAGAATTTGATGGGAATCTTTGAACGTGAAGTCAAAGGAAGCGACCGGATCACCATATTGCTCACGGCCATCGGGTACCAGGGCCATCTTATGGTTGAGAGAGACCTGGTCCAGCGAGCTGCGGGATAAACCGGTTATTGCAAGCAGCGGCCTAATAACGCTTCTCTGTGCAACCTCTGTGTTCTCTGTGCCTCTGTGGTTGATGAATTCCGAGTAAAACAACCACCACAGAGACACAGAGGACACTGAGGTTGCACAGAGAAATCCCGGACAAGGGCTTTTGTGCAAGGCGCGTCTGGTCCAGTCTCCGCTGGCCAAAAAAGCACATAGACAGTATTATCCGTGTTCAACTTCACGGGTCCATGCCCGGGCCGGATAATCAAAGTTTATGTTTTTGAAACGTTACTCCTTGCTCTCCCACGCGTCGCAGTATCGTTGGTTTTTACTCCTGGCGATATTTTTCTCGCTTGTCGCAGTTCTCCCGATTACGCAGCGAGCTCAGCGCCAGTCTCAAAAAGTAAAAACGCCATCCGAGCGAACGAAGAAGAACTCTCTCAACGCCGTGCCGGGCGAGATTCTCGTGCGCTTCCGTCCTGAGTCAAAAAGCAAGCAGTTTGGCCGCCACCTACTGACCGAAAAATCCGGACGGCAAATCTCGCTATCTATCAGAGCCGTCAGCCCCAAATTCGAGATCGTGGAAGGACTGCGTGTCGCGCAAGTCAATCCCGCCGATACCAGCAATGCGATCGAAGCGCTGCGTGCGCGGCCTGACGTCGTCTATGCAGAACCTAATTTCATCAGGAGAGCGACGGCCGTCCCAAACGATCCGCGCTATCCGGAAATGTGGGGGCTCAACAATACCGGTCAACCCTCAGATTTTGGCGGACATCCCGGAAGTCCTGGCAACGACATACGCGCGCAGCAAGCCTGGGACATTACGACTGGCAATCGCAGCGTCGTAGTCGGAGTTATCGATTCGGGAATCGACATCAACCACCAGGATCTGCACGACAACATCTGGACTAATCCGGCTGAAGTCGCGGGCAACGGCCTCGATGACGACGGGAATGGATTCGTCGACGACATAAACGGCTGGGACTTTGCTCATAACGACGCCTCCGTCTTCGATTACACCGAACCCACTTATCCGCCGTCTGCAAGCTACACCGGCGACGTAGAAGATCATGGTACGCACGTAGCCGGCACGATCGGCGCAGTTGGTAATAATGGAACCGGCGTTACGGGAGTCAGTTGGCAGGTAAGCTTGATGTCGCTCAAGTTTCTGACCGAAGACGGAGCGGGAACGTCTGCGAATCTGTTGAACGCCTTCGCTTATGCGAAAGCGATGAAACAGCTTTGGGAGTCTTCAGGTGGGACGAAGGGCGCGAATATTCGGGTTCTTAACAACAGTTATGGCGGCGATAGATTTTCTCAGGCCGAGCTCGACGCGATTCGCGCCTTGAGCGACGCCGGAATCCTGTTTGTAGTCGCGGCCGGTAATGAAGGACTTCCTAACGACCTTTTTCCGGTCTATCCCTCGAATTACATTTCTCCAAACCTGATCTCCGTAGCAGCTTCGAGCGGCGGCGGAACCAGAGCTTTCTTCTCAAACTGGGGTGAGGCGACCGTAAACGTCACCGCGCCCGGCGAATTTATTCTGAGCACCACGCCGAAGAATACTTACGACTTTTTTGACGGCACCTCGATGGCTGCGCCGCATGTTTCCGGGAGCGCCGCGTTGGTTTGTGCGTTATCTCCGAACATCACGATGCCGAAGCTTCGCTTGTTGATGATGTACAGCGGACGTCTTGCGCCGTGGCAATTTCTCAACGTGTTTCCGATTTCAACCGGACGTAGCGTTGACGCGAGCAGGGCCTTGCAAGGTGTCAGCAGCACAGACGTAACGCCGCCGGGGCCCATCAACAATCTGAACGCGTTTATCAGCGATACATTTCCAAACTACACGCTCGGTTGGGTAACAGCCGGGGATGACGGAAATTCCGGGACGGCCGCGGCCTACGAACTTCGCTTCTCGGAAACAAACCTCAACGATGCAAATTGGGATTTGGCGACGCCTTTGCCTGGTCCGGTCCCCCACGAACCGATTAGTGGTCAAAGTGTCACCTTAAAGATTCCGTGGCGACACCCTTCAGGTTTCATCGGCGTTCGGGCAGTGGACGACGTTGGAAATAAAGGGCCGATATCGTCCATACCGGTTTCAGTGAGTGTGGACGTAGGCGATCCTTACACGATTGCTGAAACCGCGGCGGCTCCAGTTTCGACCGGCGGAACTGCGTTGGGATTGGTTGGCGATGACGAAGTAAAAACGATCAATTTGCCGTTCCGCTTCAAATATTATGGGATCGAATATCCTGCAGTTTCGGTGTCAACAAATGGCGTGCTGTATTTCGGTTTTCCTCCGGATGATGATGCGTTCAGCTCTCCGCGATTGCTGAATGGACGTCGCATGATCGCCGGCCTGTGGGACGATCTTCGCACTGATCGACGTGCCGGCGACGATGTTTATGTGGTCCAGGATACGGATCGGATAATTTTCAGGTGGCAGGCCGTCACGTTCGATCATCCGATCAGCCCAACACAAACGCGCGGCGAGAATCCGGTAAGTTTCGAGATCGAGCTGCGGTTCGACGGGACAATTACCGTGCGCTATGGTGATGGCAATCAGAAGCTAGTGCCGGTTGTCGGTATCAGTGATGGAGCGCCGGAACCTTATTTCTCGGAGTCGCATTCGTTCGCAGGCAGCTTGAAAGATCTGACGAATGCGCCGACTGTGGTCTTCGCGCGGCGCAGTCCTGTTCCACGCGGCGTGTTGACGGTTGCTTCAGAGAATCCGGCCAGCGGTGTCAGCATTACTGTCAGTCCGAATGACATCTCAGGTGCGGGCAACGGCACGACTGCGTTCACGCGCACTTACAATCCCGGCGATACGGTGACTCTAACGGCGCCCGCCACAATGAACGGGAACAACTTCAAAGTATGGAACAAAAATGGACAAGGTTGGAGTGGAACTGTCACGACAACCGTGGAAGTACGCGGTAATGTCACGATGACGGCGGTTTATTCCACCTCGCCCGTCTTAACCGTTAACTCTTCCAATCCAGACAGCGGGGTGAATATAACCGTTACTCCAAATGACAAGGATGGCGCGGGAAACGGTACTACACCATTCACGCGTACGTACAACGAATTTACGGGTGTGAATCTGACCGCCCCGGCTACTGTTGGTTCAAGTACTTTTTGGAAATGGCAAGTCGATGGCGTTGATTATGTGCAGAGTCAACTGGCAACGGTGTCGATGAACCAGGCTCACACGGCTACTGCTATTTACGTCACCGCAACGCCGACTCCAACTCCGACTCCGGTCCCCGGCGCTGGCGCGCAATCAATTGCGTTCGTCAAACAGGGAAGCTCGCCGGGAAGTGCCTCAGATCTTTTCCTCGTAGACCCGGATGGCACAAACGTTGTGAATATCACTGACGCAGCCGGTGAGGACACGCGACCGGACTGGTCACCGGACGGTTCGCGTCTCGCGTACACCTGCCTTCGTCAACCTGACGGCAGCATCAAGGCCCCGCAGCGTATCTGCGTCCGCAACGCCGACGGCACCGGATTCGCCGTGCTGTCTAACACCCTTGCAGAAGACTTTGGTCCAGCCTGGTCGCCCGATGGAACTCAAATCGCCTTTACGAGCTTCGTTCCGGGCTTTCAAAGTGTGTTGTCGATCATGAATGCGGATGGCACCGGCCGATTTCCAATCTTGATCTTCTCGAACGCAGCTAACCCAGACTGGTCTCCTGACGGCTTGTCACTTGTCCTCGAGACCGGGAATTCGATTTGGATTTATGGAAGGATTTCGGGGAACAGCTTGCGGCTAACGAATGCGACTGGCGATTCGCGGCCCCGCTTTTCACCTGACGGCTCGAAGGTTGTCTTTCAAAGCAATCGCGATGGGCAGGCCGAGATCTACATCATGAATTCCGACGGCACGGCGCAAACGCGGCTGACAAATAACCCAGCGCTGGACACAGCACCGGCATGGTCACCGGATGGGACAAAGATTCTGTTTACCTCGTTGCGCGATGGTCCAATGAGTCCGGCGCTTTACGTGATGAATGCCGATGGCAGCAGTCAAACCCGGGTGACGGCCGGCAGCGATGGCGTCTGGCGTCCGGATCTGGTCACGCCCGTTATATACACTGAAGAAGGTACGAACAATGTCGCGGCTGTCAATTCAGTTACCTTTGTCCGCGGGCCTTTTCAGATTCTTGATACGCACAATTTCAGCTTCGATAATCACACGCGCATAATGTTTTTCACGTCGAGTCTGGGGCTCGCGTCGCCACCAATTCCCGTACCGCCAGTATTGTCGGTACAAATAAACGGGATTGTTCTGGTGGTTCAAAACGTTGGGCCAATTACTGGAGTAAACGGCCTGACCGGCTCCTACGTGATCATCAGACTCCCTGACAATCTACCCAGCGGCAACCTGTCACTGACTGTCACTCTGCGTGGCAAGACCAGCGCACCCGTAATCCTCCCCATCGCGCCCTAGTTTTAACTCTGCGTCGCCTCTGCGTTCTCTGCGCCTCTGCGGTTTACATGCGTCGTCGTTTTCTTTTACCGCCGAGGCGCAGAGGACGCAGAGACTACGCAGAAAACTCCTCGACCTGTTGACTGCCTACACGAAGTAAACCTATACTCCTGTAGATTATCAACAGGAGACTACATGGCCGACACCAAGCACGTCGTTCTGCCGGGGACGCTGAATCTATTGATCCTCAAGACGCTCGCCTCACTCGGTGAGCTGCATGGTTATGGCATCGCTCGCCGTATCGAACAGGTCAGCGACGATCTGCTCGAGCTCAATCAGGGGACGGTATATCCAGCATTGCTAAAACTCGAACAAATGGGCTGGATCCGTACAAGGTGGAGCACCTCGGAAAATAACCGCCGCGCCAAATACTATTCACTTACCCGCGCCGGACGAAAACAGTTGACCGTGGAAGAAGACGCATGGCGCCGAACATCCGCAATCGTGACTCGCTTCCTCACGCCGTCGGAGAAATAAACATGACCAGCCTACGAATCCTTCTCTCGAAACTGCGCGGTCTGTTTCTGAAACGAAGACTCGAACAGGACATGCAAGACGAGATCAACGCGCATCTCGAAATGCTGATTGAGGACCACGTGCGACAGGGAATGACTCCCGAGGAAGCACGTTACCTCGCACTGCGGAAATTCGGCGGCGTCGAACAAGTAAAAGAGACGCATCGCGAGCGACGCACCCTCGCGCCGGTTGAGACATTACTGCGCGATTTGAAATACGGGTTCCGCATGTTGCGCCGCAGTCCCGGAGTCACGGCGGTCGCAGTCCTCTCTTTGGCCCTCGGTATCGGCGCGAATACAGCTCTGTTCAGTGTTGTCGATGCTGTGTTGTTGAAGACTTTGCCGGTCGAAGACCCGGAACGCTTGCTGGTGTTTGAGTGGCAGGCCGGAAGACAGTACAGAACGAGCGGCATGAGCGGCACTTCGAACGTCGATGGACCACCGGGCACGCGCAGTCTTTCCCTCTTTCGCTACGACGTGTTTGAAAAGCTGCACCGCGCCCAATCGGCGACGCCGGAGAGTCCCGTCAGCGATCTATTCGCTTTCGCTCCCCTCCCCGAACTAACAGCGAAGCTTGGCGATCAGGCGGAGATCGTCGACGGCCAGGCAGTCTCAGGCAACTACTTCAACGGCCTGCGACTGAACCCGATTCTGGGACGCGCCATCACTACTGAAGACGATCGACCCGGTTCGACGCAGGTTGTTGTTCTCAGTTACCAGTTGTGGCAAGACCGCTTCGGCGCTAACCCCAACGTCATCGGCCAACAATTCAAACTCAACCAGCAGTCTCTCACGATCATCGGTGTCACACCGCGCGGATTCAACGGCACGCTGCAAGTCGGGTTTAACCCGGCCGTCACGGTTCCTCTGTCGATCGAGCCGCTGCTGCGAGGTGACAACAGCAACTTGGCCACGGCGAACTCGCCCGGCGTCTGGTGGTTGAATGTGATGGGCCGGCTCAAACCGGGCGCGACCGAAGAACAAGTGCGCCAAAGCTTGAACGGCGCTTTTCAAACTGCTGCACTCGAGGCGATGCCGCCGCCGCGTAAAAGCAGTGACCCTGCACAGCTCGCTCCGAAAGATTATCCGCACTTGCGCTTTGAACCGGGTAATCTTGGAATGATGGACCGCCGCAAGTCTTATGCGTCAACTATCTACGGACTCTTCATCGTAGTTGCGCTCGTGCTTCTTATCGCCTGCGCAAACCTCGCCAACTTGCTGCTCGCGCGAGCAACTGTGCGACGACCGGAGATTAGCGTTCGCGTCGCGATCGGCGCCGGGCGCTGGCGACTGATCCGGCAACTGCTGACCGAAAGCTTACTGCTCGCCACACTCGGCGGCGCGATCGGTGTGCTCTTCGCTTTCTGGGGCAAGAGCGCGCTCGTGGCGCTCACTGACAACGAGACCGGACTCTTACCTAATGGCGTCGAGCTCAGTCTGAATTGGCGCGTACTCGTGTTTACGCTCGCAGTCTCGTTATTGACAGGTGTGTTGTTTGGTTTCGTACCAGCATGGCGCGCAACGACTCTGGATTTAAGTACGACGCTGAAGGAAAGCAGCCGTGCAACTGGCCGAGTGTCGGGTTTGAGCAAAGGGTTGCTGGTGGTCCAGGTAGCGTTGTCAGCGTTGTTACTGGTGGGCGCAGGGTTGTTCATCCGCACACTCTACAACCTGCAGCGAATCAAGCTCGGATTCAACCCGGAAAATCTTTTGGTATTCAGACTGCAGCCGGAGCGAGCGGGTTACAAAGAGGACCAGTTGTTGCGCTTCTACCAGCAGCTCTTTGAGCGTTTGGACCACCTGCCGTCCGTAAGTGGTGCAACGTTCGCGCGCGTCGAGCTGGTTGCAAATGAGAATTGGTCCAATGGGTTTCTGCTCCCCGGCGAATCGGTCGACGCGACGGAGCACGACACCATGCGGCAAATGGTGCGTGAAAATTATTTCGCGACGATGGAAATTCCCTTCCTGCGCGGGCGTGAATTCACGCCGCACGACAACCTGCACGCTCCTGCCGTTGCCATCGTCAATCAAACTTTCCAGCATCAGTACTTTCCCAACGAAGAGGTCCTTGGAAAACGCATCAGGTTCACTGACGACAACAAGCTTGAAGTCGAAATTGTCGGCGTAGTGGCTGACACGAAATATGATCGCCAACGCGATCAGGATCAGCCGTTGCTATACACACCCTGGCAGCAGGACCCAACAAGTATCGGCGAGATGCATTTCGCGCTGCGCACAGTAAGTAATCCGGCTACGCTCGCGGAACGGGTGCGTCTCGTCGTCCGCGAGCTCGACAGTAATCTTCCTGTAACTCAGGTCGGCACGCAGTCTGCGCGAGCTGAGGCGACGCTCGGACAGGAGCGGCTCTATGCACGTCTGCTGAGTTTCTTCGGCATACTCGCACTCGTACTCGCGGCCATCGGACTCTTCGGCGTGCTTGCGTATTCAGTTAGTCAACGGACGAAGGAGATCGGGATTCGTATGGCATTCGGGGCGCAAGTAGCTCAGGTCATACGACTCGTCATCTGGCAGGGGATGAAGCTCGTGCTGCTGGGCCTCGTGGTTAGTGCGTTGATCGGTTATGTCTTAAAGCGCCTGCTCGAATGTGAATATTTCGCACCCGATAGTTGGCAGCAACAGATGGCCCAACAACTCTACGGGGTCAAAATAAGCGATCCGCTAACCTTGATCGTGATCGCCACGCTGCTAACCCTCGTCGCCCTACTCTCCTGTTGGTTACCGGCACGCCGCGCAGCGAAAGTCGATCCCCTCGTGGCCCTCAGATACGAATAAATTCTTCTCTGTGCAACCTCTGTGTCCTCTGTGTCTCTGTGGTGATGATCAGATTGGTAACCACAGAGACACAGAGAACACAGAGGTTGCACAGAGTTGTTTGCTGAACTACCTTGTCAGGTATGAATGCAGTGTGGACAGTTCATAAGTTTGGGGGCACGAGTCTCGCCGATGCCGATCGTTATCGAGCAGCGTGTGCAATCATTCTTTCGGAAACGTCAGGTAAGCGGGTTGCGGTAGTGGTTTCCGCGATGAGTGGCGTGACCAATGCGCTCATTGAGTCCGTGAATCTCGCGGCCACTCACGACGAGTCGTACTTAAACAAACTCGAGGCGCTCGAAAACCAGCACCTCGAAACCATCAACGCCCTGCAACTTCGAAACAGCCCAACTCTCAGCGAGACAGTTCACTCCGATTTCAACGCGATCAAAGAAGTGCTGAGAGGCGTTTGGATCACCAGACTCGCTTCCGAGCGCATCATTGAATTCGTCTCCGGCCACGGCGAGTTGTGGTCGGCCCAACTCCTGCACGCTTACCTCGAATCGCAAAACCATCGCTCGAGTTGGCTCGACGCCCGCAAGACTCTCGTCGTCGAACCGAACGCCAACACTGTTACGGTCGACTGGCAGGCTTCGAAGCAGAAACTGCAAGCACAATCCATCGAGACTGACTTCCTTGTAATCACCGGTTACATCGCCTCGACGCACGACGGAGTCGCGACAACGTTGAAACGAAATGGCAGCGACCTCTCGGCGTCTATCTTCGGCGCACTACTCGGCGCGGATTCCGTCACGATCTGGACAGACGTCGACGGAGTGTTCAGCGCGGATCCGCGACGAGTTCCGGAGGCTGTCGTTGTACCTGAACTTTCGTACCAGGAGGCGGCGGAGCTCGCGTACTTCGGTGCCAAGGTTATTCATCCGAGCACGATGTCGCCCGCGATCGCACACAACATCACGGTTGCGATCAAAAACACTTTCAAGCCTGATGCGCCGGGCACGAAAATCTCCGCTACCTCGCCGATGGACATGCCGATAAAAGGGTTTGCGGCCGTCGAAGATGTGGTCCTGATCAATGTGGAAGGCACGGGGATGATCGGCATTCCCGGTGTGGCCCACAAAGTGTTCGGTGCTCTGCGTGCTGTAGAGGTGTCCGTCGTCATGATCTCGCAGGCGAGCTCTGAGCATTCGATCTGCTTCGCCGTTCCGCGTGTACATGCAGCGCTCGCGAAAAAGACTGTTGAGGAGACGTTTGTTGTCGAGATGCAACGTGGAGAGATTCAGACGGTGGATCTGACAGAGGGTTGTTGCATCGTGGCGATGGTGGGCAACGGCATGATCGAGCGATTGGGAATGGCCGGAAAGTTTTTTAGTGCGCTCGGAAAGGCTGGCATCAACGTCAGGGCGATCGCGCAAGGATCGTCGGAACGAAATATCTCCGCGGTGATCGAACAGGCTGAAGCAACCAGGGCCTTGCGAGCGGTCCACTCCGCCTTCTATCTCTCAAACCAGACACTTTCAATCGGCGTGATCGGCACCGGTTTGATAGGTGGCACGCTGCTGAGTCAACTGCAAACTCGAATTGATGATCTCAAGCAACATCGCGGCATCGATTTACGAGTGCGCGGGGTCATGAACAGTCGTCAGATGATCCTCGCCGACCGGCATCTCGCGCTCGATCGTTGGCGCGATGAGTTATCCGGGAGCGCGAAGAGCGCTGATCTCGAGAGTTTCATCAATCATGTTAATGCGGATCATCTGCCTCATGCCGTGCTGATCGATGCAACCGCCAGTGCTGAATTGACTACGCATTACGAGAACTGGCTCTCCAAAGGGATCAACATAATCACGCCGAACAAGAAGAGTAACGCCGGGCCACTCGCTGGGTATCGAAGCTTGCGCGAAACCGCTCGCAGGCATCAGCGGTATTTTCTCTACGAGACAAATGTCGGCGCCGGGCTGCCGATCATTCAGACGCTTCGCGGTCTGGTCGAGACTGGCGATGAAGTTATCAAGATCGAGGGCGTGTTATCAGGCACACTCTCCTACATTTTCAACTCGTTCGACGGTCGCCGTACGTTTTCTGAGGTTGTGCGAGAGGCGCATTCGTTGGGTTTGACTGAGCCGGATCCACGTGAAGACCTATCGGGTATGGACGTCGCTCGCAAACTGATCATTCTGGCGCGGGAGATGGGTCTTGAAGTGGAGATGGATTCAGTTCATGTTGAGAGTCTCGCGGATGAAGACGATCAGACGATCGCGGCATTGTTGAGCTCCGCGCGCGAAGCAGGTCAGGTGGTACGGTATGTTGGGACGATTGATAGCAACGGTGATTTATCGGCGCAGATGCGTCGCTATCCGGTGGACCACCCGTTCGCAAGCCTGAGTGGCAGCGACAACATCGTGAGTTTCCAAACCGCGCGGTATAACACGCAGCCGATGATCGTGAGAGGACCCGGCGCCGGACCCGAGGTAACGGCAGCCGGCGTCTTCGCCGATCTCCTCCGCCTCGCCTCCTTCCTCGGCGCACCGCATTGAAGCACAATTGTTGGGCGGCATGCTTGGACCGGGTCAGTACAGGGAGCGGTAGCGACCTGGTCTCTCCATGACACGAGGTGATGGGGGTGACCAGGTCGCTACTGCTCCCTGTACTGACCCGGTCCAAGCACGCCGCCCTTACAATTGTCCGTACTCTCAGAAGGAAAACTTCAACTGATAACGAATCACGCGGCCGCCGCCGTCCGAGAACTCGGGATGTAAAAACTGGCCCGCCGCCGAGGTAAACACATTCGCCGGCACCCCGGTACTCCCCGGCGAGAATGGACTCACACTCGCCGTCCCGTACTGCGGATGATTGAAGACGTTATAAAACTCCGCCCTCAACTCAACCGACTTCGCCTCACCAACATGAATTCGCTTCAGCAGGTTGAGGTTCCAGTTATTCTGACCCGGAGTCCGCAGCGTATTGCGTCCGAGATTACCGCGCCGTCCGGTGCCCGCCAGCAATCCAATGTATTGCGCGTTCGCCGGATTGATACACGCACCCGCCGCATCAGGATTCGTGTAGAAGGTCGCGCCAACCGCAACACCACATGGATTAGCTGCAGCCGTAGCAATCGCCGGTACAGCACGAACTCCTGGTTGACCATTCGGATTGAAGTCCGGTCGATCGAAGTTTCCACCAATCGAGTCCGCATCCTGTCCATTCACCACCGTGAGCGGCACTCCGGTTTCAAACGTCGTCACACCTGACAGCTGAAAACCTCCCAGCAGGTGCCCGACAAACCCGCGCTGGTCTCTATAAAACGGAAGCTCGTAAACATACGTCAACGAGAACCGGTGCGTGCGATCGAAGAACGAGACTCCACGTTCAGCGGCCTGCCCGCCGAAGATTGACGGGAACGAAGCCTGCTGCGGCAGGTTAGTATCCGCAACTGTAAAGACCTCGCTCGCATTGTCGATGAGCTTGGACCACGTGTAAGCAGAGCTGAGTGAGAAACCATTCGTGAAACGGCGCGTCACCAGCAATTGAGCTGAGTGATAAGTCGACGAACCACCGTTCGTGCGAATCAAACGCGACCCTTGCAGGTTGTCGAGCCGGCCTGAGATCAAACAGCCGGTCGTGTTCGGCGTGCAGGTGGTCGAGCCCGTAAACCCCGCCGGAGTGATGCGTTGAATTCCGGGATTGGCGGCTGTGGCAACTGCCGGCACACTCGGATTCAGATCCTCATTCAGGTAGAGCTTGGTCCCCTTCGAGCCGACATACGACGCATCGATAAGAAGGTTTCCGGGCAATTCTCGCTGAACTCCCACAGACCAACGCTGATAGTAAGGATTGACGAGGTTCCCGACGACGAGCGTTTGGGAATCGAGTGGCGACAACGGCCGCGGAGTTAAAGGCAAAGCACCAGTGACGTTCGTCAAACCTCTTGGCAAGCCGGCATTGACAACCGACGGCACTGCGGTCGCAACAACGTTGGGCGAAGAAGTCGCGGCATTCGAAGCGATGTTGTTGAAGAACGAATCGTAACCAAGCTGATAACCCATGCGGATGACCATTTGCCGGTTGCCAAAGATTCGTCCCAGCAGTCCGTTTTCGAACGCAGGTGCATAAGCGAGACCAAACGTCGGCGCAAAGTTGTTGTTGTCGTCTGCGACCTCGTTGGGTTGGCTGTATGGACCAGCAAACGTCACGGGATTTACATTGAACAACCCGGTAAACGCCGCAGTCTGAAGAGAGTTGATAGCGTTGCCGAAGTTCTCGTAACGCAAGCCGAGTGTCAGTGTGGTTGAGTCAGAAACGCGCCAGCGATCCTGCGCGAAATACGCCTGCCGAAACAGGAACGGATAATACCTCGGGCTTCCAAAATCTCGCTGTGTGCCACCGCCCGAGCCGGCAAAGTTGTCGATGTAATTACCCAACGCAGTGAAGCCACCGCCCGAGCGGTAGGTCAATAGACCACGCTCGACGATCGGCGCAAACTGTCGCGACCGCTGCTGGAGTAAATCCAAACCAAAACGGAAAGAATGATTTCCGCGAAGGTAAGTGAGCGTGTCCTGAACCACATAATTATTTGCGACACGACCCTGCGGCAGGTTCGTGGCGACACCAAATTGGGCGAGCGTCGAGATGTCGAATCGCGGCAACACCAGTCCGAGTGGGTCTTCCGGATTGAGTGGAAAATTGATGAGGATCCGGTTGTAAGCAAGACGTGCTTCATTGGTCCAACTCGGTGAGAAGATGTGCGTCTCGCTGAGCAGCAGATTCTGATACGTGTTGTTGTTGGCGGTGCCAAATCCCGGGAACGTGATTCCGCCGCCTAACGGATCTTTCTGATCGTCAAACAGATAACGCGCTGAGAACTGATCGTTCTCACCGATTTTGTGATCGATACGCAATTGCGCCTGACGCTCGCGATACGTTTGCGGTACGAAGAGTGAGCCCGTTCCAAACTGAATGTTGCAAGGCGCCGGACAACCGGGACGCGCGCCGATGTCGATGTTCTGGAAAGACGCCTCGCCGATGACGTTCTTCGTCACGTCCATTAGGAGATCGACGCGAGGATTAATACCGACCGGAAAAAGATTTCTCAACTGGTTGCGTCCGGTCTGAGTTAGCACAGTCCTGGAAGCCTGTGTGGAAGCACTGCGAAACTGTTCCTGCCACGCGGCAAAAAAGAAGGTTCGTTGACGGCCGTCGTAACGCCACATCGAGCCACCTTCACCGAAGTGCGGAAATAGCAAAGGACCACCGAGCGTGCCTGCGTAGTACTGCTCGGTGCCGCGTGCCGGATGGCCGCGCTCGCGAAGTACGGCCGAAAGAGACTGTGTGTTGGTAAGGGCGTCGTCGCGAGTGACGTCGAAGAGATAAGCCACGCTGCCGTGAAAAGCATCGGTACCTGATTTCGTAACGGTGTTGACGACAGCGCCGCCTGCGCGACCAAACTCCGCATCGTAGTTTGAAGTCTGAACTGAAACTTCCTGCACCGCGTCAGGATTTGTGATCTGGAAAGCCTGTCCGGCAACTGAGATATCGTTATTCTCAGTGCCGTCGATCAGGAAGTTGTTCGAACGCCCGCGCGAGCCATTGACTGAAAACGTGCCGACGCCGAAGCCGAAGCGGTTAGTTGAAACTCCGGGGAGTGTCAGCGCCAGTGAAACCGGATTGCGACCGGCAACCGGCAGCTCGGTAATCCTGACTTTATCAATATTGCCGCCGCGCACCGGCGCTTCAACCTGGAGAAGCTGGCCGGCGTCAGCGGCGACATTAACCGTCTCGACTTGTCCCGCCGGAGCCATCTGCGCCGGAGCATCCGAAGTTTGATTTGCTCGCACTTCAACTCCAGTGCGCACGATTTCGCCGAAGCCGGTGGCATTTACCTTCACTGAATAGGTTCCCGGATCGACGGCTTCGAATCGATAAAGCCCTTCATTGTTAGTGGTGGTAGTGCGATTTAGTTTGGTTGCGGCGCTCGTCAGCGTAACCTGAGCGCCGGCGATCAGCGCACCATTGGGATCGGTCACTGTTCCGCTAACAGTGCCTCGACTGGTTTGACCGAAAGTCAGTGTTGATAGGGTGAAAACAACGGCCACGATAAGGAGAGATCGAACAGTCATGGACTTCCTCCTAGAAGTTAGTTGACCAAAGGCGTTTACGATTTTTCGTATGCCGACGCGACCTAATTTGATCCGAGCGAGGTTGTTAAAATGTGTGCCTGATTTGGCCGATGCAAGCACTATTCCGATTTTCGTACGAGGATATGATCGAGCCGATTTGTTTGTTTGTTCGAAAATGACATTGGTTGAAAACAGTGAGTTGAATGTTGATTCATAATCTTGGACAGGAGTGTCTCTGATCTTGGATCCGTCGGTAAAATTTTGTTGAGCAGTGAGGCAGAGTGTTCCAAAATTTCGGACATTTCTCATCCACAGATTACACAGACGCTATTAAAAATCTGCGTAATCTGTGGATAACTAAACTACTATTCGTCGCCCAGAACGCTTGAATAAACAACCGCCTTCGCGACGCCGAAGGTGCCGACCCAAAGCACGCCGTTCTCGTTTATGTCGAACTGAGTAGTCTTACCAAATTCCGGAAGGCGCGTCAGCACTCTGCCATCGATGACGTCGCCCGTTCGGGCAACGAGTTGCAAGTCTTCATCAGACGTGCCGATCCAGATCCCCATGCTGTTTGACGTGTTTACGCCGCCGGCGCCAAGATTCAGTGTCGCGATGAAAGCCACGCGGCCGTCATTCAAAAGCAGGTAGTCGCGGAACGTCGCGAATGTACCTGTTGTGCCCGGCGCGTTGGTATCTTTGAGAGCGATCGTCGTCGTGTTTCGACCGTCACCACGAAAGATGCCGCTCGAGCTCGTGCCGCCGGTCAAGCCTGCATTGAATGCTACTTCACCGCGGTCACTGAGTTTAATGCGACCCAGAAAATTACCGTTGTAGTTGCCACCCTTCGGAGCGGGTTGTTGCTGGAGCGCAATCGCGATCGCATTCGTCCCGTCGCCAACGAACAAACCTGAATGGATCGTGCTGTTAATCAATGAAGCAACCGCGACAACCTGACCGTGATTGCTTATTACCGGCTCACCAAAGTCTCCGAAGGTTGCGCCGCCGGGTGCGATCTGATTGGTGACGAATACCGGCGTGAGGTCTGTACCATCGCCGCGAAAGATACCGAAGCCACCTGTCAACTCAGAGAAAAACGCCACCTGTCCGCGATCGTTGATAACCGGTGTACCCAATAACGTAAAGTTTCCGCCTGCTGGTGCGCTGATATCGTCGCGAGCGATGGCGACCGTCTGTTTGCCGTCGCTTCGGAAGACTCCCTGCGTTGCCGTCGAGCCGTTCACGAGTGCTGCATAAGCGATCGCGCCGTGTTCATTCGTGGCGCGTGGTCCTCCCGCGAGTGTCATCGTGCCACCGCCGGGCGCTGCGTCTCCGTCGCGCATGAGTGGAATGATCGATTTTCCGTCGCTGCTCAAGATATCGATGCTGTTCGAGTCGAAGACGACGTCGCCGTTCGGTGTGATGAATGGGTTAACTACAAAATCTGGTCCAAGTGCAATGACAGAGTTCGTGTTACCGTCTCCTACAAAGATACCGGTAGCGAAGAATGGATCACCGACAACTGCATCAAAGGTGACCTCATGGCTTGCATTCACTCTAGCGTTGGAAAAAGAACCCGGAAGGTATTTGCCGCCGGTTGGAGCCTCGTCGCCGCTCGCTGCGATGACCGTATGACGCACTTTAACGTTCGCCGCTGTTGAGATCTGCGCGAACGGGAGCGACACCGACGCTGCCACAGCCAGAACAATCAGGTATAAGAACACTCTCATAATCGTCTCTCCTGTTATCAAAACCAAACGTTTGTATAACTGTGTACTAACCGAAGGTATCTGCGGTTTATTCCACAAACTCGTTTTGTGTTTTTGCGGCTCTTTGTGGCTAAATTGAAAAATGAAGACGATTGGTATTGCTGCGCATAGCGCTGAGGGTGCTGCTCTTTGTTACCTGACCGCAGTTAGAGAAGGTGGGATGCAGCTCGGTCCACACATGCACCCACCCATCGTGATGAGCTCCGTGCCGTTGGCGTTGAGCATGCCGGGTTGGGAAACCGATAACCACGAAGACGTTGCGAAGTTTTTATCGCAGGGTGTTGAGATGGTCGCGGACGCCGGCGCTGATTTTTATGTCTGTCCGGATAACACGGCGCACATCGTGCTGGAAAAGATCGCTTCAGATCTGCCGATACCAGGACTGCACATTGCTGAAGTAGTTTGTCGCGAGATAACAGCACAAGGATGGAAGCGCGTCGGACTACTTGGCACGAGGTGGACCATGACCGGGCCAGTCTACGCGCGTGCGCTCGAGCAGCGTGGACTCGAACGCATAGTTCCCGATGAGCCAGTAAGAGAACAGCTAAATGCAGCGATCTTCGACGAGCTCTGCCAGTCGATCTTCAACGCAGAGACCACTCAACGTTTCGTCAACGCGATCGAAGATCTCAAAGCCAGAGGCGCTGCATGCGTGATCCTCGGCTGCACCGAGATCCCGCTGATCATTAACGAAACTAACTCACCGCTTCCCGTTCTTGATTCAACACGATTGCTGGCGAAATACGCGGTTAACGAAGCGACGAGCGATCGGCCTATTGAGATCCGGTCTGGGTGGTTAGCAATTTAGACCTCGTACGCAAATCAAAACTTTCGCCAGTCTCGAGCCAGTAATACCAATTGTTATCGTGTTTCGTGTTGTCGTAAATCGCAACGCGGCCGTTACCAATCACTTGAAAGCGATCACCAGTGACGACAATCGCTGCTTTCTCGTCGATACCGATTCCCAGTAGCTGCGGATGATTGTCCAGGATCGTTACCAGTTCGTTCTGGCGCATCGCCTCCGACAGATGCGGGTTGACGGCGACGTTCGTTAGAAATGCGAAACCGCGCTCACTTCCTTTTGCCATCAAGACCGGCTTATTCGGATTGCCCCTGATCGTGTATGAGCCCTGGATAATCGCTCCTGCTGAATTGCCGCCGATAACCCCACCGCGCCTGAGAACCGCTTCAAGCTCTCGTTGCGTTAATGTGTCGAGATAAGCTTGCGATAAGCGCCCCGCGTTCCCGCCACTTATCCACACGCCGTCTGCGCTACGCAGAGGCTTGACGAAGTCCTCCGAGTTCGCAATTTTTCGATTTCGTGTGTGCAGAATCGTAATGTTCTTAATACCAAACAACTTGCACAACTCAGCCTTAAACTCAGGTGTATTAGCTGGTAGTTGATCTGAGTTAAGCGCCCAAATGAGACCGGAAGGCATTATCAGGCTTGATGCTGCGGTCGGAATGTAAACGATATTGGCGTCAGGTCCGCCGGCGAGCGTCACGAACTCTTTCACGCCGGTCTCCAGATCGCCGCCAGTCAATATCAATGTCCCCTTCTCAACGCCGTTGGACGTGTGCGCGATTGCTACGGAGAAAGTGAAGAAGAAACTAAGCAGGAGCCCAGCGAGCCGGCGAAGATGAATACGATTCCCTGTCATGATGCGTCATAAAACACATCGGGCCTCGCAAAAGTTACACAAAGATTTGAACAGATTCTTGTGTGCGGTAGCAAACAATTCTTTAGCGGCTCGTGCCGGTTTCGCCACCACCGAATAACCGTCGGAAGAAGCGCGCGATGATGGCCCAGATAGCGCGAAATGCGAGTGGAGCGGCGGCGACAGGTTTCGGCTCTGGTGGAGTTGGTTCGGCGACGGGTTGAGCTGATGGCTGGGGCTCTTCAGCGACTTCTAACTGCTGCCTCACGCACGTCGAGAACTGGCGGAACATTTGTCGTGACACTTCTTCGATCATCCCGCGACCGAATTGAACGATTTTTCCAACGAGGTCGATGTCGGCATTTACTAAAACCTCGCAGCCGCCGCTGGGGAGTGGTGAGACAGTGCTCAGCATCGACACCTTCGTTGATCCGGAGCCGCCGACTTCGCGGGCGTCGCCAACCATCCGCACCTGGTGTGTTTCTTCGTTTATATCGGTGAACTTCGCCTGGCCTTTATACGACATCGAAAGCGGTCCAACCTTCACTTTGATCGCGCCGAGGAACGTCCGATCGTCCTGTTGCTCAAGCAGCTCCGCACCCGGAAGACACTGAACCACACGCTTCGGATCGATCAAATAGTTCCAAACGCGCTCAACAGGCGCCTTCACCTCGAAGCGCTCCTCAATCTTAAAAGCCATCATTCACCTCCGCCGCCGACAATAACACGTTTTCCGAAATCGATTACGGCGCAAACAATTAACGCCGAAGGCGTTCGCTAATTTCAGCCCAGGGTTCGAGCTTGCGAGAACCCTGGGGCCATCACATCAAAAAGCGTTTTTAACCCTGAAAGGGTTCGCCAACCGCCGAACCCTTTCAGGGTTTAATAGGAATTTTAAAACGCTTACCCAGGTTGTCGCTGGCGCTCCAACCCAGGCCTGAAATTAGCGAACGCCTTCGGCGTTTGGTCCATGTTGACGTTAATGCGACTGCCCTCGTATGATCGTGCCCTTCCCACAGTTGACACGCTCAGCTTGAACGAAAAATCGATTCCGATGTAGGAAAGGTGACGCCCCTATGATACCTCGGAGCTTTGAGTACTTCTCTCCAACCACGCTCGACGAAGCTATCGCTCTGCTGCACAAGCTTGGTCCAGATGCGAAGTTGCTGTCCGGCGGTCAAAGTCTCATACCAATGATGAAGTTGAGACTAGTCTCGCCCGAGTACATCGTCGACATCAATCGCATCCCGAATCTCGATTATATTTCCGAAACTGACGGTCACCTGCGAATCGGCGCGCTGACACGCGAACACGAGCTCGAATCGTCAGAAGTAGTGAAAACCAGATTCCCGATTCTCAGCGACACGGCAAAAGTGATCGCCGATCCACTCGTGCGCAGCCAGGCGACCGTCTGCGGCAATCTCGCGCACGGCGATCCCGCTAACGATCATCCGGCAACGATGCTGGCGCTCGGCGCGACCGTCGTTGCCACCGGCGCCAAAGGCCCGCGCGAGATCCCGATCGCAGACTTCTTTCCCGGTCTCTTCACTACCGCACTCGAGCCGGAGGAGATTCTCACCGAAATCAGAATTCCGTTTCCACCGCCGCGAAGTGGAGGCGCGTATCTGAAGCTGGAAAGAAAGGTCGGCGACTTCGCAACCGCAGGCGTGGCCGTGCAGATCACGCTCGACGATGCGGGCGCGTGCAAAAACGCCGGCATCGGTCTCACGAACGTCGGCATGACTCCGATCAAAGCAACACAAGCTGAGGCATTTCTTAACGGCAAGCAACTCGACGACGCCACAATCCAACAAGCCGCCGAGCTCGCCGCCTCGGAGTCGCAGCCAATGGACGACATCCGTGGCTCAGCCGATTACAAACGCGATCTCGTTCGTGTTCTAACTGCACGCGCGCTCACGACTGCCTTGGGTCGCGCGAAAGGAGGAGCGTAACTCATGGCAAAAGTCCCGATCAAAGTAACTGTCAACGGCGTGGAACATAGCACCGACATCGAGCCACGTTTACTGCTGGTCCATTACTTACGTGAAACGCTGCGGCTCACCGGAACACACATCGGTTGTGATACGAGTCACTGCGGCGCGTGTACGGTCGTCATGGATGGACGCGCGGTCAAATCATGCACGGTATTCGCTGTCCAGGCTGATGGACGCTCGATCACGACTGTCGAAGGTCTCGAACAGGACGGCCAACTGCATCCGCTACAGGATGGCTTCTTTCAGGAACACGGCCTGCAATGCGGTTACTGCACGCCCGGCATGTTGATGACCGGAGTCGCGTTCCTGAAATCAAACAACAATCCGAGCGACGATGAGATCCGTCACGCAATCTCCGGCAATCTGTGTCGGTGCACGGGCTACGTCAACATCATCAAGGCATATCAATACGCTGCTCAAAAGATGCGCGAGGGAGGTGCATAGATGGCGCCAAAAACATCGCCTGAAATCGGTGGCATGGGCCACTCCGTCAAACGCAAAGAAGATCCGCGCTTCCTTCGCGGCCTCGGTAATTACGTCGACGACGTGAATCTGCCCGGCATGCTTTATCTCGACATCGTGCGCAGCCCGTACGCGCACGCGACGATCAAAAACATCGACATCTCGAAAGCCACTGCGATTCCGGGTGTGCTCGCCGTTATCACCGGCAAGGATCTGGAGAAGTACAACCTGCACTGGATGCCGACGTTGATGTCAGACACGCAGATGGTCCTGCCGGTCGATAAAGTGATGTATCAGGCGCAGGAAGTTTGCGCTGTACTCGCGACTGATCGTTACATTGCGGCTGATGGCGTCGAGGCGGTTGAGATCGATTACGATCCGTTGCCGGTAGTTGTCGATCCGAAGAAAGCCCTCCTGCCTGATGCGCCCGTCTTGCGCACTGATAAAAAGGACAAGAAAGACAATCACATCTGGCACTGGGAATGGGGCAATCGCGAAGCCACCGATCAGTTGTTCAGTGAAGCTGACGTCACTGTAAAAGAGGACATCTACATTCCGCGTATTCACGTTTCGTCGATCGAGACGTGCGGTTGCGTCGCGTCGTTCGACAAAGTCAGAGGCAAGTTGACTGTTTGGATGACGACGCAGGCGCCGCATGCGATTCGGACCGTGTTTGCACTCGTCGCCGGACACGTTGGTCTTTCGGAAGAGAAGATCCAGGTCATCTCGCCTGACATCGGTGGTGGTTTTGGCGGCAAGGTGCCGGTTTATCCGGGATATGTAATCGCTGTTGCGGCCTCCGTGTTAACGGGCAAGCCGGTGAAGTGGATCGAGGACCGAATGGAGAACCTCCAGGCCGATTCGTTCGCGCGCGACTATCACATCACCGCAGAACTCGCAGGCAAGAAAGACGGCACCCTCACGGCACTGAGGATCAAGACACTCGCGGATCATGGTTACACAGACGCCGCTGCGAACCCTTCGAAGTTTCCAGCCGGACTATTCCACGTGTGCACCGGATCGTACGATCTGAAAGCAGCACACGTTGAAGTGGACGGTGTTTACACAAACAAACCGCCGGGCGGCATTGCATATCGCTGCTCGTTTCGCGTCACCGAAGCCGTGCACACGATCGAGCGCATGGCAGATCTCATGGCCCACGAGATCGGAATGGACGCGGCGGAGTTTCGGATGAAGAACTTCATCAAGCCCGAGCAGTTTCCGTATAAGTCTGCGCTGGATTGGGAATACGACAGTGGTGACTACGGCAAAGCGCTTCAGCTAGCGATGGACCGTATTGGTTACAACGAGCTGCGCAAGGAGCAGGCGGAGAAACGTGCGCGCGGTGAGCTGATGGGAATCGGGATCAGCAGTTTCACTGAGATCGTCGGCGCTGGTCCATCGAAACATTTCGACATTCTCGGGATCAAGATGTTCGACAGCGCGGAGATTCGCGTTCATCCGACCGGAAAGGTGATCGCGCGGTTCGGTACGAAGTCGCAGGGCCAGGGTCACGAAACCACGTACGCGCAGGTCATCGCGGAAGAGCTTGGTTTTCCGGTCGATGGTATCGCGGTGGAAGAAGGCGACACTGACACGGCGCCTTATGGACTCGGCACGTATGCGAGTCGCAGCACTCCGGTTGCCGCCGCTGCGTGTGCGATTGCTTGTAGAAAGATCAGAGACAAGGCGCGCAAGATCGCGGCGTACCTGCTCGAAGCGCACGAGGACGATCTCGAATGGGAGCCCGGCAAGTTCTTCGTCAAGGGATCACCCGATCGCGCGAAGACGATTCAGGAGATCTCGCTCGCGGCTTACACGAATCATCCGCCCGGGATGGAAGCCGGACTCGAGGCAGTCAATTACTACGATCCACCGAATCTCACGTATCCGTTCGGTAGTTACATCTGCGTCGTCGATATCGACAAAGGAACGGGTGAGATCAAGATACGCCGGTTTGTGGCGGTCGATGATTGCGGAAACATCATCAATCCGATGATCGTCGAGGGGCAGATTCATGGTGGGTTGACGATGGGGCTCGGACCCGCGCTTTACGAGGAGATTCAGTACGACGAAAGCGGTAACATTTTGCAGGGCAGCTTTATGAATTACCTGCTGCCGACGGCGGTCGAGACGCCGAACTGGGAAACGGACAAGACCGTTACGCCGTCGCCGCATCATCCGCTCGGCGCGAAAGGTGTTGGTGAGTCGGCGACGGTTGGAGCGCCGGCGGCGATCGTGAATGCGGTGGTTGATGCGCTCTGGCATCTTGGCGTGAGGCACATCGATATTCCGATCACGTCGGCGAAGGTATGGAAGTTGTTGCGCGACGCTGGGGTGCGCGGTTAGAAGCTTGAAAGAGATTACCCCCGCAGCGGCGCAACGGCGCAGCGCCTCCGGTATTCGTTGCGCCGTTGCGCCGCTGCGGGAGAAATCTTTATAGGAATACCTTGAACATCGAGGATCAATGTAACGATTTGCGTGCGCGGGAAGAGCCTTTCGTTCTTGCCACGGTCGTCGCGTATAAGAGTCCGCAGTCTGCGAAGCCGGGATCTAAGGCAATCATCAAGCCTGATGGTTCGATGATCGGGTGGATCGGCGGCGGGTGCGTGCAGCCGATCGTACTGCGTGAAGCAAAGCAGGCGCTGCAAACAGGTAGCCCGAAGCTTTTGACGATCAGTCGCGACGCGCCGCGTGATGATTGGAAAGGAGTGCAGTCGTTTCGAATGACCTGTGAAGGCGGCGGTTCACTCGAGATTTATCTCGAACCTTTCTTACCTAAACCTCAGCTCGTTGTCATCGGTTCTTCTCCAGTGGCCGAAGTGGTTGCACAGCTGGGCGGGCTGCTCGATTTCAAAGTCATAGCTGCGGATACGGATTACAGCTCCGTCAGAGATCAGATTAACGAATCCAGTTACGTTGTCGTCGCGACGATGGGAAATCGCGACGAGGAAGGATTGCTGGCTGTGATCGGTACGAGGCCGAAGTATCTCGGTCTTGTGGCAAGCACGAAGAAGTCGGAAGCGCTGTTCGAATACGTTCGCACGACTGGAGCAAGTGACGAAGATATCGCGGTGATAACGTGTCCAGCCGGCATTGAGATCGGCAGCGAGACGTTGCCGGAGATCGCGGTGAGTGTAATGGCAGAGATTGTTCGTGTGCGACGGGCAAGCCCTGAATCGCAAGCGGTGGTTGAGAATGTCGCTACCGATCCGATCTGCGGCATGACCGTCGACATCGGGACGGCGAAATACAGCTCAGTCATCGACGGCAGGACGTTCTACTTCTGCTGCCTGCGTTGCAAGGAAACGTTTGATCGTCCACAGATTACACAGATCACACAGATTGGCAGAACGTCTGTGTAATCTGTGGATACTGCTATGAGAAAGTTTATCTCCGGATTAGTACTGGGTGCGGGCGCTTCGCAGCGGTTTGGACCACCGAAACAACTTGCGCCCTTCCGCGGCACGACGATGCTGGGTTGGGTTGTGGACCAGGCGCGACGTGCGTCAAGCCTCGACGAAGTTGTTGTTGTTCTCGGGCGCGCCGCAGATCAAGTGCGCGAGCAAGTTGATTTCGGCGCGGCGCGGGTCGTAGAGAATCCCGTATTCGGCGAAGGCTGCTCATCGTCATATCGTGCAGGCATTGGCGCGCTCAATCCCGACTCGTCAGCCATCATGATCATTCTCGGCGACTTGCCGGGCGTCACGCCGGAAATCATCAATTGCCTCGCTGACGAGTGGCGCGAGCAACAAGCACCGATTGCGCTCTGTTCGTATCAGGGACGCAAAGGCCATCCGATGATCTTCGCACGTTCGATGTTTCCGCAGCTTGTCGATCTCCACGGTGATAAGGCCGCGTGGAAACTCGTCGACGCAAATGGAGCGCTCGTCCAGGAAGTTCAATTCGATCTTCCCTATCCTGACGACATGAACACGCCCGAAGATTTCGAGCGACTGGTAACAACTTGAGAGAAGAAGTCAAACAAATCCAGCAGATGTTGGAAGAGCAGATCTACATCGCCGACGCCGCGATTGCCACCGCGTTGTATCTCTCGATGGTCCTTGGTAAGCCACTCTTGATCGAAGGACCAGCAGGCGTTGGTAAGACGGAGATCGCGAAGGCGCTGGCCAACGCACTCCAAACGCGCTTGATCCGTCTTCAGTGTTATGAAGGTCTCGATGCTACTACGGCGCTATACGAATGGAATTACCCGAAGCAGTTACTGCATCTAAAGTTGGAAGAGTCGTCGCCGGCTTCTGAAACAGAAAAGGAAGCGATGATCTTCAGTGAAGCGTTTCTGTTGAAACGGCCTCTGCTGCAGGCGATTACTGAACACGAACGCGCGCCGGTGTTGTTGATCGATGAGATCGATCGGAGCGATGAGGAGTTTGAAGCGTTTCTGCTCGAAGTGCTTTCGGATTACCAGGTGACGATTCCCGAAATCGGATCGATCAAGGCCACTCACCGGCCGCACGTCGTGTTGACGTCGAATCGTTCGCGCGATTTGTCAGACGCACTGAGGCGACGCTGTTTGTATCACTGGATTGATTATCCGTCGCTGGAGAAAGAACTCGAGATTGTGCGGGCGAAGGTTCCAACGATCAAAGCAAGTTTGGCGAAGCGTGTCACAGAAGTAATGCAGGCGACGAGGACGATGAGTCTCTCGAAAATCCCCGGCGTTGCGGAAACGTTAGACTGGGCCAATGCGCTCGTTGCCTTGAAAGCGCCGGCATTAAATGAAGAAATCGTTGCCGAGACGCTCGGATGTTTTCTCAAGGATGAGAGCGACGTCGCTGCATTCAAAGCCGAGTTGCCACGGATTTGCACGGATTCCTATACGGATGTCTGACGTGGAAATCGAAAAGCTCACCATGTTTTGCCGTGAGTTGAGAGCGCACGGGCTCTCGGTGACGCCCGCGGAAGTCGTAACGGCAACCGCCGCGTTACAAATCATCGATACAACTGATCGTGATGAAGTCTTTCTTACTCTACGCAGTATTCTCACTACCAGCGTCGACGACTTCACCATCTTCGCAGAAGTATTCAAGAAGTTTTGGAACAGCTCGCACTCGCTCAGCACAAGCACCGCAGTCCGCATCCAAAGCCACGCTCCACTTCAAACTTCCAAGGGGCTCGGGTTCTTTCTTGAACACTGGGGCAACTCGTTCGGCGCTGGTGCTCGACCCGTTCAGGTTCCGGGCGCGAGTGATACGGAGTCAGCGACAGCAAAAGATTTCAGTGAATTCACGAATGAAGAGCTCGAGGAAGTTTCGCGTCTCGCACGCCGCATGGTCAGGCGTTTGGCGAGAAGGCCGAGTCGTCGCTGGCGTCCAGTCAAACACGGGGCTAGAGTGAATTTGCGGCGCTCGTTACGCTTGTCGCTAAAAACCGGCGGCGAGCTGATCGAACTCGCGTACAAAGAGCGGCGGCCAAAGCGAACGAAGCTCGTTGTGATCTGTGACGTCTCAGGATCGATGGACATCTACAGCCGTTTGCTGCTGCAATTCGTCTACGGGTTACAAAATAGTTTTGCGAAAGTCGAGTCGTTTGTGTTCGCAACTTCACTCGCGCGCATCACCGGCGACTTGAAAAATAAAACTTACAAACGCGCGCTCGATCGTCTTTCATCCAACGTGCGCGGCTGGTCTGGCGGCACGCGCATCGGCGCGAGTCTCGCTATGTTCAACGATCAGTGGCTGCGTCGCATCGACAAACGCACTGTCGTCATCATACTGAGCGACGGTTGGGACACAGGCGAACCGGAAAAACTCGCGGCAGCACTTTCCCTTTTGAAACACCGCGCTGGTCGCTTGATCTGGCTGAATCCTTTGCTGGGCAGCCCCGATTACGCGCCCGAAACCCGAGGTATGCAGGCGGCATTACCATTCATCAACGTATTCGCGCCCGCGCACGATCTCGCGAGTCTGCGCGCCCTCGAACCGCACTTGGTTTTATAACTTTTATGCTTTTTGTGCCTTTTTGTGGCAAATGGAAGAACTATTCGACGACATCGAGAGATTAGCGCACGCTGAAAAACGCGTGGCGATGGCGACGCTCGTTGCAACGCGCGGCACGAGTCCGAAACGCGAAGGCGCGAAGATGTGGGTCGGTGAGGAAGGCCGGATTCTTGGTTCCGTAACGATTGGCGGCTGCGTTGATGCACGCGTGATTGCCGAATCGGAACAGGCGCTCTCGTCATTTAACTCGCGGCTCGTCGAGATTAAGCTCGGCAACGAAGATGCATGGGAAATCGGTTTCTCTTGTGCCGGCGATCTGGATGTTTTTATTGAGCCTGTCGATCTCACTCGCTCTGATAACGTGTTTGAGGTTTATCGAGCCGTTCGCAATGCGGTGGATCATGGCAAACGAGTGGTATTGGCAACCTCACTCAAAGACAGCTCGCGCAAACTACTCATCATTGAAGGTGGCGAGATCTCTGGATCGTTAGGTACCGTCGAGTTCGATCGCGAAGCCCAAATCGTTGCGCTTGAGCTGATGAGAAAAGGCGTGTCCAGTACAGTCTCCATCGGTCCTGACTCCGCACCTATCTTCTTTGAGACGCACGGGCCACCACCAACGTTGATCGTCTTTGGCGCCAGCCATGTCGCGATGCCGCTTGTTAGCCTCGCGCACGACGTGGGACTCAAAACGATCGTTGTAGACGGCCGCCCACGCTTTGCAACGCGAGAACGTTTTCCAGACGTCGATGAGCTGCTAATCGGTATTCCTTCCGAAATCGCGGAAACGCTTGCCTACACATCTTCAACGTTCGTGGTGCTGACCGCACACGATTACAAATACGATCTGCCGGTGTTGAAGGTGGTGTTACCTGCCCGACCTGCATATGTTGGTTTGTTGGGCAGCAAACGACGCGGCGCCGCGATCAAGGAATTTCTACGTGACGCGGGGATGGACCAGTCGCTGTTAGACCAGCTTCACGTACCGACCGGATTGGACATCGGCGCCGAAACAGCAGCAGAGATCGCACTGAGCATCCTTGCCGAAACCGTCGCGCTGAAATATGCAAAATAAACTAAATGCCTGCGCTATACAGTGATATTCTGCTGGACCACTTCCGCCATCCGCGCAACTACGGCAGCCTTGACGCACCCGATATCAGCAACGAACAGTTCAACCCTCTCTGCGGCGATCGAATCCGGCTCGAATTAAAGCTCGAACACTCGCGCGTGAGTGAGGCACGTTTCAAAGGCGACGGCTGCGCCATCAGCACCGCCGCCGCTTCGCTCCTTACCCAATTGGTCCTCGGCAAAGATCTTGATGAACTCACCAACATCCCGGACACGCATTTGATATCAGCACTCGAAAGCAACATCCAGCCGGCGCGTCTACAGTGCGCGTTGCTACCCTTGCAGGCCCTCCGCGAAGGCCTGAGAGATTTCAAGTTAAAGAGTCAGTAAGATTAAGGTCAATAAGATAGAACAAGTCAGGAAGAGGGGCTTGCCCCCGCCGTTGCCTGGATTCGACAAGCGGGGACAAGCCCCTCTTCCTGACTTGTTCTTTTCTACAGAACTAATTCGTCAAAAAAGCAGTATTAAATCCCAAGCGATGAAACCATTAGTAACTGCTATCAGGTTTTTAGCAGTAACCATCCTCTACTTCGGCAGTTTTGTCGTAGTTTCAGGAGCACTGCTATCAACCACGCCGCAGGAAGATGCGCCCACGGACGCAGGGGCGACGCTCATCGCTCTGCTCGTCGTCAGTTTGATAAACGCAGCGGTTTGGACTTACGTCATACGCCGTTCTGGTTGGGCCGGATGGAAGCTGGTCCTTGCGGTCTTCGTTGTCTTCTACGGTGCAAACACCCTGATGCCTCAGATCGAGACTGCGTATTTTGTTACGCGCCTACCACCAGGCATGCTGCCGCGCCTCTTCCTCGCAGGCTTAATAATCGCTGCTATTTTTGCTCCGTTAGCTGTGTTGATTCTTGGGAAGCGCAGACCAGAGGCAAACGAAACACGGCTGCAGATTCTCACAGGTAATTGGCCCGTAAAATTAACCCTAATCGTTATTGCTTATGTCTGTCTTTATTTCACCTTCGGCTACTTTGTCGCGTGGCGAAGTCCGGCCGTGCGCGCGTATTACGGTGGAAGCGATCCCGAGAACTTCGTGGCCCATATGGCGAGTCTAATACGCAGCGAGCCCATGCTCTTTCTCCTGCAAGCAGTGCGCGCTTTATTGTGGACCGCCATCGCCATTCCCGTGATAAAAATGATGAAGGGCGCATGGTGGGAATCGGGATTAGCAGTTGCACTGCTCTTCGCAGTCGTGAATTCGCAGTTGCTGATACCAAATCCACTGATGCCGCCTGAGGTGCGTATGGCCCACCTCGTGGAAACCACGACTTCAAACTTTATATTTGGCTGGTTGATAGTGCTTATCTTGCGATGGAAAATCGCAGGCACCCAAACGCAAGCGCGCCCGGTGACGAGCCACTGAAGAGGTAAGGCTGATGACCGGTCTCTTTCGCGTAATTTGCAACGACTCTTTCAACAGCCGCGCGTGATGCTTGATCGCCGAGCACAGCCACCGTCCCACCACTGCCACCGCCAGTGATCTTCGCGCCAAACAGTCCGGCTTCTTTGCGCACCAGCTCGACAATCAAATCAGTTCCCGCAGAATTCAGTCCCAACGCTGTGTAACTGCGATGCGCCGCGTACATCAGCTCCCCGAGCTCATCATAAGACTCATTCCGCTCCAACAACTCCACGAACCGCTGCACACGTGCATTCTCATAAATCGGATGCGCCGTCGGCATTCTGATACGCTCCGGCAGCAAATCCAAATACTCCCTTTCAAATTCCGCCGGTGTGATATTTGCGAGATACCCATCCTCAGAAAAATCCGCTTTTAAATCCGCGATCATCCGCGTTCCCATGGAGGCGCCGGCGCGCACCGTTCCATAATCTGCACCGCCGACCGAATGACGTATTCCTGAGTCAATTCCCCAAAGCCTTAATTCCCGCGGCAGAGTGATCATTCTTTTGAGCTCGGCTGGCTGGCAGAGCATGAATAGCAATCGATCGCGCTCGCCAAACACGGCCGTCATCTGGTCCATCACACCGCAAGGCGCGCCGACTACGAGGTTCTCGACCTTTTGACACAGCAGCGCTTTGTCACGTCCCTCGATTTCGATATCGAAAGCGGCAGTGCCTGCCTGCATCACGGCGACTTCCAAAGCCGCTGATGAGCTAACACCTTTCCCGGGTGGCACTCGCGATGAGATCAGAATATTCGCGCCGGATTCGAAAGTCTGGTTCCGTTCGCGCATCAGCACCAGGAACACACCCACTACGTACGCGGCCCAGCTATTCGCAAAAATTTCTCTTGCGGTTTCGTATTCAATCGGTCCATCAAGATCGCTCAACGACATCGAGAACGAAGAATGGTGCGGTTCGTCGTCTAACAAAGTGACGATGTTGAGCTGGCGCTCGTTATTCAGTTGTAGAGCAACAAACGTCGCTTCGGCGATCGGAAGTTCAAGCACGTGCGAGCCCGAGTAGTCAGCGATTCCGCCCATGACGTCCAGTCGCCCGGGCGCACGAGTGATGATCAGATCCGCCTTCGTGTTGAATAGTTCGCGAGCAGGAGTAAAGGGATGGTCGTCGAGCGTGTTGAGCAGATAAAGGAAATCCTGGGCGTCGCGATGCATCTCAAATTCCTTAATTCATGGAACGGGTGGCCACGGAGGGCCACCCCTACAGTTGTGCTCAACCGGGTTCAAGTAAGCTGCGCGTCCAGAGGGCGGCGTGTAAGAGAGGTTCTACCGTCGAACGAATGTTTGAATTCGCGTAACCGACCCAGCTCACGTCGGGATCAACCGCGAGACGCGCATTGAGTGGACCTCCATCGACACCGGTAACAATCACCCCCGCTTCACGTGCGATAAGCTCAGTGCACAAGTCGTACGGATGACAACAGAGAAGCCTCGGCAACCCGCGTTCATTCGTGATCCTGTCCATCTGCGCTCTCAGATCTGCCGTGAAGCGATCTTTCCCTGCGATCAACTCGTAAAGCTGACCAGCCGTGGACGTGTATTGATCCTCGAAGCACTGCGCCTTTCCGGGTTGCGCCGGGCCGAGTGCGCCGCGAACAATCTCATCATCAATTGCCGCAAGCACGTCGCGCACGCCTGGAAAGAAACGTACGACCTGCGAATAGCTCTGATCGATGTTAACTGCGGTCGAGGGATGCAGCTCGAGCGGCGCATGTTCGCCAGTTAAGCGATTGAATCTTTCCGCGTGAAATCCCTCTCCGCGAACAGCCCAAAGCACATCCGAGAGATGTTGCTTCACGAGCGGAATTTCTGTTTGGACCGCGAGCTCGATGTCATTCAAGCTCGTGCCTGGACCACGATTCGGAGCCACGCCGGTGAGTATCCAGCCGCTGCGTTTCTGATACATCAAACCGCGCGTTCCATCGATCGGATCGACGATGATTCGCCAAACAACATCAGACTCTGGCGTACCACGCGGCAGGATGATCTGGCCATCGCTCAAGCCCTCGGCAATGAGTAGCACCGGCGCGCGCGGCGCCACCTCACGCTCGAAGAAATCGATCAACACCTCTTCACTAACACGATCGAGCGCGAAGATCGTGTCGCCTTCTTCTTCGGCGACTACTTTCGCAAGCTCGCCTGACGCCGCACGTTCACACGCCTCGACCACCGCCGCGCGAATCGTTTCGTGCAAGCGACGCAAAGGCTCAAGCAGCGTGCGAATGTCCTTCATTTCTCTTTGTAATGAACGCCCGCTTGCGCGCGCAGCTCGGCCGCTTTCTCGTCCGGTGACGTGTCGCTGAGAAAGTTGCCACCACCAACTTCCGGCCCCGCGAGAAACTTCAACAAATCCGGTTTGCGCAACGGCGGATGAAACTCGATATGAAAATGAAAAGCGCCGTAATCACCACCGTCAGTGGGCGCCTGGTGCAGCGGCATGACGTAAGGAAAAGACATCTGCCAGAGATTGTCGAACCGGACCAGCACATCTTTCAGCACTCTCGCGAAGTCGAGCATCTCACGCACGGAGAGCGTCGCCAAACTCGGATGCGTCTTCTTCGGAGCGACAAACACTTCATAAGCATAACGCGCGAAGTATGGCACGAACGCCACCGCCGTTTCGTTTTCCGAGATGATGCGCGTGCCTGCCTGCTGTTCGGCGGCGATGATGTCCTGGAAAAGCACTCGACCTGTTTGCGCGAGATATTGTTGGCTTACACGCGCTTCGGTTTCGATCGTCTTGAAGACAAAGTTGGTCGCATAGATCTGGCAGTGCGGATGTGGATTTGAAACACCGACGACTTCGCCTTTGTTTTCGAAGATGAGCACATGCTTGATCTCCGGCATGCGACCGAGCTCGTCATACTGTTCCTGCCAGACGTGCAGCAGTTGCTGAATCTCAGCAATGGTGAGCTCAGCGAGCGTGAGATTGTGTTTGGGACTGTAGCAAACTACGCGCGCGATTCCGCGAGCGGGACGATTTTGATAGAGACCCGTGGGCGCTTCGATCTCAGACGGCGCCGCGGGCGACACACACGGATGATCGTTATCGAATACGAATGTCTGCTCGTACTGCGGATTATGTGCGCCGCTGACACGCGAATTTCCCGGGCAGACAAAACAATCCGGCACATACGGCGGTAACTCCGGCGTACTCGGCTTTACGGTGCCGCCACTCCACGGCCGATCCTGCCTGTGTGCCGCAACAATGACCCACTCTTCTCGTAGCGGATGCCACCGCTCTTCCCAAGTCATGCCACACTCCTAAAATTAATTAGCCACAAAAAGGCACAAAACACAAAAGAAAATCATTTGAGCTGTTTGTGCCTTTTCGTGGCTAACTCAATCGTTGTTGCCGAGCGTCGTAGGGGAATGGTATACGCGTCGCGCTCGTTAACAAAGTTTCCTCGTGGCGCATAAGCTCTGACTGAGGCGATCCGAAGTCGAGCATTCGGTGTAAAGCGATCCGCTGGAGAAAGCGTCACGCGCACGATGTTGGACCTCGTATTAATCGCGATGCCCTCGAACGTTCCCGCATCAAGCGTCAGCCATAGACGCAGCGATGCAATGAAAACACGCGTCCGAAACGAATCGAGCGGCTGAACGTTGATCCAGTCGCCGTCGATGCTGATGTTTCCGCCAAACGACTGCCAACCAAACTCAGGATGTGTGATTACGTATGTCGCGGTATTGAATGCGTGTCCGAAGAAATTTGGACCATAGTCGCCGCTATAAGGATCCCACTTCAGCGTCGAAGGAAACGAATGAAACGCCACCGACGCAAATCCATCCTGATCGATGTTAGACAGCGCGCCCATCACGCCGCCATATCCGACGCGCAGGAGATATTCATCGTCAGGATGCTCGCGATAGTGCGCGAGCACCGGAATCGCATTGAGACCCGATCCGTAATGATGCAACTGCCGCTCGATCCTTCTGATCTTGCCGCCGTAAAGAAAATCCCAGTACCGGCGCGCGTTGCCGTTGTAACCCCAGTGCGGCAACGTCGGCATGTAGCCGATGATCGAGTTTAGCGATACGAGAGCTTTGTCGTCGTAACCGAAATATTTACACCACGCGTAAACTTCTTCCTGACCGGTCGAATCCCAGGCCATCTCGCTGCCGAACGGATACGGCTCCTTCTTCCAACGGTCCGCACGTTCCTTCATTAAGTTCTCTATCGTTTGCGCCTTTTGGGTCCATGACTCGCTTTTTAAATCTTCCAACACGGTAACGAGGATGTCGCCCTCCATCAAGCCCAACTCAACATAGCCGACGCGCGGGCGTCCGTTTTCCTGTCTGCCGAACATGAAGCGGGCTGTTTCATACGCCTGGGCCAGGTACCAATCCCACGAATGATTCGTCACCAAACCCGGATGATTCCGCGCGAGGCGATACATCGACCAGTAAGCCGCGATCACGTGAGGATAGTTGTAACCGCGCCCGATCGATTCAGCATCGGCTTTCTTCCAACTCGTCCAGGTGGTCCAGTTGAGCGCAGGATCGTATTTAAATTCCGGTGCATCCTGCGGCGAGTAGTAAAAGAGACTCTTCCTCACGCCATATTTGTTTGGACCGTCGTTGTATTGAAGTCCACCCCACAAGACTCGATCGATGAACTGTTCATACTTCGCGATCTCCTCGCGACGTGGCTGGCCAAACTCTTTCATAGCCGCCGCGAGCCACGAGCCTGAACCGCCTTCATCGCCAAGTCCGGCAATCCACACGCGGCTATCCTGCGTCACGATCTTGTTCGTCTCACGATCGTAACTCATCACCGACGGGCTGCGATGAAAAGGATCGCTTGGATCGTCAAACCACTGCCGCGTGAACAAAAAGTTTCCCAGATCCGCAACCGCCTCGGCCGCCGGTTTGATGACGTAATAGCTGATGATTTGTGTCGAGCCGTCGTCGTAATTGAGCGTGAGACGCGCGCGCCCCCACGTTTTGCCGCGCACTCTAAATACTTTCCATTTGTCCGCGACGACGCCTAAATCCTGGAGCTCGAGCGCGCCTGCCGGATAAACATCAAACTTCGTGACGCTGCGTTGGTACTTAACCGTGACTTTGCGTTCCTGCTTAACGAAGAGACGACCGTCAATATCCATCGGCAAGACGTAACCCGGTATTCCGATCGCGACCGGACGGTCGTTCTGCGCGAGTGTCGTTTCGATGTTCCGAATCTCGTCGGACAGCAGAAACTTGACGCTATAAGTTTTCATCTCGCCGGGAGGTATCGTGGCGAATGTCGGTGGATTCCATGGAACGACTCCGCGCCACTCGTCTTCAGCAACGGCACGGGTGTGGACCATCCAAGCGAATGCGCCCTCAAACGTTTGACTCGGTCGGGTTGGTTCACTGAGCGGTTGATAAGCCTCGAATGGCGTCCAGTCGGGAACTACCACCAGGGCTGGACCGGCGCCATTTAACCTCGTTACTTGCAGGTATCCGGCGTCTTGTCCGATGTAGGGATCGGCAAACGAACACTTCTCGTGCGCTTCTTTGAGACTACGACCGGTGAGGATGTTGTTGAAGATCATTGGAAAGCCGAGCGCGCCGAGTTGAAGGGGTTGATTCGTTTTGTTCCTTAGATCGAAGCGCAAGACAAGCTGGCCGTTTTCAACAACCCACTCGCGGATGATTCGCAGTGGAATGTCGGCCGGCAGAGTGGGCGCGAGATCGGCAGACACAAATGCCGGCTCAGTAACGAGTGACTCAACCGGCGCGCGCGACTCGGCAGTATCATAATTTAGCCACGGCCCGGAAGTGCCAACTCGTACCCTGAGGATCAAATCACCGAGATGGTGATAGCGATTCGCAGAGCGTTGGGCCAGTCGATCGGAAGGTGTGAAGTCAAAACCGGGTGTGCTCTTCGGTTCGAGCGCGACGACTGTTTGCGACGACTCCGACAATCTCAATTTGAGATCGGGAGTGTCGAGATCCAGCGTTGGTTGTTGATTGGCGGAAATAGGTTTCTCACGCAGCGGCGCAACGGCGCAAAGAAAGACGCAAAGAAGAAAGATCCCTTTGCTTCCGTTGCGCCGTTGCGCCGCTGCGTGAGAGGTTTTCATTTTTCGTCTGCACGAACGATGCGAATTCCGTAAACCGTCGCCGTCTCGTTACCTCCAGAAGCCTGAAAACGCACAGTCACTTTCTGCTTGTCTTTAACAAGCTCAGCGGGAATCTTGTAATCGACATCGTAGAAGTGTGCTGTCGGACTCCCCGGCGGGTAGCGTTCGATCGTTCCCTCACCGATCGTTTGTCCGTCCACGAGAATTTCAAATGACCGCTTCGCTCGTTCTTGAGTATTGAAAGTAGCCACGAGCGCGAGGGGCTTCGCCGGATCAACCGGCAACTCGTAAGAAAACCATTTCTTCGATCGCCTTCCCACGCGGCCCACCTCGCGATCCGGCGCTGACTCTTCACTCTTCGGACTGAAATTCTTTTCTTTCTCGACGTCTCCCGGCAGCACGAAAGTTACCGTCGCGGCTTCCAACTTTTGTAGCCTTGCTCGTTCCGCTTTCAACTCTTCGATCTTTTTGGTCCAACTGTCGTTTGTATCAAGATCCCAGTAAACGGAATAAGTGCGACGATGCAAACGGTAGAACGGAACAAACTCCAGCTCACTCGCCTGGCCCTCTGTGCCGCGGCCAACGCCGACCGTGCGAAACACTCCAAGATTGTCAGCCACCGGCTGCAACCATTCCGTCAAAGGCTTGTCCGACGTGACCAGCGCTGGAGATTCCCATGGTCCCCCACGTTGCTCCGGCCCCAGATCGGCGGCGAGCACGAGCGGCCCCCACATCAACGCCGCGCGACGATTGTTGTCTGCGAGTGCTTCGATGTGCAACGCCTTCGGCAACACAAGCGAAACGCTGTCGCCGGTTTTCCACGTTCGCTTCAATTCGACGTACGATCCGGGCTGAGACAACGTCCCAATGCTGATTCCATTCACCTTCACTGCGAACCCGTCACCAGCCCACGATGGTCGTCGCAAAGCTAACGTAAAAGACTTCGGCTGCGGCAGAGTTAATTTCAAGCTCGCGGCATCACCCTCCGGAAAGGTCGTTGACATCGTTACTGTCGCGCCATTCCAGTTTGCAGTTGAAGGAACGTACAGGTTGATCCAGAGTCGATCGCCTGATTCATAGTAGATCCCGTCACCATGAAGAGCATGACTCTCCATGCCACTGCCAACACAACACGTAAAATCGCGAAACATGTCCTGATAGTCATGGCCCACTCCCCGACCTACCGGCACCATGTAACACGTGCGGCCATCTTCAGGATCGATCGAGGCGAGGATGTGATTGAACAACGCTCGCTCTTCAAACTCCGCATACTTGATATCGGGATGAATCGCGAACAGACGGCGCGTCATCTTTAGCATGTTGTAGACGTTGCACGTCTCATTCGTTCGACCATCTACACGCTCTGCCAATTGATCGGGTGGTCCGAAATATTCATCTTTGCCGTGGCCGCCAGTGGCGTAAGTGTGATCGTTGACGACTGCGTCCCAAAAGAACTCAGCGGCTGTGCCTTCTGACTGCTCGCCGGTGTAGATGTATTGCATCAACACTCCGAGCATCTTCGGCACTTGTGTATTGCCATGTTGTCCGGCGAGCTTATCTTCACGACGCTTGAGTGGATCGAGAAAAGCGTTGTGATCGAAACGATGTGAAAGATTCAACCAGCGCTTGTCACCAGTGTCAGCATAGAGATCTGCCAACACCTCGTTCATGCCGCCGAATTCAGTGTTGAGCATCTGCTGCGTTTGTTCGGGTGTGAGGTTGGTCAGGATCGTTTCGGCCCAGGCGGCAAACTTGGTCTCGAGCTCAAGCGCGGTGCGATTGCCAGTGAAGCGATAAGCATCTCGCAGACCCGCAAAAGTTTTGTGCAGTGTGTACCAGGGCGACCAGAGGCCATTCAGATCGAAGAAGGTTGATTTGATATTTCCATTTGCGACTTCGGCAAACTTCTCTCTGAGTTTGTCGACTGCGCCGAGATACCCGTCGCCGTTTTTGTCCTGAACTTCCTTCATCTCCTTCACGAGATAGTCGGCTCGTTCTTTGAAACGCGGATCGCCGGTAGCAGTAAACATGAGGGAGACGCCGGAAAGATAATGACCGGCGATGTGGCCAGTAAGATTTTTGCCATCACCGTCCCAACCCGGGTAACCCGTAGCTCTTGGTTGCAGGCCGGCGCGCTTCCGGTAATAGGCCATCATGCGATCGGGCTCGAGCTTGAGGAGGTACTCGGCGTCGAGAACCTGCGCGTGTTTCAGAGGACCGCCCGTGACGCGCACGGACGACAGTGGCAACGGCCGCGCCACGTCAGGGACCGCATTCTTGATCGATTGAGCGCGGACCACGCTCGTTAATAGCAGGATCACGAGCACCCCACACACAGTCTTAGCGTGCATTGAGCAGTTTCCTCCCGCAGGCGACGATGAGCGGCTAATTGTACTGTCACACCTGACGAACTGTTATAGCCGCGCGCTACTTTTCAAACACTCGCCAATAGACTGCTCAAATGAAAAAACTTATCAGCATCCTCATGGCCTCGGTTCTGTTAGTCCAAATTGCCCCAGCGGTCCTGGCTAAACAAAAAGGCGACTGGACCGCGGTTAAAGCGCTTGCGAATTCTTCAGTCGCCGTGAAGACGAATACCGGCGAGACGCATTACGGGTTGATGCGATCCGCGGATGATTCGAGCATCATGGTCCAGATAGCCGATCACGACGACTTCACACCTCAGGAGATCAACTTCCAGCGTAACGAAGTCGCGAAAGTCTGGCGCGCAAGGTTACGCTTCGGCCAAAAGAACATCGCGAAGGGCGCGTGGCTCGGCGCCGGCGCCGGTCTTGGGGCAGGTTATATCGCAGCGTTGATATACAACGCGAGACACAGCGATGATCCCTTTCTCGGCGGTGGCCTCTTCATCGTCGGCGGCGCTGTCGCTGGAGCCTTCCTCGGCCGCTTCTGGAAAAAGAGCCACAAAAAGCAGGAGCTCATTTACAGCACGTAATCTTTGCCTGTTTTTCTCTGCGGCTCTCTGCGTATCTTTGCGACCTCTGCGTTGAAATTGCCATTTAATCGCAGAGAACGCAGAGATACGCAGAGAGTCGCAGAGAAGAACCTTGCTTGAACTCTGAACCTAACCAGTCTAACGTAACGCCATCATGTGTGGCAGGTTTACGCTTAAAACACCCGAGCGCGTAAAGTTCGAACGACTCGTCAATACTTTCGACCTCGACAACATCATCCCTCGCTACAACATCGCCCCAAGTCAAACCGTCCTCGCCGTCCTCGAACGCGATGCGGTCCGCGAGATCACAAACCTCCAATGGGGTCTGATTCCGTTCTGGAGCAAGGAAGCGAAAGGCTTCATCAATGCGCGCGTCGAGACGATCGATCAAAAACCAACCTTCAGCGAGTCGTTTCAACGCCGACGCTGCCTCATTCCTGCAGATGGCTTTTACGAATGGGAGAGAGCCGGTAAGAAGATCTCTCAGCCCTATTACTTTCAAATGAAGAACGGCGCGCCCTTCGCTTTTGCCGGCGTCTGGGACCGCTGGAAACAGAACGGCAGTACGCTATACTCCTGCGCGATCATCACTACTACCGCGAACGAGCTATTAGCCACAATCCATCACCGGATGCCGGTAATAATGCCGCCCGAATCACACGATCTCTGGCTTAACGAAGAATCGAGAGCGACGGACTTGAAAGAGATCCTTGTACCGTTTCCAGCCTCGGAGATGACCAGTCACGCCGTCAGTCGCGACGTTAACGATACAAAAAGCGACGGCGAGCAGCTTCTGCAGCCGGTCGACCCGAATATAGGCGTCAATCTCAGACTCTTCTGATACAAAATCATTGTGCGGTCGCGGCCTTTTGTGCGATCCTAATAGCGGCGGTTCAACTCGCGCCAGCCCTAAACCTCATACAAATCAATACTTGAAAGTTCAAGAGGTCGATATGACGACACGTAAAACTGTTGGCTGGCTCGTCTTTGCCGCCCTCGTGGGGCTCATAATTATACAGTTGCCCACCATGGCGGCTGGGTTCTGTTACAGCGCGGGCTCGAGTTTCTACCGAGCCGGTAAATACCAGGCTGCCGTTACCGCGTTCCGGAGCGCAGTGACTTTTAAGCCGGGCTTTGCTCGCGGCTACATTGAGCTCGGCTCTTCTTACCGCGCGTTGCAAAAATATGCAGAGGCCGAGAAAGCGTACCTCAAGGCTAAGAGCATCGCTGACGACTCGTGCGCGGCATGCGGATTGGGAATGACTTACAACGGCCTCGGCCGTCACGACGACGCCGAAAAAGAATTTCATCGCGCGATGCGTCTCAATCCCAACGATGCTTGTCCCTACTCACAGTCAGGCTCGATGTATTACGACCTTGGCAAGTATCCGGAAGCAATTGCCGCCTTCAAACGCGCCGCCGCGTTATATCCAAGCTATGGGAATTACATGGGTCTCGGCAACTCGTATGTTTATATGCGCGACTACGAGCCGGCCATTGACGCTTACAAACAAGCGATTCAACTCGACCCGAAAAAAGTCCGTGGCCATTACCAGCTTGGAATTGCCTACGACTTCCAACAACGATACGAAGAGTCGATTAAGGTTTATAACGACGTACTGAAGTTAGAGCCCGATCATGAAGGAGCCCACTACCACTTAGCACTCGCTTACGTCGCGCAACACAACAAACGCGCCGCACTCGAGCAGTATGAGCAATTGCGAAAGATCGATGAGGATACGGCGGCTGAGTTGCTCCAGGAGATTCAATTTTCGGAAAACCGGGAGAAAGGTAAGGAGAAACTCTACTTCGTTCCGTTGAGCAAATTCTCGGCAGCTTCGTTAACCAAACTCGCGAATGCGTGTAAACAGAAAACCGGCATTGACGTGATTGTCACGAAACCGGTTCCTTTCGCACTTAACACGGTTGACAGGAAACGCCAGCAGGTTATCGCTGAGGAAGCGATCGACTTATTGAAGCTCCGCAATCCGGATCTTGCTTCGGATCCGAATGCGATTGTAATTGGTGTGACTGACGAGGATTTGTTTATCCGGAAAGAAGAGTGGCAATACGCTTTCAGTTACAGGATGTTGGGCCGGTTCGCCATTGTTTCTTCCGCGCGCATGGATCCGGCAAATCTCGGAGGCTCAGCGAACGAGCTTCTTACCGAGACTCGTATGCGCAAAATGCTTTTGAAGAATATCGGTCTTCTTTACTATCGCCTGCCTATGAATCACGATCCGAAGAGCGTGCTGTATCAGGATGTGCAGGAAGTAGCCGATCTGGACAAGATGCGCGAAGACTTCTGAGGAATTGCGAGCGGGGGCAAGCCCCTGCTCGTTATTCAGCGAATGCTTTTTGCGCGGCCTCTGTCAGTGCGGCGGACATCTGTCGATACGGCGCGGCGCCGTGACTGATTCTCGCGACGCCTAGTTGGGCCATCGTCGTTGCCGGTGGAGTATCGGGAAGGACGAGGATGTTTACCGGAAGCGTGGAACGCTCGCACAATTTCCCGATCAACTCAGGATCTCTGAGTCCGGGGGCAAACAATCCACTGGCACCTGCTTCAGCATAAGCGTCGGCGCGTCGCAGCGCCTCGTCCAACTCACTCTCATTGTGCTGCGCTGGATAAGTCTTCAGAAACACGTCGGTGCGAGCATTTATGAAGAACGGAACCGCACTTTCATCAGCAGCTTCGCGAATCGCTTTCACACGTGCTGACTGATCTTCAATCGTCTGCAATTCCTTACCACCCATAATTCGATCTTCGAAATTGATTCCAATCGCACCGGCAGCGATCACGTTTCTTATATTCTCCTTCAATCCCGAAAGATCAGTCGCATAACCAGTCTCAAAATCGAGCGTGACTGGCAACGCCACACTCTCGACGATTCGTTTGATATTCGTCAGTACCAGTTCCAGCGGAATCTTCTCGCCATCATCGAAACCATACGCCGCCGCAACGGACCAACTACCAGTCGCAATAGCTTTCGCGCCGGCTTGTTCCAACGTTCGCGCACTGCCCGCATCCCAGATGTTGTACAGGATCACGGGCGTGCCTTTTACGTGGAGGCTCTTGAAAACCTCCGCTTTTTCTTTTTGATTCATATCAAGCTAACTCTTTCGGATGAACGATCCAATCAAGCGTTCCGTTGTTAATCAGATTTGCAGACCACTCCGTGACTTTTATGTCGATCTTTGCAAAAGTCGCTGTCGAAACGCTAACGTGCTCGCTCGTCAACGCCGCCAGCAAATCCTGAATGCCAGGATTGTGTCCGACCAGCAAAACACTTTGCCGATCATTCTCAACCTGCGAGATGACTTCGAGCAGTTGCGACGTCGTGGCTTCGTAAATGCGCTCGTCGTAACGCACCTCGCCGTGAAATTCTGCTCGTTCCTTTACGAGCTCAATTGTTTCCCGCGTTCTAACCGCCGTCGAAACCAAAACCAGGTCGAAATCGATCCCCTTTTCTTTTATGTATTCTCCAATGATCGCGCAGGCTTCGCGGCCACGATCTGCCAGTGGTCGATCAAAATCGCGCATCGATTCATCGGCCCAACTGGACTTTGCGTGGCGTAATAGATAGAGCGTGGGCATTCAGGATTGTGGTTGTGGGCGCGTGATTCCGAGTTTACGGAGACGATGGTTGAGAGTTGTGCGATTGACGCCGAGTCGCGCGGCAGCGCCGGCTGGACCACCAATTACCCATTTCGACTCGCTTAGCACTCGCAGGATGTGTTCGCGCTCGACGGACTCCAGCGTCGTTGATCCGTTGGCGTGATTCGCGGGACGCGTCGACTGCTTCAACTCTCCGAGTGGAATCTCCAGACTCGGTCCGCGAGATAAAATCACACCACGCTCGACGAGATTCTGTAGCTCGCGAATGTTTCCCGGCCAATGATAGTTAACCAGCGCAGCCATCGTTTCCTTCGGCACGCTCTCGATCCGGCGCTTCATCTGTTGCGCAAACTTGTTCGCAAAGAAATGGACGAGGAGCGGAATATCTTCCGGCCGCTCGCGCAACGGCGGCACATTGATCGGAAAAACGTTGAGCCGGTAATAAAGGTCGCTGCGAAACTTCTTTTCTTCAACCATCTGCTCGAGATTCGCATTAGTTGCCGCAACTACCCGAACATCAACTCGCAACGTGCGCGAGCTGCCGAGCCGCTCAAACTCGTGCTCCTGCAACACACGCAACAGCTTCGACTGCAACTCAGGCGGAATATCCTCGACTTCATCAAGAAAGATCGTGCCCTGATGCGCAAGCTCAAAACGTCCGATGCGCCGGTCGATCGCTCCGGTAAACGCGCCTTTTTCGTGTCCAAACAATTCGCTTTCGAGAAGTCCGGTGGGAATGGCCGCGCAGTTAACTTTCACGAGCGTTCGTTCACGACGATCGCTGAGATTGTGAATGGCGCGCGCGATCAGCTCCTTGCCTGTTCCGGTTTCACCGTAGATCAGAACGGTTGAATCAGTGGTCGCGACTGTCTCGACGTTTTGCAACACACGCTTCAATACCGAGCTCGATCCGATGATCTCTTCGAAGTTGTACTCCGTGCGAATCTCTTCTTCGAGATACAGCTTCTCCTTCTCGAGCTTGTTCTTCAGAGTCTCGATCTCGTTGTACGCAAGCGCATTCTCGACCGCAATCGCAACCTGTTTTGCTACCTGCTCGAATAGCTCGGAATCTTCGGCTGAAAACGCACATTCTCTTCGGCTCTTGATTGCGAGCACGCCGAGCGCGCGATCGCGAAAGATCAAAGGCGCAGCGCAGCCTGACGCGAAATCGGAACAAGCCATTCGTGGATCGTCACTGTTTCGATAATCAATGACGACCGTTTTCCGTGTCGTGAATGCCTGTCCAATCGGATTTCCTTCAAACGGCACCACCCTGTCAGTTATGCACTTCCCGTCGTGTTCGGGAAAATCGAACGCCGCGACACGCAATTCATTTTTCGTCTCATCGTAAAGCGTTAGCGCCGCTGCTTCGTGCGGCATGACCGGACTCAGCGCAGACGAGATCGCTGAGAGCAACTCGCGCAGATTAAGATTCGAGACGAGCGTGTTATTGACCTGCAGGAGCAACTGCGAACGATCGCGTTCGCGCGCGATCTGCTCTCGCTGGAATTGTGCTTCGACGGCGACGGCAATCTGTCCGGCAACAAGTTGCGCGAAATCGATATCGAAGTCGCGATAAGCGCCGACCTTCTCACTCCAGAGGTTCAGCGCTCCGAGTTTTTGATGAACCGTGCTCAGCGGGATGCAACAGACTGATTTGATTCCCTGGTCTCTGATGATTTGCGCCGCGGGAAATCGGAAATCGTGGTCCAGATCGTCGATGATGATCGGTGTTTGAGTTTTCCAGACGTGACCGTTGATCGAATCGTCGACTGAGACTTCTGTCGACTCTTTACCGACCCAACGAGCCGTAGCACAGCCCTCCATGATGTACGAACGCATCACGTCGCGGTGGTCTTCGTGCAGCATCACCGCCATGTCGCGAAACGGAAACAGATTTTCGAGACGACACGCGAGCTCGTGGAACAACTCTGACAAATTATGGTGCGAAGTGATGGCCTTCGAAAGTTCTAACAGGGTGAGGAATTTCTGCGTTTGCTGATCGTCGGCCACTACCTGAACAGCGGGAGAATTCATGACTTGATTGTGCACCAAAATTCGTTTAGCCGCAAAAACGCCCCAAAGCATCCACCGATTACACAGAGTTATTAATCAATCTGTGTAATCTGTGGATAGATAATTGCAAGGGGGACGCTCACCAATTGTGATTAGAATTACTGCTCAACAAGAATCATCAACGACGAGGCTCTTTCTCGAAGGCAAGCTGGCTGGACGTTGTGTCGACGAACTGGACAAGTGCTGGCAGACGTGCCCGTCAAGCGAAGTCCCGATGCTGGTTGATTTGACGAATGTTAGTTTCGTCGATGACCACGGCAAAGAGCTTCTGGCCCGCATGCACAACAAGGGAATCAAATTGTTTTCGACCAGCCTGATGACGAAGTGTCTCATCGAAGAAATTGAAAACACTGCTGCCAAAAGTGGCGACCACATATCGTCACGTGGCCAGTTGTTGTCACCTCACCGCCACCAAAACAAGCAAACATATTGAGAAAACAAATGGCAAAGCGCTTGCTATGTCATTGGACCAACATGAACCTTTGGCACTGAGGTTTAGGTCGCACGGGACGATAGGCGCGTTATCCCGTGCTTCGGCGAGAGCAGGTGGTCCGGCGGGGTCAATGGTGGGCAGAACCCAGGGACCGCCTGCTCGGGGGGACCAACTTTAAATTCACTTCAGTAAGCGCCAGTAGTTCAGGAGGAAATCAGGTGAGCCGTTTAAAAGGACTACAGTCAGTTTTAGCAAAACACAAAATACTTACCGTTGCTTTGGCGATCGTATCGCTCTTCGTCGTGGCGGCGCTGTTAGGTTTCGCACGCGCGAATAAACCAGTGGCAGCAGCGCCGCAGCCGCTCGAAGTCGAAGTCATTCCTGTCGAGCAAACAAATGTGCCGATTTACAAAGAGTGGATTGGCACGACCGATGGAATGGTCAATGCCGAGATCAAAGCGCAGGTAACTGGTTACCTACTGCGCCAAGACTTCAAAGAGGGCTCGTTCGTTAAGAAGGGTCAACTCCTGTTTGAGATCGACCCACGACCGTTTCAGGCGGCTGTAGATCAGGCGAACGGGCAGGTGGCCCAATTCCAGGGACAGCTCGAACAGGCAACTTCTCAAGTCGCACAAGCGGAAGCACAGCTTTCACAGGCGAACAGCCAGTTGTCGCAAGCGCAGGCACAAGTGGCCCAGGCTGAAGCGAACCAGGTTAAGACGCAGCTCGATGTTGATAAGTATCGACCGCTCGCAGAGCAGAAAGCCGTCACGCAACAGGAATACGACAACGCAACGCAGGCGAATGTCGTGTCGAAAGCGCAGGTTGAAGCAGCTAAAGCCGGCGTTGAGGCAGCGCGCGCGCAGCTCGCTAACGCGAAGGCGCAAGTGGGCACTGCCAAGGCTGGCATCTCGACCGCTAAAGGCCAGCTTGAAAATGCTAAGGCAATCGTTAATACGGCAGTACTGAATCTCGGTTTTACACGAATCACAGCACCGATCGATGGAATCGTTGGCATTGCGACCGCACAGGTCGGGAACCTTGTTAACACGACGAGTGGTCCATTGACGACTGTGTCGACCGTCGATCCGATCAAGGTTTATTTCACATTGAGCGAACAGGAATATCTGAATTACTCGAGGCAGAGTGGCCAGTTGGATCAACTCGATTTGATTCTGGCTGACGGGACGACGTATCCGGAGAAAGGCAAGTTTTATTTCGCGGATCGAGAAGTGGATCCGAAGACTGGAGCGATTCGCATGGCGGGTGTGTTTCCGAATGCGGGAAATCTGTTGCGGCCGGGGCAGTACGGGCGCGTGCGGGCGATCACGAGTGTAAAAGAAGCGGCGTTGCTCATTCCGCAAAGAGCAGTGACGGAGCTGCAGGGCATTTATCAGGTAGCCGTGGTTGAACCAAACAATCAGATCAACATTCGTGCGGTGAAGCTCGGTGAGAAGAGCGGCGCGATGTGGATTGTCGAGGATGGTTTGAAGCCGGGCGAATCGATCGTCACCGAAGGAACCCTGAAAGTTAGACCAGGCATGACCGTCTCACCAAAACCATTTCATCCACAGATTACACAGATGCAGTAAAAAATCTGCGTAATCTGTGGATAAGAGAAGAAATGAGTGAATAGATGATCTCGAATTTCTTTATCAAACGTCCGATCGTCGCGATTGTGATCGCGATTCTGACCGTGATCACCGGACTGATCGCGATGTCGGGTCTGCCGCTGGCTTTGTTTCCCGAGATACTGCCGCCGCAGATCATCGTCTCGACCAATTACACCGGCGCAGACGCAGTCACGATCGAGCAATCTGTCTCGACGCCAATCGAGCAGCAGATGAATGGCGTCGACAACATGCTGTACATGCAGTCGATCAACGCGAACGACGGCAGCCAGCAGTTGATAGTCACGTTCGGCGTCGATACTGACGTCAACATCGATCAAGTCAACGTTCAGAATCGACTGGCCCAGGCCCAGCCCAATCTCCCGACGGACGTAAATCAATTCGGCCTGACGACGCGTAAATCCACGGGCCTGCCAATGCTCGTCTTTTCGCTCTACTCGCCGAACCAAACTTACGATTCGCTCTTCCTCGCGAACTACGCAAACATCAACATCAACGATGTGCTTTATCGCGTACCCGGTGTCGGCGAAGTCAGAGTGTTCGGTTCGAGCGACTACGCGATGCGCATCTGGGTGAAACCAGACGTACTCGCGAAGCTGGGCCTCGGCGTTCCCGATCTCGTGAACGCAGTAAAGCAACAGAGCAACGTGAATCCCTCCGGTCGTGTCGGCGCTGCGCCCGCGCCGGCAGGAATGGAAAAGACTTACACCGTTCGCGCGCAGGGCCGCCTCGAAACGCCTGAAGAATTCGGCCAGGTCATCGTGCGCGCAAATACTGACGGCTCAGTTGTGCGTTTGAAAGACGTCGCGCGCATCGAGCTCGGCGCGCTCAATTATCAACAGAGCAACCGGATGAACGGCCAGCCGAGTGTGATCGTTGCGGTCTTCCAACAACCCGGCTCGAATGCACTCGCGACCGCGAACGCTCTCAGAAAAACGATGGCAGAGCTGAAGCAGCGCTTCCCCAGCGACCTCGATTCCGCGGTCGTGTTCGATACAACACGACCCGTAAGCGAGGGCATGAAGGAAACAGTGCAAACGCTGCTCGAAGCGATGGTCCTCGTGATCATCGTCGTGTTTCTGTTCCTGCAAAACTGGCGCGCGACGTTGATTCCGGTGATTGCAGTGCCCGTCTCGCTCATCGGAACGTTCGCCGTTTTTCCACTCCTCGGTTTCTCGATCAACACGCTTTCGCTGTTTGCCTTCGTACTCGCGATCGGACTCGTCGTGGACGACGCGATCATCGTCGTGGAAGCAGTCGAGCATCACATCGAAGAGGGTAAATCGCCGCGCGACGCAACGATTCAGGCGATGAAGGAAGTCGGTGGACCAGTGATCGCGATCGCGCTGATCCTCTCGTCGGTATTCTTGCCGGTCGCCTTCATGGGTGGAATTCAGGGCCGGCTCAACAATCAATTCGCGACAACGATTGCAGTGTCGATGTTGATCTCGGCATTCAACGCACTGACGTTATCGCCGGCTCTTGCAGCATTGCTCCTTAAGCCGCGAAAAGAATCGAAAGGCATAGTCGGCCGTTTCTTCGGTGGCTTCAATCGCGTGTTCGACAAAGTGATGCACGGTTATCTCAACTGGAGTCACGCGATACTTCGCAAAGCCGTGATCGGCGTCGTGATCATCCTAGGCTTCACTCTTGCCGATGCATTCATGGGATACAAAATGCCGACGAGTTTTCTGCCCGAGGAAGACTACGGCTACGCGATGTTGCACGTGCAGCTTCCACCCGCGGCGTCGCTCGAACGAACGGACCAGGTGCTCAAGAAAGTCGAAACGATTCTCGCGCACACTGACGGCGTCGAGTATTACACAAGCATCGGCGGCTTCAGTTTGTTGAATCGCATTTCCGCGAGTTACCAGGGCTTCTTTTTCATGAGCTTCAAACCCTGGGACGATCGAACGTCGAAAGATCAACAAGCGCAGGCAATCATTCAGAAGATCAACGGCGAGCTGGCGACGCAGATTCCGGAAGGGATGGCGTTTGCTTTCATGCCGCCGTCGATTCCGGGTCTCGGCAGCGCGGGCGGGTTCTCGTTGTGGCTACAGGATCGTAGCGGTGGATCGCCCGAGTTTCTCGATCAGAACGTGAAGACGTTTCTTGCGGCGGCGCGCAAACGTCCGGAGCTCTCGGGAGTGATTACGCAATACTCCACGGACGTGCCACAGGTTTTTGCGGATGTCGATCGCGACAAGGTGATGAAGCAGGGTGTTGAAGTCGCCGACGTCTATCAAACACTGCAAGCATATCTCGGTGGTCTATATCTCAACCAGTTCAATCGCTTCGGCCGGCAGTGGCGCGTCTTTCTGCAATCGGAAGGTGAGATGCGACGCACCGAGCAGGATATCGGCAATTACTACGTGCGAAACAAAGACGGTGAGATGGTGCCGCTGTCCGCGCTTGTAACGACGCGCAGTATCACCGGACCTGAATACACAAACCGCTTCAATCTCTATCGCAGTGCGCAGATCATCGGCGCCGCCGCGCCGGGATACAGCTCGAGCCAGGCAATAGCTGCGCTCGAGGAAGTGGCGCGCGAAACGTTGCCGCGTGAGATGGGTTACGACTGGGCGGATCTCTCGTACCAGGAGAAACAGACAACGGGCGCGGCGATGAAGTCACTCGCGCTGTCGTTGATCTTCGTGTTTCTGATCCTCGCTGCCTTGTATGAGAGCTGGTCGCTTCCGTTCTCAGTTTTGCTGACAGTTCCGATCGCACTCTTCGGCGCGTTAGTCGGGCTCTTCTTACGCGGCTATGACCTCGGCGTCTATTCACAGATCGGCCTCATCGTCGTGATTGGACTCGCTGCGAAGAACGCGATTCTGATCGTTGAGTTTGCCAAGACTGAGTTTGAGAAAGGACGCGATTTGCTGGACGCAGCGTTGGAAGGCGCGCGTTTGCGACGAAGACCGTTGCTGATGACTTCAATGGCATTCATCGCGGGTTCGTTGCCGCTGTGGTTTTCAAGCGGCTCGGGTGCAGAGGCACGAAAGATACTCGGAACAGTCGTGGTTTCGGGAATGTTGGCTGACACACTGATCGCGAGCTTTTTGATCCCGGTGAGTTTCTACGTGGTCGAGAAAGTATCGATGCGGTTTGGCAAGAAGCACGGCGAAGAAGGCGGGACCACACAACTGCAACCCGCGTCAGGAGATTAAGAATGGTCAGAACAGCAAAGGAACATTCCCACGAAAACAGGCAGAGATCCTGGGGTGCCAACCTCAGCATCCGTTTATTTGCCTGCCTCGTGGGCCTGTCTTTCCTACTGGGTACAGTAAATGGTCAACAACGGCAGGGTTCCACAATCCAAACGCCTGCAAACTTTCGCGGCGCTGATCCAGTTGCGGATCAAAACTCGATTGGCGATCTGAAATGGTTTGAGGTCTTCAAGGATCCGGCGTTGCAAGATCTCGTGAAGACCGCGATGGTCCGTAACTATGATCTTCGTGCGGCTGTTGCGCGCATCGATGCCGCGCGAGCGAATCTCGGCCTTGCACGTTCTGAACAGTTTCCGCAGTTTGACTTGAGCACGGATGTGACGAGCACGCGCACATCTCGAAACGGTCAACTCACTATTCCGGGTCAGGGTGGACGATCGCGCAGTGTCGGCAGCGTCCTGCTCAATCTGTTGACGTTTGAGTTGGACGTGTGGGGACGAGTGCGCCAGCAAACAAAAGCCGCACGCGCCGAGCTGCGCGCTTCAGAAGAAGATCGCAAAGCCGTGATGACGACTGTGGTTGGCGATGTCGCAACCGGTTATTTCAGCCTGCTCGAGCTCGACAGCGAATTGGAGATCGCAAAGCGCACGCTTTCGGCGCGCGAAGAGTCTCTGCGTCTCATCCAGTTGCGGCAACAAAATGGTCTCGCGACGATGGCTGACGTTCGCCAGGCGGAAGAACTCGTCTACCAGGCGACACAAACGATTCCCGACACCGAGCGACTGATCGAGCAGACTGAGAACCAGATCAGTTTGTTGCTGGGAAATAATCCGAGCGCGATTTCGCGTGGCCGGCCGCTGGCAGAGCAGGAAGCTCTGCCCGCAATACCTGCTGGACTTCCGTCGTCACTACTCGAGCGACGGCCAGATATACGCGCGGCGGAAGAGAATCTCGTGGCCCAACAGGCGCTCGTGTCTTCGGCGAAGAAGGCTTACTTTCCGCGTATCAGTTTGACGGGACTGTTAGGTTTCCAGAGCGATCAGCTTTCGAGTCTTTTTACTGGTCCAAGTCGCGCGTGGACGTTTGTGCCACAGATCACGCAGCCGCTCTTTACGGGTGGACGACTCAAGTCAGACGTGAAATTCGCGAAGGCACAGCGAGAACTGGCTGTGATCCAGTACCAGCAAACGATTCAAAACTCATTCAGAGAAGTGTCAGACGCGCTGGTCCAGTATCGAAAGGTTAAAGAAATCCGCGTTCAACAAGCGCTGCTGGTTGAAACTCTGCGCGATCGGTCGCGGCTGGCGTATCTGCGATACGAAGGTGGCGTCGATTCGTTGCTCAACGCTCTCGACGCCGATCGCGAACTATTCAACGCCGAACTCGATTTGACGCAAACCAAACGCAACGAGCTGTTATCGCTCGTTCAGCTTTACAAAGCACTCGGCGGCGGCTGGCAATGATCACAAAAGGCACATGACAGATCACAAAAAGCACAAATAAGAGATCTTCCTTTATGTGCTTTTTGTGCCTTTTTGTGGCTAAAAGAGATCTTCAATAACAAACGTGAGGGCGATGAAGATCAGCACGACACCACCGATTAAATCTGCTCTAAACCTGAGGAAGTTCACGGCTGTCTTTCCTAACCGCAATCCCGCCAACGCGAGCAACGAGCTCATCACACCGATAATCGTGATGGATAGCAATATCGGGAAACCGATCATTCCCAGCGTCGTCCCCGCGATAAGGTTGTCTAAACTCAGCGACAACGGTAACCCGAGCACCATCCATCGATCGGTCTCGCCCGTTTCGCTTCCCGCACAACGCTTCGCAATGTAGATCACGTAAACACCGTACGCGCACAACAACAACGGCCCGATATGTTCAACCCACGGACCGATAGCTTGAAGCAGCGACTTACCAATCAATAATCCAATCAACGGCGCAATCGCATCACACACACCAAAAGCAATCACGATCTGAAGCTGTCGTAAACGACTGAGCTTCAACGTACCTAGCCCTACGGACACGCGGAAGCTGTCGAGACTCAAGGCAAATCCCAGTAGAAGCAGCGTTATCATGTTGCTATCCGCAAGATCTTCCCAGTTGCCGGTTCGGCTGTTAGACCACCATTCTCGATCATCTCGAAAGCTCCAAAGTCGAGAACATAAAGCGCGCCATCATAGAATTGAACGTCGATCGGTCTCAATAAACCATCCGGCACAAACGGATGCATGGTCCAGCGATTCGTATCGACACGCACAACTGAACGTCCCACCTTTGGACCCGAAGGCGCAGTCATCGGCACTTCATCACCAAACAGCGCAACGAACAGATCTTCCGACGTCTCAACCGCAAACTTCACCGCAGCAGTATGCGTTGGAAAACTGAGCAAAGCCTTCTCCGGCGGCGGCAACTCATCATGATTCGCGAGCAGAAATGAGGGCGCGTTACCGCGTTGCGGTTCGAAACGCGGATCCGTGATCGGCACGTCACCGATGAAATCCGGCCAGCCATACCACGCACCTTTGCGCACTTCAAAGAGCATGTCAGGCACGTTTCCAACCGGACGACTGCCACGATCGTCCGCGCCCTGATCGACCGCGAGCAGACGGCCGTCAGGAAGAAACCCGAGCCCGTATGCATTTCGTAAACCCCACGCCACGAGCTCGAGATCACTACCATCCTCGTTGCACCGCATCACAGAGCTTGTGCAGGGTAACTGCGCTTCGACACGTTGCCCACGCTCCGTGCGCACACCAAACGGCACGAACGCACCTGTCTCCGTGCGCGCGTTTTCACCGTGAAGCGGATCGCGTGTCTCAACATTCAAACCATTCAACACGACATCGTAACCCGGCAGATCGTGACCATGCGGCAAGCGACGCAGCCATCCGAGCTCGTACGCATCGAGCCCGATAATTCCCGTGTTCGTCATCGCGCCCTGACTGAAATAGAGCTTTCCATCGTCAGGGCCGAAGACAACCATGTTTGTGTGGTAGTTACCTGGACCAGGGAGGTTATCAAGGACCACCCTAAGCAGCTTACCGTCAAGATCGAAACAACTGATCCGCGCGGGATGTCCGCCCTCGGAAATATACAAACGCCCGCGATGAAACGTGATCCCGTTTACGGGTGCGCGCAGGTTCTCGATCAACAACTCGCATCGCGATTCCGAGTGCACACGCCAAACGCGACCGCCCGGCGGTGCGCCGCCAAATGGCAACCCCGACTCCGCCACGTACACTCCACCAGCGTCGTCGAACGCCAAACTTGTCGGAAACGAAAACCCGCCACAAAAAGGCACAAGCTCACAAAATGAATTTGAATTAGAGCGCACGCTATTTTTTATCATTTGTGGTTTTTGTGCCTTTTTGTCGCGAAAGTTTCATTAGATTGGGGCGCCTGCCGCAAGCCATGCCAGTAGCACGTTTCTCTTATCGCGCGACATGTCACGCGTGACAGGCATGTAGCGTGGATCGGTAATCGGATACGTCAACACGGTCTCGAAAGCCTGGATGTTCTGCTGGTAAGTTTTCGGATCTCCGAGACCGCCTGGCTTAAAGAGACTATCCATGAACGGATAGAGCTTCGCATACTGCAAGAGAAACGGCGCCACACTGGCCCATGTCGGCGGGCTCTGGAACGTGTCAAATACGAGGACACTCAGCGCACCATTTGAATCCGGTGGAAAGCTCGGATCGTTATCCTTCGCCCACGTAAACGAGACGTTGTAGACCTGCCCGTCGATGAACTGTCGTGGATTGCCCGGATCGTATGCATACATTTTGAAAGTTGCACTCCCGTCTGGTCCAGTCGTGACTGAAGGAGGGAACGTGAGCGCCGATGCCGGTGTCGCGACCGGAACCATCGCAGTGGGAACCGGCGGCAGCGGCGGTTGTGGCGAGAAGGGTGGCGCAGCGGAAATCGGCGCCGGCTGCAACAGATTGCCATTCAAGTCCAGCGTAATTTCCTGTCCTCCCGCGGGTTCGCCGAATTGAGTCGCGAACAACTGGACGTCAGCAACCTCACCGGGGTTCATGCGATAGACAATCTGGATGGCATTGATGTAAGTGCAGTTCGCACCTTCAGCAAGTGGAACAACCGGAGATTGACTCGGAGAGGGTGTCTGCATGATGCCGAGCGGCGTCGAAGCAAGCAGGCTGATCTGGTAAGGAGACGCGTCAAATTCCTGAACACCGGCGTTCGTTTCGTAAGCAGCTTGCGAGTAATCGTAGTTGCCGAGAATGCTCGGGCTCCCGCTCGGTGGAATGATCGCCGGCTGCAACACTCCGAGGTTCGGAGGTGGTCCCTGCGGTGTAGTTGTGGGAATACTGTTGCCGAGATCGACGACCACTTTTTGACGGTTCTTGTCGACCTTCGCATAACCAAACGAGAGTGGACTGTTTGGTCCAGCGGGCCGGAGTGCGCGGCCGATGACGAAGTTCGGTGGCTCGCAGTCGAAGGCTGGTCCAATCGTGCCGACGATTCTTCCCTGATTGAACTGCGGCGACGTGGCGTCGTCGTTGTACCCGTCGACGACAAACTTGATCGAGAGCGTGTTGGGACTGATGCTCTGCAACTTTTGGAGGAGCGGCGATTGAATGTAGCTCCAGACGACGTTATCGAGCACGGACTGGAAGTAGGCGCTGAACATCGAATCGGGTTTGGGGTTGGTGGTCGCGCGCACAAAGATATCGTTGAAGTTGATTGGTCTAAAATCTCCCTGGAAGTATTCACCGTCAGAGATCGCTACCTGCAACTGCAGTCCAAAGATCTGCGAAACCATCTGCTGCTCGGTATCGAGATCGACGAGCTTCGCCGGAACAGGGCTGTCGGTGCTCTCGACCTTCGCGTTGACGATCGGATCGCCTGACACCGCCCCGTTCTGATCGAACGCGCTTCTTACTGTGCAGTTGAGAAACTGCCAGAAGTGATTGCCGTTCGGGTTCCATGCCGGGAATGGATTGGTCACGGTCGGCTCGAAGTTGCTGGCCGTGTTATTGACGGTTGAGGGCTTGGCAATAAAAGTTCCAGCGAAGTGCAGGCGCGGAACGTCGAGGTAACTCATGTGATCTCCTTCATAGAAATATTAATAAGATATCTCCCGCAGCGGCGCAGCGGCGCAACGAGAAAAATAAATCTCGGATTTACGTTGCGCCGCTGCGCCGCTGCGTGAGAAATCCGCCGCCGAGCCAGAAGAGGCCGGCGATAAGCAGCACGATTCCGAACATCAACGCTGTGTTCTCCAAATTCGCGACAGCCGCGCCAGTCAATGCGTAAAGCAACGCCGGTGGTAGCGAGCCTGCCAACGAAGCGACGATCAGCGCTCGCCACTTCATCGATGAGGCGCCAGCCATGATCGCGACTGTCTCGGCGAGCAACGGCACCGGGCGCGTGACGATGATCGCGAGTGTTCCCCAACGCGCGAGAATGCTACTTGCGCGCGCGCGTTCAGCAGGTGTCACCGCACGTTCTAAAAGCGCGCCACCGCGCCGTCCGATCGCAAAACCAAAAACCGCCGCGCCGACACTTCCAAGCAGCGACAGCATCGTGCCCCACAACACACCGAAGAGCGCGCCATGAGCAACCATCACGATGCTGGACGGAACGGGCAGTACGACGTCGGCAATCAACAAACCCACACCAACGCAAGCCGCCAAAACACCACCATGTCTCATCCACGGTGTCGGGTCTGACAACAACGGCACCCCCAGCGCCTCCACGATCACAAACAAGATCGTGAAGCACGCGATCAGCGCCACAACTGTCAGTAAATATCGCTTCATTAGTTCCTTAGCTGGCTTTCTCTGTGCAACCTCTGTGTTCTCTGTGTCTCCGTGGTTAATGAATCCCTGAGAACAATCAACCACAGAGACACAGAGAACACAGAGGTTGCACAGAGAAAGCTAATTCAAAAGGTTCATCAGCTCTACAGTCGTTCCAAACACAAAGCCGCGACCGGGTGCGGGTGACGTCTGGAAGTGTTCGAAGTACAAACGATTCGTCAGGTTTTCGAGGCCGACGGTAAACATGATCCTGTGTTTCTCACCGCGCAACGTGTAACCACCGCGCAGTGACTGCACCGCAAACGAGCTCAAGCTGCGGAACGTGCCGTACTCAGTCGATATCGCCGCGGAGAGATCGAGTGGATCTGCACGCTTCACCTGTCCCTGGTAACGCAGCTCATATTCTGCAAACCAACGTCGATCCAGACTGTCGAAGCGAACGCCATTGATCGTTCGCAGCGGCGTGATGTTGGACAACGGCGCATCGTCAGCAGAGCCGCTTAATTCAACCGGCGTGTCGGAGCGGTTGTAGAACTGTGACAACAACCTCAGCGTGATCTCGTCGGGCGTGAGATTCGTTCCTTTCAACCAGCCGGTCGAACCGAAGGCAGAAATCACGCCTCGATTAATTCCAAAATTTACTTCGTACTGAGCCTCAACGCCCTGAATGCGTGCACGCGCGGTGTTGACGCGCTGCACGTAGAGCACCCCATGAAGCGGAAAGAACGGCGAAATCGGATTGATACCGAGCGCTGGGTCAGGCGGAATAAAGATCGGTTCCGCGGCAGCCGACCCGATAAAATCCCTTAGATCGTTGCGAAAATAATTCGCCGACACATTCCACTTCGCGCGCTGCACTTTCACGCCAATGTCAAACTCTCTGCCGCGCTCGGGTCGTAAGGCTGTGTTCGGAATCACGAGCACGCTGAACGTTGGATCGCCAAAGTCACGCAGCAAGTATCGCTCTGTGATACCTGGCTCGCGATAACTCGTGCCCCAACGAAAGTACGGATTGATACCCTGCGGCAACCGCACTACGGCTCCCGCCGTCCCAGTCACGACAGTGCGGCTGGTGGAGATACCTTTGACGCCGTTCACGAGGTCGAGCACACCGGCTGCGCCTGTCGCACTAATTGGACCAGGCGCGGCGAGTAGTTGTACAAACGATCGATCGAGCAACGTCGATTCGACGCCGAGTGGAAAACCGCTCGTCACCTTCGCCTGCGTGCTCCAATTGTCGACGCGTAATCCGCCGTTGAGCCGCAACCACCTGAACGGCTCATGCTCGAACAAGTTGAACCAGCCCCAGTTTGTATAGTCGGTGTCAGGATTGCTCGCGCGACTGCTGATCGTTGTGAACGGTGAAACGAGGTCAGTACGAGAAAACTCGTCCGCTGAAGCATCGCGTAAGAAACCAACGCCCGTCGTGAGCAGCGTGCCCACGAAAGGAGCAAACGTGGCTTGCACGTCCACGCCATGCGTCGTGATCGAGTTTTTATTTTCCGAGAGATTGACGGCGGTAAACGACGACGGATTGCCGGTGAGTTGCGGCGAGAAGCCCTGCGGCGAACTCGGATCGGCCACGAGCGTCCAACTACTGCCGAGAACGATCTGAGACGTTAACGTATCGTCAGGGAAAGAATATTTCTGCCGGTAAAAACTCGCGGCCACACGCGGCAACCAGTGTTGGAGTTCACGACCTTCGTAACGTAGTCCGTATTTATCGAGTCGGCGAAAGCTGTTGAACTGTCGTCGCGGATCGAACGGCGGCGTGATGAACGAGAAGCCAAGATCTTTGTGCTGGCTGTTCAACTGACGATAGCGAATGCTGTGGTTCACACGCGGGAAAAACCAGACGTCGGCCTGATCGTTGAAGCCGTGTCCCTGGCTGTTTGCCACCTCGCCGCCTGCGCCTAAACTCCAAACCGCGTAAGTGCGAGCAACATTGTTCCCCGCTTCGTTCCCCATCGCCGTCGCGAGGTTTCCCAGATGCACGACGTCGTTGAGCGGAATCTCTTCGTTGCCGCTGTGATAAGCGTTCTCGCGAAACAACGAGCCGCCCAGGCGCGCTGCGAATTTCGAACGACTAAAGTTGATCGTTGCCGCGCCGCGTCTAAAGCCGCCGTTGGTATGCAGGTCGCCGTTGAAGCGGAAGCCCATGACGTTGTCGCCGCGCTGCTCGTCAGGAGTTATCAGGTTGATCACTCCCGCCATCGCATCCGAGCCATACAAACTCGATCCGGCGCCACTCAGCACTTCGCACGCTTCGAGTTGGACCACGTCGACAATGCTTGGCGAGACGCCGGAAGTCGGATCGCTGCGGACGTTGTTGAGTCGTTCGCCGTCGAGAACGATCAGCAGTCTGTTTGAAGCGAGCCCGCGCAGTCGTGGTCGTTCGAGTGCCGGATTGGCGTTGATTGTGATCAGATTTGGCGTTTGTTCGAGAGATCGTGTGGTCGATGCCGGGCGGCGGCGCTCAATGTCAGATTGATCTGTAACCGTAACCATCTGCGGAGCGTCGGCGGCGACGCGCGCGCTCCCTTTTCCGGCAGTCACAGTAATGCTGCTCTCGATAATGCCGGGCGCGAGTGAGAAGTCTTCGACATGGGTTTCGTTGCGACGCAAGGTGATGCTGCGTGTCGCGACTGCGAACCCGCCGCTCTTGATCGAAAGCATGTAAGAACCGAGCGCGAGCTGGCCCAGCTCATACTTGCCTTCTGAATTCGATGTTGTTTTGAAAATGGTGCCACTACCGATGTTCAGCATCTGCACGTCAGCGTCAACAATGACCTGGCCCACTGGATCCCGAATCGTGCCGGTAACTGTCGTGCCTGCGGATTGAGCGGCGACAGTAGAGACACTAAGGCCGTAAAGAAGTGCAATGAGGGTGAGCGATAACTTCAAGGTTGATAACCTTCGTCCATCCACTGTTGGAATAGTTGAATTTGGTCGAGGGTCAGCGGATCGAACGGCGGCGGCGGCATACCACCACCGTTGATGCGGCCGTAGATGACCTGCGCGTTTGCTCTGACCTGATCGTAGTTCGTGAGATCAAACCGCCACATCATCTGGCCGGTGAACTGATTGAAGAGGGGCATGATGTCGTTGTTGAAGGAAACCGCCATCGTCGTTTCTCCATTTTTGCCGCAAAAGGCACCAAAAGCGCAAAATTAAGATTGCTGCTAACTGAGACCGTAAATCCTTAAGACGCCGCCGTCTCGACCGAAGACCAGTGCGCCTGCGACCACGTAGTCTTTCCATATCGCAGCGCCCAAACAATAACCGTAGCCTCCGTTGTAACCGTCAGTCTGCATTCCGAGGTCATCCCACCAGAGTAGCTTTCCGTCGCTCACAGCAAACGCATAGATCGCGATCTTGCTTGTCGTACAAAACACGACGTCGTTGACGACAGCAGGCGAGCTTAGACCACACTCACCGGCAGACGTGTACATGCCGGCAAAGACCCCGGTAGCGTTATCGATGTGAGTGCAGTTGACGTACTTGCGCGGGTCGCTGTTGTCCATGGGCCACGCATCGGCGAGGTTCGGCGAGTTGAAATCGAGCGCTCGCATGAAGGGCGTCGTCTCGTAATCAATTCCGGGCGAGGCGTTGTGATAGTTTGGACCACCGAGACCAATGAAGAAGCGCGGCGTGACCGTGCTCGAACCTGGATAAAACGCGGCCGTATTGAACGCACCGGAAAAATTCTCGCCGGGCGTCACGTTCGACACGTCATTAGTAACGGCGGGATTGAGCGCGTTGGGATCCGGCGGGTGCTTATCCACATTCTCGATCCACGTACCATCATTCATGTAGGGCAACATTTGTCGCCACTTAATCAATTTCAGTGTGCCGGCATCGAGCACAAAGAAGCCGCCGTTCTTGCAGGTGAGGATCACGACTTTCTGCGCGCCGAGCATTGTGATCACCGGCGCACTGCCGATGTCGATATCGAAATCGGAATCGCGGTAATTGCTCTCGGGTGGCACCTGAAAGAAAGCTCTGAATTGACCGGTGTTGGCGTCGAGTGCGAGTAGTCCGTTGGAAAAACCGGGACTTGGCAACTCGGGCTTGAACGGACCATCTTGCCAGTTACCATCAGGCTCCGGTTGCTGATTTCCCGTCGGACAATAGATGAGATTTAGCTCTGCGTCGTAAGCAATCGCACCCCAAACAGAACAGCCCATCACGATCGGCTCACCGTCGAAAAGCGTGTAGCCCGGTGGTGGTGGGAGAGTTTGCACCGCCTGCGCCGGCAGGACGTTTGGCTGGTTTGGCACGTTAAGGGCAAATTGGTTCGTGCAATAGATCCAGTTGACCTTTCCGGTTTGCGTGTCCAGACAAAATACAAAGCTGTAGAGTTGCGGGTTCTCGCCTTCACCACAACCGACATAAAGCTTAGTGCCGTCCGCTGAGACAACGGGCGAGGTCCAGATGACCGCTGCGGGATAACCCACACCCACACCGTTGTTGTTCGTAATCGGTTGGTTCTGGTTGTGGGTTGGGGCGATGTCTTCATTGCGCAGGTCGGTCACCCACAGTAATGCCAGCGTGTCCTGGCTGAGACAATAAAGCTTGCCGTTGAACGCTCCGAAATAGACGCGATTATTGAACACGAGTGGCGTGCAGCCCATGCCGGTAAAGCTGTGTGCGTCTTCGTTGTCGCTGCCGAGGTCCCAGCTAAACGTGTTGACGGTCTTTCCGCTCTTGATATCGATCTTGTGTAGCGCGCCGCCGTTGCCGCCCTGCGCCTTGTGATAATTTGCGACGCCCACGTAGATGAATCCATCTGCGACAGCGGGAACAGAAAGTATTGGACCACCGAGCTCCAACGTTGCGAGAGTTTTGAAATTAGACGAAGCAACTGTTGCGGTGTTGAGGGTGCTGTCAGAAACGAAGCCTGTGTGTGCAGGATCGCCGTGATACATCCACCAGCCTGACGGCGCAGGCGCCGCAGCCGGCGCGGCTGCCGACGACAACAATGTGGTGGCGGTTGGCGCCTCAGGCGCGGCAGCGTTTCTGCGCTTTTGCAATGCGATTTCCGATTTTTTATCCATTAGTGCGCCCTCCGGTTCAAGCCCCAGCTAAAGTCAGACTGGCCTGCTCTGTAGTGACAACTCATGCAGCTATTACCGCCCGCTCCGGCTGCATCGTTTTGAGTTTGAAAGTAAGTTTCCATCGTCGTGTTGACTGCGCCAGTTGAAGGAAATGCGGCGCCGGCGTTTTGTGGATACACACCGCCCTTCTGCATCAACTTGTAAGGTTTGTCCGGACCGATACCGGGAACGCCGGGCCACTGCGTAACGACGAGCTGGTAGTACTGCCAGACCGTGCCTTTCAGTAGTCCCTGGTAGAAAGCATTAACATCGCGTGTCGATTGGCCCGCCGGTGTGTTCGGAATCGCATTGACGCGCGTCACCTGGACCGGCGAAGGTGTTGGCGTCGGCGTGCCTGGTGCCGTCAATGCCGGTTTGTAGTTGAAACCGTTCGGAGTCGGTGGAGTGCCGGTGCCGTTATTGAATGAATAGCCGTTTGGTGGCGGCGATGGTTTTGGCGATACGTCCGGATCGGGTGGAACGTTGTCTATTTGCTCAAATGTGGACCACACCCATTCGGTAAATGGATCGACTTTGTGCGCGATGTGAAGTCCGACCAGCAAGACGGTCGAGGGCGTACACTTTTGCGTTTGCGAATTGTAAATCTGCGCGTTGATCGCGTAGTAGCGTTTTGGATCGTCACTGGAAGTACTGATTCGCCACGCAGCTTTGACCATGATCGAGCCGAGCGCCGACGTTGTGGTCATCGGCATCTGAACGCCAAACTCCTTGTTCTCTACCGGCGCCAAATTCTTCAAAAGATAGAGCCACGTGGTTTGATCTTCGTCCTTCCCGCGAATGAAGTTGTATTGCGCTTCGTCGTAGCGAATGTCGAAATAGACGAAATTACTTCGTTGGTCTATCAACGGAAACGAGAACGCCTCTTTCGTTTGCATGAGCGGCGTATCGCCTTTGGTCGTGAAAATCAGAGTTTTCTGATCTGCGGATACGCCCGGGCAGGGACTTGTCGTACTCGGTTGATTCCACGCGCTGGGCCGATCCTTTTGTCCGAAGAGATCGAATGAGTCTTTATAAGTTCCCCAAACTACGGGAGTGCCGTTCGGCGCGCTGAAAAATATGGCTTGGTCATTGGGATTATTGGGAACACCACGCGCGCTGGAAGCGGGCCAGTTCAAGGCGATGAATGATTCCCAGGAGAAGTTATCGAAGAACGGTCGGGCATCGAGAGGCGTGGCGGGGTTTCCTGAAAACGCAACCTGCCGTGGAATATTTCCGCTAATGACTGGGGACGGCATCGCTTGTGGGAACCCTGACGGCCACGGCGGTAGCGTTTGCGTCGTTGGCGATGCGACGGCGCCAAGGTTCGCGTTTGTTTGATCCGGTTGAGTTTTCTGGCAACTGTAGCTGGCGAAAGTTATGAAAGCGATACATACGAGAAGCAGAATGATCTTCTCGTGACCACGCAGCGGGGTGCCCATAGTTTGATTCTCCGGTTAGGGCCCAACCGAAACATCATCCACGGTAATGCAAACTTCTGGTGGACAGTGAGGGTAGGCCGAAGATGCTAAATGTAATCGATTAAGTGTGAACGAGGACCACACCGATGATGCCTTTTCGATAACGCCCGCATGTTATGCGCCCGTGGATGATCAGTCAATAGCATTTCTTGAGTAGTTTTAACTCTGCGTAGTCTCTGCGTCCTCTGCGCCTCTGCGGTTTACATGCGTTTTCGTTTTCTTTTACCGCAGAGGCGCAGAGGACGCAGAGACTACGCAGAGTTGGGCTCTCGACTATAGCCCGAAATGGCGCACTCGGGCCCGGAAATAGCACGCATAAACTCATGCAACTATAGGACTAAAGAGCGAATCTCACTTTCGGATTTGGTCGCCCCGGCAGCTTATTTTCAGTTATTTTGAGGAGATTTAAATGAGAAATATAAGAAAGTTTTCCCCGGCCCTTATCGCTGCCTTTACACTCATTTTTTCGTTTTCCGCGCTCACCTTCGGAAAGAACAAGAATGTCAAATTCCCGAACGTTAAAATCAAGAATTTCGGGCAAATGGACGATCGGTTTTTCCGTGGCGCACGTCCGGATGAAGAAGACTACCCGGCGTTGGCTGCGCTCGGCGTTCAAACCATCATCGATTTGACTGACAACTCAAAAGAGTACGAGCAACCTGCCGTCGAGGCCGCGGGACTGCGCTACATCAACATTCCGATGGAGGATAAGAGCACACCCAACATCGAGCAGATCAACCAGTTTTTGAAAGTGATTGACGATCCGGCTACGGGCAAGTTTTTCGTACACTGCGCGGGTGGGCGTCACCGCACGGGAGTAGTAGGTGCAGTGTATCGGTTCACTCACGATAAATGGAATCTGGATCAGGCGCTGGCCGAAATGGATCAGTACGAGTTCGGCTACGGCTCTGGTCACGGCAAGCAGAAAGACTTCGTAAAAGAGTACTGGAACCAACTGCAGGCACGCGGATAAACGCGGATCTGTAGACGCGGATTAACGCTGATCTGCGTTAATCCGCGTTCATCCGCGGCTCATATCAAACACCACCTGGTCATACCACCACAGCTTCTCGAAAAAATCTCGCGCTAACGGTGACGAGTATTTCACCGTCTCAACGATTTCCGAAATATTGCGCTGCCCGTCGATCGCTTCATACATCTGCTTCTCCTCCTCGTTAATCGGAAGAAACAGATCGTCGAACAGGTGTGTTCGGTTCAACAGCACACCTGCAGCGCCCGGTGGAAGCTCGTCTTGCGTGCACATGGTCCATGTACGACGAATCGGCACATACTGCGAATACCGCTCGCCGTCGAAGCTGGGATTCTTTGCATCGCCTTGCTGCACGATAAAATCGTGATTAGTCATCAAGCCGCGAAACAGCTCCATCTGCGTATACTGATCGAGTTCGGGAAGCGCGGCCAGCCTCGACACATGAGGTGTATCTGCAATCGCACCGCACTGCGGCAGGTAAGGCGCCTGCCAGTACCAGCGCGCAAATTTCAAGTCGTTGCGTTCGACAAACTCGAACAACTGCGGCACCGAGTATGTTCGGTCGCGCGGGTTCAGCACTGCATCGACCAGAGCATTCGCGTCTAAACCATCTCTCGAGCCACGCATCATCAACACGAGTGGATGATGTTGCGACAGGTGTCGCAGTGTCATCGTTAGATCGTTGATCTCTTGCGGCGTTGTTCCGATACCGAGTCGACGGCAGTAGTCCTGGAACATGTAGACGCCGGTGCGACCGTACGGCGCATAAAGCATTAAGTACATGGCGCCGTCATCAGCCAACACAGATTTGAGCGCGCGTAAACCCGCATCGGGATCGACGAGGTGATGCAACACCCCAGTAGAGATGACGTGATCGAAGCGCTGGTCCAGGTCGCTGACGCTCTCGATGGGCAACTGTCGCGTTTCGAGATTCGACAAGTCGTACTTTTTCTTGAGCGATTCAGTGTGATTGAGACTCGTCGCGCTGATATCGATAGCGACGACGCGCGCCGCAGGATGACAGAGCGCAAACTTTGCAGCCTGCCACGTGCCGCATCCGGCGATGAGAACGTCAATATCGGCGCGATATTCTTTGTGGGGCCAGAGCAGATGATACTCAGCGCGATGAACGTTCTGGTCCTGCCACATCTCACGCACGCGATCGAGATTTTCGAGCGGCGGTGGATAAGGGTGATTTGTGTAAAACTCGCCTACAGGGTCTGCGACAGTTTTCGGTTTCATGAGTTTTGTTGTGTGTTCAGAGTTCGGGGGCGAGGATTATATCCACAGATTACACAGATTTCATAACAATCCGCGTAATCTGTGGATAAAAGTACATCACACGACGGCGTTGCGCGCGATGACTTCGCGATAGAAGTCCGCGCTTAGCTTCGGTGTGCGCTTCTGCGTTGCGTAATCAACGTAATGAATTCCGAAACGGTTCGTATACCCGTCGGCCCACTCAAAGTTGTCCATCAAACTCCACAGAAAATATCCCTTCACCGGCACACCGTCTGCCGTGGCACGCCGCAACTGCGAGAGATAACTTCGCAAGTACGTCACCCGATCTGTGTCCATGACGCGCCCATCCGGATTCACCTCATCAGCAGCCGAACATCCATTCTCAGTGATGTAGATCTCTTTCGCTCCCCAAAGCTTCGCGACGTGCCGCGGTCCCCAGTAAAGCGAATCCGGCACGATGAGCAGCCAGAACGACGGCGCATGCGGATGCGACTTCGCATGCTGAACGTGCACGAAACCGGCCGGCGAAGATTCATCAGCGCGCACAAACTGTCCCGAGTAAACATTGATACCGACGAAGTCAAGCGGGCTCGAAATGATCTTCAAATCTTCAGGCGTGAACTTCGGTGCATTCTCGCCTTCCGTCTTCAAATAGCCTTCAGTGTACTTCCCTTCCATGATCACTGTGAGATACGGCGCGTTCATCTCGCGCATCGCACGCTCTGCGGCAAGAATGTTCGGCTGCGTTTCTATCACCGGCACTGGGATTGTGATGTTTTCCGCGAGACCGATCTTCGTGCCACTCTTCGCACTCGCACGAATCGCCTGCACGGCAAGCCCGTGGCCGAGCACCGCATGATGGCGCGTTGTGTTCAGTCGCAGTCCGGTGAGTTTCAATCCCGGCGCATGTATGCCCCAGCGATAACCAACCTCGAGGAACGCGCCAAACTCATTGATCGTGAAGATGTGCTTAACACGATCGGTCAAGCGCGCCGCGACGTAGCCTGCATAGTCACCAAAAGCTTTTGAAGTGTCGCGTCCTTCCCAGCCACCAAAACGATCTTGTAACGACTGTGGCAAGTCCCAGTGATAGAGCGTCGCGTAAGGCTGTATGCCGTTCGCGAGCAGCTCATCGACGAGGCGATTGTAGAAATCGAGTCCTTTTGGATTCGCTGGACCATCACCATTCGGAAACACGCGCGGCCATGCGATCGAGAAGCGATAAGCCTTCACGCCCAGCGCCTTCATCAACTGCACGTCGCTCTTGTAAAGATGGTAGTGATCGTTTGCGACGTCGCCGTTTGAGTTGCTATTCACTTTGCCGGGCGTGTGCGAGAAAGTGTCCCAGATGGATGGACCACGACCGTCTTCCTTGACGGCGCCCTCGACCTGATAGGAGGCGGTTGCCGTGCCCCAGATAAAACCTTGAGGAAACTCGCGGCCCGTATTGGGTTGATTTTGAATCGCGTGGTTAGATCCGAGCGAAGGCAGCTCCGCAGTAGAAACGAGCGCTGCTCCGCCCGCGAGTTTTGCAAACGTCCGCCTCGAGATTTTCTTCATCGATAAATTGTCCTCCTGTTTTTTTGAAGACAGCGCCGCTTATGAATTAATGGTTAAATTGGCTTTGCCGAAAGTCTGATTTCTCTGTGCAACCTCTGCGTTCTCTGTGTCTCTGTGGTTGTTTTTCCTAAGCAATCTTCAACCACAGAGGCACAGAGAACGCAGAGGTTGCACAGAGAAGCCGGTTAAAGTTCGACGCCAAACCTGGCCGACAGCTCGCGGCGTCCGGTATTCGTGACACGTATTGCTCTACTATCGAGATCCTGAGTTACCCATTTTCTTTTCATCGCAAGCTTTAATAATGCCGCGCCCAAAGCACCACCGATGTGTGGGCGCCTTTCACTCCAGTCAAGACACGCATACGCGAACCGCCGGCGCAACTTTCGTGTCTCTTCGACGTCGATGCCGAGCGCCTCGATGGCATTCACGCCCTCGAGCGTTAAGTCATAAACATCGTTTGCAGAGCGCGACAACCATTTGAGCTGGTTGAATCGGTCGTGTAACAACACACCAAGGTGACCGGCCATGTGATCGTAACAAACTCGCGCCGCGCGTAATCGCGTGGGCGTGTTCGGAATAAACTTCGGGCGCGGCTGGTCTACTAATACGCTCAGGCCTTCCAGCACTCGTGCGACCTTTGGTCCCTCGAGACTGTAGAACCTGTGCTTGCCCTGCGTAATAACTTTAACGAGGTGCTCGGCCTTCAGACGATTCAAGTGCGCACTGGCAGTTGAGGTGGCAACGTCAGCAACGATGGCGAGCTCGGTGCTCGTGCGCGCGTGACCGTCCATCAGACAAAACAGCATGCGCGCGCGCGCCGGCTCGCCGATGGCCCCCGCGATCCTGGCCACCGCAACCTCATCCAGTTGTTCTACATTCACATTTTGATGATAAGCGAATCGTCGCTGCTGTGACAATGGTAAAAGATTACAAACCGGAGGACAGCACAATGATCACCTGTGTGATTCGTTATCAGATCGATCCTTTTCAACGAGACGTGTTTAAGACTTACGCTGAGAACTGGGGACGCATCATTCCACGATGCGGCGGTCACCTTGTCGGTTACTTCCTGCCTCACGAGGGCACGAACGATGTGGCGTGGGGATTGATCGCATTCGAAAGCCTCGCCGCTTACGAGACGTACCGGGCGCGCTTGCGCTCGGATTCAGAAGCACTGGCAAACTTCGCCACAGCGGAAAGCAAACGTATCATTCTCCGCGAAGAGAGAAATTTTGTGCAGGTAGTTGAAGGGACATTCCATGTTAGCCCAAGCTGAAAAGGGTGCGGCTTTCGCCGAGCTACACAAGCGCGCCGGAACGTTCGTCATTCCGAATCCATGGGACGCAGGCAGCGCCCGACTGTTGGCCCATCTCGGTTTTGAAGCACTCGCGACGAGCAGTGCCGGCTACGCGTTTTCGATCGGGAAGCCGGACAATGCTGTCGGTCGTGAGGCGATGTTGGTCCACGCTGCGGCGGTCGCGGCTGCTACTGATCTTCCAGTCAGTATCGATCTGGAGAATGGGTTTGGTGATACTCCTGAGATCGTGGCGGAGACGATCCGGTTGGCGGCAGCTACGGGCGCTGTGGGCGGATCCATCGAAGATGCAACCGGGCGTGCTGACGATCCGCTGTACGAGCACGCACTTGCAGTCGAGCGGATCAAAGCCGCGGCTGAAGTGGTACGCAATCTTCCGTTTCCGTTCATGCTAACTGCGCGTGCGGAGAACTATCTCGTCGGCAAGCCTAACTTGAAAGCCACGATCGAGCGATTGCAGATGTACCAGGAAGCCGGTGCTGACGTGCTCTACGCGCCGGGTCTCACGAGCAAAGATGAAATTGCGACATTGATCAGCTCAGTTGATCGTCCGGTAAACGTGTTGATGGGTTTGAAAGACGTGAAGCTAACGCTGGATGACGTGTCTGCTCTAGGAGCGAAGCGGATCAGCGTCGGCAGCGGTCTCGCACGCTGCGCAATCGGTGCTTTTCTTCGTGCTGCACGTGACATCCGCGAACATGGGTCGTTTGCTTTTGCGGATGAGGCGGTTGACTACCGGACCATCAATTCAATGTTCGCGTCTTGACACGCGTACGTGTCGAGGCATATGTTTGTCGCCTCGTCACAATTGTTCTTTGCACGTTAACAATCGCTAATTCAACTCGACGTCGTCGGGTTGGACCGTCGCAGGTGCCCATGAGGGCGACAAGGGAAGTTGGGTGAAATGCCCAGACGGTTCCCGCCACTGTGTACCGGCAATTGCATAGCATCACATCACGTCACTGATCTCCACGCGAGATTGGGAAGACCGTGAAGCTACGCGCTCGAGCCGGAAGTCAGGAAACCTTGCCTGCTGCAACGGAAGCGACCACAACAGCTCCGGGAAAGGGCAAGTGGCGTCAGAGTAAAAGATAGAACTATCGAGTTTTAGACGCCCTCGATCTTCCAACGGAGATCGAGGGCGTTTTTTATTTAGCCACGAAAAGGCAGAAAAAAGCACAAAATTCTTTGTGTGAAAGAGAGAGTCAAACCTATGAGAAGAGTCGTCGTTTTGATACTGACTACATTATTTGTGGTGGGCGCAGCGCAGGCGCAGACCGCAGCAATCAGTGGGTACATAAAGGATCCGCTGGGCGCGAATGTGCCGGGCGCGAAGGTCAGACTTTACGGGCGCGAGCGAAGCTTCAGCCTGGTTACGGTGACTGATTCGAACGGGGCGTACAGCTTTAAGAATCTAGCTCCGGGCGAATATCTCGTCGAAGCTGAAGCAAGCGGTTTTTCTCTCGCGCCCGCTCAATCTGTTGATGTCGAACGCGGTAAGACGACCACGCACGACGTCAAACTCGAGCTCTCAGGTTTACGCAGCGCAGTTGTGATCACTGCTTCCGACACACCGCAAACAGTCGACGAAGTTTCGAAAGCATTGACCGTCGTCGCCGATCAGGAGATCGATGAACGCGATGAGCTCGCGATTCCCGAAGCACTGCGAATCGTGCCCGGCTTACGCGTGCAGCAACTCGGTGGTCCAGGCTCTCTCACTTCGATCAAGACACGCGGCCTGCCCAGCGAAGACACGGCTGTCTTAATCGACGGCATACGCTTTCGCGACGCCGCCGCGCCGCAGGGTGACGCCTCAGGTTTTTTGGAAGACTTGATCGTTACCGATGTTAGTCGTGTTGAAGTGCTGCGCGGCTCGGGTTCTTCTTTGTACGGATCAAACGCCGTCGGTGGTGTGGTGAATATCGTAACGAATGAAGGTGGTGGTCCACTTCACGGCAGCGTGCTCGGTGAAGGCGGCGGCCTTGGCCTGTTTCGGACGCGGGCACAACTCTCTGGTGGCGCGCGAAACAATCGTGTGGTTTATAGCGGCGGCTTTTCTCTTTTTAATGTGAGTCGCGGCATTGACGATGAGGACGAGGCACGCACCACGAGCGGACAAGGAAGAATTCTGTTTCGTTTGACACCGACTGCGACACTTACGGGTCGCATCTACACCGCCAACTCGCGACTGCAGTTGAACAACAATCCGGAAGCCCTCGGCATTCTTCCGGCAACGGGCATCATCGAAGCGATTCCATTTACGACTTTCATTCCCGGTGTCAATGATCCTGACAACGTGCGCAAAGCGAACTTCTTCGATGGCGCGGTCACGTTCACACAACGTCCCACTGAAACTTTCGGCTACACGATCAGTTACCAGGGTCTCGTAACAAACCGCAGCGGTATCAACGGACCACTCGGTGTCGGCTTTCAACCGTTTGGCGGCACAACGCGATCCGACTTCGACGCGCGGGTTCACACTCTCAACGCGCGTGTCGATTTGCGCGCCGGAGGTTTCAACTACATCACCGGCGGTTACGAGTTTGAGAACGAGAGTTTTGCGAACCCATCGTTTCAGGTCAACCCTGCCGATAACTCAGATGTCGACGTCGCGCAACGAAGTCACGCCTTCTTTGTTCAGGATCAATTGCGCTTTCTCGACGATCGTTTACAGATCGCTGCGGCTTTCCGCACGCAATTGTTCCGTTTGCAGGACCCGCAGTTTACACCCACAGCGTCGGCGCCTTACGCGGGTATCACGTTTCAATCGCCGCCAACGGCATACACCGGCGACGGCTCGATCGCTTACACGTTCCAATCGACGGGGACCAAGCTGCGCGGTCACATCGGCAACGGCTATCGCGCGCCGTCATTGTTTGAACGTTTCGGCACCGCCTTCGACAGTTTCTTTGGTTACTCGATCTTTGGCGATCCGCGTCTGAAGCCGGAACATTCAATCGCCTTCGACGCTGGAATTGATCAGCCGTTTGCTGACAATCGTGTGCGTCTGTCTGCGACTTACTTCTATACGGAGCTGCGCCGCATTATCATCTTCGACTTCTCGGGCTTGATCGATTTCACGACCGATCCGTTCGGGCGGTTTGGTGGTTATCTCAACACCGATGGCGGTATCGCGCGCGGCGCTGAAGTCGAGCTCAGGGCGACTCCGTTCCGGACCTTGAATCTCACGGCTGCGTATACGTTCACGAAAGCACAGCAGCGCACGCCGCAGGTACCGGGGACGATACGCGCGCTCGTGATTCCCGATCATCAATTCTCGATTGTTGCCACGCAGCATGTTGGTCGCCGCGTGCTGATCAACTTCGATTTTTCGGCGTCGAGCAATTACCTCGGCGCAGTTATCGATCCGACGACGTTTACGAGCCGCGGGTTTAGATTTACAGGACTCGCGAAAGCTGATCTCGGCGCGAGCTATTCGTTGCCGTTGGGTGATGATCGAAGGCAGCTGCGGTTCTTTGGATATGTAGACAATCTTTTCGATCGGGAATATTTTGAGAGTGGCTTTCGGACGCCGGGCAGGACTGGAAGGGCAGGCGCAACGTTCGTGTTCTAAGATGGAAACGGATGACGAGCGAGAGGTACTCAAAGAAGGTGAGGACTATTATTTCGAAAATGGATTAATGGTCCTGACCGCCCGGTATCTATTGCGTCGTGGTTACTGTTGTGAACAGGGTTGTCGCAATTGTCCGTATGGATTTGTAAAGAGCGATGAATAACATTACGAGCTTTCCTCGCCGCATCATCTGCCTCACGGAAGAAACTACTGAGACGCTCTATCTTCTTGGCGAACAGGATCGCATCGTCGGCGTCTCGGGCTACACGGTGCGTCCACCTGAAGCGCGGCAGAAGCCTAAAGTCTCCGCATACATCAATGCAAAGTTTGACAAGATCCTTTCGCTCAAACCCGATCTCGTCTTCGCCTTCTCCGATCTACAAGCTGACATTGCCGCTGAGTTGATTCGACGCGGGGTCACTGTCTTTACATTCAACCAGCGCAGCATCATCGAGATCATGGAGATGATTCTGACGATCGGCCGCATTGTCGGCAGTGCGGAAAAGGCGGAGCAACTGGTAGCAACGCTACAAACTGAAATGGATGCGATTGCTCAATCCGCCTCGCGTTTTCCCTATCGTCCGCGCGTGTTGTTTGAAGAGTGGTACGACCCGCTCATTTCCGGAATTCGCTGGGTCGACGAGTTGATCGAGATCGCAGGCGGCGAAACGATCTTTACAGAGTTGCGGGAATGCCAGAGTGCGAAAGATCGGATCGTTGATCCGGCAATCGTGATCGATCGCGATCCGCAGGTAATCATCGGCTCGTGGTGCGGGCGGCAAGTCAAGAAGGATCTGATTCGAGCGCGCGAAGGTTGGTCTAGCATAAGCGCCGTTCGCAACGATCGGATTTACGAAATCAAATCAGCGTATATCCTCCAACCTGGCCCAGCCTCGCTCACCGAGGGCCTGCGCCAATTGCACGCAATACTCGCCCACGCGATGAAGCAAGAAGTCGATCCTGCCCTGCTACCGCAAGAACGGACCGACGCTCGTTTGGTCGCTCTGTGACAGTCCTCATGATGATCGTTTCGATCAGAATGGTCTCAACAACCTCGTTTGCGCCACAGTCGCGTATCCGACGGATACCACGTTAAACGAGACCGGGTTTGCGGCTGCGTTTGGAGGCGGTATCTCTATCAGGGCGATACAGATCGACTACAACCCGACGCGCTTGTTTGACAGCACACAGCACAAATTCCGATTCGGAGTCGTCATCGTGTTCACTGAGGTCACAGAAGGCACAAAACAGATCTGGCCCACATGAAGCACAAAGCTTATAGAGATTGGTTTTTACTTTGTGCTTCTTGTGATCGGCTTTGTGCCTTTTGTGATCTAAGGATAAGAATGTCCTGGTACGACAGACCGTCATCACGTCCGGACCAACGTCCATACATCTTCTTCTCAACCAAAAGCCCATATTTCTCGAGCAACTGCATCACGAAGCTCTCATCGTAGGCGACTGCACTCTCGGGACTGTGTTCGTGTACGTAGCGCCACTCACCTTCGCCATAGTTAAAGGCCAGATCGTTCGGCAAGGCGGCTTGCTGGTCATTAAGAAGAAAGAACGTCGCGAGGCAACGTCCATCACTCTTCAATAGACGCGCGACTTCACTGAGGTAGTTGCTAACCTCAGGCGGCCGCATGTGCGTGAAGACTGATTTCAAAAGGATCAGATCGAATGAGCGAGCTGCGAATGGAAACACGTATGCTTCGGCGCGTTGCGCTGCATTTTGATTGTAGGCGAGATTGCGCACGTCGATGTGTGCAAACTGGAAATTCTTATGACCTCGCGCAATCTTCTGCTGGCACCAATTGATCGATGGTCGATGTATGTCTACTCCGGCATAGCTTCCCGTTTCATCGAGATAGTTCTTCAGGTGCAGCGCCATCTGACCACAGCCACAGCCGATATCAAGCACACGTTCATCCGGCCGCAACCCTGCAAGCGAACGCAGATAACCCATAAACTCCGCACCTGATGACTCAAAGCTACTGACCGGCCCCACATACCTGCGCAAATGCAGCGGCGGCAAATCCGCCTTGCCGTTCAATGCACGCAGGGCGTAATCAACCGGCCCAAGCGCCACCAGCCCGACGTTTCGAATACTTCTCAGCAACCTGATCGTGTTCCGATTCATGCCGGTGCGGATTGTGCCACGAATGAACACGGATTACACTGCGCTTTTACTCCAGAAAATGTGAGGGTAGTTATGCAAATGCACCGCGTCTTGCTTGCGTTGATGATCGTTACTCTAGTGATGGTCGCGCCCGCGTCTGTTACACAACATGCCGCGTCGAACTCGTTCACGATCGAACAGATCAAGAGTTATCCGTTTCCGAATGAGTTGACGACATCTGCAACCGGAGCGCGGATCGCGTGGGCGTTCAATGAACGCGGGGCAAGGAATGTTTGGGTGGCCGAAGGGCCTGATTTCAAGGCGCGACGATTGACTAACTATGAGAATGACGACGGGCAGGAGCTAACGAGTCTTTCGATTTCCGCTGACGGCAAGTATGTCGTCTACGTTCGCGGTGGCGATCATGGATCGAATTTCGACAGCTCGGTTGGTGTCAATCCCGCGATTGGCCCAACTCAGATGAAGGTCCAGATTTGGAGCGCGCCGTTCGGCGGTGGCGAGCCGAAGCTTCTGGGCGAAGGCGACGAACCATTGATCTCACCGAAGAGCGATCGCGTGGTGTTCGCAAAGGATCGTGGGCTATGGGCTGCACCGCTCGACGGCTCAGCACCAGCCAAACGACTCTTCTTCGCTCGTGGCGAATGTGGCTCGCCTCAGTGGTCGCCTGACGGCAGTAGGCTCGGATTCGTTTCCAACCGCGGAGATCATTCATTCGTCGGCGTCTATACAAACGATTCGACACCTGTCGTCTATCTATCACCATCTACTTCACGCGACTCGAGCCCGCGCTGGTCACCGGATGGAAAACGAATCGCGTTTGTACGACGTCCCGGCAATGGCGGCGCGCCCGAACCGGTACTGGAACAACGCCCGCAGGCATGGTCCATCTGGACGGCAGACCCGACCACCGGCGAGGGACAGCAACTTTGGAAGAGCCCGTTCACATTGCGCGGCTCTCCGCCGAGCACGGAAGGCGGGACAAACCTGCACTGGGCCGCCGCCGGTCGCATCGTGTTTCTCTCGTATCTCGACGGCTGGCCGCATCTCTACTCGATTTCGGAAAACGGCGGCGAGCCGATGTTGCTGACGCCCGGCAACTACATGGCCGAGTACATTTCGATTAGCAACGATCGACGTTACCTCGTCTTCGCCGGAAACATGGGCACTGACGCTGACGATATCGATCGGCGCCACATCGTGAAGGTTCCCGTCGATCGTGCCGAACCCGTCGTGATTACTCCCGGCAAAGGACTCGAGTGGACACCGTTCGTCACCGGCGACGGCAAATACATCGCGTACATCGGCGCGACCGCGCAACGTCCACCGATGCCCGCCGTGATGCCTGCGTCGGGCGGTGGCAAGCCGATAACGCTCGCGGAAGATCGGATTCCGAGTGATTTTCCAGCGTCTCAACTGGTCGTGCCGAAGAAGGTGCGCTACAAGGCGCCTGATGGTGTTGAAGTTCACGGGCAGTTGTTTGAAGCCGCGGGCGGCGCGTCAAAGAAACCGGCGATCGTTTACGTTCATGGTGGTCCACCGCGGCAAATGCTCGTCGGTTGGCACTATTCTGACTACTACACAAATGCGTATGCGCTGAACCAGTATCTCGCGAGCCGCGGGTACGTCGTGTTGTCAGTCAACTATCGTTTGGGGATTGGTTACGGGCACGACTTTCATCGCCCGCCGAATGCGGGTGCGCAGGGCGCGTCGGAATATCAGGATGTGAAGGCGGGCGCTGAGTATTTGCAGCGGCTGTCGCAGGTTGATGCGAAGCGAATCGGGATCTATGGCGGATCGTACGGCGGGTTTCTAACGGCGCTCGCACTTGCGCGTGATTCGCAGCTCTTCGCGGCGGGAGTCGATATCCATGGCGTACACAACTGGACCGCAGAAAGAGCAGCGGGGTTGCTCGAAAATCGTTACGAGAAGATTCCGGACGTTCAGCAGGCGCTCGACGTGGCCTGGCAGTCGTCGCCGGTATCGTCGATCGCGAGTTGGAAGTCGCCGGTGTTGTTGATTCACGGTGACGACGATCGCAACGTTCGCTTCAGTCAGACGACGGATCTCGTGAGGCGTTTGGAGAAGGCGGGCGTCTCGTACGAGGAGTTAGTAATACCTGACGACACGCATCACTTCATGCGACACGCGAACCTCGTGAAAGTTGACGCAGCGGTCGCGGCGTTTTTCGATCGCGTGTTCGGGATGAAAGGCGTTAGTGAATAATCATTAAGGTTATGGGCCGAAGCGGTGACGGTATTCGTCGGAGTAGATGAAGCCGAAGATCATGTGCCGGAAGTTGCTCGGGTCTGCCGTCAATGTCGTCACCCAGTTGTCGTATCCAATCGTGTCCGGGTCGCGCCGCAGGTAACCGAAGTACTGCATCGCTACGAACGCGCGAATGAAGAATTTGTCGGTCACGCTTTGTAGCTCAACGATCTCGCGTAACACCTGCGCTCGCGTCTTCTGATTGCCATCGAGTGCCGCAACCAGCGCCGCCCTGTTTGCCAGCGTCACTTCCGCGTTCTTCTCCAGTGCATCGACATACGCACTATTCGACAACGCATCGTAGCGATTCTTGAACTCCTGTCGCTGCACGAATGCGTCGGTGTATGCCGCCTTGCTAAGCAACTCTGACTGCGGCGACTGTGGTCCACCAACTAAAGCCATGTCAGGGACAAACTCCGCATAGGCCGGCCGCCGGTCGAATCCGACCTCATAAAACTTGTAAGCAAAGTAGCCGCGCCCGCGGAACTCCTCCGAGAGGAAGAAGCCTGCCGACACGTGAACGCGATCGCATTCGGGATGATCAAACTCGCCGAACCCACTGTTGGGACAGGGAGCGAGCGTCGTAGTCCAGTTTTCGAGACCGATCGGGTCGGGCAAGCGTCCCAGGAAGTCGATGTACTGCTGCGTGATGAAGAAAGTCACGCCGTCGACCGGGTTCTGCGACGGTGGTGTCAATTCGTTATCCGTGATGGTGAGCGTTGCCGTTCCGATCGCGCCAACCAGCGCTCCTGTGGGCCCGCTCAAATTCACGGTGAGAGTTTCATCGCCTTCTACGAGCCCATCGTCCACGATCGGAATCGTAACCGTCCTGGCTGTTTCGCCAACTCCGAACTGCAAGCGTCCGACTGCAGTAGCGTAGTCACAACGTTCAGACGCTTTGCTGTTCGCGATCGTGCAGCTCTGCAAGCCTGCAGTGTCCGTGGTGGAAAACTGGACCGTGGAGGCTCTTGACGTGTCACCAACGCGAGTGACGGTTACGGTTGCAAATCCCGCCCCTTCATTCACGCTGAAAGCAGCGTTATTGAATTGCATTGTGGCATCGTCGTTAGCGATCGTTACGAGCGCCTCGGAATTGGCGATGAATCTCACGTTCGTGGCATTACTCAACGTTACTGCAAACGTTTCATCCGGCTCTACGTTCAGGTCTCCGGTGATCGGAATGTTAACTGTGACTGACGTACTTCCGGCCGGGATAGACACAGTGCCGGAGGCGGCAACATAATCGCTGCCTGCTGCAGCCGTGCGGTTGGAAGTCGCATAGTCGACGGTTATCACCTGCACGGACGCATTCGATAGGCTGATGTTAAAAGCGAGATTGTTATTGCCTGAGTCACCTTCCGGAACGCTGACAATCGAATCCGGGGACACGATTGGCTTGAAATCGCTGTCGTTGATCGTAATTGTCGACGTGCTCGTCGTGATAGTTGCCCCCGTGGGATTGCTGAGTGTGAGCGTGAACGTCTCATTACCGTTTTCAAACAACCTATCTTCGGTGATCGGAATGATAATGTTCTTACTCAACTCGCCCGGTGCGAAGGTAAGCGTGCCGCTAACCGCCGTGTAATCAGATCCGGCTTTTGCAGTGCCATCGCTGGTCGCAAAATCCACCGAAACAGTGCTTGACACGCCGCCTGTTCGAGACACTTTTACCAACATTTCCGGGATGCCTTCGAAGACCGTTAAATTGTCGAAATCGAACTGCACTCCGGTTGGAATGGGCGCAGCCTTTGATACCAACTCTGTCTGTACGAGGATGACCTGGCCGGGTTCGGTACCGAATAGGTGCCGCGTCTTAAACGCCAGTCCATTTGCGCCCCAGCGCACCAGACTGAACGGGAGGGTTAAACTGCTGCTGCTGGGAATCGATATCGATCCGATAGATAGGAATGTGTTCGAATCGAAAGCCTCCAGGATGATGTTCTCGCTGTTGTCGGAGCTCACATAGAAGACTCGATGATTTGCCGCGTCAACTGCGATCCCAGTCGGATTATGAGTTAGCTGAAGTGTTCCGGCCAGGGTTCTAGCTTCCGGATCTGCCACTCGACCAGAACCTGAATACAACAGACCGTTCGAAAGCTCCATGACATCAGTAAATCCTAACAGGAGACTCCACGTCGTAGTTGACGATGTGACACCATTCGCATCGACAAGATACTTTATTAACTCGAACCCGGTCGACAAACTATCATAGCCATACAAAACTGATGGACCAGCAAATTCGATTGGCCCAACTAAGTCGAAGAAGTTGCCGGTGTTGGGTCGTTGCACTCCATTGTCGTAGATGGTAAGGCTTCCAAAGCTATCTCTGGATATCGCCAGTGACTGCGGGCTTCCCGGGACAACTTCCATATCTATCGGAGGTTTATTGCTGGTGTTGAACTGAAAACCAGGTGTTTGACTTACTACTTCAAAGCGGCGCGCGCTATTCGCGCCGTCAAGATGCACCCATATCGTTTGGCCGTCATCGGTAATGGCCATCTTGTTTGGCTCACTGCCAACGAATGTTGATGGTCCGATTGCGGCGGTCTCGGGAGTGATCTTCGTTATGGTATTGCCGTTGGCGCCGGCAGTGCTCGGCATACTGGCGTAAAGAGCCTGAGTCGCTTCGCTGTAGACAAGGTCGTTGGCAGGCAAATTCAGTCGCCGTATAAACGTCGGAATATGTGCTGGAGACGGAGAAGGAGTTGGCGATGGAACCGGCGTCGCCGCGGGAACAGGCACACTGTCATTCACGAGGGTAGTCTCAACCAGGACTACCTCTCGACCCGTGCGAACTGCGAGGCCGTTGGTTCCCCACCGGACCAGACCGACTGCGCTCGAGGAGAATCCTGAAACGTTGGCAAATCCGACCGGCAGAAACGTGTTTAGATCGTAAGCCCTAATCTGAACAATCGATCCCAGACTAACAGCGAAAAAGGCACGGTTGTTAACCACATCAATTGCCTGCACTGACGAGGATCCAAAAGAGGCTCCAATATTGGTAAACGTTCCTGCGATTTGGCCTGTACTCGGATTGATAACCTGACCGCTGGATCCATACAACAAACCATTCGCGAGAACCATCGCGTTCCCGGGATTAAAAGGCGTGGTGCCGCTTACCGTGACGCCGTTACTGTCGACGGTCATCGTAGTTAGACCATCGCCGCCATTACCGTAGAGAGTGGTTGGAGATGCAAAAGCGAGAAGACTACTTTCAGAGCGGAAATCTGGTACCGTGTTTGTACGCTGCAGAAAGTTATCAAAGACCGCGACCGGAAACGTTCGCCCGCCGATTTGCCGGGCAACAGCAACGACCAACGGATTACCCGGAGAAACCGCAATATCAGCGGGGAAATAAGGACCGTCGAATTGCTCTCGTCCAAGCGGGAACTGCGCCCCGGCAGTGTGCGAGATGATGTTATAACTCCGGATCGACGCTGCCCCATTCAATCCGATGTAAAGCGTCTGGTTGTCATCAGCGAGAGCCAGCTTTCTCGGTTCACTTCCCACAAACACCTGGCTCGTGATTCCGCCCGTTACCGGATCAATCTCCGCCAGACTATTACCGCTGCTGCCTTCCCTGCTCGGCACACTTGCATACAGTCTTTGTGTCGTTTGGTTATAAACCAGATCATTCGTGGTTAGTGAAATGGACCGGGCAAACGTAGCGGCTGATGGCGACGGCGATGGAGTTGGCGTCGGCGAGGGTATCGGAGTTGGAGTTGGTATCGGCTCTGCTGATGGAATCAGAGACGTTTGGACGATGAATAGCTCGTTTTCAGTAGTGCGAAAAGCCAGTCCGTTTGGTCCCCAACGGAGCAGCGAAGTGGGAGTGCCGCTGACGTCGTTAATGAAGAGGGAGCCGAGTTGGATAAATGTATTAATGTCGAAAGCTCTGAGAGTGATGCCGAGACCCGGACCACGGGTCAAATAGTACGCACGGCCCGTCGCAGCATCAGGGACAAAGGCTTGCGTATTGGCCCCGGAGAATGTGCCCAGTAACGTTTGTGAATCGGGGTCGATTACGTGTCCCTCCGAGGAGAAAATTTTCCCACCACTAAACTTAATCATCGTGCGTGATGCAAGCGAGACGGTGGAACTGACAGTCACTCCTGACGCATCAATCGCCATCGTCTGAAAACCAGTTTCTCCCGCACCATACAGTTTTGAAGCGCTCGCGGAAAAGGCGAGAAAGTCAGAGCCAAAGATGTGGCCTGGTCCAACGTTCGGACGGCGAACCCCATCGTCGAATATCGCCACTCCGCCTCCTGGCGGACTCGTGTTCACCTTAACTCTTGCTACTGCTAACACGCTGGGATTGGCTGGAGCAACAGCGAGATCTCCTACGCTATAACGACCGAATATCGAATCGACGCCTACTTGGAACTTTAGGGCAGTTGTGTTTGTCAGCGTGTCGAAGCGACAAATTGAAAAAGAGCCATCGAGTGCAACATAGAGACTGTGGCCGTCGTCTGAGATGGCGAGCTTGTTCGGCTCGCTGCCGACGAAAGTGGTGCTGGTGACGAGACCAGTGGCTGGATCGATAGCCTTAAGGCTATTGCCAGTGCTTCCAGCACTACTCGGCACACTCGCATATAGTCTTCCCGCCGAGGCGCTGTAGACCAGATCGTTCGTCGTCAGATTTATCCGTCTGACAAAATCCGTTGGTCCGTCGGGAGCGTTTGGTCGAGCGGCTGCGCTTTTACTTGCAACGAGAAAAGGAGCGGCTATGAAGTTAATGGTGCTGAGGAGTAATAGAAACGCTAGTCGTCTCCTGAGACGCCGAGTGTGGGATGTAATTTTCATGAGGGTTTCCAATCATAGAACTTAAGAGTTGCTGGGCAAGTAACTTACCTCCATTTGCGTGTTGAGATTGGAGGTGGCGGACCAGAGAATACCAGATTCGCTGATTTGATTCTATAGGTAAAATGGCACACTTGCCGGCTTCAGAGTGCGATTCTACTCACTCCTTGATGGCGATTTACTTCTTGAACAGGTTCGCGAACGCCTGGCGTGCATCCGTCGGAGCGCCTGATGAGGTTTGTCGCTCAACCACTGTTCGCGGCACGAACAGCTCGCACGTATTGCGCGCGTTTTTGTTGACGATGCGTGCAGGGATCGATTTACTGCATTGGAAGCGGGCGCTCGGATCGAAATATGCGCACTGGCGACACGTGTGAAGATCGCCTCGGCAGTTGGGGCACGTACTCTCGAGCGTGATATTGGTCGGCGCCTTGGCGGCGCACGATGAGCACTTCACGGTTTCGCCAAACGCCATCATCTTCGGCGAGCGTGGTCCTTCCCGATCGACAGGTTTCGACTGTTGTCTCGGTCCTTGTCCCTGCGGTCGCTGCGGCTCTCGATCGTTATCCATGTAACCGCGATGACGATATTTCCGATCACTCATGTTTGTACTCCAGAGGAAGAGATGCGCTGAATCATACGTGAAATTCAGTGAATGTGACAGGCGAGACGAGTTCAGCCGCAAAAAGGCACAAAAGACACAAAGCGGTAGCTCAGAAAGTCGGCATCAAATAGAATCCGTTGAATGAGCGTCGAAGCGAATGAGATACATCATTATCCGTGCGCGTCGTGTGGGGCGGATCTGGTTTTTGAGCCGCGCGATGGGTTTCTGACGTGCCCTTACTGTGGGCACAAGGAAGCGATTCCGGAAAGTTCAGAGCAGGTTGAGGAGCAATCTTACCAACAGCACTTCTGGATTCGTCCGGAACAGATGGAGAAGCTCGCAGACAACGCGCTCGAAGTGCAATGTCAGAGCTGCGGCGCGAAGTCGATCTTCATGCCACCGCAAGTCGCGGGAAGATGCGAATTCTGTGGCGTGCAGATTGTGGCCCAGCCAAAGTCTGCGGATCCGATTTTAACGCCGGGCGGAGTGCTGCCGTTTTCGATCACACAACAACAAGCCAGCTCGAGTCTCAGGGAATGGCTTTCGTCGAGATGGTTTGCGCCCAACGATCTCAAACGTTTCGCAGAACCCGAAGCCATTCACGGGATCTATCTTCCTTTCTGGACGTACGACACCAAAACCACCTCCGAGTACACCGGCCAGCGCGGCGAGTATTACTACGAAACTGAGACTTATTACGAACGGGACTCGCAGGGTGAGCAAGTGCAACGCACGAGAGAGGTGAGACATACGCGCTGGTATCCGGCGTCAGGGACCGTTATCGGTTTTTTCGATGATGTTTTGATTCCGGCGACGACGTCGCTGAATGCTGATCGTCTTGCCGCGTTGGAGCCGTGGGATTTTCCGAAGTTGAGGCCATACGATCCGGCGTTTCTGGCCGGGTTCAAGGCACAACGTTATCAGGTCGATCTCAAGCAGGGCTTCGAACTTGTGAAGCAAGTCGTCGCGCCCACGATCGAACACGATGTCCGTAGCGACATCGGCGGCGACGAGCAGAGGATCGAGAGTGTTTCCACCGAGTATTCCGACATCACGTTCAAGCACTTATTGCTGCCGGTGTACGCCGGCGCTTATCGCTACAACGCAAAGGTCTTTCAAATTGTGGTCAACGGCCGCACCGGTGAGATCCAGGGCGAACGGCCCTACAGCTTCTGGAAGATTGCGCTGTTAGTAGTGACAATATCGATCGTGATCGCGATTCTCGTGATGGTGTTTGGTAATCGATAATTAGTTGTTCAGAAAGTGGTCCAACTCAGCGCGAATGAGCCGGTAACACTCACATGAGTGAGACTCGAGTCGCATGCGATCGAGAATCACGATCTTTCCGCGACTGTAACGAATCGCTCCATCCGTTTGCAGCGTTCCTGCTGCGACTGTCACGCCCGTTCGAGGAACTCCGAGCGCCTGAGAAATAACCTGCTGTGTGAGATGAAGAGTGTTTGAGTTCGTTTGATCTTGCACTGTGAGTAACCACCGGCTGAGTGTTGCTTCAATGGTGTGAAAGCGATTGCATATGGACGACTGCGAGATTTGCATGATCATCACGTTGAGATAACGCAGTACGAATTCGTGAAGAGCCTGGCCTTTGTCAAACTCTTCCTGAAAGATTTCGGCTTTGATCTTTAAAGCTTCGCTGTGGAAGCGGACCTTAACGTCGTAAGGGATGATACGATTCTTTAAGATGATTGGAAGGCCCACGACGCCTTCTTTGCCCAGCATCGCCACCTCGATCGTGGAACCTGTTTCGGTAGTCGAGAGTAAGGAGATTAAACCGCTCTCGGGTAAGTATACGAACTCGATCGGGTCTTCGCTTAGATAGATGGTTTCGTCTTTCTCAAATGTGACAGGAGTTAAATGCGGCGCAATACGACCAAGCTCTTCGTCAGGAAGAGCATCCAGAATCCGGTTTCGTATAGCAAGCTGCTTAAGTGGCTGCAACAATCGACTCCTTGGTAAAGGTATGGGAGTCCCTTGTCTGAGCTCGCGTGTTCTGGGAGTTTATGTGAGACAAACTGGGCGCTGGGTCGATGCAGTATGAGGCGTTTGCAACGTGGTGTCAATCATTTGCATGATCGGTTCAAATCCTGAACAATAAAATTTCGCAATCCAACAGACAGATGAAAGGACAGTATGCCAACACGAAAAGCAGAAGCTGAATGGGAAGGAAATCTCGCCGAGGGTAGTGGAAGGTTGAAGGTGGGAAGCGGTGCCTTCGAAGGTCCGTACTCGTTCAAATCACGGTTTGAAGAAGGTGAAGCCGCGACTAACCCGGAGGAGTTGCTGGGCGCGGCGCACGCTGGTTGTTTCACGATGGCGATTACGGCGGCGCTTTCACGCGCCGGCATCAAGGCGAAACGAATTCACACGGAAGCGAGAGTTAAACTCGAAAAGGTCGGCGAGGGATTCACGATCACACAGATCGAGCTTGAGACAGAGGCGGAGATCCCTGGTATCGACGATGCCGCGTTTCAACAATATGCGCAGGGTGCTAAAGAAAACTGTCCGTTGTCGAAGGCGCTCGCGAGTACGCCGATCAGTATGACGGCAAAACTGGTCTAAGTCGGCCATGCCCCGAACGTCAGAAATCCTTGTTGGACCGGGTCAGTACCACCTCGCGGTAGCGGGTGGGTGCGTAGCCGTGCGGGACTGACGTCACCATTGCAGGCGTAAAGGCTGCGCACCCACCCGCTACTGCGAGGTGGTACTGACCCGGTCCAAGTTCGAGTATTGAGGCAAGCCGCTTAAGTCATAAAGAAATACAACGTGAATACTTATCGAATTGCACTGGCCAACATCCGTTTTCCGAAGTCGCGTGAAGAGTCAGTCACGTTGGCTGAAGAAGCTATCGCTGAAGCGTCGAATGAGCGGGCGGATGTGATCTGTTTTCCTGAGTGTTTTGTGCCCGGTTATCGAGGGATCAATAAGGGAGTGTTACCGCCCGATCCTTCGTTTCTCGAACGCGCGTGGTCCAGCATCGCGGCTGCTGCTGCAAGAGCAAATGTGGCTGTGATTCTCGGGACCGAACGTGTGATTGGTGACGTGGTGTTGGCCAGTGCGCTCGTGATAAATCGAGATGGAACGGTGGCTGGTTTTCAGGACAAGGTCCAACTCGATCCGACAGAAGACACGATCTATTCGCCTGGTTCGGGCAGGCACGTTTTCCAGGTAGATGAATTGAAGTTTGGTGTGGCGATCTGTCATGAAGGCTGGCGTTATCCGGAGACGGTTCGTGTTGCTGTGCGAGGTGGTGCGCACGTCGTGTTTCATCCACACTTTCACGAAGCTGAGCCGGGCAGTTATGTGCCGACGAGTTTTGCGGACCCGGCTAATACGTTTCACGAGAAAGCAGCGTTGTGTCGTGCAGCGGAGAATACGTGTTACTTCGCGACAGTGAACTACGCCGGCGCTGGATCGCCGACGACTTCAGCAGTGGTCCAACCTGACGGAACGTTACTCGCACACCAGCCTTACGGGAAAGAAGGTTTGCTGGTTGCGGACATCGACATCCGTTTAGCCACCGGCCTCCTCGCATCGCGCTACAAGTCGGTTGAATTGTGTTAAGCTTCTGCTCCTCAACAAACGGTCAACGCTCGCAACGGTGAGGCGCCATGAATGATTCGGTCCATTATCGTAGCTGCAATCTCTGTGAGGCGATCTGTGGAATCGAGATCACGAGCGCAGGCGACCAACGTCTAAACATCCGCGGCGACAAAGACGATCCGTTCAGCCGCGGCTACATCTGCCCGAAGGCCGTCGCCCTTCAGGATTTTCATTACGATAAAGATCGCCTCAAGCATCCTGTTCGCCGGACCAGCGGCGGGTGGGAACGCATCAGTTGGAACGAAGCTTTCAACGAAGTAGCGCAGAACCTCAAACGTATTCGCGCCCAGCATGGCAGGAATTCCATCGCGACGTATCTCGGAAATCCGACTGTTCACAACTATGGCGCGCTTCTGTTCGCGCCGTCGTTTTTGCGAAGCCTGCGCACGCGTAACAAATTCTCTGCAACTTCGGTGGACCAACTCGCTCATCACCTCGCGTCGTTTCTGATGTTTGGTCACCAACTCCTCGTTCCTATTCCTGATGTGGACCGCACGAAATTTTTTCTAATACTTGGCGCAAATCCGGCAGTGTCGAATGGAAGCCTGATGACTGCTCCTGGTATGAATCGCAGGTTAGAGGAGATTCGTAAGCGCGGCGGAAAAGTCGTACTCATCGATCCACGTCACAACGAAACCGCACGTTTCGCCGATCGACATCTCTTCATCCGTCCGGGCACTGATGTTCTCCTGCTACTCGCGTTGCTTCACGTTGTTTTCGAGGAGAAGTTGACGCGGCCCGCGCCCTTTGCGAAAGGTGTGGATATGGTGGCGAGTCTTGTGACCGAGTTTCCGCCGGAACGAGTGTCTGAGATCACGGGTATCGAGTCCGATCAAATACGCGCGCTCGCGAGAGAATTTGCTGCCGCTGAATCGGCAGTTTGCTACGGCAGAATCGGTTTGAGCACGCAGGAGTTTGGAGGCGTTTGCCAGTGGCTGATCAACGTTCTGAACATTGTCACCGGCAATCTCGATCGGCCCGGTGGCGCGATGTTTACACTTCCTGCCTTCGATCCCGTGTCGGCGCCGGAATCATTAGCGGCGCGTGGCAGTTTTGCACGCTTTCACAGTCGCGTACGAAAGCTGCCTGAGTTTTCCGGTGAATTGCCGGTCGTCGCGCTTGCTGAAGAGATCCTGACTGAAGGTGACGGGCAAGTGAAGGCGTTCGTGACACTCGCAGGCAATCCTGTGCTCTCGACGCCGAACGGCCGCGAACTGGATCGCGCGCTTGCGAGCCTCGATTTCATGGTGTCAATCGATTGCTATATCAACGAGACAACGCGCCACGCGCACATAATCTTGCCGCCGACTTCACCACTCGAGCGTGGACACTACGATCTCGCGTTTCACCTGCTCGCAGTGCGTAACACGGCAAAGTTTTCACCTCCTCTTTTTGAGCGAAGCGCCGAGGCGCGACACGACTGGGAGATCCTGTTCGACCTCGAAACTCGCATGAAGCACGATGGAGTCGTTGGAAACGTAAAGCGTAAGCTCGGCAAACAATTCTTTACGCCCGAGCGGATCCTGGATTTGGGTTTGCGTTTTGGACCATACGGCGCGCGTTTGAATCCGTTCTCGAAAGGATTGACATTTCGAAAAGTTCGGAAAGCCGTACATGGAATCGATCTCGGCCCATTGGCTCCGTGCTTGCCCGGCCGCCTTAAAACTACTGACAAAAAGATCGACCTCGCGCCGGAGGCTTTGGTTAAAGACGTCGAACGTGTGAAGTCAAGATTTCTAAATGAAGCATCGTACGAGTCAAATGGTCATCTCCTGTTGATTGGGCGGCGACAACTGCGCAGCAACAATTCATGGCTGCACAACAGTGAAAGGCTTGTGAAGGGAAATCCGGCAAAGCCTCAATGCACAGTCCTCATGCACCCGACGGATGCTGCTAATCGCGACCTTTTGGATGGTCAGAAAGTGGTCGTGCGGTCAAGGGTGGGATCGATCGTGTTGCCGGTTGAAGTATCAGAGGAGATCATGCGAGGCGTTGTTAGTATTCCTCATGGTTGGGGACACGATCGCGCTGGCAATCAACAAGCAGTGGCCCAACAACACGCGGGCGCGAGCATCAACGATCTAACTGACCAGCAAGCCGTCGATGCCCTTTGCGGAACCGCAGCGTTCAATGGAACGGCTGTGACGGTTGCTGCCTGGCCACAAAACATTTCTTAGCCACGAAAAAGCACAAAAGTCACATAAAATGAGACCAGGCCTTTGTGCCTTTTGTGTATTTACTCGTCCTTTTGTGTACCTATTCGGATGAACAGAGCAGATCTGGTTTCCCAACGACTTCAAAACCAAGGGCTGTCTGCGCCGGAGTTTCGAAAGACGGTTGATGTGGTGCAGTGGTTCGGGGCTGTACAGGCGCAGGACTTTGAAGCTGCCAAGTGGGCACTCGCACTCCGAATGCGAAGTGCGTCAAATGCCGCCATTGAGGAGGCTTTCAATCGCGGCATTATATTGCGCACGCATGTTATGCGTCCGACGTGGCACTTTGTTGCTCGCGACGACATTCGTTGGCTGTTGGAGTTGACGGCGCCCGGTGTAAACGTCAGATGTGGTTCAGGCTATCGCATGTTCGAGCTCGATGATGCGGTCTTCAAACGCTCGCACAAGATTTTGGAGCGAGCTTTGAAAGATGAGAAACATCTATCGCGAGCCGAACTGCGCCGGAAGTTGAATGAGTCAGGAGTGCCGGCAAACGACACAGTCAGGATGGGGCATATACTCATCCGCGCCGAGTTGGATCGTGTGGTTTGCAGTGGTCCACGGGTAGGCAAACAGTTAACGTACGCGCTCTTTGACGAGCGCGTTCCCGCTACGAAGACGATCGATCGCGACGAGGCGCTTGCTAAGCTCACTCGACTGTATTTCCGTAGTCATGGACCAGCAACGTTACAGGACTTTGTGTGGTGGTCGGGGTTGAGTAGTGCCGATGCGAAACGTGGTCTGGAGGTAGTCGGGCCCGGTCTTGAGAAACTGGCAGTTGGAGATAAAGTGTATTGGCGTCTTCGAACCAGTGAGTCTCAGACAGGTTCCTCGACTACGGCACACCTGCTGCCTGTTTATGACGAGTATTTCGTTGCGTATAAGGATCGGCAGAGCGTTTTTGGGTCACAAGACGGAAAGTCCACCTGGGACTCACTTGGCCCCGCAATTATTGTCAATGGAATAGCAGTGGGCACGTGGATTAAGAAATCAGTCGAAGTGAAATTTACGAGAACGTTGAAGAAATCTGAAAGCGTAGCAGTTGCGCAGGCCACAACACGCTACGCAGAGTTTCTCGCAATGTAAAAATTTATTTTGGTGAAATCTCCCGGCGCAGGTAGAAGAGTAAGTCAGTCGCGGGCGGCTCGAGGCCGAGTTGACGAATCATTCCTACCACCTGACCGCGATGCATCGTGGCGTGATTTACAACGTGCTGCATTTGATTGATCAATGGCATTGAGCTCGGATCTCCGCTCAGTAGTTTGAACGATAGCTCGGCAGCAAGTTTCGATTCGTCCAACTGCGAAACACATTGCGCGCGCTTGTCGACGAGCTCGGCCCAATGAGATTTCAAGGTAGTGAGATCGTTACACGCTTCGATGGACCAACGTGACCATGCCTCAGCTTTTGTAGGTGAAAATCCGTTCCAGCGTTCCAGCCAGATCCACTCCGCACCCGCCATGTGTACGAGAGTTCCAAAGATTGACTTGTGACTGATGCCGAAGTCGCGGTGCAGACCTTCGTCCGGAAGTTTCGCAGCCGCTTGCATTGCCAGATCGTTGGCCCATTCGGTGTAGGTAAAAAGTTGTTGGATATCCGAGAGATTCATGCGCGAGATTCTTTACGATGTTGCAGCGAGCGTCAAGGCTTAGATCGGAAATGTTCCCGTGGTGCCCTTCGATATCTAGTCCAGCAATATCAGAGATGAACGTACGATAACGGTGGCTGTCGATATCGAGGATCAATGCCGTTTTTGCGTTCGTGAATTGGCTTTCCATATCTCTTACATCCCAAATCGAGGCCCAGCTCAAATGGCACATTAAACCTGGGCAGGCCATGGTTCGGATCTACCTCGGTACGAGAAAGATCATGAATGCTGTACTTACGGCTCTCAATCAACTCCACAATCTTTTCGAATCTCGGCTGTCCTCCGTCACCGGGCTCGAGAGCCGACTTCGGCACCAGCTTCATATGACGGACTGCAAAGATAAGCCCACGGAATAGAGGTTCGTAAGCGCTGTCGAACGGACAGTTTATGAATACACTTTTGTCGTAATCGTGAGGGTCCAGGACGTTGGTCATGAGGTTCCAATTCCTTCGTATTGTGCCAGCTAACGAACCAGCTGACGTTAATTATTTGTTTGTCTTGCCGCTTCAGCCTTTGCCCGTCTTATTGCATTGATAACTGCTTTCTCTATCTGCTTTCTGGTCCCATTGAGAGGTGGAAAACTTGGAGGTATAGGTTCAAAAGGCTCGAAGCGGACGGGCCCTTTCCAATAGTACTCCCTCTTGCGTATTAAACCATTTTTGCCGCGAACTATTAATATACCCGAACGCTTTTTGGCGAGTACCCGGCCGCTTTCCGCAGCCTCAGCTTGTGTGCGATGAGTTGATTTAACCGCGGAATTATGGTCTGTCACGACCCACCCTTGCCGAAATAGGCACACTTCCAGAGTCAGTTTCCGTGCGGCCTCATCGGTGATCAGTCTGGGCGTTTCGTTTTTCTTTGTCTTTCGTGTGGTTGAGGATTTCATGCACGTAGTCTACACCACCAGTCAAGCGCACTACATAAACCACGTAACCACCCCCTGCTTCTTAGCTTGATTGAATTCTATTAACCGTGGCCGACTTTTCCGTCCGTCCCATGACGTAAAATCAGCGCCACTTCTTTACCCTCTTCCACTCTGTTTGCAGATTCCACTTCAAACCTCTGCACAACAGGATCGGGCGGTTTTCGTAGCGGTATGCGTAAGGATTGTTGAGGGTGGCGGCGACGGTCACGGAGTCGAATTGCTCGCGAGCTTCACTTTCCAAACCGCCAAGCAGGATTACGATGTCGCCGGTGTAGTGTCTTGGTCCCCAGAGAAAATAGTTTTGATGTCCGCTGATCGCTTTCGGCAATCCATACTGCGGTCCGAAGAAATCAATCGCGGCAGCCTGACCATAATTGCTGCCGAAGATCGCCGTGCGCTGTTGCTCCTCCGGCGTGAGTGAGTGATAGACGCGCGCGACAGCAGCCACCATTCCCGGCCACGGAAACTCATCAGCGTAATACTGCGGCAACGTCTCGCCAACAAAACTCCGCTCAGTCTTTGGCACTTCGAACGGTAAGTGCGACTGGTAACGCAGAAATGTTTCGATCGGCAACACAGGCAACACGAGTGGCAGCAACGGCAATACTCCAAGCATCAACCAGATGAAACAAGCTGGCCTTAGAAACATCTGTAACTTCGGCCGTGTAGCCAGCAACCGTTCTGTCGCAACCGCACCCGCTGCAAACAACATCACGTAAGCAGACGCTGAGTAATAATCTTTTCCATGCGTGATCATGAAGAACAGAATCGTGATCACGAATGCGAAGCCGAAACTGCGATAGCTCTTTGCTTCGCGTGAGAAGAGATAGAACAACAGACCACCAAACCAAAACGGAAAACTCACCGGATTCAACATCAAGATCTGTTGCAACAGGTACTTGCCCGGTGGCAGGACCACGTCCTTTCCGGTCGTGCGTATATTGTTCATCAGCTCGAGGAAGGGCCAGCCATGCTGAATATTCCAGATGAGGTTTGGCAGGAAGATCAGAAATGCGATCGCGCCACCGGCAACGATCCAAGGCGTGAACAGTATGCTGCGATCGCGACTCAACAGAACACCTGCTATTAATGATGACGCGAAGAAAACCAGCGAGTATTTGTTCAGCAGTCCGACGCCGGCGATCGCACCGAACACGAGCCAGAGTTTTGTGTTCCGCGTGTTAATGATGTGCAGGACCACGAACGCGAGCCCGCCCCAGACCAACGGCTCGAAAGCATTCATCGCAAACTGATGATCGATCACCCACCACACGCCCGGTGTCGCTGCCAAAACCGCTGACAACACGATTCCAAAACGTTGCGCGCCAAGCTCACGCGCGAACGCAGCAGTCAGAATTATTCGCGACGCTCCAGCAAGCGCGGACCACAACAACAATGCGGGTAGCGAAGTGCCGAACGTATGTCTGGCGATCCAACCAAGCACTGCGATCAGTGGCGGTTGATCGACATAACCGAAAGCGAGATGCTCTGCGCACGCGAGATAATACAGACCATCACGAAAGTAGCCGTAGCGAGTAGAGGTTGCGAGGTGCAACGTGAAGTAAACAACGGCAATGACGTACACCCACGGCCACAAAGACTGACGCAGTGAATTGTTAGAGCGCAGATTCATTTCTTATTTGCGTAAAACTCCAACGTCGCTTTTGTCATCGCGATGACTTTATCCCGCAGCGTCCCTGGCTCGATAACCTCGAGATTTGGACCAAATGATACTGCATATTCACACGCCATCTCTTCAACATCAAATCCAACATGGACCTTCTTCCAACCACGCGCATCAGTTTCATCAGTTTCCATCACGCGGGCAAACCGTCCCGCAAAACTTAATCGCAACACAACCGCCGGCGAAACCCAAAACGATGCGAGATACTTCGGCGCACTCGACTTAAACGTCGATGCTGATTGTTCCCAATACTCAGCAAGATTGAATTCGACCGGAATCGGCGCCGCCTCGTCCAGCACTTCCACGTGCGAAATGCGTGACACGCGATACGTGCGCACATATCCATCAACAGCTCCGACGAGATACCACACACTGCCTTTCGCCACCAACCCCATCGGACTGATCAAACGTTCGACTGGCTCAGAATTCTCGCCACGCCCATAAGTGATCATGAGCCTGCGTTCCATCCAAAGCGCTTCCTGCAAAACAGGAAGAAACGGCACGGCTTCTTCACGCCTGGACCAACCGCTGACATCAACTAATATTCGCTGCCGCGCACGCTCCGCTCCCTGCCGAAACGTCGATGGCAAGGAAGCCAACAGTTTCAACATTGCACCATCCGCAGCTTTTTCAAGATGCAAATCGGCAAGCACCTTCGTCGGCTTCGTCAGAAACAACGACTGGATCTCCGCTTCGTTTAGACCAGTAAGACTGGTGCGATAGTCGCCTAGCAAGGACCAGCCACCGCCCAAACCACGCGCAGCAATCACGGGAATCCCCGCACCACTCAACGCTTCCATATCGCGATGAATTGTTCGTTCTGAAACTTCCAAACGCGATGCGAGATCTCGTGAAGTCATCTGGTGATTGGCCTGCAGGAGCAAAACTATCGAGAGTAGACGATCGGCGCGCACAGGTTTAGACCTCCTCAGAACGCGCAGATTTTATCCTACAAATATGACAGGAGGTGTCATGAAGTGTGAGTAAAGTTCGGCTTTGCCTCAAAAGTCAGAAATCATTGTTGGATCGGGTCAGTACAGGGAGCGATAGCGACCTGGTCAGTGATCAGCATGTGATATTCCTAATGATTCTTGACCCCCCATGGTGTGACCAGGTCGCTATCGCTCCCTGTACTGACCCGATCCAAGTGCGATTCCGACTTTTGAGGCAAAGCTGTAAAGTTCTCAAAAATAAAAATTTTAGGAGGACACCATGCGCAAAGTCATTTTCGGAGGAGCCATTAGCTTAGACAATTTCATCGCTCGGAAAGACGATGCGGTCGACTGGCTGCTGTTCAGCAAAGACGTGCAAAAGATAATGAAGGATATGTGGAAAAACATCGACACCGTCGTGATGGGCCGCAAGACTTATGAAGTCGCGCAACGTATGGGCGGCGGCAGTGGTGGTTATCCAGGTGTGAAGACTTACGTCTTCTCACGAACGATCAAAAAACCAAACAGTAAGAAATTATTCTTCATCAACGAAGACGCTGCTGCGTACGTGCAACAATTGAAAGAAGAGGAAGACGGTAAAGACATTTGTGTGATGGGTGGTGGTGTGCTTGCGAAGTCGTTGTTTGAAGCAGACGTGATTGATGAGATCGGCTTCAACATTCATCCAGTGTTACTCGGTTCAGGTATTCCTCTGTACTATGAGATGTCGCGACAGATCGATCTTGAGTTGAAAGAGTGCAAGCAGTTGTCGAGTGGTTGCGTGATGTTAACTTACAAGATAAAACATGCGTAATTCCATAGAGGAAACGTGCGTAATTTCATTTAGCAAGTCAGTGATGTTGACTTGCATAGCTGGTGTGTTTTGCGTGTAGTATAGACCACGTCCGAAGACGATAAGGTCTATGCGCAAAGATAAGAATTGCCAACCGAAAATCCTCGCGCTAACCTCGCGTCTTACGAAGATGAGCTAAAAACCTCGCCTAAGCTGATGCCGGCGATACTCATATACGTGTGACAGTTTGTGGGCAAGTTACCTTAAGGGTGAGAGCGGTAGCCGATTCTGAAGCCGAACTACCGCCCTCGGCAGAGCGCACAGGCAACACCCACATCTTGCCTCCGGGCATGCGCTCCGAATTGATCTCAAAATGAAAAGGAGCAAATGTTGAATAAGGCACGAGGGCTAACCGGATAGTGAGTCGCGCCCGATCAAATCGGGCGTTTCGGTTGTCCTCTGAGTCGGCGCGCAGTGTAAGTGAAAATACACATAAATACAAGAGCGCATCTTCGTCAGGAGTCGTGGCCTGATGGGACGCTCGCGCCGAAACAAGCCGGTGAAGTTGAGCCATAAGCTGTTGGCGATCAGAAAGCGTCTGCGAATGAGTCAGACGGAGATGGCGCGAGCGCTTGAGCTGAAGGTGCATTATTCCGCAGTTTCGAATTACGAACTCGGAACACGAGAGCCGGATCTGATAATTGTGCTGCGTTATGCCCGGCTTGCAGACGTGCCGATGGAGATTCTGGTCGATGACAAGTTGAATCTTCCAGAACGATACGAGAATTTTTAGCCACGAAAAGGCACAAAAAGCACAAAAGAAAAGTTCAGAGTTCAAGCTTTTAGCTGTTCTTTTCTTTTGTGCTTTTTGTGCCTTTTCGTGGCTAAAAATCTTTTGTGGCGCGGACAGGAACACCTGGATGGATGCCTGATTGAAGTTGGCCGTCCTTAACGATCAAGACGCCGTTCACTACTACAAACTTGATTCCTTCTGCGTACTGAGCCGGATCTTGAAAAGTTGATTTGTCAGTTATAGACCGGGCGTCGAAGATTGTTAGATCCGCATCAGCACCAACTCGAATACGACCTTTATTCTTCATCGCCGAAACTCGTCTTTCCAAACGTTGCGCTGGCATCAACGTCATCTTGGTTAATGCTTCGATCAAGGTGAGCGCGCCTTTATCGCGCACGTAATTTCCAAGCACGCGCGAATACGTTCCCGCCGTGCGCGGATGGCCCTTCCCTCTTTCGAGTATGCCGTCGCTGGCGATCATCGTCAGCGGGCTTTTGATAGCAGCGTCCACGATCTCTTCCGTCATTGAAAACACGGCCACCATGCCGCCCGTCTTCCGGTATTTCTCAAACGTCTCTTTTGTAAGACGCTCTCCGGTCGCGGCCCATTGCAGATCTTTGTAGTCGATGTTGAAAACTTCCTGCCATCCTTCGTCGAAGATCGCCGACTTGATATCAGTCATTCCGGCGATGTATGGATAACACTCCGTTGTGACGTCGAGCCCGCGCGACTTTGCCTCACCGATCATCTGAAGCAACTTCGGCGTTGCTGGTCCACCAGTGCTTTGAATGTGAACGACGTGCAATGGTGCTCCAGTGATTGTCGCAGCCGCGATCAATTCTTCCAACGCTTGAATGCTACTGCCGGGTTCTTTAACTCCCGCGTGTCGCATGTGCACGTGGCACGACGCACCGTAACGCGCGGCCACGCGAAACATCTCGAGGATCTCCCAACGTGAAGCATTGGGCGTGTACTGGATTCCGAATCCCACCGCGATTGCGCCGCGCTTCAATCCGTCTTCGAGACGCTGCTTCATATCGGCAATCTCGGCATCCGTCGCAGATCTGCGTGCAGCGTCGCCGGTTGGCAGAAACGTGACCGGCTCGTGCATCGCAGCCATGCGCGCGGCGAGATGTCCAGCGCTGACGCCGTAGTTGATCAGAGATTTTCCTTCGCGCTGGGCGTACCAGGCGTCAACGTCACCAGTGCCGACTTCCAGTTCGAGCGCGGTCGTCACACCGTCCATCGCTTTGAAGCGATAGTTCTCATCATCCTGGCCGTGTTGATGAAGATCGATAAATCCCGGAGAGACAACGAGACCACGTGCATCGATCACGGTGCGGCCGACAAGCTTGTCGCTGCCGATTGCTTTGATGGTGCCGTTTGAGATGCCGAGGTTGCGAACGGAATCTGTGCGCGATTCAGGATCGATCAGTCTGCCGTTGAGTATGACGAGATCGTAGGGTGCTGACGAGTGAGAAATCGGAGCAAACAATAGCCCAAAAGCAATTAGCAGGCTCGCGATTAAAAACATATTTCTCCCGCAGCGGCGCAACGGCGCAACGAAAGACGCAAAGCGATTCCCTGGAAGTTGAGTTTGTTGCGCCGTTGCGCCGCTGCGGGAGAAATTTCTCATCACCGCACCTTCCCGCGCCCTTCGACGCGCCAGATCTCCTCAACGCGCTCGCCTCGCACGCCATAAATCTCATCGTGCATGTTGACTGTCGTGCAAACGTGATTAGGAATTATGCTGAGCCGATCTCCGATACGATAGCGATGCTCCGACTGCTGAATATTCAAATGACCATGCTCTTCTGAGAACCTCTCAACCTGTGCCGACGGATCTTCTTTCACGATCCCGAAGCCACTGCCGTCGCCGCCCTGAAAACGATCGGATGAAAAAGTCTTCGAGCCGCCATCAACGACCGCGTGCCCTGGAACTGCCGTGCTAACCACCGTGACGATCACCGACAGCGCACAATCTTCGAGCTCGCACGCTGAAACAGCGACTGTAGTCCGATCGTTGAAGATGTACGTACCAGGTCTGACTTCGTTCACACCATGAAAGAAACCGCCTTCATACGCAGTAGGCGTTGAGCCTCCGCTCACGATCGATACCGGCAAACCAGCGTCTGAGAAAGTCTCAAGAGTTCGCTTCAGAAAATCGTTCACCTGAATCCGCATCGCAGCTCGTTCGTCAGGCGCGACGGTGAATTGACCCGGGAAGAACATCAAACCTCGAAACTCGAGCCCGGGCAGATCGGCAATCTTTTTCCCGAGTGCAAGGAGATCAGCTTCGTCGCTGAATCCACAACGCTCAAAACCAACATCCATTTCGATCAAGACCCGGATCGTTGTTCTATGACTTGCAGCAGCTTGAGAAAGTCCACGCGCGACGTCCTCAGAGTCGAGCGAAACAGTGATCCTCGCTTGTTCGGCTAAGCGCGCGAGCCGCGCCGTCTTTGTTGGACCAACGATCGGATACGCGATCAGAATGTCATCGATACCAGCGTCGAGCATCACTTCAGCTTCACTGGTTTTGGCGACGGTGATTCCCGTAGCGCCGCTGGCGAGCTGACGTTTCGCGAGTTCTGGAATCTTGTGAGTCTTGGTGTGTGGCCGCAGCAGGAGTTGATGCTCGCGGCAGTAGTCACCCATGCGCGAGAGATTTCGCTCCATCACGTCGAGATCAACGATGACGGCGGGCGTATCGAGATCGGAGATGAGCATAAGTTAAGGCACGATCTCGAATGGCGCTTCCTGCTTCGAAGACTTTCGCGTCACCATGTCCTTCGTTTCAATCACCGCCTGGTAACGACCGGGCGCGAGACCCGTCAAGCGCAGGTATTCGGCAAACGTGAGGTGCGGCACCGGCTGCGCCTGAACATCCGTCAATACAAAATCAAAAAACTTCGTCGCCGGTTGCCCATCTTTCATCAAGCGCACCGTCACGCGCACCAGTGGCTTGCCGGTATCAGGACTATTCGCCGGATTGTAAACAGCCATGAACATGATCAAGTTGTCGCTGGCTTTGAACTGCTTGCCCGACGACGGACGAATCAATTGCTTCCCATGCACGAACACATCGGGAAAGTCTGCCGGATTCGGCGGCAGTTGACTCGCAACCTCCACGTAACGACTCAGCACTACCGGCGTCGTCGCAAACTCCGCATCAGGCTCAGTCAAAACAAAATGCTCTCGCCGTGCAGCGACCTTGCCAGACTGCTTGTCTCTCACAATCAGCTCGATCGTGTAGTCGCCTGAAGTGAGTTGCAGATCCTGTCGGTAGAAAATGTTGTTGCTGAGAATCTGATTGTAATCGTCCGCTGATAGACTCACGTCGAAGTTGCCACCCAAACGCGAAAGCATCCGATCGGGTGTCGACTTCAAAACCCCGAGCACCTCCAACTGCATCGACTCCTTATCGGCTTTGCGCTCAAACTTCACTGCCGACGGCGGAATTTCGAGCGCGAGCGGCACTGTGTATAGACCTTCGCGCGTCCGGAATGGACTCAGCGAAACGAAGAGCGGCAAACCCGGATTCGCTTCTGCGGCGGCGAAACCTGCCAACAGTTTCTTGTCACTGGGCGACAACAGAACGATCTCTTCGGGCGGGATCGCGTAGTAACCGGAACGCGAAGTGATCTGCGCATCAGGACGCTTCACTTCGATTTTCACTTTGCGAAACGTGCCGTCGAAGTTTTGGTTCGTGCTGCGATATGCGAGCGTGTAGCGCGCTTGGATCTCCTCGTTGATTCGTTCGAGTCCCTGGCCGATGTCGTTGTTGCCTTTGAGAAACTTGCCGCCGGTGTCGCCTGAGAGGCGATAGAGAATGTCGTATTCTCGCGTCTGTCCTTCCTGTCTCGCGTAGTCGAAAACAGTCTCGCCTCCAACCGCGCGAATACGTTGTTCCTGATTCGTGATCGCCGACACTCCGGCGAGCGGCGAGCCCGGCACCAACGCTCCTGAAGCAGGAGCACCCGCGCGCAGACCGGCCGAGTCGATGATGTAGATCGCGGTGTTCGCACGATTGGCGATATCGATCGTGCTTTGCACTTGCCAGTCGAGCACAGCGGGAGTGACGAAGCCTTGCGAAAACAGCACGACAGTCTTCTTGCCGGGAATTGGTCTCAACCCTTCCGCGATGGCGGCCAGTGCAGCGAGCACTGGACGCGACTGCTGCACGCTGAGCGCAGTGCGCAATCGAATGAACTGGGCCAGCACTGCGCGCGCGACCATGATCCGCGCCATTTCAGAACCGCCGGCGTTGGTCGTGACGCCTGCCGCTGACGTCGGTGCATTGTTCAGGAAGTCACGAAGGCTCGCGATGTTCTCTGCGATGTCTTTCTGTTCGAAGCTCTTGGAATCCGGACTGCCGATTTTCTCGAGTGACGCGATCAGCTTTGCTTTGTCCTGCGTGAACGGTTGCAGCATCTTCAAACCGTTCGTGACCGATAGCACAGCGACTGCGTCCATATCGCTTATCTGCTCGCGAATGTACTTGATCATGCCGTCGCGAACCGGTTTCAAATTGGTGATGTCGGTGCTTTGCAGGTCGAGGACGAGGGCAACGTAGTTGCGAGTGGCAGTCGCAGGTCCAGGCTCCGGTGCCGGCGCTGCAGGCGCGGTGGCAACAGTGTCGCCGGGTTTGTGAACTTCGATTCGCACTATTGGTGCGTCGAAGAATTCGACTTTCTGCGCCTTGCCGTCTTCAGTGATCGTGAAGTCTTCCGGCTTCAGATCCGAAATGTATTTGCCTTTCTTGTCTTTGACGATGACGTCGATGCTGACGAGGTTTGATTTAACTTTGACGACGTCTTCCTGGTTCTGTGCTTGTGTATGCGATGCACTCGTTAGCAAAAGCAGAAAAGCCAGAACGCAGATTTGCGCGGATAAACGCAGATTAGAAAAAAGCATATTGCTACCCTCTTCCTACACCCAACGCATCAGCAACTCTATTGATGTAATTGAACCACGAGGCGATCAATGTTATTTGGAGAATTCCCTTGTCGTCAAAGCCTGCGGCGCGCAGTCGCTCGTGATCGGCAGGCGAGATGCGCGTCGCGTCGCGCGTGATCTGCACGACGTAATCCAGCATCACTTTCTCCTGCTCGGAGATCGGCGCCTTCCGGTAGTCGTCTTCGAGAGCAGCAACCAGTTCCTTGTCCAGTGTAACGCGACGCAGAAACTCTGCGTGAGACTCGATTCAATAATGACAACGGTTAGTGACTGACACCACCGTCGTGATCATCTCGTGCTGTCTTCGATCGAGTGGCAAGTCCGGCGACATCAACGATCCGAACGTCGCGAATGCGTGAAAGAGCGCGTTGGGAATCAGACTATGAGACGCCACGATGCCCGCGGTCTCGCCGTCCGGAGTCGGATGCACAGGCGTCGCGTATTCGATCGGATACAGCTCACGCTGCGCTTCGACAGCCTTTCGCACTTCATCGCTCTCGTCAACAGTGACCGTTTTGATCCACGTCATTGCGTAGTCTCTCTTTCCACCAAACGCTTGTTACGATAAAGAAACAGGTAAACCGGCAAGCCCAGCGACACCACTGCGACACCGAGAAACGCCTGCGCCGGATTGTTGCCCGCAAGCAGGACGAGCAGAGCAGCAATCATCACGAGAAACACGATCGGGGTGACTGGATAACCCGGCGTAAGAAAGCGAACACCGTTCGCATCTTCGCGTCGGAGCTTAAACAACGCGGCCACACTCAATCCGATAAAGATAACCACGGGGAATATAAAGTACGAAACGATCTCGTTGAAGCTGCCGGCCACGACCAGCACCGAAGCCAGCCCGGCCTGAAGTGCGATCGCGCGCGCGGGAGTCTCGTAGCGACTGTGAAGCACTGCGACTGACGGAACGAATAGTCCATCACGCGCCATCGCAAAGTAGACTCGCGGCGCCGACATCACGACGGCTGTAATACTTCCCAGCACCGCAACGACGACGATGAGCGAAAAGATCAAGCCACCGGCGCGTCCGAAAAGCACTTCTCCCGCCTGCGCTGCGAAAGTCTCACCCGATGTGACCTGGTCCAACGGCACGAGGTAAACAAAGTTGAGACTGGTGAGCACGTAAACAATTGTGATGATGATCACGCCGTAGGTTAACGCGCGTGGCAACGTGCGCGCCGGATTCTTCACTTCTCCGGCAAGCTTACCGAGATCCCACCAACCCGCAAACGAGAAGAATGCGCCGACCATTCCGCCCGCGAGTGCACCAATCAATGGAGCAGAGTTTGTGCTGCGCGAGAAGAACGGTGTGAAGTTAGACCAGTTACCGAGTTGAAACCCGACACCCCAAAGAAATACGAGCGCCAGTAAGCCCAGCTTCAGAAACGCGAGCGTTCGAATAAACCCGGCGCCGAGCCGCACGCCGCGGATGTTAATAAAAGCTACAACGATGATTGTCGCGACAGCAACAACTTTAATTCCGAGTGGCGAGAGTTTTAATCCGTAACCAGCGTATGTGGCTAAGCCAACCGCGAGCGCAGCCGTCAACCCCGGATCCATCACGAGAAAAGCCATCCAGCCGAACATGAAAGCGACCGCTGGTCCATAAGCTTCGCGCAAGTAGACATACCCGCCGCCCGCTTCGGGATAACGGGCAGACAGCTCGCCGTAACAAAGCGCGCCACACAATGCCATCGCTCCCATCGTGAGCCAGACGACCAGCAACCACATCGGCGAGCCAAGCGCCTTCGCCATACCTGCGGGTGTCAGAAAGATCCCTACCGCGATGACTTCGCCGACCACGAGCGCCGTCGCCGTTCTCACTCCTATCTGTCTTCTTAATTCTCTCAATGATTTCTCTGCGTCGTCGGCGTATCTCAGTGTTCTCTGCGTTAAACAGTAACTCAAACGCAGAGAGCGCAGAGATACGCTGAGAACCGCTGAGAAGATTTCTAAAAAGTTACTCTTGCTGCAAACTGAAATGCCCGTGGTCCACCGGATCCGAACACACCGCCGGCTGTCGTCACCGGCTGGCCAAAACTTGACGACCTCAAAAATCCGGGGCTCGCCGGATCGTTTTCGTCTCGCACCAGCACATTACTAAGCCCGGAATAGTTCACATTTGACACACCAAGCACATTCGTCACGTTGAAGAGATTGAAAACTTCAGCAACCGGCTCAATCGTCCAACGCTCTCCGATTCTGAACACTCTCGACACTCTCAAATCCAGTGATGAAAAATTATCTCCGAGCTTTAGATCATCTTGTACGAGGGGCACGAGCACGCGCGGCTTGAAGCCCGTGCTCGGATCCGCGTTCGGACACAACGAACCGCCGGCAGCATTGATCTGAGTCAACGCCGCATTCAGCTCCGCTCCGGTCTTGAACTGCCGTGCGCCCGCATTTCGCTGCAACTCACAAACACGCGAGCTGCCGTCGGGAAGCAGAATGTCGATCGGCACTGACGAAGCAAGCGTCAGGATCGGCGCGAGTCGCAACTGGCCCGGCAGTTGAAACACTCCCGAGAAAGTAAATCGATGACGCTGATCGTTGGGCGTCGGACCATACTCGCGGCGCAGGTCGTTTGAATCTATCGGACCATTCGAGAACGGAATCTGATCGTCGTTCGCATAGTTCAACGAACGCGACAACGTATACGACGCTCTAAACTGAAAACGAGCCGCAAAACGTTTCTCAAGACTCAGCAATAACCCATCGTATTTCGTTCTCACACTCGATTCGAGGTTCTTCACGATCTCCGGTCCACTAACGACCGGATTGAACGGAACAGTCCCGACAATGCGTCCGATGATGAAGTGCGTTCCGAAATTGCGCACGTAGTCAGCTCGCAAAACGAACTGGTCACCGAGTTCACGCTGAACTCCGACGTTCATCTGGTGGACGGTGGGGTTTTGTAAGTCGTTGTCGATGATGTTGATGCCGCCAGCCCCCGCTCCCGGCAGAACGAATCCCGTGAACGGGTTCGCGAGTGTCGGTGCGCCCGGCGGAAACACGCCGTTCACCGGATCGAAAAGAAACGGCGGTGGAATAAAGAAAAGGTTGCCGGCGCGAACTTCGACCGGCAGCGCACGACCATCAAGACCGCGCTCGAGCGTTTGGATTTCGAGAGTGACCCGGTCGTAATAAATGCCGTAGCCCGCATGGATACTCGTGCGCCCGTCCTTCGTCGAATAATTGAAGCCAACACGAGGCGCGAAGTTGTTGGTGTCTTTTCCTCGCGTGCCATGCAGGAAAGGAAGAATCAGCGGATTCAACTCGTCTGTCCGGCTAACATTCTTAACGTCAGTGTCGAGCTCATAGCGCAATCCGATGTTCAGAGTTAACTGACGGTGTATGCGCCAATCGTCCTGAAAAAATGCGGCGATGTAAGTGTTGTCCGTATCAGGCAGGACTAACGAGCGATCCGGAACTCCGCTGCGAAGCGTCACGGCAAACAGTAGATCGTTATCATCAACATGACCATCACCGTTGCGATCGAAGTCAGGGAAGTCTTCGATCAACTCGACTCGTCCCTGCTGAAATACTTTCAGATCGAGATCTGACTCGACACGCTGAACCTCACCACCAAGATAGAACGAGTGGTTGCCACGAAGCATCGTGAACGTATCGCCAAACTGAAAGCGCCGCTGTTTCGTTTGCTGCGGCACGCGGAACGACGCGCCGTCCTGAATGCTCGGAAACGTGAGTTGTGGTCCAGGCGCGACGGGCAGCGTATCGTTGCGGAAAGTGCTGAAACTGAAGTTGAAATTATTTACGTCGTTAGCAGAAAACAGGCGACTGTAATTGGCGAGAAAAGTATTTGACTTGTTCTCGCTCGACTGGCGTTGCGAAGCGGAGCCGATGGAACGAACGAGCGTGCTGGCGGTTGTTCCCTGCTCCCGTTGAAATGAATAACGGAAGTTGAAGCTATCGGCATCGTTGGGACGCCAGTCAATTCGATCCGTTGTCATGAAATCATCAAGCGGCGAATCGGCAAAGCCGCGTCTGATCGAACGTGTTGCGAGATCTCTCGCGCCAACCAGCACGACGCCATCCTGATTGCGATTTTCAAACGAGCCAAAGAAGAATGCCTGATTCTTTTTGATTGGCCCACCGATCGCAAACGCATACTGCTGGCGATCGAAAGGCGGTGATTGATCGAGACTGCGATCGAACGTGGCGGGCAAGCCTTGCAGACTACTGTCGCGGAAGTAGATCGAGCCCGAGCCGTGCAGCTCGTTTGTGCCTGTCTTGGTGATCACGTTGATGACCGATGATCCAGAGCGACCGAGTTGCGAAGAGAAACGATTCGTAGCGATCTGGAATTCCTGGATCGCTTCCTGCGAGATGTTTTGTATCGAGCCGCCTACGACATCGTCGTTCGTGTCAGCGCCGTCGATGGTTACGTTACCGCCGCGCCCGAGTTGACCGGCTGAGGAGATGACAACCGTATTCGTTTTCGTCGGATCGAAATTCGGCGCAGGACTATTGCCCGGAACGAGCAACGCAAGCTCGAGAAAATTCCGGCCATTGAGCGGCAGGCTCTCGACTTCGCGCGACACGATGACACCATCGATTACAGAGTTGCTGTTGTCGACCAGCGGTGGGCGATAAGTGATGTCGTCAACGACTGCTCCATACGTTGGAACGTCGAGTTGCGGATTCAAAGTTACCGTTTGTCCGACTTTTAGCGTGACAGACTTTGTCGTTTTCGCTGCAAACCCGGTCGCGTTGAATAACACCTCATACTCGCCGGGAGTCATATTCGAGAGGATGAAAAACCCGTCCTCTTTGCTGACCGTTTCGCGTTTGACGCCGGTAGCTTTGTGGGTTGCGGTTACCTGAGCGCCCGCGATGACCGCGCCCAATTGATCCATGACGGTGCCGCTTAGAGTGGCGTTGGCGGCTTGTTGAGCAAACGTCGTGAGATGCAAAGAGATGAGCAGAAAACTCAAAAATATCAAACGCGCCATTTGTTTCCTTTCAAGTAGCCACAGATAACACGGATTAAATGCGGATTTTTCCGATCACATCGTCAACCAATTCCCGTGCACGCTCTTCACTCTTCGCCTCGGCAACAACACGAATGATCGGCTCGGTGTTTGAGCCTCTCACCAACAACCAACCATCCGGCACGATCACTTTCACGCCATCGCGCGTGTCCATCTGAAACTCTGCGAACTCCTGCCGCACGGTCCTGAGCACTCCCGCAATCCGATCCGAAGCGCAAGCAATCTTCTCCTTCACGATCGCGTAGCGCGGAATGTCTGCCAGTAGCTCCGTCACAGACTTGCGCGATTCAGCAAGCAGATGCAGCACGAGCGCCATCCCGACAAGACTGTCGCGCGCGAAGTTGATGCGCGGATAAATCACACCGCCATTTCCCTCACCACCGATCACAGCCCGCTGCAGTTGCATCGCATCCGTAACATTCACTTCGCCAATCTTTGTTAGAAACACCGGACAATCGAACTTCTTCGCCACGTCTGCGACGGCGGAAGTCGTCGAAAGATTGGCGACGACTGGTCCTTTTTCGCGGCCCAACACGAAAAGCGTCGCGAGCACGAGCGTGTTGTCTTCACCGATCGCTTCGCCCTGCTCTGAGACGATGGCTAATCGATCAGCGTCCATGTCCTGCGCAAATCCGATGTCAGCCTGATGTTCTTTGACTATGCGGCGGAGATCGCCGAGGTTTTCAGGTAGTGGCTCAGCCGGACGCGGAAACGAGCCGTCGGGCGTGGTGTTTAGTCGAATAACTTCAGCGCCGAGTGCTTCGATCAGCTTTGGACCAACAAGCGAGCCCGCGCCGTTACACGAATCGAGCACGACGCGCAGTTTCTTTGCTGTTTTTGGAAGTGGACCAAGCACGTCCAGAATCGACTTGATGTGCAAATCGGTCGCGCCTTCGACTACTTCAACTGTGCGCAGCTCCGCGCCGCCGACTTTCGTGTATTCGCCCTGGTGATAGATGTCGAGTAATTCGCGCGCCTGACCGGCGTCGAGAAAGAGTCCACTCGAGCCGATGAATTTCAGTGCATTCCATTCAGCGGGATTGTGACTGGCGGTTATCGCGATACCGCCTTGCGCGCGACGATGGCGCACCTGGAGTTGAACTGTTGGGACGGGGCATACGCCGATATCGACGACACGACTTCCGGTTGAGAGCAGTCCTGCGACAACGGCGTGCTTCACCATCTCGCCCGACGTTCGCGGATCGCGGCCGATGACGATCGTGCCCGAGCCCGTGTGCGTGCCGAAGGCTTCAGCAAAGCGCGTGAGTAATTTTGGCGTGAGCGATTGGCCCACGACGCCACGCACGCCGGAGATACTGATCTTGAGAGTAGGGATTGCTCGCATATATCTGCCTGGATTTCTCTGCGTAACCTCTGCGTCCTCTGCGCCTCTGCGGTGAAGTGTCGTTCTATAACCGCAGAGACGCAGGGGACGCAGAGGTCACGCAGAGAAAATTACTTCCTGATTCGATCGCGCGCCCAATCAAGTAATTCTCGTGCAGGCCCGTCTTCAGGCGCTTCGACAATGATCCGGATCATCGACTCAGTATTCGATCCACGCACGTGAACCCAACCATCAGGCAACGTCACCTTAATCCCATCCGTCGCATCGATCTCGAGCCCTTCCTCCTCCATCGACGCTCGAAACTCCTGCAACACCGAATACAAACGGTGCGGCTCGACAGTTACGTTGTGCTTCAAGATTGTGAGCCGCGGCAGCCCGGCTACGAGATCTGAGATGCGCTCACCGGTCTGGGCCATGTGCTCGAGTATCAATCCGATCGCGGCAGCGCTGTCGTGCGTCAAATGAACTTCGGGAACGGTGATCCCACCACTTCCCTCACCACCAAGCACACCGTTGTGCTCGATCAAACCCTCCGAGATGTACGCCTGGCCCACCGGCGTGCGCACCACACTGCCACCGTGCCGCGCCGCAATGATGTCAACCGCACTCGACGTCGAGACATTTGTAACAACTACGCCGGCTCTCTTTCGCAGACGAATGTCAGCAGCGATGGCGATCGTCATCTCCTCGGAAAGTGGTTCGCCAAGGTCGCTGACGATTCCCAGGCGCTCGCCATCGGCGTCATGGGCGAAGCCGATGGCGGCGCGGCCAGCCTTCACAATCGCACGTAGCTGGGCCATAGTCTCAGGCTTGGGCTCGGGAGCGTGCGGGAACGGGGCCGTAGGGTTGTCGTTGACAGCAAGCACTTCGCAGCCCAGTGTCGTCAACCACTTCGGACTCAGAAACGAAACCGCCCCGTTACAGCAATCAACCGCCACAGTTAACCTCTTGGATCTAATTGCCTCAGTCGCGAAGTTCTCATGCAGCACTTTGATGTGCTCTTCGATCGCATCAGCAGTTTGGACCACCTGCTTGATCGTGTCCCAACCAGCCTTCGCATACTCGCCCTGATGAAAGATGTCGAGCAACTCTTCTCCCTGAGTGGGATTGAGATACAGACCATCACTACGCACAAACTTCAGTGCGTTCCATTGCCATGGATTGTGACCTGCTGTGATCGCGATGCCGCCGTCTGCTTTGAGCCACTTCACGGCGAGCTGCATGCTGGGCGTCGGGCAAACGCCGAGGTCGACAACTTCACAACCTGCCGCCAGTAGTCCCGCCAGCACTGCGGAGCGAATCATCTGGCCCGACGGACGCGTGTCGCGACAAACAAGAATTCGGCCGCGGTCCAGGTACGTTCCAAAGCTCTCGGCAAACTCGACCGCCAGTTCTGGGGTGAAGGTTTCACCGACAATTCCCCGCACGCCGGTGATGCCGATTTTCAGCGGTTTCATCGAAACTTTCTTTGACTGAATTTCAGGAAGCTGGGCTGTCGGACTTAATTGTACCCCACGACATAAGTAATCGTCTCCACCAAAAGGTGGACACGCAGCGCGATCTTTCGACTGATAACAACGAGTGATATTCTCTATCGCCATGAGAAAAATATTGCTGCTTGCCGTCGTGCTGGCGTTATTTCCTTTTGTTGTAGCGCGAAGTCAGGAACCAACAAAAACGATCGCTGAGCGACTCGGATACCCGCGCGACGCGAAGCTTCTGATCGTGCATGCCGACGATCTCGGCATGGCCCACTCGGTAAATGCCGCGACGATCAAAGCTCTGGAAACAGGTCTCGTTAATTCGGGCAGCATCATGGTTCCGTGCCCGTGGCTTTCGGAGATTGCGGCATTCGCGCGCGCTAATCCCACCGCTGACCTCGGCTTGCACTTGACGCTCACGAGTGAATGGACTTCTTTTCGCTGGGGTCCGATCGCATCGCGCGACAAAGTATCATCGCTATTGGATAAAGATGGGTATTTGCGACTGACGGAGACTGAAGCGGCGGCGCAAGCTAATCCGAAGGAAGTCGAGATGGAGATCACTGCACAGATCGAGCGTGCGCGTTCGCTCGGCATTCAACCGACGCATCTCGATTCGCACATGGGAACGCTTTATCAAAGCAAGCCGCTGTTTGAAATCTTCCTGCGTGTGGCGCGTAATCAAAAGCTGCCGGTGCGAGTTGCGAAGACGTGGTTTGCCCGGGCGGACTTTCTGCCGTCAACACTGACAGCAGATGACGTTTACATCGATCGAGTTCTGGATATCAATCCGAGTGTCGCGCCGCAGGACTGGGCCAAGTTTTACACCGACGAGCTCAAGAAACTCGAACCCGGCGTGACGGAAGTCGTGATTCACCTCGCGTACGACGACGCCGAGATGCGGGCAGCAACAGTCGATCATCCGGCCTGGGGCGCAGCCTGGCGGCAGCGCGACTTCGAATTCTTCACCAGTGATGCCTTTCGTAAAGCGCTCCAGGAAAACAACATCAAGCTCATCACCTGGCGCGAGATCGGGAAACTAATCAAATAGCTTCCACAGATTACACAGAGACAAAAAGAAATCTGTGTAATCTGTGGATAGAGTGGCCCTCTTCCTCTCTCTTTCGCGCGTTATTCGAGTGACGGCAGCAATTGGGCTTGCCGATTTTTCCCAAGTGCCTGAAGGAGAGCACCATGAAATACATTCAAAGGGCGATCGCATTTTCTGGTCTACTCGTACTCTTGACGTTTTCATCCGCATTCGGACAGTCTGACCGGCAGACCATCATACATATACCTTTTAATTTTAGTGTCGGTGAGAAAAGTTTTCCGTCCGGTAAGTACGTCATCGAGCGGAACAGGAATAACTCAGACACTGTTTGGGTAATTCGGAATAAGGAAACCGATCGAAGCGCAATTGTGGTAACGAGATCAGCTCGTGCAAACGACGTGGTGGAGGAAACACGACTGGTCTTCAACCGTTATGACGATCTTTATTTTCTGTCGGAGTTCTGGATCGTAGGTGGTCAAAACGGACACGAGGTCCCGACTTCCAGTCGCGAGAAAGCATTGGAGAAGGCTGTAGCCGTAAGGCGCACGGAACTCCTGATCGATCGTGGCAAGTAATTCAAACGGGGGCGCACACTGAAGGCGAAGGCCCTGACGCGTAGTCAGGGCCTTGCTTTTTGTCGCGAAGTCGACTACGAAGAATCGCGTTGGTTTTCAATTCAGACGATTCGAGGAGTCGCCGGTGACAGTTGAAAAATTTTCACGCCGCCAGTTTCTGCAAGCTGGCGGCATTGGTGTGTTTAGTGCTCTCGCCTTTCGCGCCAACGCATGGTCCATGCAGAATCGTGAGCTGACGCTTTACGTTGGCACGTACACTTCGGGAAAAAGCGAAGGCATTTACGTTTACCGGATGGATCCCGCCACCGGTGCACTGACGCGCTTCAGCTCGATCAAGTCTGTAAATCCGTCGTTCCTGACGGTCGATAAGAGCAAACGTTATCTGTATGCGGTCAACGAAGTTGGCGATTATGCGGGGAAACCAGGCGGTGGAGTGAGTGCGTTCGCCATTGATCCTGCTACCGGCAACCTGCGCTTGTTAAATGAACAGGCAACACAGGGCGCCGATCCTTGTCACCTCAGTATAGATACAAGGAAAAAAACATTGCTGGTCGCGAACTACACGGGCGGCAGTGTAACGGTGTTTCCTGTTCGCAATGACGGCACGCTCGGAATGGCAAGCGAGGTAAAACAACACGAAGGATCAGGCCCAAAGGAACAACAAAAAGGACCACACGCGCATTGCGTGATTCTCGATCGCGTTGAACGCCATGCGCTCGTCGCGGATCTCGGCATCGATAAGGTGATGATCTACCGGTTTGATCGTGCGACGGGAAAGCTGAGTCCGGCCAACCAACCATTTGCAGAGCTTACTGCCGGCGCCGGACCGAGACATCTGGCACTGCATCCGAGTGGTAAGTATCTCTTTGTCATCGCTGAGCTCGATTCAACGATGACGTCATTTAAATACAACGAGCTCAACGGCACGCTCACGCCGATTGAGACTGTTTCAACTTTGCCAGGCGACTTCACAGGGACCAGTTACTGCGCTGACGTTCACGTTTCTCCATCAGGCAGATTTCTTTATGGATCGAATCGTGGTCACAACAGTATCGTCGTCTTCGAAATCGATCCACGTACAGGAAAACTCAAACTGATCGAACACGTTTCGACTGAGGGCGACTGGCCACGCAACTTCACGATCGATCCTTCAGGCAAGTTCCTATTAGTCGCGAATCAGCGAAGCGATAACGTCGTGACCTTTCATATTGACGAGCGCACTGGCCGTTTGACGCCCGCGGGTCACAACGAACAAATCCCCGCACCCGTCTGCCTCAAATTCCTTTAAAGCCAGTTCACAAAAGGCACAAAGAAGAAAACAGAGGCGCAAAAACAGCAAACTATTTCTGATTTACTGTTTTGTTCTTTCTGTGTTCTTCTTTGTGCCTTTTGTGGCAAAATACGGTCTGTTCCTGAAATTCCTGCCTGAGGACAGCTAATAGATGCGGAAACCCATACGTGCCCTGTGGGCAGTCAGTCTGTCACTGTGCTTCGCTCTACAGCCATTGATCACAGCTAAAGCCCAAACTGTCGCCCAAGTTATCGATAGTGACGAATTCTTCCAACGCGCCAGCCGCAACGGTCCGGAACGCGATCACTCGCGAAAGATCGAAGACCTGATTAAGCGTATGACGCTCGAAGAAAAAGTCGGGCAAATGACCCAACTCGCCATCGGCGCCATCGCTGCCGGGCAAGATCAGCAGATCAAAGTGGATCCGGCAAAACTCGAAAATGCGATCGTCAAATATGGCGTCGGATCTATTCTCAACGTCTCCGATCAAGCGCTCACTGTCGATCACTGGCACCAGATCATCGGTCAGATTCAGGAAGCTGCGACTAAGAAAACACGTCTCGGCATTCCGATGATATACGGCATCGACTCGATTCACGGCGCCAACTACGTCCAGGGCGCGACGCTCTTTCCACAAGAGATCGGAATGGCCGCGACATTCAATCCGGAGCTGATGAAGCGCGCCGCTGAGATCACTGCGATCGAAACGCGCGTCGCCGGCATACCGTGGAGTTTCTCGCCCGTGCTCGATCTTGGTCGCAATCCACTGTGGCCGCGTTTCTGGGAAACGTTTGGTGAGGATCCATATCTCGCGAAAGTGATGGGCGTTGCGTTTGTGCGTGGTTTGGAAGGCACGGACGTCTCATCGTCGAGCGCAGTTGCGTCGAGTTTGAAGCATTACATGGGCTACAGTTTTCCCCTCACTGGACGCGATCGCACGCCCGCATGGATTCCCGAGAATTACCTGCGCGAATACTTTCTGCCGCCGTTCGAGACCGCGGTCAAAGCCGGTGCGCGCACGATCATGATCAACTCGGGCGAGATCAACGGCGTTCCCGGTCATATCAATCATCACATTCTCACAGACATCCTGCGTACGGAGCTTGGATTCAAAGGCCTCGTCGTCTCTGACTGGCAAGACATCAAGAAACTCGTCAACGTGTGGCGCATCGCTGCGAATGATAAAGAAGCGACGCGACTGGCAGTGATGGCGGGCATCGATATGAGCATGGTGCCGGACGATCTGAGTTTCGCCGATCATTTGATCGCGCTCGTGAAGGAAGGCGCAGTGCCGCAGTCGCGAATCGATGAAGCAGTGCGTCGGATATTGTGGGTCAAGTTTGAGCTCGGACTTTTTGAGAAGCCGATGCCGGATGCGTCGCTGAAGCCGAAGTTTGCTTTGCCTGAATATCGCCAGGTCAGTTTAGAAGCTGCGCGCGAATCGATCACACTCTTGAAGAACAGTAACAACATCCTGCCACTCGCGAAGACAACGAAAGTTCTCGTTACTGGTCCAACTTCAGATTCGTTAGTCTCGATGAACAACGGTTGGACTTACGTTTGGCAGGGTTCGGAAGAAAATCTTTATCCGAAAGATCGACATACGATACGAAAGGCACTCGAGGCGAAACTCGGCTCCGGTAACGTCACGTTTGTTCAGGGTACGAAGATCACTCGTGCTGCCGGGCCATCGAACAGCACACCGACGGATCAGGAAACCGAAGTGGACATCGCAGCGGCAGTTGAAGCTGCTCGTAACGTCGATGTGATCGTGCTGGCACTCGGCGAAGGCTCGTACTGCGAAACGCCGGGTAACATCACCGACCTGACGATCGGCGCGCCGCAGATCAAGCTTGCCGAAGCGCTGAAAGCTACCGGAAAGCCGATCGTGCTCGTGCTCGTCGAAGGACGTCCACGCATCATCAATCAGATCGCCGATAACATGAATGCGATCGTGATGGCTTATAACCCGAGTCATGAAGGCGGCACAGCGATCGCCGAGGTGTTGTTCGGAGATGTGAATCCGAGTGGCAAGCTTCCGTTCACTTACCCGCGCACGCCAAACGGTCTCATCAATTACGATCACAAGCCCTTTGAGACTGAAAACACCTCTTTTGGAAACCTCGCATTCAATCCTCAGTTCAGTTTCGGCGAGGGATTGAGCTATACGACTTTCACCTACAGCGACCTGCGTGTTGGAAAGCAGACGATCTCAGCGAATGAGGAATTGCCGGTGAGTGTCGTCGTTAGGAACGCGGGCAATCGCGCGGGCAAGGAAGCTGTTCTCGTTTACGTGAGCGATCTCGTGGCTTCGTTATCACCGCCGGGAAAACGTCTGCGACGATTCGCGAAGGTCAATCTTCAGCCGGGCGAGAGTCGCACGCTGAACTTTAAACTTCGCCGCGAAGATCTATCGTTTATTGGTACTGATAACAAACCAGTTGTTGAGCCTGGTGAGTTTGAGGTTCGGATTGCTGGTCTGACGCAAAAGTTCACAGTCAAATAGTCATCCACAGATTACACAGACGAAACCAAATGAAAATTAATCGCTATCTCCCAATCTTCCTGATCATCACGTGTGCCGTACTTGCATCCGCGCAGCAACAGCAACCATCAACTCCGAAGCTCAACCTGATGCCGGTCCCCGCATCAATCACATTTCATAACGAGCGGTTGGCTGTCGACAGCAACTTCCGCGTCGCGACGCGCGGCCATTCAGATGAACGTTTGCAAGCAGCCATTTGGCGCTTCATGAAGCGTCTCGAAGGACGCACCGTCCTGACACTCTCGCCCACACTCGCACCAGACGATCAAATGACCCCGCTGATCGTTCAGACCGCAGGCCCCGGCAAAAATATTCCCGGCCTTGGCGACGACGAGAGTTATCGCATCGATATAACCAGACGTCAGGCCATTCTGAGCGCGCCAACAGTTATCGGCGCCATTCGCGGCCTCGAAACTGTGCTGCAACTACTCGACGCCGATCGCAATGGTTACTTCCTGCCGGGTGTACAGATCGACGACCGGCCACGCTTTCCATGGCGCGGATTAATGATCGACGTCGCGCGTCATTTCCAAACAATGGAAGTTCTAAAGCGCAACCTCGACGGAATGGCTGCCATGAAGATGAACGTCTTTCACTGGCACCTCAGCGAGGACCAGGGCTTCCGGATCGAAAGTAAAAAATTTCCGAAACTGCACCAGCTCGGATCCGACGGCAATTACTTCACACAGGAACAGGTGAAAGAGATCATCGCGTATGCACGCGACCGCGGCATTCGCGTCGTGCCGGAGTTTGACATACCGGGACACAGCACGAGTTGGCTGGTTGGTTATCCGGAGCTCGGCAGCGCGCCTGGTCCATACACGATCGAGCGCCGCCCGGGAATCTTCGAGCCCGCGCTCGACCCAACGCGTGAAGAGGTCTACAAGTTTCTCGACACATTTCTCGGCGAGATGGCCGCGCTCTTCCCTGACGATTACCTGCACATCGGCGGCGACGAGAACGAAGGCAAGCAGTGGGATCGCAATCCCGCGATCCAGGCTTACATGAAAAAGAATGGCATCAAAGACAACCACGCGTTGCAGGCTTACTTCAACACGCGCCTGTTGAAGATTCTTCAGAAACACAAGAAAAAGATGATCGGCTGGGACGAGATCCTGCAACCCGGGCTGCCGAATGACGTCGTGATTCATTCGTGGCGCGGCACAGCGGCGCTCGCGGAAGCCGCGCGCAAAGGTTACGACGGCATTCTCTCGAACGGTTATTACATCGATCTCATTCAACCGGCGTCGCAGCACTACGTTCCCGATCCACTTCCCGTCGACAGCACTCTGACGCCTGAAGAAGCGAAGCACGTTCTCGGTGGTGAAGCGACGATGTGGGCCGAGTGGGTGACGCCCGAAACGATCGACTCGCGCGTCTGGCCACGCACGGCAGCGATCGCCGAAAGACTGTGGTCACCGCGAACTGTGACTGACGTTACTGACATGTATCGCCGGCTCGCAGTGATCAGTCTGCAACTGGAAGAACTCGGTCTCACGCATAAGAGAAACCAGGAGATGATGTTGCGGCGTCTCGTACGCAACGATGACATTGGGCCACTGCGCACACTTGTTTCCATTATCGAACCCGTGAAGGAATACCGGCGCTACCAGCAGCGTCCACAGACGATGCTCAGTCCGTTGACGGGCGTGATTGACGCCGCGACGCCGGACGCTGAAGCTGCTCGAAAGTTTCAGTGGATGGTGTCTGAGTTTCTCAATGATGGACCACGTTATCAGCTTTATCACGCGGAGTTGAAACAGATGCTCGGCGATTGGCAAACTGCGGGAGCATCGCTGAATCCCGTGATCGATCGCTCGCCGGCATTGAAAGAGATTAAGCCGCTCGCGCAGAATCTTTCGCAACTCGGCGCGACGGGACAGGAGGCGTTGACGTATTTGAAACTCGGCATGCCGCCACCGGGTGATTGGCGCGAGCAGAGTTTGGCGAAGGTTGAAGAGGCCGCGAAGCCGTATGGCGCGCTCGAGTTTGTGGTGATTTCTGGCGTGAAGCAACTCGTGAACGCCGCCGCCGAAGTCAAACGCTGATAAGACTACAAGCTTTTCCATGTTATTCGTACTCTTATTGCTGTTGACCTTCATCGGCGACGAGCAATGCCTCTCGTGTCATGAAAAGCAACGCACATATCTCAACACCGCGCATCATCTAACCTCACGCGAAGCAAACGTGACTTCGATTCTCGGTAGCTTCGTGCCCGGCAAAAATGTTTTAGCCACCCAGCGCGAGCTACATTATCGAATGGAGGCGCGCAAGGACGGTTTCTTTCAGGTCGGTATTCTCGGCACACCACCCGACACCGTCTCGCTCGAGGAGCGCTTCGATCTCGTTATCGGCTCGGGCCGCAAAGGACAGACATATCTCTACTGGGACAAGAACGATCAACTCTTTCAACTTCCGGTTTCTTACTGGACCGAAGTGGCGAGTTGGGTTAATAGTCCCGGCTACGGCGACACATCGATCGAGTTCAGCAGGCCGGTCCCGGCGCGTTGTCTCGAATGTCACGCATCGTCATTCGAGGCCGTAACAAGCTCTGGTGTCGCTAATAAATATCGTCGAACTGATTATGTGCTCGGCGTTTCGTGCGAGCGTTGTCATGGACCAGGCAAGCAACATGCTGAGCTGAATCGGCCGGGTGCACCGAAGCCTGTCGATCAGGCGATCTTGAATCCCGCGAAATTACCACGTGATCGACAACTTGCGTTGTGTTCGCTATGCCACGGAGGAATCGGCGTCGCGAAGGCAGCCCCCTTCTCTTTCAAAGCCGGCGACGCCCTCGAAGATTTTCTGAAGCTGGAGATTCCGAAAGAGAACGAAGCGCTCGATGTACACGGTAATCAAGTAGCGCTGTTGGAACGCAGCAAGTGTTTTAAATCGTCGTCGATGACTTGTTCGACGTGTCACGACGTACACATTCGTCAACGCGACGTCACGGACTTCTCACAGCGCTGCATGGCATGTCACAAAGTCGAGAGCTGTGGATTATTTCCGAAGCGCGGCCGCGCGATCGTTGGGAAGTGCGTTGACTGTCACCTCCCCAACCAAACCTCAAACGTGATCTTCTCGACTCACGACAGTGTCCGTATTCGACCCAAGGTTCGCAACCACTGGATCAAGATCTATTAGCCACAAAAAGGCACAAAAAGCACAAATGAATTTAGATAGATAGATCTCCCCTATAAATCATTTCGTGCTTTTTGTGCCTTTTTGTGGCTACTTTCTCTTGTGCTTTTTTGCGGCGGCTCTTTCTGAGTTTCGTTTGACGCAGTATTTCGTGATCTTTCCGATCAATCCATAAGGGATGGGCTTGTCCAGCGGAAGTCTCACGGTGCCTTTCGAGATCTCGTATTTAGCCAGTTCGTCCTTGAACATTTCGATCGGCTTCGATCCGGGATAGAGACCGATGTGACTGGTCCAGCCAGCGAAGTGGATCAGATTGCCGTCCTGCACGAACGTGGGCATCCCATACTTGATCGCTTCCTCAGCATCAGGCGCCGCCTTCCGGATTGCGGCTCTCACCTTCTCCAAATGCGGCTGCACATTTTCTGGACAGTCTGCGATGTATTCATCGATCGTCGTCGTTTGTTTGGCTCTCATCTTTACCTCGGGACGGGTTCATTGGGTTTGGCGATCCGAATCCAATGGTCGGTAAACGATGCGTGCATGCCGGGCAACTCGACTTTCGGCATGTGACACGTCGTGCATTTATCCTTGCTGACCGGACAAGCCGCGGCGCTGCGTCGCTCAGTCTTCGCTTCCTTCGCTGTGGTTAAGTGACACGCTAAACACTTCGCATCGTAATACGCCGTATCTTTCTTCAAGTGCTCATGAGGGTTGTGACACGCGAGACAACTCACGCGCGGATCGTTCGTGTTGTGACCACGACTATTGAACATCCGGTACGGTTGAAAACGAATGTTGTTGATGCCTGATTGGCCCGGCAACAACATCGCGGACTCAAAACTCGTGTGACACGTGCCACAGAACGACTGCGTGAGCTCGTGCGCACCGAGACCACCGGGATTGAAGATCTGCGGCTCGTCCAGCTTTCTTTCCTTCATAGCCACGAGATGCTTCTCACCTGGTCCATGACAAGCTTCACATTCAATACCCGGCCGCAATCGATCGAGCTTCAACTCGAAACCGTTAACGGCGCCGGTGGTGTGACAACCAAAACACTGTTGCGGCTCATCGCCGACAATCGCACGTCCCAACGCATCTTCAAGCGATGCCGGAACATTCGTCCGGTGACCGATCGTGAAATCAAGCTGGCGCAGTTTTTCAAAATAGCTGACGCGCGTTTCGAAAAACACGTCGTTGTTACGAAAGACGTAAGTCTGGCCGATGTGGCCCTGACCAAAGCAGTAGAGAATCGGCTTCGAGACACTGTTTGTGCCGTCGGAAACCGTGTAGTTGATGTTCTTCCCTTGTCGAGCGATCTCGTAAGTGTAGTTGCCGTTCTTGAATGTCAGACGGCCACGCGCAGTGAGGATCTTGCAATCGGGCGCAACCTCCAAAGCCTGGGCCATCGGCGTATTTAGTTGCGCTGCTTCCTTCGGGTGACAATCAACGCACGCTTTGTTTCCGACAAACTTGATGCCGCGCGTGTCTGAGTTTGGCCGCCATTCTGAGAAAAACGTGTCCGCCTGCGCGCGGCAGAGGATCACGATCAATCCACAGATTACACAGATGACACCGATTACTTTCACTTTTTGATACCGGAGCCTTCGACGACTTTTACGTAGCTGTTCAGCGGCGGGTTTGTGAGTTTGTCGATCTTGCCGCTGGGCCAGCGTATCTCCACATAATCGATCTTCGTGGCAATACCAACACCGAGAATCTCACGTGGATCGTGCGATGAAAGATAACTACCGCCGCCTGTTTTCAAACGACTGCGCTTTAACATTCCCGCCTGCCAGGTGATTGTCGCGCCCACCGCCGCAGGGTTGCTCTTCGTCGCGATCAACTGAAGCCCAATCCAGTTGTTGCGATTACCGCCCTGATTACGCAGCAACAGCGGCGGCTCTCCGTTGTTTGACGTGAGCACGTCGGCGTCGCCGTCGTTATCGAAATCGCCGAGCGCCATGCCGCGACCGGAAAACATCTTCGTAAAGACCGGGCCAGAGCTCGCGCTCACATCTTTAAAGTTGCGACCCGTATTTTCAAACAACAGCAACGGCTCTCTGTGCCTCACGCGTGGAACCCGTGTTTCGATCATATCGTCAGGATGGCCGTTGACGAGAAACAGATCTGGATCGCCGTCGTTATCGTAGTCAAAAAACTTCAGGCCCCAGCCGCTCAGCAATTGCGTCGCCGGAGCAATCTCGCCGGGCTGATCGGTGAAGATCAACTCCTTGTCGTTGTGGTAGAGACTAAAGAACTCCTGATCGATGTTGGCTACAAAAAGATCCTGCCAGCCGTCGCCGTCGAAGTCAGCAGCATCAACGCCCATGCCGGATCGTGGCCGTCCAGCTTCACCATACGCGACACCGGCTGCCAGTCCGATCTCCTCAAACTTTCCACCACCTTTGTTGAGAAAGAGAAAGTTGGGCATCGTGTCGTTGGCGACGAAGAGATCCATCAAGCCATCGTTATTTACATCGGTGGCGACGGCGCCGAATGATTTGCCGGGCGATCCCGCGATGCCCGACTCGCGACTCACGTCCTGAAACGTGCCGTCGCCGTTGTTGTGAAATAAACGCGATGGCTGCGGTTTGAAGAGCCGTGGGACGCAGTAATAACGCTGTTTCAGAGTCGGATCGGTGCAGAGCGGATTCTGTGATTTATCGTAGAAGACGAAGCTCGAGACGAAGAGATCAAGCTTTGCGTCGTTATCGTAATCGAACCACGTGGCGCAGGTGGACCAGCCGGGCGCTGTGACACCGGCTTTGTCGGTCACGTCAGTAAACGTGCCGTTGCTGTTATTGCGATAGAGAATGTTCGAACCGTAGTTCGTGATGTAGAGATCGATGTTGCCGTCGCCATCGTAGTCGGCAGCAGCGACGCCCATCCCGAATTTTCCGCCCGCAACGCCGGCCTTGTCAGTCACGTCGGTAAACGTGCCATCGTGGTTGTTGCGATAGAGCGCGTTTTTCAGAGGTGCTGTTGGCGTAAAGAAATCCGATGGACCACTGTTGACGAAATAGATGTCCATCCAGCCGTCGTTGTCGTAATCGAGGAATGCGCAGCCCGCGCCGACTGTCTCGGGTAATTGACGATCCGGAGACTGAGCGTTGTCGTGCTTCCAGGTGATCTTGCTTGTGGCTGGGGAGACTTCTTCGAATGTTGGTTTTGGTTTTTGAGGAGCGTAAACCAATAGAAGCGTCAGAAGCCAAAGACAATTTGTAGCGCGGATGAACACGGATTGGTTACGGATTTGATTTAGGAGGCAGCACGACGACGCCATTGTTGCTGGCGCCTTTGGCTTTGAGTTGATCGATGATGCGCAGCTCTTCCTTGGCGCGTTCGGGCTCTTTGATGCGTGCGTAGAGCAACGCGAGATTGTAGTGCGCCGTGGGCTCATTCGGATCGAGCTTCACCGCTGTCTCGAGCTCTTGTCGTGCGCGCACGTAGTTCTTGAGCTTCATGTAACTCGAGCCGAGGGCGATGCGCGCGTGCGCGTACGAAGGAAGCTGTCGCACCGCTTTTTCAAACAACACGATCGCGCCCGCGTCGTTGTTCTGCTCCTGCGCGACGAGGCCGAGGTAGTAGAACACTTCCGGAATCGGCGCGCTGGTTCGCGAGCTTTTCTCCAGCCACGTGCGTGCTTCGGCGTATTTCTTCTGATTTAGCAGAACGTAGCCGAGGTGTAGTTGGGCCTGCGCGTTGGTTGGTTCCAGCACGAGCACACGCCGGAAGAGTTTTTCCGCTTCGAAGAGATCGGTCTTCCGCAACCACGCGATGCCGAGCGCGAGCAGATACGATGGCTCCTTCGGTTTGAGCGAGACCGCTCGTTCGAGAGCTGATTTCGCGGCGTCGAACAGTCCCACTTGCATCGCCTCGAGTGCAAACTTATAGAGGAAGTCTGGCGCAGTGGAATCAGCGATAAGCGTTCCGACGCGATTTAGGTAGATAGCAACTTCGCGTTGCTCGCCTTTCACACGAGAGATTTGCGCGAGACCGAATAACGCGCCGGCGTTGTCGAGCTTGTTATCGAGAGCCGCGAGGTAATTCTCTTCGGCTTTTTGCAGATCGTTCTTCGCGAGGTATGCGTCGCCCATGAGCACTTTGGCTTCGAGATTCGCGGGCTCGAGCGCGAGAACTTCGTTCAGTTGCGCGATGGCTTTGTCGGGAGCGCGCTTGAGCAGGTAGAGATAGACCAGATTCATCCGCGCGCCGGTGAAGTTCTTGTCGTTTTGCACCGCACGCAGAAACAACGACTCAGCTTCGGCGAGGCGTCCCTGCTTCGCACGCACACTTCCCATGAGGTTGAGTGCCACTGGAAGGTCAGGCTGGAGTCTCAGTACCTTGGTGAGCTCTTTATCCGCTTCGGCAAGTCGATCGTCCCGGATCAGCGCAGCGACTTGCTCAAACGCCTGGACGACGTCTGTGCTTTGCGCACGGGCTGGGATCACAAAAAGGCACACAAGAAACAAGAGGCACAAAAGAAGAAGTGCTTCTCCCTTATGTGCTTTATGTGCCTTTTTGTGGCTGTTTGATGAATTCCTTTTCATCGACCTTGCCTTGACCTTCTTTGATCGTGATGATTCGGTTCACGCCCACGTTTGCGATCTTGTCGACAGTGCCGCTGGGCCAGCGCACCTGAATCGAATCAACCTTGCTGCGTTTTTCGAGACCGAAGTGCAGCCGCAGATCGCTCTGCGAGATGTAACTGTCGCCACTGCGCACCTGATCCGTTTGCGTTAAATCGCCTGACACGACCGTGACGCGCGCACCGATGCCACCGCGATTACTCTTCACACCGATCGTCTTGATCAGAATCGAATTGTTGATGTTCGCGCCGTCGTTGCGCAACAGTTGTGGTGGTCCATCGAGATCCGCAATTAAAAGATCCACGTCGCCGTCGTTGTCGATGTCACCAAACGCGACACCACGACTGGCACGGACCTCAGTAAGCACTGCACCAAAATCCGCCGAGATCTCGCTAAACGACGAATCGCGATTGTTCCGGTGCAGCAGTCGCGGCTGTTTATAGGCGGGCAGTTGTGGGTAGACGTGGCCGTTCGCGACAAACAGATCTATCCAGCCGTCGTTGTCGTAATCAAAAAACTTCGTGCCCCAGCCGACGTGCGGCAGGCTCACCGCTGCAACTTTCGCCGCGTACGAAAGATCGGTAAACGAGTTCTTGCCGTCGTTATGGTAGAGCGTGTTGTATTCATCGGCGAAGTTTGTGATGAAGATGTCGAGCTTGCCGTCGTGATCGTAGTCGCCCGCGGTCACGCCCATGCTTCCCTGCTCGCTGCCATTCTCGTTTACCGCCGTGCCCGCGCTAAACCCGATCTCCTCAAACGTGCCGTTGCCTTTGTTCCGGTAGTGGAAATTCGGCGTCGAATCATTGGCGACAAAGATATCGATCAAACCATCGTCATCGAAATCGCCAGTGAGGACACCAAGACCGTAATAACCGTTCGCATCTTCGACGCCCGCTTGTTTTGCAACGTCAGTGAACGTGCCGTCGCCATTGTTGCGAAAAAGCGAGTCGCCCGCGCCTTTCAAGCCTCTTGGACCACACTGCACCGGGATCGATTTGTACGTGCAGGTCTTGCCCTGGCCGAATTCAGGCAGGTTATTGATGTCGAAGTCGACGTAATTACTGACGAACAGATCGAGATCGCCGTCGTTATCGTAGTCGACGAATGCAGCGCCGGTGGACCAACGCGGATCGTTGACGCCGGCTTTGGCAGTCACGTCGGTGAAAGTGCCGTTGCCGTTGTTTTTCAAAAGATGATCGGGGCCGAGACACGTGACGTAGAGATCTTCGAAGCCGTCGTTGTTGTAATCGCCAACGGCGACACCCATGCCCCAGCCGATGTCGCTCACGCCGGCTTTCTCGCCGACTTCCGTGAACTTGCCGTTGCCATCGTTGCGATAAAGATCGCTCTTTGTCTTGCCTTTCGATTTGACTAGATCAACTGTGAGGGAGTTGACCATGTATAGGTCCAGGTCGCCGTCGTTGTCGTAATCGAAGAGAGCAACACCGCCGCTCATCGATTCGACGATGTACTTTTTGTCGGGTGAAGCGACGTGTTTGAACGTGATGCCGGCCTGCCTGGTGATGTCAGTGAACGCGATCTTGATGGGCTGCTGGCTTAAAACGGATCTCTCGCGCAGCGGCGCAACGGCGCAAAGCAAGAATATGACGAGGATAATTAAGATCCTTCGTTGCGCCGTTGCGCCGCTGCGCGAGAAACTTTTCATTGGTCTTTCGTGCGCGCCTTGTCTTTTAACTCTTTCGACATCTCGAGCTGCTTCTCGCCCTCGGTTTTGCGCCCGGCAGCGATGTAAGCGCGGCCGAGCTGGTAATGAACATGCGGCTGATCGGGTTGCAGGCGCACTGCGATCTCAAGATTTTCAACGCTGCTCTTTACGTCGCCTTTCTGTAGCAACGCTTTGCCGAGCTCGTAACGCGCATCTGCGAATTCGGGTTGCTCACTAACGATTTCCTGCATCATCTTGATCCCGCGCTCAGTTTCCTGTTGGGCCAACACGACGAACGCAAGATGATACCTCGCTTGAAAGTCGCTCGGATTCAGCCGCAGCTCCTCTTGAAACTCACGCGCAGCATTCTGAAACTTGCCAGCCTTCAGGTGAATCAAGCCGGTGTAGAAGTGAGCTAGACGCACTGTAGGATCGAGCGTGAGCGCAGTTTTCAACTCCGCAAGCGCCTTATCAACTTCACCTTTCTCGTATTGCGCCTGGCTAAATAGAATGTGCAATTGGGGGCTGTTGCCACCCACCGCAACCATCTGCTCGATGACGCGATTCGCAGCTTCGAGTTTTCCATCCTTCAGCAACGAGAGCGCGAGCGGGTAGTATAACGCTGCGTCCTGTGATTTTACGGCTACGACATCAGTCAACAACGCCGACGCTTTCGCGTAATCGTTCATCATGAAATAACTGAGTCCGAGTAGCTGCTTGATGGCGATGTTTGACGAGTCGATCTTCAACTCTTTTTCGAGCGCGGGTATCGCTTCTTTGTAATTCTCCGATTTGTAGCTCGCGAGCCCGAGGTTGAAGTTGAGCCCTTCCTGATTTGGATTCCACTTCGCAGCGAGAGCAAACTGCGCCGCGGCTGTGCGGAAATCCTTTTGCTCCGCACGCAGCAGGCCGATGCTGTTGTGACCTGCGGCAATGACTTTCGTGTAGTAACCCTCTTCGGCTTTCAGCTTTTCAACCTGGCCCGGTTCGAGATCGGGCGCGTCGGCAATCACGCCTTCGGCTTTGACGAGCTCAGATTTGCCTGACTGATCGGGCAAGTTGCTACCGCTGAGAAAAGCGCCGACCTTCTTCTCGTCGAGCTTGAATCCCTTCGACTTCAGATCCGCAGAGATCTGCAACTCCTTCTGACCTTCCTCAGTCCGACCGACTTTGATCAACGACTGTCCGAGACGGTAATGCGCGGTGGTCACCTGGTAATCGTTGTGGCCAAGCGAGGGCGTGAGCGCAATCGATTTCTGCAAGACCTCTACGGCTTCCTTGTGCTTGTTTGCGCCCTGGTAAGCCTGACCGAGATGGAAATACGGATCGGGGTTGTTGGGCTGCTTTGCGACTGCCTTTTCGAGCAGCCCGACCGCGGGCTCAAACTTGCGCTCCATGATGTAAAGGATGCCGAGATAGAAGTTGGCGAAATACTCTTCCGGATTCGCGGCGAGTTCGATCTTGAACTCTTCCGTCGCGTCGGGAATCCGCGCTGCTCCGTCCTTATATAAATACGTCAGTCCGAGGTAGTAATGAACACGCGGAAATTTGGAATCGAGTGCAATCGCTTTTTTGAACTCGTCGATCGACTCGGCAAGAAAACCCGTTTCTCGATAAGCGCGTCCGATCAGCACACGCAATGCCGGACGATTGCCTAGACGGTTCGCCATTCGCTCGTAGAGTTGTCTGGCCTTCGCCACGTCCTTTTGTTTCAGGTAGCAGAGGCCGAGAGTGTACTCGGCGTCGTAATCGCCGGGCGATATCTGCAATGTCTGCTGAAGCGCGCGAGCGGCTTTGTCAAACTCGCCCATCATGAAATAGCTCTTGCCGAGCATGTGAAGTGCAACCGGGTTTCGTGTATCAGTTGCAAGTACACGCTCGAGTGGCTTGATACCTTCGGCGAATTGCCCGAGATGAAACTGAGCGATCGACAGGTCGATCAACGCAGCGTTCGAGTTGGCGCGGAGGGCGTTGCCGGATTCGAATGCAGCCACAGACGCCTGGTATTTACCTTCAGCGGAGTAGATCTTGCCGAGTGTTTCGTAGGCTGTGGCGAGAATGACTTTGAACTCCGCCTCGGCAGCATCGTAACGGCCCGCACGATGCGCGGCATTGGCCGCTTCGTAGTGTTTACGAAAGAGATCGGTTTGGAAGGCGTAGATCGAAGAGCAGCCACACAGAGGCACAAAAAGGACAAAACATAAAATCTTCGTAAAAGCCCTGAACACTTGTGTGACTTATGTGCCTTGCGGCCAAGACAGACGAAGGCTGAGTGAAAAATCACTCAGCGCTTCGTCCTGGTTTCGAACTGTGGGGAGTATATCAGAAGGTAAATTTGATACCGAGTTGAATCTCGCGCGATGCCTGAGTGGAATTCAGGGTACCGAACGTAGTGTTTCGGATATCAAGATCGTAACCAACGAAGTTGGCATGGTTGAAGACGTTGAAGAATTCCGCTCGGAACTGGAATCCATAACGCTCCTTGAATCTCCAATTCTTCGCCATCGAGAAGTCGATGTTTGTGATCGGCACGCCTCGCACCGAACCCTTGCCCAACGTTCCGAGCTGGCCCGGCGCTGGTGTAGCAAAGGCCGCCGGATTCAGGTGTCTGGTTGGATCGCCTTCCAGATAAAGCGGGGCGCCGGTGTAATTCGGACGCTGCCCAACCGCGCCCGCAGTACCAAGGGTATTGGCACCGGTTGTGATGTCGACCGGAGTCGCACCGAAGTACGAGCCAATCGCATTCAACTGCCAATCACCGAGCGCAAACTCGGCTGCCTTGCCCCACTGTTTGAACGACGGCAGCACGTAGACGATGTTGCTTACGAAAGTATGCCGTCGATCAAGGTCAGCGTCACCCTTGTCACTTGCGAAATTGAAAGGATCGCTCGTCGTGTTAGTGAACGAGGTCAGTGCGACGTCAGAGATCGCGTGGCCCCAGGTATAGGCAACCTGGAAGGCGAGCTTATCTGAGAAGCGACGGTTGAGCCACAACTGCAGCGCGTGGTAACTGGAATTGCCGTTCGACTCGTCGGTGGTAATGTTGCCAACGCCTGTAAACAAACGGTTGTCAGCCGTCAGGATGCCTGCATCCTGAACGCCAACTCCCTGCACTGGACTCGCAACACTCAACGAGGCGCGTGCGATCTGGAGTCTCGCATCAGCGCTGCTGCCATCGCACTCACTGCCGCGGCACGCCTGGTTCGGGGCGATGTCGTTACGGTTCACATTGCGCCGCCAGATGTGCAGGCCGTGATTACCGATGTATGACGCTTCCAGGGTCGTATCCTTCAGAAGCTGGTGCGAAATCGTCAGGTTCCACTGGTAGCTCTCAGGTGGCCTGAAGTTTGGATCGACTGCGTTGAATCCGGCATTTGGATTGACGCCCGCAACGTTGGTGGCGAGTCCTGGATTGATCGTGTCGAGACTGCGGCACGTCGGACAGTTAGCCAAGGTGGTGCCAAGACCGTTCCAACCCGAACCAGCGCTGACTGTCGTGGTCCATGGTGGATTCCCCGACATGCGGAGCAGATCTTCAATGACGTTGGAACGGCTCGTATAGCGTCCGAAACCTGCTCGAACGGCCGTCTTTCCAGTTCCCCACACGTCCCAGGCAAGACCGACACGAGGTTGCCAGCCATTCTTCCAGGTGTTAATGGTCGAACGGGACAATCCCATCGCGACTGCTTCATCGGCAGTTACGAGACCAGTGTTGAAATCGGTTCCGTTGTAAAGATTCGGGAAGAAGTTGGAAATGCGATTGTCTTTTTCCCAGGCCGGCGTGAACACTGAATAACGCAGACCGGCGGTCAACGTCACGCGCGGATGAAGTTTCCACGTGTCATTTGCATAGAACTCGAAGTCGCGCCAACGGCCTTCTGCGATTTCGGTGCTGGCGATTTCGGTGTAGTTGAGCAGCACCGCATCTTTCAGCAGCAGGTCGGCAATGCAGTGTAGTGTCTGTTCGCCGCATCCCTGAATCGAAAGCTGCTGATTACCGCCACCCGCGCCGCCGCCTGGCTCGTCTTTGAAGTTGTGACTGAAGAGGCCGCCGAACTTCCACTCGTGCGCTCCCTTAACCAGCGAGAAGTCATCTTTCCAGATATAGAGATCTTCACGATTGGCCCATGGCGCCTGGTGCCAGATGTTCGAGTAACCGCCTGCACCCCAGAAGAGCGAAGGAACGGTGCCGCCAATCGTACCGTCGCCGCCATGCGGGAAGACGGTCGGAATCTTGGAAGCGATTTCCTCCTGCAACGCCTCCGACTCAGGCGAAGTGGTGATGATGATGTCGTTGCCGGCTATCGAAAACTGAAATTCGTTGACGGCTTTCGACGTAATCGTGTTCGTCAACTTAACCGCAAAGCTGTGGCTCGGCTGACTCCAATCAGACGCAAGCGTCGGATATGCAGAGTCGCCCCAGAAGTTGCCGGTTGCTCCGAGGTGCGTCCACTTCTCATTGATATAACGCACCATCAAATTCGTCTTGTCGTTGATCGTGATGTCGCCACGAATGAGATCCTGGCGCGTATCGATCGGCTGCAACCGCGACGTTGCCCAGTCACTCACACCGGGACCAGTCGGATTCGGGAAAAGCTGCACGAAGGCCAACCCTGCCGGGCTGAGACGGTTCGTCGGAATGCGATTATTCGGGAACGGATCGCAAACGAGCTTCGTGCGATTTGGCTCCGTGGGACTCGGGTCGGGCTCCTGACGGCACGTAGCAGGATCGCGCGGCAAGGGGCCCGACAACGCTCCGCTGAAGTCGCCAGTCTTTTCGGCTGCGGTAGGCACTTTCGCTGAAAGCACCTGGCCACGACGCTCACGTCGCCACTCCTCTGACCAGAAGAAGAACACTCGGTTCTTGACGATTGGACCACTGAAGTTGCCACCGAAGTTGTTGTAGTTCAACTCCGGTTTCGGCTGGCCGGCGCGGTTCAGGAAGAAGTTGTTGGCGTTCAACGAATCGTTTCGGAAAAACTCAAACGCGGTGCCGTGAAAATCATTGCTGCCGCCCTTCGTGATCAGGTTGACCACCGCGCCCTGCGCCTGGCCAAACTCTGCACTGAAGCTGTTGCGCTCAACCCGAAACTCCTGAATCGAGTCGACCGACGGGAACACCAGCAACGTGCGGTTCGATCCAACGTCCATGTTGTTGACGCCGTCAACCGTCCACAGATTCGAGTTGGACTGGTTGCCGTTGACGGACATGTCGACGCCCGCGTTGAGTCCGGTTCCTCGCGTCGCAAAGGCGCCCCCCGCGCCTGCCTGCGTAACTGGAGAAACACCGGGCACCATCAACGCGAGTTGCGCGTAGTTGCGACCATTGAGAGGCAGCTCCGTAACCTGCTTCTCGGAGATCAGACTGCTGACCTCGCCGCTGCGTAACTCGACCGGAGCCGCTTCGCTGGTGACTGTAACCGTTTCCGTTACCTGGCCCACCTGCAGATCGAGGTTCACCGTCTTGTTTTCATTGACGTGAAGCTCGACGCCTGTTGAGACTGTTTTCTTGAATCCCGACGGCGAGGTGCTGATGGAGTAGATACCGGCAGGTAAGCTGGTGGCGTTATAGAAGCCGTCCTCGGTTGACCTGACTGTGCGTGCTGCGCCAGTCTTCTCATCGGTGATCGTGACCTCCGCATGAGGCACCGCAGCGCCTTGCGGGTCTCTCACCGTGCCGGTGATGTTACCGGTTGTGCTCGACTGTGCGTGCACGCCGACAAGCAGACCAATACTCAGCAGGAGAATTGACGCCTGCACCCATGACCTGAACGACATACAACACCTCCTCAGTATTTCCTGAAGTGAAATCCAAGAATTCATAAATCGCCCGCGGACCCTTGAGGGTAAATCTTAGCTAAGTTGTCTTGAGTGTAACTTTGTTGCAGTGGCTAGCAAAAGTTTTTAATACTAATCCGTATCCTTGTCAAGAAATTTTTGACTTTGCTATCAGTAAAATTTAAATCGAGGGGACTTTGTTCGCAGAGCCAACAATGAAAGTGGGTTTTAGGTGACGGAAACGGATGCAAATTTACTTGCCAGGACAAGGCTGAGGGCGCCCATCAGAGTGGGTTCTGGTCCAAGCGTCGAAGCGATAATGCGAGTTGTCGGCAAGCCGCGGCATATCGTGGCCTCAACGCTGTGCTTAATGTCAGACGAGATCACCGGCCACGCGCGGACGATTGGGCCACCAACAATCACCGCTTCAGGCGCGAGCCCGCGAATCAGATTGGCGATGCCGATACCGAGGTAGTTAGCCGTCTCTTTCAAGGCCGTACGCGCGGGACCTTCCCCACTCAACGCCAGATCGATCAGCGCACCAAAATCTGTACTCGCAGCGCCGTTTCGCCCGCCTGATAAATTCTTGAAGCGCGCGAGTGCCGAGCGTTCGGAAGCAAAAGCTTCCCAACACTCACGACTACCCGAAGCGCAAGCGACCGGCGCATCACGTCCGATAGTCATGTGTCCAAACTCACCAGCCGCCCCGTTTTCACCACGATATACCTGACCATCGAAAACGATGCCCGTGCCGACGCCGCCTTCAACGAGCACGAGAATGAAGTCGCGGACCGCGCGAATTTCGGGTCGACCAAACCACAACTCAGCTTGCGCCGCAGCGTTCGCGTCGTTGTCCATCGTTACAGGCAATCCGGTTGCGGCGCTTATTTCACTTGCGAGCGGTAAGTCGCGCCACTGGAAAGTGGGGATAAACAATTCCTTGCCTTCGGGATCTACGAGTCCGGGCAGACTAACGCCGACACCTTCGATTGTGCCGTTGTTTCGCCTGATAAACTTTTTCGCGCGATCAATGATCTCTTTTGTTGTGACATCGGCATCGGGATTGGTTTCAAACTCTTCCTGGTCCAACACACGACCGGCCAGATCGCTTGTAGCAACGATTGTGCGCGTCGTGCCGAGATCCACGCCGATCGCAACAGCGTCAGCCGTGCGCAGCGACAAAAGGATCGGCGGCCGTCCGCCAGTCGATTCGCCGCTCACTTCCTCGATCAGCCCCTCGACGCGTAATTCCTCGACGATTAGTGAAACTGTGGAACGTTGCAGCGCTGTTTCGTGGGCAATTTCGGCGCGCGATATGGGCCCTCGCTCGCGAACGTAGTTGAGGACGATCTGACGATTGATATCGCGGATCGTGTTGGAACGCGCTACGTTTGCTTTCTTTAAGTCTATTCGTCGCATACCGCAAAACCGCCGGCGCCGTACGCCCAAGGGAAGGAAGTTAGAAGGAGCGGGGCCAGAATGCAAATGGGTAATCGATAAGAATAATTAGTACATGGCAGAGAATCCGTCAACTGCTTTTGTAGTTATCGACAGATTACGCCGATTTTGTGGCATCTGTGTAATCTGTGGATGTATACTGAGCACCACTCAAAAATCGGGAGGCTTGCTATGAATCGCTTAATGATCGCGCTTATCCTCCTCCTAATTTGCGCAGCCCCCATTTTCTCTCAAGCTGTTCCCGCTGGCCCGCCGCCAATCGATAAGCGAAACTCCGAGCGCATTCGACAGCAGGACCAGAGTCGCCGTGAATATGAACTCAGAAACTTCGGAACTCAGCCGAGCGGTCCGAAAGATGAGCGGCAACTCAAAGCGCTGATGGCGCAGACTGAAGAAGACTTCACGCGTATCCTGACTCTGCACAACGAAATCGCCCGCGCGCTTGCTTCTAAAAAAGATCTTGATTACCACTTTGTTTCCGAAGCCACCGCGGAAATCAAGAAACGCGCGAGTCGAGTGCAGTCGATGCTCGTGCTGCATCCCACCGCTGACGATGCGCCCATCAAGGAGCACTCAGACGCGGAGATGAAGGATTCACTGATAAAACTCTGCAAAGAGATCCGGAGCTTTGTCACTAATCCCATCATCGAGAATCCAAACACAGTCGACGCCGTTCAGTTGCCGCGTGCGCGCCACGACCTCGAGAGTCTCATTCAACTCAGCGGCATCATTAAGAAAGACGCGGATAAGCTGATCAAGAAGAACTAAGTTTAGCCGCGGATTTACGCGAATGAACGCGGATCAGACTAAGACTGTTTTAAGATCCGCGTTTATCTGCGTAGATCCGCGGCTAAGATTTTTCCGGTGTTGGTGATGGCGCCGGAGGTGTGTGGACGAAGATGATTGGTTCCTGCGCGGTGACGCCCTTTCCTTCCTGAACCACGATTGACTGGTTAGGTTTGAGGCCAGTGATCGTATCTTTCTGACCGCCTGGCCAGGTGATATCGAGTGTGAGAGTCGTTCCGTCTTCAGGCTTGCCCAGGCCAAACGTCAATGGCAACTCTGACTGCGAACAGTAGCTCGAGCCTGTGCGGACCATGCCAAAGACGCGATTGCCCTTTGAGGTTTTCAAGACAATCTGAGCTCCGATGCCGTCGCGATTTGCACGCGCGCCGACAATTCTCACGCGCAACAGATCGTTCTGATTTGCGTTGTCGTTGCGAAGCAAACGCGCGGGACCATTGTTCGTCGTGACGAGTAGATCGAGATCGCCGTCGTTATCGAAATCACCGTAAGCAGCGCCGCGACCGACGATCGCGCGGTTCATCGCGCGACCGAGTTTCGCTGTCACTTCTTCAAACTTTTTCTTACCGCGGTTGCGGAAGAGATGCGGCGGCTGCGCGTACTTCACTGTGGGCTGCACGACGCTGATGTCGTCAGACACGTGTCCATTCGCAGCGAAGATATCGAGCAATCCATCGAGATCGTAGTCGAAAAAGAAGCAGGCGAAGGTCAACGACTGCGCTGACATTTTGCCAATTCCGGAAGCTGCTGCTTCGTCGGTAAAAAGACCCGAGCCGTCGTTGTGATAGAGGGCGATGCTCTCGTTCGTGAAGTTTCCGATCACGAGGCTTTGTTTGCCCGAGCCGTCGTAGTCGGCGGCGTCGACGCCCATGCCGGCGCGCGCAGTGCCGGCCTCACTGAACGCCACGCCTGCGAGTACGGCGTTGTCTGTGAATGTGCCGTTGTGATTGTTTCGATAGAGTTTGTTTGGCTCGGTGTCGTTGGCGACGAAGAGATCCATAAAGCCGTCGTCGTCGTAATCGAGCAGAGCGACGCCGAGTGTTTTTCCGGCAGGATCGTTGACGCCGGCTTTTGCGGTGACGTTTTCAAACGTGCCGTTGCCGCGATTGTGAAACAGCGACGCGCTCTGGCCTTTGTAAGTTTGGGGCGTGCAATACGATTTGTTCTTGTTATCGAGCGTGCAATATTGATCGGTTTGAACTGACCAGTCGACGTAGTTGCCGACGAAGAGATCGAGTTTGCCGTCGTTGTCGTAGTCAAACCATGCGGCGCTGGTCGAGAAGCCAGGATCGCCGACGCCCGCGCGCGCACTCACATCTGCGAACTTCCCGCCGCCGAGATTGCGAAATAGACGATTTGGACCGACGCAGGTGATGTAGATGTCGACGTTGCCGTCGTTGTCGTAATCGGCAACTGCGACGCCGATGCCGTACATCTCGACGCCCAGGCCCGCCTGATGTGTTACGTCTGTGAAGGTGCCGTCTTTGTTGTTGTGATAGAGCGCGGGGAATGATTTGCGTTTTTTGTTTTCGGGCCAGTCCATCGAGTTGACGAGCAGGATGTCCTGCCAGCCGTCGTTATCGTAGTCGAGGAAGGCGCCGCCCGCGCCGATCGTCTCCGGGAGATATTTTTTGCCGAAGGCGCCGCTGTTGTGTTTGAAGCGGATGCCTGCTTCGGAGGTGATGTCGGTGAATTGGATTTCGCCTGACGGTCGTGGTGGAGTTGGGCTTGGTGACGGCGAAGCGACTGCCGCAGCCGTTTCGGTCGCCGGTGCTGCTGGCGTCGCAGTCGGGGCTCGTTTACATGAAGTAAGAAATCCCAAGCAAACGAGTAGACAAAACGTAAGATAACGAAGGGTCATGGCGTTAAATAGGATTTCTCCCGCAACGGCGCAGCGGCGCAACGAAGAATTGATAAGTCGTTGCGCCGCTGCGCCGTTGCGGGAGAAATGTTTTACGTGGCCTCCACGCTCCGCAGTGTCTTGCGGGATTCCAAAAAGATCTCGATCAGCATCGCTGTTGGTCCAACAAGGAACAATGCGTACAGCGGCGCGTGTACCACCTGGTTCAGCCGCAACAACATCTCCGCGAATGCCACGAAGAACACAACGATGCATTGCCACTTTCTCGACTTCACCGTCGTCTTCGGATCCGTGATCATGAAGAAGACGAAAAGCTGGTACATCGGACCCGTGATCGGCGCTATCTCGGCCTGCACCGGATCTCCCGTGATCCAGCTTCGCAGAAACGCAAACAGAAAGAACGACGCAACGTAAGTGGCGCTGATATGAAAACGTTTCGCGCGGTAGATGATGATCGATCCGAGTACCCAGATCACGATCAACGGCCATTTGAAGTTGCCCCACTGCACACTCAAACTCGCAACAGTCTCCGGCGCTAGAAACAGCAATACGCAGATGCCGAAGTTTGAGGGGTTCCAGAGATGCCGCCCTTTCACGCGCAGCACGTACTTCGACATGATCGAAAGCACGCTTGCCAGCGCGAACGGCCAGAACGCGGGCGATCGCAAAAGTATGCCGACACTGATACCGCTGATATACGCGCTCGAAAGGTTGAGCCACTTACTGTAAAAGATCCGTCCCAGCACGAGCTCAGTGACAATCGCAGCAGCGATCGCGAGCGCCGTTCGTTCGTAGCTCTCGAGGATGCCGTAGAAAAGATGGCCAACGAGCAGGATGAACGTAATGAACAGCGGCGCTATGTAGCGATTGTCAAAGCGCAGCCCAAACGCTGGCGCCGTCACTGGTTTGATAGCTGAATCGCTCATCGTGATTTCTAATCCGTGTAATCTGTGGCTAAAACCATCCACAGATTACACAGACTCTTTGATCCTATAAACCTGCCCGACTGTTGGTTTGTCGATCCGCTCAATCTTCCCTGACGGCCAGCGGATCTCGGCGCGATCGATCTGCGGATTTTTGCCGAGACCGAAATGTAAACGCCGCTGGTTCTGCGAACAAAATCCGCTGCCACCGGAAACATGCTGCACCTGCTGCCGGCCGTCCCAAAACAACTTCACTTCCGCTCCAATCGCACTGCGATTGCTCGTCGCGCCCTCGAGCTCGAAATCAACCCACTTATTCTCAGGCGCTACGTTGTTCTTATAAATCAACAATGGCCCACGCTGATTTGCAACCACGACATCCACCACGCCACGATTCCAAAGATCGACAAGCGCCACCGCTCGCCCATCGAACACATCACTCGCGCCAACCGCCTGCGCAACATCAACAAACTTCCCCGCCCCATCGTTGAGCCAAACTTTTTTCTGCTGATAACCAGACAAGCTGCGACCATCCATCGCAGGCCAGTGCGCCGCGTCGGAAATGATCGTTGAGTTGCCACCCGCGATCTTTGAAAAGTCGTACCAGTAATTCAGATTGCGATCCGCTGACACGTAGCCATTCACCAGATAAAGATCGAGCGTTCCGTCGTTATTGAGATCGCCAAACTGCGCGCCAAAACTCCAGCCGCCGATCTCGACATCCATCGCGCGCGCGAGATTCTCGTATTTGATCGCGTCGCCTCCAGTTCCTTCCTGCGGCATCCAGAGATTGTTTCCCTGAATCAACACGCCTTCCTCGGAAATGTTCGAAACATAGATCGAATAGCGACCCTGGTTGAGAACATCTCCGACAGACGCGTTCATGCCGCTCTTCGGTGAAAAGCCGACGCCCGTGTCTTTGCCAGCTTCACGAAACTGCTTGCCGTCGTTGAAATACAGCTCGGAAATTCCGTAATCGTTCGCGATGAAGAGATCCTGATTGCCGGTGCCGCGCAGGTCAGCGACGATCGCAGCGAGTGCCCAGCGACGCGTGTCGATGCCCGCCTGTTGACTGATCTCTTCGAACGCGCCATCGCCAAGATTGCGGAAGAGATACTTGCGACCGCCATTCTTCGCGTACTCAAAACTCTCCGGCATCATCTTCGTGTTCTTCAAATGCCAGAGGTCGACGTCTTCAGCGTAGTAACCGCCGAGAAACAGATCCAGCCTTCCATCGCGATCGTAGTCAAACCAGACTGCCGTGTTTGCGTTGACCCATGCAGGTAATCCGGCTTTCTCACTCACGCGTGTAAACTTCTGTCCAGCATCGTTATGGAAGAGCTCAGGCCGTCCCCACTTGTAAAGAAAAAGATCTTCGTAACCGTCGTTGTCGTAGTCGCCCCAAACGGAGCCCATCGAAACACCGGTGCCGGACTCATTGACGTCTGCGATACCGAGATTAGCAGCGACATCCGTAAACGATCCGTCATGATTGTTTTTGAAGAGCGAGTTCTTACTTCCCTCGCCGCTGTTGGTCACGTAAAGATCCGACCAACCATCACGATTGAAATCGACGACAGACACCGCCGCGCCCATAGATGCGACTTGCGGCATGATGTGATCGAGTTGGTGATCGAGCGTCGGCGCCTCGTGTTTGAAGTTGACGCCAGACGATTTCGAAACCTCCTGCAATTGAAAACCATACCGGCTTAAAGCTCTGGTTCCAGTGACGGAATTATTCACCTGCGCGCGACGCACGGCGAGCCTCTTCATCACCAGGGGCACTGCTATTAAACAGATAAAGACAATGACGAGAAGAACTCTCGCCAATTTGCGACCGGTCATTTCTTACTTCTGGGCCTCAATGCATTCTGGAAAACGTCCGGCGTCACGTAGCGCGTGTGATAGTTTTGCCAGTCTTCAGGATGTTGACGATAAACCACTTCATCCTCGAGCTTTGTAGGTGGAGTGATGTACTGGTTTTTCGCGTGATATGGCAATGGCAAAACAGTCTTCGAGAAAGTTGAATTGTAATCTCCGTCTTTAATCCAGCCATCGCCCACGATTATGTAATCGCGCACCCAGCCTGCAGGTGGAGGTGGCTGCTCCGCAAATCTGAACGACATCTCGTCACCGGCATTCATGATCACGTAGCGGTCGTCAGGACGCTCCAAAAGCTCACGCACATCGCCAAACCGCGTATAGTAGCCAATCAAATCACGCCAGATCTGCTTTGAACTCGCGAGCCGATTATAGTCGGGAGTTTCGGGAGACGAATCATCCCTTTGGTTGATAACAGAGTATCCGCGATGATGGAGATCCGCTACCTCGGGGTTCAAGCGCGTGGTTTTTAACTGCGCCCCGGAAAGTCCGACTGCCCACTCGAATGAATCCCAATAAATCTCCAGATTCGTGCGCAAACGCAGGCGACGCGGAATTCCCGGCTTGAACACGCCGGCCAGATCAAACAGGCATATTTTTTTACGTCCGGCGGGAAATCCGAGGTTCGGACGCACGACTTGCCAACCGCCACGACCATCCGGAATCTCCAGACTCAGCGGCTTCGCCTGTTCCTGCTGTCCCTGGCTGATGGCGACATTAATAGAAGAGTCGGTCGGATGCATCCAGCCATTCGCGATCAGCCACAGCGGTCCGCTCGTGGGCGCGTCGCCGAGATCGAGCTCAACGTAATGATCTCGCGCCACGCCCTGGTATCGTCCGCGCTCGAACGTGCCGAGATAGTTTCCGTCCAGCTTACTGACGACGCTCGTGACGTCTTGTCCTTTGTCATCAACAGCGTGCGCGATTGGATGAGGTGTTGAGACTGTCGTGACATCGAGCTTTGCGGGTGGAATCACGAAGCGTTCGTCAACGAAGATGTCTGTTCCTTCCGGATGGTCGACAACCATGAGGGCGAGTTGGTCGTAGTAGTAAGTTTCCCAAAGCTCGGCGGTGATGCGGAGATCGTAAAAACCGTCGTGCGGCACGAGCTGATCACGACCGATCTTGTACCACTCTTCAGTCGCTTCGACGCTTGCGGTCCCGAGTGTGTTGATACGTAGGCCGATCGCGGAGCTCCACGGCACGGCATCCTTGACGAATTCCATTTGCTTGCCATTCCACGCAAACAAAAATGGACACGAGCCTTTGAGACGTTGCTCGATTGTGATCTCCTGGTCGGGTTTGACGTCAAAGTCGGCGCGGACAGAGCCGTTGGGCCAGACGACGCGAATCACGTCTGTGCTCGTCTGTTCGCCGAGTCCGAAGTGCAACAGTGGTCCAGTGATTGGTTGCTTTTGGACCACCAAGCCGGATCGGATCTCCATCTCGCCGCCAATGCCAAACGGATTGATACGTTGATCGCCAACAGCGTTAGTAGCGCGCGGGCGAACGATCTGCCAGTGGTAGTTTTTCGAACCTGAATTAATTGCCTCGCGTGGTTTGCCATCGGGATCAAGGCCGAGAAAATCCAGCCGTCCGTCACCGTTCACATCCGCAATATCGAAAACTCGCTCTTTCCAGCTCGCATCGGGTACTGGGGTGAATTTCCCGTTGCCGTCGTTTAACCAGACAAGCGCACCCGGCACGCATGGTCCCAGGCACGGGAAGTTCAGTAAGCGAGGGATCGAAGCCGTCAACACCAGATCGAGAGCGCCATTGTTGTCGAGATCCGCAACGCGCAGATAGTAAGGCGGCGACAAGGAGAAATCAGGCGGCTGCGGAAGTTTCACAATATCTGTCTGTACCCAACTGGCGCCATGATCTTTGTCGGACAAGCGCATGATCACGGCACCTCTTGCCACCAGCAGATCAAACACGCCGTCATTATCGACATCCATCACGTTGACGGAGCTAGCGAAGTTAGCGGGGCCGCTCGGTAAAGGCCGTTCAGTGAACTGTCCCTGACGCTCGTTACTGAAGACGTGCAGTTTGTATTCGATGTCGATAATCGCAGCATCTGGATCGCCGTCGGCATCGAAATCCGCCCAGGCAAAGTCTGCCACTCCTTCTATGTTGGAGAATGGGTGAATCTCGGTGAACGTGCCATCGCCGTTGTTTCGCAATACCGGGGCTGAGCGCCCTTCCAGTAGGATGTCCAGATCACCATCGGCTTCGATATCCGCGCTCCAGGCTGCTCCGTAAGGGTCATTGAGCATGGTCTCGGGCAGTTTGGTTTCACTTGTCACATCCGTGAATGCCTGCGGGCTGTCCTGCCGGAAAAAACGAATCCCGCCGTCACCGGCCAGGACGAGATCTGTTTTGAAGTCGTAGTTAAAATCGATTGGCAGGATGCCTGGAGGGATAGGCGGTAGATTAGACGCACCTCCGGGGAACGGGAACTTCGCGCCGGTAGCCAAACGGACTTCGCGCCCGGTTGCGGTTGCAATCACCGGAGCGCCCGAGCCGCTCAGTGAGATCGCGCCGATCCAATCGGCTGGCTCGGCGGCAGTTATCGATTCCGGTTTGAATGTGATGGTCGTGTCGGCAGACGCGGCTGTGAAGACTGGCGCTTCCATTTTTAGAAAGTGGGTGAAAGGGATCGCTTCTTCGCCTGGCGGTGGTTTGATCATCGCGAGGTCACGACGATATTCCGGTAAACGCACCAACACGTTGCGCAGGAAACTCGTGCGCGTTGCCGCTCCGGGTAAGTCGTTGTTTTTTGCAGCCGCATCGAGGGCGGTGACTTGTGTACGCACTTCATCGGGCCATGCAGACGAGCGGGCGACGATCTTTGCCACTGATGATTTAACGGTTTCGGCGTCGCCGCGCTTTGCGGCGATACGTGCCGATTCGACGAGCGCCGCGAGGTTGTCGGGTTGGACAGCAAGGATTTTCTGGATTAGCGATTGGAATTCCTGCGCGCTTTTCTCGTCACCTTGTCGTTCGACTTCTTCGGCGAGTTTGTAAGTGGCGATCAGGTTTTTCTGGTCCAACTCAATCGACGTGCGTAGATAATCGATTGCTTGCGCGGTGTTGCCGCGACTGCTTTCGAGCAGTCCGAGAAGATAAAAAATGTCGCTGTTGTCAGGAGCGTAATCGCGTGCTTTGTTGAGTCGCTCGGCGGCCGTGTCGTAGTTTCGTTGTCGCAGTGCGAGGAGTCCCCAGTTGGCCCATCCGGCCGGTTCGCCTGGAGCGAGTTGCGTAAACTGCTGGAGCTTTGCGTCTGCCTGGACGTCGTGACCGACCTGCAACGCAGCGAGTCCGATGTAGAACGTGCGGACGATCTCGTTGTATTGCGGAGACGATCGCGTCGGGAGTTTGTTTGTGGGACGGCACGAGCTAACCAGGGCAAGTAACAGCAAGCCAATTCCAAGGGGAACTGTTTTTAGGTTCATACGCTTCATCCACAGAGTTTTAGAAGAATCTGAGTAATCTGTGGATAACTTTCTTTTGGGGCCTTTGCGCCTTTGCGTGAAACTCAGCACAATGTAACACAATGCGTAAACCCCTTCTTCTAGCCCTGGCGCTAACGGTTTTATTTCTGACGACTACGGCTCATCTTCAAAACGAACCGGCGAAACGCGAAGATGCGTATCGCGCAAATAATCTCGGCGTCGCGCTGCTCGAGCAGTTCAAACACAAAGAAGCGGCCGACGCTTTTCGTCGCGCGCTGCAACTCGATCCCGGTCTCGTGCTCGCGCGCATCAATCTCGGTATCGCGCTTTTCAATATTCCCGATCTGCCGGCCGCACAGAAAGAGTTACTGGCTGCCAGCACAGCCGCACCTACAGCACCGCAGCCACATTACGTGCTGGGTCTCGCTGCGAAGACTCAGAACAAACCTGAAGAAGCGATCGCGTCGTTTCAAAAAGTGTTGCGTGTCGATCCGAACGATGTGGGCGCGAATGTAAACCTGGGCCAGCTTTATTCGCAGCAACGAAAGTACCCGGAAGCGATCGCCGCGCTGCGTCTTGCTGTGGCTGCGGAGCCTTACAACGCCACCGCGCTCTACAATCTTGGCACATCGTTGATACGTGCAGGTCAAAGGGAAGAAGGTCAAAAGGTCATCGCGCAGTTTCAGGAGTTGCGACAGCGCGGCACCGGCACGACGCTCGGATCAAACTATCTCGAACAGGGCCGCTATGCCGAAGCCGTTGCGTCAACTGGTGCTGAGCCCGGGCTCGTTGATAAGCAAACGCCGGAAGTCGTGTTCGCCGATGCGAATGTGCTACCTGAGGACGCAGCAAATGAGGCAACGCTCGTTGATTACGATCTCGATGGCGATCTCGATCTCGTTGAAGTAGTAGGCCAGCGTCAACGGCTGTTGCGCAACGATGGTGGCAAGTTTACCGATGTAACGGAAAAGTCAGGCGCACTTTCGAAAGCAGCGACAGTAGCCGGCGCGGCAGTCGTCGCTGGCGATTACGACAATGACACGCGCCCCGATGTATTCATTCTTCGCACCGGCGCGAGCACGCTCTATCACAACGACGGTAACGGCAGCTTTTCAGATGTAACCGCGAACGCCAAAATCCCATCTGCGCTCACTGGGGGAACCACAGCGGCATTCGTGGATTTCGATCACGATGGCGACCTCGATCTATTGCTCGGTGGCGATGGCTTGATGTTGCTGCGAAACAACGGTGACGGCACGTTTGCCGATCAAACCACGGCCGCAAAGCTGACAGATAAAATCCACGCACGCGCAATCGTTCCCACCGATTTCGACAACAGGCGTGACATCGACCTGCTCGTCGCCTCGACTGAAAAAGTCTCGCTCTGGCGCAACATGCGCGACGGAACTTTCAAGGATGTCGCCGCGGATGTTGGTTTGACAGTGAAAGGCGCAACAAACGTCGCTGCTGGTGATGTAAATAAAGACGGCTTTACCGATTTCTACTTCGCTTCACCCACAGATACCGTCGGTTATCTCGCGCTCAGTGATGGAAAGGAACGGTTTCAACTCACGCGCACAGAAGGTGGCGCCGTGGCTTCGCAGTTCATAGATTACGACAACGATGGACTGCTCGATCTCGTCTCCGTCATGAAGGATCACGTGCGCGTGTTGCGAAATACCGGCGACAGTTGGGCCGACGTCAGCAGCAAAGCCACGTCGAATTTAAAAGTGACGACGGGGCGAACACTCATTTCCGGCGATATCGATGGCGACGGCGACACGGACATAATATTTGGTGGATTGAAACTCGCGCGCAACGACGGCGGCAACACGAATCGTTCGCTGCGCGTCGCGCTAACCGGTCGCGTTAGTAATCGCAGTGGTGTCGGCACAAAGATCGAAGTGCGCGCCGGAAGTCTCGCGCAGAAACTCGAAACCTATTCTGCTTCTCCTGCTCCTGCACCGGCCGACGTTGTTTTCGGTTTAGGCAAACGCACGGCCGTTGATGCAGTGCGGGTTTTGTGGCCTGCGGGGATTGTTCAAGCTGAAACGGAACTAGCAAACAATAAATCGATCTCGCTTACCGAATTGGATCGCAAGCCGTCTTCGTGTCCTTATTTATACGTTTGGAATGGCGAGCGCTTTGAATTCGTCACGGATTTCATGGGCGGCGGTGAGATGGGCCACCTCGACGCGCCCGGCGTCTTCAACATGCCCGATCCGGACGAGTACGTTCGTATTCCTCAGCTACGTGAACGCGAAGGAAGTTACGAACTGCGCGTAACAAACGAACTCGAAGAGGCGTTGTTTGTCGACAAGTTTCAATTGGTCTCGATCGCACATCCTCAAGACGTCGGGGTTTTTCCAAATGAAGGACTGACAATTCCGCCACAGCCTTTCAAGCTCTATTCGACACGCGATTCGCGTCCGCCCGTCGCGGCAGTTGATGGACATGGGCACGATGTGTTGTCGCGGATCGAACGTCTAGATCGTCAGTATCCGGATGATTTCAAGCTGCACGGGATACGCGGCTACGCAGACGAGCATGAGTTGACGTTGAAGCTCGATGCGGCGGCGTCGTCGCGCGTGAAGTTGTTGCTGACAGGTTGGACTGATTACGCGTGGTCCAGCGATAACCTCGCGGCGTCGCAGAGTGGAAAGAGTCTGCAATTGCCTGCGCTGCAAGTGAAGGACAAACACGGGCAATGGCGCACGGTGATTGAGAATGTCGGGATTCCGGTCGGACGCCCGCAAACAGTCGTTGCCGATCTCACCGGTAAATTTTTGAGCGCGAGTCGAGACGTGCGCATCGTGACGAACATGCGCATTTACTGGGATCAAATTCTCGTAGATACCTCTGGCGGGAATTTCCCGTTGCAAGTCACACGGCTCGATCCGTCTGTCGCAGATCTTCGCTGGCGTGGCTTCTCGCTCGAACACTCGCCCGATGGACGGCAGCCGCTGACTTACGACTACAAACAGGTGTCGTTTACGTCGCCGTGGAAGGTGATGACCGGGAGATACACGCGCGAGGGCGACGTGCGTGAGTTGTTGATCGCGTCGGATGACATGTTTGTGATCTCGAGGCCGGGTGATGAGCTCGTGTTGTCGTTCGCGGCAAACAAGCTGCCGCCGCTGCCGAAGGGATGGACGCGGACGTTCCTGTTGTATGCGGATGGTTTCAGTAAGGAGATGGATATTAATTCGGCGAGTCCAGACCAGGTTGGGCCACTGCCGTTTCACGGGATGAGTCGTTATCCATATCGATGGCCGGAGAGATATCCGTTGACGAAAGAGCGGATGGAATATTTAGAGAAGTACAACACGCGAATTGTTACGTCACAGGTAGACAGGATTGCAGGATTAACAGGATTAGCAAGATGAGCCACATCAGATATTCGGTTGCAGCGTGCCAGACAGATTTCGCAAATCCACTCGATCGACGCTCGATGCGCGCGAACACAGATCGCATGCTCTCGATGATCGATTCGGCGGTAGCGGGTGCGGCGCCGTTTCTGCCAGTGCGTCTCGTTGTTTTTCCGGAATTCGCGCACGCTGCGCCAGTCTTTGAGACAGCAGCGGAATTGATCGACAAGCTCGCTATTTCCATCCCGAACGAGCACACCGAGCGTCTGCAACAGAAAGCGAAAGAACACGACATCTACATCCAAAGCGGCTCGATGCTCGAAGTCGATCCGAAATGGCCCGGGCACGTCTTCAACACGACGTGTCTCATCGGCCCGGAAGGTGTGCTTTATAAGTATCGAAAAGTGAACACGTGGATTCCTTACGAAGTACACACGAGCCCGCATGATCTGCCTGATTACGACGAGCCGCTTTTCCCGGTGGCTGACACACCGATCGGAAAACTCGGCTGCGCGATCTGTTACGACTGGTTGTTTCCCGAAGCGATGCGACAGCTAACAGCGAACGGCGCTGAAGTGTTGCTGCGCGTCTCGGCCTACATGGATCCGTGGGGCGCGACCGAGCCGATGTCGTGGTGGACGATCGTGAATCGCTGTCGTGCACTCGAAAACACTGCGTACGTCGTCGCCGCAAACCAGGGCGCTAGTTTGAAGCACTATCCGCCGTACTCCTGGCCGGGCGGCAGTCAAATCGTCGACTTCGACGGCCGCATGTTAGCCGAAGCTTCACCCGGACCGGGCGAACGCATCGTCGTCGCGCCGATCGACATTTCCGCACTGCGTCACGAACGCGAAGCACGGCACGGCCATCACATGCTGGCCCACCTGCGCACCGAAGCTTACCCGGTCTATCAACGACACCAGTATCCTCCGGAAACAAACGTGCCGCTCAGCTACGAAAACAACAACCGTTTAATTGATGAATCTAAAAAACAACTGTAGCCACAAAAAAGCACAAAAACACAGGCACTTTCTTTTATGTGCTTTTGTGCCTTTCGTGGCTAAACCTTCAGGAAGATCTTGCGGTTGTAGAGGATCCACATTAGTACGAGACAAACCAAAACAAACGTGATCGCAAACGCGAGTGAAGCGTTGATCGGCGACGCCCACGATGCAAACACGTGATCGTAAATCCACCCGCCAAGTGTCGCTTCGCCAACTTTGACTGTTCCCAATAGTACTGCGATCAAGTCCGCAACAACGTAAAGCGCGATCGCATTCAGTCCAAACACTTCAAACGGCTTGGCCCAGCGTCGATAACCCTGAATATCGATCAGCCAGTAACAGATCGACAGAAACTGCAACGCCAAACCACCCGTGAACAGCACGTACGAGCTGGTCCAGAGTGCTTTATTAATCGGGAAGAACGAATTCCACGCCCAACCGATCGCCACACAGACGGCACCCATGACAAACATTCCCGCCGCTTTCTCGTATCGCGTTTTCTCTGTTCGCAACCACGTACCGGTCAACACACCGATCAAGCATGTCGAAATCGCAGGAATCGTGCTCAAGAGTCCTTCCGGATCGTAAACGCGCGCCTGTGCCCACACGTGTTTCCCAAACACCACGCGATCGATATACGACGGCAAACTACCTTCCTTCGTGAGATCTCCAGCAGCGAAACCCGGCGCCGGCACAAGTCTCACGAGTAGCCAGTAAAAGATCAGCAACCCGATCGCGATTGCGATCTGTGTTCGGACTTTCGTGTTGAGAAAAATGATCGAGGCGAAGAAATAACAGACAGCGAGGCGCTGCAAAACACCGGGAATCCGGTATTCAGCGAGACCGAAGTTGGGAAGGCCGTTTAGAAAAAGACCGATCGCGAAGATGATGAGCGTACGCCTGATGATCTTGAGATAAAGATCGCGCTTGCTGCCACCACTCTCGATTCGCCGCGCAAACGCGAGCGGGATCGCGACGCCGATGATGAACACGAAGAACGGGAAGACGAGATCCGTGGGCGTCCAACCGTGCCAGTGCGCGTGTTCGAGCGGCCAGTAAATGTGTTCCCACGTGCCGGGATTGTTAACCAGGACCATCCCGGCGATCGTGATACCGCGAAAAACGTCGAGCGAAACGAGGCGCGTATCAGATATAGGCATCGCGCTCATTTAACCACAGATTACACGGATAAAAAATCCGATTTTACAGAGATCAGAACAAGCCCGTAGTCACGCACACGAGCCAACAAGCCATGCAGCGCCGCCTGATCTGCAACCTCACCCGAGATTGTTGTCACATTGTCTTGCCAGTCGATCGACATACCGTCGAAAAGCTCATGCCATCTCGCATCCAGGTATCCTTTCACCTGGATCTCATAAAACGTCTTATCTAATTCTTTCTCTTTGATCATCTCACCCTCGCCTGCAAATACTCTTCGACCATGCGCGGCGTAATGTCCGACGAGATAAATGCGATGTAATTATCAGGACGCAGGAACACGCAGAAGTCGTCCTCTTTTTCGAAGATCTCTTTAACGCGGTCGGTGATCGGTATCACGTGGCAGTCAATGAGATCACCCGCAAACTCCTTACAGGCTTCACTACGATCGCTATTCGAAAACAACAGCACGTGAAACTTCGGCTCCTTGAGCTTGTCGAAGATGCTTTGCCCGTCGATTATGAAATACGGCAGGCGATCTCCGGCTTTCACATCATCTGATTCGTCATCCGTGTGCTGGCTTAACTTATCCTTGCGATAGTTGATTCCGATCTGCGAGATCAGCGGGAAAATGCGCTTAGTAAATGATTCAAGACTCGAAATAAAACCCGCGACCGGCGGAAAGATCGTCGTGCGAATAAAACTCATCAGCCAGTGTGATCCGGCGGCGAGCTCAAACATGCGATCGGTCGATTCGAGTAGTCGTTGCGCGTTTGCGAGTCGCTCTTCGTTGTAAGTGTCCAGCAACTTTTCACTCGCAAGGCCCTTAACGACGAGCGCGAGTTTCCACGCGAGGTTGTAAGCATCCTGGATGCCCGTGTTCATGCCTTGCGCGCCCGCCGGACTGTGAATGTGTGCCGAATCACCGGCAAGAAAACATCGGCCTTCGGAAAACTTGTTCACACGTCGCGAATGGACCTTGTAAAGCGAGAACCAACGCACGTCTGACAGCTCGAGTTTTAGTTTTGCCTGCTCTTTGATCTCGCGCTCGATCTCTTCGTACAGCACCTCGCCCTGCTCTTCATTCTTGCTTTCGGGAAAAGTGCCGACGACGCGATAACGATCTTCGCCAGGCATCGGAAAGAACGCGACGAACACGTCTTTCGCGAGACAAACGTGCAGCGCGTCGTGTGGAAAGTCCCAGTCAATACGTGCATCAGCAACGTAAAAGAGTCGTTCAAAAGTGCTGCCTTCGAACTTGAGCCCTAAGCCGTGCCTGACAGGACTACTCGCACCGTCGCAACCGGCGAGAAACTTTCCGCGAATCGTCTGCGACTCACCGGAAGGTAATTTGACTTGTGCAGTCACGCCGGTCGCGTCCTGAGAAAAGTTTTCGAGCTCAGTGTTCCAACTCACGTCGTGGCCGTGACTGCGAACATACTGATATAGCAGTTCCTCGTTCTTGCTCTGTTCGAACATCAGCATGTACGGATACTGGCTGAGGTCTTTGCCGAAGTTTCCGAGATTCATCTCGCCCGCCACCTCGCCGCCTTCAATTAACCGCACGCGACTGGCGATCGTGCCCTTCTCGATGGCCGGCTGCGCGAGGCCGATCTGGTCGTAAATCTCGAGCGTGCGCGCCTGAACGCCGATCGCTTTCGAAAAGGGCGTGACCGTCGCGTTCTTCTCAACCACGACAAAACCAATCCCATACCTGATGAGCTGGCACGCGAGCGAAAGCCCCGTCGGGCCGGCGCCGATGATGATTACGTCTGTATTAATCATGTTCATAAAGTTCATAGCTCCCCATCAAATGTCACCCACAAAATACGCCTTCATGCCCGCCTGGGTCATGTCCCGAAAGATGTATTTCTAGCCACAGATTACACGGATAAACAATTACACCGCGAAATGTATCTTTCGGGATATGTGACTACACCCGTTCGTCCTCTATCTTCACGCCGCGTTGAGAAAACACAAAGGAGCAACGAATGAAAAAGAACCTTTTCAAAAGAAGACGAGTGGTGATGGCGACGATCGGCTCGCTCGGCGACTTGCACCCGTACATCGCGCTCGCACTCGAAATGCGGAAGCGCTACATCGAGCCCGTTATCGCCACCAGCAACACGTATCGCGAGCGAATCGAGTCGCTCAATATCGAGTTTCAGGAGATTCGACCAGCGATGCCGGAGCCCGGAACGCCTGAGTATCTCAAGATGCACGACGGCGTAATGGATCCAAATCGCGGCGCGGAATATCTCTTCAAGCGGATCCTCGTGCCGGCCGTCCGCGATATGTATACGGATTTGAGAGAAGCCATCTACGGCGCTGACGCATCCGATCGTTCTGGCTGGACCACTGGTCGCACAGAAGACCGGCATTCCGTGGGTTTCTACCGAGCTGGCGCCGGCATCGCTGTGCTCGGCGTTGATCCGTGGGTACCACCAAACACTCCCTGGCTTCATCGCGTGCTCAAAGCCCTAACTACGATGTCGCGATGGCGTCGCAGTCAGCGATGTCGGGCCACCAGGTGACGCAGCTTCGCGAGGGTGACAAGCAGATTCCAGTCGTCGCGAAATTGCGCATGGAAGAACGTGCCCAGCTCGGGGATCTGAATAATTTGTACGTCTATTCGAGCAAGGGATCGCAGAAGATTCACCTGCGGCAGGTGGCGTCGCTCGAGTATGGAATGCAGACTGAGAAGATGCGCTCGCGCAACCAGTTTCGCACGATTACCGTGTCGGCGATGCCTGGCGAGGACAAGCTTGCTTCGGAAGTGATGAAGGCGGCGCGTCCGAAATTGATGGAGCTGCAAAAAGAGCTGCCGGCGGGTTATCGGATGGAGATTGGTGGCGAGGAAGAAGACCAGGTCAAGAGCTTCAGAGATCTCGTCATCGTGCTGTGTGTGTCGGTGCTGCTGATCTTCATGGCGCTCGTGTTTCAGTTCAAGAACGCGATCAAGCCGTTCATCGTGTTTGCGGCGGTGCCGTTTGGCATGGTGGGCGCGTTGGCGGCGCTGTGGATCATGGGCCAGCCGTTCGGGTTTATGGCGTTTCTCGGAATCGTGAGTCTCGTCGGTGTGATTGTCAGTCACATCATCGTGTTGTTTGACTTTATCGAAGAGAAACACGCCGAGGGTGCGCCACTCACCGAAGCCTTGCTCGACGCGGGCATCATGCGTCTGCGACCGGTGCTGATCACGGTGGGCGCCACCGTAATCGCGCTGTTTCCCCTCGCATCGCACGGTGGCCCACTCTGGGAACCGACGTGTTACGCCCAGATCGGCGGCCTCAGTGTGGCAACATTCATCACGTTGCTACTCGTGCCGGTGCTCTACGCGATCTTCGTGCTGGACCTGAAGCTCGTTAAATGGGAGAAGGTCGAACACACACCTGAAGCCACGCACGAGCCAATCGTTGCTTCGTAAGAAGTGCCACAAAGAAGCACAAAGCAAGAACACAAGAGGCACATAGTTTTCGCTATGTGTCTTTTGTGCTTTTTTGCGGCCTAATTGTTTTTCGTTTGGCGGCGCGCTCGAATTCGGTGATCGCGTGCGCCTCGGCGAGTAGCTTGCTGCGAAACGAGCTGAGCACGTTCAGCAACAGATCGAGCTTCTTCAGACTCTCACGCCGCGCACGCATGGTGCCGAGAAAGAATTCGAGCTGGATTCGTCGACGACAATCAGCAATCGTCAACATGTAATGGCCAAACCTCTCTTCACCACCGCGACTAGATTCGACTTCCGCGAGAATATAAGAAGTGTGACCGCTTGAAACTGATGCGAGAAATACACGTTTGCGAAAAAATTGATATTTCATGTGAGTGTCGTGTTGCAAATTTTGGAGGCGCGCGTATAATACGTCGCCTCTGCCTCCTTGTCAACGATATCGGTGAAATGTCGTCCTCATAAAGGATGAGAAAAGAGGAATAGCAAATGGACTTGCTCGCTCACATCGCAGCAACGATCAAAGATCTGCGTGTTAACTACAACAGCGGTGAAGGACTCTCACAGGATGCACTCGCAAAGCAGTTGAAAGTTGCCGCCAACACTGTCTCCAGGTGGGAAACAGGAACTTACTGTCCGAGTTTTGCAGACGCCCAACGGATCGCCCGCTTTTTCGGAGTCTCGATAATGACTTTCATCCCATCAGAGATGATTGGCAAAGAAGAAGACGAAAACCTCAAGGCACTTCTGCGTACTGCACGCCAACTTCATCCAGCCGATCTGGAAGAGTTGCGAAAGTATGCCGAGTTTCGTAGGGCTCGAGCTATCTACGAGGGTAAGACTCGACCGAAAGCTGGTCGAAAAGGGGGAAAACATAAGTGAATACTCAACAATATTACGAAGATCTCAAACAACTTGCGCGCCAGGTGCGCGCCGAACACGGCTTGTCTTCACCACGTGTGTTGCCCGGCGATCTCAGGAGAATCTACGCACACTACGGAATCGAAGTTGACGAGTGGCCTTATAGATTCAGACATCTGCGCGGAGCATTTATCAACGATGATCTCGGGGCCACGGTGATGGTGGCAAAGGGACTGCCGCAGGATCCGATGGTCTTCACGATGGCCCATGAGCTGAAACACTATTTTCGCGATCGAGATCTCGGTATCTCGTATTGCGATCAGTCAAATTTGAACAAGAGTTTGGAAATCGGCGCGGAGATTTTCGCGGCAGAATTACTCTTTCCCGATCGCGATTTTATTTCTCACATGAGCGCCATGCGCATCAGGCGTGATCAGTGCCTTCCGAAGACATTGATTGAATTGAAACGAAAAACAGGAACAACACTTAGTTATGCGGGTTTGGCGATTAAAGCGGAGCGACTCGGATACGCGCCGTCTCATTCGTTAACAACGATCAAGACGTGGCGGCGTCTCGAGGCTTTGCATAGTCCGCCAGTGAGACCAGCACCACAGCGGTTTCAGATTTAATGAGCTTCTTCTCTGCGCAACCTCTGCGTTCTCTGCGTCTCTGTGGTTGGATTCACCGCCGAGGCGCAGAGAACGCAGAGGTTGCGCAGAGATTAACGATAACGCGCGTCGTATCGTTTGGGCGCGTTGTCTTTGGTTGCGAGTGGACGAAATATCGGAGTTACCTGGCCGCGCACTCTTGCTTCTTTAAAAGGAACGGGAATGTCCGCTGGCCAGTGTGACTCGCGGTGTGAGATCAGCCGGAGTGTGTCGCCGCGCCGTTGCGCATGGCAACAGAAAAACCTGTTTCGATACTCGATCAGGTAAACCGGCCGCTCGGCTTCCGAAAATGTACCGTCGGAAATTGTTCGGACCCGCTGGTCCAACTGTAACAGACTGCCTGGTGGAAGTAGCGGCCACATCATCCCATCCGCCGTTCCGATCAACACCAAAGGTCCGCGGTCCCAATCAACGTCGAGCATCAACAATAGCGGCACGTCGCGCCACATCATCAAAAGCTGGTGGGTGGCGCTTTCCCGATTCTGTAAAATCGCTGTGAGCTCGCGTTTGTCCACAGTTAAGTTCCTACCACATTTCAAAAATAATTGACATACCGCGCGGGCAGTTGTAGCATCTCGCCCCAATTACGACAGCATTGCGATAACCGTCACAGGATTGTGAGGCGTGACGTCGTTTGGCAGTGCTAGTCCCCACCGACTTTCTACGTTATTTTTTGAACTTCCTCTGCTGAGTGACCCGGATCTGTATTCGCGTTACCGGGTGAGAAGTTTGAGCTCGCGGTGCGGCGCGCAATCTAAAAGAACGATCTGGAGGCAAGAAATATTGAAGCTTCGGCGATGACAAGGCACTGAATTTCTCCCTTTGCGCCTTTGCAATCGCCTGGTTATGTCACGTAAATACTCTCTGAGCGCGCTTCACTCTCTGTTGAGCATGGCGTTAGAGTTGTTTTGTGTCCTCGGATCGTCTATCTCCTTACATTTCTTTAGTTTAGATGAAAATATTTCTTTCAGATCGGCCTCATAAAAACACACATATAGATAGAAATCTGAAACGCGTCCTGCGGCGCAAGCCGAGTTGAAGCGTGTTGAAGAAATGAACGGGGATCGGTCCACATAGCCCCGACGGGACTAATCCAGAAAGCCCAGAGACCCAGATGCTGGATCAGCGCCGAGTGGCTGCACAACCTGAAGAGAACCGCGAAGAGTCGTTCCGTGAACAGTTGTTTACCGAGCGCTACGCGAACCTTCGTCTCTGGGCCATACACCTGACGAACCAGGAGTCGGCGGCTGACGATCTTGTGCAGGATGCATTTGTGCAGTGGATGTTGGGCCGGACAAGACTTGAAGAGATTGAAAACATTGACGGGTATCTAAGAAATATGTTGCGCAACATGCACTTCTCACGGATGAGTCGAGCGGCGCAACGCCTGCAGGAAACGCTCTCAATTGCCGACTACGACTCCGGGCTGCTCGGCTGGGCGGCGATTGAACCTCCGCGTCGCCTGCAGGCGTCCGAAGACCTGCATCAGATCTGTGCGTATGCGTGTTTCAGAAAGGAATCGTCGAAAGCCGGCAGCGTCCTCATTCTCAGGTTCTTTCATAATTACTTCCCAACAGAGATCGCGAGTGTGCTGAACAGTTCGCGTAACTGCGTCGACCAGTGGCAAAGACTAGCGCGTCGTGAAGCAAAGTTGTTTATGAACAGGCCCGGCGGGTTGCGGTTTGTGAATGGCGAGGCGCCGGCACGACCTTCGGTCAGGTATCTCAAATCGGATTGCGATCTAATGTTCGACTTGCGCAAGTTGATTTTCAGTTCGTGTCGCGGCGATTGCCTATCACAGAAGGAGTTGCATGAGGCATATGCGGGAGGCGATGACGACGCGCTTACGACTGCGAAGCTCGGCCATCTGGTGAGCTGTGCGAAGTGTTTGGATGTCGTGAACGAGCTGCTGGGATTACCTCTTTTGGCTGAGCGCTATCGCAACGACTCGACAGAGCGCGAGGAGCCGCCGAGCGATGCCAATGGCGGCGGTGCGTCAGGCGGTGGTCCAACTGAACTGAAGAGCAAATTGGCGCGTCGCTTGCGGGAGACGCACGAACACAAGCCGCAAGAGTTGCGCATCGCAGTCAATGGTCTGCTCGTCGGCTCGATGAAAGTCAGCGCGGAGTTGAGCGAACTCGATCTGAATCTCGCGCCTGACGATCCGATCGAGTTTGTAGAGATCTTCAGCGAACAGGGGATCCAACTGCTCTTTTTCAGTATCAATTCCAGTGGTCCAGGATATGAACAATGGGCGCGAATCGAATTGAGCGAAGGCAGGTTGCTGGAGGCTTCTTACCAGGATGAAAGCGGCCCGAGTCTTCACGTTGTTTACAACGATCCCGCTGCTGCTAGCGAGTCCTCAGAAATATCGGAAACTAATGCTTCGTCCTCACCCCTTGCTGTTGTGCCTGATCTCGACGTGTTACGTCAGCCGAACGTGGGAACTCAGCACGGTTTTCGCGCGCGGGTTAGCCGGCTTACGGACACGTTGAGACACATGGTGAGTAACAGAACCGAGCGCGGTAGCGTTGGGTCAATTTTCGTTGACTCGCTGGCTTTATCACGCCGAGGCCGTTCGCCATGGCGGGCCGCCTTCATTGCGCTCGCGTGTGTCGTCGTTATCGGCGCGTTTCTTTACTTCAAAGCGAGTTTGTCGCGCGAGCTGAGCGCAACTGCCCTCTTGGAGAGAGCGGCGCTCGCGGAGCAGGCTACGCAGAAGACTACCGATCGCATCAGTCATCGCTTTATCAATCTCGAGGAGCGCCGGAGTACGGAAGGCGCGATCGTCGCCCGCCGTAAGATCGAGTTGTGGCAACACCATGCGAACGGCAACAGCGCGCGCAGGCTCTACGACGATGGTAATCATCTGATCGCCGGCACATGGCAAAAGTCTGACGGCTCTCGCATCGTCTTTCATCATGGATCCAAACCGCGATCGGAGTCGTCGCTTACGACTCCGGACATTCTACTGCTCAACCTCGAAGATATCTGGCAATTGGGGCCTTCTGCACAAGCGTTTAGATCATTGATTGGAGAACTCGCGGTTGTTGAAGTTGAGGAGCGGTCCACGACTTATGTGTTGATTTACGAAAGCACGCGCACCATCGGCGCGAGTCGTCTTTTGAAAGCCACGCTCACACTGAACAAATCTGACCTTCACGCGATCGAGCAGACGTTGCTCGTGCAGCGTGGCAATGAATTACGCGAATACCGGTTCGTCGAAGCGAGCGCTGAATTGCTGCCAGTGACGGCGGTGGCTCCGAGTGTCTTCGAGATCGAACCGGAACTAACCGGAGGGGCTGCGGAATCTGACAAGCCCGGGAACTGGGCGTCCCGGGACCTCACGTCGAGCCGCGTCCCTCCTTCGCCCAGCGCGTCGGCGCCACCCGCAGCTTCCGCAGAGCTGGAAGTCGACGTCGCGTTCTTGCTCAATCGGGCCAAGGCCGACCGGAATGAGCAAGTCACCCTCACGCGCAGCGTCGGTGGGTCACTGCGCGTTGAGGGAATAGTCGAGAGTGCGGAACGGAAACAGGAATTTCTGAGAGCTCTGGCACCGGTGACTAACAATCCGGCAGTGAAGATCGAGATCCGCACGGTGGCTGAGGCGACGCAGCGGTCCATCACTCATGGGCCGGTATCGATTCAGGAAACAGAAGAGACGGCTAATGTCGTCGCAGCCGAAGATGAGTTGCGCGCGTATTTTGAAAAACGTGCGTCGTCTGGTCCAACCGATGATGCGATTCGCAAATACTCATCGCGCGTCGTGAAGCGCGCCTACGATGCGTTATTTCACGCGATCGAATTGAAGCGTCTGTCGAATCGCTTTGCGAATGTTGATATGCAGACTGTAGCTCCAGGCGCACGCGAGAAGTGGCTCGACATGCTGCACGAACACGCCAATGCCTTCACGCGCGAGACGGCAGCGTTGCGACAGGAGATACAACCTGTGTTCTTTCCCGGTGCGTCTACGCCGGGAAGTGAAGGCGGTGTAATTAGCAGTGATGCTGATTTAGCGCGCGCGATCGAGCGGCTTCATAAGCTCGCGCTCTCGAACAACGAGGCAGTGCGCTCGGCATTCACGACCTCGTCACAGAGTTCAGCAGTCGCTGTTAAGTCGGCGGCGTTCTGGCAGGCGCTGTTCAAAGCCGAAGACTTAGCGAAAAAGATTCAGAACTACCAGATCGGGTAGTGCTGTAGTTTCAGATTTCTCTGTGCAATCTCTGTGTTCTCTGTGTCTCTGTGGTTAACAACTCGCCAAAGGAAATAACCACAGAGACACAGAGAACACAGAGACTGCACAGAGAAAAATTCAAAATTTAATAACTCCCAAAGGAGAAACTCTCATGCCCAGATTGAGGGACGTGTATCCGTGTGTCGTCTGTCCTCTACTCAACGCTTCGCGATTGATTGCACTTGTAGTTAGCCTCCTGCTTTCATTCACCTTTGTTAATAGCGTCTATGCACAAGGCGCGACCGCGACGCTCAGCGGTGTCGTGATTGATCAGACGGGTGCCGTTCTCCCGGGTGCGAACATCGCCGTGATCAGCATCGCACAGGGCTTTCAGCGAACGGCGGCCACCAGCGACGAAGGCATCTTCGTCGTCCCGCTCCTGCCTCCGGGCAACTACACCGTGAAAGCCGAACACGAGGGTTTCACGCCCGCCGAATTCCGAGACGTAATCCTCAACGTAAACGACCAACGCACAATCAAGATCTCCTTGAAGGTAGGAAACCTCGCCAACCAAAGCGTCGACGTCCTCGACAGCCCGGCGCTAATAGATGAATCCCCGGCGGTTGGGACCACAGTCGATCGCCAGTTCGTCAGCAACATGCCGCTCAACGGACGGAGCGTTCAGCCATTGATCAATCTCTCGCCGGGAGTTGTTTTGACAAAAGCATCCAGCACGGAGGCAGGACAATTCAGTGTGAATGGACAACGTGCGAATGCAAATTACTTCACGGTGGATGGAGTGAGCGCGAATATCGGAGTGAGCGTTGGCGGAAGCCCCTATCAGGCGGCGACTGGCTCTTTGCCCGGGCTGGCCGTATCAGGAGGTACAAACAATCTCGTATCTATCGACGCACTCCAGGAGTTCAAGATCCAGACCTCGAGTTATGCGGCGGAGTTTGGACGAACACCAGGCGCGCAGGTCCAGCTCATCACACGCGCAGGCACAAACGATTTTCACGGTACTGCTTACGAATATTTCCGAAATGAAGCTTTCGACGCTAACGACTGGTTCAATAATGCTCGCAAGCTTGCGAAACCCGCCACACGCCAGAGCGATTTTGGTTTTGTCCTGGGTGGACCAATCCTATTGCCTCGCTTTGGCGAAGGCGGTCGCCAGCCCTGGTTCAACGGCAAAAATTCCACTTTCTTTTTCCTCTCGTACGAGGGACTGCGCTTACGTCTGCCACAAAGCCGGAGCGTAGATGTGCCGTCGTTGCAAGCGCGACAGGCTGCTCCCGCAGGTGTCAGGTCAATTCTGAACGCATACCCAGTACCAAACGGTCCCAATCGAATCGGAGCCAATGGTCAACCAAACGGCTTCGCAGTGTTCAATGCGAGTTTTTCGAATCCATTGAATTTGGACGCAACGAGTATCCGCGTCGATCACTCCACCAACAGCCGGCTCTCTTTCTTTGGACGTTACAACTATTCACCGTCATCTGTAATTGAGCGAGGACAGAGTACAACGTTCACTGTGAATACTCTTTCACACTTCGCTGTGACTACTGAGACGTTGACAGGCGGCGCGACAATCTCATTCTCGCCGAGCGTCACGAGTGAGATCCGCTTGAACTACAGCAAGAATATCGGTCGCACTTTTTTTGAAGTTGATGATTTCGCTGGGGCGATATTACCACCCGATTCCCTTCTCTTTCCGCAAGGTGCGCTGCGAGAGAAAGATCTTTCCCAGATCTTTTTTGTTGGAAGCCTGAATACGAGTCTGCAGGTTGGTAACACTGCTGAGAATCTGCAGCGCCAGTTCAATGCGGTCGCTAATGTACTGGTGCTGGCAAACTCCCACCAGTTTAAGTTTGGTGTTGATTATCGGCGCCTCAATCCTGTTATCCAGCCACAGAACTACTCCCAGTTCGTTCAGTTCAATGGCATCGGAACGCCCGGGGCCGCGACGCAGCTAGCCGGTGCCGCTCTCACAGGATCAATCCAGGGTGGAATAATTCGAGCCTCAGCAGGATCGCGATTTCCACTCTTCACAAATTTTTCTTTGTATGGTCAGGACAATTGGAACGTAACACGCCGGCTGACGCTCAGCTATGGTTTGCGTTGGGAACTCAACCTGCCTCCAACTGAGACGAACGGTCACGACGCTGCTACCATTATCGGACTTGATAACCCGGCTACAGCTACGATCGCACCTCCCGGCACTCCACTCTGGCAAACCAGTTACACTAACTTCGCGCCACGCTTTGGCCTGACTTATCAGTTATTTCAAGGCGCAGGTAGGGAAACCGTAATCCGTGGAGGCGGCGGAGTCTTCTACGATCTTGGTTACGGCTCCATCGTGAATGCCTTTGGAAATGCTTACCCCTATGTTTCAACCAGAAATATCGGCAACGTGCCATATCCATTATCTGCAGCGAACGCGGCGCCATCCAGCACACCAACCGTTACGATGCTGCATGTCTTTCCGCCCGACATCAAAATGCCGAGAACCTATCAGTGGAACTTCGCCGTCGAGCAGTCTCTCGGAATAAATCAAACGTTGACTGCTTCTTACGTTGCGGCAGTAGGACGGGAACTACTACGGCAGGACACAATCTGGGGAACTCAATTCGGAGGACAACTCAATCCCGCAGTTTTTCCCCCAACCGGGCAGGTTTTGGTCTCGCGGAACACGGCAACCTCGGATTACCACGCATTGCAAGCTCAATTTCAGCGCCGGCTCACAAAGGGCTTGCAAGTTCTGGCTTCATATTCGTGGGCACATTCTATCGACATTGCTTCAAATGATTCATTTAACGTCAACACACCTGCTGCGCGTATCGATCCGCACACCGACCGCGGCTCTTCAGATTTTGACGTTCGCCACGCGTTCAATACTGCCATCACTTACGACATTGCTCCGCTTCTGAAGGACCACTTCGGAAATGCGATATTTAGAGGTTGGTCCGTAGATGCGCTCTTTAGCGCTCGCTCGGCAACACCCATCAACATTACCTACAGTATCGTGACACCTGGAATTGGTGGCGCAGCGAGCGTGCGCCCCGATCTCGTAGAAGGTATTCCTCTCTACATAGACGATCCGACTGCGCCGGGCGGCCGTCGCTTCAACAATACTCGCGTCACGATTCCTGGCAATCCCAATCCACAAATCGGACCTTTCGTGCGACCCGTACCTGCACGACAAGGCTCACTCGGTCGCAACGTGCTGCGCGGATTTCCGGTCTATCAATTGGATTTCGGACTTCGCAGACAGTTCAATTTCACTGAACGGGTGAATCTCCAGTTCAAGACAGAGTTCTTCAATATCTTCAACCATCCAAATTTCGGCGATCCGGATGGGCTACTTGCCTCATCGACATTCGGCTTCTCGACCGCAATGCTGGGTAGAAGTCTGGGTAGTGGCGGAACGCTTGGGGGATTCAACCCCTTGTATCAAATCGGTGGCCCACGTTCCATCCAGTTTTCATTGAAGCTGGGGTTCTGAGTTAACCATTTAACGTGAGGCAGATCTTATGAGCACCCGACAACTCATTATTATGCTCTGCCTCACCCTTTCTTTTCTTCTGACAGAATCCTCCGGCTCCGGCCAAAAACGGCTCGCCCCTCTTCCCGTCAAAGAAGCGCTTAAGACTCTCAACCTTTCGATGTTTACGCCGCTCGATGTTTCCTCAGATGGCCAACTCGTCGCTTATGTCCTGCAAGATACGAATCGAAAAGCACAAACCAAAGCTCCTCGGTCGGCACAGGATCTCGAGGCCTTGGGAATTCCGTCTCGTGCTGACTATTGTGATATCTGGATTACAGACACAGTCACAGGTGTCTCGAGGAATCTGACGCAAGGCCAGGGTACAAGTTGGGCGCCAGTTTGGTCTCCCAATGGAAAATACCTGGCCTTTTATTCTGATCGAGATGGCCTTCCGGCACTCTGGCTCTGGGGAAGGGTTTCAGGAACGATGCGAAAAGCCTCAAACGCGATCGTCCGCACACGAAACGAGACATCCGTTCCACGCTGGACCCCAGATAGCAAAAAGCTTGTGATTCGGGTGCTTCAAAAAGGCATGTCGATCGACGATGCTCTTCGGAATAAACCTGAAATCAATAGTTCATTGAATGCCCACAAAGAACCCGGATCCACTGTGGTGCTTTTCAGCTCGACTGCCAATCTAACTAAGAACGAAAAGGAAAGACCAGACAACTTTGCTGCGTGGGCCGACCTTGCGGTTGTCGATCTCGAAACAAAGGAAACAAAACACATCGCCAGCCGCCTTGTGTCTGACGGTTACTGGCTATCGCCAGATGGAACGAACGTTGCCGTTCTCAATTTCAAACGTCGTGTATCACAAAGCAACCTCCAGTCACTTTTTGATCTACTTGTAGTCTCGCTCGTTGACGGTCGATCGCGAACACTGGTGACAGACTTTTCTAGCGATCTTCTCATACCGATCAGTTGGTCTCCCGATGGGAAATTCCTGGCGTATATGACTACCGGCACGACAGCTAAAAACGATTGCTGGATCGTACCGTTAGCTGGTGGCGAGCCACGAAATGTGACGCCAGGCGAGCATCCACGATTCGATAGCACCTTTCTTTATCGCGGGCCGTTATGGGATGCTGCCGGCGAGAAAATTTACCTGCTTTCCTCAACCGCGGTGTGGCGAACATCAATAGCCAAACCACGTGCGGAACAGATCGCCACCATTCCAGGACACACACTCAGGCACATCGTCAGTCAAAACGGACGCACAATCTGGACCCCGAAACCCGATGCGATCATCGTCGTCACACGTGCTGATCAAAACAGGCAGGAAGGCTTTTACGAAATCAACCTCGGCACTGGAAAACATGAAAAGCTGCTGGAAGAGAATAAATCTTACGGGTTTGTCCCACCGTTGAGGATCGCAGTGTCCGCTGACCAGCAGCGCTTAATCTACACCTCGCAAAGCGCAGGCGAGTCGGAAGATATTTGGACCACCGCTGCCGGTCAATTTCGTCCGAAAAGAGTGACACACATAAATCCGATATTTGATCAATACGTGATGGGCGAGGGCCGATTGATCGAATGGCAAACCTTGAACGGCCAGTTAGTACACGGAGCTCTCTTGCTGCCTGCGGGATACACGCCGGGAAATCGTTATCCATTGATCGTCTATCAGTATCCTGGCTCGATGTGGTCCACCCACGGAAACCTTTTCGGCTTCAACCCTTTTTCAAGCGCAGTCGAAAACTGGCAATTCTTTGCGACACGTGGATACGCCGTGCTCCTTGCCGACGTACCCACGAGACCAGAGACCTACATGCGCGACATTGCGGCTGCAATCATGCCCGCAGTCGATAAAGTGATCGATCTGGGTATTTGCGATCCCGAGCGTGTGGGTGTTACGGGGCAGAGTAACGGCGGTTATGGCGTATTGAGTTTGATCGTGCAAACCAATCGCTTCAAAGTAGCAGTTGATCGCATGGGGCCAGGAAATCTTATCTCGCAGTACACGCAAATGTCAGAAACCGGCGCAAGCATTTACACAGCGGAGATGGTCCAACGAACGGGTGGCTCTCTGTGGGAGAAACGAGACAAATTCATTGAAAACTCGCCGATTTTTTTCTTTGATAAAGTCCAAACACCACTCCTGATAATTCAGGGAACCGCAGACCGGCAAGTAATGGCGGCACGCAGCGACGAGGTCTTTGTCAGTCTGAGATTTCTCGGTAAGGAAGTCGAGTACGCACGATACGTCGGTGAATCACATGGCGTGTCTGATTGGAGCTTCGCCAACCAGGTTGACTATCTCAATCGAGTGATAGCGTGGTTCGACCGCCTGCTAAAACACTGAAGCCTTACTCAGCGGAACCTCTGCGTCCTCTGCGGCTCTGCGCATCTGCGGTGACTGTTCAACGATTAACCGCAGAGATGCAGAGGACACAGAGGTTGCGCAGAGAAACTTCAAGTGACGATCAAGAAAGTTAAGAATGGCTTCGTAAGCAGCTATCGCATTTTTTCGTTTTCTGAATCCATGGGCCTCGTCGTCATAAACAAGGTATTCCACTGACCCGCCGCTTCTCCGAATTGCCGTAACCATTTCGTCTGATTGTTCTCTGGGACAACGAGGGTCCGTTGCACCCTGTAGCATCATCACCGGCTTCGTGATCCTGTCTGCGTAAAAGAATGGCGAAATCGAGCGGAGTAATTCTTCCTCTTTTTCTGGATCACCAAGCTTTTCATAGAAACGTTTTGCGTCCCAGTAGGACGGGAGCTGTTTTGCAAACGAAACGAGGTTTGAGACTCCGCAGATGTTTACACCTGCCGCAAACTCTTCCGGATGAAATGTCAGCGCAGCGAGTGACATGTAACCGCCAAAGCTTGCTCCGATGATTCCGATCGCCGACGAGTTCACATAGCCGGTTCCCGCCAGATATTTCTTCGCTGCAACGCAGTCCAGGAGAGGCTCCCGCCCGTGTCTGCGATGATCAGCGCGAAAGAATTCCTTTCCGAAACCGGAACTGCCACGATAGTTCAAACCCAAAATCGCGTACCCATGATTAACCAGGTACTGAATTCTCCCTTTGTAGCCTTTTGCCATTCGTCCGCCGGGACCACCATGCACCCAAATAAGCGCGGGCGCATTGTTGGTCTTCGTAGTTCCATGCGGCCGCCAGAGCATGCACGGAATCTCAAGCCCGTCAAACGAACGATAGCTAACGATCTCTGACTCAACCAGGTCTTCTGGATCAATATCCGGATTTAGATTGTTAGTGAGTTGAGTAATCGACGATTTCTCAAAGTCATAGAGGTAAATGTTGCCGGGCGACCGATCTCCGTCAGCATAGAACACCAGGCGCCGCCCACTACGCGAAATAACTGCCGAAGTGATGCTCTGCTCGGAAAAGCCGGACAACGTCAAAACCGAACCACTGGCTTCATCATGAATTTTCATCACGCGGCGTGTGGACGCGACGTCGTAGTAAAACGTGATTCGCCGCTGGTAATCGGGAGAAAAAACCGTGGCGATTACGTCGGCGCTTTCTTTTTCAACAGACTGAGTTTGGCCGCTGATCAGATCAAGCCGCTGCACGTATCTAAAATCGCTATCCTTATCCGTGATGTAGTAGATCGCTGTAGCCTCACGGTTAAAAACGGGCAGGCAGTTCAGCACATCTCCCGCGTGAGGTGTAAGAGATTTCATCTCCGAGCTGTTAACGTCGTAAAGAAAGATATCGGAATCACCCTTCCGGGCGGACTTCATAAACAGTACGTAACGTTCGTCTGAAGATATCCCACAGACGTAAAACTTTTCGGTCGCCCGGTAGACCAGTTTGCGGTCGAATGTGTTTACGTCGATCTTGAAGAGATCATAAAAGCGTTGGTCGCGTTCGTTTGTCGATACGTAAAACGAATGTCCATCAAAGCTCCAACGGTGAAAGAACGTTTGCACCTCATCGCCATGAGTTAAGACGATTTCCTCTCCATCCGGCTCGAGCACACACAGGACCGAGCTCTCTCGATTGTCACGATCTTTTGAAACGAGAATGCGTGAGTCATTTGGAAAATAGGAAACGCTGCGAACATTCTCAGCGATTGAATGTGTGAGTTGTCGTTGCGTGAGATCGCTGAGAGATACCTCATGGACGTTGAAAATTCCGGACGCATCACTGGTAAAGAGTATGCGTTCTTCGTCTGGAGAAAACGTCAGCCCTGAGGTTTTCACCGTGCTCATAAACTGCATACTGCTGTATTGCTTCGGCGTTCGCATGAAAGTTAACTTATTCGAATAAGCAGTGATTGGAGCGCAGTGGCATATCCGACGGACCTGATCGCGGATCGCGCGCTGTCATTCGCAGCGTATGTTCATCGTACCGAACATGCCCTGCGCCCCAATGGTAATCGTCAGTATTCTCTGACTTACTCGTCATCGGCGGTTTCAGTTTCGCGGAAATCCTGATCGGCACTATCGGGATAGATTTCCACCAACTTTGAGGAACCCAGGATCACATCTTGAGCCCTGCCAATCTCCAGGATCTCGGCTACTTCGTAGTGATTAATCATGGTCGCGTACTCCTTTCTTTAAATTTGAGTCGGTTGTGAGTATTTAGCTGTCATTCGTCATCTGCCATTTCTGTTTCGCGCCATTCCTGATCGGGACTATCAGGAAAGATCGGCACTAACTTCGACGAACCGAGAATCACATCCTGAGCCCTCCCGACTTCAACAACTTCCGGTACTTCATAGTGGTTAATCATCGCTGTACTCCTCCTTTCTTTAATCGTTTCACTTATCAGCAGCTGCGATATCCAGGAAGCCAACCCGTGGCAACTGGGAGGAAAATTCAAATGTGGACGTCTGCTTCGTTGGCTGCGAACGTTTGTCCAAATCTCGCAACCAGAGTTCGAGGTAACTAATTCGAAGCACAAATAGACTTTCCGGACTGCGCTCGAAGTTCGGCTGGTCAAACAGAGCTTTGAGTGCATCTGGATTTACAAATCCACGTTCACAAACAAGAGCGTCACTCAATAGTTCACGAACTCGTGGCCATTCGCGGGCGACAGCCCGCAGAGTCGCTTCCGCAGGACTGCCTTTACCTTTTCGCTGCGCTATCTCGACTGGCAAATACGTTTGCAGTGCTCGGCGCAGAAGTGATCGAGGCTGGCCGGGACGTATCCATTGTGTTGGTGGAATTGCTTGCAGAAACTCAACCAGCGGACGGTGAGTGAAAGGGTAAGTGATCTCAACAGGCCCCCACGCAAGCAAATGACCTGAAGAGATAACTTTCCTGACTGACAAGAACGCACTCGCTTGTCCACGACTGCTCGGCAAGCGACAACCAAATACGTCACGTGGACCAAGGAGCCGGTCGTACAGATCAAAATCTTTAACGAATCGTGGCTGAAGTAGTGAAAAGCGTTTTGCTCGCTGGCGACGTTTGTGCAGGCTTTGTACTCGACGTGGTAATGACGGAAGAATACAGTGTTTGGCCAGCACGTTCAGATAAGGTTTCTTCAACGCAAGACTCCATACCTGCAAGCGTTGATGTAAGTTCCTGAATTTCCATTGGACCAGTAAATCTGCCAATTCGGATGAAGGATCGGACGAAGCTGTAAGCAATTCATCTCCGCCAATACCTGTAAGCAATACGCGCGCTCCACGCTCGCGCATCTTCTTTCGCACTGCTTTGTGATATTCGCCCCACAACTCGAGCGGATTCGGAATGGGTCGTAAACCATCAAAAGCAGACGCACTCAGCAGTGGAAAGTCGCTTTCGCAAAAATGATGACCGTGTTGTCCGCGTTTCTGTTCAACGATGCTGATGAATCTTCGCTCGTCCGACGTAGACGATTCATCAAACACGGCAGAGACGGTCTCAAGACAACTCGCTTGCACTGAGTCTCGTTTCAGGACCTCATCTGCGACACAAACTACTGACGACGAATCGAGACCCCCACTTAAATCTGCCCAGACTGGACCATCGGCTCGCAGTCGTGTGCGAATCGCTTCCGAAAACAGATCAAGGAAGTGCTCCTCATATTCATGATCTGTCCGGTATTGAATCTCTTTGTCAGGATTGAGTCCCCAAAACCTCTGGCAGCGGACTTTCGCGTCGCGCACAATCAGCAAATGCGCAGGAAGGACAGCGTGAATGTTTTTGTAGGGCGTGAGGCCTTCCCCTGGATGCAGGGAAAGATAACCAGCGACATATTCATCATCGATCTCCAGTTCAACATCGGGAAACTCCAAAAGAGCTTCCAGCCGGCTTGCCCAGATCAGCTTGTTGTTATCGGTGTAGTAGAAGAGCAAACGCGCGCCAATCGGATCACGTGCAAGGAACAGTGTCTTGGAATTCGGATCCCAGAGTGAGAAGGCGAAGTCGCCGATGATTCGCTGCGGGAAAGAAACACCCCATTTGTGATAAGCCTCCATAACGATGGAACTATCAGTTCTCAACTCTTTTTGAAGCAGGGATATCAATTCTTCACGGTTGTCCAGCCGTCCATCCCAAGCCAAAACGCAACCGTCCTGATTCACTAATGGCTGGCGCTCCAATCGCGACTCGACGTTCGTATGAAACGCGCGGTACACGACTCCAATAGAGTTCTGATTCACCTCGAACCCTCCATCGGGACCGTATGCCTGCAAGGTATTGCCCAGTTGCATCAGCATTTCAGCGTCAATTGATGCGCCATTGAAATTGATGATTCCGCCGATCGCGCTCATGAGCATTCATCCTCGAAAAACTTATTCACAACCGTTTCATCTCTCGATATTTCGTCTTTACGGACGGCGAATCACTGACAACGTCGCCGGCCACTTCGGCCCAGGCGTGGGCTTTGGGTGGGAAGGTTTGGGCGGCGAGGACCATCTCGGCCGGGACGCCACGACGGCGCAAGAGGCAGGTCACTACCGCTGAGTGCTGGAGGCACATCGCTTTTTTCGGGTAGTACATCTGCGCACGATCGACCATGCGGCGCACACGCATGCAGAGATCACGATCCGCAGTGCGTGGCTCAGCGATGGGCCAACGCGCGACTCTCCGGATCAATCTTTGAAAGCCGCCGAATTTCAACAGCAGGTCAAATGCCAGCAACCCGACAAATGCGCTGAATGTTTCCCGACGCGAGAAACTCAGCTCTTCTGTTACGTCGTTACCAGCAAAATTTGATTGCTCAATTTCGGGTGCCGGAGCTGAAGTTGTGCCGGTAACGTCTTCACTGATCGAGTAGAGCTCGTCGACTGAATGTTGGAGCAAACCCAGCGACACCATCTTTTTCAGGAAGCGATCCGTGTCAGTTTGAAGCTGCTCATGCGGGACTTCGTACCGCAACTCGCCTTCAGCGTTAATGGCTTCGAACTCGTGCTCGAGTGCACGCACGATCTCGTCAAGACTGAGACCGTCACGAGTGTCTTCGAGAATCATCCAGGTGAGTGCGCCGACGCCGTTCAACTTGCAGACACTGTCTTCTGCAATCGAAAGCAACACACTCCCATCCTTGTGCCTTCGCGCTCTGTCGGTGGGCGACATACGTGAACCCATCTTTCTGCGCTATACGCTTGTTTGTCGTGAACGGAATTGAGCTAGGGGGAATACTGCGCCGCGTGTCGTAAAACCCAACTGAGAATTTCGTCGATCTACACCTCAGGCACGCAAAAGGAGGAAAATTTTTATTTCTGCTTAGTTTTCCAAGCAAGGGACATTTTTATTGGGATTTTCGAAGACGAATTTCGACCGAGCGCTCCGTTTTGCTTGGTATACCAAGCAGGGTTAACCACAAAAAGGCACAAAAAGCACAAAATTCATTTTTGAGCTCTTTGTGCCTTTGTGACTACTGTAAGTGGTTCACGTGGACGACGCGGTTGGCCCAGGTTGTCGGGTAGGGGCGGTGCGAGATGATGATGGTGGTTACGTCGCGCAGATGCTGATCGAGGGCATTGAGCAAACGCTTCTCGGTGAGTTCGTCGAGTGCTGAGGTGCATTCATCGAGAATCAGAACTTTCGGATGTTGCAGCAGCGCCCGCGCGAGGGCGACTCGCTGGCGCTCACCGCCCGACAACCGGTTGCCACGAGGCCCGAGCGACTCGTCGAGCCCTTTCGGTAAACGATTAATCAGCACATCCAACTGCGCCAGCTTCGTTACGCACTCGATCTCGTCATCACTCGCCTGCGGATTTCCGTAGAGCAAATTCTCACGCAACGTGACATCGAACAGCACTGGATCCTGCGGAACAAAAATCACTGCCGATCGCAAACTCTTCAACCGAAAGTCGCGAACATCGTTTCCATCCAGCAGCACATTGCCAGCACGCGCGTCGTACATGCGAGCGACGAGCTTCGCGATCGTGCTCTTCCCGTTACCACTCGTACCTGTAAGCGCCACGCGCTCACCACGATCCACGCACAAACTCAGCGCATTCAGCACCGGACGCTCGCTGTCGTAACTGAAACAAACATCCCTCAACTCGACCGCCGCTGGTTCATCAATACGCAAAGGCCTCTCGCCATCACGCAGAATCGCTTTCGCCTCAGTAATCTCAATCAACCGGCGCGCGCTCGCCGCAACGCGCTGAACCTTCGCATAAATATCAACCACGCCGTAAAGCGGAATGAAAAGCTGGAGTGTGTAGCCATAAAATGCGACGAGTCCACCGGCTGTCAGCGTTCCATTCATCACCTGGTAACCGCCGTAACTCAAAACGCTCGCCATTCCCGTAATGATGATCAAATAGAGAATGGAGCTGAAAAAAAGCTCGGTGGCGCGGCGCTTCATCTGCGCGCGAACAACGTCGCTGGAAATGCGCGCAAACCGTCGCGCCTCCCGTTGTTCGCAGGATAGCAATTGGACCTGCACAATCGCCGAGAGATGCTCTTCGAGAAACCCGATCAACTTTCCGGATCGCTCCTGGACCGAATCAGAGGCGCTTCGCAAACGATCCTGAAACCGCCGCCGAACGAGGATGAATACCGGTATCAACGGCAAAACAACGATCGTGAGCCGGTAATTCAGCACCAGCATCGTGCACATCACGAGCGTGAAGATGGTAACGGTGCGCAGCAAAGCCGGAAGCACTTCACCGCTGAGAGTTGCCACCTGATCCACGTCCATTTGTAAACGATGCAACGTATCCCCCGGCGACGTGTTGTCGTGATACTCAGCCGAAAGACGTTGCAGGTGGCGCAGCAGCGACAGCCTGCTCCGGTAAGTCATCTTTTGCACCGCGCGGAAATTCAGTATGCCGGCAAGACTGTCGAAGCCGAGCCGTCCCAGGTAAGTAAAAAAGAAAGCCGCGGCTACAAATGGCAACCAACTAATGCGCCGGCTCGGAATAACTTCGTCGATCAAAAACCGGACGATCAGTGGATCGAGAAGGACCAGAATGCCCGCTGCCACAACACAGAAGTAACTGCCCAGATGCAAACGAAAAAACGGCTTGACCTGCGATAACAACCACGAAAACTCGCCTGAATGCTTCACTTGCATGTCTTTCAAATCGTCGCGCTTCCCTGTGCGACATCGACACAGTTTGTGCTGTAACCAACCACACGACCGACAATCTCCGCCTCTCTCGGATACGTAAACCGGCGCACTTTCGCGGGCGACGAATGATGTGGAATGATCAGTAATTGATTGCCTTGCAGCTCACACCAGCCACACGCATAAGCGTCTCGCAACTCAATGAAGTAAACCGGCCGTTCATACTCGTTGCGCGAGGCATTCATCACAACCGTGTTTTGGCTGGTATCGATCGTCAAGTGCGCACCGGGCCTGATCATCGGATGCATCGTGCAGTCGGTGATACCCAGATGCCCGTAAACGATATGATTTGGACAGCCGTCACCAGACTGACCCGCGCTCAGAGTCGTCGATAACTGATCGTGAGAAGCGCGGCCGTTGCCATTTTCACAAATCAATTGCGTGAGATAAGGATCTGCAACGGACTCGTATTTCTCCGTCTCGTTTACATCGATATTGTAGAGTAGCAGGAGCTCAAGCAGGTTAGCGTGATAGATCACACTTAAGCTGAAAAGTTTCCAGATGCTGGGTTCGGAGTCGCCGTTTTCGAGTTGGGCCAACCAACCGTTTGAGATGCAAAACCGCTTATCGCCTTTGACGTCGGCGATTCTGCGGCTTGCCTGTTCTACCTCTCGAACCGTGATGTTGCGACGATTACGCAGAGACTTCAGCTTCTGACCAGCCGGCACACTAATCCTCCCTTTGAGTTGCTGGGAGGTCTTAGTCTGGGTGGTGAAATTTGCCGCGTGATGAACAAGTTCAATTCTGCACTCGTTCACGTGCCGCACGATCTATACCGGAGTGGCCCAATTGTGTAGCACGAGCATTATTTGTCCGGTATCTCGGACGAAACTCGCCCATCGCTCGTTTGTTAAGACGTTATGTAGTAATCACTTACTGAACGACTCAGGTGTTTACCTGATATCACTCTCAGGGTGGTCCAATGCAGTAAATCGTTGTCTTCTTTAAATATAGACCGGCATCAACTCGTTGACTCAACAGAATTTTCCCCAGCGTAGGTTCATCATAATTGTTCTGGATCCCGGAAAATTACCCTGCCGGATACAGAACGCCAACCACTTGTCCGACGACCTCCACTTCATCACGACGAAACTCTTCGCGCATGTTCCCTGAGGCCGGGTGCGGTATCAACATGATCCGATCGCCCGGAACCATCTCCGCATACATACAAGTGAAACCTCGCGGCGTCCGCACATAAAACAGTTCCCGCTGATCAAAACTCACGCTGTCAACGGGATGTACCTCATTCAAAAGTTTGTTAACGAGCAGACGACTGCCGGGCGGCGCGATCGGCGTCGTATTCGAATCCTCTTCGCCCACGACAACATACGCAAGATGCGGCGGGTAATACGACCCGAGATACTCAACTTCGACGTCAACCCATCGCGACGGCAGAAACTGCGTCACTTCCATATCAGTATCGTTGCGCAGAATCGGCAGCTTCACGCGTCGCTGGCGTGTCACTGCATCGATCGGCACTTCGTGAGTGCGCGCACGCATCATGCCGAGTTGCTCATCGAAGCGCCGCTCAGGCTGCAAACCGATAGCTGCATCCATCTCCGCACGTGAAAGGTTGAGAATCACTCGCAGACTGTCGAGTTTTGCTGTACCAGGTTGCCGAATGCTGCCACTGATGATGTTGCCGAGCGTCGACTTAGCAATACGCATGTCGGGATTGTTATGAGCAGTGGCCAAACGTTCGCTCGCGATCACGACGTCTTTGTAACTCAGCCTCAGAAATCTCATAGCCTTAAGAATCAGGTTACCAAGCGGTGATGCTGTTTGCCGTTGCGGGCGGCCACGCTTGGCATCCCCGGACGATTGGCTAACACTCATGCAGACCTGTGTCTCCTATTCCAACGTTGAAACAGGGAGGTACTTGTAGCGGTTGGGAACCGCACTCAAGCTCAACTCTTGGCTATCTGGGATTCGTTCCGGGAGGTATGCCTGCAGAAATCTTACACCATGATGGTCCTTTTTCAGAAAAATTTCCGCGTTTCCTTTAAACCACGAATTTCCGCTCGCTGGAGGTTTTTATGTCCCGCCCATATCGCGACCTCGCATGGAAGTTTTTCTCGCTCCTTTTCGTGTTGCTTGCCGGTGTGTCGATTAGTTCTGCTCAAAGTCAGGATCCACGTCGCACCGCGGCGAATAAATTGATCGCAGAAGCGGAGGCGCTCACCGAGAAAAGAAGCGAACAGTCATACCAGCAAGCGATCGAGAAATACCTCGCGGCAGTCGACATCTGGCGCGGTCTGAGCGATAAACCGATGGAAGCCGCGACTCTTTACGAGGCCGGATGGTTGTATGGCGACATTGGTCAGTATCAGAAAGCCCTCGACTGTTACTCACAGGCAGGCACTCTTTACAAAGCATTGAGCAATCGCAAAAGCGAACTGAACACGCTGAACAACACCGCGTGGGTCTACGGCGAGCTGGGCGAGGAGCAAAGAGCTCTCGATATATACGAGCAGATTGCTGATGCCAAGAAAAAAATCAATGAAACCGATCCGGTGCTCATGAGTAATCTCGCTGCGAGTTATGCCAAGCTGGGCCAATATCAGCGCGCGCTCGACACGAATTTGCAGGTGCTGCCACTACGACAAGGTTCCACTCCAAAAGACATCGCCGGTCGATCTATCACACTCAGCAACATTGGTAACTGCTATTACTATCTCGGCGACAAAACTAAAGCGCTCGATTATTACGGCCAGTCGCTTCAGCTCATGCGGCAGGTCGGTAACAACTATTACACCGCGACGGTTCTCAACCACACAGGCGTCGCGTATCGCGGTTTCGCCGAGTATGACAAAGCGCTCACTTACTTCAACGAAGCGCTCGAGCTGCGCAAAGTTGCCGGGGATCAAAGAGGTATCGCGACAACGCTATCAGACATCGCTCGCCTCGAACGCGATCGTGGCAATCTTGTCGACGCACGCAAGCGAATTGAAGAAGCGCTGGCCCAGGTCGAGCGTGTGCGTTTGAAGGTTGCGAGCCCGCGATTGCGCACATCGTACTTCGCTTCAGTGCAACAGTATCGCGAGTTCTATATCGACTTGTTGATGCGGCTCAGTAAAGACAAGCCGTCGGAAAAGCTCGAGCGTATTGCTTTTAACGCCAGTGAAACCGGACGCGCGCGTTCGCTGTTGCAACTGCTTTCCGAAGCGGGAGGCAAGATTCGTCACGGCATCGATCCTTCATTACTCGAACGAAAGCAGGCGCTCGCGCAGTCGATCGACGCGAAGGCGCAAAGTGAGATGGAATTGCTCAGCGGCAAACACACTGAACAGGAAGCTGAAACCGCACGCAAAGAGCTCTCGACCCTAACGAATGAGCTCGAACAGCTTGAAGGTCGAATTCGTGAGAGTAGTCCGCAGTTCACCGCCCTCGTCCAGCCTCTACCACTGGGACTTGAAGAGATCCAGCAAAAGATTCTCGATCAAGACACGCTGTTGCTCGAATACTCGTTGGGCGAGGAGAGAAGTTTCGTCTGGGCCGTTACACCTGACGCGATCAAATCATTCGAGTTGCCAAAACGTGAAGTGATCGAACCGGCAGCGCGGCGAGTTTACGAAACGCTAACGGCACGCACGATCAGCGTTGCGAAAGAAACACTCGAGCAAAGACGACAGCGACTCGAACTCGCGGATGCAGAGTATGTGAAAGCGTCTGCAATTCTGAGCCGCATGATACTTGGGCCAGTCGCCGCTGAACTGAAAGACAAGCGACTGCTGATCGTGAGCGACGGAGTTCTGCAATACATTCCATTTGCAGGTTTGTCTGATCCGTCTAACACGCAAGCGCTGATTGTCGATCATGAAGTTGTAATGGCGCCGTCCGCATCGGTGGTAGGACTACTTAGACAAGAGACAGCGAATCGTAAACCCGCGAGTAAGATGATCGCAGTGCTCGCCGATCCGGTGTTCTCAAATGACGATCCGCGTGTTGCGGCAGCACGGCTCGGTCGCCCGGCGCCGATCGAAAAGGACGTTCCTGTGGTCGCTTTAAGATCGGGATCGGATACCGGATTGGACAGTTTGCGAAGACTGCGTTTCAGTCGCCAGGAAGCTGACGCGATCGCGCGACTGGCAGGAAGTGATACGAAGCTCGAAGCCGTCGACTTCGCCGCAAACCGGAAACTCGCCACGAGCGGCGAGTTGGGCCAGTATCGCGTGGTCCATTTCGCAACGCACGGCATTATCAACAACAGTCATCCCGAGCTCTCGGGAATTGTTCTGTCGCTCGTCGATGAAAAAGGTCAACCGCAGAATGGATTTTTGCGACTGTACGATCTGTACAACTTGAAACTGTCGGCGGATCTCGTTGTGTTGAGCGCATGTCAAACAGCGCTCGGAAAAGAGATTCGCGGCGAAGGACTCGTCGGATTGACGCGTGGATTCATGTACGCCGGTGCACCGCGCGTGATCGCGAGTCTCTGGCAGATCGACGATCGGGCCTCGGCTGAATTTATGAAACGCTTTTACGAAGCCATGCTCAGCCAAAAACTCCGACCCGCCGCAGCTCTCCGTGCCGCGCAGGTCTCGATGTCCCAGGATCCACGCTGGCGCCAACCACACTACTGGGCCGCCTTCACCCTTCAAGGTGAATGGAAGTAGCTACAAAGGCACAAACAGCTTATGTGCTTTTTGTGCCTTTTTGCGGCAACTCTTTCTTTGGCATTTCACTTGCGCTAGTCTGTCGAGCAAACAAATTGTGATCTGGAACAGAACAGAGGACAGGAGTCTGTGTGATGCTCGATCAGGAAGTTGACGACAAGGGTACCAATCAGGAAGAGGCTCAACACATGCTCGGGGCGCTGCGCGATCAGGGTTTCGATTCCGACAACGAGAAACTCGCCAAAGCGCTCGGCCGCACTATCGAGCAGGTTGATGGAATGATAAAAGGCGCGGAAACAATCGACGACGACGTTGTAATGAAAGCGAGAGGAATCGCCCTTAATCGTGGTCTCAAAATCGAGTAGAGGAGATCAACAATTGAAGCGCGCAACAGTGACTGCAACCGTGGCCGCATGGTGGTGGTTTGAAAGCGGCACGGAGATCTGTTCGACGTGTCAACAGTCGTACGCATATCAAACAGGGGCATACTGTCTCGATTGCGACGACAACGTTTGTCCATTATGCATACAGGAATCTGAGACAGGCGACGCGCGGTGCTCAGCTTGTTGCGATCAGTAAGAGAGTTGTTATGGCAGCGCGAGCAATCTGGAAAGGCGAAATCAAAGTCGGCACAACGAAAGTGCCGGTGAAGCTCTATTCAGCGGTGCAGGATCGCACGGTGCGATTTCACGTGCTCGACGATCGAGCAAAGAAGCGCGTGAAGCAGCACATGGTCGATCCTGACTCCGGTGAGGAAGTGCCCACTGAAGAGATCCAAAAAGGCTACGAGATAGAACCCGGACAGTACGTGATTCTTACCGCAGAAGATCTTGAAAAACTTCAGCCGCCGGCGTCTCGCGATATCGAGATCGTGGAGTTTGTGCCGCAAACAAAGATCAGCGAGCAGTGGTACGACCGGCCTTACTACCTTGGACCAGATGGCGACGAGAAAGATTATTTCGCGCTCGCCGAGGCACTGAAGAACAAGGAGTCCGAAGGAATCGCGCACTGGGTGATGCGCAACAAATATTACGCGGGCGCGCTTCGTGCTGTGGATGATTATCTTTTCCTGTTTACTTTGAGAGATGCGAACGAGGTGATCCTCGCGGACGATCTCACGAAACCATCGGGCGCTGCACCGACGCAGAAAGAGCTCGCGATGGCGAAGCAGTTAGTCGAGATGTTGCAGGGTGAGTTTGATCCGAAGGAGTACAAAGACGAGTATCGCGAGCGCGTGATGGAGTTCATCGAGAAGAAAGCGAAGGGACACGCACCGCGATTGAAGGCTGTGAAACCGAAACGCCAGACTGCGGCGCTCGACAACGTGCTCGCGAAGAGTATTGAGTCGCTGAGAAAGAAGGAGAAACGTGCCGCCTAGAGCAACAAGTCGCAAAAGAGCGGAGCCAGAGGAAGAGAATGCCGGTGGACGGCCGTTCTGGTCGGGAACGCTGACGTTCGGACTCGTGAGTGTGCCGGTGAGTTTGTTTCCCGCAGCACGGACGGTCCGTACGTCGCTGCGCATGCTTGGACCAGATGGGCAGCCGCTTGCGCGCAAGTATTACGCTGAGAAGACTGGTAAAGATCTCGATGCTGATGAAGTCGTGCGTGGCTATGAAGTCACTAAAGAAAAATTCGTGATCGTTACTGATGAAGAGCTGGAAAGACTCGCGCCGGAGAAGACGCGGGATATCGATCTGAAGCAGTTTGTGCCGGCGGAGTCGATTCCACCGATCTATTTCGAGCGTGGATACTTTCTGACACCGGCGGCTGGTTCGCAGAAGGCGTACAAACTTCTTGCTGAGACGATGTATAAGAGCGGGCTGGCAGGCATTGCGACGTTTGTGATGCGCGGGAAAGAATATTTAGTCGCGATCTTTTCGGATAAAGGGATCCTGCGCGCGGAGACGATGCGCTTTGCGGATGAGCTGCGATCGCCGGCTGATGTTGGATTGCCGAAGAAAAAGGAAGCGCCGAAAGCGAGTGTGACGAAGTTTGAGAAGCTGATCGCGAATAAGTCGAAGAAGCAGTTTTCACCGGCGAAGCTTGCGGACAAGCAGACCGATTCGTTGTTGAAGTTAGTGAAGAAGAAACAGTCGAAACGCGAGAACGTGGTGAAGGTTGAGGAGGAGATGGAGACTGATCACAAGGTGGTCGATCTCGTCAAAATCCTCAAGCAGAGCTTAGGTGGGAAGAAATAATTTAGCGGCTAAAACTATTCGACCGATATAGTCCGCCATTTCCCTTGTCTGAATCTCACAACACTCAAAACACATCGCGTTGCGTGACCGGCGAGGATTGCCAGCCAGATATCGATCGGATCGAGCTTTCCGATCTCCTTGATCGCGAAACAAATTCCTAGTGGGACGATCACTTGCGAGATGATCGAGATGTAAAGCGGGCTACGTGTGTCGCCGGTGCCTTGCAGTCCGCCTGTGTAAGTGAGAGCGACGGCGATCAGCAGACCTGAGACGCTCAGCACACGTAATAACTGAACACCGATATCAACGACTGCCGGATCGTGCATTCCAAATATCGCCAGCAATTGTCGCGGGAAGAACAAGAAGAAGATCCCGACAAACGCCGCGCCCGCAAATCCGAATCGCGCCGCAACATGTACCGCAGCGTCCGCACGATCCGGCTGGCCCGCGCCGAGGTTCTGACCCGCCACCGCCGCTGCAGCGCCCATCAATCCGACTGAAGTCCACGTGATCAAGGAAAAGAGCTCCGTGTAAGAGACTGCAAACGCTGCCTGTGCCGCCGCGCTCTGCGCCAGCGATCCGATGAACGACAACATCAGCACGCCGCCGATATTCATCGCAATGCCCTGCACGCCCGTCGGTAAACCAAACTTGAAGATCTGCTTGATGATGGACCAGTTTGGACCAAAGCCTCCGTCGCGTGGAAACGCGATCACCCATGCACCGGTCCACATCCGTTGCAATGAATAAAGCGCCACGAGGCCGGAGGCGATGCACGTTCCCATCGCCGCGCCTTTCGTTCCGAACGATGGAATGAGCAACACATTCAAAATGAGGTTCAGCACAGTCATCGAAATGCCGAGCAGCATCGGTGTGCGCGCATCGCCCGCAGAACGCAACGCACCGCTGAACATGAAAAAGACCATCATGCCGAAGCTAAACAGGAACATGATGCGGAGAAACGGTAATGCTTCAGCTTTCACATCCGGCGCCGCGTTAACGAGGTTGAGAAGCGACGGTGATACGAAGTAACCAATCGGTGCGAGTACTCCGAGCGCGATGAAGATAGCGGTGAGAAACGCCTGGTAAACAGTGCGATTAACTTTTTCCTCATCGCCTGCGCCGGCAAAACGCGCGACAAGTACACTCATGCCCGTAAACAACGACGAGATGAACACAATGACAACGAGAAAGATCTGCCAGCTCACGCCGATCGCAGCGTTTGCTTTGAAGCCGACGAGATGACCCACCAGCGCGTGGTCCACCATGCCCTGCAAGCCGCCGATTACGTTCGTGAGCATCGACGGCCACGCAATCTTCCACACCGCTGAATTCAGTGGTCCTTCAACAATTGATCGATCGTAGCGGCGCTTCGCCGGCGCCACGGCTGCTGCACTCATATGCGCGTTAATCCGCGTTCATCCGCGGCTTAATTTTTTCTCCAACTTACGCACGCGAGTCAATAAGCGCGCGCTGCCGATCTTTTCCGCGACTTCCGCGAACTCCGGTGTGGCGCCGCGCCATTCAAGCTCGTCGACATTCTTAAAAAGTGACGCGTCTGTGCGCAATGTGGCGAGATCTTTGAAGAGCAACGCCAGCGCGCGGTTCTGTTCATTCAAAACCTCGGGACCAAACTTCTCCAGTGGTCCATAACGATTGATCAACGTCGCCGCCGTCTTTGGTCCAAGACCCGCTATTCCTGGATAACCATCCGCAGAGTCGCCCACCAACGCGAGATAGTCGGGTATGAATTCAGGCGCAACGCCAAACTTCGCGCGCACAGCGTCCGCACCACGAATCGCATTGCCGCGTCGATCAACTTGTACCACACGCTCATCGACGACGCATTGCGCCAGATCTTTATCAGGGGTCCAGATGCAAACCTTCTCCACTCGCTTGTCCTTTGCGGCGAGGTACGCGGCAGAGGCGAGCGCATCATCCGCCTCGAGCTCGACCTCGGGCCACACAACCACGCCCATCGCGACGAGCGCCTCCTCGAGTGGAGTAAACTGCGCCTTCAATGCCCGCTCAACTCCGGCGCCCGTTTTATAACCCGCCCACAGATTATTGCGAAACGACTCGATGATATGGTCCGTCGCCACACCAACGTGTGTCGCGCCGTCCTCGAGCAACTGCGCTACTGTCGCCAACACGCCTGACACAGCGCCGAAAGGCGGATCAGTCTTTTTAAAACGCCGGATGCCGTAGAAGTGACGGAAGAGTTCGTAGGTGCCGTCGAGCAGATGAACGATCATTGTGAGGAGATGTTAACATTTAGCCACAGATTACACGGTTAAAACCCAAATCGGACCTGCACCTGCATTCTCCGGTTACCCGCAGAGGAGCCTGGTCCACCAAAGCCACCAGCGCTCGAGATCGATTGCCCGAATTGCGGTGAGCTCAGGTTCCCGATCGGATTCGTGAGGTTGGTATGATTCAAAAGGTTCTGAATGTTGACAGAAAACGTAAGCGTGTATCGCTTCTCGGGAGCTGGACCACCGCCGGGTTTATTCGCTCCCGATGGCGCCGGTGCTGCTGCTGTCGCCGGTCCGGGAACATCGCCAAATGCGATCGATCGACTGATTCCAATATTGACTGAAAAGAACCCCGGCCCCATGCCGTAATTTCTCGGAATCAACTCCTGCCCCGGCGCCGGCGCCAGATCGAAATCTCCAAAACGTGTTTGTCGCAGATTAGCCGGATCGGTTTGCGCAGTCGCAAACGCCGGACGTTCTGTGAACACGCCATCACCATTCGTATCGCGTCCGGTGATGATGTTGAATGGACGACCAGTCGAATAGATCACGAACGGATTTAAATTTACTTTCAACTTCGGAAGTACCAGCGTGCCGCCGGCAAAGAAGTTCGCGCCGGGAATAAAACTCACTCGCGAATACTCATTGCTCACGTCATACGAATCAGCCGGAAAACAATTCGCGATCGATCCGAAGATGCAATCGGTGTCAGTATTCCCGTGGCCGGTGCCGAAGTTTGCAAAGACTGAAAAGCCTTTGCTCATCTGTCGCCTGACGCCGCCGAAGAATCGATAGTCGTTAAACTTCGCGCTCGACTCGTAGTAATAAATATCGCCGGCGTTTCCGAACGGGCGCACTGCGCTGTCTGGATTCTCGGGATCGTAAGTTCCGGGCAGCGGCGCGTTGATATTGCGAACGCGCAGCAGGTGTTTGCCACGATAATTGAAAGCGACTGCAAACAACGTGAACTTCGCCGGCAACTGTCTCTCAATGTTGATTGCCGTCATGACAAACGTCGGCGCCTGAAAGTCGTCAGCGATTTGCCGCACGATCTGCGGTGCTTCGAAAGCTGCGAGCGCTTCGACTGTCGGAACATTCGTCACGCCGTTGAGCGAGAACGTCGAGAGATCGAGCACCGCCGGATTGAACACTCGGAAATCGAGTTGGTTGAGACCGTTGAAACGCGTCGAAAGCAGCGTCGCTCTTTCGCCGAGACGATCATAGAAGACGCCCATGCCGCCGCGAATTACCATCTTCGGCGAAGAGCTCGAAGGCGGAGCCCCCGGATTACCGCCGACGCTCGTGCCACCCGGCGCCCATGCAAAAAAGACGCGCGGCGCGAAGTTGTAATTGCTGCTGATGTTGGTTTGTCGCTCGTAACGCATACCCATCGTGAACGTCAGGTTCGGACGAATGCGCCACTCATCCTGAAGAAACGCACCGAGATCCGTTTGTTTGACGCCAGCTTCCGGATTGCCGCCCGCGATCGAAAACTGCGTCACACCGCCTCCCAGCTCGCGCATGTTCGGATTGCCCTGAAAGAGCAACGTGCGGCGATAACGCTCGAGACTTGTGATCGGAACGAGCACCGGATCGCCATGCGAATCAAGCACTACCTGATTGTTTGCATCGAGCTGCGGTGCGTCGCCGCCGGAGAATGTGAACGTACCGCCGAAGTTCTGCGGTGAGAAATCAGTGATCTTCACGCCGCGCACGCGCAGACCGTAACGCAGAATGTTTCGTCCCTTGGTCCATGTTGAATAGTTCTGTAGCTCCCAACGATCCTCGTTGGTATGTGCGAGACCGATCTGCGAGCCGCCGGAAGTGAACGCTTCCTGGACGAGGATCGTCGGAATCGTGTTGTTTCCATCCTGCTGCGAGCGATTGCGGATATATTGAAAGCGCGTCTCATTCATCAGTGCCGGGCTGACGATCGCTGTCTCTGTGATTTGAAATGTTTGCGAGTTGTTCGAGCGATCATACGCGCGCTCGGGCAGAGAGAAGTCGAATGCGCCGATGTTGTTCGCTTCGTTGCGCGTGTAGGAGTAACGCGCGACGAGTGTGTTGGCCGTATTCAACTGGTAATCAAATCTCGGACTGAACGAGAAGAACTTATTCGGCGTCACTAAAGCAACATTGAACGGCGTCGGTACCAAAGCTGAATTCAGAGTCGTGGCGTTAATGATCGCGTTATCGTCCACGACGCGGCGATTAACGTCGATGAAGAACGACGACTTCCCTTTCTTCAGCGGTCCACTCAAACTGCCGCCGAAATAACGCACCTGAAACGGCACGCGACTCGGTGCAAAAGGATTGCGCGAATTTAAACTCTCGTCGGCGAAGTTATAGAACGTGCTGCCGCGAAGTTTGTCGGCGCCGGGCTTCGTGAAGATCTCGATGTTTCCGAAACCGATCGTGTTGTTCTCAGCGTTGAAAGGATTCTGGTTAACGCGCACCTCGCGAATTGATTCTTTCGGAGGCATGCGACCACCCGTGAAACCGTCGATGAAGATCTGCCCGCCGTTTGGACCAGCAGACGGACCGGCCATCGCCTGCACAGCGGATGCGAGCGCGTCGGGATCGTCCGGCAACACGTCGAGATCCTGACCTTTCAACACGACTGCATCGGCGTTGTTGGCCGGATCGGTGTTCAAGCCCTGTTCTTCAGTGACTGTGATCACCTGCTTTTCGAGTGTGACAAGGAGACGGACGTCGTGAGTCGTGCGTGGTCCAGCGGCAACCGCGACCTCGGTTTTCTCGTACGGCGTGAAGCCCGGCGCGGCTACACGGATCGTGTACTGGCCCGGCGCAACTGAATTGAACGTGTAAGTCCCCTCAGCGTTCGTGACAGCCGTCTTTTGTGTTCCATCAGCAGCAGTGAGTGTGACTGTCGCGCCAACAACGAGCGCACCAAGCTCATCACTCACCTGCCCCCGCAGCGAACCCATCCGCTGCTGCGCCCCAACTTGCAGACTTAAAGCCAACAAACACACAACACTTAGAAATCGAAACATTTCTTCCCTCTTATCTTTGGCTAAGGACCACCGAGGCTCATCGCGCCGAGCGAGACGGCCGTCGCGCGTCGTGTCTGGCTGTTCTGCAACAAAGGTCCGACCCCGCTCACAACCGCAATCGCCGTAACACGCCCAGGGTCCACGCCCTTTGTGCTCGAAATCAGGATTGCATCGCCGGCTTTCAACTCCTTCAGCGCAAACGTCGGAAGCTGATCGAACTTTTCCTGCAAGTCGCCGCCGGGCTTCCCGGGGCTCGACAACGCCGCCACCATCTCAGGCGTGAGCCGTCGCATGGACGAGTCTTTACTCAACACGATCGTCACCAGCTGCTGGCTCTGAAGATCCTTGATCTTGATCTCTTGCTTCTCAGCGTCGATCTCTGTAATCGTTCCACTGATCGTCTGAAACGAACCGGTGACGATCTCTTCCGGTTTGAAGCGTGCACCGTCGGGGGTGCCGAGTGCGCGAAGCTGATCACCAACCTTCAAGTCTGCAAACGTGCCGGCCTTCGCATCATCGAAGCGCACGGAATCAGGCGCATAGCGACGAAACTTTGTATCGGAAGTTGTAGCAACAACGATCGGCTTCGGACCTTCCGCAGTTCGTGCATCAACCGTGATCTCTTTCGTCTCGGCGTTGACGGCGCTGATCGTTCCGGCAATGCCGCGCTTGCTCCACTCGCCGCGATCACGCTCTCGCTTCTCGGCGATGTCACCCTTGCTCATCACGTAAAACTCGAGCGCAGGCATCGTCTTTCGATCCTCAGACATGCGGCCACGTGCAAACACGCTGTCGCCCAACACGAAATCGGTGGGTGCGATCTTGATGAACTTGTCCTTCGTCTTCTCGCCGGGCGGGATACGCATGAACGCAGTCCGGTCACTCAGCGTGACTGTGACCTGACTACCTGCGGCTGTAGTGACGATGACCTGGCGTGTATCTGACTTGAGATCAGAAACAACCCCCATCACGCTCAGCGCGGTGATGGCGGGATCTGTGGGTGGAGTGGTGGTCTGGGCACGAAGAGCGGTGGCGCTTGCAAGCAACGCAAGTGCACACAGCACACGTATGCTGCGAAAACTTCTCATCTCTTTTTCCTGGCTTTATTCGCAACTGACTTCCGCTCAAAATCAGTGGATTGCGACGCTCAATGAAGTAAACACCGCACTATTTGAAGTTTGTGACAGGAAAATTTAGCCACAAAGAAGCACAAAATTTTCAGCCACAAAATGCACAAGAGCACATACGTTGGTATGTCATTTCGTATGTGCTTTTTTGTGCTTCTTTGTGGCTAAATTTTCTTTGTGCCGTTTGTGGCTACTTACCGAAGGAATAGAGCGCGCTGCGGGTGCGGATGTAGATGCGCCCGTCAGCAATGGCCGGTGTGGCGTAGCATTCGTCATCGAGCTCGTTGACCGCCAACACTTCCCATTCACCAGCCGCTTTTAGAACTGAAACCTGCCCACCCTGACCGATCAAAAACACTTTGTCGTCAGCAGCAACCGGCGATGAAAAATACTTATCGATCGCGCCATGCAAACGTCCCTGTTTGATCACGTTTCCAGTCGTGGGATCAAACGAGATGAGAATGCCGCTGTCGTTAATCATGTAGAGCACGTTCTGGTAAAGCAGCGTCGACGGAACTTGCGGCACCGGCTTCGTGTAGCGCCAGCGGATCGCCTTCGCCGTCTGATCGCCCTGCCCGCCCATCTTGATCGCGAGCAAACCATTCTCTGACGCGAGCATCGCGCGAAACACTTCCCAGTCTTTGTCGTTCAGCTTCTCGTCGCGATTCATGTCAAATGCTTCAAACGCAGCGACGAGCAACTTGTCCATCTTCGTCGTGCCGCCAGCACCGGAGATCTCAGCCTTCGTGATCATGTGATCTTTGTCTTTGTCGTACGCGGCGAGACCTTCATCCCACGAGATCGTAGGCACCTGTTGCCCGGGTTGATTCTGCGGGAACCCCCAACCGTTGATGTAGAGATACTCATCATCGTGACTCGCAATCGACTTCATTTCGCAAGCAAGACCGTGAACCCACCAGACTCTCTTGCCATCCGCAACCGAGTAAGCCGAAAGCTGGAACGACTCGGGAATGATGATCTGCTTCGCGCCCTGTTTCGGTTGATACACAATCGGCGTCGAATAGCCGGAGATCACAATCGGTCGCTCGACTTTCCACTTCAGCTTACCGCTGTTTTTATCGACTGCGATCAAGTACGAACTCGGATTGTCCTGATCGACAGGCAGGATCACCTTGTCGTCAACAAGAATGGGCGACGCGCCAAAGCCGTAGAACATGTTGAATGGACCAAGCGCAAGTTTCCAACGCTCTTTGCCGTTTGCGTCGTATGAGAGCATTCCGAAGTCCTGAAAGAAAACGTAAACGTTCGCGCCGTCAGTCACCGGGCTCGGCGACGCTGGACCATTCACGTTCTGCAAACGCCCTTCATTCGCGCGCGGCACTTCGCGTTGCCAGAGGATCTTTCCCGTTTGTCGATCGAGACCGATCACATACAACTTGTCTTTATCGTGCGCGGTGACGAAGATCCGATCGCGCGTCAACACCGGCGATGAATGACCAGCAGGAAGCGGCGTTTTCCAAACGACGTTCTTGTTTGGTCCAAACTCTGCCGGCAAGCCTTTGGTTTCGGAAACGCCCGTGCCGTTTGGTCCACGAAACTGCGACCACTCGTCGGAAGCAGCGAGCGCCAGGGGAGACAATAAGAGAACCACAAAAAGAGAGATGATCTTTAACATTTTGGACTAGCTCCGTCTTGAAGTAAGCAGATAATATGAGCAGCAACAAAAAGGCACAAGACGTAAAAAGGACCCGACGCCTATGAAAACCATTATTCTTTGTTTAGCCCTGATTTCACTCGCCGCCGTGCAGAAGCCGATGATGCAAAAGGACCGGCAGCTGCTTTTCGACTTTCGCGTTGATGATGAGAGGACGCCGGCGAAGATCGCGCCGGCCACCCAGAAAATGGTTTTATCGAAGGTATTTCGTAGATATCTCACTGACACGAATAAGTGTAATTTTCCGGCTGACGCCGGTGAAGATTACTTAGGCGCGGCGCGCAAGGCCGGTCAGATGGTTCCCATGATCGGGGATGTAGAAACGGGAAGTTTCACGGCGCCAGGGCAAACGCAGACACTCTATGTGATTGATGTCGGTGAGTGTAACGCGTCGCATGCTGACAATTTTGGTACTAAGCGCGTCGCGATTTTTTCCGGGCAACAACTTGTCGCGGACCTTGATGCGGACTTCGCGCAAAGTGTTATTAAGAAGACTGATCTGAATAGCGATGGTGTTGATGAGTTGTTGATGACGACGGGCGACATGGCGCAGGGTACGCTTACGGAGATGGCAACGCTCGTTACTTTTCAAAATGGGCGACGGCAGGTGCTTCAGGAGTTTGGGTCGGTAGTTTTGGATTCGTGTGCTTCGGGGTTTCCGAGTAGTCAGTCGGAAGCGTCAGTGATTTACATCTCTGACGTGTCGCCCGGCGCCATGCCCAAGATCACGCAGGAAAACTACAGCTCGCCCTGTCGTAAGACGAAGCGCTGGCGCCTCGTGTCGCGTGGTAAGAAAGAGGAATAATCCTTTCTCTGCGTAACCTCTGCGTTCTCTGTGCCTCTGTGGTTAACATGGTATTTAAACCAGAGGCGCAGAGAACGCAGAGGCTGCGCAGAGATTTCAGATTCGTACCTTGGGAGGAGAAATCAATGTCGGAACTCTTGCAGGAATACACGGCCGTAGTAACCAGCCCTGACGGCGAAACTTACACTGTGCGCAGCTACGGCGAAGAACGTGACGACGGCACGTGGATCGGCTGGCTCGAATTCGAACCTGACGACCCGGAGGAAATAACGCTGACCACCGATCAGGAAACATCACAACCAAATCGGACTGCTGTCGAATACTGGGCCACCGGCCTTGAAGCGGTCTATTTCGAAGGGGCTTTCGAACGCGCGCGAGTGAAATAAGAACGCGGATAAACGCGGATATGGGGACGATCAAAATCAGTTCATGTCTGCTATTGTTCATTGCCTGCGTGGGGCTGAGAATCTCAGCTCAAATTCCACAACAGAACAAACAGATCGTCATCGCCGCCAGCACTGTCCTCGACGGCAGAGGCGGCGTGCTGCATGACACACGCATCGTCATTGAAGGCTCGAAGATCGTTCGCATCGATCCAAACGCCTCGCCAGTGAACTACGATCTACGCGGTCTAACCGTCTTGCCCGGCTGGATTGACAGCCACGTTCACATCACCTGGAGTTTTGGACCAGACGGAAAGAACGCGGGCGCCGGCGGCAGCACGCCGTATGCGACGTACGCAGCCGCTGCTAACGCATGGGCCACCCTCATGGCGGGTTTCACAACCGTGCAGAGTGTCGGCTCACCAAATGATCTGCCATTGCGTGATGCAATCGCAAGAGGCGCGCTGCCTGGTCCACGTATCCTGACTTCCGCTGAGCCACTCTTCGGCCGCGGCGAACAAACCGGCACACCCGATGAGATTCGCGCCTTCGTCAGAAAACAGAAAGACGCCGGCGCCGACTTGATCAAGATCTTCGCTGCGGGCAGCGTCCGGCGTCCGCAGATGTTGCTCTCGCACGAACAACTTAACGCTGCGTGTGACGAAGCAAAGAAGCTCGGCCTGCGCACACTCGTACACGCTTACAAAGATGCTGTTCGCGCGGCTGTGCTAGCAGGCTGCACGCAGATCGAGCACGGACCACTCGCAACTGACGACGATCTGAAGTTGATGGTGCAGAAAGGCGTTTGGCTCGATCCGCAGGCAGGGCTCGTGATGGAGAATTATCTGCTCAACAAAGACAAGTTCTCCGGTACGCCGGGCTATGCGGAAGAAGTGTTTCCAACGATCAAGGAGATGATTCCGGCTTATCACGACTTCTTCAAACAAGCACTTAAGATCCCGGGACTCAAGATCGTTTTTGGATCGGACGCCCTCGCTGGATCGCACGGGCGAAACGCGGAGGAGATGATCGATCGCGTGCGTGACGGAGGCGCAGATCCGATGGCGACGATGGTTTCGGCGAATTCACTTGCCGCTGAGGCGCTCGGGTTGGGCAATCAGATCGGGTCGATCGCGCCTGGATTGGAGGCAGACATTATTGCGATTGACGGAGATCCGTTAAAGGACATCACGGCGGTGCGGCGCGTGGTTTTCGTGATGCGAGGCGGAATTGTTTACAAAGACAAAAAGTGATAAACGCAATTTAATCGTCCCTTTTTGCCCCGTGTGGCGTGCCTATTGCTTGTAACCAAGCGGACACGGAAGGTGTCTTAGATATCAGTCGGGCTCTCTCCAGATTATCGGAAGGGAGCCCGACTAGTTTTTGTGAGAAAGGTGGGCGTAAAACGATGAAGAAAATATTGGGAATAGCTTTGGCGATAGCCACATTAGGTATCGGTGTTTCGGCGGAAGCAAAGGCGAGCGATGTATCGCAGCAAAACAGCACCGTCGCAGCGAGTACCGCTGCTCAGTGGCAGCGTGACCGCTACGGCAGGCGCTACGATCGGCGTTACGAGAATCGCCGGCGCTCAGTGACCCGGTCGCGCCTCGTGCGTTATGGCCGTCGTCTCTACCGCGAAACGTATTTAGTGACGTACTGGGGTAACGGCCGTACGGACACGCGTTTAATTAGCCGCACTCGCGTTGGCTAAGTGCGGATAGAACAAGGAAGGTTGAAAGATGAAAGGAAAATATTTGCGAAAGATTGGCGGTCTTGCTCTCACCGTCCTCATGCTGTTTGGTGTAGCGTTCGTCTCGACAAGCGATGCCCAGGCGCAGAGACGGCGTAGAGTCATCATCGTCCGTCCCTATCCCTATCGCATATATCGTCCGTTTGGATTTAGGAGTTGGGGTTACCCATACGGATATGATCCCTGGGGGTACGATTTCCGGTACAACCATTACGTCTTCGACAACAGTGAAGAAGCTGTGAATCAGGCGTACAAAGATGGCTTCAAGACCGGGAAGGACGATGGCAAGAAAGATAAGAGCTTCGATCCCCAGCGATCTCACTACTTCAAGGAAGCTGGTTTCGGGAACTTTGCTGATGTTTACCGGCCAAACTTCTCTAGAGGTTACCAGGACGGTTACCGCGTCGGGCAAGACGAACGCGCTGCAAAACGTGCTGGTTAATGAGTGAAAAGCAGATAGGTCCTATATGAACATATAGGACCTGTCTTGCTATTTAAGCAGCTTAGCAACGTCCAGCACCTGCTCCGGCGTCGCTCGGATCCAGTAATTCTCCGTTAGATTGATCCACACCGCAGTCTGCGTGGAATCGATCAAAAACTCAGCCGGTCGCGCGATGTCTTCGCCATTGATACCTGCACCTTTGTGTGCCAGATCGTAACGTCGAATCACGTCCGCACTGTGATCGGAAAGGATTGGAAAAGTGTAGCCCTGACTCTGCGCGAGTTTGCGTGAGTCTTCTGATGTATCAGTGCTGATCGCAACCGGACGTATACCTGCTTCGTTGAACTTACTCAAGCTTCTCTCGATACTCCGCAACTCGGAGTTACACGACGGTCACCAGTAACCTCGATAGAACACGAGCAACACACCCTTCGGTGCTTTGCCGTTGATGGGCGTCGTCAGTAGCTCGTTCAGCGAAACTGTCTTTCCTGTCGTATCAGGTAAACTGAATTCGGGTACTCGCTGCCCGACTTGGGGTGCACCCTTCGAAGCCGGCAGCGAACGTCCGCCCACGAAGATCACGAAGACAAACATCGCAATCACCGCAAGACTCAACACGCTGACGATCGAGCTCACGATCTTCGAACGTGTCGGATGTGGCCGGTCAGAAGCAAATCCACGCCGCAACCCCATGAAGAGCAACACTCCGGCAATTACAAACAGCACGAGATTGGCCCACGGAAAGTCGCGCGTAAACGGAAACAATACAAAGATAAAGAAGTAGCTCAGGAACGCCGCCAGCGTTAACAAGAACCCCGTCCACAACGGCCAATTTAGACGTTTGATATTCATGCTTTGATCCAGGGGCGTCGCCCATAGGCGACGAACACGCAGAGTAACAAAACGATGAATGGTGTCACAGCCGGCGCAACGCCTAAAGTCATGACTGTTATAACAACAGCCCCGATCATGATGATCGTGAGTCCGACCGCAGCCCACACTGTCAGGTATCGTTGACGGCGGAACAATCCGGGCAACACCAGTCCGAGTGCACCAAGGAACTCGCAGAGGCCGATAAATTTGAGAAACCACATCGGGGGCATCCACACACCTGGCGGCGGCGGTGGCATCGGAATGATCGGAAAGAGTTTAGTGACACCAGCAAACAGAAATAACAACGCCAGCAATATTTGAATGATCCAGAGTACGATGTTCATGAGTAGTGTCCTTAAGAAGTTGAGATTTTTACTGCGATGGAAGTCCTTTGATCTCGAGCAACGGACGGATCTCGATCGTTCCGACTTTCGCCGGTGGCACACGTTCCGCGATGCTCATTGCTTCATCGAGATCTTTTGCGTCGATAATGTAGTAACCGCCGAGTTGTTCACGCGTCTCGGCGAATGGACCATCAGTTACCAGTCTCTTGCCATTTCGTACACGCAGACTCGTTGCGGTCGAAACCGGATGCAGCGGACCGGACGCAATGTACTTGCCTGACGTGCTCAGATCCTGCGCGAGTTGTGCGGACTCGACGTAGCAGTGCTCTCGCTCCGCGTCATTCAACGCCCCTTCTTCGAGATAAACCAACAGCATGTATTTCATGAAAAGTGTTTGCCTCCCCACTGCTAAATCGAACGGCGAGCCCGTGAATCGACACTCCAGCCCGAATTTTTTTATTATCAAACGTGCTTTCAAACGCCAATTTTGCCGTAGACGCAGTCTATCGATCCGATTGGGGTCGAATTGTTGCAACTCTAATACGTCAGTTTGGCGATTTCGAACTCGCCGAAGACGCCGCACAGGAAGCCTTCACCGCGGCTGTCGACCAGTGGCGCACTGAAGGCATTCCCGATTCTCCGCGCGCCTGGATCATCCAGACCGCAAAACACAAGGCCATCGATCGTCTGCGGCGTCAAACACGTCTACAGGAAAAACTCGAAGCCGATCCGGATTTCATGTCCGAGCCGATCGTTGAAGGACCAAATCTCAACTTCGACGAGATTCCCGACGATCGTCTGCGCCTGATCTTTACCTGTTGTCACCCGGCATTGTCACTCGAAGCTCAGGTCGGACTCACGCTGCGCACTTTAGGCGGTCTTCAAACCGATGAAATCGCGCGCGCGTTTTTAGTTCCAACAGCGACGATGGCCCAACGTCTCGTTCGCGCAAAACGAAAAATCCGCGACGCCGGAATTCCCTTCAGTGTGCCTGACACAACCGAGATGCCTGCGCGTCTCGATGGGGTATTGACCGCAATCTATCTCATCTTCACTGAAGGCTACGCGCCGACTCGCGGCGAGCCACTCGTTCGCGCCGATCTTTGCGCCGAAGCGATCCGGCTCGGGCGTCTTTTGCGAACGCTGCTCGAACCAAAGCCTCCGGCTGAAGCGACCGCTCTCGTAGCGTTGATGTTGTTGCACGATTCACGACGCGAGGCTCGACTGGATGAAGATAATAATCTCGTTGTGCTCGAAGAGCAGGATCGCACGTTATGGAATAGACCACAAATCGACGAAGCGCTGGTCCTGATTGAAGAAGCGCTGCGTGGTGAGCCTGGTCCATTCGCACTCGAGGCGGCAATCGCTGCCGAGCACTGCAAAGCTGCGCGACCGGAAGACACGAACTGGTCGCAGATCGTTAAGCTTTACGATCTGCTTTCCGAAGTAATGCCGTCTCCGATCGTTTCGTTGAATCGCGCGGTCGCAGTCGCGATGGCCCAGGGTCCGCAACCAGCGCTCGAATTAATCGATGAGCTCGCCGCGTCCGGCGAGCTCGACGATTATCACCTACTGCACGCCGCTCGGGCCGACATGCTGCGTCGACTAGGCGACAACGAAGCAGCGGCTGAGAGCTACGAAGCCGCTCTCAAGCTCGCGACGAACGACAGCGAGCGTCGCTTCCTCGAACGCCGCCTCCGCGAAATGCGTTCTTTGCCACAATGATTTTTTTCGCCACAATAAAGCACAAAAACACAAAAGGTTAAATCAGGAAGGCAATCTGCTTAAAAATCTTTTGTGATTTTTTGTGCCTCGTGTGGCCAAATTCTCTTCGTGGCTATGCGCCGGCGCCCTGCCCGTGCATGGCGGCGAGGCGTTTCTCGATCTCTTCCGGTGTGACGTCTTCCTTGTGTGTGGCGATGGTCCAAACGTGGCCAAACGGATCCGTTAACGTCCCGGAGCGGTCCCCGTAAAACTGATCCTGCAATGGCTTCATCTCAGTGCCACCAGCGGCGATCGCCTGCGGGAAGGTCGTGTCAACGTCGTCAACGTAGATCATCAAGCTCACCGGCGTGCCACCGAAATCTTTCACTCCCTTGAACTGTTCACTCGCATCGGCCAGCATAAAAGGCGAATCGCCGATCTTCATCTCCGCGTGACCGATCTTGTCCCCGTGCGGCATCCGAAACAACTCGACCGCGCCAAACGCTTTCTTGTAATACTCCATCGCCTCAGCCGCACCATTGATGACCAGGTAAGGCGTTAACGAATGATATCCCTCCGGAATCGGTTTTACGTCTGCCATAACTTCGTCCCCTTTCGTGTTTGAGTGGATTACTTCAGAAGATTTTTCTTGTCGAGAAATGCGATTACAGCATCATTGAACTGCTTTGGTTTATCGATCATCAGGAAGTGGCCCACACCTTCCCACATTTGAAACTCCAGATCAGGCGCGAGGCCACGAAGAAACTGTTCTGTATCAGCCGGCCAAAACGGCGACTTCGCAAGAATGGCAAAGACAGGCACCTTGATCTTGTCAGTGGTGTAGAGAGTTTCGTCGCCCATACTCTCCATCGCACTGACCACCACGTACTGCGGTGTGTTTGCGAAAGACGTGTTGAGACGCTCTACCTCGGCGGCGGGAAGTTTTCCCGCCATTTGCGTAAACATCTGCTTACCGGCTTCTTTGTATCCCGGTGAGCGAAACATCGTCAGAAATCCGTCTCGCATTTCCTTCGTGCCGAATAGTCGCAGGCCGCCATCAACGATAACGATCGCGAGCGTCTTCTGTGGATACTTGCGATAGAACTGTCGCGCGACCGGCGTGCCCATGCTGTGACCAACAAGCACTGCACGTTCAACTTTCGCGTCGCGCATCACGGCGTCGACTGCGTTCGCGAACAGATCCATCGTGTAAGCGATCTGTGGCTTGTCGCTTTGACCGTGACCCGGCAGATCGAGAGCGATCACCCGGTTGCGCTTTGCGAACTCTGGAATTTGATCGCGCCAGTTCTCGAGATTGCAGGTCCAGCCGTGAATGAGGATTAACGCATTCTGGCCTTTGCCGTAGCTCTTGTAATGAATGCGAGCGCCGTCGAGTTTAGCGAATTGAGAGTCACCGTCGGCAGCGATTGCTGTAGTTGATGCGAACAGAAACGCGATCAATATGAAGAAGACAGAGGAGTATTTCTTGTTCATCTTGAAAATCCTGTAATCCTGTAAGAGGTTTAGTAACGATTCTTGACGACCATCAACGTCATATCATCCGTGAGCGGTCTGGGCGCCGCGAAGTCCTGCACCGCGCCCAGCACTGAAAACAAAACCGCCTCCGCCGAGCCACCCTGCGCCCGGCGCAATTCAGTCTGGAGCCGCATATTGCCAAACTCCTGTTCCGCTTCGTTGAATGACTCAAGGATACCATCAGAACACGCCAACAGCAGATCGCCGCCGCGCAGCTTCACACTCCCGCGCTCAAAGACAGCTTCGGAAACAGCGCCGAGCACTGGTCCACCATCGGAAAGCAACTCGAGTTGCCCATTTCTCCGCAACAGCAAAGATGGCGGATGCCCTGCACTCGTGTAATCAAGCTGTCCTGACTTCGACAACCGCGCGACAAACAACGTGCTCAGCGGTTCAACTGCCGCTAACCGCGCGATGTCGCGATTTATTCCGGCAACGATCACTTCCGGATCAGTGCTCGCGGACGTGTGTGTTCGCAACAAACCGATCAAGTGCGTAACCCACATTCCCGCAGCGAGTCCTTTGCCACCGATGTCACCAAGCGCCAGCACTAAACCATCGCGCGTCTCTTCAACACTGACGAAATCGCCGGGCAAGTGACGCACTGCAAAGATCTCAGTCGCAACATCAAACGCACCGTGTCGCAGCAAACTCGGCGCACACAAACGACGATGGACCTGCGCCGCTTCGAAGATCGCAGTGTTCAGCTCCGCGTAATCTCGCTGCAACGTCTCGAGCCTCTGTTGCAGATCGACAACCGGAGACACAACTGTAGTAGGGGAAGAAGTGCTGACCTCGATTGCTGGGAGAGTCATTTCAAGACCTCATCCGACAAACTTATAACCACTACCATGAACGGTAAGTATGAAACGCGGTTCTTCGGGATTTGGTTCGAGCTTTTGTCTTAGATGCACGATGTGCGTATCGACTGTCCGAGTGGTTGGATAATTCTCATATCCCCAAACGGCGTCGAGCAGTCGATCGCGACTCAATGTTTCGACCGGATGCGCGATGAAGTAAGCGAGCAGGGCAAACTCTTTCGCCGAAAGATCGACGATGTTTCCATTACGCCGTACTTCGTTGCTGCGAATGTTCACTTCGATGTCGCTGAATTTATAGACCTCGGGCGTAGGCGTTGGTGAGGCAACACGCCGCAGCACGGCTTTCACACGCGCCATCAGCTCACGCACTGAAAATGGCTTCGTGACATAATCGTCTGCGCCCAATTCGAGACCGACCACTTTATCGATCTCCTGCCCACGCGCGGTCAGCATGATGATCGGCACTGACGGACGTTTCGCTTTCAACTGTTTGCAAACGTCGAGTCCGCTCATGCGCGGCATCATCACGTCGAGCACAACGAGGTCGGGATTGTCAGACAGTGCTTTATCGAGGCCAGTAACGCCATCTTCCGCGCTGATCACTTCGTAACCTTCATACTCGAAGTTATCGCGCAGCCCCGCCACCATCGCCGGTTCATCTTCAACGATCAATATCTTGCTTTTCATAAATGCCTCAAAGAATTTTTAGCCACAAAAGGCACAAAAACACAAAATGATTTCTTCTTAAGAAGCCTGAATGTATTTGAGCGCCTACCTCGTTCATTCTTTTTGTGCCTTTTGTGGTCCATTTTGTGCTTTTTGTGATCATATCGACGGGTTGGCGAGCGGTAACGAGAGGGTGAACTTGCTGCCGCGACCGGGCGTGCTCTCGACTTCAACATCGCCACCATGCGCGCGCGTTATGTGACGCACGAGCGACAACCCGAGTCCACTACCCTTCGTGTTGTGCACGAGCGGATCGCATGTTCGATAAAACTTATCAAAAATCCGCGACTGCTCGTTTCGATCGATTCCAATACCACGATCGCTCACCTCGAGTTTGAGCACACTCTGCTCGCGATAAAGCCTGACACCCAGAAATTTTTCGTTGTCGGAATATTTCAGTGCATTGTTGACCAGATTGACAAGCGCGCGTGCAATCGCTTCGCGATCGACTTTCAACGGCGGAATGCCGGGATCGATCTGCTCCTCAAGCGCGAACCCCTGCTGCTCGATCTGATATCGATACGAGTCGAGCGTATTGCGCACGAGCTCTGCGATGTCAGTCTCCCTGAAGTCGTACTCTTTCGCGCCCGCTTCAATGCGCGAGAAATCGAGAATGTTATTGATCAACGCACTGAGCCGCTCGCTCTCTTTGCGAATGATGCTGTAATACTCGTTCTTCTTTTCCTGCGTCGTGATACGACCGAGCTCGAGTGTTTCCGCGTAGAGTCGAATCAGCGCGAGGGGCGTTCGCAACTCGTGCGACACGTTGGAAACAAAGTCAGACTTCAAACGCGCGAGGGCGACTTGCTTGTTGACGCTGCGATACGTCAATACGAGCCCGCCAATCATCAAGACTGACAACACACCAAGGATCAAAAAACTCTGCCACACCCAGCGACGGCTGATCGCTTCCGCCGTCGTGCCCTGAAACTTGATGCCGAGCGCGAGACCACGAAATGGGTCGTCGAGCTTGTAGGAGATCTCCGGTTTGCCGCTGCCCCAACCGGCTGACACCGCGAGCGGCCGATCTGGTTCTGCTTTGAAAGTGTCAGCCGGATAGACCATGATCGCGAGCTTCTGATCGGGATGCTCAATCGCCTCACGCGGCATCAACTCGTGAAACTCCTGCGCGTACATTTGTTCCGGATCGCTGACGAAGCCCGGCGACGTCATCTCTTCAAGCAGCTCTGGAAAAAATTTGTTCTTCAAGAAATCCGGATCAAAGCTCACGCCCCCCAGCACGGGCCGATCGCGACCGATTTGGGGGAAACTAAAGATCGCTGTCGTTGAATAACCAAGATGTCCTGACCTTTCAGACTCACTCGCCATCCACATAATCGGCTTGGGTTTTCGGCGCAACACATCGCACAGGTACGCTCCTTCGAGACCGAACCAGGCACTGTACATCTTCGCCGACTCACCAGCTTCTTTCTCAGACATAACCGCCCGCTGCGGTTCGACCACAGTCCCGGTCTTGGCATCGTAAAGAAAGACATGTGCGAAGCCGGGATTGTCCGCGACGATCAGATCCAGCTTTCTTCGTTTCTCATCGTCTGAATCATCTACAGACGGAAACGCATCGCGCGCTTTTTCCGTCATCGTATAAGCTTTGCCGGCCATCTTCTTCGCAGAGATCGTCAGCAGGTACTGGAAGTCGCGATGAATCAACGCCTCGACCTTTTTGTCGCGCTGGATCGATTTGACGTGGTGAAAGTTGACGACGATAAGGGCAAATGCAGGCAACACAACGGCAAGACCAAGCGTGAGCACCAGCCGGAACCGAGCATTGCTTTCTCTTTTGGACTTCATTGCGGGCCAGAGGATACGCCCGGTGCGGGCCGGGCTGTGTCAAGCGCAAGTAAAAAGTTGTTAAGAGTTGTGAAATCCGCGGAAATCCGCGGAAATCCGCGGAAATCCGCGTTTATCCGCGGCTTATTTGACAAACTCGGTTATAGTAACGCGCGTCCCGGAGATTGACTATGGAATCCACTGTGAAACATTTGACGATGCAGGAGCTCGAAGCTTCGCTGGAACACCTGCGCGAGGCGCCGAAGGATGAAGGTGTGTTGCAGTTGATCGTGTGCCGTCCTGATGTGGACCAGCGAACGATTTTGAGTGAAGCCGAGCTCGATCCGCGTAAAGGATTGATCGGCGATAACTGGATCGTACGCCCGAGTTCAAAGACACCGGACGGATCGCCGCATCCCGAGATGCAGATCAACATCATGAACTCACGCGTCACGGCGCTCGTGGCCCAGGACAAAGAGCGCTGGCAACTCGCCGGTGATCAGCTCTACATCGACATGGATTTGAGCAAACAAAATCTCCCTGCCGGCGCGCGTATACAGGTCGGTTCGGCAGTGCTCGAAGTGAGCCCGTGGCCACACACGGGTTGCCACAAGTTCGTCGCGCGATTTGGTGCTGAGGCGATGAAGTTTGTGAATTCAGCAGTCGGACGTGAGCTCTGTCTGCGGGGCATTAACGCGAAGGTGATCCAGGCTGGTGTCGTGAAAGTGGGCCAGGTCGCCAAAAAGATCTAAGCCGCAAGAGGCACAAAAAGCACAAAATGTTTTTTTGAAGGAGGTATCTCTTAAAGAGGACCGCAGCCTTCCTGTTTAAAAGTTTTGTGCTTTGTGTGCCTCTTGTGGCTTAGCTAAGCGGCCCTTTGCCGCGAATGTCTCCCTTCTGCAAACTCCTCGATCATCTTCTTATTGAAGGCGGGTATATCGGCAGGCTTCCGACTGGTTATTAAGCCGTTATCAACCACTACGTCTCGATCGACCCAATGCGCACCTGCATTAATTAGATCTGTTTTCAACGAAGGCCACGAAGTAATAGTCCTGCCTTTGATAATTTCCGCATCAATAAGCGTCCACGGCGCGTGACAAATCGCAGCGACCGGCTTGCCCGTGGCGAAGAAGCCGTCAACAAACTCGACCGCTCTCATCATTGTTCTCAACTGATCCGGATTCCGCACACCGCCCGGAAGTAATAACGCGTCGTAATCATCAGACCGCGCCCGGCTCAAGGGCATATCAACTGGAAATGAATCAGCTTTCTCGTCGTGGTTCCAACCCTGCACTTCGTTATCGGCAGGCGAAACAATCTCGGTGATAGCTCCAGCCTCTTCCAAAGCTCTCTTCGGCTCCGTTAGCTCTACCTGCTCAAAGCCGTCGGCAACCAGAATGGCCACCTTCTTCCCCTTCAGCTTCTTCTCCATGAGGCATCCTCCTTGTTCAACAAAACTGCCGTGAGCTATTGGCTGGTTAATGGAGTGCGGTAGACCTGGCTGGCTTTGGTCGGCGGTCCGAAGCGTTGGGCAAGTCTACCGCACTCCAACGTGCCCTGCTCTATCTGGCATTTGGTACTTAGGCAATAGAGGGGCCGCCAGACGCGATTCTAAAATTGTTAATGTATTTGAACGTACAGAGGATGTGAGAGTAAAAAAATATACAAGAAACGTAGGAAAGTCCGACAGCACTGTTCGAACTCGCTACTCAGTAAATCTACGTAAATCGATAGTTTATACGGCCTTCTTCTTCCAGCGACCCAGGCGAAACACAGCTGCACTGACGACCGCGAGCGTCGAAAACGCCACCATCATCGCTACAAACACGCCGCGCGGTCCCATGGCCGCCTTAACACTCAGCACGTAAGCCAGCGGGATCTCCCAGAGCCAGAACACGAAGAGGTTGATAATCGTCGGTGTCCACGTGTCGCCGGCGCCGTTGAACGACTGGCCGAGCACCATGCCGTACGCATAGAACAAGAAGCCATACGCCACGATTCGCAGACAATCAACACCGTAATGCGCAACGTTCGGATCGTCTGTGTAGAACCAGATGATCTGCGGAGCAAAGAAGATGAAGAGCAGGCCTATAACGCCGAGGAAGATCATGTTATAGAAGCCGGCCTTCCAAACCGCGCGCTCGGCGCGTTCCGGATTCCCCGCTCCCAGCGCCTGACCCACCATCGTCGCAGCGGCGTTCGCCATTCCCCACGAAGGCAAGAGCGCAAACAAGATCACGCGAATTCCGAACGTGTAGCCCGCCACAGCGTTGCTACCGAAACTCGAAATAATACGCACCAGGCCGATCCAGCTCGCCATGCCGATGAAGACCTGGAATGTTCCAGTCGCTGACAGACGAATCAAACGACCGATAACCGAGGGCTCGATACGAAGATGATGGCGCTGGATTTCGAATCGTCCACCGGACCGAAAGAGCTTGATGAGTGCGAAGATTGCGCCAACACCTCTGCCGATCGACGTTGCGATCGCAGCGCCGACGATGCCGAGCTTCGGAAAAGGTCCGAGTCCGAAGATCAAACAGGGACCGAGGAGAATGTTGATCCAGTTCGCAAGCCACAACGTGCGCATCGCGATCGCGGCGTCGCCCGCGCCACGAAAGATCGCGTTGATCATGAAGAGCATCACGACGCTGATGTTGCAGGCGAGCATCACTCGCGTGAACGCTGAGCCGTGTTCGATCACCCACGGCGAGCCGCCCATGAGTGCGAGGAGTTTTGGAGCGAGCGGCGCACCGATTGCGCCAATGACTATCGACACGATGACAGCGAGCGCAATCGCCTGGACTGCCGCGCGTGCAGCGCCATCGGGATTCTTTTCACCGATGCGACGCGCGATCATCGCCATCGCGCCGATGCTCAAACCGATGGCGAGCGCGTAAACCAGTGTCATCAAAGATTCGGTGAGACCGACAGTTGCGGCAGCGTCTGTTCCGAGATGTGAGACCCAGAAGATGTCGACCACGGCGAAAACACTCTCCATGATCATCTCGAGGACCATCGGAATGGCGAGTAGCAGGATCGCCCGGCCGATCGGACCGCGCGTGTAGTCTCGGTGCGAGCCGCGGATCGACTCCTTCACTGCAGACCAGAGGCTTTGCGATTCTTCCTGTGGGAGGGTAGCTGTATTTTCCATGAGGGCCACTACAAGCTAGCGACCAAAATCATCCTGCAGTCGCTCAATATCGTCTTCACCGAGGTAAGTTCCTCGCTGGACTTCGATAAATACTAAATTTTCATCCTCCGGGTTCTCGATGCGATGTGCGGCGCCGATCGGGATGTCGATCGCTTCGCCCGCTCGAACGATGATCTCCTCGTCGTTGAGTGTCACTTTCGCCGTGCCTTCAACTACGAACCAGTGCTCAGCGCGTTGTGAGTGTTTCTGGTAGCTCAGTCTCTTATGAGGCAAAACCTCGATCCGTTTCACTTTGAAACCGCGATCTTCTTCGAGCACCGTGTAGGTTCCCCACGGGCGGCGATCAAACTCCCGCATACAACGTTCCTCCTTGAATTCGAATGGTGGAATATAACAGAACCGGGCGCGGTAGCACGGGGTCAAGTCTTCCAACGAACATTGATGGAAAAGTTTGACCCGGCGCTACCGCGCTCGGTTCTGTTTGTGTATGGAGTTAGGAGTTTGCTTTCAACGTCATGTAGATCACGGCGTTGCGTCGCTTAACCAGCACTAGTGCCGGCCTCGCGCCTGACTGCTGCATCGCCGCCGTAAACTGCGCAACAGTCTTTACCGGCTGACGATTCACCTCCTGGATCAAATCGCCCTGCCGGATTCCGGCGCTGGCGGCACTGCCAGCCGGATCTACTCTGCTGACCATCAATCCCTGATCGTCCGCGTCAAGCCCGTAGCGCTGAGCCATTCCCGGAATGAACGGTGTCAGCGCCATTCCATATTTGTCAGTTCCGGTAGGACCAGTGCTGCTGGACTCTTCCTCGCTCTCGGGTCGCTCCTGGTTGGGCAATTCCGCGAGTGGTACCTGGAAGCTTTGTTCACGTCCGTTTCGTCGTGCGGTCACTTCAACAGTCGATCCCGGTCCCAGGCTCGCGACGAGATTTCGCAAGGTGTTGTTGTCGATAACCGGTTGTTTATTGATCGCCGTGATCACATCGCCACGCTGGATGCCGGCTCGTTCAGCCGGACCACCGCTCTGAACCGAGGTGACAATCGCGCCCCGGGCAGCCGGCAAACTCAAGCTCGACGCGAGATCCGCGGTGACTGACTGAATCGTCACGCCCAGCATTCCGCGACGCACTCTTCCAGTCTTCATCAACTGCTCCATGACGGTGCGCGCCATGTTCGACGGAATCGCGAACCCGATGCCGATGCTGCCGCCGGACGGCGATAGGATCTGCGAGTTGATACCGATCAGTTCACCGTTTGTGTTGACGAGAGCGCCGCCGGAATTGCCTCGGTTGATTGCGGCGTCGGTCTGAAGGAAGTCTTCGAAACTGCCGTCGCTCAGGCCAGTCGAGCGACTCTTCGCGCTGACGATACCGGAAGTCACCGTCTGGCCAATGCCGAGCGGGTTGCCGACTGCCAGGACGAAGTCGCCGACGCGAACCTTGTCCGAGTCACCTAGCTGAAGTGTCGGTAAGTCACGCGCGTCGATCTTCAGCACGGCGAGGTCGCTTGGCGGATCGGAGCCGACCAGCCTGGCCGTGAAGGTGCGGTTGTCAGTTAGTTCAACTTTGATCTCCAGTGCGCCATCGACGACGTGGTGGTTAGTCAGAATGTAACCTTCCGAGTTGACGATGACTCCGGAGCCGACGCCCTGGACGCGCTGTGGCGCCTGTTGCTGGGGCATGCGGTCGCCGAAAAAGTCGCGTAACGACGGGTCGTCCATGAAGGGAAACTGCTGTGCAGCTCGGGCTCGCTCCGTCGACCTGATGGTCACAACGGCGGGCGAGACCCGGTTCACGAGGTCTGCGTACGAAGCCTGTAGGCTCTGTGCGCTAGCCGATGCAAACGAAAAAACCACGAGAAGCAGGCTTGGAATGATGCTTCGTCGCAAAATTGTTCCTTTATGAATAGTCTTGTCTTTCATTGAAAATCTCCACTGGTGAATGCAATAAGTACGGACTTATGATTCAAACGAGCTTCGTTCCGTTTACCGACACGATCCGGGGCTGGCTTTATGGTATACTCCGCGCTTTCAAAACCCGTAAAACCCGTTGTTCAAAGGTGTTCGCCGCAAGTTAGTAATTCTGATCTGTTCGCCCGACGGTTATATTCCAACGAAAAATACATTTTATTTGAGGTGTAGCTCTGGTGCATGGGATAGAGACCAACGGCCACGAGGACAATTCCGTTCTGATCGTTAACGACGAGCCCGATCAACTCATCCTGATGGGCGGTCTTTTGCGAAAGGCGGGTTACTCTGTTTTAACCGCTGACGACGGAGTCGAGGGCTTAACACTCGCCAGACGCGAGCGACCCGACCTCGTCATTAGCGACGTTTCAATGCCGCGGATGAATGGTCTCGAATTTTGTCGCGAGATCCGCGCTGACTCAGAGCTCAGCACTGTCCCCATTCTGCTGATCACTGCGCATCAGAAAGACACCGAAAGCGCCGTCGCGGGCATGAAAGCAGGCGCCGACGACTACCTCGAGATTCCTTTCGACGCGCCCCGTCTGATCGCAAAAGTATCGCGACTGCTGGAACGCTCGCGTGTGGAAGCGAGTTATCGCGACCTCGTCGAACAGGCCAGCGACATGATCTTCACACAGGATCTGTCGGGTCGTGTGACCAGCATGAACCTCGCGGGACAAAAGTTTCTCGGTCGCAAAGCGGAAGAGATAATCGGTAACTCCTTCTTCAACGTGTTCGGGATCATTCCCGAAAGCAACGGGTTCGCCGCCACTCTCGGGCACCCGCAGGAAGCACACGAGTTTCGCCACCAGTTTGTGGCCCGCTCTGCGACCGGCGAGGATCGCTGGCTCGATCTGATCGTCTCACCAATCAAAGACAAGCTTGACATAACCGTCGGTTTCCGTGGGCTCGCCCGCGACGTCACTGAGCGAAAACGCTTCGAAGAAGCGCTGCGCGACTCCGAAGAACGCTACCGGCTTCTTTTCGAATCGACGCCGCAGCCAATCTGGGTGTACAACGAAGAAACACTCCACTTTCTCGCCGTCAACGAAGCTGCCACTCGCACCTACGGCTACACGCGCGAGGAGTTTCTCTCAACGATAACCATCGACGACATCCGGGCGCACGAAGACATTCCCACCCTGATGATCAAAAACGATCCGAACGACCTCGTGATCTCCAGTCCGTGGCGTCACAGAACGAGTGACGGAAAAACTATCTACGTCGAAGTAAGCTCGCACCCGGTCGTTTTTGACGGCAAGAACAGCAAGCTCGTGATCGTCAACGACGTCACCGAACGAAAACTTCTCGACGAGAAACAGCAACGACTGCACGCGTCGCTCCAGCAGTCGGCGATGGAATGGCGCCAGACTTTCAATGCTATCGATTTTCCGGTTTTGATCATCGATCTTGCTGGAGATATCAAACGCTCAAACCAGGCCGCCGAGCAGATCGTCGGCATCGAAGCGGAACAAATACTCGGCAAAAAGGTAGGCGAGCTCGGCGAAAACGAGCCGTGGAAAAAAGCGGAGGAGATGCTCGAGACCCTGCGTGAGTATCCCGCTCCTAAAACTGAAGAAATCAAAGACGAGGCCACCGGGAAAACGTGGGCCATCACGCTTTACCACATCAACGAATTCGGCTCCTTTGGTGAGCGCGCGATCCTGATTGCGCAGGACACTACGAAGAGGGCCGAGCTCGAAGCGTCACTGCGTCAAAGCGAGATGATGTCGCTGCTGGGTTCGCTCGTGGCCGGTGTTGCGCACGAAGTCAGAAACCCGCTGTTCGGAATTTCATCGATACTCGACGCGTTTGAGACGCGCTTCAGCGACCGCACCGAATACCTGCGATATACAAATGTCTTGCGCGACGAGATCGGACGCCTCACCATTCTGATGGAAGAACTGCTAGAGTACGGCAAGCCGTTCCGAGGTGAGTTGTATCTTGTCTCGATGGAAGAGATGATCGCGCGGTCGATACGCGCCTGCATGCCGGCTGCAGAAGTGGCCCACGTCAATCTCCACAACGACGTTGAAGAGTCGCTGCCGAAGATCAGGATTGACCGTCGCAGGCTTTCGAAAGTATTTGTAAACCTGATCGAAAACGCGATCCAACATTCACCGCAACAGAGTTCGGTCACCATCGAAGCACGAAGAATCAACGACGGAAATAACGAGTGGGTCCAGTGTGCCATCAAGGATTCGGGCAACGGGATTCCGGATGACGATCTGACAAAGATCTTCGAACCGTTTTTCTCAAAGCGACGCGGCGGCACCGGACTCGGTTTAGCGATTGCCCAACGAATCATGCAGGAACACGGCGGAAAATTGATTGCGGGCAATAATCCTGAAGGCGGAGCCTGTATGATAGCGAGGTTTCCAATACCCTCCGAGGGAGACTCTTAATGTCCAGGAACAAGGTGTTGGTGGTCGACGATGAGTCGGGTGTGAGATTTGGTATCCGTGATTTCCTCGAACAGCACGGATACGAAATCGAAGAGGCGGAGAGCTGCCAGGATGCGCAGCATCTGTTTCGCCTTTCCCGGCCTGACATCGTCATCGCTGACTACATGCTCCCGGACGGCACGGCGCTCGATCTTCTCCCTCGACTTCGCGAAATCGACGCTGGCATTCCACTACTTGTATTGACCGCACACGGCTCTATCGATCTTGCAGTCAGGGCGATCAAAGAGGGCGCAGAACAGTTTCTGACCAAACCTCTTGAATTGCCAACGCTCCTCGTCATCTTGCAACGACTACTTCAAAAACAACGCAACTATCACAAACAGCTCGCCAGCAAGTCGCGACAGTCACGCCAGGCGATCGATCCATTCATTGGCACGAGTGCCGCGATCCGTGCGCTCAGAGATCAGGCACGCAGGATCCTCTCGACCGAAAGCCCGGTGCTGATCCTTGGTGAAACCGGTACGGGTAAAGGCGTCCTGGCGCGCTGGCTACACGAGAACAGCCCGAGAGCCGACGAAGCGTTTGTCGATCTCAACTGTGCTGGTCTAACCAGAGAGCTTCTCGAAACGGAACTGTTTGGCCACGAGAAGGGCGCGTTTACGAGCGCCACTGCGTCGAAACAAGGACTGTTTGAAGTGGCCCATCGCGGCTCGATTTTCCTCGACGAGGTCGGCGACGTGGACCTTCAGATTCAACCCAAGCTGCTGAAAGTTCTGGAAGAGAAACGCTTCAGACGATTAGGCGATGTTCGCGACCGGCAAGTCGACGTACGACTGATTGGGGCCACTCACCAGGACATCGGACAGCTCGTGCGTGAGAGGCGGTTTCGCGACGATCTTTATTTTCGCATCAGCACGATTCCGTTGTCGTTCCCGTCTCTGCGCGAAAGAATCGAAGACATTCCGACGTTGGCCCAATATCTTTTGAATAAGATTGCGGCCGATCTGGGACGTGGCGAGCTGAGGTTGGACCAGGGTTGTATTCAAGCTCTGCAGGCTTACTCGTGGCCTGGAAATATAAGAGAGCTACGCAACGTTATCGAACGCGCGGTCCTATTGAGTGACCAAAAACATATCACACTAAATGATCTTCACTTCGACGGCCACACACAGATTGGCGCAACTTTTCTAGACACGAACCTCACGCTGCTCGAACTCGAAAAGCAGCACATCGAGCGTGTGCTACAGGAGGAACGCGGCCGCGTAGAGAAGGCCGCGAGGCGGCTGGGCATCCCGCGAAGCTCGCTTTACCAGAAGATCAAGAAGCACCAGATCTCGATGTCCAAAGTCTAGACTTCAGTCTGAATACTGGACAGCCCCTTGGACCAGCCTCACCAAACCTTGGAAATACGCTGCCTTTCCACATATATAACATTCACAGGCACTTGGCCTATGTTTTGCAAGGCTCCGGGCACGTGCCAATGTGTCGTTACCCCTCTCGACCCGACCGGGAGGCTCGTCTGGCTGGTAAAGTTTGAGCGTCGCACTTGCCCCGCACCGCTCGTCTATACACGCCTCAAACATCGGTCTAATCCAGTTCTGCGGACTGGATCTCAAGGAATTGTTTACGCCAAGGAGACGTAAAATGCCCAGGTTTTCGAACCTCAAAAACTCACTGCTTGCCCTTGCGGTCTTCGGGATTGTTGCTATAGCCCACGGAACTGCGAAGGCTGGTCCGATCTCAGTATGCACTGGGGCCGGATGCAGTACGACTAACGTTACTGGAACTATTGTCGCCGGCAATGGGACAGTAACCATCACCCTTAACAACAACCTGACTAACGCTCAAGTTATCAGCGTTATTCAAAACGTCAGCGGCGTTTACTTCCAGGTGAGCGGCTACAACGGCGGCGCCGTTTCGCTTTCCGCGAGTAACAGCACGCAGTCGACCAATATCGATGGCAGTGGAAACGCCACCCCCGCCGGTGCAGTTAATCCAACCGGATGGGCTGCTGGTCACAGCGGTTCGACGATTACGGCCTGTGTGATCTGCGCGTTCGGTGTTGTTTCGCCTGCTGGCCCGGACCAAACACTCATCGGTGGTTCAGGAAGTGGCGCATATGCAAACGCCAATGGCAGCATCGCCGGAAACGACCCACACAATCCGTTTTTGGCTGGCACCCTGACTCTTACTCTCGTCGTTCCGGGAGTAACCGTTAACTCAACATTTAGCAATGTTGTAATCCAGTTCGGCACTGAAGCCACCCCGCCACAGATCCAGGAAGTACCAGAGCCAGCGAGCATGCTGCTTCTGGGAAGCGGACTGGTTGGCGTCGCGGCCGGTTTCCGCCGTCGCTTTGCGAAGAAGTAGATTTTCACGGGGCCATCGCGAAAGCATGGCCCGTATTGCCCAGTAAGCCAGTGCCTGAAAATGTACGTACGTTTCTCGGTAGTTTTTCCGAGTGTTCGGGCTGAAGTCCTTAGAGCTTGCAGTTGCCCCGCATCGCTCTCCTGATTTCAAGCCGCCCACAAGCAATGTAGAGAACTCCTGCGCGCAGGAGCTAATAACAAGGAGTGGTTCAATGTCCCAAATCAAGTCCTTAAAAGGGCTAATACTTTCGTTGGCGGTACTAGCGATCGTCAGCGTAGCAGCAGACACGGCCAAGGCCGATATTGTTGTCATCACCGGTGTCAACAATCAAGGCACTGATAATGTTCTGCTGAATCCCGCAACAAACGTACTCACCGTGACGGGTACGGTTGGTCCAGACAATCTCGTGGTCAACTTTACCTCTTCGAGCGGTAGCGGATTGCTAAATGCGAATCCGTCCGGCCAGGCGACCGTAAGTGGCGGCACCGGAAACACCGCGCTGACCCAACTGACATTCGGTTTGGCTAATAACGATACCTTCACACGTGCAGTTTTCAACATAAACGCAGCCACGTCTGGTTCCGTGTTGATCCACGTAGAAGGTGTCAACATCAACGGTGGTTTCTTTGAAGATGATTTCACCGTCGACGCCAACGGTCAAAACTTTTTCACGGTGACGGCCATTAACGGGCAACTGATTACATCAATCAGTCTAACGGCAATCAATGGCGCAGTATTCGAAGACGTGAGACAGGTTCGGCTGGGCGGCGGCGATATCGCCGAAGTTCCAGAGCCGGCAAGCATGGTCCTGTTAGGCACAGGTCTCATCGGAGCTGCGGCTGGTTTCCGTCGTCGCTTTGCGAAGAAGTAACGGAAGCACTGAAGAGAGTTTGTAACAGTAGACATGTTGGCGCCGTCGCGCTTGCCCCGCGACTGTGACTACATCGGCCATTAACCGGGTGCTATTTGCCTACCGATTAACGTTCCCTCTCTAGGGTAGGTGCGGGCGTACGTCGAGGCGAAACAATAGGGGAGCGCAAACCATGACAGGTGTTTTTAAAGCAACCATCATGAGTGCATTGCTTCTGGGAATTGTGTCTCTCGGAATGACGGAGGCTAAAGCTGACCCGGTAACATTCTCCACTTCAGGAACTTTTACCTGTGGCGGATGCAGCGGTAGCGGCACTAACTCCGTGACATTTCTGGGTGGCATGGGCAACGCAGTCATGATCACCTTCACAGGACTGGGATCGACCAGTTTGAATACTCCCACGGGTTCCAGCTTCGGTAATTTCCAAACATTCGTGAGCGGCAACGGCGCCATTAATGTATCCGGCACGTTTACGCTGACAATTACACAAACCGTCCCGGTCGCCGGGAGCGACAGCTTCTCGGCAACTTTCAATGGGACCTTCACGGCAAGTAACTCCGGAACGGGCGTCGTGAATTTCACGATCAGCTCAATTACCATCGGCGGCGTTACTTACGCGATCACTAACAATCCACTGAACCTGGTTCCTCCCGCTTCAAACAATGGAATAACCACGGTACAGGGACAAATCACCAGCAACCCAGCGGTTCCAGAACCAACCAGCATGTTCTTGCTGGGTACGGGTCTGCTCGGTGTGGCTGGAGCGGTAAGAAAGCGCTTCAAGTCACGATGACAATGGATGGTTTGGCACCCTCCGTTGAGGGTGCCGGTCGTCCAATCGGTTTTTCAGAACATTATTACAAAGGGCGAATGTTTAATTTGAGCCCGCCAAATTAAGGGAGACTTTTAATGTACGCTGAACCAATGATCTTTCCCCTCGACTCAAATGGGCGCATCTACGCCCTGCAGGATGAGAAGGGGAACACGATTGGGACCGGCACGCGCGAGGTATGCGAAGTTCTGCTCTACATAATTACCAAGCCAGCCTCGCAAAGTATTTCAGGTAGAAATGGCCCAGCCTCGCAGCGCCCAAACGTGCGGGCTGCGATTGCGATATAGCTTCGATCATCACAGGTAAACAGGAACTGACGCTTTAACCTCATCGTTAATTCGTGCGGAGGTGTAGTAACGATGAGCACCACGGGAGTTGGAAAACTCAAGCCTCGGCAGCGCAGAGTGCCCCTGGTTATAACCTCGCAAAATTTAAACGGTTGAATTGTGTTTGTATCGGTGTGCCCCGTGAAGCAGAGTCGATTTGGAACGCTCAAAAAAGTCTCTGGTAGACTAAAACAAATGTGGCTCGGCAGGGACGAAAGATCTTTGAGAGAAACGCCAATGCCGCGGCTGTTGGTCGTCGACGATGAAGAGTCGATCTGTTTCTCGATGAGTGAGTATTTCTCTTTGCAGGGTTATAAAGTCGATACGGCTTCTGAAGTGGAAGAGGCTGAAAAACTCCTCGGCGCCACAACCTACAGAGTCGTCATTCAGGATCTGCGCCTCACCATGACCAACAATCATGACGGCCTCGATATCATCAGGCTGATCAGAGCTCAGAATCCGCAAACGCGAATTGTTGTTTTGACAGCTTATGGTTCGGCTGAAATCGAAGATGAAGCGAGACGTTGCGGCGCCGACGCATTTCTTCGAAAGCCGAAGCCCCTGTCACAGGTCGCACAGGTTGTTCAGGGTCTGATCGAATCCCCTCCCCGCCACGCCGCCCGGCCCGCTTAGCCACGAAGAAGTTTTAGCCACAAAAAGGCACAAAAACACAAAAATGATTTCTGTTGGAGAGGGCTTCAATCAATTTGATCCTACCTCGTTCAGTTTTCCTTTTGTGTCTTTTGTGCCTTTTCGTGGCTAAATTCTCTTGTGCCTTTTTGTGGCTAATGAAAATCGTGGGAAGGTGTGGCGGCGACGGCGAATTTTAGCGGCTGCACGTGGCTCGCTTTTACTGAGATCACGTTGTCCTGGTTTTGCAGTGCGCCCTCGATTAACAAAAACGGGTGGCCCACCAACTCGTACCTGTACTTATCAAATAGTTGTGGCGTGACGATGATGTTGCTGACGCCCGTCTCGTCTTCGAGGCTCAGGAACATGAAACCCTTCGCGGTGCCGGGTCGCTGCCGCACGATTACCCAACCGGCCACGCGCACAAACGTCCCGTCGCGCAGCTTCCGGATGTCGATCGCTCTGAGCGCCTTCAGCTTGTTCAACTCAATGCGGTGATAAGCAACCGGATGTTTCCCAATCGTCAATCCGGTGCCGCGAAAATCCGCGTCCACTCGCTCCGTTAACGTCATTTGCTCCAACGGTGAATTGCCATCACTTTCGAGCAGGCCCTCGTACAACTCGCCCGCGTCGCGCGTCACACGCTCAACCTGCCACAACGCATCGCGACGTGTAGACGACTGGATAAAATTCAACGCTCCAACCGCAGCCAGTTTTCGCAACTCATCCTTGCGCAACACCGACACACGATTGCGCAGGTCGTCGATACCCACAAATTCACCCGCCGCTCGCGCGCGCACAATCGCCTCGCCTGCCCCGCGGCTCAAACCTTTGACGTACATCAATCCAAGCCGCACCGCGAGCGTTTCGTCCGCCTGCTTCTCGATCGTACACAACCAGTCAGAACACGTGATATTGATCGGCAAAACTTTCAGCCCATGTCGTTGTGCATCTTTAATGAGCGTGAAGGGTTGATAAAAACCCATCGGCTGGTTGTTGAGAATCGCTGCCGTGAACGCCGCCAGGTAGTTACATTTCAGATACGCACTCGCATAAGCAATGAGCGCAAAGCTTGCCGCGTGCGACTCCGGAAAACCATAAAGCGCAAACGAGCTGATCGAGAGCACGATCTCGTCCTGTTTCTCGCCCGTGATTCCGTTTTTTCTCAGACCTTCGCGCAGTTTCCCCTCGATGATCTTCATGCGCGCTTCTGAGCGTTTGAAACCAAACGCGCGTCGCAGCTCTTCCGCTTCGCCGCCGGAAAAACCGGCGCAGATCATGGCCATGCGCAACAGTTGCTCCTGAAACAACGGCACTCCGAGCGTGCGCTTCAAGACCGGCTCAAGCAATGGGTGCGCATAAATTACGGGTTCCCTGCCCTGCCGGCGTTTGAGATAAGGATGGACCATGTTGCCGACAATTGGTCCGGGTCGAATGATCGCTACCTGGACCACGATGTCATAAAAGCTCGCCGGACGCAGGCGTGGCAGGCACGACATCTGCGCGCGGCTTTCAACCTGAAACATTCCAACAGTGTCGGCGCGTTGCAGTGCTTCGTAAACTGCAGGGTCGTTTTGTGGCAGGTGCGCGAGATCGACTTCTTCGCCATACGCATCCTGGATCAACTCGATCGAATCTTTCAGCACCGACATCATTCCGAGTCCCAGCAAATCGACCTTGATCAGTCCGAGGTCGGCGCAGTCTTCCTTGTCCCATTGGACCACCACGCGTCCGGGCATCGCAGCGGGCTCGAGCGGCACGATCGCGTCGAGCTGTCCCTGGCAAATCACCATGCCGCCTGAATGCTGCCCGAGGTGGCGCGGCAGATCCTGGACCATTTGATAAAGCTGAAAGAACTTTTTGATTCGCGGCTGGCGCAGATCCAGACCCGCATCGCGAAACTGTCGCTCGCCGGAATCGTTCGGATCTTTCCATTCAAACGTTTGGACGAGCGCCGACAGACGTGCAAGCGTTTCGTCGTCGAAGTCGAGCACCTTCCCGACTTCGCGCGCGGCCGAGCGCCCGCGATAAGTGATGACATTCGCGGTCATCGCGGCACCGAGTTTTCCGTAGCGCTCGTAAACGTATTGAATCGCCTGCTCGCGCTGATCGCCGCTCGGTAAGTCGAGATCGATGTCGGGCCATTCGCCTCGTTCTTCAGAAAGAAAACGCTCGAACAACAGATCCATGCCGACCGGATCGACAGCAGTGATTCCGAGTGAATAACAGACGGCGCTGTTTGCCGCTGAGCCGCGTCCCTGGACCAGGATCCCCTGTCTGTTACAAAACTGGACGATGTCCCAGACGATCAGGAAATAACCTTCAAGCCCCAGCTTTTCGATCAACGTCAACTCGCGCTCGAGCTGCGGGCGTGCGCGCTCGTAAGTCGGCATGCCGTACGTGCCCGTGTAACGCAGGCGCGCGCCTTCTTCCGTACGTTTGCGCAGGAATGACGTCATGGTTTCGCCGCGCGGCACCGGATATTTGGGAAACTCGTAGCCGAGATCTTCGAGCGTAAACTCCAGTCGTGACGAGAGCTCAGCAGTGTTTCCAATCGCTTCCGGTAGATCTGCAAATAACTTCTCCATCGTCGCGGCTGGCTTGAGATAACGTTCGGAGTTTTGCGCGAGGAGGCGGCCGGCGGTTTCGAGTCGCACGTGATTGCGGATGCAGGTGAAGACGTCTGAAACTTCGCGCTGCGTGGGTGTCGCGTGACACACGCCGTTAGTCGCGAGCAATGGCAGACGATTGCGACGCGCGATATCGATCACGAGATGGTTGCGGGCTTCTTCTTCGCGATCGAGATGGCGCTGTAGTTCCGCGTAGACGTTCTTTTTGCCGAAGAGATCGATGAGCCATTCGGTTGTGTGTTGTGCTTTCGCGGTGTTGTCCGGATCTCCGGGGCGGAGCGCAGTGGCGATTGGTCCATCAAAGCTGCCCGTCAAGCAGATCAGTCCCTTTGCATGCGCGGCGAGCTCGTCAGCCGTGGCCACACATTCGCCGGGCTTTGCGTGTTTCGGCACACGCAACTTCATGAGTGTGATTAGACGGCAGAGATTTTGGTAACCAGTGCGGTTGCGCACCAGGACAGGAACCGAGCAGATTTGATTGTTGGTCCTTTGAACGCTTATCTCGGCGCCGATGTGTGCCTTGATGCCGTTCTTCTTCCCGCAGAGATGAAAACGCGGCGCGCCATAAACTCCGTCGCGATCGAGCAGCGCCATCGCCGGCATCTCCAGCGCGAGGCCGGCCGAGATCAACTCTTCAGGCACGGAGGCGCCTTCGAGAAAACTGAACGCCGACCGCGCATGTAGCTCCACATAAGACATGCCTCAAATTTTTAGTCCACAAAAGGCACAAAGAAGAACACAAAAAGCACAAAGGCAATTAGCTGATGGGAGTCGCTCGATGTATTGGACTTCACTAATGCTTTGTACCGCTCGATGTATTGGGCGAGATCCTTTCACTAAATACTTTTTGTGCTTTTTGTGTTCTTCTTTGTGCCTTTTGTGGCTAATCGTAGTTTCCCTCCACGAACCAGTTCTCGGTTTTGAGCTCGCGGTAGACGCGATAGAGTGACTGCTGTCCGAGGCGCTCGAGCGTTACGTCCCATTCATCGCGCGCCCAGCCATCGTCGCGCCACCAGTCACCCGTTGTTCTCCATGGTCCAGCCAGGTCAATCACTTTCCCGTAAACGCTCCGCTGCTTGCCCCACGCGCTAATCTGCGTGGGCCAACCTTGCTTCACTTCAACGATCGCTCTCAGCGGCGGGCGAAACCTGCGAAAGCCCAAACATTGCCGTGGCTCAATCGTCTGTTGCGGCTGCTTCTTTCGACGTCGCCTGCGATCGGGATCAGTTTGCAGCGTGAATCGCTTCATGCTGAACGCATCGGGACGATGAGTGTCGAGCAACGCTGGTGAACCGATGTTTTCTTCACCTACGAGTTTTGCAAGTCGCGCGAGTGTTAGCTCGAGTTTGTCAGGCGCAGGCGCGAGCGGCACAAACAAACCACTCTGCAACACGCGCGGTTTCACTGGCTCACACGTGATTGAAACCGACGTCACTGCCGCGTGGGGCGGATGCATCTCAGCGTCGAGCAACAACAACTTCAGAAACACTTTGTGATCGCGCATCGGGTGAGGCAGAGACAGCTTGCGCTCGTGTGTCGTTTGATCTTCGAGTTGCATCGTCACGCACAACTCGTTCGTCGCGAGCGCGTATGCGTTCAAAGCGGCACAGAGCTGGTGCAGCAATCGCCCGAAGATGAAGGAGAGAGGCTCGAGCTCGCTGATGGGGTGTTCGAGCTCGAGCGAGTTTGAAAATACAGGGGCGGGTTGTTGGACGTGCAGGTGTCGTTCAGTTTTGCCGGCAGCGAGTTGCTGAAGTTTGAGTCCCGTTTGTCCGAGACGTTCGGAGACACCGGCGACCGGAAGCGCGGCAAAGTCAGCAAACGTGCGAACGCCCCACAGTCTCAGCGTTTCGAGAATCTCAGCCGCAGCTTCCTTCTCAACGCTGACCAGTGAGTAATCAAGTCGTTCGATGGGAAAGCCTCCCAAACAAGTCAATTCCTCGCCCGCTGAAACAAACGTGATTCCTTTCAAGTACGTGGCGGCATGGATGGCTGCATCCGGATTCGCGGCTACGGCTACGCTGATTGTTGTTTCCAACTTTTGAGCGCGTCGAGCTATTTCATTGGCGAGTTGGTAAGCAGAGCCAAACAGCAACTCACAACCATCGACGTCGATGACAACAGTTCCGCTCCTGACTTCCTCCACGACCGGTGAGAAGCTGTAAGCAAAGTCAGTTAAAGAGAGGGCGGCCGGTAGCTTCCAAACGTGAATACAAGCAAACATAAAATTTCGAACATTAGCGAAAATTTGCCGAAAATCAAGCGTACAAATTCGCGCGGATCAAATGCGCGGATTTAGACGGATAAAGCGGTCGCTCTGTATTGACCATCGTTGATCCATGGCGTAATCGGACGTTGGCGATTTACGCGGATCGCGTTATGGCGCAACAGGCTCCCGATCCCTCGCTTGAGACTCACGCGCGACCATTCCGCCGCTCCATTCAACTCCAGCGCCAACGCGGCGCACGATCGCGTACACGCCTCTTCTGAAATCACCGTCAGGACTGTGGGCTTGTCTTCCACCGTACGCCGGAACCGGTACCACCACGACGAGATGATCCGTCGCGCTTCTTTTCCCGGCACGTCGCCCAGGTCGAGCACAACCAGACCGAAGCCACCCGCATGTAACAACAGGTCGGTAGCCTTGAAAGCGTGCTCGAGATTGCCGGCACAACGAACCCACAGCAAACGATCGAAATTCATGCCCGCTGAAACCGCGGCCGCGGGCGCAAACACATCGTGCAAATCGATCAGAGCGCACGTCTCTTGATGCCTCGTCGCATACGTGAGCAGCGAATACATGAGGCTGGTTCGTCCCGACGACGCCGGCCCAAAGAGCTCGCTAATTGCTCCGCGTGGCAGACCGCCCGTCAAAGCGTCGATCTCAGAAACACCGGTGGATAACGTTTCGACAACAGTCTTTTCGTGAATCCTGAAGGCATCGCCAAAACGTGTGGCGATCTCAGCCTGGAGCTCTGCTTTTGAGAATGCTGCTTTCATGATTAAAGTGAAATTTAATTGCCATATAAGTCCTATAGGACCTATAAGACATGCCCAAAAAACCTTTCAAAAGCGCTGCGGAAGACCTAATTCCGCCGCGGCCAACGCTCTCGTCGCTCAAAAACGCCGCCGCCGATTGCCAGGCCTGCGACCTCTGGAAAACCGGGACGCAGACCGTCTTTGGCGAGGGGGCCAGACGCGTGAAAGTCATGTTTATCGGCGAGCAGCCCGGCAACGAAGAGGATCTTTCAGGCAGACCTTTCGTTGGCCCAGCCGGGCGCCTACTCGACGACGCACTCGAAACCGCTGGCATCGAGCGCAAACAGACTTACGTCACCAATGTTGTCAAACACTTCAAATGGGAACCACGCGGCAAACGCCGTATCCACAAGAAACCAAACTCGCTCGAGATCGCGGCGTGCCGTCCGTGGCTCGAGGCCGAGATCGCGCTCATAAAACCCGACGTGATCGTCGCGCTCGGCGCGACCGCGGCCCAGGCGCTGCTCGGACCACAATTTCGCGTCACCAAACAACGCGGCGAATTCATTCCGTCAACTCTTGCTCCCTACGTCATGGCTACGGTCCATCCTTCCTCGATCCTCCGTGCGCCTGACGATGAAACGCGACACCTCGAAATGCGGCTCTTCGTCGACGACCTCAAAAAGCTCGCAAAAGTAATCAAGTAGCTCTCATCCACGCTGTGGCTTTAGCCCGGTGGTGGTGTTCAATCGCCCGATCCAGAAGCTGTTTAAATCCGGATGATGAGGGGCAGATTGATCACCGGGCTAGAGTCACAGCGCGACGCTAGAACCGAGGTGGTAATGGTCTCCCCCGCATCACCAGCCCCGGTTCTAAAAAAACCACTTGACGTCGCGCTCATGATGTTCGAGAATGTTCGTTAGATTTTCGCTTGTCAACGAAAATTTATTCTGGGCAGTACAAAGAGGGAGAAGTGGTTATGCCAGTAACGGCCAAACAAAGAAGGATTTATGAGTTCATTCGGCGCTACATCGACTCCAATCAGGAGGCACCCACAATCGCTGAGATTGGCCGGCAATTTCAGATGAGATCGTCTGCAAGCGTGCACGCTGTGCTCACCGCGCTTGAGCGTGAAGGCTTGATCAAACGTATTCCGAATGTCAGCAGAGGGATTCAGATCGTGCAAAAGGAGGGCGGTGGCGGGGATGACGACAACGAAATCCCCTTACTCGGAACCGTTGCCGCCGGCATGCCAATCGAAGCAATCCTGAGCCACGATACTGTTTCGGTGCCGAAGGATTTGCAGGGACATGGACGAACGTTTGCGCTGCGTGTGCGTGGAGAGTCGATGATTGATGAGAACATCCAGGACGGCGACATCATCATCGTCCAGTCGCAAAAGACTGCTGAAAATGGTCAGGTTGTCGTGGCGCTGATTGATGGCAACTATGCCACCGTGAAGAAGTTTTATCGCGAGCCTGAGTTTATTCGTCTCGAGCCCGCCAATCCGCAGTACAAACCGATCTTTATCAAGACCGAAGAAAGGATCCAGATTCAGGGCGTGGTGCGCGGGCTCATCCGCAAATACGCCGCATAAAAGTTTAGCCACAAAAAGGCACAAAAAGCACAAAATCACTAATGAAGTTGTGCGACCTAAATTCAAAAGCCATTTTGTGCTTTTTGTGCCTTTTTGTGGCTAAAAGAGAGGGTTAATTGATGTCGAGTGAGGTTGAGTTTCTTGGGTTTGCACTTGGTGATTGCACCGTCAACCTGGTGGGGGCTTCAGCGAAGTACCTGCGAGTCGTACATGGTACCGCGCTGGAGTTGGCGGTCCACAATCAGTTCGGGGCGGAATTCGGTGGCTTCTGGTTGCTGTCGCCGCAAATCACTCAATTGCGCCGTCTCTCCGAATACTACGCACCGGACGAAGCGCCAGAAGTCGAGTTCGCGATCGAGGCTTATCTAGCCGCGCAGATCCGTGAGTTTATGTTTTAGCGACGGATTGCACGGCTGGCACAGATTGAGATCGTTTTCTACGGAGAACGATAAAGGCGATGCCGAGCATGATCATGGCGCCGCCGGCGAGTGTGCGCCAGCCGAACTCTTCGTTCAGCACGATCATGCCGAGTATTACCGCGACCACCGGAGTCACTAACGCAATCAACATGGATTTCGTGACGTCCATGTTGAGGATCAGCCAGTAGTAAAGCAGAAACGCGATCACGGAACCGACCACGGCGAGGTACAACAACGCGATGACGGCCATCGGTGTCCAGTGAAGACGAAGTGGATTGCCTTCAAGCGTAATACCGGCGACGAGTAGCAGTAACAGGCCAAACAACATCTGTCCGAAAGCCATGATCGCGGGATTGAGGTTCTTACCGTGTTTCTTGACCAGGACATTCGAGTAGGCGACGAAGATCGAGCTGAGAAGCAGCGCTACGCAACCTGCAAGTGCCTGTCGCCCGGCGACGGCAAGCTGGTTTGAGAAAACTACGGCCACACCGCACACGCCGAGGACCACGCCACCGATCCTCGCCCAACTCAAACGCTCGCCGGGCAAGTTGAAGTGTGCGAAGACTAATCCAAACGCGGGAGTCGTTGCTTGTAACAACGCCGCGAGTCCCGACGTGATATACTGCTCTCCCCAAAACACGAGACCGTAGTTGAATCCGAATGAGAGGATTCCGGTGACTGCGAGCAGGATCCAGTCTGCGCGTGCGCGCGGTAGTGCGAGTCCGCGAATGCGGATGATCGAAAAAACAATCGCGAGGGCGATGATGAATCTGATACCGGCGAAAGTGAATGGAGGCAGATCTTCAAGACCGAGCTTGATGAACAGCCAGGTCGAGCCCCAGATTCCGCACAGTACTAACCAGACGAGACGCGCTTTCATGCTTCACATGGCAAACAGCACGGAACCGAGCGCGGTAGCGCCGGGTCAAATCCAATCAAGATCGTGATCAGGGAAGTTGACCCGGCGCTACCGCGCTCGGTTCTGTGCTACTCACAAAAAGTTATTGAGCCGGCTGCGGTTTCAGTAAGGCGAACACAGCGCCCTGTGGATCGCTCAGGATCGCGAAACGTCCGACACCCGGGATATCTTCCGCCGGCTTGATCGTGTTTGCGCCGAGTCCTGACGCTTTTTGAACTGCGGCGTCACAATCCTCGACTGCAAAGTAGACCATCCAGTGCGGCGGGATTGGTCCCATCTCAGGTGTGATCTGGTACATGCCGCCGATGCCTTTGTCATCGTTATTGAAGACCGTGTATTCCATCGGGCCAGGAAACATTTGTTTGGTCCAGCCAAACACGTTCGCATAAAACTCGCCCGCCTTTTGTGTATCGTTTGTCCCGAGCTCATTCCAGACGGGAGCGTTGGGTACGCCCCAGGCTGCCGAGCCCTTATTGTCCTTCGACTGCCAGATTGAAAAAACCGCTCCAGTCGGATCCTGGATGACGGACATTCGACCAAGGGTAGCGACGTCGAATGGGCCGTTCATGATGGTCGCGCCCGCTGCTTTTGCTTTTTCTGTGGTCTCGTCTGCGTTCGCGGTTGCGACGTAGCTCATCCAGTTTGGTGGAACCCCCTGGCCCACCATATCAGGGGTTAATTTGTACAAACCGCCAACGTCTTTGCCGTCGAGCTTGAGAATCGTGTAGACCATGTCTGGGCCCATCGGGTGATCGTCAGCTTCCCAACCGAAAAGTTGTGTGTAGAAATTTTTTGCGGCTTCGTTATCGGATGTACCGAGCTCAACCCAACAAAACGAGCCGGGTTTAGGATCGTGAGTTTCTTCCATTCGTGCTTCACTCATCTGGGTCAAATCCTCCTTAAGTGTAGGACCAAATACCGGGGAGAAAATTTTTCTACTTTTTGGATGGACGGTAATCTATCACGCTCAAGGTTGAGAAAAAAGTCGCCGCGGATTTCTCTGCGTAACCTCTGCGTCCTCTGCGCCTCTGCGGTTTACATGGTTTTTCGTTTTCTTTTACCGCAGAGGCGCAGAGGACGCAGAGGTTACGCAGAGAGTTTAAAAACGAAAAGCGCTGCTCCCAGCAAGCTGAAAGCAGCGCAATCCGTTTTCCTAAAGTTTGCCGAAGCTCCCTTTAGGATGGCAACCCAAGCATGTACACGCTCAAGTCGCCAATTTGTATCCCGATGACCAACTGGCGGTCAGCCGATCTCCGGTCAGCACACGAATTATTTTCACAATCCTCGCGTTCCGAAGAACGCGGTGCCTTTAGGTTTTTGTTGTGGTGGCTTTTCCTCCACCGCCGGTTACGCTCCGGCAACGAAGCTCAACTTGCGCTGAGCCGCTTTGCTCCCTTTGGCGGGTCCTTGCCTCCGGGTGCCATTCGTTTTTATTCGAATGGCTCGAGAAAGTCTCGCAACCTTCTCTAGCTGAACCTTTCGGTTCCGATTAGGGCGTCAATAGAATCAACAGCCGCCTGTCTCTTCTCTCTCTCGGGTGTCACCACCACGATTGCCGATCCCTTTCTCGGTCTCGAAGGCCGTAACCCTCGCGACATGTGCTTTATACTCCTGAGGCGTTTTTAGATCAAATTTTTGAGTGTTTTATTTTTTAGATTTTTATTTTCTTCAATGCATTACTGATTTTCTTTTTCACTTCTTCCATTTCTTCATCGCTTTTATATTTCGTGCGCGGCCAGAAAAATCCTTTCAAGCCGTCTTTTTTTCGACGCGGTACGACGTGAACGTGCAAGTGAGGAACACTCTGGCTCACGCGATTGTTCATCGCGACAAAAGTTCCTTCAGCTTCCATTGCTGATTCAACTGCGCGAGATAAAAGTTGCGCGGCTTCGAAATATGGAGCGACGATCTTTGCCGGCAACTCGCCGAGTGTTTCGACGTGTTCGCGCGGAACTAATAACGTGTGACCGGGAAACAACGGACTATGATCGAGAAACGCGACTGAATCATCGTCTTCGTAAACAATCGTTGCCGGCAACTCACCAGACACAATTCGACAAAACAGACAGTTGTCATCCATAAATAATCCTTTTTTCATCCGTGTAATCCGCGTTTAACTAGCCACGGATTACACGGATTTTTTTAATCAAACCCGGGTCTGACGAAATCTCGCGCCTGTGGAAAACTTTTTTCCAGTCGTCGCCGCAGTCGATCGAGTTGCAAAATTAACGGCACGATCGATTCAACGCGGTCGGGCAACGATAATTGCATCATCCGCCAGGCCGCAATCGAACGATCGATCCCGATCAGCGCTACCTTCGCAGATCCATCGGAATCCTTCGGAAAATCCGCGATTTCCGGATCCTCGAGCTCTTCCTTGCGCCCGGAAAGCGCGCGCATCGTCTTCACAGCGATTTGATACTGATACCACTGAATTACTTCGCGTGCATCTTCCGGATCGCTCAGCTCGATCGTCTGGTCAAACTCGCGAAACCAATCACTCGCAGTATTCGCATACTTCTTACCAAGTTTCGTCAACGGATGATTGTCGACAAGCTGGCGTTTCTTTTTGCAGCGCCCATCTTCATCATCTGCCGTCGCATTCAGATCGACTCCGCTAGCGCGGGCCCACTCGACGATCATCTCGCGCGATTCCTGGAAAATCGTATTGAGCTTTCGCCAGAATGCTTCGTTTCGACTGTCATGAGGTTCAGGTGAATCGTTGTCTTCCTGTTCGGTCGCATAGACCAGACAACGTGAGGTTAAAGGACACCGTTCACACCAACGATCGCAGTAATTGTAAATGCCTGAGATCAGATCAGGATTATTGGCGAGCTCGGTGAGGGTTCTTCGTCGCATTGATTTGTCTCCTTGATGAGGTTTAAGGTGGCTCATTCTATGACACATCGATTCTCTGCGTCACGATCATTTTTAATTGTTCTGCTTCTCGGCTGGACCACGTCGCTCGTGGCCCAACCGGATCAGAAATCTTTCAACTACGGCTTCGTCAGTCCGAACACGAAAACTGACTTGAAACTCGAGCAGGCGATCGCGGGAATGAAGTCTGTCGAGGAAGCGAAGTTGGTCAATAAGGCTGTCAATCTTGGCTGTGTGGTGCGCACGCGCATAGTAGCCTTTCGAGCGCTCGGATCGTGGAGTGATGGCGCAGAGCATTCGGTTTTGTTGCGCGTCAGAGGCGACGAAGCGACACTTCGTTACGTTCTCTCGCGCATGGGACGCGATGCAGAGCAGAAGTACGTCATTTATTTCCATCCTACACTCGGCGGTAAAGTTGATCTCTACACGTTGCGACCACGCACACGCAGAAATCTGGTCGCGCTCACGAACGAGCTCGAACGTGCCGGGATTCCCTTTCGCACAATCGTGCCTTTGCGTGAAGTAACCGCAATCTACATCATCGATTTAGATCGCGATTTGCGCCCAAAGATCATGAACGCAGCGCAACGTCTGCGAGCGCGAGTGACTCAGGAGCCCGGCAATGCAAAGTTGTTTGGTGATGACGAACGCGACAAAGCGAAGCTCAAATTCGAGCAGGAGATCAAAGACTACGAAACCAGGAATCCCAATCTCCCGCCCACCTGCGACGCACGGAAGGTGAAGCGGCGATGAATCACGAAACGGGTGGCCACGGAGGGGGCCACCCGTTGCGTTAACAAGGAGGCTTGAAGATGGCTGAGTTTCATTCCGCGGCGCCGGTGTTTGCTGTTGCGAACATTAGCGCGACGATTCGCTGGTACGAGGAGCAACTCGGTTTCATTGGTGACCCGTTTCCGCCGCACGAGCCTTATGTATTCGCGATCATGTACCGCGACAAGGTCGAGATCATGTTGCAGCGAGTTGAAGGTTACGAGAAGCCTGAAATTTATAAATCACGCGCCGGTGGAGTTTGGGATGCGTACTTTCGGATCGAGGGAGTGAAGGATCTATTCGAATCGGTGCGTGAAGAGGCGACGATCGTGCAGCCATTGCGCCAACAGCCGTACGGGAATTGGGAATTCGAGGTAAGAGATCCAAATGGCTATCTGTTGGTGTTTAGTGAACGGGCTTAACAGCCTTTGCGAACGCGGCGGGGTTGAGCGTGTTCAAAACTTCTTTACGGGTGATCCAGCCGCGGCGGGCCATTGCGACGCCGTACTTGATGTTGTTCATGGCCTTGACTGAGTGCGCGTCAGTGGAGACTACGAATTTAATCTTTCGCTTCCGCGCTTCGCGGAGCCAGCGTGGCTCGAGGTCGAGACGATAGGGATCGCCGTTGATCTCGATCGCCGCGCGTGACTCCGCGATCACGTCGAGAATTCGCGGGACGTCACATTCAAACGGCGGCCGGCGTTGCAGCAATCGCCCGAGCGCGTGTCCCCAGATCTTGAACACCGGCTCGCGCATTGCAGTCGTAATGCGCGCGGTCATCTTTTCTGAATCCATCTTGTAGCGCGCATGAATGCTCGCGACGATCACGTCAAACTTCTCGAGCACCGCATCGGGATAGTCGAGCTTGCCGCTCGCAACTATGTCTGACTCAGTGCCGCGCAGGATCTTGATCGACACCTTCTCCTGCACTTCGTCAATCTCTTCCCACTGCCGTTTCAAGCGATCCAATTTCACACCGTTCGCATAAATCGCAGTCGGCGAATGATCGGTGATCGTGATGTACTTCATGCCCATCTCTTCAGCGCCGCGCACCATTGCTTCGAGCGTGTGGATGCCGTCTGAGTAAGTCGTGTGACAATGGACCACGCCTTTGATGTCGGCTTCAGTAACGAGATCTTCCGGAAGTTTCTTCGCGAGCGCCGCTTCGATCTCGCCCACGTCTTCACGCAGTTCCGGCGGGATGTAAGCCATGCCTAAACGTTTGTAGAGTTGTTCTTCAGTGCGTGGCAGCCGTGCGAAGCCCACCTTCTTTCGTTCGGCGTAGTCCTTGATCTTTTCGATGTGCGCCTGTGAGCCGGTCTTGACGAAGAGCGTGATTCCAAACTCCTCCGGTGGCACGACCGTTAGCCAAACCTGTGCGCCGTCAGCAAAATGCGCGACACATGCATTTGGACCATCAGGCTGGCTCGACAGCACGAATGGAAACTCCTGAAACTTCTCGATAACTGCCGCCGGATCTTTCGCCCCCGCCACGATGTCAATGACGCCGATCGTTTCCTCCCAGCGCCGCAACGAACCGGCAACACTAACGTCAACCACGCCGTCGATCGCTTTCAGATACTCGATGCATTGATCGGCCGTGTTCCACGCTTGATGCAGGTGCAGTCGACGCTTGGGTTTCTGCACCGGAGTTGCGAGTTGAGTTAGCAGGCGCTGCGCGGTCTTTGGACCAAAGCCTTTCAGTGTTTCGAGACGTCCGGTTTCGGCGGCGTCTTTGAGTTGCGCAATCGAACTAATGCCTGCTTCATCGAGTTGTTTGATCTTCTCGACGCTCAGTCCCGGCACGGATGAGAGCTCGATCACGCCTTTTGGAAATTCTTGTCGCAGGCCGTTCAGTACTGAAGACTGGCCCGTCAGATAGAGTTGTTTGATCTGTGATGCGAGTGCGTCGCCTATGCGCGGCAATGTGGTTAGACGATCCTCCCTGACGAGTCGATCGAGATCCGCGACGCCTTGAATGGCGCGCGCGCCGGCGTTGTAGGCTTTGGCTTTGAAGCGAAACTGGCCGCCTTTCAAATCCATCAACTGCGCGATCTCCTGGAGCGCGGCAGCAACGCCGAAGCGGTCGAGTTGGGGCTTTTGGTTCTCAGCCATTGAAAGAGAATATAATCCTTTCATCATGGCAATTGCATCAATCAATCCAAGCACGGGGAAAACTCTAAAAAATTTCGAAGCGCTGACGGCAGCGGAGATCGAAGAAAAACTCCAGCTCGCGGCTGACACATTTCGCAGTTATCGACACACGCCCATGACTGAGCGCGCGGCGAAGATGCAGCGCGCGGCTGAAATTCTCGAAAAAGATAAACAAGCACTCGGAAAGATGATGACGGCCGAGATGGGCAAGCCGATCAAAGCCGCGATCGCCGAGGCGGAAAAGTGCGCGTGGATCTGTCGTTACTATGCCGAAAACACGCAGCATCACCTCGCCGATCAGATTGTCGAGACGAACGCGCAAAAGAGTTATGTACGCTTTCAACCGCTCGGGCCGGTGCTCGCAGTGATGCCTTGGAACTTCCCATTCTGGCAAGTGTTTCGCTTTGCGGCGCCTGCGCTGATGGCTGGCAACGTCGGGCTGCTAAAGCATGCGTCGAACGTGCCGCAGTGTGCGGTCGCGATTGAAGACATCTTTGCACGCGCCGGGTTTCCGAGAGGCGCGTTTCAAACAGTACTGATCGGCTCGGATGCCGTTGAAGGAATACTGAATGATCGACGCGTGGTTGCAGCGACGTTGACGGGTAGCGAGCCCGCGGGTCGAAGCGTCGCCTCAATTGCTGGAAAGCAGATCAAGAAGACAGTGCTGGAGCTCGGTGGCAGCGATCCGTTCATCGTCATGCCGTCAGCGAATCTCGGTGAAGCAGTAATGACTGGTGTTAAAGCGCGCACGATCAACAACGGGCAATCGTGCATCGCCGCGAAGCGTTTTATCGTTGCGGCTGAGATCTACGATGAGTTTGAGCGACGATTCGTCGAGGAGATGCGCGCGTTGAAGATCGGTGATCCGATGGAAGAATCGACTGACATCGGACCACTCGCGACGCCGCAAATCGTGAACGATCTCGACGAGCAGGTGAAACGCGCGGTGGCGAGCGGCGCGCGCGTGTTGGCCGGCGGCAAGAGGGCCGATCGTCCGGGCAATTACTACGAGCCGACGGTTCTGGTCGATCTTGATATCAATGACCCGGTGTCGTGCGAAGAGATCTTCGGACCGGTGGCCACGCTCTTTAGTGCGGCTGATATCGATGAGGCGATCCGGATTGCGAATGCGACGCAGTTTGGTTTGGGATCGTCTGCGTGGACCAATGATGCGAGCGAACAAGCGCGATTTATCGAAGAGCTTGAAGCAGGATCAGTTTTCATCAACGGCATGGTGGCGTCCGATCCACGTTTGCCATTTGGCGGTGTGAAAAACTCCGGCTACGGCCGCGAACTCGCAGAGTTTGGCATCCGCGAGTTCGTGAACATCAAGACCGTTTGGATTAACGACGGCCGCGCGTCAACACGGACGGACACGGAATAACGGAACGGGTGGCCACGGAGGGCCACCCGCTCTCCGCTAATCTAAAGCAGTGAATGGGGGCAAATAACTAACAAGCCTTCAGGGGTTTCGGTTGAATGCACGACGCCGGATTCGGCCCAGCGAAAGATCGTGCGGGAGTTGACGCGCGCGAAGATTGCGGCATCATCGATGCTCAACATCTCGACGTCGCGTGAGCAGGTTGAACACCAGGCGGTTCTTCGATGTTTGTGAACGACGACACATCTTTCTGTTTCCACAGTGATCTCGGTCCGGGTTTTCATCGTGTTAGTGGACGTTACCCGGCGCTACCGCGCTCGGTTCTGTTGTTATCGATCGGATTACATACTGTTTGCGCGCGGGCTTCAAAATGTGGAGCAGCACGCGAAGTGAAATGCGTGGATGGAAGAGCGCCGTGGGTGGGATCATCATGCTGAAGGCGCGCAGGAGCACGTGACGCACTGCAACTGATTTGGTCGCCAGCGCAATGACGTGGTTCATGTAGCGATGCATGAACTTGTTCATCAAAGTCGCACCGTGACCTTCAGTCCCGGGATAGCGATAGTCTTCACCAGTAGCGAGCAGCCACGGCGCCTTGATCACCTTCGCCAGTCGTTTCAGAAAGCGATGCGATAACCCACGCGGATTTCCGTTCTCACGCAGAGTATTTCGAAGCGTGAGTGCGCCGAGCGCGGCGGTCGTCATGCCCTGCCCGTAAACCGGATTGAAAGCACAAACCGCATCGCCTAACAGCAGAAAGTTTTCCGGCAACTCTTTCGCACGCTCGAAGTGTCGTAGTCGATTCTCCGTTCCGCGATGCGTCTTGATCGGGGTGAGCGGTTCCGCGGCGCGCATCGCGTCGTAGATCGTTGAAACGGGAAGACTACGCGCGAACTCAAGAAATCCAGCTTCATCACTCGGCGGATAATCACGCGCGCCGCCCGTAAGCGTGACGAGCCAACGATTACCTTCAACTTCAAACAAGATCGCGCCACGATTTCGTTCCGGCGGCGCCGACTGCACGTATGCGCACTTCCAATCGCGATGGAAATCATCCGGGATGCGATACAAGCGACTCGCGTAACCGAGATGCGCATCGACGACCGTCTCTTCAGGTATCACGTAACCAAGATCGTTGAGCCAGCGCGGCGAACGAGACGCACGACCCGTCGTGTCTACAACCAGATCAGCACGCAACTCTTTTGCAACTCGTCGATCCGACTCCGATGCGCGCGGACAAATCAGCACACCAGCAAGTCGATTCTTTTCAGCCGCGGGAATCAGTTGAAGAACATCAGTGTTATCGATAATCGTCACTCGCGGATTACTGCTGAGTCGTCGTCGCACGTGTAGATCGAGCACTGGCCGCGTGAAAGCCAGCACCTTCATCTCGGAAGGAAACCTGATGCCCCAGCCGGCGCGCGTGTACCACGCGATTTCATTCGCCATGTCGACGAGGGGCACGCCGCCGGCGATCATCTCGTCCTGCAAACTCGGAAAAAACTCTTCGAGCACCTCGCGCCCGCGCAACAACAACCCGTGTACGTGATTCGCCTGCGGAATACCGCGACGCACTTCATCTGTTTCTTTGAAAACATCGCGTTCTATTAGAGTGACTTCGTCAAAGTGATCTGATAAAACCTGCGCGGCCAAAAGCCCCGCCAGACTTCCCCCAAGCACCACAGCATGGCGGCCCTGGCGCTTCGAACTTGTATTCATTGCAACTCCTCCTAAATAATCTCGGCTCAAGTTTGTCGGGGTGTGAGTGTGTGGAAGATACGAGCGGCAGGCACGTCTCGTATTTAGAGAACCCTGAAATGCCTGTGAGATTGTTCTCAAAGAGTTCTGAAAGCCATGATGAACCGGCCCGGACGCTTCTATCTATTTGACAGCTTTCGAGTTGACGTAACCGAGCGCCTCCTCTTCAAAGACAATCGCGAGGTGTCGCTCACGCCGAAAGTCTTCGACACGTTGCTCGTGCTGCTCGAAAACTCCAGTCACGTGATGACGAAGAAGGAGTTGATGCAGCAGGTGTGGCCTGACAGTTTTGTCGAGGAGAACAACCTCGCGCAGAACATTTCCATACTGCGAAAAGCACTCGGCAAGACGCATGAAGGCGAACACTATATTCAGACCGTGCCGAAGCGTGGTTATCGTTTTGTCGGCGACGTTAGGGCAACAGGCGGTGAAGAAGAGAGTGTGATCGTGCGTGAACGAACGCGCGCGCGAATCGTCGTCGAGCGTGATGATGACGATCTTGCTGCTCGTGTGATCGATGTGTTGCCCATGGCGGTCGCACCTAAGCAGCTTGAGCCGGCGTTCCCACGACCGCCGGAAACGATGTACGCGCGCAGCGGCGACGTGAACATCGCGTACCAGGTAATCGGCGACGCGCCGCTCGATCTCGTTTTCGTGATGGGCTGGGTTTCGCACCTCGAATACTTCTGGCGCGAGCCGAGCTTTGCGCGCTTCCTTTTGCGACTCGCGTCATTCTCGCGCCTCATACTTTTTGACAAACGAGGAACGGGACTTTCCGATCGTGTTCCGATCAATCAACTGCCGACACTCGAGCAGCGTATGGACGACGTGCGCGCTGTGATGGATGCGGTTGGTTCAGAGCGTGCGGCGTTGATTGGCGTTTCGGAAGGTGGCCCAATGTGTAGCCTGTTCGCGGCCACGTATCCTGAGAAAACGCTGGCGCTCGTGATGATTGGCACGTACGCTAAGCGGATTCGCGATGCGGAATATCCGTGGGGACCAACGCTCGAACAACGCGAACACTTTTTCGAAGTGATGCGCGAGCAGTGGGGTGGACCAGTCGGCATCGACGAGCGCGCGCCGAGTGTGGCGAGCGATCCGGAGTTTCGCGACTGGTGGGCCACGTACTTGAGAATGGGCGCGAGTCCCGGCGCGGCGGTCGCGTTGACGCAGATGAATGCGGAGATCGACGTGCGAAACGTGTTGCCGTCGATACGCGTGCCGTCGCTCGTGATTCATCGTTCAGACGATCAGTGTTTGAAAGTTGAAGAAGGACGGTTTGTGTCGCAGCGGATTCCGGGAGCGAAATTTGTCGAGCTTCCGGGAAACGATCATTTGCCGTTTGTCGGCGATCAGGATGCGATACTCGACGAAGTGGAAGAGTTTCTGACGGGCGTGCGACACCCGATTGAGCCTGATACCGTGCTCGCGACGGTGCTCGTGGCGCGGCTGGTTGGTATAAAGGAGCGCGTACAGAATCTTGGACCAGAGCGCTGGGCGGAATGGTGGCGACGGTTGCACGCACACATCACGAAAGAGATCGAATGGTTTCGCGGGCGCGAGGTCGACATTCTGGAGAATCGATTGCTGGCGATCTTCGACGGGCCGGCGCGTGCGATTCGTTGTGCTACTGCGATCACTGAATACACTTCGCGATTGGGAGTGCAGACGTGCACCGGGCTACACACCGGCGAGTGTGAAATCGTTGACGGGCTGGTTGCAGGCGCCGCGGCCCAGATGTGTGTGTGCGTCGCGAACGAAGCTGAGCCGGGCGAGGTGCTGGTTTCCAGCACAGTAAAAGATCTCGTCGCCGGTTCTGGGATTAGTTTTGAAGATCGTGGAGTTCACATGCTTGCAGGTTGCGGCGAATCGCGACTATTTGGAGTTCGTACACAAAAAGGCACAAACGACACATAATCTTTTTGAGGATTTTTGTGGCCAATTTTATGTATCCATTTGCTGATATCGATCTGGCGCGGCGCTTGGAGCGGGCGGAAGCACACGGCAATGTCGAGTTTGTCGAGGCTCGGAAGAGAGCATTTCCGGATCGCGATGCGGCGTGGATCGAAGTGGCTGGTACCCACGCGATGTTTGATGGTGTCGGATCGCCGATCACGCAGACTTTTGGTCTCGGAGTTTTTGAGCCGATCACGGCGGAACAGTTGAATGAGATCGAAGAGTTCTTTCGATCGAGGGGCGCGGAAGTTTTTCATGAGGTTTGTCCGCTTGCCGATCCGTCGGTGTTTGAGCTGATCCGTGAGCGTGATTACAAGCCGGTCGAGTTTTCGAACGTGTTGTATCGTCCGATCGATCGCGATCTTCGATTACAAGGATCGCGGAACGAGGAGATTAAAGTCAGAGTTGTCGGGAAGGATGAAATAGATGTGTGGGCCGAGACTGCGTGTGAGGGTTGGAGCGAGTTTCCCGAAGTCACCGATTTCTTGAAAGAGCTAAATCAGGTTAGGGCGCACTCGACCGGGCTATCGTTTTTAGCGGAACTGAATGGACAGCCCATTGCGGCAGGCGCGTTAACAATCGCGGGCGATATTGCGCTGCTCGCCGGCGCAAGCACCGTTCCGAGCGCGCGCCGACAAGGCGCACAAAACGCATTGCTAGAAGAACGTTTGCGGTATGCTGCGACTCAAGGTTGTACGGACGCGATGATGGCGACGCTGCCCGGCAGCGGTTCGCAGCGAAACTCCGAGCGCAATGGATTTCGGATCGCGTACACACGAACCAAATGGTTATCCACAGATTACACAGATATAAATTAATCTGTGCAATCTGTGGATGAAAGGTTTTATTTAATGGAATCATCATTCGAAAAGTTGGGAGTCTTTTATCTAGGCAGGTCGAAAGCAAACGACGATCTGCTGCTTTACGATTCGAAAGATCTCGTCACGCATGCTGTCTGCGTCGGCATGACCGGCAGTGGCAAGACCGGGCTGTGTATCAATCTTCTCGAAGAAGCCGCAATCGATGGAATACCCGCGATCATCATCGATCCGAAAGGCGATCTTTGTAATTTACTGCTGACATTTCCGAACCTCGCGCCGGAAGACTTCGCGCCGTGGGTTGAGGAAGGCGTGGACGCCGCACAGCAAGCACAGCTCTGGAAAGATGGACTTACGCAGTGGGGCGAGGATGTCGAGCGTATCAAGCGCTTGCGAGATGCCGCCGACTTCCGCATTTACACGCCAGGCAGTAACGCCGGACTACCTGTCTCGATTCTCAAATCATTCGTGGCACCACCGGAAACGATCGGGCAAGACAACGAAGCACTCGCCGAACGCATTAACACGACCGTTACGAGTTTGCTCGCACTCATCGGCATCGACGCCGATCCGGTTCGCAGTCGCGAGCACATTCTTCTTTCAAACATCCTGAATCACGAATGGTCCGCCGGGAGAGATCTCGACATCGCGAACCTGATTCAAAAAGTGCAGACGCCGCCCGTAACGAAAGTCGGCGTGATGGAGCTCGATTCATACTTCCCTCCTGACGCGCGTTTCGAGCTCGCGATGTCGTTGAATCACCTGCTCGCGTCACCGTCGTTTGCGAGTTGGATGGAAGGCGAGTCGCTCGATATCGCGAAGTTTCTTCACACCGAATCAGGTAAGCCGCGCCATTCGATCTTCTCGATCGCGCATCTTTCCGACGCGGAGCGCATGTTCTTTGTGTCGCTATTGCTGAACCAGGTGCTCGGCTGGATGAGAACGCAATCGGGCACCACGAGCCTGCGCGCGATTCTCTACATGGACGAGATCTTTGGCTACTTTCCCCCAGTCGCAAATCCGCCCTCGAAATTACCACTGCTGACGTTGTTGAAGCAGGGCCGCGCGTTCGGGCTCGGTGTCGTGCTCGCGACACAGAACCCGGTCGATCTCGATTACAAGGGACTCGCAAACACGGGCACGTGGTTCATCGGTCGCCTGCAAACAGAGCGTGACAAGGCGCGTGTGTTGGAAGGCCTGGAAGGTATCGCCGTGGGCACGGGTCAGAAGTTTGATAAGCAAGCGATGGAGCAACTGCTCGCCGGGCTCGATAAGCGCATCTTCCTGCTGAACAACGTACACGACGATGCGCCTGAAATTTTCGAAACACGCTGGGCGTTGTCGTACCTGCGTGGACCACTGACGCGCGCGCAGATCAAGTTGTTAATGGATCCCTTGAAAACGACCGCTGCGCCGCAGACTGCCCCAGCGGTTTCTGCGCCCGCGCCGGTTGCGAGTGCACCACCGAAAAGCGAGCGAGCGATCCTGCCGCCGGACGTGAGCCAGTACTACATTCCCGTGCGCTCATCAGACGCTGCGGGGGCAACGCTGACTTATCATCCAATGCTGCTCGGAACGGCGGAAGTTCGTTATAGCAATTCGAAGACTGTCGAGACGACGCAGCAGTTGAATCTGCTGGCGCCGTTTGCGGATGGACCAGCAGGTCTCGACTGGGGCCAGGCAACGGCGATCGATCTGCCGGTGGAAGATCTCGAATCGGAGCCGGAAGCCGGCGCGCAGTTCGCTGAAGTACCGTCTGAAGCGACAAAAGTTAAGAGCTACGCGAGTTGGCGCAAGGATCTCGCGAGCTGGGTCTATCGAAACCAGCGACTCGAATTGCTGGAGAGTCCGACATTGGAGATCGTCTCGAATCCTGGCGAGAATGAGCGCGACTTTCGTGTGCGCATGCAGCAGATCGCGCGAGAGCAACGCGATGAGGCGGTTGAGAAGCTACGACGGAAGTACGCGCCGAAGTTTGAAATGTATGAGGATCGAAAGCGTCGTGCGGAACAGGCTGTCGAGCGCGAGACGGAACAGGCGAGCGGACAGAAGATGCAGACCGCGATCTCGTTTGGCGCAACCTTGCTGTCGTCGTTTTTAGGTCGAAAGCGGACGAGCATGTCGACACTCGGCAGGGCCACGACTGCAGCGCGCGGTGTCGGCCGTTCGATGAAAGAATCGCAGGATGTCGATCGCGCTCAGGACAATGTCGAAGCGCTCTCGCAGAAGCTCTCCGATCTCGAAGCAGACTTTCAAGCCGAGACCAGAGCTCTCGAACAGTCGCTCGACCCACAAACGGAACAACTCGAGAAAATCAGTCTCAAACCAACGAAAGCAAACATCGCAGTGAAGGTGCTCACACTCGCGTGGGCTCCTTACTGGGACGATAAACCAGCATGGAACTGAGCCGCGGATAAACGCGGATTTACGCTGATCTGCGTTTATCCGCGAAAATCCGCGGCTAAAAAATATGAAAATACCTCTTAAGTACGGACTTCTGATCACGCTCGGTGTTATCCCGTGGGTGCTAATCACGCGCTCGCTCATCACCTACCCCCAATCGATCGTCCACACACTCGGCACTCCGATCTTTTTCAACGTCGTCCAGTTTGTGATGATCTATCTCGGGCTGAAAGCACTCGAGCATGAGAAAGGCGATCGCCCCTACTTTAAAGAAGGACTGAAGACCGGCGTAGCGATCTCCCTCGTTTACGGGCTCACGACATCGATCTTCTTTGTCGTCGTGCTCGTCATCGTCGGCACGAAATGGCTGGCGAGCGAGCCCGGCGCCGCGAACGCACCACTATCGCGCGTCATCCTCGCCGCATTTCTCGGCCTCTTTCTCGGCGCACTGCTCTTCGGCTTGATCTATTCGACCGTGGTCTCGTTCTTTCTCGCGAAGCGCAGATCTGAGGATTAAGGAACCAGCACGACCTTCCCGATATTCTTTCGCTCCTCGAGCCGCCGGTGTGCCTTACCCACATCGTCAAACGAGAACGCCTGGTCCACGTGCGGGTTGATCCACTCTTCATCAACACCGCGCAGGATGTCGCGCATCCACAACGCAACCTTCTCAGGCTCGTGCCACATGTGGCCCAGATTCAGCCCAAACACACCGCGATTCTTGTTCAATAAACCCAGCGGATGGAACCGCGGCATCTGAACCACAGCCTTCAGCATCTTCAGTTTGCCTGAAATTCCATTTGCCGACGCAGTGGAAACGCCGAACATCCCTAAGCGCCCGGTGTGCCGCAAAGCGTTGTAACTCTTCTTCCAATGCGCGCCGCCAATCGGATCCATGATCAGATCGACACCTCGACCGTTCGTGAGCTGCATCAACTGCGGCTGCCAGTCCTGGTTGCGATAGTCGATCGGATGGTCTAACCCGCGATCGGTTAGAAATTTGTGTTTCCCCTGACTGGCCGTGCCGTAAGTTACAGCACCGATCTTTTTGGCAATGTCGAGCGCGGCGAGTCCAACGCCGCCGCCCGCATTGTGGATCAGAACTGATTCGCCCTCGTGCAGCGAGCCCATGACGACGAGCAACGCATACGCTGTCAGATAGTTCACCGGAATCGCCGCTGCCTGTTCGAACGTCAACTTCTCAGGCTTCTCAAACATCTGCGTCGCCTTCACCGCGATCATCTCCGACTGCCCGCCAAAACGCGTCATCGCCACGACCGACTTACCAACAAACGATCGGTTCACATTCTTACCCACACTGTCGACGACGCCGCTGACCTCGTAACCCATCACACACGGTTTCGGCGGTCCATCCGGATACAACCCCTGGCGCGCGAGAATGTCTGCGAAGTTCAATCCGGCAGCGCGCACGCGAATCACGACCTCGCCGTCGCCCGGTGTCGGATCGGGTTTCTCCTGGACCTTGAGCACGTCAATGTCGCCGTTTGCAGTCGTTACGATTTGTCGCATAGACCGATATTATCAGTTCTGATCCGGGCTATCAGTGTTAATCTGTGCCGACAATATGCGCATACTACTTTTGACCCTGCTCATACTGCTGGCCGTTACCTGCACCGTCAGTTGCACTGGTCAACCATCTCGAAAACAACTGACCGTCGCAGTGATCTCAGGCGCGGAAGGCGAAGCACTCAAACAAGCTGCCCGCGATTACGAGGCGCACACCGGCACGCACATCGAAATCGCTGAATTTCCTTATGCAAATCTTTTTGAGAAAGAATTAATAGATCTCAAATCTCACACGGGCGCTTACGACCTGATCATGCTCGACGACCCTTGGTTTCCGCGGTTTGCGAATGAAAACGTGTTGACCGAGCTGACGTCTTTACTGCAAAAACGCGGGCAATCCGGCCCGGATTCTGACTTTATCGAGGCGTCGCTGAACGTCTGTCGTCATCCATTTCAAACCGGCGCACTCTACGCGCTGCCTTACGTCGGCAACTCGCAATTATTTTTTTATCGCAAAGATCTTTTTGAGAAATATTCTTTGAAAGCGCCCGCGACCTGGGACGACGTGCTCGCGGCAGTCAAAACAATCCACGAGAAAGAAACTAAAGGCGCGAACGGATCGAAGGTCTACGGTTACGTCATGCGCGCCGCGCAGGGCAACGCCGCCGTCGCCGACTTCATGCCCATCTTCTGGGCCTTCGGTGGTGAGATGTTTGACGCGAATGGAAAGCCCGCGGTCAATAGTCCTGAAGGGATTGCGGCTTTGGAGTTCATGGTCGAGCTCGGCAAATACTCGCCGCCGGGTTATGCAAGTTTCAATGCCGACGAAGTTGGTGCACACCTGTTGCAAGGCACGGCGGCGATGTCGATTAACTGGCCCGTGTGGATCAGTCCATTCAGCGATCCATCGCGGTCGAAGGTGGTTGGGAGGATGGAATTCACGACGCTACCGGGTGCGAAGAAACCCGGCCAGGCTGAAATTGGAAACTGGCTGATCGCGATCCCGCGCTACTCGAAAAACGCAGAAGCCGCGATGGACTTTTTACTTTGGACCACCGCTCCCGAGCAGATGAAAGTGTCAACGCGGCGCGGCAATCCACCGACGCGTCGATCGCTTTTCAAGGATGCTGAGCTGGTCGCAAAGAATCCCGCATACCCGGCGCAGTTGCGCTCGCTCGAAAGCTCGCGACCGCGACCGCGCACGCCTTACTGGAACGAAATTGAAAACGCCTTCGGCATCTTTCTTTCGAAAGCAAACAGCGGCGAGCTGTCGCCGGCCGAAGCGATGAATCAGGCGAATGCCGAGATCGAGAAGATTCTTCAACGCGCAAAATAAGCGCGAGCTGTTGCTGCCCACACTCTTTCTCGCGCCGGCGCTCGCGGTGCTTCTCGCGCTTTCAATCTATCCGCTCATTTATTCCGTCACGATCAGTCTGCAACAGGAAAGCGCCGCCGGGATCACCTGGGGAGTCGGAAACTTCACGCGCCTCTTCTCTGACAACTTCTTCTGGACGGCGATGGGCCACACGTTTGTCTACGCGGCTGCGGCGTTGACGTGTGAATTTCTGCTCGGGCTCGGTCTCGCGCTGCTGCTTAACAATCAGAGTCGTGGGCGCGGTTTCTTTCGCGCGAGTTTGCTCGTACCAATGATGTTGCCGACTGTCGTTGTCGGTGTTGTTTGGCGACTGATGCTCAATCCAAACTTCGGCGCAGTGAATGGAACGTTCAAACAGCTTGGGATTGATACGGAGAGTTTGACGTGGACCGCGTCGCCGAAGCTCGCGATGCTGTCGGTGATCGCGGTCGATGTTTGGCAATGGACTCCGTTCGTGTTTCTCGTGCTGTTGGCTGGATTGCAGGCGATTCCACAGGAGCCATACGAGGCAGCGCTGATTGATGGGTCGAGCCGGTGGCAAACGTTCTGGCACGTCACGTTGCCGCTGCTCAAGCCGTCGATTCTGATCGTGTTGTTACTGCGCACAATGGATCTGCTGCGTGTGTTTGATCAGATATTCATCCTAACTGAAGGTGGGCCAGGTTTTGCGACTGAGACAATCAGTCTTTACATCTATCGCGCGGCGTTTCGGTTTTTTGATTTTGGATACGCGGCGGCGATGTCGTTCGTGCTACTCGCGCTGACGAACATCATCAGCGCCACATACATTCGGCTCCTCCAGGGAAGAAATGCTTAGTACACAAAAAGCACAAAATACACAAAGAAGATTTTCTGTGCTTTTTGGTTCTTCTGTGCATTATGTGGTCCTGCTTGCGGCGTTGCTTTTTGCGCTTGCGCCGGTTTACTGGATGCTCACGATCTCGTTCAAAACGGAAGGTGAGCAGTTCGCGACTCCGCCGCCATGGTTCGTTTTCACACCAACGCTCGAACACTACTACGACGCATTCGTCACGCGCTCTTTTGGCGAATATTTACTGACGAGCGCGATCGTGGCTGTCACTTCGACACTGCTCGGGCTCGTAATCGGCACGCTAGCGGCTTATGCACTCGCGCGGTTCGAGTTGCCATTCAAACTCAACCGGCGACTCTCTTTGTGGATTCTTTCGACGCGAATGTTTCCGGCGATCGTCACGGCCGTACCGCTGTTCCTGATGATGCGCGACGTGCAATTGCTCAACACGCGTGCCGCATTGATCATTGTCTATACCGCTTTCAATCTTCCTTTCGTCGTCTGGATGATGCGCGGTTTCTTTGCAGACTTACCGCGCGATCTCGAAGAAGCCGCGCTCGTCGACGGCGACTCGCGTCTCGGTGCGCTCGTGCGTGTTGTGTTGCCGCTCGTCACTCCAGGCCTCGCAGCAACTGCTGTCTTTTGTTTGATCGTTTCCTGGAACGAGTTTCTGTTTGCGCTCGTGTTGACGCAGACTGACGCAGCGATGACGTTGCCGGTCGGAATTGCTGGACGCGTGACGCAGTATGAGATCAAGTGGGGCGTGATGAGCGCTGCCGCGTCAGTGGCAATCGTTCCGATCCTGGTGTTCGCGCTCGCATTGCAAAAGTATCTGGTGCGCGGACTGTCGATGGGAGCAGTGAAAGGTTAGATGGGTATCGAATTTCGCAACGTGACGAAAACGTTTGGTGGCGCGTGCGTCGTCGACAATCTATCGCTCGAGGTGCGCGATGGTGAGTTCATCGTGCTGCTTGGCCCATCAGGCTGTGGCAAGACGACTACGCTGCGGATGCTCGCTGGTCTCGAAAATGCCACATCCGGCGACATCCTGATCAACGGGGAGCGCGTCAACGATGTTCCGACACAGCATCGCGATCTGGCGATGGTGTTTCAGAGTTACGCACTCTACCCGCACATGACGATCGCCGAAAACATCGGATATCCATTGCGCGTCAGAAAGCTCGACAAAGCGGACCGCGCGGCGCGCGTGCGGCGAGTTGCAGAGATGTTAGAGATAGAACCACTACTCGAACGAAAGCCGCGGCAGTTGTCGGGCGGCGAGCGACAACGCGTGGCGCTCGCGCGCGCGATCGTGCGTGAGCCGCGTGCTTACTTAATGGACGAGCCGCTCTCGAATCTCGACGCGCGTTTGCGCATGCAGATGCGCGGCGAGTTGAAGCGTCTTCAACATCAACTCGGAACGACGACGATCTACGTTACACACGATCAGGCGGAAGCGATGACACTCGCATCGCGCGTCGCGGTAATGAAGAAGGGTCAGCTACAACAGTTCGACACGCCGCTGAACATTTACAATCACCCGGCGAACAGATTCGTGGCGGAGTTTGTCGGGAGTCCGAGCATGAATTTCATCGAAGATGAGCGAGTAACGAAGGGCATTCGGCCTGAGCACATTCAGGTGTTAACAACACCCGAGGACGGCGCGATCGAAGCGCGTGTTTACGTCACAGAGTTGATGGGAAACGAGACTTTCGTCTTTCTCTCAGTTGGCGATCAACGCCTAATCGCACGCGCGCCCGCCGACTTCCGCGCGGATGTCGACACGAAGGTGTGGCTGCGGATCGCAAGTGAGAAGGTTCATTTTTTCGACCGGGCCACCGAAAGAATTCTCCCGCAGCGGCGCGACGGCGCAACGGAAGACGCAAAGTAAGCGTTGCGTCGTTGCGCCGCCGCGTGAGAAATCCTACTCTGGTTCGCCGATCACCTTCGCGACCGTGGGCCACATCTGCGTCGCCCACAACTCATACCCCTCATCCGACGGATGAAACCCATCATTCGAAAAATACTCAGGATGTGACGGCAGCTCATCCTTCGTGATCGTGTAGATATCGAAGATTGTCACGCCATGCCGCTCTGCAATCTCGACCAGTCGCTTGCAGAACTCATCTATCTGCCGCTGGTACTCGCTGCGCATCGAATTCGGAATGCGCGGCGCACTCGAAACATCGGGCAGGTTCGTCACTACGATCTGCGCGTGCGTCTTCTCTTTTAGCGTGCTGAGTATCTGTTCGTAATTTTTTGAGAACTGTTCGAGCGTCAACCCGTGACCGATGTCGTTGATACCGATACCCACCGTCACGAGATCCGGATTCAAAGCAATAGCTTGTTCCAACTGATCTCGCACCAAATCATCAGTTGTAGCACCACTCACACAAAGGTTCTGCAACGTCGAAGTTGGTCGCCGCTCGTTGATACGATCAAAGAGCCGTTTCACATATCCGCCTTCCCTCGCCCCCACGCCGTAACCCGTCGAATCCCCGAGCGCGACATAAACCACAGGCCCTACAATCATCGATTTTCCTTCTGCCCCTCCTTGTCGATTACACCCCGTGAAAAGCATTGCGAGCACACTTCCTCCGAGAAATGTGAGCGCAAATGCAAAACGTAGTAGATTTTTGCCCGCCTTGATTGATGAAGCTGCCATTTTTCTTGACTTTACCCCAACAGGAGCATAATGTGCGGCGAATAATGCCGCAATACGAACCCGAAGCATGGCGAAACGCTGACGAGCCTAATGGTGACCCGTCCAAGCGTGAGCAGTGCCGGCTTCTCGATATGCTCGGGCGCATCAACTACCGGATTCTGAGTGGCAACAGGGTTTATGTGGAGGTTGGTGGCGTAGTTTATAAAACGGTCTATGGCGGCTACTGGCGCAGCGTCTTCACCGGCATCGAGCATTACCTCTTGCACTGCGAACAGGTGTCCAGCGCGGTGTGGAAAGAGGAGAACACGAATGCAGTTGATCTTCCGATCGCTTACTCAAATGGTGGTTGGACCACACGCGGACACTCACTCTCATTCATACTCAACCGCGAGTAAGTACTTCATCAAGCGTACTAATTAGTCGATCCGCATCTGCTTCAGAGAATGGCATTGGTGGTCTGATCTTGATCACGTTATGAAGTGGTCCTTCTGTTCCCATCAGTATGCCGCGCTCACGCATTTGATTGACTGCGGCGCCAGCTTCTTTAGCGAGCTCGACACCGAGGAAAAAACCTGAGCCGCGGATTTCGCGGATCACTTCGTGACGCGGATTCAGTTCGTGTAGGCCGGATAGCAAATGGTTGCCGACGCGGAGTGCGTGGGCCTGGAGGTTTTCTTCATGGACGACTTCAAGAACTTTCAATCCGATGGCGCATGAGACGTTGTTGCCGCCGAACGTGCTGAAGAATTCCATTCCGTTATCGAATGAGTCGGCGATTGCGCGTGTTGTGATTACTGCGCCGATTGGATGGCCGTTTCCGATCGGTTTACCGAGCACCACGATATCCGGCACGACGCCGTATCTCTCAAATGCATAAAAGTGTGTGCCAATGCGTCCAAAACCTGTTTGCACTTCATCTGCGATGCAAACTCCACCGGCACGATGTACTTCGTCATAGACTTGATTCAGATATCCGTCAGGAAAAACGATCTGTCCGGCGACGCTCGGCATCGATTCCGCGATGAATCCGCAAAGCGGCGCTTCCAGGTTTTGAATGATCTCGATCACGTGCTCTGCATCTGCAAGCCGTGCTGTATGCACCCACGCAGGCGCGCCCTCACCACCGGCTGCATCGTGTTTGTAAGGACTGATATCAATGCAGGTCGTTGTATTTCCGTGGTAGGCATGTTCGAGCACGATCAAAGTGCGTGCTTTTGTGTGCGCACGTGCAAGGCGAATGGCGAGCTCATTCGCTTCACTTCCTGAATTGACGAAGAAACAAACACTCAGCGCCTCAGGCAACGTCGCCGTAAGCTTCTCGGCATATTCGAGAATCAGATCACCGAGGTAACGCGTATTCGTATTCAGCACTTCCATCTGTCGCTGCCCGGCCGCAACGACTTTCGGATGACAATGCCCAACATGCGCGACGTTGTTATACGCATCAAGATACTGCCGCCCCTCATCGTCATACAGATACTGCATCTCCCCCCGCACGATATGTAACGGCCTCTCGTACGCAACACTCAAATTGCGTCCTAAAAGCAATCTACGCCGTCCAATCAACGACTCAATCCGTGTATTCATCCGTGAAAATCCGTGGCAAAGTTTTCTCGATCGCCTTCTGACTGATCGCCAGATATTCATTCTCCGGCTGCTGGCGGATCTGATGTGCAGCCATACAAACACTCATCGCTAATCTCAACCGCACAAGCGGCCACAGCGCTTCCCTCTCTTCATCAAGCAACCCAAACTCACTCGTATATCCAGCTATGACTTCTTGGGGATTCCCCTCACCCAACACAACATACGCAAGCGCGATCGCGAGATCACCGACCGTGTAGCTGTAAACCATATCTCCGAAATCGATCAGACCGGAAACCGTCATGCTCTCCGGATCGACAAGTACGTTGTAATCGTTCGCGTCACCATGAATAACGCTTCGTCGTAGTTCAGTCGCGGGTTTGAACCTGCACTTCAAAACCAGCTCACGCAGATCAGGATCTTCGATCAACGGCGCATACTCATTCACAATGCGATTTCCGTTCGCGAGATCCCAGTGAAAATCACGATGCACGGCTGGATGATCAAAGTCAGCCAGTGCGCGTGAAAGTTGTCCGAGCTTCTTACCCAGATCCTGCAATAGTCCCGGCGTGTGCGGCTTGATCTCCGCGAGTGGCACACCGGGAAGATAAGTAACGACACGCGCTAATTCAGTGACCTCGCTTATCACGCGCTGGCAAAACGGAACGCGCTCGGATAAATACTCCATGACCGCATTTTGCGCTTCGAGAAATGACCTTGACTCCGAAGCGTTTGCTATTTTCAGAACAAACTGCTGACCTGAATTATTAGTCAACAAGTAGTTCTTATCGCGCTCGCTCGGTAACCTGCACACGCTCTCGATGTTTCCCAGGATCATATCCACAGATTACACAGAATAGACCAAATCGGTGTAATCTGCGTCAATCTGCGTTTAGGAGAAAACCGATGCTTCGCTCAAGCTTGCTCTTGTTGGTCGCGCTCTGCGCACTCACCGTTCCCGTTCGCTCCCAATCAAACGTCGACCCAACATTCTTCAACGGACTTCGCTATCGCCTCGTTGGTCCAGCGCGCGGCGGGCGCGTGACTACCGTGACCGGCGTTCCTTCACAACCGAAGACGTTCTACATGGGCGTCGCGAGCGGCGGATTATTCAGGACGACTGACAGCGGCGTAACCTGGACGGCGATTACCGACGGGAAAGTTCCGCTCGGCTCAACCGGATCTGTCGCCGTTGCTGATTCCGATCCAAACGTGATCTATCTCGGCACCGGCTCCGACGGCGTGCGCAGCAACGTCTCCACTGGCCGCGGCATGTACAAATCAACTGACGCCGGACAGACGTGGAAATTCATCGGTCTCTACAACGCCGGACAGATCGGCGCGGTTCGCATTCATCCGACGAACCCCGACATCGTTTGGGTCGCAGCTAACGGCGATGCCTTCAAACCAAACGACGAGCGCGGTGTGTTCAAAACAACTGACGGCGGGCAGACATGGCGCAAAGTTTTGTTTATCTCTAACGGAATCGGCGCAATGGATCTCGAGCTGCAACCGAACAATCCCAATGTAGTTTACGCGTGGATGTCGCGGCTCGAGCGCAAGCCGTGGACCATCATCAGCGGCGCGCGCGAAGGTGGCTTCTATAAGAGCTCTGACGGCGGCGAGCATTTCACCAAGATTTCGAACGGCCTGCCGAGTGAGTTGATCGGCAAAGCAAATCTCACCGTCACTAACGCAAATCCAAATCGTATTTACGCACTCGTCGAAGCGAAGCCCGGCGGCGGCTTGTATCGCTCTGAAGACGCTGGTCAAACGTGGGCGCTGATCAATTCGTCCGGCGCACTGATCCAACGACCGTTTTACTACACGACGCTCGGCGCCGATCCTTCGAATGCCGATGTTGTGTACGCCGGCGCTGAAGGCTTCTTCAAATCAACTGACGCAGGCAAAACGTTCACGCTGGTTCGCACGCCGCACGGCGACAATCACGACATCTGGATCAATCCGAAAGACAGCCAGATCATGATCCAGTCGAACGACGGTGGCGCAAATGTCTCGACTGACGGCGGTCGCACTTGGTCGTCGCAAATGAACCAGCCGACTGCAGAGATCTACGGCATCTGGGTCGACAACCAGTTTCCCTACAAACTCTACGGCGCGCAGCAGGACAACACGACGCTGATCATTTCGAGCCAGGCCGAGCCGTTTTCAACAACTGACTGGCGCACCGGTCCGGGTTGTGAAACTGGTCCAATCATGCCGCATCCGTCGAACCCCGATATCGTTTACGGCTCGTGCAAGGGACAGTACGGCGTGATGAATTTGAAGACGGGTCAGGAGAAGAGCTACTGGATCGGTGGACAATCCTTGTATGGCAATCCCGCGAGCGATCTGATCTATCGCATGCAGCGCGTCTCGCCGATGGCGACGTCGCCGCACGATCCGGACGTGCTTTACTACGGATCGCAGTATGTGCATCGCACGCGCGACAAAGGCGTGACGTGGGAACGCATCTCGCCTGATCTGACTGCGCATCCGGCGTGTTGCCAGGGCGCGAGTGGTGAGCCGATCACACGCGATATTACGGGTGAAGAGTTTTACAGCACGTTGTATGCGATCACGGAGTCGCCGCTCGAGAAGGGTGTGATCTGGACCGGATCGAATGACGGTCCGTTTTACGTCACGCGCGACAACGGCAAGAGGTGGACCAACGTGACGCCGAAAGATCTGCCGCCGGGCGGGCGCGTGCAGTTCATCGAAGCGTCGCCGCATCGCAAGGGCTCGGCGTATTTCGCGGTGTATCGCTGGCTGCTCGGCGACTACGAGCCTTACATCTACCTGACCAACGATTACGGCAGCACATGGACCAGGCTCACGAGCGGCAAGAATGGCATTCCCGCTGATTGGCCCACGCGCGTCCTGCGTGAGGATCCGGATCGCGAAGGTTTGCTTTACGCCGGAACCGAGTTTGGCATGTTCATCTCGTTCGATAACGGGGCGCACTGGCAGCCGTTTCAGTTGAACTTACCGAACGTGCCGGTGAGCGATATCAAGGTGCATCACAAAGATCTGATTGTCTCGACGCAGGGCAGAGCGATATGGATTCTCGACAATCTCACCTCGCTGCACCAGCTCCAATCGTCAATGAAAACTTCAGAAGCCAAGCTGTTCAAACCGCGTGATGGTTATCGCACGCGCGTTAGTCCAACAGTGCTTGGACCAGTGGTCGAATACTATCTGCCGTCTGCGCCGAGTGATGCGGTCGTGATCGAGATTCTCGACGCGAAGGGTGCGGTGCTCAACTCGTATAACAGCGAAACCGCGCCGCCGCGCGGCGGTCGTGGCAATCAGGGCGCGGGAATGCCTGGTGTAGGTGGTGCGGGACCGGAATCAGATCCCGATGCCGCGCCCATGAGACGTTTCACACCGCCACCGCGAGTTACCAAAACAGCAGGCATCAATCGCTTCGCATGGGACCTGCGAAACCAGGCAGGCGTCACGTTACCGCCGGGCCAGTATCAAGTACGATTAAAAACCGGCGCTGTTACCCAGACGCAAACATTTAACGTGCTGATCGATCCTAGAGTTGCGGCAGACGGTGTGACAGTTTCAGATTTGCAGGAACAGTTTGACCACAACATGCGCATGCGTGAACTGGTGAGCAGCGTCAATCAACTCGTTACGCGCGTCCGCGAAGCCATGAGCAAGTCACCGAACGATGCTCGGCTAACTGCGCTCGCGGCGAAGTTGTTGACCGAACCCGTGCGTTACGGCAAGCCCGGCCTCCAGGCGCACATAACGTATCTCGCGAGCATGACGTCAAACGTGGACCAGAAGATCGGACGTGACGCAAGTGATCGTTATCAGGTGTTAAAGAAAGAGCTCGACACTCTGCGCACCGAAGCCGATCAGGTACTGGGAACTACGGATGACCGCAGGTAAATCCGGATTTCATCCGCGTTTATCCGCATCCTAAAGCAACTTTCCGAGCGCGTAAGGCAGCATCTTGCGCCACCACGGCCAGTCGTGGTCCACGTCAGCGCCCCAAAGATCGAGCGTGTGTGGAATGCCCTTGGCGTTGAGAATGTCTGAGAGCGTGCGGCTGCGATCCGGCGCTTCGTAGTTTCCCTGCCCCGACATGATCATAATCGCATCCGCTTTGCGGAGCAGCGGCAGGTAGTGGTCGTCGTTGAGATTAGAAAGGTAGTCGACGGGATTATTGAAATAGACGTTGTCGTCGTAGTGTCCCTTTAAATAGGAGCGCACGTCGTAACTGCCGCTCATCGCGATCACGCCACGGAAGACGTCCGGATGTTTGAAGTAAGCGTTGGCTGAAAGAAATGCGCCGAGACTCGCGCCGGTCGTTAGCGGGCGGTTCTCACCGTCGCCGCAGTCTTTGCGAATCAGCGGAAGAACTTCGTCAGTGATGTAGCGATCGTATTGCGTGAGCAGTTCGGCCTTGAGATTCGGCGGCATCTGCTCGTTGAGGAGGCTGTAACGGTTGACACTGTTGATGGAGTACGCGCGCAGTTTGCCGGCTTCGATGAACGACTTGATCGCGTCGACGAGATAGAAGCGCTCGTATTCGAGATAGTCGGCGGCTGCGGTGGGGAACATGAGCAGCGGCGGCCCGGCGTGGCCATAGGCGACGAGGGGCATTTCCATGTTCAGGTTCGGGCTATACCAGGCAGTTGTGCGGCGTTCCATTTCGGACCTTTCGATAGGGGATTGGGCTGGAGATATTCTCGCAGATTGTGTCGGAGCGCAAGTTTGGGGGCGTCTCGGGGTTGTGTCTGGCCTCCGGTTGATTTAGCCGAAGGCCATTTGGTATAAGAACTGCGCCACCAAATACTCCGCAGTAGCTCAATGGCAGAGCATTCGGCTGTTAACCGAAGGGTTGTAGGTTCGAGTCCTACCTGCGGAGCCACGATTTTTGAAGGCCGCTGGGATAGCCCCAGCGGCCTTGTTCTTTGCCAAGTCGTGTTTGTAATTTGCAAATAGATTCAAACGGTTGGCAAACGTCGCGGTGAGAGTGTGGTCCTTCCATACTGAGTTCGAACATACGAAATTGAGCAATTTTCGTTTTCGCTTGAATCTTGCTGCTTGTACCGAAAGTAGGCCTTTTTGAGAGTTCTAGTAGGCGAATACCATCTTGCGCAATGGTTGTAGACGTATTTGCCTGGGCCCAGAGTGTGGGTGAAGGGCGTCGGTGTCGCTTTCAGCGAGGGACATTCGACGCCCTATTTCTTGTTTCCGATATGATGCTGGACGCGGAACAATGGAAGATGGTTTGAGCATCACAATTTTATGCCGCAATCCTTCAAGCTGCTTTGTAATCCAGTTCTCACCACGTTCTGACTCCCACTCCGCAACTCTTTCCACGATATCATCGAAGTCCGCAGGCAAGGAGGGTGGTGGGGGGGATTCTTTGTCTCCAAGATTCATCTATATCAAGTAACCCTGAGGCGGTATCGATCATACCCGCCTCGCGCGCAATAGGGGCAATCTCCCAATGAATAACTATCTGGGGTATCGCAATGGGATTTGCCGCCACTGTGCGGAACATGGATAGCTTGCCGTATTAGCGCGTTTCTGGCCGCTGTTGCAAGAAACTGAGCATTTCAGTCGGTAGTCTGAGGAAAAAGTTGCGAAGATTGTCCACTGTGGGGAGAAGCCATCACAGGGGTAGCCCTCAAGATTTTTATGGGGTCATGTTGTTTTCGAACATTTGTTTCTGCCGTCATTTTCGGTCAGAAGGGTTCGTATCTGCGATCTGGCTGTATATGTGGCTTGGAGCATTGAGCAGGACCGATACACGAAGAGTAGCAATCAGGTGTTTGTTACTGCAGTCTGCACATGCCGCGACGAGCAGAGTTGTTTAAAGCTTTTTCGGGCCAACTTTTAAAACGGATTCGGCTGACGGTTATGGCGTTCAATTCTGCCATCTGGATGAATGGTGGTCTTCAGGAACGTGTAATGTGGCCGTTTCGGATCCTCAAAGTACTTGTAAGTCGTCGTTCGCGCTTCGCCGTCCGGATCTTCAATCTTCTTAACGAGGTCCTGTCCCCACGGAAATCCTTTGTAAATCTTGACTGTCTTAAGCCAAACCCCTCCTTCGAGATCAAATCGCGTCTCGATCCGTTCGCATGGATCGTTCGGGTTAATTTGGGAGAGCTTTCTACCAGTCTCGACACCTTCGTCGAAGAATACCCAGGTGTCGGATGCTGCCTCGTACTTGTATTCACTTCGATGCGGAGCCCCATCTTTTGTGAATGTAATCTCTAGAGTGTCCGTATTGGGTGGATTTGGATTTCTAACATGCGTCACCGAAAATGGTTCACCTGAGACTGTGTAAAATCCCTTTCGTTTAGCCCTCATCTGGTCCGGCCGATAGAAACGAATCTCGTACTCCCATTCACTTAAAACCACGATATCAACAAACGTCTCAAGCGTCCTGATTTGCTTGATTGACTGAGATGTGTATCCGCCCTTCTCGCCGGGGTCGGCAATCACGCGCTGCGGTCTCGATGGATCACGTATTAATTCAATCTGGTTCCCTTTTTCAGAAACGGAAAGCGCGAGAATATCTGGAGTGTAACTATTCGCGGTAATGACATTCTCAACTAGACTGATGTGGCCCGTTCTTCCATCCTCCGAAACGCGACCGATTCCGACAGAAAACTGCACGGTCCCAACGCTGGAATTCGTAGACCGTAATTGCCTGCCGCCCCACACCGGACAGCCTCCTTTCGGCGGCAAATTCTGGATTGCCGCTGGCGAGTTATCTCTGTCCGACCGCTCGTTTGTTTGAGCCGGGACTATCGTCGTAAATGCCATTAAGGCCCCGAGAATAGGAGGAAGTGATAGCTGAATATAGATAAGCTTTCGTCTTTCGATTTTCATGGGTAATAGTCTCGTTGTGTGCGTTAACCCCTCGAGAGGCACTTCGTATTATTGTTGACTGACTCTCGATTCAGCAAGGCTTTTTCCTTTTGGTAAGTTCGTCGGCGAGACCGTTGGAGCGCAGGTAGTGTGGAGGTGTAATGCAAACAGAGGTGTAATGCAAACTCTTGACAGAACCCAACAGCAGGAATAGAAATGTTGCTGGAGGTCTAGGACTCATGCTCACGTTCACAACCTTCTGGTTTCTCCCCATTACAACTAATCTCATTATTGCGGCTCTTACTTTTATCAGCTTGGCTGCGCCTGGTGCTCCGCAACAGGCAAAAGAAAGGGTGGTGAAAATCATCACCTTAAGAGATCAGCCGATCGACATAATTGCCGTGAGAGTCAAAGGTGGTCCAGTAGAAGCCGATCGAAAGTTTAAGGGCGACAGCGACTGGTTCAACGGCATGACCGTTACGATCAAAAACGTCTCCGATAGGCCCATCGTATTCGCCACGGTTTTAGTAACTGCTCCCCATGAAAAGAACGGCGTGCGAAAACAGATCGATGGGTTAGAGTTTATCGCCGGCGTTGATCTGATGTACGGTGTGCGACCCTTGTTGCCAGGTCAGCCTCCTCGGGACTATCGTGCCGTTACACTTTTCTCCGGTCAAACGGCAGACCTAATGTTCTCTGAAAGGTTGCGCGATCAACTATATTTCCTTTTGACCGAGCGTGACTCCTCAACGGATATTTCTGAACTCACGTTAAGGTTGAAGCAGGTATTCTTCGAGAACGACGAAGAAACAATGTGGAGCAACGGGTTCATGCTACGGCGCGACTCCAAGAATCCAATGCGCTGGAATACGATTGAACCTCCAAAGCGGAATCATGGTATGCGGGAACTGAAGCACGCAGTGCCGGTAGCGAGCCGTGCTACTACCCGATCGCGAAACCATATGCAGACTCCAGCACCATGCATTACGCAGGGCAGACCGCAAGCCTTTACAGCGCCCGTGACAATGGTGGACTCTTTTGTGTATGGGATAACGAGGTCCTACAAGTGACCGCGTTCCCAACAAACTGAAAGAAAAAGGCCACCGCAAGAGTGGCCTTTAGTATTTTGTGACATCGATTGTGACGTAACCTTGCCAATTGACTAATTCATCTCCTGATTTCGGCGTGGGATAGGACGTAGGTTCGAGTGCGGCGGCAGCCTGAACTTGAATAACCCAATCCGGCAAACACTTTCCGCAAGGGTCGTCACTGTGGTGTGTCTTGCATCATGGAAGCGAACACGCAACAGTTCCGGATAGATCTATACTATGGCCCACCAGTACACACAGATGGGAGTGAGAGGAATTCAACAGTCCAACAGGGCGTAACCGACGAATCGGCCTTCTTAAAACGGCGAATTCCGTAGAAGTGACGGGAAGAGTTCGTAAGTTCTATCAACCAGGTGAATGATCATTGTTTTCAGATGTTACCATTCAGACTCAAAAAAATTCCTGATGCGTTGTCGAATTCGTCGCTGCCCATTCGATTAATAGGTGAAAGGGCAGAAAACGACGTCTAATTTGGAAAATTAAGGAGATATTAAGATGCGAGTGATAGTCATTATCAAGGGTAACGAAGAATCAGAAGCGGGAATCATGCCGAGCGAGGAACTGCTCAACGCGATGGGTAAGTTCAACGATGAGTTGATGAACGCCGGAATCATGCTGGCGGGTGAAGGACTGCACCCGTCATCTAAGGCAAAGCGAATCAAGTTTTTGGGCAGCAACCGAATCGTGACGGATGGCCCATTCGCGGAAACGCGCGAGCTCATCGCCGGTTTCTGGATCTGGAAAGTGAATTCAATGGAAGAGGCGGTCGAGTGGGCGAAGCGGATACCGAACGATCCCGAAAGACCGGACATGGAAAGCGAAATCGAGATCCGTCCAATTTTCGAGGTAGAAGATTTCGGCCCGGAGCTCACTCCGGAAATGCGAAAACTGGAAGAACGCCTCCGGTCGAAAGCAGAAAAACTTAAACAGTCATGATCCGCGGCTAAAAACCAAATCGTACCTCGAGTTGAATACGACGATTCCCGGCGGCAGCACTGCCGCTTGGACCAAACCAAAACTTCCCGCAGACGAGATCGATTCACCAACTGCGGCGAACCGAGATTGCCAATCGGTTGCGACAGGTTGGTTTTGTTTAGAAGGTTCTGAGTGTTGAGGCTTTGCCTCAAAAGTCAGGATCGCACTTGGATCGGGTCAGTACAGGGAGCGGTAGCGACCTGGTCAGTGATCACCATGCGATATTTCCTGGCGATTCTTGACTCCATGGTATAACCAGGTCGCTACCGCTCCCTGTACCGACCCGATCCAAGAATAGTTTCGGACTTCTGAGGCAAAGCCGAGTGTTGATAGAGAACGTAACCGTTTATCGCTTTTCGGGAGCTGGACCACTCGCAGGTTTATTCGCTCCTGGCTGTGCGGGCGGCCCGGACAAGGCTCACCTTTACGACGAACGAGCCAATACCTAACTTTCCAAAATCGGAAACCTGAATAGACTTATTGCAAGCAAAATTTTGAAGCTGAATCTTCGGAAGCATCGCGACTCGACAGCCGAGGCCAAACCAGATTCGACTTACTGGCTAAAGCGCTTCTTGCAACGTTCTATAGGTTACTGCCTAACTGATTGGTTCAAGGAGCGGCTGCTTTCAATTTGTCAGATGGCCCCAACATTTCCAGCTAGCGTGAAGTTGCTTGACGCTTTACAGGAAAAAGCCGATGAAGCGGAAAAATCAAAAGGTAAAGTGAAGCCGCACTGACTTTGCATTTTCGCTTGCGGAAAAACTAAACTTAGCCGTCTCAACAACGTGTAAGCTTCGACGTGCCGTTTCACAGAATTAATAAGGAGGAACCGGCAATGACTGCTTTGCGATTAGTCCTGTTGATTTCGCTCATGGCCTTTACGGTGACGGGCCAGCAGAAACCGCCCGCTTCCTGTCCGGTTACCGCACCGCCAGCGATTCCATTCACACCTCCCGCTCCTTATGAGTTGGACAACTATGACAACACCTTTTGGATAGGTACAGACAAGCTGTGGACAGCACGTCCGAAATCAGCCGTCTGGACAACCGGGCCGCGCGAGCCCGGGCACGAGCAAGACGTGCAGCCTCTGACCGCGAAGACTTTCTGGGCGAGCGTTGATTTTAATTGGCGCACAGAATGGCCTGTGACATTAAAAGTCATCGGAAGACGGCTCGACGGGAATGCTCCGCCGCTGCTCGCGTCGCAGGCGACGAATGCCATGGTCGACGGCCCGACTCCCGCCATGTTGGTAGGTGTCTACGTACCCACTCCGGGTTGTTGGGAGATCACCGGCGAATACAAAGGTGAGAAGTTGAGCTTTGTCGTCTGGGTCAAGCCGGTTGAGAAAGACCGGAAATAATTTCCGCCATCGTGATGTGGTAACCGCCGATTCTGTGGACATCGTTTTGCGACAATGTAATAGTAGATTCCGTCCTCCCAAATTCTCCCCGTAGAACTCGTCGCAAGGCCCGCGACATTAAAACAAAAAGTCTTCCGCTAAAAAGGAGATAGCTATGTCCAAACCGCGTAGCCGTGTTTTCGCTTCACGTCTGATCAAGACCAAAGCTCTCATTGCCATAATTTTTTCTCTTGTTGTAGCGGCGTTGCTCTGCACTCTACTGACACTTCCACGCGCTCTGGCGGCGGTGATTGTGAGTGATAACTTCAACGACAATTCTCTCGACACAAGCAAGTGGGGCACGAGCCTGTTTAGCGGGTTCACTAACACGAGTTTGGGCTTAAATGAAGCGTCGCAACAACTGCAGATTGGTCCATTGCTGCAAAGCACCGGTGGCTCCAATTATCGCGGTGTTCGCACGAACAGTACCTACACTTTCAGCAATGCTTACGCTTTTGTTGAGTTGGTCCAGGCGCCCAATTCCAGCACGGCCGCCGATGCGATGTTCACTATCGGTAACGATGTCGATAACTACTATCGGATCTACGTGTCCGCGGGTAATCTCATCGGCCTGAAAAAGATTGGCGGCACGAAGACGACGCTTTTCACGATCACCTATAACTCGACCAATCACCGGTTTCTGCGCATCCGTAACGACTCGGGTAATGTGAAATTCGACACAGCAACAGGCAGCAGTGGTGTGCCGGGCAGTTGGACGCAGCAATACAGTGAGACGTGGAACTCTTCGATCTCCACGTCGTCGATCATCTTCGAGCTCAAAGCCGGCACTTTTCAGTCAGAAACAAACGCGCCTGGCACGATCATCTTCGACAACTTTGAAGTAGCAGACAACACCGCACCGGCTCCGACAGTCAGTGCAATCTCACCAACTTCAGGAACCACGAGTGGTGGCACGTCAGTGACCATCACCGGAACCGGCTTCCTTTCTGGCGCAACCGTCAGTTTAGGCGGATCGTCCGCCACCAGCGTCACAGTTGTGAGCTCCACTTCAATTACGGCCACAACTCCAGCGCATTCAGCGGGAGCGGTCAATGTGGTTGTGACCAACAGTGATTCACAAAGCGGCACATTGACTAATGGATTCACTTACTCGGCGCCCGAAACAGTCATCGTGTCGGATGATTTCAATGATAATTCTCTGAACACAACCAAGTGGGGCACGACTCTGTTCAGCGGCTTCACCAACACGAGTCTGGGGTTAAATGAAACGTCGCAACAACTGCAGATTGGTCCATTGCTGCAAAGCACCGGTGGCTCCAATTATCGCGGTATTCGCACGAACAGTACTTACAACTTCAGCGGTGCTTACGCGTATGTCGAGTTGGTCCAGGCACCGAATTCCAGCACTGCCGCTGATGCGATGTTCACTATCGGCAATGATGTTGATAACTACTATCGGATCTACGTGTCGTCCGGCAATCTCATCGGTCTGAAAAAGATTGCTGGAACTAAGACGACGCTTTTCACGATCACCTACAACTCGACCAATCACCGGTTTCTGCGCATTCGTAACGACTCGGGTAATGTGACTCTGGACACTGCGACAGGCAGTAGCGGAGTACCGGGAAGCTGGACGCAGCAATTCAGCGAAACGTGGAACTCTTCAATTTCACTAACGTCGATCATCTTCGAGCTCAAAGCCGGCACTTTTCAGTCAGAAGCAAACGCGCCGGGCACGATCATCTTCGACAACTTCCAGGTAGCGTCCCCTGGTTCGCCAACACCAACTCCGACGCCGACACCAACACCAACTCCTACTGACTCATTAACGTTTGTGAGCGCGAACCTACAACACGGTGAATCTACAGACGGAGTTGCGCGCTATGCTGACCAGGCAAACAAGATCACTTCGACGGCGGATTTAGTTGCGGCTCAGGAGGTTTCGGTCGGAGACATTGGTAATTGGGACGACGCCTTTGAAGCGAACGGGTTCCATCAAGTCGAATTCCGTTTGAACAATACCAACCAAAATGACGGAAATGCTATCTGGGCGCGAGATTCTCTAAGTGAAATCGCGACATACGAACATGATCTGCTCAATGGTTCATCCAACGTCGGTCGTGACGGCCAGGATGTTCGTCGCAGTGTTGTTGCAGCCAAGTTCGAGTGGAACTCTCAACAGTTTTATGTTGTGAGTGTTCACCTGTGTCCTTCAGGTTGCAGAGATAACTTTGATACTTTCGAATCCGTGCAACGCGTGGCACAGATCAACGACTTGTTGAGTTGGATCAATAACACGCTTACGGGTGGTCTACCGGTGATTATTCTGGGTGACCTCAACCTGACTACCGACACTCCTAAACAGCCTTCGGGTTTTCAGTTTGATCTGTTCACTTCAGCCGGGTTTAGTGACCTGTGGGCAACGGGATTGTCGCTTTCCGTAGCCTCAGCAGACTGGGGAGACAGAGATGGAGATACAATTCCCGATATGCCTCTGGGTCTGAACACTCGCACACACGATTCGCGGCGCATAGACTACGTCTTGTACAAGCCCAACAACGGCTCAATCGCACTGGTCAACATCTCGGTTCCCGACGGTCGCGCTCAGTGTCCTCAGGCCTTAACGGACCACTCACCTTTCGACTTCTGTCCTGGTGTTGATCCACTGGTCAACTTCCCGGAAGATCAAGGTGTTCGACTCTCGGATCACAACTGGATCTGGGTGACGCTTGGTTTCTAAAACGCGGTACACAAACGGCACATAAAACACAGAGTTTTCTTTGTGTTTTATGTGCCGTTTCGTGACTAAAATTCGAAACGGCCGGCGACCTGGATGATGCGGTTTAGGCCGCTGCCGCCGATAGTATTTGCCTCGGTGATCTGCCCGAAGGTTGGGCTGTTGACGTTGAAGATGGTGTTGCTGGTTCCATTTAGATTCAAGCCGGGAGTAAGAATTCCGGTTAGGAAGTTGGTGTGGTTCAGGACGTTGAAGGCGTCGGCGCGGATTTGGAAACGCATGCGCTCGTTTATCCGGATGCTCTTCGTTAAAGACATGTCCAACTGCGTGAACAGTGGACCATTGATCGTGCTTCGCGCCAGAGTTCCGAACTGACCTGGACCATTGTCGAAGAATACCTCTCCCGGAAACGCAGGCTGCCCAAACGCCGCTGCGCCGTGACCGTCGGAGTTAATCACCGAAGGATTTATGTAGTAGACCACACCGTTCTGATTGAAGATACCAACCAGGTCACTGATCTGAGCATTCGTGAGATCAGTCACTGCGGTCTGGTTTGCGGCTCGGCCCACACGATTCAGCGTGCCTCTCGGGTCAACGATCGTCAGCGGTGTACCGGTGTTGATGCGTAGAATGCCGCCCAATTGCCAACCGCCCATGAGCCGATCAACCGCACCACTCCCGTTGTTCAAAAAGGATTTTCCTTTTCCAAACGGCAAATCGTAAACGGCGTTGAGGTTGAAGACGTGCGTCTGATCAAAATCCGCACGTCCGTAGTCGAGATGTTGATTCTGATTGTCGAGGAACGCTGCGACCCTCGTCTGATCTTCGCTGTTAATGCCTGGATTGCCCGGACTGATATTGTCGAGAGTTTTTTGGAACGTGTAGTTGGCCTGCAATAACAACCCGCCCGAGAACCGGCGTCGCAACTCAACCTGCAACGCGTTGTAATTGGACTCACCGAGATTGCCGAGCAAGTCGAGAATTCCCATGTTCGGGTTGGGAAGTATCTGCACCGATCCTGTTTGGCCCAACGTCACATACCGTCGCGCCAGATCAGCTACTGAACCATTTAGCAGGAGATTTTGTACTGCGGCTGAATTCAGTGAACCACCGTTTGCGAGCTGTGGAAAGACTGTCAGTGTTTGGCAACCGGCGTTCTGCAGCGGCGTACAAGCTGGGTTACCTGTCAACAATAAATTCGAACGCGCACGAATGTAGTCGGGCAGAAAACCGTTGTTGCGAATGTCTACCTGATTGAGATCGACAGTCCGAATCAATTCATGACTGCGATTTCCGACGTAACGAATTTCCAGAACAGACTTGAATCCGATCTCGCGTTGGATACCGAAGTTGTACTGCTCAACACGTGGCAGTTGCATGTTCGGGTCAATGAGAAACGCCACATTCGCGCCCGGTGCTAAAGCATTGATACTCGAGAAGGTCAACGGCGGCGACACAAATGCAGGCACAGGAATTGGCGGAGCGTTATTGATCAGCGAAGTCAGCCCAAAGTTGATCGGCGTGACCGAGAGTCCCTGATTCTGCAATGCGTTATCAGGTGAGCGGATAAATTCATCGTTGATGTAACTCTCGCTGAAGCCGCCGCGAATCACCGTCCCACTATCTCCGAAAAGCATGTGAGCCAATCCCGACTTGAAGTTCGGTGACCAGGCGAAACTAATGTTCGGCGCAAAGTTGTTTTTATCGGATTTGAAAAACTGACCGGAGGAACCAGCATTGCCACCGACGAAATCAAACGTTCCGTTTGGATTCAGCAACGCGGCGTTGGGATCCATTCCCGCAGCCACAACCTCGAGCCGCAAACCACTCGGATCCTTGATGCCGCTGAACAACTCGTATCGCACACCCAAATTGAGTGTCAGGTTGGGCCGAACGCGCCATTGATCGGCGACGTAGAACGACAGGTTGTTGTAGTTCAGCGTGTTGATAACCGGAGCGCCGGGTACAAAGCCCGAGGTCCTGCTGGTCACGTTGAATGTGTTTTGTGACTCACCGACGAGTCCGGCAAGTTCAGACTGCAGCGCGTTTGCAGTAGCGACCTGATTGGGATCGCTGAGATTGGGTATCGTGAACGACGACGGCACTCCGGGAGTACCCGCCGGTACGAATCCGAAGTTTGGAAAGTTAGAGTTGTCGAGAAAGTAAGTCGGCAGTGTTGAGCCGCCGAAAGAAACAATGCGGTAAATGTTGTCCTGGCCGCCGAAGCGGAAGGAGTGATTGCGCCATAAGTAGACCGCGTTGTCCTGAATGTTGTAGAGCTTCGTGGTCCTACCCTGCGATATAAAACTGTTTTCCGGATTATCCGTGAGCGGCAATGAGATGAAGAAATCAGACGGCAGACCACTCGTGTTGAAGAAAGGATTGCTCTTCTGATAGCCGCCGCGCACCTCATTGTTAAGCCTGTTACCGATGGACCAGTTAAAGGCGCCGACCAACTCATTCGTAGTTGCTGTTTGCAGTCCGAAAGGCGTTGTATTGAAACCGCCAGTATCAGTATCCGGACGCAGGAAGTTGTCCGTCGTGCGGTGCCATACGAAATTTACTGTTTTCTTCTGACTGATATCGTAGTCGACGCGCGTCGTTGACAGATTTATCTTCACGTCGGCTCGCTGATTGAAAGTGAAGCCGGTCGTGTTGAGCCCGTCGCCGACCTGATTGTTATTGCCGGCTGTTGGTATACCGGAAAGAATACGACTCGAGATCAGTGGATTGACGTTCAATCCCTGGCTCCCGAGAACATCAAACTGACGCGTGTTACCGTCATCGTCGACGTAAGTAAAGATTCCCTGTCTTGCTGACGGCGTTAGGATCGTGCGCGTGGTTGAAGTTGTTTGCGGCAAGCGCAATCCTTCGTAGTCGAAAAAGAAGAAGGCCTTCTTTATGGGCCAGATGGGCCCACTGACTTTGCCTCCAAACTGATTTTGATTGAATGGCGGTTTCTCGACGCCATTGCGGTTGTTGAAGAAACCGTTGGAAGCGAGAGCGGCGTTTTGATTGTATTCCCAGAGTGCTCCGTGAAAGTCTACGCCACCACGAGAGGTGACGTACTGCACTTGAGATGTTCCACCACTGCCTAACGACGGATTTGCATTTTGTGTAACTACCGTGAATTCGGAAACGTCATCGATGCGTGGTCGATCGGGATTGAAATTGCCGGTGCGGATGAAATTGTCCTGGACGTTCAAACCATCGCGAGTAACGTTCATGGCTGAGGTCCGTTGACCGTTGATTTCACCGCCTTGACTCGTTCCCGGCTGCAACTGGATCAAGCTCGACGGATCGCGTCCGTTGATGGGCAAGCCAAGCATTTGAGTCTCGGTTACGGTATTGCTGAGCTCAGCATTGCTTGAGTTAACAACATCGGCGCCTTCAAAAACGTTTACCTGCTCTTCAATCGCGCCGACTTCCAAAGTTGGAGTTAAGACATATTCTTTGCCGACGTCGATTCTCACTGCATTCGCGCTGAGTGTTTTGAAACCAGTAGCCGAAAAAGTAGCGGTATATGTGCCGACGGCAAGTTGTGGAAAACTAAAGGCCCCCTGATCGTTGGTCGTCGCCGTTTTAGCCTGTTTGGTTTGATTGTCGGTTACGACGACAGTTGCGTTCGCGATGAGACCATCCGGGCCTGACACGGTTCCGGAGAGTCGGCCCGTTGCTGCTTGTCCATAAGCGAGCGTGGCGATTGCCATCACGCTCAAACAAAGTAAGAAAGACCGAAAGAGTTTCACTTCCATGTGCTTCGCACCTTTTCTCGTAAAAGTAGTAAACGCTCAGACTGACGCGAGAAGGGAGTCAGGCGAAGCACATCGCAACCGATATGCCAGCACGTGAGCAGCGAAGATCAGTCGTTTGGAATAAGTGAAGGGATGTTAAGCGTGTGGCGTTCCTGGCCCTCGAAGAAAAAAAGCCACACTAGTCAGTGATGGCTTTGCCTCAAAGAGTCCAAAATCATTTTTGGATCGGGTCAGTACAGGGAGCGGTAGCGACCTGGTCAGTGATCGCATGCGATATTCCTAATGGTTCTTGACTCCCACGATTAGACCAGGTCGCTACCGCTCCCTGTACTGACCCGATCCAAGTGCGATTTCTACTTTTGAGGCAAAGCCGTCAGTGATCACAAATCGCGCGGCGTCCAGGTTTGTCCACCATCCTGCGTTTCCAGAATCAGGTTTGAGGGTTGCGAAGTGAGGTCGATGTCGTCAAAGGGCACGCCACCCACGGCCCAGCCACGTTTTTCGTCGACGAAATAAACATTCGCGAGGTATGTTTTGAACCCATCAACTTTCACGTGTGCACTTGACCAGGAGGTTCCGCCGTCAGTCGTATAGATGATTGCGCCGTCATGGCCAACGGCCCATCCTTTCCTATCATTCAAAAAGAATACGTCGCTGAGCTGTGCACTAGTCGGTGTCTTAACTTGTTGCCAGGTGGCGCCGCCATCCGTCGTTCTGCCGACAAATCCGTTCGCACCAACCAGCCAGCCGGTTTTGTCATTTAGAAAGCGAACGTTGGTAAGAAAGTTGTTCACGCTCCAAACGCGGCGCCAGGTTGCGCCGCCATCTTCAGAAAGGTGAACATTGCCGTCCTTTCGCACTAACACAACGATCCGGTCATTTAAAAAACTCACCGCCGGAGGATAACTATCGGCGATGGCGGGTTTTTCGGTTCTTGTGTCATCTGCCGGCGGTGTTGGGCCGAGGCGGGTCCAGGTGACCGCTCCGTCGTCAGTGCGATAGACATTTTTCCCTAACACCCATCCTTTGGTTGGTGACAGGAAAAAGATTGTGTGGAATTTTTCTTTTTCGTCCGTTACGGCGGGCGAAACGGTTATGGACCACGTTTCGCCACCGTCCACGGTTTTGTAGATTGCTCTCTTCTGATCCAAAAAGAACCCAACGCGTTCGTCGACGAACTGAACGCGCCTCTGTTCATTATCAATCGTCTCAGTGACTATCGTGCCGGGACCATCGGACCGTATCATCTTCCATGAATTGCCTCCATCCTGAGTACGAAAAACTCTTGGCCCGACAATCCACCCAGTCCGTTCGTTTACAAACTGCACTTTCACATTCGGAAATGTGTGAGTGGCCGGGTAGGCCCTGTAATTGCACGCGATAGAACACACGCACAACAACAGGGCCAGCCCGGTAAGCGCTATGATCGAGTGTTTCGTCATGCAATCGATCTACCAACCGCTGCCACAAAGACTTCGAATCGCCTGCGCAACTGCAAACCTATTTGTGTAGCCGTAAGCCATCCTAACACCCAGGGTTACAGCATAGTTATTCAGCCGCACATCGGCAGGATCGTTTACCTCGCGAGCGTTGGCCCTATTCAGCGCAACCCTATTTGCAAGAGCCATACTAGGAACGTAAGCGGCGGCATTCACTGCTATGGTAGCCCCAAACGCCCACTGGCCGTAGGTAAAGGCATTCCAAAATATCCCGGAGAAATGTCGGGCCTGGTTCGGGCTGACACTCCCCTGGAATTGCTGGCGCCAGCCACTGTCGTCGAACTCCAGCGCAGCAGGACTGTTTGCCGGGGCGTTTTCTGCGTACCTGCCCCAGAGCCGTCTGGCAAAACCTCTATCGGTCCAGGATTCTTTGGCAGCTCGTTCTGCAAAATTTGCAAACTGGAGACAATCGTTCCTGGTTTCCTGGAAGCGGCTGATATGCGTCCACTTTAAAAGCTCAGCAGGCGCTGGAAATAGTCTACTCAGTAGCGTGCCGCGGAAGATCTCATGAAGTGGCGGACGCCCTATCCCAACCGGAAACGTTGGCGGAGTGCCGATGCGACGCCTCGGAATTTGGCGGAAATTGTCGATGAACGCCTGCTTGGCTGCCGCTTTCGCGCGATCGAAACTGCCCGTCTGCACAAACGTGACCACGAAAGCGACCGCAGCAGCAATCACCGCCTTGAGTCCGCGTACGAAGATCTTTTTGAGGAAGCTGAGAAGTCCAAGTCCACTAGGATCGATGAGATTGACGGGATCGTTGATGCAATACGCGTAGAGATTCAACGTTTGCGGATTTGTCAGGTTAACAGAATCCATCGCTATTGGATCGACTTGTGAGAACCGCCCCTGTCTCGGATCGTAAAAGCGGTTTGAAGCATAGTCCAAACCCGTGCTTTCGGTACGGTCGTAGCTCGTAAATCTCCGGCTCGTTGCACTGGGCGACGATTCGAGACCGAAGGCAGTTCCGAACGGCAAGGCTACCTGCTCAAAGTAATTAGTGTTTTGAGCATTGCTCACCACCCGTGTCCCCAGCCGGTCCGGATGATGATAATCAACCAGCGCAGCTCCGGAATTCGGAGTCAAAGTTGAAACCAATCTGCCCGCAAAGTAAACGTAGCTCTTGGACCAGACCGGCGAAGTTGAACTTCCGACTTCAGTGTATTCAGCGCTAACGGTCCCTCCTTCCTCGACGTAGTACGTTCTTAACCCCTGACCGCTAGCCATGGCGGGTTCGTGACTGCTCAGTCGCTGACGATCGGCGCCGTAGGTGTAACTCGCGATGACCGTAGTCTTGTCGTCGGCCACGACACGCATTAGACGATTGGCGGCGTCGTACTGATACGCTTGCCAGGTAGTTGTTCCAGTCTTGACGCGTACCTGGTTCCCTGCAGTGTCGTAGGTCCAACCTGCGTCGGAGATTCGATTGGTGGTCGCTTCAAAGTTAAGCCACTCCCAGCCATCTCGTGGGACGGGATTTCCACTGGGATGCCCAATCGGACTGATGCCTTCAACTTTGCTGGCAAACTCCGGGCAAACTTCGAATGCGAGCCGGATATTGCTGCGTCCATTTATTGGCACGAGGTTCGTCCAAAAATCTTCGCCGCTCTGATCTGGTTCTCGATACAGAAACGCGCGGTAAAGATCACGCACGAATTCCCGGTTGTCAGGTTCGTTGTATTCAGAAGACGTGAAGACCGAAGTGCCAAGAGCACGCATAGCAGTCAGAAACTGGCTTGGTCCCTGAGCGTAAGCAGTTTGTAACGTTGATACGTGCGTTTGCAGCTCGGTTGAGGTTGGTTGCCGGTTCAGTGCGGATTGATAAAAGTTGCGCACGTATTGGTCGATTGTGTACGACACGGCGTTGGTCCGATTACCGTAGCGGTCATAGATGTAGCGCTGGGCCCAATTAATGCTTTGTCCTCCAGTCGCCTTCTTCAATCTACCCACCGCATCATACTCAAAACCGCGGTCCTTGGTGTGATCGAGGTTATTAAGTAGTTTGACAAGCTGACCCGTTCGTTTACCGTTCGAGTTGGCGTGATCGTAGGAGAGATTGAGTAGCGTGCTGCCGTTACGTGTGATCGTCTGTCCTTCGAGCAAACCAGTCGTATCACTGTAGCTGTAGTTCTCAGTGATCTGGTTGGTACCGCTGACGCCGATCTTCACTGACGTCACTTGGCTCGCTGCGTTGTAAACGACGTTGGAAGCGTGAGTCTGGCCATCCATCGTTAAGCTACTCAACCGGCTCGCAATATCGAAATTCTGATGCGCCATTCTCCGCGGAGCAGCAGCACCGTTGCCGTATTCAGCGGGATACTGGACGTCAGTAGTCCTTTCGAGTGCGTCGTAAGTGTAGTTAGTGACGAATGGAAACGAGGTGCGGCCGTTGATTGTCAACGTCCTGATGTCCACCCGTCCTAGTGAGTCGTAATGCAGACTCTCGGTGCTGGTTTGATCTGCGGTTATCACTTCAGGCTGCGTTACATCTTTTCGCTCCGTACCACTGGATTTGGCGCGGTATTGAAAACTAACCGTAGGCGCAGCAAGAACTTTCAAATAGTAGTTCGTCTGGCCCGGCGTTAAGCTGTAGTTTGGATCCGCGGTTGTATCGTAAGTAATCGACTGCAAACGATTGAGCGGATCGCGGGTAGCATTGACATCACCGGGATCCGAATAACCGGTGCGGTCGAAATACCAATAGTTAACCTTTACACCGCGCGCATCGCGGTATTGGACCAGGTTGGATCTACTGTCGTATCTGAAGAAATCACTCCATTGCGCTCCGGAGCCACCAACTCCGACGTAATTCCCTGAACTGTCGAGAGTCGCACTCCTTTCAGCAACTTTCTGGGCCGTCATCCTGCCTAATGCGTCGTGCTTGAAGGATCTGGTTTGGTTCTCCTGGGTTACCGTGGTTAGATTTCCGATCGTGTCATAGGCATAGGTTGTCGCCATGCCGTTAGTGGCAACCGAACCCGAGCCGTTCGGATCGGGCTCAACAACCTCGACGAGCCGTCCCAACGAATTGCTTCTGCCCCATCGTTCACGGCCCCACGCATCCTTCGTTCGCATCGTTTCACCTGGTGCGCTGGATGCCGCACTCGGGCGGCTAGGCTCGTTGTAAAAGGATTCAATTTTGTTCCCGTCAGGCGCCTCCAAACTGACGATCCGTTGTAAGGCATCGTAAGTGGTAGTGCTCCAACGAATCGTATCGCCACTGCGATAGGGACGGCTTTGCTGTGCCACATCGCCCATTGAATTGTAAACAGTGTCGACAATGTCGAAGACACCACCTTCGGTGAGCGCCTTCTCTTGTCGTATCTGGTTGCGACCATTACGAAACTGGATACTCTGTTGCGCGATCGTGGTGTGAGTTGGGTGAGTTTCCTTATAAGTTGTCTGAGTCATGCTCAGATTGGCGTCATCGTACGACACTTCGGTGTGTGCGCCTCCAGGCATGCTCAACCTGATCGGTCGCAAGGTCACAGCATCGCGTGTTGTCTCGGTTTGACGGTTATTCGCATCGTTTTGAATCTTTGCGACTCCGGTGTTGAAGTCATAGGTCGAAGATTCAGTAACCTGACGCAAAGCGTCAGTCGACGACCCTCGCTTCAGCGTTTCCGGATAGGCGTATTGCGTATCAACAGTGTACCCGACGCTCGTCTGCTGGCAGCAGGCACTGGAGCTCGTCACCAAATTACCCGTCATGTCATAAGTCCTGGTTTCCGTCACCGTACCGGTCAGGCTTACAGGATTGGCATAGGTCGTGAATTGAGTCACGTTGCCGCGATAGTCTGTGGCCGGGTCATAAGGGGTGTACCAATAGCTGGGATCGCATACCCAGTCACACTGTCCTCCATCCGGCGCATTGGAGCAGTCGAGGTAACAATCACCCTCGATCCAGATCGGCTCAAAATGCGGGTTCCAGGTGTTGTCATGCTGCACCACGTTGGGAGTATCGGTCAGAGCCTGTCCGTCGTATTGATACTCGGTGCGTGAGACTTTCGTCGTATCGTCGCTGGCGAACATTTCTACTACCAGCGGAAGATTGAAGATGTGTCGATTCGTGTAGTTCGTGCTGTTCTGATATTGCGTGCGCGTTGCTGTCAGAAAACTCGTGCCGCCATAGTCAAAGGAACGGACCTCAGTCACCTGGTTGTAAGAACCGTAGGAGAATGTGGTCTTGGTTGTTTGATTGTTTGGGTTGGTAATAAGCACTTCCGTCGCTCTCGGTGAGTCGTATGCGCCGGAAGCCCACGTAGTCGAACTGCTCTGAAGGACGGTGCTGCCCGACTTCGTTTCATCAAGAAAGATCAGACCGTCCAGGAAACTGCCTGGTAAGTTGTGAGAATACTGCTTGGTGACGGTGCCGTTGGGCTCGGTGATCGTAACAATGCGCTGAGTGGAGTTTGTAGTTATCTCGTAACCGGTTACGGCCTGGTCCATTGTGGAGGTGCCGTCGCGCGTCCATCTTTCGGTACAGGAAGTGAACGTTGGCGCATCGTTAAGGTTGCTGGCTTGCGTGCCAGTCGTGTCACTCGTATTCAGCGGATAGTTGTAAACCTCTTCGTTGGTTAATGTTCCCGCTGTTATCGTGCCCTGGTCTGTCGTACCCTGCCCTGGCGGCACGGGATCCGGTCCGGAAAAAGTCATCCCTCTCCTTTGAGTCACCTTCTTCACCATGCCGTAGGTTGAGTATGAATTATCTGCGAGGCCGAGCCAGAAGCCGGTATTGCTTCCGGGGTAGTAGATCGCATCGATCACCCATGGAGCAGATTCGCGAGTAATGCCCACGTTGGGCCAGGCAAATGAATAGTTGAGTGAAAGCTGACTATAGTGCAGTCTGACAAGCGTACGCGTGCCGCTCTCCAGCCCTGGTGACGTGATGGCAGTGAGGCGATTAGCAGTGTCGTAGTGGAAGTTGATAAAGCGGCCCATCGTGTCAGTTACGGTTTGAATTCGTGGGCCGACGTTGTTGACGTAAGTGATCGTGATGTAGTTGCCATTGGGATCGGTGATCCGGGTTGGGTAAAGTCCGGATGGCCCATTGGTCCAATAGTCAACCGTGGTTCCATTGGGATACCTTGCCTGACCCCAGAGCATTATGCCGTTGTAACCAGTTTGGTATTGATAATCGACGAGTGTTCCATCGGTCGTGTGAAAAACACCCGTGGTACCCCAGTTGTAGATGGTGATGGTGCCGGTGTAAGGGTGACGCGTGCCGTCGCCGTCAAGCAAGATTGAGCCATTGTAGATGCCGAGGGCCTGCATCTTTCCAAAGCCGAGATTAAAACCGGGCGCGGGCCAATCTCGATCGATATCGTAATTGACGTTGTTTCCGGCTTTGTTCCACAACCGTGAGTTGTAAGTCAAACTGAGAGCGATATCGATTCCTCGACCCGGTATAAACGCTATCGGTGCATCAAATCGGAAGTTGCTGCTGCCGGCGCCTTCGTCGACTGCGCTACCGGGAGGGTCACCACGTCGATTGACTGGATCATCAACACTCCAGTAGTTGTCGTTGCCCCAACCATCGTCGAGAAAATATGGTGATGCGGCTGCGGTCGCACCGCCCTTGCCGGATCTTGTCTTTGCAGTGTGAGCAAATTCGCCCTGGCCAGACTTGTTCGACGCTCCTTTAACCCTGGCGTTTGCACGCGCTACCTGGTTGCGTTTGCCGTTCTTTTGGTCCGATGCCTGGTACGTGGGCAAATCACGGGATGATTTAGTTTTAATCTCAATTGGGACGTCATCGCCTTTGTGTTTTCTTATTCCCGGGACCACGGTCACGTTGACGACTGCACGCTGACCGGCGGCTTCGGCCGTTACCTTGTAATTACCTTCAGCGCGAGCCATAAAATCACCACGCTGATTGATGAAAGTGTCGCGTGCGCGCCCCTCATCTCGCCCGGACCACCGAATCTTCACACCACCGACCGGGTTGTTGCCGCGATCGAAGGCCACTGCGGTGAAGGTGATCCGTTGTCCCTCTTGCACGGTGACATCACCGGGTAATATCTCGAGCCGGCTGACACGCGCATCACGCTCGGTTTGTTTTTCCTGTTTCCCGCCTTTTTCTTGATCTCCGAAAACAAAGCTCATCAGCCGTGGCTTTATGTCGTTTAGTTGCATCCAGAGCGTCAGCTCAGCTTTGGTTGATTGGGCCACGTCTATCAATATCCTTGGCGCCGCGGGAGCGCTGTTGGCCAGCAGTGAAAGGGTTAGCAGCAAACCCACCAGACGGACCGTGTGGGCCTTCAGCTTGCGCCGATCACGCAGACCGTTGAAGAAACGATTGACGAAACGAAAGTGGGAGGTAAGAGAATTTGAATCGTGTCGCATGGTCTAACTCCTTTAGAGGAAGGTTTGGGGACAATTAGAGTGCAGTGCGCTTTCAAGGAAGCGGCCTTGAAAAGACACCTTGGCAGAGCCTCGGGCTTTTTCGAACTGAACTCCGGTTAGCTTTTCTACTACCTATGGACCAGTTGGTCCAGAAGTGCACAGATGTTGTCAGAGCGAATGAAACTTCTGCGGTAAAATTGCCCTTACTCGAATTGGACCACGTTGGGATGGTGTCTCAAAACCAGGGGGGATACTGGTAAGAGAGAAAAGGACTGGAAGACTGGACCAGCTTATATATGAGAACTGATCGGCGTGTCAATCAAAAATAGTTCTGACACAAATAGAAAAAATTTTAGCCATTGATTAACCCGGAAACTCGAATTCCTCGTCTGAAATTTTCTCTGTGCGCCCCTCGGTGTTCCTCTGTGTCTCCGTGGTGTGGGTTTACGGAATTTATCAACCACAGAGACACGGAGGACACAGAGGGCGCACAGAGAAGACCGTTAGGGATGTTTCGGACTTTTGAGGCAAAGCTCTCCGCATAATGAAGTTAGGAACCTCGGTAAACGCTTTCGAATATTGTGTTTCGAGTGCATTTTAGATTCGTCAAATCATTTCGTTGACACTCAAAAATTGTGATAGTAGGCTTCCCGCGAAGACCCCCCAACTGTCTTCCTTACACTCGTCACAAGCTAGGCCCGGCTTAAACAATTTGTCTTTCCACACAAGGAGGTCTGTATGTCAGGACTGCGTGGCAGAGTTTACGCCACCCGCACAATCACAACTAAAATGCTCATCGGTTTTGCTTTCTCACTCACAGTGGTGGGATTGATCTGCTCACTTCTCAATTTTCCACGTGCTCTCGCAGCAGCGATTCTGAGCGACGACTTCAACGATAACTCGATCGACACAGCCAAGTGGAATCCCAACGATCTGTTTAGTGGTTTCACCAACACCAATGTGCCAATAGCTGAAACCTCGCAACGTCTCGAGATTGGACCATTGCTGCAAAATGTCTCCGGCTCGAGTTACCGCGGCATGCGCACCGTTAATACCTACACTTTCAGCGATTCCTACGCCTATGTTGAGCTCGTGCAAGCACCGGCTTCCAACACCTCCGCCGATGCAATGCTCACCGTCGGCTCTAGTGTCACTGCCTACTATCGAATTTCTGTAAACGGCGGTGTGCTGAGAGGCGTGAGAAACGTTGGAGGCACCAAGACTACACTCTTCTCGACAACCTATGATTCGACCAATCACAGATTCTGGCGCATCACCAACACCTCGACTGGTGCGGTGACGCTGGACACAGCGCCGGGCAGTAGCGGAGTGCCGGGCACCTGGACGCAGCAATACAGCGAGATCTGGAGCTCCTCAATCCCCACCACCGGGATCCACTTTGAGATGAAAGGCGGCACTTTTCAGACAGAAGCTAATGCGCCCGGCAAAGTAATCTTCGATAACTTTCAGGCGGCTACTAACAGTGCTGGAACCGGTCCCACCATCTCTAACATCAACAGCGCAGTTACGTGTAATACCAGTGTCCTGCTCAACTTCAGCACTGATGTCGCATCACACGCATTCATCGAGTATGGAACATCAACCAGCTACGGGAGTTCCACAATCGATGATACGGTGCGGTTCTACACGGAGCACGCCATTCAGCTCACTGGTCTCTCGGCTAATACCCTTTATCACTTCCGCGTCAACGCAAACGATGGGAGTAACTCTACGCAGGGCAGTGATCAAACCTTTACAACTGCTTCCAGTGGGGCCACCTGTACCGCGCTGCCGGTGCAAGTCGATAGTCGCATGCCGGATATGACAGGTGCAGTTGAGAAGACTGTAAAGACTTCTGGCGGTGACTACACGCCATCGCAGTTTCAGACGGCGCTTAACGATGCCGGGACCGCAACAACGAAACGCATTATCACAGTCGACGCCGGCCTGACGTTATCGGGCCAGTGGTCTCTGCCTGCAAACGCCGATCAAAACTGGATCCTCGTTCGGTCATCGCAGCACGCGCAACTGCCAGAGGGCAAGCGTGTCGTACCAGCCGACGCTTCAAAGCTATTCAAGATCCAAAACACGAGTGTCGATCCGACTATCATCGCCGCTGCTGCTGCGAATCACATTCGGATCATCGGCGCTGAAATAACCATCGACTCTTCGGCCCTGAGTGATGCTCCAAATGGGGCTAATCAATCGGGACTAATCCAGCTTCAAACTAACCTTGGCAACAACGCTTCCAATATCCCGAAGTTTATTGGATTCGATCGCTGCTACGTTCATGGTCTAGCCACGAAAAACACCGGACGAGGGCTCTTCGCAACGTGGGAGGACAGTTTCGTAATAGACAGCTATTTCGATGAGTTCCATTTTTCCGGGTTCGATGGGCAGGCGATACTGTTTCTTGACGCCAAGCGAAACAAAATTCTGAACAACACTTTGATTGGGGTTGGCGAGAACTTCATGTGGGGCGGCGACGGTCTGCGCATTGACAACTACGTGATCGGTCAACTCGAGTTTTTGCGCAATCACATGTACGTGCCTTGCAAGTGGAAACCGGATGGTGGTTGCGGCGATACCTTTACGACCGACTGGATCGCTGAGAAAAACCTGTTCGAGTGTAAGACGTGTGCAAAGTTACTCGTCTTCGGTAACTACTTTGGCGGTACCGCCGATGCTCAGGGAGGGTTTTGGCCGGACGCGCAGTCCCTGGCAATAAACCTGAAGCTGGAACAGGACTCAAGCCGAGTCACTAACGTCACGGTGACCAACGGTGGCAGCGGCTACACCTCGGCGCCGGCTGTGTCCTTCACTCACACACCAGGGTGCGTGCAGGGTCAGTGTGTGACAGCGACAGCAAACGTTAGCGGCGGACAAGTAACGAGCGTAACCATTAATAATGCTGGCATGGGCTACTGTCTTGCACCGACAGTCAGCTTTTCGGGTGGCGGGGGCACTGGGGCCGCAGCGATAGCGACAGTCTCCGGTACGCTCGACCAGATGTCAGACATCGTTTGGTACAAGAACTTTATGAAGAACGTCCACGCGGGAACGGCGGTGGTCGGCCATACGATCGATGGTGCAATCAACTGCGGAGTAACTCCTGATCGAGTGCTCTTCAGGGACAATGTGTTTGAGATGGATGACGTGGTTTGGGACCCCGAGCCGAACGCGGCATCAGGTACGTGGGGAGCTACCGGATGGTTTTTGGGCGGCACTCAGAACCTGCAAATCGTCCACAACACAATCATCAATGCGAATGCTACGCAATCGAGTTCGTGCAACAGTGTTTTCAGCGATGGTTCGCTCATCCTCGTAGGCGATCCCGTCACACCGAAATGGAGTGGCTTTGTCTTCAAAGACAATGTCATTGACTATCGCGGTTGTGGCATCTCCGGTTCCGGTGCGATTAATCACGCCAACAACGCGCTGGCTAATCAGTTCACCGGGTTTGATGTGACCAACAACGGCATCATGCGCACCGGAGGAGCAGCGTCCAACTGGCCCGGAACGCAGATATGGGCCACTTCATGGTCTTCAATGTTACTCAACTTCAACAGTGGTCGAGACGGCAACTACCGTGTTGCTACTGGAACCACGTGGAAGAGTGCAGCCACTGATGGTAAGGATCTGGGGGCAGATGTCGACGGCGTGGAAGGCGCTACGGCAAACAGCCCGACTGGTAACTGGCCCACACCATAGATTGGTTGAGCCATTAACTTACGAAGGCCGCCGTGAGTCAAATCCGGCGGCCTTCGATTTTTAAATATTTAGCCGTGGTGGTTTTCGGAAAAAGTTCTCGCGTTATTAGGTAGAGGATCGAACAAACTCAAACTCAACTCAAAAGGAGAAAGACGACATGGCAAACTCAATAGTTACCACAGCATGCGACAACGAGCTCGTCATCCTGGCCTATACGCCGAGCGCAAGTTACGAACTGTGCCAAATCCTGAGTGGCAACAGTCAACCTGTCAACGTAACCCTCGGTATCGTGCCGGGTCAGTATGTAAATACCATCGTGTTGAACGGTGTGAATCAACCTCTCACCTCGACTGTTAACCAAAATCTTCCTTCGGGCACATACAGCATTCTGATGCTTGGCGTTAACTGGGGAGGCCCAACACAGTTCACCGTTAATGTAAACGGCACAGCCTTCGAGCTTCCGTTTACGCAACAGGGGCCGCTCGGTCTGACATTCAACCCTGGCCCAGTCACCATCACGGTTTAAGCCCCCCCTGCAGAAGCGGCGCGGTGCTGTGGAGAGTCGCGTCGCCTCTGCTAAGCGGCTCTCTGCGTATCTCTGCGTCCTCTGCGTTGAAATAGCTGATTAACGCAGAGAACGCAAAGATACGCAGAGAGCCGCAGAGGAACCACCTATTCTTTCAGCCACTCGCGGCGCAGCAGTCCGTAGAAGAGTGCGTCCTGGATTTCACCGTTCACGTGCCAGCGCTCACGGAGAAAACCTTCGCGCTGAAAACCCAATCGCTCGAGCGTGCGAATGGAGGCGGTATTGCGTGGATCGACGTCGGCTTCTAGCCGGCGCAACTCCATCACTTCAAAAGCGTATGAGACCAACGCCTTCAGCGCTTCGTTCATGTAGCCTTTGCCCCAGTAAGCATGGGCCATTGCGTAACCAAGCTCGGCGCGGCCGTTGTCGAGGTTGAGGTTGAAGAGCGTCGTGGTACCGATGACAGTGTTTGATTCGCGCAAAGCTATTCCCCACTTGAACATTGTTTCGCGCTCGTTGCCTTCAGCGATCTCGCGTTGCAATGCTGCGGCGGCTTCTCGATCGGGCAGTGGAACTGTGCTCCAGTATCGCATCACCTGCGGATTGGAAAAGATCTCGTAGAGACCGTCGATATCGTTTTCGGAAATCCAACGCAGTACTACGCGCGGGGCCGCGATGATCGGAAGTGTTTTTGAATCCATATGATTGGGCCACAAAAAGGCACAAAAGAAATATAGCTTCTTTTGTGCCTTTTGTGCCTCTTTGTGGCCGTACTTCTTTAAACTAAGTCGTTGCTGGCGCCGGAGTATTTCCTCGTTCCGAAGTGCCCGGCGGCTTCGAGTCTCGCTACCTCTGCTCGAATCGTGTTAATTCTTTCCGGGAAGCTTGACGCGCCGATTGTCAATAGTTTTGTAAAGGCGACTGCGTCGTTGTTGTTCTGAATAATCTGTTTCATCGCCGCGAAAGTGCCACGACCCTGATGAAGGATGTCCATGACAACGAAGCAAACCTTATCACTACGCCCGTCAAGATTGATCTTGTTATGCGCCGTGCGAAGTTTCTGCCTTACGGTATCAACTCCCACTTTCACCTGAACTTCGCGATGTGCCTTACTGTGCGAGCACCAATGGACAAATCGCGCGGCTGAAAGTACTTCCCTGTTCTCGACCTCACCGCCTGAAGGATTCAGATACCTCTTGAGCGCTTCAGTCGAAGTGGCTGTTTCCAGACGCACCACACCATTGTCAGTCGGCTGCACGATGCGACCATCTCGTAGCTCCAGGTCCGGGAAATAGGCAGTGCGCTCATCAAGTTGAAGCAGCGCTCTGAAATACTTTACGAAGTCGCCATCGGCAACATGCGCCGCGAACTGCAGGAAGCCGAAAGTAAAGCCAGCTCTGTCATAAGTATTGAGACAATTGAAATGGCCTCGGCTTTCTGCCTTGACGGTCGGGGCAATGAAATGCGCCCAATGGCCGAACGTACTGGTGTACTCAGCCGGGTCGTAAATCGGTGAAGATTGATCGCGCAAATTCATCAGGCCTACACGCCCCTGAAAAGTCGCTCGATTACCAACGAAAAAGCGTTGACCCTGCGTGGATGCAAACCACGAGGCGCCTTCACGACTGATATCGAACACGAGCGGCTGATTGCCGATTGCAGTTGCAGGCGAAGATGGTAATGCAATATCGCTGGTATCTTCAGGGACGATTTTCTCCGATGCTTTCACCAGGAGCTCATCCAAGCCTAGAAGGGTCGCCGCGTCCAACGCGCCCGTTTGCGGCAAAGATAAATCTGCCTGAAGCGTTTTTAGCGCCGCTTCAGTGCGAGGACCGAAGATACCAATGTTGGCTTCATTTACGCCGAGATCGATCGCATAACCTGGGTGTTCGCGAGCGAGAATGTTCATCGCCTGCTGCACAGCACCGATGCCTGAAACTCTCTTTCCAGTACTCGTCAACTCCAGTTTTCCTTTGGAGACTAGTTGCAGCGTTGCATCCGTTGCCAGTAAGGAATGATCAAGCGCACCGCCGGCTACTACATCAGGAACATCGATCACAGGTGTCTCACCGGTAATTCCCGCATAGCGGCGCATTGCATCAAAATCGATTCGCATGAATCTGGTCTTTGCCTGGATTTTCCAGACTGCAGAATCAGTTTCCCTGGTCGCGTCGCCGAATTTTTTGAAATTCCCCTTGGAACAATGAATGACTTTTAGCTCGCCGTTATTATCCATTCCGGAGATGATGCCGATGTGGCCCTGTTTTCCTCCCTGATCCGGATAAACGACGAGATCGCCCGGTTCGGCATCCGCGGCTGCAACGTTTTTAAGCAATGGAAATCCGGCCGCCTTTGCAGCCGAGCCGCCGCCACTCCAGTAAGCATCCGTGTCGAGCCAGCGGTTAGAACCTGGTGGAAATTCCCTTGGTATGCCGATGGACCAGGCAATAAAACCTGAGCAGTCGCATTTCTTCGTTAACATTTTAGTCGGGTCGAAGCCACCCTGGCCTAGAACGTAGGTGGTGGTCTCTTCCAATCCGGTGTGAGCCCTTTGCAGCGACCGCTCGATAGTTGCGTTTTTCAATAGATCTTTCCAGTTTGACATCGTGATCCTCCTTAAGGTGTGGGAGCACCTACTTTTGATTTCTAACACTTATGCTGATTCCGGAGTTTTTGTTTCTGGAGGGTTGAGGAAAGTGTTAGTTCGCAGGAAAACGTTTTGATTCCTGTGATGTGAGATCTCCGCTCGCAGCGTTTCCGGTCTTTTCACCGGTTAACCGCGCTAGCTGATCCGGTTTGATGAGTGTGAATCCGAGTTTGTGTAGCAGCTTCAAACCAACAGCTACCGCCGGCCACCAGAGTGGAAGCGGTATGGCGTTATGACGTTTGGCAATGCGGGAGGCGAGGACTATTCCGCTTAAGTCTTCAGGGCCGCAGATGGTTTCGATTCTGATGCCGGTATCGTGTTGTTGAATTAGCTCCGCCGCGGCGCGGGTGAAATCGTCAACATGCATTGGTGCGAATTGTAAATTCGTGTGACCGAACAGCGTCGGAATGACGTGCCACCTGCGCGCCAACGCTAACATGCGATCGATTCCCTCTTTCCCTCCACCGCCGTAGATCTCGGCCGGGCGGATGATCAGTAAACTTTCCCATTCGAGCTTCTGAAGCTCCTGCTCGGCTGCGAGTTTCGACTCGCCATACGCACCGCTGCCGTGAGTCGCGCAGCGTGTGCTGATGTAGACGAAACGACGACAGCCAGTTTCGTGAGTTGCGTAGGCCAGTCGACGTGTGCCTTCTAAATTAACTTTCCAGTATTGCTGTTCGTCGGAGGCGTGCGTCACTCCCGCGAAGTGAAGCACCATGTCAAAAGGCGATAAGGTTTTGGTCAAATCAGATTCGAGGTCCAAATCGATCACGTGCAGTCGCGGATCGGAGAGGGGAATGTCTTTTCGATGACGACCGGCCCAAAGCTCAATGTCGCTATTCAGAAGCAACTGGCGCATTACGCCAACTGCGAGCGGCGACGAGGCGCCGGTGACGAGGATTCGTATCATTTACGTCGTTTGCAGCCAGACTGATATACGTAATAACATCGCGTCGTGACAGAGCCCCATTTTTCACTCGTAGTACTTTGCTATCGAAGCGGACAAAGCATTATTCCATTCGTAGAACGTTTGCAGCGAACGCTGTCGCTCTGCAATTTCTCGTGGGAGCTCGTGCTCGTCGGAAACTATATCGAAGGAAGCGACGACGAAACACCTCAAGTAGTTAAAAAACTCGCCGAAGAATCACCAAACATTCGCACGGTAATTCGTCCAAAGCAGGGAATGATGGGATGGGACATGCGCATGGGTCTCGACGCCGCGCGCGGTACGTACATCGGCGTGATCGATGGCGACGGACAGTTTCCGCCCGAGTCTATAATCGCATGTTTGCTGAAATGTGAGCTGGAGGATCTTGATTTAACTAAAACATACCGCGTCATACGCGACGATGGTTTATACCGGCGGTTGATCTCAGCGGTGTACAATGCAATCTTCAGTTTGCTTTTCGGATTCAAAGTCCGCGATATCAACTCGAAACCAAAGATCATGCGGCGCGATAAGTACGAGTTGCTGCACCTGCAGTCAGACGATTGGTTTGCCGATGCGGAGATCGTGATCCGCGCGCGCGAGCTCGGGCTGAAGATCGGCGAGACACCGGTTCATTTTAAGATCAACGATAACAGGGGCTCGTTCGTAAAGCCGAAAGCCATCCTCGAGTTTACTTCGAATCTCTTGAAGTACAGATTCTCATCGAAGCGGAACGCAAAGGGCCGATCGCTCCCTCACTCCGCCGTCGAATAACAACTGCTCTTGGACACAGTCCAACTAGTCTGTTGTTTCTGCTCGACGTGCAATGCAGACCGCGGAGACGCCAAACGGAAGTCTTCCACGCTTAAAAACAAACCGCTCAGCAGCAAACAACGAGCTAAATGGACCATTCATCAAGGAAATGTTGATTCCGTATTCCGTATCCGCGCGCAAACCGAGCCAGCGCATCACGGAACGCACGACAAGCACGGGTAGAAAAAAGCTGATGTTTGCGTAGCTGGACCACTCGACGGAGAAGCCTGCCTCTTCTACTGCCTTCAATAAGCGCGGCAACGTGTAGCGCCGCCGGTGATTGCTCACATCATCCTGAACACCCCAAAGAAACATGAACGCTGGAACAAAGACGAGGATGCGTCCGTCGCGACGCAAGACTCGCCTCATCTCGCGTAGTCCCGCAATGTCATCGTCAAGGTGCTCGATTACGTCGAGTGCAGTGACAAGTTCAAAAGAATCGTTTTCGTAAGGTAACTGCTCGATGGCTCCGAGCTTGACCGAGCTCAAACCGCGCTCGTGGCAGAAATCGACGGCTTGCGGCGAGATGTCAACGCCTTCCGCTTTCCCGTACGCCGCGAGCATCTTGAGATTCGCACCGGTGCCGCATCCGACGTCGAGAATTCTCTCAGTCTTCAGCGTTGAGGAAATTTTCTCGACGAGGGACTGGATGATCCGGCGTCGACCGACATACCACCAGTGAGTGTCCTCAACCTGGTAGAGAATCGGGTAGTGATGCGACTGCATCTCTTTCGGCAGATTAGCGGCAACGCTGTTACTCATCATCTCTCACTCTATTGGAGCACCAGAAAAAGTCAAGGCGACATTCTCTGCGGCTCTCTGCGTATCTCTGCGTTCTCTGCGTTGAAATAGCTCTTTAACGCAGAGAACGCAGAGGTACGCAGAGAGCCGCAGAGAAAACCTAAATCCAATACCTCACTCTCATCCGTAAATCACGATATGACAAACAAAGCGCTCGCAGTTCTGGGGTCGTTGATTCTTCTCTTTGTTCTGATAGCAAGCCGCAAGAGGACTCTTCACGCGGAGAAAAGTCCGCCGGAGAGTGCGGCCTGCCGTTTTGTTTTGGGGTCGTTGGATGGAAATGAGCCAATCGACGAAGAAATCGCGCGACAACAAACACTCGTCCGCAACGGATCGACGTCCGGATTGGAGCGTCTCGGATGGACCTTCGTCAAAAAAGCCCGACTCACCTTCGACGGAAGCTACTACAACCTCGCAGAACAATGTGCTCAATGCATGGAAGCAAATGGTGCGAGAGGTCCGGACGCGCTGCTATTGCGCGCTCACGCACTGCAAAGTCTGCATCGCTTCAGTGAGGCAGAAACTACTGCGCGCGAGCTCGTGAGCACACGTGAACGGCCATTTGATTACGGCGTTCTCGGAGACGTGCTGATCGATCAGGGCAAGGTTCGTGAAGGAGCAGCGGCCTACCAGAAGATGATCGATCTCCGGCCTGATCTGCAATCGTACGCGCGTGCCGCTCACGTACGCGGGCTGACTGGTGATCTGAACGGCGCGATTGAATTGATGAGGCTGGCCGTCAGCGGTAGCAGTCCTCACGATCCCGAAGCCGCGGCCTGGGCTTACACGCGACTATCACTTTATCGATTACAGCAGGGCGCAACGAAACAAGCGCTCAAATCATGCAGTGCGGGTCTCGCCCTGCAACCCGATTACGCACCCGCACTGCTGGCGCGAGGCCGAATACTTCTCGCTTTACATCGCCCTGCCGACGCAGTTGTCGAGTTGGAACGCGCGGCAAAGTTGAATCCGTTGCCGGAATATCAATGGGCTTTGGCAGACGCTCTGGCGCTAACCGGTGATCGCGATCGCGCGAGGGAAGTCGAATCACAGATCATCAAGCGTGGCACTACAGAAGATCCGCGCGCCACGTCACTCTTTCTCGCAACTCGTGGTGAGAACATCGAGCAGGCTGTTCACCTGGCCCAGCAGGAATTAACCAATCGCAGAGACGTCTTCACACACGATGCTCTCGCGTGGGCACTCGCTATGGCCGGACGCCCCACGGAAGCAGAACTACACGCGACACACGCTTTATCAGAAGGAACAATTGACGCCCGCCTGTTCCTGCACGCCGGCATCATCGCCGCACTCAACAACGACATCGCACAAGCAAAGCGACGGCTGCAACAAGCTTCCGCGATCCAACAGATGCTGTTGCCGAGTGAGCGTGCGCAGCTTGAGGCGTGGCGGCAAAAGATTAATAGCAAACAAAAGGAGTAACCCAACAATGTCTAAACAGGTCTGGAAATCGTTAGTCACGATACTTATGCTCGCGCTAATTCTACCGGTGAACGTGCTCGCTTCGAGTCACATGGACGCGCCGCTGATCACACTCGATCCGGCCGCCAATACCACGGACGTTTACGCCTTCGTCGATCAGGATGGACCGCAAAAGTCACTCGTGCTTGCGCTTGGTGTGTACCCCCATCAGGAGCCCGGAATCGGTCCCAACAAGTACAACTTCGACGACAACGTTTTGTATGAGATTCATGTGGCGCTCGGTCCTGACGTGGCTGCCGGACGCGCCACATTGAGTTATCAATTTCGTTTCACCACGAGCTTCAAAAACCAAAACACGATACTGCAATCGTACCTTGGCGTCGTTCAGCACGTGGACGATGCGAATCAGAACCTGACGCAAACGTACACGGTTACTAAGGTGGACCACCGCACGCATCGTGAGACGGTGCTCGGCACGGGAGTGGTTCCGCCTAACAACCAGGGCAACGCGACGCCGTTTTACAACCAGGGAAACGATGGCGAGAACCGTGCGCGAGATGGAGTCGCGACAGAGGCCGAGCTCGATCGATATACACGCGAGTCGATCGCGGAGTTGTCGAATGGTTACGTTGCGTTTGCCGGTCAGCGTGACGACGGGTTTTACGCGGATATTCAGTCGATATTCGATCTGCTCAAACTGCGCAATCCCGGCAAGGATTCGCAGGGTGGGTTCAATCTGCATTTGATGGCGCTTGATGTTCCGATTGCAGAACTCGGCGGCGACCAGCAGATCGCAGGTGTTTATGCGACTACGAGCAGGCAATCCGTAAGAGTGTTGAATGAGAAGCACTCGGCGAAGAACAATGGGCCATTCGTCCAGGTTGCACGCCAGGGAAATCCGCTATTCAACGAAGGCCTCGTCGCGATTGCTGATAAGGATCTGTACAGCCGCACGAGTCCAAGCAACGATGGTGAGCTTTTCAGGAAGTATGCTGAAACACCGGAGCTCGCTCGATTGATCAATCTGCTTGTGTTCAAGTCGCCGGTTGCGCCGGAGACTAACCGCACGGACATTGCCGGTATTTACATTCCGGATCTGATCAAAGTTGATCTCTCGACGACCCGGGCGCGTCTTGCCGGCGGCGGCGCGGCCAATCCTGACGATGTTGGTTTCTCGCGATTGAGCATTTTCGGTGGTGATGTGTTGAAGAGCAACATTCAGGATCCGTTCAAGAATGGCGGGTTCATTCCAGGTGGATGGCCCAACGGTCGTCGCTTTGGAGATGATGTTGTGGATATCGCTGTCACCGCGCTGATCAGCGATCTCCGAGACCCCAATAACCTGATCATTCGTGGTCCAGCCGGCGACGGTGTCGATCGTAACGACATGTCTTTCAACAAAGTCTTCCCCTACGAATCAACTCCCCAAAACGGCCGCAACCACCAACACCCGTAGTCAAACTGTGCCGCGGATGAACGCCGATCTGCGTTTATCCGCGGCTTAATAATCATGAAATGTCTCGAAATAATCTTAGGGATGGCGATGCTCGTGGTTCTTTTTAGCGGGACGGTGCTGGCCCATGATCCGGGGTTGAGTTCGACTGAGGTTCGCATTCTGCCTGATCGAATTGTGGCTGAGGTTAGTTTTGCTCGTGTCGATTTAGATCAAAAACTTGGCGAGCGCCTGCTGGAAATCAAAGCGGATGAACAAATACTGAGACTAACAAACGTCAGTGTTCAGACGCCCGACACAACCAGCATTCATTTCACTCTTGAATTCCCAAGCTCGCCCGCCGCCGAATTGCGCCTGAGCGCCGTCGCACTCGAACACCTGCCTCGCGGTCACAAGCAGTTTCTTTCCGTGCGAGACAGCAATGGCAAACTACTCGCCGAGCGCCTGCTCAGTGCTGAATCGAAAGACCTCACGATCACTTTACAAACCAACTCCGGTTCGAGCAGCGAACGGTTCTTCCGTTTTCTTGTGCTGGGGATCGAGCACATCCTACCGGTTACGATCACCTCGCATTCCTTCTCGCCGTGCTTCTCACAGGTGGCTCACTCTCAAGCAACGCGCGAATCATCACCTCATTCACGATCGCACACTCCCTGACACTGGCGCTCGCTACCTTCGGCTTCGTCACTCTACCCGCGACTATCGTCGAACCACTGATCGCCGCATCAATCGTATTCGTCGGAATCGAGAACCTCGTCCACCGGCAACTGGCTAGACGTTGGTTGGTGACATTTGGTTTCGGTCTGATTCACGGACTCGGCTTCGCACAGATCCTTCGTGAGCTGGGCATTGTCAGAATGGGAATACAAGACGCTATTCCACTTTTGTCATTCAATCTGGGCGTCGAGCTCGCACAGCTCTCAATTGCCGCTCTCACTTTGCCGTTGATGTGGCGACTACAGCGTCGCCCCGCGTTCATGCTAAAACACGTTCCGGCACTCTCTTTATTACTCACCCTCGCGGGTATCTACTGGCTTCTCATTCGGACTCTCGTGTGAAGAAATCGGGGCGGCCACGTGGCCGCCCCTCGAGTTAACTCTTAACTACGAAATCCGCTGTTGTAACCACGCTCGAATCCGTCGCGGTACGCTTGTGCAAAGTTACCGAAGCCGGCGTCTTTGAAGTAATGCGATCGTTCCGGATCAAAGCTGCGTCCGTGATGCGCATCCTCTTCACCGGTTTTCAGTCCGTCGTGATAACCCTGGCTGTCGGCGGCCACACTGTCACCAAACACGTACTGGCCGTAATACCCGTAAGCGTAAGGGTAGGGATACCCATACCAATACCGATATGGATAACCAAACCTCGGACCAATAAAAACCCGAGTATGGAAGCCACCGCCGCGGAACCCACCGCGAAATCGTGCCTGCGCGTTCGCATCAGTGCTCGCAAACGCGGTCACACCGAATACCAATAAAGCTCCCAGCAAAAGATTTCGAATTCCTCGCAGCAAGTATTTTCCTCTCATGATCATGCCCTCCTTTTCACCGAGTTCTTCCGAACTCAATATGAAATACGCCGGAGAGGTGGCTTCAGATCCTAACCAAAGTGTTCGTTTTGTAAGCCCGAATTTACAGAAATATCTCGGCAAAAGGCGGTAATACCGAGCAATTGAGAGCAAGACGATCACAACGCCTTCGATCTATTTTCAGCAGTCTTGAAAGAGGGCCCGTGAAAAGAATTCAACTACTGTGTGCGTGTTTGCTTTGGTTGTCGATTACTGCTTCGGCACAGAATCCACTTCATCAATTCAATAGCGCAGTCAGAAAACTCGTCAGCCAGGTCACACCGAGTGTGGTCCAGGTAGTCGCAACCGGATATGGACCAGTTGAGTCGAGCGGTAGAAACAGCACTGCACTCGTAGGTATGCAGCAGAAGATCGGCTCGGGAGTGATTATCGATCCCGAAGGCTACATCGTAACGAACGCGCACGTGATCGGCGGCGCGCAGCACGTGCGTGTCAGTCTACCGACCGTCGCAACGAACGAATCGACTGACGAACCCATCATCAGCCGATCGCGCATGGTTGACGCACGCGTCGTCGGTTCAGACGAGGAAATCGATCTCGCTGTGTTGAAGATTGAAGCGACAAAACTGCCGGCTCTTCGCCTGAGCGATTACAACAAGCTACGGCAAGGCGATTTTGTATTCGCGTTTGGTAGTCCGGAAGGTTTGCAAGACTCAGTCACGATGGGTGTGGTTAGCACGCCGGCGCGACAACTCGATCCAGACAGTCCAATGGTCTATGTCCAAAGTGATGCGGCTACCAATCCCGGCAATAGCGGTGGCCCACTCGTAAACGTTGATGGCGAGCTCGTGGGAATCAACACGTTCATTCTCTCGGAAAGCGGCGGCAACGAGGGTTTGGGTTTCGCGATTCCGAGTGCTGTAGTTGCTTATGCTTATCCGCAACTGCGCAAGTACGGCCACTTGCATCGCGGCGAAACCGGTATCGGCGTGCAAGCGATTACGCCTGAGCTCGCTGCCGGACTCAAACTCAGCACTGATTCGGGTGTGATTGTTTCTGATGTGATGCCGGGAAGTCCCGGAGACAAGGCTGGGTTGAAAGTACAAGACATCGTTAAGTCGATTGATGGCTATCCAGTCAACAATCTTCCTGCGGTCGGTACACGACTGTTTATGCGAAGCGATGGTGAACAGATCAAACTCGGCGTGTTGCGCGGATCAACCAAACTCAACTTTGTCGTGCCTGTGGTCGAGTTGCAGAACGATCTCGATAGTCTCGCGGCAGTAGTACAGTCAAAGCAGAGCCCGGTGAGCCAGTTGGGTGTAGTGGTTATCGATCTCGATCCGGCAGTTGCAAACAAGTTTCCGCTGCGCATCGCGTCAGGTGTTTTGGTTGCGGCGCGAGCGATCGAGTCAGACGCGGACGTTGCGCTTCAAGCGGGCGATGTTATTCACACGATTAATGGTGTTTCGGTGAAGACCAGTGAAGACCTTCGATCGACATTGACTCACACGAGCGCAAACAGTCCCGTGGTCCTGCAGATCGAGCGTTCCGGGAAGTTGATGTTCATTGCTTTTAAGCTCGCCGAGAACTAGTCTCGACTGTGAGGGGCGATGGCCCGGACGATTAACCCGATCCCACCGGCTAAGAGTACGATCATCACTATCGTGCCGAAAAGACTTGTAGGCTGAAAATAAATGTGAAGATTCATCAGGACTCCCGTGAAGATGATCACGACGCCGATGAATGAGAGGAGCCAACCGGCAATTGATTTACCGTTGAAGAAGAGGATTCCGATGCCAAAGATTAGCGGGATCAATGATAGACCAAAGGCACTATATCCCCAGAAAGACCAGTAACCACTTACCACTACGATACGATTTGTGATCAAATAGGCTCCGGCTATCACCATCACGAGGCCTATAAAAAACTCCGCAATTCCGCCCGGTGTGCCGCCTGCGCCTCGAGTTCTCGGTTCATAATCGTCTGTGTCTTTTGTGGTCATCTTTGTACCTACGATAGTATGCTCAAACAAGGAGACTGCTCACATGATAACTAAAGGTTTACTCGTCAGGTTAGAAGCTAAATCTGACATGCACGAACAGGTTGAGAATTTTCTCGTCTCAGCGCTTCCGCTGGTCCAACAGGAGACGGCGACGACCGCGTGGTTTGCCATTCGGTTTGGTGGATCGGAATACGGAATCTTTGACGTCTTCCCGGATGATGCCGGTCGAGACGCGCATCTTTCAGGTGCAGTCGCAAAGGCGCTCATGGAAAATGCGGCGACGCTGTTGTCTGAGCCACCTAAGATACAGAAACTCGACATACTGGCATACAAGCTTCCCGAAACTCCACTCGCGGAACCGAACACGAAAGGATTGGTCCTGCTTTTCGAGGCGAAGGAAGGTCACCAGCAACAAGTCGAGCAATTTTGGCGAGATGCGAGAGCGTTTGTAATGGAGGAGCCTGACACGACCGCCTGGTTTGCCATACACACGGACGATAACAAGTACGGTATCTTCGACGTCTTCCCCGATCACGGCGGACGCGTCAAACACCTGATCGGTCACGTTCCCAGAGAATTGGCGAAACACGCACTATCGCTTTTGGGCAGTCTGCCGGATCCGGACTTGCTCGACGTCCTTGCGGAGAATTTGCGTCAAGAGGCGTAACGTAGGTACAAAGCAATCGAATGATTACATTCTCGCGGTTTATTTTTCTGGTATCCGTCTGTTTACTCCTATCGTCGTGTTCGCGTTCGAGTCAGACTCCGCCCAGTCAACCTAGTCCCAGTCAACCAACTCGCTGGGCATTACTCGTTGCTCCTAAACTGCTGCCGGATGATTGCGAAAATTCTGAACCCTGCAAGGGCACGCCGTACGTTCGTGCGCCTTACGCAGATTGGACTAAAGAAGGTGAATACAATTCATTTGAGGAGTGTGCTCGAGCCATAAACGCCCCGCAACCGGATCTAAACGCAGAGTTGCATCGTCAGGGAAAGTTGAGTAAAGACGAACTGCTCGTAGGCTTCAGATGTATATCAACCACAGACCCTCGCCTAACCTCACAGCCACCCTATAACTGGGAAACCGAAGCCCAGGCCGACAAGTAATCAAAAGCAGACGCGGTTGTTGTTTGACGTGATGCGGAACGTTTCCTGTTCTGCAGCGAGACCGATGCCTGTGAACACATCGATGTGCTGTCCGACGATGCCGTTACCGACGTCCGTGGCGCGGAAAGTCTTTGACGCCCACGGACTCGGCAAGGTAGCGATCTGCACGTTCGCGCCCCGCGGGATAACAGAGCGATCGATGGCGATCGCGCCGTCAGTCAGCGGATTCCCGGAAGCATCGAGCGGGCCGGCGTCAGAACGATGCCAACCATTCGAGTAATAGCCGAGCGCCCATCCGAAGCGCGTGATGCCCCAACCTTCAGTGCGAATCTCGTTAAGAAACTTTTGACTGAAACTAAGATCTCCGACACGCTCGACGTTAATCTGTTCGGTAGTGTCCGGCAACTCGTCCTCGCGCGGAACGTAGTAGCCGGTGATATACCAGCCTTCGGAGCAAGTTGATTGTCCGCGCGTTTGTGTCGCCGTTGAAATTAGTGCCCCCACGATCAAGAAACCAATGCAAATGACCTTTTGTAAATCGAACCTCATGCTTCCAAGATACTCATACCAACGTGAGATTTCGGTTAAAGACACGTTGTTTTAGTTTTTGTTTTTTGTGGCAGAGAAATAAATCAGTCTCTATTCGCCGTGAATCAAAATGATGTCGCGTGGCTCTATTGTTGTCAACGCTGTTAAGGCCTGCGGTATTAGAGGCTTGAGACGCACATAACTGTTTCTTTTAGCTGACAGAATCAGAATTGCGATTTCTAGGCCTGTGAGGTTCTGTTGATACGAAGGTTGCCATTCTCCAATCCCTTAAATCCGGCTTCTTCAACAGTATGAACTTCGTGAGTAGCGAATTCGCGCTTGAGGCGGCGCGTCACACATTCGTCAAGCAGCAACTTCACCTTCTAATAGCCTTTCCTTCGAGAGCTCCAAACCTCCGTTAACTTGCTCCCGAGTGACGGTAGGAAATTGTTCTAGAAACTGATCGATTGTTTCGCCCTCTTCGATACAATCAAACAGGTTTTGAATCGGCACTCGTGTGCCACGAAAGACAGGAGTGCCACTCATTTTGTTCGGATTGGTTTCGATTAATTTTCCGTGTTCCATTCTAAACTCCTCCGAATCGATAAGTCGCTTGTAGTTTACCACCTGATATGAGCCGATATCCATATCTCCATTTATTTGGACCGTTATCCAAGAACCCTGCTCCGTGTGCGCGCGTATAAGCAGCGCTTGCAATGCGGTCGTGTCTGAGCCGCAATCCTCAAGGAGACGAATAAATGAAACGAGCTCGCGTAATCTGCTGGTTGGTAGTGCTTTGTCTTGGCTTTCTTATCACTCATTCGATCGCAAAACCCAAGGCAGTAAAGCCGGCGATTGACTTCACCGAACTCGACAAGCTAATCCCAGCCGAGCTCAAAGAAAAGAACACACCCGGAACGGTGATTACCGTCATCAGCGGCGATCAGATCGTCTACCAGAAAGCGTTCGGTGTCGCGAACGTCGAGACCAGTGCGGAGATGCAACCCGAGATGCTCTTTCGTCTCGGCTCGACTACGAAGATGTTCACGGCTGCTGCGCTGCTGACGCTCGCTGAAAACAACAAGATCAAGATGAACGAGCCGATCGGTAATCGCGTGAAAGGCCTGAACGCGAGGCTGGGCCAGGTCACATCACATCACCTCTTGAGCAACTCCGCCGGTATCCGGGATTTCGCGGCGCCGGTGATCTCGAATGACGATCCGTCGCTCGGCAACATGGTGCGCGGCTGGAAAGACGACGTCTTCTTCGCCGATCAGGGTGAGATCTATTCGTACTCGAGCCCCGGCTACTGGCTGTCAGGCTTCGTGGTCGAGGAGTTGTACGGTAAGCCTTACGCTGATGCGATGACCGAGCTACTGTTCAAACCGATCGGAATGGAGCGCACCACGCTGCGGCCGTTCATGGCGATTACTTATCCATTCGCAACCGGCCACGTGGTCCAGGAAGGTAAGGCCACGATCATCAGGCCGATGTTCAATAACGTGGCGATGTGGCCCGCTGGTTCGATCTTCTCGAATGCCAAAGATCTGTCGCGCTGGGTCATCGCGTTGATGAACGATGGCAAAGTGGAGGGCAAGCAACTGCTGCCAGCGTCGCTGATCAATCAGATGGTCCAACATCACGTGCCCGTCCCGGGCGAAAGCGAGTCGTTTTACGGTTATGGCTTGACGGTGTTCAAGTATAAAGGGTTGGAGTTTGTGGGCCACGGTGGCTTCAGTCGTGGTTACGGATCGATGATCCAGATGGTGCCGTCGAAAAAGTTTGCGGTGATAGTGTTGACGAACAAGAGCGGCGAGACGATGCGAAAGAGTCTCAATAAAGCGATGGAGCTCGGCCTCGGTTTGAAAGACGAAGAAGAAAAACCTGCGGCGGTTGCGCAGCCCACGGCTTCAGAGATGAACGAATACGTTGGCACTTACTCGCACGCACCGCAGACATGGGAAGTCTCGATCAAAGATGGGAAAATGTTTATGAAGTTTGATGAGAAGGATTATGCGATGACGAAGAGTGGCGAACGGAAGTTTACGTTCGGCGCGCAGAATGAGAATGAGGTCGTGTTCGTGCAAGGCAAGGATGGGAAGATCGGATTTCTTTTTACGGAGTTGTACGGGGCGAAGAAAATTCGGTAACGCGTATTAAAAACACAGATTGTGTGTTTCTTGTGACTTTCTATCGGGCCGAATGAGTGGTATAAACGCGGCACACAGGGAGGTCAAACAGATGCTGAATTTCATTTGGTGGTTGATCATTGGATTAATCGCAGGTGCACTCGCGCGTCTGATCATGCCGGGAAGAGACCCGATGGGGATTATTGCTACGATTCTCCTCGGCATTCTCGGCTCCGTCATCGGCGGCCTCGTGAGTTGGGCCATCTGGGGTTCCGACACCAGAGGATTTCAGCCGGGCGGTCTCCTGCTTTCGATACTCGGCGCCATCCTCGTGCTTTGGATCTACCGGATGACGAGGAGCCGCAGTACCGTTTAAGCAGAGTTACAATTAGTGCCTGAACTGCCGGACATCGTCGTTTATATCGAGGCTCTCGAGAAACGAATACAAGGCAGTGTTCTCGAACGCGTCCGTATCGCGAGTCCTTTTCTATTGCGAACGGCCGTGCCCCCGCTGTCCAGCGTCGAAGGCAAAAAGATCGTCGAGCTGCGCAGGCTTGGCAAACGGATCTGCTTCGGCCTCGAAGGAGATCTGTGGCTCGTGCTGCACCTGATGATTGCAGGCAGGCTGCACTGGTACAACGAGCGCGCGAAGGCTGCTAAGGGTCGAGGTCTGGCTGTGTTTGACTTCAGCACCGGGAGTCTGGTCCTGACTGAAGCCGGGACACAGAAGCGTGCTTCACTGCATGTGGTCCAGGGTGAAGCTGGTCTGGATAATCTCGATCCGGGCGGACTCGAAGTTTTTGACGCCACACTCGAAGACTTTGCGCGAGCGATCCGCGCAAAGAATCACACACTGAAACGCGCACTCACCGATCCACGCATACTCAGCGGCATCGGCAACGCTTACTCCGACGAGATCCTCTTCGAAGCACGCCTGTCGCCATTCACATTAACTCAGAAACTTTCCGACAAGGACGTCGAGAACCTCTTTGAGTCGATCAAGCGAACGCTGACCGACTGGCTCGAAAGGTTGCGCGCCGACTCACAAGATCGTTTTCCCGAAAAAGTAACCGCCTTCCGCCCCGACATGGCCACACACGGCAAATACGGCGAACCATGCCCACGCTGCGGCAACAAGATTCAGCGCATCCGTTACGGCTCGAACGAAACAAACTACTGCCCCATCTGCCAGACCGGGGGCAAACTCCTCGCCGACCGCGCCCTCTCACGTCTCTTAAAAGACGACTGGCCCCGCACCCCGGAAGAGCTCGAGATGATGACGAAGAAGTAGCCGCGGATTTTCGCGGGTAACGCAGATCAGATCAGCGTTTATCCGCGTTCATTTGCGGCTTATACAGTTCGTCGCTGCCGACGTCGAAGACGCGGTTGAGGCGGGCGCGGTAGTTTTCGAAGGCGATTTGACCGCCGAGTTGAAGTAATTGTTCTTCGGAGAATTTCTCGCGTAGTCGCGCGTAGAGATCGTCGGAAATATTTGATGGCGTATTGGCCATTGCGTCTGCGAGCTCGATCACGAGCTTTTCAACATCCGAGAACGGCGTGAGGTCGTTCTTAACAACTGCCAGTAACTTCTCGTCAGTCAAACCAGCTTTTCTGCCGACGGCAGAATTGATGTCAACTCAAAATGGACACCCAACACGCGCGGCAGTGCGCACTTTTGCGAGCTGAATAAATCGCAAAGACACTTTACGCTTCCGCCCGAGTCCCGCCTCCATCGCAATACTGCCCCAAACCATCCCCGGCACGCGCATCTGTTGCTTCACCGGTGTCAGGTCTTTGCCAAACATCTTGCGCATGGTCGTGTAAAACCAGCGCAGGTGCCACGGCGCCCGGGCTTTCTCAATCCCCGAGATCCTGTTCATTGACTTGCTTTCCGTTCAGTACTTTCGAGATGCCGCGTAGTAGAGTCCGTCACGCTGTAGTTTGCAGGAATAAACTCGTTCGTATCCGCCGGCCTCAAGCCTCGTGGAGACGGCGCTGCTCCCTCGTCAAGACTCTTCGCTCTGTTCTGCTCGCGCTCCATGACCGCGACCATCTTCTTACTCACCACGACGCCATTAATGATCAGCGCGAGCCCGACCATGAACGGAATGACTCCTGCCAACCAGATGCTGTTGAGGAGTTCAGCGTCGCGTGGATTTTGAGCCGCAATCGCATGCATGATGAAGTGCAGAAAGATCGACACGCCGATGCCGACACAGCTCACGATCACGCCCGCTCTGATTTCGTTGTAGCGCTTAATTTCGGGCGTGATGCCGAGCATGCGTTCCATCTCACGCTTGCGCAGCTCGTTGGCCTGGCCCGACATGAACATCTCGGCCACCCACGTGTTGTTCCAGTTGAACTTCCCAGCGGGGTCAGGAGCCTGAAGAGCCTCGCGCACCGCCTGCAGGTTCGCGCCGCAGGACGTGCAAAACTTGATATCGTCACCCTGATTTGACGCACAACGCGGACATATCATAAGTAACTCCTTCTCTGGCCTGATTCACATAGATCAGAACATATCTGTATCATCTGCGTCTATCTGCGGCTAAAATTACGACATGAAGCCTCTCCCGGTTCAAACCATTGCGCATTACCGGATCGTCGAGCCGATCGGCGCGGGCGGCATGGGCGCCGTCTACAAGGCTTATGACAACAAGCTCCAGCGCACGGTGGCACTCAAACTCCTCCCATCAGAGTACGTCTCACAACAGGACCGACGTCGCCGTTTCTTCCAGGAAGCCCGCGCGGCCTCGGCGCTGAGCCATCCACACATTCTCACGATTTACGAGGTCGGCGAAGACAACGGCACGCCTTACATCGCGATGGAATACGTCGAAGGCCAGACGCTGCGCGACAAGATCAAAAAGAATGGCCTGCAACTCAAAGAAACTCTCGACATCGCGATCCAGATCGCCGCCGGACTCGCGCGCGCGCACGAGTCAGGCATCATTCATCGCGATCTGAAACCCGAGAACCTGATGCTGAGTCGAGATGGCTACGCGAAGATTCTCGACTTTGGTCTCGCGAAGCTCGTCGCCGAGCGAGAGCGCGCGCTCGTCGCTGACAGCGAACAGAAAACACTCGTGCTCGGCGTTCAGACTGAGTCAGGCACACTGCTGGGCACGGTCAATTACATGGCACCCGAACAGTTGCTGGGCCAACGCGTCGATCGTCGCTGCGACGTGTTCTCGTTTGGCGTAGTTCTTTGCGAAATGCTGACGGGCACGGCGCCGTTCGTACACGACAATCGCATCGACACAATGCACGCGATCCTTCATCGCGATCCGCGCTTTCCGAGCGACGGCCGTCCGGAGCTTCCTCACGATCTGCAACGAGTACTCACAAAAGCACTCGCTAAGACGCCGAAGGATCGCTATCAAACGATCGACGAGTTGGCCGAAGAGTTGAAAGCATTCAAACGCGAGCTCGAGCTCGGCAAGACTCTGCCGATCACGCCTCGCACGCGACTCGTGTTGAAACGCACCGCCGCCGGCGCGCGCACGGTCGATTACGAAAAGGAATTAAACGAAGCGCAGTTTAAAGCAGTCACAACCACAGACGGCCCTCTGCTGATCGTCGCCGGCGCAGGCACTGGAAAAACGCGCACGCTCGTTTATCGGGTCGCACGTCTTGTTGAGATTGGAGCAAAGCCCGAGTCGATTCTCTTATTGACGTTCACACGACGCGCCGCAGCCAGCATGTTGACGCGCGCTGCTGCTCTCGCCGATGCGCGTTGCCAGCGCGTGTCGGGCGGAACGTTTCACTCGTTGGGCCATTCGGTCTTGAGAAAGTTTGCAGACGAAGCCGGTGTCGCGAAAAACTTCACCGTGCTCGATCAGAGCGACACTGAAGATCTGATCGATCTGCTGCGACGCCAGATCCGGCTCACGAAAGCGCAGCACTTCCCACGCAAGCGAACCATCGGCGCGATGTTCAGCATGATGGTCAATAAAGTCCTGTCGCTGAAGCAGGTGTTGAACCAGCATTACCCGCAATTCGTCGACGAGCGTGGCAATCTCGAAACGTTGTTCAAGACGTTTGAGGAGTTCAAACGCAGCCGCCACATGCTGACGTATGACGATCTGCTCGTGCGATTCCGCGAAGCGCTCGAAAACAGCGCGACGATGCGCGAACAGATCTCGGACCAGTATCGCTACATCATGGTCGACGAATATCAGGACACGAACAAGCTTCAGGCCCAGATCGTGAAACTGATGACTGCGCGACACGATAACGTCGCGGTTGTCGGTGACGAGTTTCAGTCGATCTACTCGTTCCGCGGCGCGAGTCATCGCAACATGCTCGAGTTTCCGAAGCTCTTCCCTTCATCGAAGATCATCAAGCTCGAAGAGAACTTCCGCAGCACGCAACCGATTCTCGACGTCGCCAATGCGATCATTTCCGACGTCAAGGAAAGCTACAAAAAACGGCTTTACTCGCGTATCGAGGGTGGGCAGGCACCGGTGGTCGTGAGCGCAAACGACGAAAATGAGCAGTCACGATTCGTCTCGCAACGTATTGCCGAGCTTCGCGAAGAAGGCGTGCCGCTGAGTGAGATCGCGGTACTGTTCCGTTCCAGCTCGCATTCGTTTGATCTCGAGATCGAGCTCGGCAGACAGGGCATTCCGTTTCGCAAGTTTGGCGGGATCAGGTTTGCGGAATCGGCGCACATCAAAGACGCGCTCTCGTTTCTGCGTGTAGTCGTTAAGCCATCCGACACGCTCTCGTGGTTTCGCGCGCTCAAGCTGATCGATCACATCGGCGACGCCACGGTTTACCAGATACTCGAACATCTCGGCGTTGAGCAGCGAGAGTTTCGATCGCCGCGAACCAAAGCCGCGTTGTTCAAAAAACTTCAGCGCTTTCCTGCTCGTGCGGCTTACAAAGCGCAATTGCAGCGACTGGCGCGAGTGTTCTGCACAATCGTTGAAAGCAAAACGCCACACGAGCAGTTGTCGACGGTGCTACGCTTCTACAAACCGCTTTTGAAGAACAAATATGACGACGTACAGCGTCGCGGCCGCGATCTCGAACACTTGCAATCAATCGCGAAGCGCTACAAAACGGCGGCGAAACTGCTAGATGACATCGCGCTCGATCCGACCGAAGCCGTACAGGAAAATACGCCGCGCCGCAGCAGTGGCTTCGTGACGCTCTCCACCGTGCACTCGGCGAAAGGACTCGAGTGGGACAACGTTTTCCTGATCTGGATGACTGATGGATGGTTTCCGTCGAGCAGGTTTCAGGATGAGTTTGACGATTACGAGGAGGAGCGACGGCTGCTTTACGTCGCCACGACGCGAGCGAAGAAAGACCTGCACTTCGTCTATCCGGCGGTCGATGTTTATAGAGGACCGGAGACCGACGGCACGCCGACACTGTCGCGCTTCCTCGAACCCATACCACCGTCAATTCTTCCACACGCTTCGCTAGCAGGAGGATAAAAACCCATCCACAGATTACACGGACAATATGATAATCTGTGCAATCTGTGGATAAGACTTTGGGAACCGAATGGCTCATCGACGCAAGCGGCTGCGACCCGACGGCCCTTGCAGATCTCGATCGGCTGCGTGAGATTTTCGAACGCGTCATTCGCGATCTCGGTCTAAACGTTATCGGCGAGATCGCCTGGCATCAATTCGATCAGCCCAACGGTATCAGTGGCCTCGCACTGCTTTCGGAATCGCATCTCGCCTGCCACACATATCCCGAGTTTCGCGCCGCGACTTTCAATCTCTACTGCTGTCGAAACCGCGCCTCATGGTCCTGGGAAGCAACGCTCAAACAAATGCTCGGCGCCACCGAAGTGAACGTTCGCGTGTTCGAACGAATCGTACACGACGTCGCCGCAGGAGCCGCTAAATGAGCGTGCTCGTGGCGAACTGCCCGTCGTGCGGCGCGCCGATTGAATTCAAGAGCGGGCAATCCATCGTCGTCATCTGTCAATACTGCCACTCCGCCGTCGCGCGCACCGATCGCGAGTTGAAAGATCTCGGCAAGGTCGCGGAGCTTGTCGAAACCGGATCGCCTCTCGACGTCGGACTGCGCGGCACCTGGAAAGACGTACCGTTTGAGTTAACCGGACGCGCGCAACTTGGTCACGAGATGGGCGGGCAATGGGACGAGTGGTACGCGACGTTTTCGAACGGCTGGCTCGGCTGGCTCGCCGAAGCACAGGGCCGCTTCTACATCACGTTTCAGTACCCGATTCCTGAAGGCACGTACGTCCCAACCTTCGAACAACTCCAGCTCGGACAGGAAGTGTACGGCTTGCCATGGCCCACGAAGCTGATGGTTGCGGAAACCGGACGCGCAACCGCACTCGGCGCGAAAGGCGAGATTCCTTATCTGCTCACGCCCGGTGAAACTTACGATTACGCAGATCTCTCCGGCGCGAACGGCGCGTTCGGAACAATCGACTACAACGAAACGCCGCCCCTCATCTTCCTTGGCCAGCAGGTCACACTTGCGGATCTCGGCATCACCACGACGCGCGCGCCTGAAAAAGAAGAGCGACGCGTCGAAGCTGCGCAACTGGGTTGTCCAAACTGCGGTGGTCCACTCGAGCTGCGCGCGCCTGACAAGACTGAGCGCGTCACTTGTCCGAACTGCAATTCGCTCCTGGACGTCAACCAGGGCAAACTTCAGTTTCTCAAAGCACTCGAGAAGCCGTGGTTTCAGCCGGTGATTCCGCTCGGCACTACCGGCGAAGTGCCCGAAGGAAAGATGACCGTCATCGGCGCGATGGCGCGCAGCGTCACGATCGAAGGCACGCAATATTTCTGGAGCGAGTATCTGCTTTACCAGCCGCAGATCGGATTTCGCTGGCTGGTCAATAGCGACGACCACTGGAACTACGTGCGCGCGATTCCGCCCGGCGACGTGTACGAGGCGACGAAGACGGCCGTCTACAACGACAAGAGTTATCGAATTTTTCAGGACGCACAGGCGCGCGTCGAGGTCGTGGTCGGTGAGTTTTACTGGAAGGTCGAAACCGGCGAGCAAGTGCGCGGCGTCGATTATGTTAAGCCGCCGTACATGCTGTCGAAAGAAGTTTCGACTACCTACGTCAACGATCCAAACGCGAAGAAAAAGAAGCGCACGACGGGCGAGATTAACTGGTCGCTCGGAACGTACATTCCGGTCCAGGAGATTGAGAAGAGATTCTCGGTCACCGGGCTGCCGCGGCCGTCGGGCATCGCGCCAAATCAACCTTACAAACACTGGTGGATTTACAAATACTGGCTCGCGTTCATCGTGCTACTGGGGTTGGCTGGCGTTCTGGCGTTCGTCTTTGCGGGATCAACGTCGCAGGCGTATTCGCAAACTGTGAACTTCCCGGCGCTGCCGAATGAGGATGGCACGCAGGTGTTCTTCAGCGAGCCGTTCGAGCTCAAGGGCAGGCGCAACATCAGGATTGTGGGCCAATCGCCGGTGCAGAATACGTGGGTCTATCTCGAAGGTGATTTGATCAACGACGAAACGGGCGTGGTCCAATCGTTTCCGATCGACATCTCTTATTACCAGGGTGTTGAGGATGGAGAGTCGTGGTCCGAAGGCGGGCAAGAAGATTCGGCGTACACGTCGTCGCTGCCCGGCGGAAGATATGTGCTGCGGTTGGAAGGGCAGTGGGAACGTTGGCAGCAACCGGCAGTCGTGTCTGTGCAAGTCGAGCAGAACGTGACGCGCGGATTCAACTTTCTCGTCGCCATAATCCTGTTGTCGATTGGCCCTGTGCTGATGATTATTTATCACATCGGGTTCGAGCGACGACGCTGGTCCGAGAGTATGTTTGGTGGTGGTGACGATTCAGACGACGATGATGATTAGACAGGAGTTTTAAATGCTCAAAGCACTCTACACAATCTTCGCTGTTGGCGTGGTGAGCCTCTACAGCGTCGCGGCGTTGCTCGGCTGGGAAATCAGCGGCGGCTCGCGACACCAGCTACCACCTGATGCACGCCAAAACGGCTATCGCTCGTTCCACTTCTGGCACTATGGCTTACACGGAGGAAAATGATGCTTGATGCAACTATCTTCGGACTGTTCATCCCGATGGAGAATCTGCTGCCGGTGGTCGTCACGACGCTCGTATTCGTGGTCATCGGCCTCATTGTTTTCGCGCTCGCGTTCCTGGTGATTGCCAAAGCGGCGCCGTTCTCGGTCCGCAAGGAGATCGAAGACGATCAAAACATTGCGCTCGCGATCGTGATCGCATCAGTGATCCTCGGCAGCGCCCTGATCATCGCCGCAGCCGTCCACTAAAAAGTCTTAATTTGAACTGAGAAAGATGAAACGGCCCCCCTTACTCTTTCTCAACGTTCTCATCGTCGCGACCTGCGGACTGATCTACGAGCTGCTTGCGGGCACACTTGCAAGCTACGTCCTCGGCGACTCCGTCACACAATTCTCACTCATCATCGGTATTTATCTTTTCGCGATGGGAGTCGGTTCGTGGCTCTCACGGTTCATCGACAAGGGCCTCGCACGCCGCTTTGTCGACATCGAATTAGCCGTTGCCGTGTTAGGCGGCTTCTCCGCGCCGATCCTGTTTCTTACGTTCTCTCGTGTGAGTTATTTCTACGTCGTTCTTTACTTCATCGTCTTTGCGATCGGCGTGTTCGTTGGTCTCGAGATCCCGCTGCTGCTTCGCATCCTCAAGGACGAGATCGAGTTTAAAGAGCTCGTCTCGCGTGTGCTTGCGTTTGATTACGTGGGCGCGCTGGTCGCTTCGATCCTGTTTCCGATTCTCTTCGTTCCGCGACTCGGACTGATTCGAACGTCGCTAATCTTCGGAATGCTGAATGCTGGCGTCGCGTTGTGGGGCACTTGGATGTTGCGACCGCTGATCAAAGGACGCATCACCGGACTGCGCGTGCGAGCCATTGTCGTGATGGTGTTGTTGGTGATCGCTCTCGTGAAGGCAAACCGGATCACGTCGCTTGCCGAAGACGAGATGTTTGCCGATGACATCGTTTACACGAAAGACACGCCTTACCAGCGCATCGTAATAACGCGCGGGCGCGCGGGGTTTCAGTTGTTTCTCAACGGTAATTTACAGTTCAGCTCGACCGACGAGTATCGCTATCACGAGGCGCTCGTGCATCCCGCCATGCTTTTGTCGAACTATCCGCGACGTGTGCTCGTGTTGGGTGGCGGCGATGGACTCGCGTTGCGTGAGATCTTGAAGTATCCGTCGGTTGAGCACGTCACGCTCGTCGATCTGGATCCGGAGATGACGAAGCTGTCGAGTGCTTTTCCCCTCCTCGCAAAGTTAAACCAGAACTCATTCAACGATCCACGCGTCCACGTGATTAACGAAGATGCGTTCATCTGGGTTGAGAAGACGGGGGAGCCACTCTACGACGCAGCGATCGTCGACTTTCCCGATCCAAACACGTTCGCACTCGGCAAGCTCTACACGACACGCTTTTATCGACTGTTGAAATCTCGACTGACTGAAAACGCTGGCGTCTCGGTGCAATCGACGTCGCCGATGTTTGCGCGCAATTCCTACTGGTGCATCATCCGTACGATCGAGGCAGCGGGTTTCTACGTTAGGCCATACTACACCGCGGTGCCGAGTTTTGGCCTCTGGGGTTACGCGCTCGCGCGATCGTCGTCATTCGAGGTGCCACAAAATCCACCGCCGGGCTTGAAGTTTCTCGACGAGCAGACACTCGCCGCGATGTTCACACTCTCGAAAGACATCGAGCCCGTGCCCGTCGAGATCAATCGCCTCGATAACCAAGTGCTGGTGCGGTACTACGAAGGCGAATGGAAACGATTCGAATGATCCACAAAAAGGCATAAAAAGAGTTAGCCACGAAAAAGCACAAAAGTCACAAAAAAGATTCTGATAGTGAGGGACGCTTAATGCCATTTTGTGTTTTGTGCCTTTTTGTGGCTAAGAATGTATTCAATGAACAGGCGTGAAGTTCTTGCAGCGTTTCTAGGGGTGCCGTTTGCACTTGCGGCGTGCCGGAGGAATGAAGAGCCGCCACTGCCCGCGGGCGAAATCGTCGGTGCGTCTGATGTTTTTGGACATCGCTTGCGGGATGGTTTGCACGTCGAAGTTCCAGCGGATGCATGGTCCAATATTCCGTTGGTCATTGTCGGCGGTGGCGTCGCGGGTCTCACGGCCGCGTGGCGACTGCGGAACAACGGCTTTACAAACTTCGTCCTGATCGAGCTCGAAAGCGCGCCCGGTGGCACGTCTCGCTCCGGCTCGAATCGCCTGATCTCCTTCCCTTGGGGCGCGCACTACATTCCCGCACCACTGAAAGAGAACGCCGCGCTCGTGTCGCTGCTCGACGAAATGGGCGTCGTCGAAGGCAAAGACAAAGACGGCGAACCCATCATCGGCGAACAATTTCTCTGCCGCGATCCGGAAGAGCGTGTCTTCTACAAAGGACGCTGGTACGAAGGGCTCTATCTTCACGCCGGTGAAAGCGCAGACGATCAGCAACAGTTTCAAAAATTCAACGCCGAAGTTGATAAGTGGATCGCGTGGCGTGATGGCAAAGGTCGCCGTGCGTTCACGCTTCCGGTGTCGGCGTGTTCAGACGATGCTGAGGTGACGTCGCTCGATCGTGTTTCGATGAGCGACTGGATGGGCGCGCGTGGACTAACAAGCCCGCGGCTCCGCTGGTGGGTCGACTACGCGTGTCGTGACGACTACGGCATGACGCTCGATCACACGAGCGCGTGGGCCGGTTTGTTTTACTTCTGCTCGCGTGCGCCCGCACCTAAAACCGAATCGCAGCCGCTGATCACATGGCCTGAAGGCAACGGACGTCTGGTCCAATACCTGTTTGAAAAGGCAAAAGATAACATTCAACTCGATCGCGCCGCGGTTGAATTAATACCGGCGAACGATGGTGTTGACGTCGTCACGATCGATCGCAATGGACGAGAGCCGCGCGGTTTTCATGCGCAGCGCGTGATCTTTGCGGCGCCGCAGTTCGTGGCGCGCTATGTCGTGCGGCCATATCGCGATAACCCGCCGCCGCACCTCGCTGAGTTTCAATTTGGTGCGTGGATGGTGGCGAATCTGACGTTGAAAGATCGGCCCAAGCCTGGCTCGCAGCGCGACTTTCCGCTCGCGTGGGACAACGTATTTTACGAGAGCCCGTCGCTCGGATACGTGGTGGCGACGCACCAGCGCGGTCTCGATCGTGGTCCAACAGTGCTGACTTATTACTACCCGCTCGTTGACGAGAACCCGCGCGTGGGACGGACGCGTTTGTTAGACACTGACTGGCGCGGCTGGGCTGAAGTGACGTTGAGCGACCTTTCGCGCGCACACCAGGATATTCGTGGCTTAGTGGAACGTTTGGATGTGATGCGTTGGGGTCACGCGATGATCCGGCCGCGAACCGGATTCATGTGGGGCTCCGCGCGTCGCGAGGGTGCAAAACCGTTTCGCGGTATCCACTTCGCGCACTCCGAGCTGAGCGGTGTCGCACTGTTTGAAGAAGCGTTTGATAACGGTTTACGCGTGGCTGACGAGATTCGGTTTGTGGGTGATAGCGTGCCTGATAACTCTTAACGCTTCCTCGAGCTCCTCGCCAACAAGCTCCATACGTGGCGGCCGGACACGCGCGCTTCCCATCTCGACTTCTTCCTGGACCAGCTTGATCAACTGCACGAATTTCGGCACCGTATCCATGCGCAACAGCGGCAGGAACCAGTTGTACAACTCGACTGCCTTCTCTTTCTCACCATTCATCGCGTAGTTGAACAAATCAACTGACTCGCGTGGGAACGCGTTCACGAGTCCCGCAATCCAACCAACCGCGCCCATCAATACGCCTTCGACAATCACGTCATCAACGCCGACAAAGATCGCTAAACGATCGCCGATCAACTCTCGAATCCAAGTGATGCGTCGCACGTCAGTGCTCGACTCTTTCACGGCCTCGAGGTTCTCATGCTCCGCCGCTACCTCCGCGATCTGTTCTGGCAGGAAATCCGTGCCATATGCGACCGGGTTGTTGTAGAGCATGCACGAGAGCTTGGTCGCGCGAAAGACTGCATCGATGTGCGCCTTCATCTCACGCCAATCGCTGCGATAGACGTACGGCGGCAACACCATCAAGCCACTGCAACCAACATCAGCCGCACGTTGGGCCAACCTTACCGCTTCGGCGGTGCTCAATGATGCAATCGCGGCAACGACGGGCACTCGTTCGCCAACCGCGTCGATCACACTTTTCCAGAGCGCGAGCTTCTCGTCGAAACTCAGCGTCGCGCTCTCGCCCAACGAGCCGGGCGTCACGATGCCGGTGCAGCCGTTATCGATCAGCCACTGCGCATGGCGCGCCACAAAGGCGTGATCGATGTTGAGCTGTTCGTCAAAAGCGGTTGTCGTCGCAGGCATCACGCCTGCCCATTTCATTTTCATAGTTTAGCCACAGATTACACGAATTTATTTATGGATCAGGCTGTCAATTCTAACTGGTAGAGCAGGCGGGCGGACCGATTCCGCACGCCAGCCGAAGAGAAATTCTACGGCGCCGCCGCAGATTCGTCCCTGGCACGGCCCCATGCCGCAGCGTGTTTGTAACTTCGCGGCGCGCCATGAACTGTGTTTTTGCAGTCGCTCGAACGTGACGTCTTCACAGCGACAAACGATCGTTTGCGGCGTGGATAAGTGTTTCAATTCGTCGCGCAAAGCGAAGGTGCGATTTAACAGGTCTGCAAACTTTCGCTGCTTAGCGCGAAGTGGGAATAACTCTCGCGCGGCGTCATGCTTTCCGGCGGCCGCAAGTCCGGCGATCTCACCTTCGACGAGCGACAACTCCAAACCACCGATGCCCGTCGTCTCTCCGGCGCTGTAGACGTTCGCAACCGTCGTCTGCTGAAACTCATTTACTTTAACGCCGCGAGGCTCAACATCGCTTCCCAACAACTTCGCAAGCTCGACATTCGGCACGAGATGAAAACCACACGCAAGATAGTCACACTCAATACGCAAGCGCTTCTTATCGCGGACTAATGTTACGACTTCGAGTTTTTCTGTTCCATGTGCCTCCAACACCCAGCAACCACTCCGATACGGCACACCTTTCAATTGTCGCTTCAATTCAAACGCCTGCGATCGTTTACTAAACAACCCAACAGCAAACCGCGCTAGTTGCACCGACGACGCCTGCTCGGCAATCAACAACACATTCGCACCATGCCCGCGCAAGTAAGCCGCGACCGCTAGCAACAACGGCCCGCTTCCAGCAACGACAACCCGCTTCCCTTCGATCGGCAACCCAGTCTTCACGAGCGCTTGCAAACCACCGGCGCCCATCACATTCGGCAACGTCCAACCTGTAAACGGCAGAAAAAGCTCACGCGCGCCCGTCGCCAACACCAAACTCTTATAACTCAACTCACAAACACCGCTGGTTGTCTCAGCGAGCAGCGTTCCCGGACGCAGTTGTTGAAACACACGCGCCCCATTGATCACGTCAACTTCAACGCTTCGAATTCTCTCAAACCACACGGTCGCTTCAGGTGGTCCACCGCGCCAGATCTGACCGCCCGCCGCAGGATTGTCGTCAACAACGGATACCCGCAAACCACTCTGTGCTGCACGCCACGCCGCCGCCATGCCCGCGGGTCCGGCGCCAACCACCAGCAGATCTCGCGCGTCACCCATCAGTTCGGACGTCCATCCCGTTTCTACAAACCGTCTGGCAACTACGACAATGCTGCTCGCCGTCGATCGTCACCCGGCACTCAAAACAGATTCCCATGCCACACAATGGACCACGCGGCTCACCCGTCACCGAACGTCGAAAGGATTGCGTGCCCGTTTTCAGAATCGCCGCAGACACCATGCTCCCGGCAGGCATCTCGACTGCAATTCCATTGACGGCTAGCGTCACAAACTCAGACATGCACCGCACCTCGGGCCATGCGCGCGGGTAAGTAAGGCGTGACCGGAATCGCGCTCTCGCGGTTTATGATCTGATCGACGAGCAGTTTGGCAGTAGCGAGTGAGGTCGTGATACCCAGGCCTTCATGGCCCGTTGCGAGATAAAGCCGTTCGTGTTCGGCGTGTGGACCAATCAGCGGAAGCTTGTCAGGCGTCGCGGCGCGAAATCCGGTCCATGTGCGTAATGAAGAAAGCTTTCCAAGATTAGGTAAGTATTCGACAGCGCGCTCTAGCATGCGCGTGACAATCGAATTGTCGACGTGCGAATCGTCAACGCCAAACTGTCGCGACGAGCCGATCAATAATTGACCCGTCGTGCGTGGTTGAACGTTGAACGCCACGGATTCCGCCGTCATCGAGTGCGCACTTTTCAGATAACCGAGCTCGACCAGTTGATGCCGCACAAAGTTCGGATAGCGATCGGTGATCACGAGATGGCCTTTGCGTTTCTTCACCTCGAGCCCGCGCGTCAACGACGGCGACGAGCTACCGGCTGAATTCACAACCAATCCAGCAGAGATCGTACTCCCGTCACTCAAGCGAACGCCATACATATTGTCCGACTCGATTTTGTCGACTGCCATGCCGAGAAAAAGCTTCGCACCTTTCTTCATCGCCTGATTGACAAAGAATTGCGCTGCACACGGCGGATAGATCACGCTGTCGCCGGGAACACGAAGCCCACCCATCAAGCCGGGTCGCAAATTCGGCTCAGCTTCCGCAAGCGATTGCGCGTCGAGAATCTCAGTCTTCACACCGCGCTCAGCGAAGAACTTTTCCTTGCGACGCACCTCCGCCATCTCTTCGTCATCAACGGCGACCCAGATCGTGCCACACGCATCGTGTTCGACTTCGCGTGGCAACGCGTCGCTCATCTGATTCCAGAGCTGTTGCGAGTAACGCGTGAGGGCAAACTGCGCTTCCGAGTCGTCCATCACCGTGAGATGGCCCATGCCCGCCGCTGTCGCACCACCGCCGATGATTCCAGCCTCAACAATCGCAACTGTCAGACCTTCATTCGCACACTCCGCCGCACACGCGGACCCAACAATACCCGCGCCAATAATGACGACGTCGTAAGTTTTCGAACTCATCCGCCAATGCCCATGGCAAAGGGATCGCGGTCGTCGAGAAGCAGATCTGCTTCAGCGGTGATAAAAGCCGAGCCTTTGATACGCGGGTGAACAACATTGTCAACGACTTTGATTGACCCTTCAAAGACGCTGCCGACAATGCTCTCCTGCTTCCACACGTCGCCTTCTTTGAGTTTTCCATCGGCGAAGAGGCATGCGAGTTTTGCGCTCGTGCCTGTGCCGCACGGCGAGCGGTCGTAAGTCTTACTGGGACAGAGCACAAAGTTTTTACTGTTAACACCGGGCATTTGCGATGGTCCAAAGAGCTCGACGTGATCGATCTCATGGCCGTCTGAGCCCTTGATTCCGGCGCGAGCAAGAGCTTCACGAACGCGCAAAGTAAAATCCAGCAAGCGATCGATATTGTCGAATTCCAGCTCCTGGCTATGTTCGTTCACAAGAAAAAACCAGTTTCCGCCCCAGGCAACATCGCCTCGAACCGGTCCAAAGTCGGGAACGTCGATCGTGACATCGGCATCGAGACGATAACTCGGAACATTCGCCACTTCCACTGTTTTACTCTCATCGAGATGGGCGACAACAATGCCGACCGGCGTCTCGATCCGGTGTAACCCCGGACCAATGCGATCCAGATGGGCCAACGTAGCGACGACGCCGATCGTGCCATGACCACACATGCCCAAGTAACCTGCGCGATCGAAAAAAATGATGCCCGTTACGCACGATTGATCGACTGGAGCACACAGCAAAGCGCCGATAACCGCATCAGTACCACGCGGCTCGTTCACGATCGCGCGGCGAAAGTCGTCGTGATTATTTTTGAACCGCTCGCGACGATTTGCGAGAGAATCATTGCCGAGCTCTGGCCCACCGCTGATGACCACGCGCGTGGGCTCACCGCCGGTATGTGAATCGATGACTGTGACGCGTCGCATGCCGCATATTGAGCCACAAAAAGGCACAAATTCAAAAAATGGCTTCGTGTTTTATGTCTTTTGCGCCTTTTTGTGGCAGAATTCACGGTTTTCGAAAGGCAAGTAGACCAAATGCGCAAGCTGTTCCCCCTCCTCCTTCTACTTCTGTTATGCACCACTTCCGCCCAGGCGCAGTTGACGCCGGCCCAGGCCCGCGAGGCCGAATGGAAGAGCTACGCACTCCCACAAACAAACTTCGCGCGACAGATTAGTCCCGAGAAACAATTTCTCTTTCGCGTGCCCGCCGACTGGAAGCAACAGGGAGACGAGCTTTTCTTCAGTGGTCCACATGCGTCGGTCATAAGAGTAACCGTCCAGAAGGTTCCCGATGGCTATCCGTTCCAGGACTATTTTGCAGCGGTACTCCAGGGCGTGAGAAACCGGGTGGGTGCGGCGGAAGCGACGTTGACGCGCAAAACGCAGCTACAGGACTTGGAAGCACGCGAGATCTTCGTCGAGACCGACGACACTGAAGGCGAAACGTTTCGTACTACATCGTGGATCACAGTCAGTGGCCCACTGGCAGTCGTTTTCAACTTCCAGGCGCCCATTGCACATGCAACTGAACTCGAGCCGTTCTTCAAGGCTGTCGTGCAATCCGTGGTCTTTGTTCCGGGCGACTATAAAAGCTTCGAATCACTGCGCGCTTCGATAATCAAAACGCCCGCGCCTGGTCCAATCAATGAGATCGAGAGCATCGTCGCCGCTCTGAGTGAAGCAACTTCCGATCGAGAGTCAGCGATCAACCGTTTGGCTTCGCTCTTTTCGACCCACGGCGACGTAACCATCGACCTGCTGCTCGATCGTCGCCCGTTGATTCGCGCTGCGGCTGTCCAGGCACTCGCACGCACGAGCAACAATACGCTGAAGCCATTTCTGTGGGAGATGATCGACGACCGCGAGTTGATTGTGGCGGAAGCCGCGGCGCGGAGTGTCGCAACCGAGCCGGACGTTGTTGCCAAAACTCTCAAACACTCGTCGTCAGGCTTCGACACGGAAACGATCGCACGAGTGTGGCCGTTCATGCCGAGCGAGAAGCGAGTTGAACTGCTGCAACAGCTCTTCAGCAAGACAGCTACGCCGCCAAAAATAACACCGACGATATTAAGTGATCCGAAAAAATTCGATGTATCTGTAAAGGTTACCGAGCTGAAGGTTGTGAAGCCAGGAACGCCTCCGCCGGATGTGAAGGCTGACGTTTCCACTAATCCCGATATTCAGATCGGCGCGCTAATGTTGCTCGGCACCGTGGGGCGTGATGAGTTCAAACTCCCGCTCGCGCGGCTCATGGCGTCGAATTACGACCCGCTGATCGCAGTCGGGCTGCAAGTGGCGGAACAACGTGGCGAAACGCTGCCCGTCGATTCATTGTTCAAGCTGGTCGCGTCTTCCGATTATCAGGTGAGTAGATTCGCGGCCCAAAATCTCGGGCTTTCCGCAAGCGTTGCTGACATTCCCCGCATCGAGGCGCTCGTTTCGAAACCCTCCGCCGCTGCGAAAAAGTTTCTCGACGATGAGCTCCAACTCTCGATCAAGAAGATTCGACTTCGAAACGATCTAAGTGCTGCAAAAACTCTGCCCGAACAGCGTGAGATCATTAGCAAAGCTCTGACTGATCCGTTACTCGACGACTTTGCCTGGCGATACGACTGTGAAGCGACTGTTGACGGATGTGGACCAGCACCGCTCGCTCTGAAGACCGATATCACAGTTAAGCCATTTGCTGAAAATCTGTTTCCTCGCAAAGTGCGTCACTACACTGCGATTCCGAATCCGGGCCAGTCTGTGCAGCGGTTTTACGAAACATTGAACGGGCTTCAGATGGACTCACCGCGCGCGCAGGCGAGTCTCGTATTGATGATCGGTTTTCTGCGCCAGTTACTCGCGAACGAGTTGAGCGCGCCTGCCGAGGCAGCCACGCTGATCGAATACACGGGGATCGATCCCAATTCACCCATCGCGATGGGCACATGGACTGCCGACAAAGCGCTTGACACCACGAGCTTCGCCGAACGAAGAGCAATCGTGTTGCGAATCAAAGATCGCGCGCGGTTTGAGCGAGCCATACAGACGCTCCAATCATCCGATACCGGCGTCACTAACTTTATCGATTACGTTGCAATCGCCACGCGTGCTGTCGCTGCTTTGCCAGCGGCGTTACCGCTCGGTGTCGCGTCGCTGCGATCGGACGACGAGAAGAGACCGTCAAAACGCATGCTACGTTCGTACTCGTTTACTACTGAAAAGGAGTGGAACGGGCTGCGCGTTAAGACAATCGAGCATCGCTCCGTCCGCGATATGCAGATTGTGGGCGCTGCCACTCACATCGTCTCTATTGGCGACACCGTGATTCTCGCGTCCGATCTCGCGGCGATTCGAGATTTGCTGGCCCATGCCAATAACGGCGAGAGTCTCGCAGCCAACACGGAGTTTCGTAAAGCGATTGAGCAACGTGGCGACGTTGTTTATTTCAGCGATCTGAAAAGCGTGCTGGGCGCGTTGGGAATAGACACGAAAGCTTCCGGCTCCAGCATCAACGAGAGCGGGGCCTTTAATATCTCGAACAGCTCGTGGGAAAACTCTCACCATCTCGTGTTCGATGAGAGTGACTGGTCCAGGCCTTTGCAGCAGTTTCATCCGAAGGAGCTGACGGCGCCGCGTGAGTTGTTACCCGCTTCGACGCTCGCTTATTACCTGATGAAAGTCGATCTGGCGAGTGCGTGGCCCACAGAGTTCAGAAAGTATTTCCTTCCCGACGATCCGAAAGATAAGTCGAACGTGTGGGCGCTCGATTTGAAAGAGGTATTAGCTGAGCTCGGGCCGGAATGTGGCGCCGTGATACTCGAACTTCCCGATTTTACCGAGCTCGACAGCGGAACGTGGGCCGCCTTCTGCAAGTTGAAAAGCACGAAGCTGTCTGAGGCGCTGACTGCCGGCAAACTTTTTACTGGTGTTGGTCCAACGAAAGATTTCGCGGAAGTTAAGGTTGGGAGTGACAAATATTTTGTCGCGACACGCAAAGGGTTTCTCGTGGTTTCGAATCACGATAAGGGACTCGCGGCATTTGATGGCAAGAGCAACCTGGCTGAGACACGCGACTACTCGCGCGCAGTAGAGAAAGTGCCGAGCGGCGTTGTCGCTTTCGGCGGTTACAACCTCGAAGCCGCGATCGCCGCCGCGAACAAGATACCGTTTGAGGGAACCGAAGCTTACGCTGCCAACCTCATCGGTTCCGTTGCGGGTGCATTTCACAGTCAAAACTTTTACGCGACTGCGAGCGCGGGAGCAGTGGAAGCACACTCGTCGGTGGCGATGGATCGTGAGGGCCGTTATCCGGTAGCCGATTTCGCGCTATTGACGCGCGGCAATATCACGTTCGCTACGCTCGAACCAACTGGTATTCCGATCACCGATCAGAATCGCTTGAGTGGTCTGGTGCTGAAAGTTCGTTCGAAGGCGCCTGGACCGATCGAAAATATCCGCGACGACATCAAGACAACGGAACAAACAGTCGAGCAGAAGTCTGCGCAAGAGCTACTACTGACGATCGCTGCGCGACGAAGCAGTCCTGAGAAAGCGATCGAGTTGCCGGTTAAAGATTCGGAGTTTGCCCAGTATTTAAAGGCCACGACTGAGTTTGCGGCCGACAACGAAGACGTCAAAAAGCAAGCTGCCGAGATCGCCGGAACCGATCGCGACGCGTGGAGCGTGGCCCGAAAGCTTGCAGATTGGACTTTCAAGAACCTTGAGTGGAAACATGTCGCGAGTGCTGACGCGGCGCAAACTCTTGCGACGCGCGAGGCTGACTGTTCGGAGTTCAGTGCGCTCTTTGTGGCGATGGCGCGCTCGCTGGGTTTGCCGGCGCGAATGGTGACTGGGCTCGCTTACAGCGGCACCTCGTTTGGCGGTCATGCATGGGTCGAGGTGTGGGCCGGAAAGTGGGTCGAGCTCGATCCAACCTGGGGCACAGACTTTGTTGACGCAACGCACATTCGCGATAGTTCGAACGCGCTGATCACGTCTGCGGCGTTGAATCTGATCGACGTCGAGGTTGTGGAAACAAAGCGCAACGTTGCTGAGTTTCAAAAAACCGCCAAAGCGCTCACAGAGCATCTCGCAAAAGCGATCCCGATCGCTGCGCGATCCGATATCGAAGCGGCGATCGATCTGCCAACGCTGACCGACGAGTTATTGGGCCAGGGCGCCTGGTCCAAAATGAACGAAGGCGAAAAAGAAAAGATGTGGTCGGCGTACCGCCGGATGATCGAGGAGATCGTAACGGGTTACGGCGAGAGATCTTCGGACCATAAGCTGCGCCTGCTGCATCTCGAAGAAAAAGGAAACGAAGCTGAAGCGACGTGCTTGCTCTACCCGTCTGACTGGCTGGTGAAGTTGAGATTCGTGCGGCGGAATGACCTGTGGTCGCTGGTCGAAGTCCAGAAGAGTGATTTTGGTCTTAACACCGTTGCAGACACACTGCAAACGACAATCGAGGCAATCGAAAAAGTTCGCGCAGGTCAGAAAGCCTCACGTGCTAGTTTGACAGATTTCGCTCGCGGGCTGCTTTTGATGGATGCTAATCCTGACAAGGGGATCGCAGTCGCCGATAAGGCTTTGACAGCAAATCCGAAAGACAAAGGTTTGCGATTTTTGAAAGCGCAGATTTTGTTTAACCAGGTCAAGGTTGACGAAAGCGAAAAAATACTGCGTGAGTTGAGCGCGGAAGATTACGCTCCGGCAGTGTCCAAGCTTGCCTCCATGCTTAGCGCCTCCGCGAATGAAGCATCAAAGAAAGAAGCCGTCAAAACCTGGGAGCGCTACACGTCTCTTGAACCTTACGATTCGCGCGCGTTCCGAGAGCTTGGGACTGCATATAGCGTTGTGGGCAATCTGGTCCAGGCCGAAGCCGCGTTTCGGAAAGCAGTTGAACTCGAACCAACCAGTATCGATAGCTATATGGCATTAGTTATTTTCCTGGCCCTCAACGATCGGTTCCCCGACGTGGGCCAGGTGTTTGCTACTTGCGATCAGCATAAGGACAGTGACGTGGATCTCATGGCGGAGGTAATTCGCCAGCTCTATAACGATTCCGAGGGCGCTCGAGCAATCAAACTTGCGGATACTGAGCCGGCGAGAGTGAAAGGTAGCGCGGAGGCCAACTTCTTTCTCGGGAAAATACACCTGGATGAAGGGCGTTACGCCGTCGCGCTTAATCATCTCAATCTGTCGGCCCAGCTCTACAAGACATCGTCATCGCCATATGTCGCCATGGCAACACTCTATCGAAAGCAGTCGCGCTGGGGTGCAGCGTTGAAAGCCGCCGATCAGGCCATCAAGTTTGATGAAGAAGACTGCGAAGCTTACTACGAGCGTGCTTGTGCCTTGGCGCGGCTTGGGCGACTAAGAGAGGCAATGGCGGCGCTTGAAAAATCGGTGGATCTAGATCCCGACCACCTTGAGTGGATCCCTGATGAAGCTGATCTGAAACCGCTATCGTCGCTACCGGCTTTCAAGAAACTTCTCGAGTCGCCACCACCCGAGAAGCCTTAGAAGTTTTGCGCCAGGTGTCGGAATTTTCTGCGGCGTCGCACCCGGATCTGGCGCAAATTTTCAGCAAATCGAGTAGGAACAGTGCTTGCACATGTTCGCCTTTGAAAAGGAGAACATGATGAAGCACAAAACTCTGCCCCTGTTACTTGTCTTACTACTTCTCTCTAGCCAAACACCGCTCGCGTTTTCGCAACAGACTACATCATTGAGCGACTGGGCCGCAGTGCAACGGATCAAAACCAATGAACGACTTCTCGTCCGGCAAAAGAACGGGAAAGAGATCAAAGGTGAGATGATCGAAGCGTCAGACACGACGTTGACGATCGATCGCGACGGCAAGCCGTTTAGCATTGCGCGCGCCGACGTGCGGCAGGTTTACCTTGTCTCCGGCACGGCGAAGAAAGGCAAATGGGCCCTGATCGGCGCGGGTATCGGAGCCGGTGCGGGCGCGGGTATCGGCGCCGCGAAGTATTCATCGAACGTTGACGACAGCGAGATATACATCCCGGTGGGCCTAATAATCGGCGCCGGCTCAGGCGCGCTTGGCGGCCTGCTCTTCGGCGCAACCACGCGCAAGCGTGAGCTGGTCTACGCGGCGAATTAGTCGCGTAACATACTATCTGATCAGGTTCGACTGTTGCCGCGGCGCTGCTGCGCGATCGCGGTAATAGTCACCACACTCATCGCTACAGTGTAGCGGACGTAGTAAGGAAACCGATTCATCCGTGCTCGACGAGATGCGTCAGTCCGGATTGCAAACGCATAGGGCCACCGCCGAATTCGCCGCAAAACAGTTTTGTATTCCACGAGGAAGCGAGCAGCCAGATTTGGATCTATGTTTAGGTACCAGCGGATAACCGACTTGATGTCGGCCTTAGCGCCCGGTGAGAGGACGATTCGATAGTTCATTTTAGCTGTAAGTGAGGATCGAGCCTGTATTTAGTCTTTCCGTCTTTTCATCTCTTCAAATATTTCTTGCAACAATTCTTTTTCGACTTCCTCCCATGTACTCCATTTTGTCACGTCTTCGGACTGAGAAAGAGCCATGCGCTCTTCCAAAATTGCGAGGTGCCAGTCAGGAACAGGAAGGTCATCATCGATTACTTCTTCTTGAGTTAACTCTTCGTTCTCAAGCTCTTTGCTTAATGCTTCAAAGTCTTTCTCAAACTCCTCGAATGTGCCTTCTGTTCGATAGCGCCCCATTCGCTTCTCAATGATGGCCAATTCCCAATCAGGAACAAGATGGTCGTCGTCTTTGAATATTTCTTCTTGGGTTGGTAATTCTGAGGACATTTTTGCACTCCTTGTGGGGAGTGTGGCACTTTTCTTGATTTCTGCAACTCAATCATCGTCGTCTTTGGGCTTCTTTGTGGCAGTCTTTTCCGCGATCTCTTCGCGCTCTTCTTGTAATCCGAGGCGCATGGCGTCGAAGGCGGGGAGACGCGCGATCGAGGGCATGGGTGTATTGCCGCGTACGGAGAACCAGATGATACGGTTCAGGATCTCGGGATCGGCCATGTCGGCGCGTTCGAGATCCTGTTCTTCGGTAAGCCGCATCCAGTAAGCGGTCGCGACGTCACGCGGCGGTGGTGTGATGAGATTGTCGAGCGCGATGTTCGGAAGCAGCACTTTGTAAGGTCGCAGGTCCGGCTCGGCCCGAAAGATGTTGATGGGCGTCGCCGTTGCGTCGAGTTGGTTCATCGGCTCGATGCCGAGCAGCAATTCGATCGTCCGGATCAAGCTCACCGTGTTGTGAAATTCATGGACCAACGTACCTGGCTTGTTGTAGGCACTGATCACGAGCGCCACTGACCGGTGGGCATCGACGTGATCTGGTCCATCCTGCGCGTCGTCTTCGACAACGACGATCGCAGTGTCTTTCCAGTAAGGGCTATTCGACACCGCCTCCACCATCAACCCGAGCGCGTAATCATTATCCGCAACGCAAAACTGCGGCGTCGGCTTGCGCACACTGATGCCGTCCGTGTGATCGTTCGACAGTCGCACGACGGAGAGATTTGGTAGCTGGCCCTTACGAAACTCATCCAGCCACGCGCCCAGTCGCGAATTACCTCGAAACCGCACGTCAACGTGAGAATTACTGATCAACGGACTGCCATTACTCTCACGAGCGGCGCGATACGAATCAACAGTCATCGCGTCAGGCGTGTCCATGTCGAAATTGCGATAGTCAGTGCTGACACGACCCTCGAGCGATTTCTTTGTGGGAAACGCTGAAATAGTAGGCGACAGATCCGGGTACGACTTCGCGCGGTTCTCTCGCACCGCTTTCACATCAGCTTCTGACAGCGTGGCGACAAACTCACCGTAGTTGCGATAAGTCAGTCCGGCACGCGCCGCAGCATCCCACAGATAGAGCGACTCCGGCTCAGCCACGTCGCGTGACCCCTGGAGATAAGGAATGAAGCGACGCATGAAGTTGGCAACATCATCTGTAGTCGCCCTTGGTCCAAACAACGAAGGCTCCCCACGCAAAGGCTCGTAATTCGGCAAACGATTGAAACCTTCGAAATCGTAGGTGCGGCCGCGGCGGCCGTAATGCCAACGAAACGCTTTGTCGACGTAGTCAGTCGAAAACGCAGCGGTGGACCAGTTGTGACCGTCAGGACTCGCTTCCGAGTTCACGAAGAATCGATCTAACAACCCGAAGCGAAGCGCGAGCGCGCGATGGTTTGGCGAGATGTCTTGACGCTGACCGTTGGGCCGTGCGGCTGCGTCACCCGCTCCGAAGATCGCAAGCGATGAATCGCCGTCAGCTTTCGCGCCATCGCCCGATTGTTTCAAATCGCCAAAAATTTGATCGTAGGACCGGTTCTCTTTGATCACGTAGATGACGTGTTTGATCGGCGAACGAGCGGGAAACAGTCTCGACTGTCGCTCGCCAAGCAAACCGTTGTTGCGCATTACTTGTTGTGTGTAGCGTGCGAGCGCGGGATCATCAGGAGTGGTCACAGCGCTGATGTTGCCGATGACGATCGCCGCGCTGTACTGTCCGCCCTGTCCAACGCCACGACCGCTGCCGGATGGAAAACGTTCGTTCGGCGCGTTGGGCACGTGGCCGGAGTTGTCGACGATCAATGAAGAGTTCTGGACGCCGGTGCCTTTGCCGTTGCCTATGAAGAGTGTTTGGCCCACCAGCGCGAGCGCCGATGGATACTGGCCGGTCGGGATGAATCCTTTGACTCTGCTGCGAGCGAGGGCCGGCCTCTCTTCCTGACTTGTTCTATTCCGAGGCCTATCATTGAGTTCGACGACTGCGACCGAGTTGCTGTGTGCGTTCGCGACGTAAAGATCGTCGCCACGCAGCGCGAGTCCTTCGGGACTGTTGCCGGGTGGCACGCTTTCCGACAAACGCACGTTGATGCGCTCGATCTCCTTATCAGTCTGTGTGTCGATCACTGAGACACTGTCGTCATTCGAATTCGCGACGTAAAGACGCGTGCGCTCAGGATTCAACAACATCGCAGTCGGATGCCGTCCGACCACCACACGCGAAACCAATCTCCCTGCCTGAACCACCGCGACCGTGCCGTCGTTCCAGCACGACACGTAAGCTTTAAAAGAACTTTGATGAGGCACGACCGCCACCGCATACGGGTAAATAAACTGTTCGCTATCACCTTCGCGTCGCAGGTCGACACGCGTGAGTTTCCGTCGTCCACGCACATCTTCAATCAGACCAAGACTGTCACCGAGATTGTTTGCGACAAAAAGCGTGTTGCCATCCGGAGTGATCGCAATCCCCGTAGGATAAACCGGCGCGCGATCGCTGTTGTAGCGCGGTGAGTTTGCGGCAGACGCGAATCCACTGACGTCGATAAAAGGCGCCTCGACGGTTGTGTTTGGACCAGGCGATGCGGGCGTGATCGGCGTCTGATTCTCAGCTTGAAAGCGAAAGATCCAGATCTTGTTTTCGAATCCACCCGAGACGTAAAGCGTGTAAGAGCCATCGTCTTGTGGCACCGTTGAGAACGCAACGCCGACATTCACACTCTGCGGCGACGGAAAGTAAACATTTTGCACCACAGCCGCAGGCTTCGCGTTGAGATCGATTACCGAAAGCGACTGCTGACCGCGATTCCCTGCCGCGTTGAACTGAATCCCGTAACCGCTGTTGACTGAAATCAGAAACCGACCTTCGCCGTTTGGTCCCAGCTTATCCGGACTGCGAACTAGATCGACCGGCAACGCGCCCACCGCCGCCTGTCGCGTCGTCAAATCCTGCACGAGTGAACCTGCGGGCGTGATCGGGCGTCCCTGGCTGGCCGGTTCGTCGGTAATGGCCGATGACGAACTCGATTCCAAGAGCAAGTTGGTGGTAAGAATAAGTGCAAGGAGGAGGTACGAAATGTGTCTCAGCTTCATCGGATTCGGAGTTTAACATTCATGTATCCACAGATTGCACAGATAGATCCGAAAAAATAAATTGAGTGACGAACAGATCGACGGAAACAACCGCATCCTACCATGCGGCTACTAAGCACAAACGCCGTGTATAATGGCGTCCACCAAAAATGAGCCAACTCATACGGTTTCTGTTCGGACATGAGCAGGCCGTTTTTACTAACGGTCGCTTCGGTTTCGACGTGCGTCCGAGCGCCATAATTCTCATTCTTTTAGTTCTTCTCGCCGGCGTCTTTATTTATTTCGTTTACCTGCGCCCGCGCGTTCGTCTCTCAAAAGGCACGACCGTGACGCTCATCGCGCTGCGCGCCACACTTTTACTGCTGATGGTTACATTGCTGTTACGGCCGGTCGTCGTCGTTTCGTCAGTGATCCCGCGCAGCAGTTACGTCGCGATGGTGATCGACGACTCGGTCAGTATGAAACTGCATGACGTTCCCGGCGGCGCCACTCGTCTGGAAAGCGTCAAGCAGGCACTCCTCAATACAGCTCCCGGGCAAGACTCGTTTCTTAATCGACTCGAAAAGAAGTTCAAGACAAATCTTTACGGCTTCTCCGGCGGCCTCGCGCGACTAAAAGACGGCAACGATCTTTACGGCGAAGGACGCACGAGCGATCTCGCGGGCGCATTAGACGAGACGATCAAACGTTCTTCGGGTATGCCGCTTTCCGCTGTGGTCCTCGCAACCGACGGCGCTTCGAACGTGCCGCGCGATCTCGCCGCGGTTTTAAGGGAGCTGCGCGCGCGCGATATTCCCGTGTTCACTGTCGGCGTTGGCAACACGTCGCGCCCGATGGATGCCGAGTTAACACGCGTGAACATGCCGCGACGCGTGCTCGTCGGATCGAGATTGAACATCGAGACGATTGTGGGTCTCACTGGTTACAGTGCGACGAAAGTGCTGCTGAGCGTGAAGGAAGATGGTCGCACGGTGAAAACAGAAGAGTTCAACCTGCGCGGCAACGACACGCAGGCAGTCAATCTCGAGATCACGCCCACGACGCCCGGCATTCATCGCTACACAGTCGAAGTCACGCCGCTCGATGGTGAGTTAACAGTCGACAACAACAAGCAGGACTCGCTCGTTGAAGTGATCACAGGACCACTGCGAATTTTGCACGTCGAAGGCGAGCCGCGCTGGGAGCTGGGAAAGATTCGCGAGTCGATCTCGCCGAACGAAAAGAACGTCACGCTCGTCTCGCTTCAACGCACGGGTGAGAACAAGTTTTACCGGCAGGGTGTCGGCAATCAAACAGAGCTCGCGACCGGTTTTCCGAAGTCGGAAGAAGAACTGTTTTCGTATGACGGTCTGATCATCGGCAGTGTCGAGGCCGGATTTTTTACTGCGGATGAGCTGCGAAATATCGAAGCGTTCGTGTCGCGTCGCGGTGGCGGATTGCTCGCGCTGGGCGGACGGCTCGCGTTCGATGGCGGCAAGTTTAAGGGCACAACGATCGAAGAGCTTCTGCCGGTGGCGCTCACCGGTGGTCCAGTTGACGATTCAAACTCATTTACTCCGGTCTATAAGCCAGTTCTGACGGGCGCGGGCCAGGAGCACCCGATCACGCGTTTGAACGACGATCGCGGCGCGAATCAAAAAATTTGGAACGAATTGCCGCCGATCTCCGTCTCCGAAGTATTGTCGAACGTGAAACCGGGCGCTTCGGTGTTGCTCGAAGCGCGGCGGACCGAGGGTTCGGCCCAGGTCGCTCCTTTATTAGTGCAGCAGCGGTACGGTCGCGGACAGACGCTCGCGCTCACCGCCGCAGATACGTGGCGTTGGAAAATGAGAATGGATTCAAAGAACAATGCCCACGAAACATTCTGGCGACAGATGCTGCGCTATCTTGTGAGCAGCACGCCGCGGCAGGTCGAGATCGGTACCGAGAAGGAAGTCTACGCGCTCGACGATAATGTACAGATTGTCGCTGACATTCGTGATAAGCATTTCAATCCGGTGCCTGATGCGCGGGCGACGGCGCGCGTGACGAAGCCATCGGGCGCTGTTGTTGATGTGCCGCTGAAGTTTACTACGCTCAACTCAGTGAATACTTACGCGGGTGAGTTCAAGGCGGATGAGTTGGGCCAACACCGGATCGAGCTCGTGGGTACGAGTCAGAGTCTCGGGACGTTGAGTGCGACGTCAAACATGCTAGTGAGCGATCTGAATCGTGAGTATTACAGTGCGGCGCAGAATAGTGACTTGTTGAAACGCATCTCGGCCGAGACGGGCGGGAAATACTACACGCCCGCCGAAGCGCAGTCGCTTTTAGACGATCTGATCTATCGTCAAACACCGTATTCGGAACGTGTGACGAAAGATCTCTGGGACATGCCGGTGAATTTCCTGTTGATTATCGGATTGTTGAGCGCTGAATGGTTCCTGCGCAAACGCGAGGGCTTAGCATGAACATGAAGCGCCTACTGACGATCTTTTGCGCTTTTTGTGCCTTTTCGTGGCCAGTCTCTGCTCAGACAAAAGGGGATCCGAATAAGTTTGCAGTGATCGTGAACGGCGCTGGTGGTGAGGCGGTTTACGCGAAGCAGTTCGAAGAATGGACCGGGCAGTTGAGCTCGGTGCTGTCATCGCGTTTCGGGTTTGATACGAAGCAACTCACGGTGTTGAAGGGCGCGACCGCCGACGATGTGAAACGCACGTTCACGACAATCAAAACGCAGCTCGATGCGGACAACGTACTGTTCGTGTTCATGATCGGACACGGATCGTTCGACGGCAAAGAATCAAAATTCAATCTGGTCGGACCGGATCTCGCGGCGGCTGATTACAACGCGATGCTCACGTCGCTGCCGACGCGTCGAGTAGTCATCTTCAATATGTCGAGCGCTAGCGGTGAGTTCATCAAGAGCCTGTCGGCAAAGGGACGGATCGTCATCACGGCTACGAAGAACGGGCAGGAGACAAATGCGACGCGCTTCACGGGTTTCCTGATCGCGGCGTTGAACGCGACTGATGCTGACACCGATCAGGACGGGCACACTTCGGTGCTCGAAGCGTTTGTCTATGCCAACCGTCTAACTGCGGATTTTTATAAACAAGCCGGAAGGCTCGCCACTGAGCATGCGATGTTTGACGATAATGGCGACGGTGTCGGACGCGAAAAGTTGGAAGCCGGTGAAGGACTGCTCGCACGCGCTACGTATCTCGATTCGTTGAGTACAGGCGAAGCGGCGGCGAGTGCGGCTACTGGGAGATTACTAAAAGAACGCACGCGTCTGGAAGGCGAGATCGAACAACTAATCGCGCGCAAAGGAAGCATGGCCGAACCAGAATACGAGGCGACGCTCGAACGGCTGTTTATTGAGCTGGCGAAAGTGAATCGATCGATCAAGCAGGCAGGATCATAATGAAGAATTCTCACGCAGCGGCGCAACGGCGCAACGGAAAGCCAAAAGCTCTACCTGTACTCCGGCAGGCGTTGCGCCGTTGCGCCGCTGCGGGAGCAATTCTTTCTTTATTTGCGCTGACCATTTTCTCGCAATCCCCGAACGAACAAGCGCAGCTCCGCGCGTTGATCGAAACCGGTCGCTACACCGAAGCCGAAGCCGCCGCGAAAAAGTTCCTGCTAAAAACACCCGACAACGGCGCAGTCCGTCACGAACTCGGCGAAACACTCGCCCTCACGGGCCGCTACACCGAAGCCATCACGGAATTTGAACGCGCCGCTGCCGATTCCGCCAAAGCAGACAACATCGACGATAAACTCGAAAGCGACTTACGTCGCGCCGAAGTTCTCACCCTCATTGGCCAGGAAGATCGCGCCAAAACCATCTACGAATCGTTCGTCACTTATTACACCGATCGCGATCCGCAATCCGCTCGCGAACTAACCCTCGTCGCACGCGCGCTCGTCCATCTCGAACGTTACCAGGACGCGAACGACATGTATCGCTCGGCGATCGAGGCCGACTCAAATTATCTCGAAGCACAGCTCGGCGCCGCGGAGCTGTTCACACAAAAGTACGCTTACGGCGACGCCGCCCTATTTCTCGACGACGCCTTCAAGATCAATCCCAACAGCGCACGCGTATTCCTCGCTGTCGCACGTAACAAGCGACTCGACGGCGACGCCGAAACAACCGCCGCGCTCACTAAAGCACTCGCGATCAATCCAAACCTCACCGACGCCATCGCACTCAAAGCCGCCATGTCGCTCGAAGCCAGTCGCATGGACGAAGCTTCCTCCGAAATCGACAAGGCGCTGAAGATCAACCCGCGCTCACTCGAAGCACATTCGCTGCGCGCCGCGATGTTGTATCTACAGGACAAAGACTACGAACCGGAAATCGCTGCGACACTCGCGATTGGACCAAAGTACGGCGAGGTCTACAACACGCTTTCGCACTACGCCACAATCACGCGCCGCACAGACCAGGCTGCCCAGTTCGCGCGTCGCGCCACTGAAATCTCGCCGCGTCTTTGGGACGCACATCTCAATCTCGGCATGGCGTTGCTGCGACTCGGCCAGATGGACACCGGTCGCGAAGCAGTCGAAAAGGCGTTCAAAGGCGATCCATTCAACGTCTGGGCCAAGAACTCGCTCGACCTGCTCGACTCGATGCGCGACTTCAAAGAAACGAAGCGTGGTCCATTCATTATTAAAGCTGCCGCACAGGAAAGCGACGTGCTCTCTCCCTACGCCGCAAACCTTCTCGAAGAAGCTGCGGCAAAGTTGACGGCAAAGTATCGCTTTACGCCCAAAGGTCCGATCATCATCGAGATCTTCAACAATCACGAAGACTTCGCAGTGCGCACACTCGGCATTCCCGGACTCGGCGCACTCGGCGTCTGTTTTGGTTTCGTCATCGCGCAAGACTCTCCGTCAGCGCGTGAAGCAGGTGAGTTCAACTGGGGCAGCACGCTCTGGCACGAGTACACGCACGTCATCACTTTGCAGATGACCGACTACCGCATCCCGCGCTGGTTCTCCGAAGGGCTTTCAGTTTACGAAGAGCGGCGCGCGCGACCGGGCTGGGGCGACGATTGGAACCCGCTGTTTGTGCGCGCGTTCATGGAGCGACGCTGGTTCAAGATGGCGGATCTCGACGCGGGTTTTCAGCGTCCGAAGAGCCCGCAGGATGTGCCGATCGCTTATTTCCAGGCTTCGCAGGTTTGCGAGTTCATCGCTGAACGTTACGGGTTCGACGCGATCCTTCGCATGCTCGCGATGTATCGTGACAAAGCAAAAACGCCTGACGTGCTGCAACAAGTTTTGAAGCTGAGCGAAAGTGATTTCGATCGCGAGGTTGCTGCGTATATCGAATCGAAAGTCAAACCACTGCAAGCAGCGTTGCTTACGCCAACCAACAACGCTGCGTCACTTTCAAAAGCCGAGGTGTTGAAGGCACTCGAAACTCAGGACACATTTGCCCTTCGCATTCGCGCTGCTGAGTTGCTCGCCGCCGACGGCGACACGCAAGCTGCTGTCGTTCATTACATCCGCGCACTCGAGCTCTTTCCGTATGTCAGCGGGAAAGGGAATCCGTACGAGTCGCTCGCAAAGCTGCTCGAAGCAAAAGGCGATCGCGAACAGGCAGCAAAGATTCTCGATTCGTTAGTAAAGACTGACGAAAACAATCTCGAAGCGTTGAAGACGATCGCGCGTCTGCGTCTCGCACTCGGTGAACGACAACAGGCGCTCGATGCTTTACAGGCGAGCTTCTTCATCAGCCCATTTGATTACAAACTGCACACGCAGGCCGGCGAGTTGAGTCTCGAACTGAAGGACTACCCAAAGGCGTTGACGGAATTTCAGGTGGCGCTCGCACTGGCGCCGCCGAACGTGGCCGAAGCAAACTACAATGTAGCCGCGGCGTTTCACGCGCTCGGTCGCCAGCCCGAAGCCAAGCGCGCCGTGCTGCGCGCGCTCGAGGCCGCGCCACGCTACGACAAAGCGCAGGAGTTGTTGTTACGAATAGTAGGACAGTGATCCACAGATTACGCAGATTTATTAATAATATCTGTGTAATCTGTGGATAAAGGAGTCAAATGGCCGTTGAACAGTTAACCATTTCCGACGAGCAACTGCTCGACAAACTCGGCTCTGCGCGCGAGGACCTGCTGCGCGAAATCAGAAAGGCGATCATCGGGCAGGACGAAGTCGTCGAACAGGTGTTGCTCGCGCTTTTTGTCGGTGGCCATTCGATCATCACCGGCGTGCCCGGCCTCGCAAAAACATTGCTCGTGCGGACCATTGCCAGCGTTCTCGATCTTCAGTTCAAGCGTATTCAGTTCACTCCTGATTTGATGCCTGCCGATATTACCGGTACGGAGATCATCGAAGAAGATCGCGCCACCGGTCATCGCCGGATGCAGTTTATTCCTGGTCCAATCTTCGCCAACATCGTGCTCGCTGACGAGATCAATCGTACGCCGCCGAAGACGCAGGCGGCTTTGCTCGAAGCGATGCAGGAAGGTCGCGTGACCGTGCAAGGCGTCAGCTACGATCTGCCGCGACCGTTTCACGTGCTCGCGACGCAAAACCCAATCGAGATGGAAGGCACGTATCCGTTGCCCGAAGCGCAGCTCGATCGCTTTATGTTCAATGTGAAGATTGGCTACCTGCCGGAAGAAGAGGAAGTCGCTGTAGTGAAGCAAACCACGTCGCCGCAGGATTACGATTTCAAGCGGTTGATGTCGGCGGATGAGATCATCGCGTTTCAGAGACTCGTGCGACAGGTGCCCGCTTCGGACACAGTTGCGCGTTACGCGGTTAGATTGGTTAACGCGAGCCGACCGGGAACGACACCCGCGCCTGATTTTGTGAACAAGTGGGTGACGTGGGGTGCATCGCTGCGTGCTTCACAGTTTTTGATCTTCGGTGGGAAGGCACGCGCGATACTGCGTGGCAGGTACAACGTTTCGTGTGAAGACGTGCGCGCCGTCGCGCCTGCGGTGCTGCGACATCGAGTGCTGCTCAACTTCCAGGCCGAAGCGGAGAAGATCGATTCGGATCACGTGATTAAAAAGTTGATTGAGAGCGTACCTGAACCGAAGAGTGGTTTATGACACCCGGAACGACCGCAACCAGGTTTCTCGATCCCGAGCTACTCGCACGCGTCGGCTCGCTCGAGCTGCTTGCACGTGCGGTGGTAGAGGGCTTCATGTCGGGACTGCATCGCTCACCGTTCACGGGCTTCTCAACTGAGTTTACCGAGTATCGCCAGTACAATGCGGGCGACGATCTACGCTATCTCGACTGGCGTCTGCTCGCGCGCACCGATCGTTACTTCATCAAAAAATATCGCGCTGACACGAACACGCAGTGTCACCTGCTCGTCGACACGAGCGCGTCGATGAACTACGCACACGAAAGCTCTGTGACGAAGCTTCAGTACGCGCAGTTTCTTGCAGCGTCGCTCGCTTATCTACTCAATCGACAACAGGACGCCGTCGGTCTTGTCGCGTTCGCTGACAAGGTCCACACGCACGTTCCGGCGCGCAATCGCACGGGCCACATGCGCACGATCTTCGGCAATCTCTCAATGCTCGAAGCGGGCGGCGAAACACATCTTGCTGAGTCGTTGCACCAGCTCGCCGAAATACTGACGCGCCGCGGCATCGTCGTCATCATTTCCGATTTTTACGATCAGGCCGAGCGTCTTCAGGAAGCATTTCAGCACCTGAGGTTTAAAGGCCACGACCTAGTCGCGTTTCACGTGCTCGATCAAAACGAGCTCGATTTCAATTTCAGCGAGCCGGTACTGTTGCTCGAAGACGCGGAGACGCAGGAGCAGATGCCCGTCCTGCCGGACGTCGTGATGAGCGGCTATCGCGAGCGGATGCGACAGCACGTCGAGGACATGCGACGTTGCGCAGCGGCGAACCACGTCGATTACGAAATGCTGACGACAAAACAGCCACTCGATTTTGCGTTGTTCTCGTTCTTATCCCGTCGCGCTGGAAAGTAGTTTATCCACAGATTACACCGATTTTTCTGTGTAATCTGTGCAATCTGTGGACAGGTTTTATGTCGTTCCTGACGCCATTATTTTTCCTCGGCGTCGCGGCGCTCGCGGCGCCCGTTCTCGTGCATCTCGTGCGACGCACACGTGCGCGTCGCGTCCAGTTCCCTGCGCTCGTTTTTGTTCGACAGGTGCCGCAGCGCACGATTCGCCGTCGCACGCTGCACAATCTGCTGCTGTTGCTTTTGCGCTGTCTTGCGATCTTGCTGATCGTGATTGCGTTCACGCGTCCTTTCTTCAGTGGCGGTAGCGCTGCGAAAGACAACACTGCGGCTGGGGCGACTGTGATCCTGATCGACAACTCGCTGAGCATGCGTCGCGAAGGTATGTTTGCCGAAGCACAACGCCGCGCGGAGACTGCTCTGGACGATGCGCGCAACGACGAACAAATCGCGCTCGTGAGTTTCGATAAGCGTTACACGGTTCTGAATCGCTTCATTGCGGACAAAAATCGAGTGCGACTCGGGATCAGCGGCCTGAGCGCCGGCTGGGACGGAACCGATTACGAACAGGCACTGCGTGGTGCCGAATCGTTGCTCGGCGAGATCGAGACCACTGGTCCAAAACGGATCGTCATGATCTCCGATTTCCAGATGCCCGGCTGGACCGCCGCAAGCGCGACTTTCAAACTGTCAAACAACACGCAGCTCACAACGCTCGATGTTGGCGGAAACAATCCACCGCCAAACGTTGCGATCACAAACGTCGAAGCGCGCGGCGTCGTGTTCGGGCAGAAGTATCTAGACAACCTGGTGGTCCACGTCAGTAACTTCAGCGACACACCGAAAGATCACATCCAGGTCGATTTTCAGATCAACGAGCAGACAGTCGAGAAACGCGACATCAGTCTCAACAGCCGCGGCTCGCGTGTAGTGGAGTTCACGGGTTTCAATCTCAACGAAGGCGCGAACCGTTGCACGATCGACATCGTCGCGGGAGACTTCGCACCTGATAATCGTTTCTATTTCACACTCCGACGCGAGACTCCAAAACAGGCGTTGATCATCGAAGGCGCTTCGCGCGGTCGCAGCGACAGTCTTCACCTGCAAAGCGCGCTCACGACAAACGACGATCTGCCGTTTACATTCGCGCTCAAGAGCGCAGGATCGGTCGATCCGGCGAGTATTTCCGATTACGCGCTCGTGGTTCTGAATGATGCCGGACCGATCTCTTCCGCCTTAGCTGATACGCTCGCGAAGTTTGTGAACGCGGGCGGGCAGATGATTGTGTCGACTGGACCACACACGCAAGCAGAAAGTTTCAACGCGTCGCTGCAAACCATTGCGCCGGCCACATTACGTGAAGCAGTGCAGACGAAGGCGGGCGAGAGCGTTGCGATCACGGAAGTGAAGTTCGATCATCCGATCTTCGAAGTGTTTCAGGAGAGCGGCAGACTAGCCGCCGCAAACGTGATTGGTTACTTCCGCTCGGAACCGCGCGCAAACACGACCGTGCTGGCGCGATTTGAAGACGGCAGTCCGGCGCTCGTTGAAGGACGAACAGGGAAAGGACGTGTGTTGTTGTTCACCTCCTCGTTAGGACCAAGCTGGAACGATCTGCCGCTCACGCCGTTGTACCTCCCGTTCATTCATCAGATGGTGCGTTACGCGGGGACGCGTGAAGAGAACGCGTGGTACGGATTGGGTCAGACATTTACCGTCGGCAAGCGACAAGAGCAGGCGCCACCCGCGATCGACACGCCGGGCGGTGCGCGCTTGTCCGAGAATCGCAGCACACCTGACGGCGACCTGCTCGTGACTGCGCGTGAGCCTGGGTTTTACCGTCTCCGTTACAACTCGCAGCCCGACTTCGCAGCTGTGAATATTGACGGTGCTGAAGGCGACTTCACGAAGTTAAACTTCGCTGAGTTTGCGGCTGGCGTGACCGGCGGCGCGGGAAGTGCTGAAGGCGCTGCGGCAAATCGGAATTTGAGTGATGAGCAAGTCGAGGGACGGCAAAGGGTTTGGTGGTCGTTATTGCTGGTCGCGCTGCTGCTTTTGCTGGCAGAATCTTTCCTGGCGCGACGAACGAAGATGGTGAAGATGATCGGTTGAAGTTTTCTCTGTGCAACCTCTGTGTTCTCTGTGTCTGTGGTGACTGTTACCACAGAGACACAAAGAACACAGAGGTTGCACAGAGAAGAAATTAGGGAGAGATTATGAGCCCTGAAACAAACCTACTACAGGATCTCCTGCGTCGAGCACGCTCGCGTCGCCAACTGTTACTCTCGTTGCGCGGCGTTGCGATTAGCGTCGGGGTTGTTGCTGGTCTGCTTTTACTGACCGGCTGGGCCGCACATCGTTATCGCTACAACGGCAGCGCACTGCTGACGTTGCGTATCGGCGCGTTGCTCATGATCCTCGCCACGATTTACTTCGCGCTCATCCGTCCACTCTTCAAACGCATTAGCGATGCGAAGCTTGCACGCCTGATCGAAGAACACTCGCCCGGCACCGAAGATCGTCTCGTCACCGCAGTTGAATATTCAAACGGCAACGCGCAATCGCACATCTCGCCCGCGCTCGTGAATCGTCTTTACCAGGACGCCAACAGTGTTTCAGGAATGCTCGACGTCGGAAACGTGATCCGCCGTTCGCGCCTCATGATTTACGGTGGCGCCGCGCTCGCAAGTCTGCTGCTCTTCGCGGGCGTGTTGAAGTTTGGACCAAAGGAGATCTCGCAGGGCGTCGCCCAACTCGTCACGCCGACAACGCTCGCAGCCACGACCAACGCGATGAGCATCAAGGTCCGGCCCGGCACTGCGCGCGTTCCGAAAGGCTCGGACCAGGACGTCATCGCCACACTCGTCAATTTCGACTCACAACAAGTCACTATCTTCTCTCGTCCAATCGGCTCGAAAGACGATTTCCAAGGGCAGGTGATGGAGCCCGCGAAAGCAAAAACTGACTTTCGTTTCTCGATCTTCAACATTCAGGATTCGATGGAGTACTTCGTCGAGTCAAACAACGTTCGCTCCGAAGTGTTCAAGCTGAACGTCGTCGATCTGCCGTTCGTCAAACAACTCGATCTGTCGCTCAACTTCCCTGCCTTCACAAACCTTCCCACGAAGGCGGTTGAAGACGGCGGCGACATCGCTGCACTCAAAGGCACGGTGGCGACGATCACGGCGAAGCTGTCAGGAAAAGTGAAGGCCGCGCGCATCGTATTCGCTGACGGCAAGAAGACTGACATGCAGTTGCAGGGTTCGGACTTCGTCGGCCAGTTAACCGTGAGTGGCGACACGAGCTACTACATCGAGCTCGTCAGTGTCGATGGTGAAGCTTATCGCGGCTCGAACGAGTACGACGTGTCAGTGCTCTCAGACCAGCCGCCCGTGATCTCATTCGATAAACCCGGGCGCGATCGGAAAGCGACAAACCTCGAAGAAGTGTTCACCCAGGCGCGCGCCGAAGATGATTACGGCGTCGTCTCGATGGATCTGCATTTCTCCGTCAACGGCGGCGCGGAGAAGACCGTCAACCTGCAAAATCTCACGCGCGAATCGGCCCGGTCGTTGAGCGGCGCGTACACGTTCTTCCTCGAGGAATACAATCTCAAGCCCGGCGATTTCATCTCCTACTTCGCGAAAGCGCGTGACGCGGCGAGTGAATCAACCAGCGACATCTACTTCATCGAAGTGAAACCGTTTGAGATGGAGTACAAGCAGTCGCAACAGCAAGGCGGCGGTGGCCAGGGCCAGGGCGATCAGGATCAGAACGCGCTGTCGCGTCGACAGAAAGATCTGATCGCGGCCACGCACCGGCTCATGCGCGAAGGCGACAAGTACACCGATCAGGAACGCAAGGACGGCTACGAAGCCGTCGCGACCGGTCAGGAGAAACTGCGTACCGACACGCTCGAGTTTCTCGATCGCATGGGCCGCCGGCTCGGCGATGTTGATGAGGGTCAAAAGCAGGTCGCTGAGATGGCCGAGCACCTGCGCCAGGCCGCGAAGGAGATGGAAGCGGCGCCGCCTCCACTCAGAAAAGAGTCGGGCAAAGACGCGCTGCCACCTGAGCAGCGTGCATTACAACGATTGCTCGCGGCCGACGCGATCTTCCGCGAAGTCCAGGTCGCTTTCGGCAATCAGCAGAACGGCGGCGGCGGTGGTGGCCAGCGCGAGCAACAGGAGTTGGCGGGTCTGTTCGAGCTCGAGCTTGACAAGATGAAGAACCAGTACGAGACCGTTCAGCGCGCGCAACAGCAGCAAGCCGAGAAGCAGAAGAGTGAAGCCGAACAACGTCTCGAAGAGCTCGCGCGCCGACAGCAGGCAGCGCTCGAAGAACAGCGTCGACGCATGCAGCAGGGACCGGCGAACGGCTCGGGCAATCAACGACAACAGCAGGAATTGATCGACGAAACGCGCAAAGCAGCGCGTGAGCTCGAACGTCTATCGCGCGAACGTCGCGATCAGCAGATGGCCGAGCTGAGTCGTCAGCTCAACCAGACTGCCGACGAGATGCAGAAAGCGCAGGCTTCGTCGCGTGGTAATTCGGGCGAGTCCGTCGCGCAAAATGAACGCGCACTCGAACGACTGCAACAAGCGCAACAACGTCTTCAGCAGATGAGCGGCTCGACGAGCCAGCGCGGCGGCCAGTCAGGATCGTCAGGACGTCAACAACAGGTCTCTGATCTAAGACAGCGTGCGGCTCAGGCGGCGTCGCGACAACGCGAGATTGCGAAAGACATGGAGAACCTCTCGCGTCGCGGTGGCCAGGGCGCGCAGGATGAAAACTCGAAACGAACGCGCGAACAACTTGGCGAGCGCAAAGATACGCTTGCCGATAGCGTCAATAGTTTGCAACAGGATCTTGAACAGTCTGCGCGTGCGATGGCGGGCGGCAATCAGGGCCAGCAACGTACGGCGCGGCAGTTGAAGGAAGCGGCAGACTCACTCGCGCGCGATCGGGTTGCGGATCGAATTCGCGAAGGTAAGCAGGCGTTGAACAACGGCCAGCAGCAGGGACAACAAGGACAGCAGGGACAGCAAAACCAGCAGGGTGGCGGTGGCCGCAGCGGTGAAGAACGCGCGATCGAACGCAGCCTGAATAATCTTTCGGAACGTTTGCAGGCGGCTGAGCAAAGTGCGAAGGGCGCGAACGGTTCGAGTGCGGAGGAGAATCTCGATCGCACACGGCAACTCGCCGACAATCTCGATTCGCTGCGACGTCGTTTGGATGAACGGGCCAACGGGCGCAAGGGCAATCAGCAAGGCCAGCAACAGGGACAACAACAAGGCCAGCAGCAGGGACAACAGCAAGGGCAACAGCAGGGACAACAAGGCCAGGAAGGACAGAAGGGCCAACAAGGATCACAAGGTGGACAACAAAGCGGTCAGCAGCAGGGTAATCAGCAATCCGGTGGTTCGCAGAATGGTGGCAACCAGTCAGACGGCAACCGGCAGCGCATGGGACCAGACCGTAATGCTGTGATGGGTGGCGGTGAGGGTTGGGGTGACGCGCGACAACTTCCCGCTGAGATACGCGAGCGTCTTCGTGAAGCTCAGGATCTGAGACGGGAGTGGGGCACGTCTGGCGCCGGCCGCCTTGACGAAGTGATCGACGAGCTCAAGCGACTCGCGGATGGAAAGATGGAAGGTGATGCTGCGACTGCCGCGTTGTTGAAGGCGGACGTGGTTGAGCCGCTGCGACAACTCGAACTGGAGTTGAGTCGCCAACTGCAACAACAAAGCGGCCGCACTAATTTACGTTTGCGTGATGAGGGCGCCGCGCCGGAGAAGTATCGAAGAGCGGTTGAAGAGTATTATCGAAGACTGTCGGGCGGACGGCAGAGACAATAATACGAACTCTGATCGTTTTCTGCTTCCAAATTTTAGATTTATGAGTTCACGAATTTTCAAAGCGCTCATACTTCTCCTCGTTCTATCAGCCCTGCTGGTGCCGATCGCGGGTCAGCGTTCGTTCGACGACTTTCGTCAACGCCGTCGCCCAACCACAACCAACCAACAATCCGGCATATCGTTCGGCGAGTACACGTTCGTCCGCACCATTTACGATTCACCGACGCGTGGTTACGGACGGCGCGGCTATTACGGCGGCGGCACATGGACCACTGACTACCCCGAAGCCGACAACAACTTCATCGTCGGTCTGCGCGAGTGGGCCGGCACAAACCTGAAAATCGCGCCGCGTCCCGAAGCGCTCGAAATTCTCGACGATCGCATCTTCGATTACCCGATCCTCTACATAGTCGAACCCGGCTTCATGGACCTCTCAACCGAACAAGCCGCGCGCCTGCGCGAGTATCTAAGTCGCGGCGGCTTTCTCTATCTCGACGACTTCTGGGGCGAGTACGAGTGGCAAAACGTTCAGGAACAGTTTCAAAAGATCGTTCCTGAGTATGAGATCAAAGACTTACCGCTGAGCCATCCGATCTTTCATTCCTATCTCGACGTTGAAGAGGTGATCCAGGTCCCTAACATCTACAACGCACAGCGCGGCATCACCTCAGAGAAAGGCGGCATCGTCCCACACTACATGGGCGTCGAGAACAAGAACGGCCGCATGATCGCCTTCATCTCTCGCAACTGTGACATGGGCGATGCGTGGGAGTGGATCAACGATCCTTCGTATCCGGTGAAGTATGGTTTACCTGCTTACAAAGTCGGCATCAACGTCGTCATTTACGCGATGAGTCACTGATCTGCTTACGAAGCAAATCCGTCTGCGCGACTATCACCTCGTCCATAGATTGAGAGCCGCCTAACGAGACCCACTGGACCATCGACGACACCAATAATTCCTTCAGATACGCAAACGAAAAATCCTGCGTCTCAGAAACCAGCCGCGCTGAGGCTTTCTCAGTGATATGCATCTCGCGTTGTAACTCGCAATTCCAACTCGCAACATACGCTCGACGCTCTACGTCAGCAGGTAACTGAAAGTAGTACTTGCGATCGAAACGGCTGGGCCGATCGAGAATCGACGAATCGAGCTTCTCCGGATGATTGGTCGTGGCCAACACAACGATGCCCGTGTTTGAGTGAAATCCGTCGAGCTCGTTTAGAAAAAAGGCCCGGTTATTGTCGTCGATCATCGAGTCGAGATCTTCGAGCACTATGACGCACGGGGTTGTCATGCGCGCACGCTTGAAGACTTCGCCCATGTTCTCCTCTTCCGTCTTGTGTTCTGACTTGAAGCTACGAATGTAGAGACACGGCTTCTCGAGCTGGTTGATCAGGGCTTTGAGCGTGTGAGTCTTTCCGTTCCCCGGTGGACCAATGAAAATCGCGCCGCGCTTCCATGGAATGTTATAGCGCTCATAGACTTCGCGTGAGTCGAAGAACTGTTGAAAATCGTTCTGGATCTGTCGCTTCAACAAGCCAGGAAGAATCAGGTTCTCGAATGTAGCACTCTTGATCGAGTCGAAAAGCTCCTTGTCTTTCCGGAAATAACCGTCGTGGTAAACAAGGATCTCGCCGCGTACTTCACACGACCATTCACAAACCGCGCTGAAGAAGTCTTCGGCGATTTTCTGCTCGTCGGCGACGATCCAGTGATGCCGCCTGCGACAGGACTGGTCGAGCCACGTGATCAGCACAACGTTGATCAGATGTCCTTTCCACAAGACGTCGAGCCATGCATTTTCAATCGAGTGTGTGAGTTTTGAACCAAGGCCTTCCCACTCTGTTCTCGTCTCCTGGAAAACAGTCTTCTCCGCAATGACTGAACAGTGTCCGTCACTAACGAACTCCTCCAGGTCGAAGTACCAGGTCTGCCCGGCAACAACGCTTTTCGCTGGATGCAGCTCCGCCAATCTCCGCCCGACGTGATAACCGATGAAGTCGTTCGGTTTGTAGAGTGCGTCTTCAATGAAATTCTCAATGCCCAAGTTGAATCAATACCCTTCTAAATCGAAATACCTTTTTGGAGTTAACGTCGTGCTCGCTCGCGCTCGACTTTCTCACGCACGTCCCTGTCATCGTAGACGTCCATGAAGAGATACTTGCGCCATTCGGCACGTGCTTCTGCGTAGTGACAAAGCACCACGCGCTCGAGCTTCACTCGCAGCGCGCTCTGCGAAGTGAGTAGCGGCATACGCGCTTCCGCCGGAGTGCGATCGCCTTTGCGGTTGTTGCACGAAACACACGCAGTGACGATGTTGACTGGCGAATTATCTCCACCACGTGAACGTGGCATGATGTGGTCCAGCGTCAGCTCACCTGCGGCTTTCTTCTCACCGCAGTACTGGCACCGGAACTTATCGCGCATGTAAATCCGCAGGCGCTTCATACCTGACGCTTCACGCCGGCGACGAACGTTGATGTAAGTGCGACGTCGAATCACCGACGGCACCCGGAACTCGGCTCGCGCCGAACGTAACACGCGTTCACCATCGAATTCCTCGACAGTGACGGTGTCTTTGAACGTCATGATCACAGCCCGCGCGACACTCACAGTGCCGAGCGGTTCATAGGTTTGGTTTAGTAGTAATACTCGTCCATCGAGTGCCATACCCGGCACCTCCCTTCATTTATTTTTGGCCACAAAAAGGCACAAAAACCCAGAAAGTCAAAACTGACTTCTTATGATCTTTGTGCTTCTTTGTGGAATTGTTTTTGTTTGTGCTTCTTGTGTACTAACCCTTCACACAAACGACTTGCTTGATCTCCGCAACGACTTCAACCAGATCTTCCTGGTTCTTCATCACTGCTTCGATCGACTTGTAAGCGCCAGGAATTTCATCCAGCACGCCTACGTCTTTGCGGCATTCAACACCCGCCGTTTGACGTTCCAGATCGTCTTTCGTGAACGCCCGCTTGGCTGCTCCACGAGATAACTTGCGTCCTGCTCCGTGCGAACAGGAGTTAAAGCTCTCTGGCAAACCGCGTCCCTTCACGATGAACGACTTGGCCCCCATGGACCCTGGAATGATGCCGTAAGTCCCTGCTGCCGCGTTGATCGCGCCCTTGCGTGTGACGAAAACCTCTTCGCCGTAATGCTGCTCGAGCGCAACGTAATTGTGGTGACAGTTAACTGCCAGCTCAGGCTTGAATGGTTCGCGATGATTGAACATCTTGTTGAATACTTTCAACAGACGCGTCATCATGATCTCGCGATTCTTCATCGCGTAACCTTGCGCCCACTTCAAATCTTTCCAGTAAGCCTTAAATTCCGGCGTACCCGAAATGAAGTAAGCGAGGTCGGGAGCAGGTAGCTCGTTCAAACGCCACAAGCTCTTCGCTGTCGAGATGTGACGTTCCGCTAGTTCCTTTCCGATGTTGCGCGAACCCGAGTGGAGCATCAACCAAACGAAGTTTTCTGTATCGAGACAAACTTCGATGAAGTGGTTGCCACCACCGAGGGTACCTAGCTGCTGCATCGCTTTCGCTTTGCGATCGTGAACACCTTCATGAAGATCTTTGAACTCGTTCCAGCCGTCCCAGTACGACGACTCGTCAACCGACTCCTTGTATTGACTGAATCCGGTTGGAATTGCTTCTTCGATCTTCAGTCGCAGCTCCTTCAACTTACCGTCGAGGATGCCGCTCTTGAACGGTGTCTTCACGGCCATCATGCCGCAGCCAATATCAACGCCGACTGTTGCCGGAATTACTGCTTCCTTTGTGGCAACAACCGAACCCACCATGCTTCCCTTGCCCAAATGCGCGTCAGGCATTAGCGCGACGTGTTTGAACAGGCATGGCAGACGCGAAACGTTGCGAAGCATGCTTTGCTCTTCAATGCTGAACTCGTGATTGGCCCACGACAGGATCTCCTTCTGAGCACCTCCGAGTTGTAGCTTTTCATAAGGCATGCGGTGAACCTCCTTTCTTTAGATAGTCTTATGTCGTCCCAAAAAGGTATTTCGAATGTCAAAAAACTGAAAAGAGCGGGCTTTGAGCCTCCGAGGGAAGCTGCCCGCTCCTGACAATTCTCGCGACTTTTTCGTTGGAGATTTGGGAGCGGGAGTCCGCTCCCGCTGACTAGAACCGATTTAATGAGCGCCGTTTGGCGGTGGGTTGGATGTATGTCCTACTCATCATAATTTCATTCCCCCCTCTTCAGGGCGAAAACGCATCTTGTACGGCAGCAGCGCTGGTCCTGTCAAGAACTTTTTTTCATCCACAGATTACACAGATTGAAAATTTTTCTGCGGAATCTGTGGATAAAGCAGTTACTTGGCGTAATAACCGGGGCGGTGGCGGATTTCGAGTTTTTCTTTTTTCAATTCGGGATTTGTGAGCTCGATGGTGATTTTCCGGTAGGAACCATCGCGCTTTTTGTTTGTTGACGAGTAGGCGATTAGATACTGCGTTCGCAGTTCCTTCTCGATCTCCGCAAACGCCGCGTTCAAGTCAAACTTCTTGTCCGGAAAGAACGCACGGCCGCCAGTACGTTGCGCCAGATCGCGGAGAGCGTTGCGATCCAGGCCGTCGCGCGCACTACCGATCCCGATCGCGTAGACTACAGCTTCAGCGCCCAGCACGCGGTTGATCGCTTCCTTTTGGCTCAACCGGCCGGACGTGTTTATACCGTCAGTCAAAATAATGATCGCTCGTCGCCTCAGACCCGCGGCATTCCCCAGCACGTTAGTTGATGTGAGTCCAACTGCGTCCCAGATCGCGGTGGAGGCTTCGGCTGGTGGTCCAGGTAAGCCGGGACCAGTCGGTATTCCTGTTAACGGTCGGCCAGAGCCAAGATACGCGGGAGCCGCCACTTCGATCGTTTGCAACACGCGATACACACTCAACATATCGCGCGTCAACGGTTGTTCGAGATATGCAAAACCGGTGAACGGAATGAGCGCCACCTGATCTTTGTTCGACTGAATCACTTTCTCGACGAACGTTCGGACTGCTGCCTTCTCGGCGGGCAAGGTGGCTTCCTGCGAAAAACTGACATCGATCAAGAACGCGATTGAGAGCGGTCTGTCGGTCTCCTCTTGAAATGTGAAGAGCGTTTGCGGCACACCGTCTTCGAGCACACGCAGATCTTCAGCGCGTAGCGTCGTGATGAAGCGATGATCTTTGTCGATTGCGGTGAAGGGCAGGTTTGTGACATCAGTCTCAGTGCGAATCACATCGTCCTGATCGACAGTCTGTGAAAACAACACCGGCGCGCTAAAAAACAACAATACAAACAGCAGTAAAACTCGCATGTGAGGATTTTACTCGGGGAGTCCCATCCGGCGCACGAGCTCCCTGAATCGCGGATCGGATCTCAACCGGTCAAATTCAAACGCAACGCTGACCAGCGTCATCCGGAAATCTCGTTCTTCATAACCCTTTTCCAACCACCTGAGCGCTTCATCATCACGCCCGAGCTTCGCGTAGAACGTTGCGATCACGAAAGCCGGAAACCGCCGCTGTGGCGCATTAATCACGAGCTGATCCAGATTGAATTGCAGGTAAGCCTTCCATCCGGACCTTTTGTAAATATCATTTGTCTTCACCAGCACATCTTTAAGCACCGTACCGAGCTCTGCAGAACGCGTGTACGACTTAACCGCGTCATCGTACATACCTTTCGCTTCGTAGGCCCGGCCGAGAAAGTAATGCGACGAAGGAAAGTTCGGATCGAGATCGATCGCTTTCTGATACTGGCGAATCGCTTCATCGTATTTTCGCCCATCAACCAGGATGTCCGCGTAAATACGATTCATGATCACTGAAACGGGATCGAGCTCGAGCGCACGTCGAATTTCATCGAGCGCCTCATCGTTGCGCCTCATCGCGGAGAGGTGCTCTGCGAGCCACTGGTGCGCCGGCGCGTAGTTCGGGTTGAGCTCGATCGCGCGGCGATATTCTCTTTCTGCGGTCGGAAAATCGTAGTCGTAGTAAGCCGTAATCTGACCGAGCGAGGCGTGCGCTGCGGCGAGGTTGTCGTCGAGCGCGATCGCTTTGAGCGCGGCTTCCTTTGCCTTCGGCATCAGTTGTCGTGGCGATTCAGTTGTATAGGCAGTCAGTAACGCGTAAGAATCTGCGACACCTGTGTAAGCCATCGCGTAATTCGGATCTTTCGCGATGGCCTCTTCGAAAAGCGAAATCGCCTTTTGCAGATCGGAAGGCGTGCGCTTGTTCCAGTAAAAACGACCCTTGAGATAGAGCTCATAAGCTTCCGAGTTCGCAGTCATCGGTTTGTTCATCCGCGACTGCTCGACGCCTGACAACGTTGGTCGCAGGTTGTTCGTGATCTCGCGCGCGATCTCTCGTTGCACTGAAAGCATGTCGGCGAGTCGACGCTCGTACTGTTCGCCCCAGAGTTGTTTGTTGTCGCGAATGTCGATCAGCTCCGCGCTAATCAGCATGGTGTCGCCACGCTGCGTGATTCGTCCGGTTAAGACGGCGCGCACATTTAGTTTTTGCCCGACCATGACCGGATCTACGCCCTTGTAACGAAACACCGAGCTACGCGCGATCACTTTCAGATTTGGTAATTGTGTGAGGTTGTTGATGATGCTTTCGGTCAGGCCGTCGGAGATCCATTCGTCGTCCGGATCTCTGTTCTGGTTCACGAACGGAATCACTGCGATCGACTCAACCGCGACTTCTGTGCTGCTTGCGTGCAGGTAAGAGCGAATCCCAAACGCGGCCGCTGCGATCAAAATCAACAGTGCGCCGGCAATCGCCGCCATCTTGTGACGCTTCAAACCGTTGACTATGAACTCCGCACTGGAAGTGCGCGCAGGCGATTCGGCTGTTGGTCGTTGGGACTGAATACGAATCGTTTGTGCTTCGCTGGCAGAAGAAATCAGCGGCACACTGCTCTCGAGTCCACTTTCCAGCATCTCGCGTCGCATTTCCTTCAATTCGATCGCGATGTCCTTGATGTTCTGGTAACGCTCATCGGGATCTTTCGCGAGACATCGTCGCACGATGCGTTGTAGATCGGCGGGCGCGTCAGGATTGAGCGACGCCAGCAATGGAGCAGGCTCACGGATCAGTTTGTTTAATATTTCGATGTGGTCGTTGCCGGTGAATGGTCGTTGGCCGGTGATTGCTTCGAAGAGAATGCAGCCAAAAGAAAAGATGTCAGAGCGATGATCGACCTGTTTTGTCTTGCCCTGCGCTTGTTCGGGCGACATGTAACCCAGCGTTCCGAGTATCAAACCCGGCGTTGAGTGCTGCTGCAAGATGGTGGGCTCTTCGCCGCTCGGCACACTGTCCGTGGTGGTTGGTGGCTCGACGAGTTTGGCGAGTCCGAAGTCGAGGACCTTCGCGTGACCATCCGACGTGATCATGATGTTGTCGGGTTTCAAATCGCGATGGACGATACCTGCGTCGTGTGCTTTCGCGAGTCCTTCAGCGACGTGTTGCAATATGCGCAGGAGTTTCGAAAGGTGTTCGTGCTCTCTGTGAATCTTGTCGCGGAGCGTTGTGCCCTCGACGTATTCCATCGCGATGAAGTGCAGACCGTCTGACTGTCCGATCTCGTAGATGTGCGCGATGTTTGGGTGATTGAGAGACGCGGCTGACGTTGCCTCCTGTTTGAAGCGACGCATGCGATCGTGGTCCGAGGCGACTTCGGCGGGCAGGACTTTCAGCGCAACTCTGCGATTCAGACTCGTATCCTGCGCCAGATAAACCTCACCCATCCCACCCGCACCAAGGAGAGAACGAATCTCGTAGCGCCCGAGCTGTGTTTTGGGTGCAAGGCTCATTCGTATTTAAAATACTTTGCCACAGATTTCACGGATTCTCACAGATAAATCTTATCCGTGCTAATCCGTGTAAATCTGTGGCTAAAACAAAAGCCAGAAACTGCGGTTACGACGCGCCTTTGGCGGCCGTGTCTGACTGTCCGCCGCCCTGTTTGTTGGGCTGCGGGGTGATGCGCAGATAGGGCTTCGGTGCTCTCCAACCGCCCGGGAATTTCTCCTTCGCTGCCTCATCTGACAACGATGGAACGATGATCACGTCGTCGCCATCCTTCCAGTTCACGGGGGTCGCCACGCTGTACTTCGACGTCAACTGCAACGAATCGATCACGCGCAGGATCTCGTCGAAGTTGCGTCCAGTGCTCGCCGGGTAAGTGATCATGAGCTTGACCTTCTTGTCTGGGCCAATGACGTAAACCGAGCGAACCGTGAACACGTCGCTGATCTCCGGATGGATCATGTCGTAGAGTTCTGCAATCTTATGATCCGGATCGGCAATGATAGGGAAGTTGAGCTCAGAACCCTGAGTCTCCTTGATGTCTTCCGCCCAGCGTTTGTGTGAATCCGTGGGGTCGACGCTGAGTCCAATCACTTTGACGCCGCGTTTTTCAAAGTCAGGTTTACAGCGTGCGACGTATCCGAGTTCGGTCGTGCAGACCGGGGTGAAATCCTTCGGGTGCGAGAACAAAACCGCCCAGCTATCGCCAATCCATTCGTGGAAGCGAATCGGGCCTTCAGTCGTATCTGCTGTGAAATCGGGTGCTATATCGCCAAGTCGTAGGGCCATTTGTATCTCCTTCTAATTCGGAAAACCGATTCCCGCGCACAAGCCGGGAAGTAGGGATGCGTATTTAAGTTGTCCAGGTGAGCCCGTTTTACAACTATAGCCGCCCCAAGTCAAACCGAACGGCGCGGCGTGTTATTCTGCGTCCATAGATAAGACCATTAGACCTGTTTGTACTCTCAACTATGAAACTTGCACTTAACGGCGCCACCACAATGAGGGCTGACCTTGCAACTGACTTGCACGCAGCCCAAGCAGCAGGGTTCGACTATCTTGAAATCTGGGCCGCAAAACTCCGCGCGTTTTTGAAAGGGCGATCGATAGCGGAGCTCAAGGATCTCTTCGCCGAATCCGGCCTCTCGCCATTGAGCATCAACTCGATCGAACATGTCACTTTTCGCCACGCCTCGGCGTACGAATCGATTAAGCGCGAGTGCGAAGAACTGAGCAGCATCGCGGCGGCTGTCGGCTGCCCGTGCATCGTCGTTGTTCCGGGGCGTTTGCCGAATGGCGTTGGTCGAGAAAGAGTGATCGCAGAATCAGTCAGGGTGTTGAATGAATTGTGCGACATCGCCGCCGCGCACGAGGTCTCGCTCGCGTTCGAATTCCTCGGACAGACGGATTGCAGTGTTCCCACGCTCGATCTCGCTCACGAGATCGTGCGTGAAGTGAATCGCAAAGATTTGGGCGTGGTGATCGACAGTTTTCACTTTTACGCCGGCAACTCAACAGTCGAAATGATCGAGGCCTTAGATCCGGATCTGATCCAGATCTTCCACATCAACGATGCTGAAGATCTGCCGCGCACACAGTTGGAAGATCGTCACCGTCTGCTTCCGGGACTCGGGATCCTGCCGCTCGGAAAGATGATCTCAGCGTTCCGAAAGATTGGTTACGACAAAGTTGCGAGTGTTGAGATCTTCCGTCCCGAGTACTGGGAACGAGACCCGTTCGAGCTTGCGCGTGATGCGCGTGCGGCGACCGAACGTGTGCTTGCTGAGGCATAAAATGGCAAAAATCCGAATCGGAATCATGGGCGCGGGATATATCGCCGGAGTTCATGCGAGTGTGCTCGCGCGCGATGAGCGCGCACAGCTTACGGCAGTTTATGATGTTGATGGGCAATCTGCTGTAAGGCTCGCCACTGCACACAACTGCACCGCGGTGGCTACAACTCTCGAGCTACTCGAAAGATGCGACGCGGTCTACATCACCACTCCAAACACGCAACACGTTTCATTAGCGATCGCTTCAATCGAGACCGGCAAACACGTCTTTTGCGAGAAGCCGCTCGCGACAAACGTCGCTGATGCAGAAAGAGTTTTCAAAAAAGCGGGCGAAGGGCGTGGCGTATTTCAGGTGGGCCATAATCGTCGCTTCGCACCAGTTTACGCAACGCTCAAACGCATGCTCGCCGAAACACACCGCCCACATTCGGCGCATGTGAAGATGAATCGCGGCGAACTGCTCAAACCGGAATGGACCGGCGATCCGTCAATCACGGGCGGCTTTCTTTACGAGACTCCGATTCACATGTTCGACATGATGCGCTTTCTGTTCGGCGAAATCGAATTACTGCATGCTGCCGGTTCGACGCACGAGTACAAAGAGATCGACGACTTCTCAGTGCTTTTGAAATTCGCGAGCGGAATGCACGCGACGCTCGCCACGGCCGCGGATGCGAGCTGGATGTTTCCCTTCGAGCGAGTAGAAGTTTTCACGCACCATGCGACGCTCGTGACGCGCGAGATGGAAAGTTTGACTTACAGCACAGCGCTTGAAGGTAACTTTACCGAACAAGCAATGCAGCAGTTGCCGCGCGAAGAAAAATGGGGCTACGTGCAGGAAGATCGTGCGTTCATCGATGCAATTGTTAACGGATCCGAGCCCCTCGTGACGGCATTTGATGGGCTGATGTCGGTGCGGTTGGTGGATGCGGTGTATGAATCCGTTCGCACGCAAAGTCCTGTAACAATCCGCGGCATTTCCGCGTAATCCGCGGTTTAGTGTTAATATCGAGACACCCGGCGCGGCCCCCTGCAAGTTGTGTCCCTTCCCCTTCAGGCATTTGTGATGTCTCAAGAGGCCCATTCGCGTCGAGAAGCTCCGTCCGAGCCGGCCGCTCGTCCTGTCGAGCTGCACTCCGATCTGTATCGTGAGATCTTCGCGCATTCCAAAGAAGCGATCACTATCATCGATCCCGACGGCTACTACCTCCAACAGAACGGCGCACACTTCACACTGCTCGGGTACGCCGACGACGATCTCGAAGGCAAGACTCCCGCGATTTATCTCGGCGAAGAAACTTTTCAGAGAATTCTCAGCGAGCTCGTTAGAAAAGGAGAGTTCGCGGGCGAGACGGTCTGTCGCACCAAGAGCGGTGAAGAACGAACGATCGAGCTCTCGGTATTCACGATGCGCAGCGGCCTGGGCGAGCCGCAGTGTTACGTCAGCATCAAGCGCGACATCACCACTCGCAAAAAGACCGAAGAGAAGCTGGCCCAACTGCTCATGCGCGAACGCGTCGCCCGCACCGATGCGGAAAAGGCAAACCGTCTGAAAGATGAGTTTCTCGCGACGCTCTCACATGAGCTGCGCACACCGCTGAACGCCGTGATCGGTTGGTCGCGGATTCTGAAAACCGGACGTCTCGACAATGAAAGCTCTAATCATGCGATCGAAGTCATCGAGAGAAACGCGTGGGCGCAAAAACAGATCATCGAGGACATTCTCGACGTCTCGCGTGTGATCACCGGCAAGCTTCAGCTCCATCTTGGACCAGTCGATCTGATCTCAGTCATCAACGCAGCGCTCGATGCTGTCAGACCGGCGCTCGAAGCGAAAGACATTCGCATCGAGACGCAGTTTCATGAAAGTCTCAAAGTGATCGCGGGCGACTTCGATCGATTGCAACAAGTGGTGTGGAATCTTCTGTCGAATGCGTCGAAGTTTACTCCGGTTGGAGGAACGGTTGGTGTTCACATCAGTCAGGACGAAACTTACGTGCAGATCCAGGTGCGTGATACAGGACCAGGCATTGCGGCTGACTTTCTGCCGCACGTGTTTGAACGCTTCAGACAGGCCGATGGATCGACTACTCGCACGCATGGCGGCCTCGGGCTCGGACTCGCGATCGTGCGTCATTTAGTCGAGCTGCATGGTGGCATGATTGCGGCGGAAAATTCCGATTCAGGCGCGGTTTTTACGGTGAGACTGCCGCTGCCGAGCAGTGAGCTGAGTCTCGAGCGTTTGCCTGCACCAGCGCGTGTAGATCAGAAGGTGACTGAAGCCGATCTAAAAGACGTGCGGATTCTCGTAGTTGAAGATGAGTTGGATGCGCTTGATCTGCTTACGATCGATCTCACGGCGAACGGTGCGAAAGTGCGTGGCGCGGCGTCGGCGGCGGAGGCGATCGAGTTGCTTCGCGCGGAACAGTTTGATCTGATGATTAGCGACATCGGTATGGCGGATACGGATGGTTACAACCTGATCAAGCAGGTGCGGAAGCAGGAAAATGAACACGGTGAGCACATCCCGGCGATCGCGCTCACCGCTTATGCGCGCACGCAGGACCGGATACGCGCGCTGACGGCGGGTTACAACACACACGTCGCGAAGCCGGTGGAGATCAAGGAGCTCGTGACGGTGGTTAAGTGCCTGATCGGCAAAATCGGTTAGACAGGATTGCAGGATTTACAGGATTATCATGATATCTTGTGAAGCCTGTCATGAAACGTTGCTTCTGGGCCAAGACGCCGTTATCAATCGAGTATCACGACGAAGAGTGGGGCGTGCCGCTCCACGATGACAACCGCCTGTTTGAGTTTCTGATACTCGAAGGCGCACAGGCTGGTCTTAGCTGGGAAACAATTCTCCGCAAGCGCGACAACTACCGCAAAGCCTTCGATCGTTTCAATCCCGCGAAAGTCGCAAAGTACGATCAACAAAAGATTGACCAGTTACTGAACAACGACGGCATCATCCGCAATCGACTCAAGATCAATTCCGCCGTGACCAACGCCCGCTCGTTTCTCGAAGTGAAAAAAGAGTTTGGCAGCTTCGATGAATACGTGTGGCGGTTTGTTAACGGCAAACCGCTGAAACGTAAGCCCAGCCAGCCAATTGCGGCGCGTACGGAGATCTCCGACGCGCTCAGCAAAGACCTGCTCAAACGCGGGTTCAAGTTTGTCGGGTCGACGATCTGTTATTCGTTCATGCAGGCCGTCGGGATGGTTAACGACCACGATGCGACCTGTTTCCGTTACAAGCAGATTTCTCGCTGATTCTTTATCCACAGATTTCACAGATGTCATACAATCTGCGTCATCTTTTCGCCACTGGAGGTCCCTCAATTTGCGATTCAAACTTCTGCCACTTGCTCTTCTCGCTGTTCTTTTACTAACACACGCTGCCGTCGCCCAGAACCCAAGCGCCGCACTGGCAAGTCTCCCTGAAGCCGACGCCGTCATCTACTTGAGCCCGCAACGCATCCTGAACGAAGCCGCGCCGCGCGTGATGTCGCCGGCTGATGTGACAGGCATGCGCGATACGTTCGCCGAGCTGAAAAAGTCAGCCGGCATCGATCCGTCAACCATCGAGTATCTCGTGATAGCGGTGCGCTTCAACAAACCCGCGACCGATCTTAGTTTCGTTGCTCCGGACGTTATGGCTGTCGTCGGCGGCGACTTCAGCTCCGAGTCGCTCATGACGCTCGGACAACTCTACCTGCAAGACAAAGCACGTGTTGAAAAGCACGGTTCGAAATCGATCACGATCCTGCCGCTCGACTTCATCCAGGCCATGACCGAGAAGACGCCGATGCTGAAACCGTATTCCGAAGTCGGTATTGTGCCGCTCAGCGCAAACTCGCTTGCGATCGGAAACCTGAGTTATATCAAGTCGGCCATCGATGCTGCTGACGGTAATGGGCGAATCAGTGCGGCGACGATCGAATCCTTGTTGCGCGATCCGAATGTGCTTCTTTCCGCGTCAGGCACTCCGCTCGCCGCGTTCGCGAAGAGCATCGGGTTGACGGGACTCGAAAACACGTCGCGGCCTTCGCGCTGCGATACGCCTTTTGGCAACTTCTATGCTGCCATTACAATGACGGGAACCAATTTCACCTTTAGAGGTGCAATGAATGCCGACAATCCCGACACAGCCAAGATCATCAACAACCTATTTACGGTATTGATGCAACAGGGAATCGGCGCCGTACCCGATAAACAAGCGCAGACGATCTTGAAGAGTCTGAAAATGTCGGCGCGAGATAACGAGGTCGTTTGGGAAGCCGACATTCCTGAAAAGACTGTGGCGGACTTCCTTAAATCGACCGGGAAAAAATCGGAGCCTGCGGCCACTGCACCAGAGCCGAAACCGGTAAAGGCGAGAAAACCGGTGCTACCAAGGAAGCGAACCAGGAAAAATTAAGGAGAGAACCAACCTATGCGTAAGTCAATTCTGTCATTGCTCGTGTTTTCATTGTCGCTGGCAGTCGCAGTTATTTTTGTGACTTCGTTTGATATTGCGATCACGTCGTCGGCGCAGAACGCGAACAGCTCGACGACCACCAACAAGAATCAGAACGACAGCCGCGCTATCACTCCGAGCCCTTCCGGCGCTGGCGCCGCGCAAAAAGAGGACTTCTCGAAGAATACGTGGGAGCTTCCTGAGGACGCCGACAAGACCAAGAACCCGACGACTGCGAACGCTGAGTCAATTGAGAAGGGCAAAGCGCTGTATTTGGATAAAGACAAGGGCAATTGCATTTTCTGTCACGGCGAAACGGGTGCGGGCAACCAGGCAAACCTCGCCCGTCTACGTCGCAAACCCGCCGATCTCACGAACAAAGAGCACATGGCCGAGGCGACTGATGGCGAGCTCTTCTGGAAGATATCGAAAGGTATCCGAGGAATCATGCCCGCCGGTGAAAGAAAAATGACCGAGGAAGAACGCTGGCACGTCGTGAATTACGTACGCACGCTCGCGAAGGCTCAATAAGAATCAGCCGCGGATGAACGCGGATGAACGCGGATCAGAATAAGAAATGTTTTTCGGATCCGCGTTTATCCGCGTAAATCCGCGGCTAAAAAAACTTCTCCGCATACGCTCGTATTTCCTTCAACGAGCTCTCCGCTAAAACTCTAAATAGCTTCACCTCGCAGCCTGCAGGTATGCGTGGGGCCATCAGCGAGTCAGTGATCACGAACGCCGCCGAACGTAATCCCTTCTCCCAATTGCGTTCGCGCGCGTCGCGAAAACTCAACGCGTCAGCATCGAGCCCCGCCGCTACGAGCATCGTCCTGGCCCACTTCAAAAACTCAGGCCAACGCGAGACGATTGCCACCAGAGCGTCGTGCGGCGGTCGCGTCTGCCCGCGCATTCTCTCCACCACCGACGCCGAATGCAGCACGAGCACATCCGTTTCCGGCTTGATCCGATCTGCAAACTGGTCCATGTGCCCGTAAAGCACGACCGGCACTGCGCCTGTCATCGCGCCGTCAACTTCACCTGGACCAACACCCTTGACTTTCACTTCCGTAACCGCAGCAATCTCGGCCACGAGGATCTCGCGTAGCTCCGGATCTGGTTCGAGTAAAACGAAATGATCGGGACGCTGCACCGATAGTGAGCGTCGAATGCCGGCCTGTATCTCTGCGAGCGAGTAACCTTCCTCACGCAGGTTTCTAAAAAACCGCGCAATGAGTTGATCGAGCGCGAGACCATCATCGAGCGGCTCATCAGTTCGCGCACGCACGTAAACACCGCTGCCTTTGCGAAACTCGACCCAACCTCGTCGCGCCAGTTCACGATATGCAGAGCTGACGGTATTGGCGTGAATGTCATAACGCCGCGCGAGATCGCGGGTGCTCGGCAAGCGCTCAGCGATTTTGAGATCGTTGCTGACGATGCCGAGAACGATCTGCGTCACGAGTTGCTCGCGGATCGGGACTTCGCTGCTTTTGGAGATCCAGAGTCGCATGTCGAGTTTGACAGGATTCCGAAATTCCCGTGATTATAAAGCGAACCGATGGATACTGAGGCAGCAATTGCTGTTTTAACGGCCATGATCACGCCCGCCGTGTTGATTTCCGCGTGCGGCAGCATGATTTTATCTACTTCATCGCGGCTTGGGCGCGTAGTGGACCGTGTGCGAGCCCTCTCCGATCGTCTGGAAACCATGACTGAGCGCGACGAACACGGCCCCGCGGTCATGGAACGACAGGCATTGATCTTTCAACAACTCGACAAACTGACCAGCCGCTCACGCATACTGCAACGCTGCATGGTGATTTTTTACATGAGCCTGGGAATGTTTGTCGCCACCAGCGTCGCGATTGGCGTCGTGCCGTTTACCGGCAATCAACGCTACAGCATGATACCAGTGCTCCTTGGTTTAGCGGGCGCGTGTTTTCTGTTTTATGGCAGCGTTCTGCTAATACTCGAAGCGCGGCTGGCGCTCAGCACCATTCACGCGGAGATGGATTTCATCTGGCGACAATCGAAACGAGCAACCCCCGCGGAGATCGTCGAGCAACACAAACCGCATTACGTTCACTTCAGAAGACATGAGTAATCCGTCGTATTTACGTTTGCTCGACGAAGGCGTGCTGGAGCAGCGCGTCGAGGAGCTCGAGCGTTTGCTGGAGCGCTGCACTGTTTGCCCGCGCGACTGTCTCAACAATCGTCTCAACAACGATATCGCGGCGTGTTATTCGGGACGGTTGCCGATCGTTTCGTCTTACACCGCGCATTTTGGTGAAGAGCCGCCGCTCGTCGGCACCAGGGGCGCAGGGAATGTGTTCTTCGGCAACTGTAATCTGCGTTGTGTTTACTGTCAGAACTTCCAGATCTCACAAACACACAAGCAACAGATCAAGAACGAAGTCACGCACGAGCGTTTGGCTGAGATGCTGCTCGAGCTGCAAGCGCGCGGGTGTCACAACGTCAACTTCGTTTCGCCGACACACTTCGCGCCGCAGATGGCGCGGTCGATTCTGATCGCCGCGCGACAGGGATTGAACGTACCGGTGGTCTACAACACCAATGCATACGACGCGGTTCCGGTGTTGCAACTGCTCGACGGCATCGTCGACATTTACCTGCCTGATTTGAAATACGCTGACGACGATTCGGGGTATCAGTACTCGAAGGTCAGCGGTTACAAAGACTTCTCGCGCGCGGCGCTGCGTGAGATGTTCAGACAAGCGGGTGATGAGCTCGTGTTTGACGAAAATGGATTATTGAAGCGTGGTCTGGTCGTGCGGCTGCTCGTGTTGCCGAACGATATCGGAAGCATCAGCGAATCGATCGAATGGATCAGGGACGAATTGAGCCCGCGCGTGGCGATTTCGCTGATGGCGCAGTACTACCCAACGCACCAGGCGGAAACAAACAAGCGTTTTGTTCTTCTGTCGCGACGAATCAGGGAAAGCGAATGGATGAAAGCGACCGCCGCGCTGGAAGAATTGGGGATGACTGAAGGCTGGGTCCAGGAATTCGACGGCGCCAGTTATTACTACCGTCCAGACTTCGATGACGCCGATACACCTTTTCGCGACATCAGAGATTTCGAATAAATCCGCGTTTCATCCGCGTTCATCCGCGTCACTCATACCTGACCGCCGGACTACCCGCAGGATAAAACACTCCCAACAATCTCAGTTCACCTGAGCCAGTATTCTCGACACAGTGGACCTGTCTACGCGGAAGATAAATACACGAGCCCGGACCGATCGGCGTGTTCGTCTCACCGGCCCACATCCTTCCCTCACCGCGCAGAATGAAAAGCACTTCCTCGTACTCGTGAAAATGATCGGGCGCGCGTCCCGGTGGAATCGAGCCGACAAACTGCGTTACCTGCTCGCTCCCAATCTCATCGTCCACCAAAACTCGATACCAGCGATCCGCAGTCGGCAACGCTCGACGATCTGCGAGCTTCACTATCGGAGCTAACTCGACAGATTTCACCGGCTCAGCAGGACACTGCGAGCTGATAAACCGAACCACTTCCGCGTCTTTATTCTCCACACGCAACGTTTGTCCCGGGCGAAGGTAAACACCAGTCTCCGGTCCAACCTCATATTCATCGTCACCGATAACGACGTTACAATTCCCTTCCAACACGTAAAAAACTTCATCACTCTCGGGATCGCTGAGCACCGGCGATGTGCCTGGTCCAAACTCCAACACTCGCAACGAAATCGCTTTCGCGCCGCTCGCGGTGCCAATCTGGTCCCAGATCTTGAGCGAACCGGACACACTCGGCTCACCTTCATGCATCGTCGAAACCCGGCAACCTCCTTCCAAGACAACCGCCATCAACGAAGCTCCTAATGTTTACTTGTGTTCAGGTGATGCGTGGTGTGTTCGGTTATTGACTGCTGCGATCGCTGCGACGGCGCGAGCTCGTTCGTCAGATTTGCTGGCAAGCTCGCGGCGGCGGGCGCCTCGTAAGGAATGCGGTTCAAGTTCGCACCTGAGTCGAGCACCTTTTGTGAAAGCGCGTCGTAAGCGTCGCCCGGAAGTGACTTGCGTGGAACAGTGAAGATTAGACCGTTAACGATCATTCCGATCCCGACGAGGAAAGTGATCAGGGCCGGCGTGATGTATGGCAACACGTCGGGCTTGTCCACGGCCATCACCAGCAAAATGATCGACGCGCCAAGACCGAAAGCAGACATGATGACGCCAGAGCGAACGCGGCGTAAACGTTTCTCTTCCGGCGACTCGAGAAACTTCTCGAAGTGTGGCAGAACGTCTTCGGCGACTCGTTCGAGCTCCTTGGCCGTGCTCATCTGCCGGATCTTGTCGGCGACTGCCATACCGATATGCTCGCGTGCTGAGACAGCCGACTGCGTCACGGCGTCGGGATTTTCGAGTGAATTGCGTACGATGCGGAGGTCCGTGCCGCAGGCGCGACAGAACTGGCTCAATTGTCGTTCTTCAGAACCGCACGACGGGCAGTACATATCGGGGGATTATACGGCAAGACCGTAGGGAAGTTCCTACTCTGCGTAATCTCTGCGTTCTCTGCGCCTCGGCGGTAAAAGGAAACGAAACGCATGTAAACCGCAGAGGCGCAGAGAACGCAGAGATTACGCAGAGTAGGCCTACAGGACTTATCCATCGCCGTGTTAAGATTTGTCACTTCTCCCAAGAGGTATCGCCATGAAAAAACTGATTATCCTAGCCCTGACCCTCGCGCTGTGCTTTTTGTTCTCATTTCCGTTGTTTGCCCAGGACCAGACAGCCAGCCCGAAACCCTCGCCCTCGGCCGAAGAACTGGAGAAAGCGAAAGCCGAGCGTGAGAAGAACGCCTACCGCTTGCTGGATCAAGTGATTGACGAAGCGCAATCGCTGCGGCTCGTCGAGAACCGCGTCCGCATACAGGTCACCGCGGCAGACATGCTCTGGGACCAGAATCAGGGCCGCGCCCGCTCGCTTTTCGCCACGGCGGCAGAAGGCATCGCAGAAGCAGGTCGAACTTCAGCCACGAACACTAATAATAATCGACGTGTTGGACCGAACGGCGAAAACATCGGCCCGATCGCGCCGCAAAACATGCGCGTGTATCAAATGCGGCAGGAGCTCGTGCTAACCGCGGCTCGTCACGATGCGGCGCTTGCTTATCAATTGCTCGCTTCGACCAAGCCTCCGGCAACCACGCAGCCCGTGACTGCTGACGGTCGTGGTCCACGTCCACAAATCAATGCCGAAGATAATCTCGAACAAGTCTTACTCGGCCGCATCGCCACTCTCGATCCAAAACTCGCCGCTCAGAACGCCGAGCAGATGATGGACAAGGGCCAGTTTCCGACGACTCTTCCGCAGGTCATCAATCAACTATACAAACAGGATCCCGAGGCTGCTGATAAGCTCGCCGACAAGGCCGTCAAGAAGATTCAGGCAGCAAACATTTTGACGAAGCCCGAAACCGGAGCGCTCGTGCAGGGACTGCTCAGGTCGGGTCCACGTCCGGCCAGCAGCAGCAAGAATGAGACAGCGAGTGTAACTAATTCACCCTGGCCCGCAGTGCTCGGACAAAGTACTTATGTCGATCTTCTGTCTACCGTTGTTGACGCAGCGTTGAAGGCAACACCGCCGACGATAAACAATCAGCGCGGTGGTGGTCCAGGCACTGGCCGTGGCGGCGCTATTGGTGCTCAACCGCTGACCGATGCGCAGATCGAGCAGAACAATGCCCGCCGCTTGCTCGGCGGACTGGTGTCGACGCTCCCGATGGTGGACCAATACCTACCGGCGAAAGCGGCGCTGGTGAGACAAAAACTGTCGGAGATGGGTTTGTCCAACTCAGCCGCGAATATCGCGCAAACTTTCAGCGGCCTTCAGCCTAATCCAACTGCCGATTCTCTCTTGCAGGCTGCCGCCACAGCGCCGCAACAGATACAGTCGCGGCTCTACCAGCAAGCGGCTTACAAAGCGCTCGAGGAGGGCGACACGGACCGCGCGCGCCAGATCGCGAATGATCACCTGTCGAATAATGTTCGCGACACCGTGATGCAGCGGATCGATTTTCGTGAATTGGCGAAGAAGGCGGAAGGCGCTCGGCTCGATGAGATTCGCCTGTCAGTGTCGCGGCTTCAAACCGACAACGAGAAACTGGATCTGTTAATACAGATCGCGGGCGACACGCAAAAGAGTAATCCGAAACTCGCGCTTCAGGTGTTGGAAGACGCAAGACAGATCGTGAATCGCCGTGCCACGAGTTATCAGCATTTCGAGCAGCAGCTTAAAGTGGCGCACGCCTTCGCGACTGTGGATCCGGCGCGCAGTTTCGAAATGATGGAGCCGGGCATCAGCCAGCTCAATGAACTGCTCCAGGCTGCGTCAGTGCTGAGTGGTTTCGAGATCAGTATGTTTCGTGATGGCGAAATGTCGCTACAAGGTGGAAACGGTTTGACCGGGACGGTGAACCGCTACGGGGCGGAACTTGCCGTACTCGCGAGAACTGATTTCGAGCGTTCCGAAACACTGGCCGGACGATTTCAGTTTACCGAGCCGAGAATCATGGCGCGGCTCGCCATCGTGCAGGGTTTGCTGAACGTGAGGCCGGTAAGCCCGGGCTCCAGAGCGATACCGGGAAACTTTGGTGAGAATATCGTGATTACGCCATAGCATCCACAGATTACACAGACGAGATGAATAATCTGCGTAATCTGTGGACAAACGATCCCGATGATCCGGTGCAAACGCCGGATCCACTTCCCTTGCCTCCCGATTCAAACCCGCAACCGCAGGCTCCGGTCCGAGAGCCGGATCAACCGCCACCAATCACCGATCCCTCTACGCCTGAACCGACCAGACTGTAAAGAAGGATTGTCGATTGCTGGAAACTTTAAGCCTGCTGCTCATTCTCCCTACCACGAGATGGGTGCTGCGATTCTTCCTGAGACTGGGACTATTCGGTCTCTTCCTGATGAGCGCGCTCGATTCCTCGTTTCTGGTCCTTCCCTTCGGAAACGATTTGCTGCTGATCGCGCTTGTCAGCCGGGACCGCGAAAGTCTTATTTGGATCGCTTACGTCATCGTTTCGGCGATCGGATCGGTTGTTGGCGTGTTCTTCGTCGATCTGATAATGCGAAAAGCCGGTGAGACGGGATTAGAGCGTTTTGTCAGCCGGAAAAGAATCGACAAACTGAAAGCCAAACTTGAGAACAAGGCCGGCATTACTGTATTCATCGCGACGTTGATACCGCCGCCTTTTCCGTTTACTCCCGTGGTGATGACAGCGTCGGCATTACAGTCTCCGCGCGGCAAGTTGCTGATCGCGGTCTTTCTGGGCCGCCTCGTGCGATTTGGTATCGAAGCAGTATTGGCACTTTATTTTGGTCGACAGTTGATCGCGTTCATGAACTCTGACGTGGTCACGTACATTGTTTACGCGCTAATCGGGATCGCCGTTATCTTGAGCACCCTGTCTCTACTGCGCTGGTTCAAACGAAACTAACCAAAAAACTGCAAAAAACCATGTAAAGGATTTTTTATAGTTTTTGTGCCCGTTTATAGCTAATCTTATTAGCAATTCGATTTTGCTGTGTGTAAAATCGCGACTCAAAAAATACCTCCTGAAGGGAGCCACCAGGCATGCCAGAGACACGGGGCATACAAGCCACCGAGGAAGTGAAAGCAGAATGGTCCCTTGCGTACAAGCATTATTTGAGAGCGCCGGGTGACCGGTTCGATAAGAAAAAAGATCGAACTCAACGCATCGACTACGTAGCCCAGGAAATGAAGTTGACTCGCAAACAGGCCAAACGACGTATCCGGAACTACGAAGCCTGGCAGCGAAACATTAAAAAGGGCATCGTTACCCCCTAGTGATTTGGATTTTTACCTCCTGACTGGTCCTCACCCAGTCGTTTTAACCCCGTAAACTCTGCGTAACCTCTGCGTTCTCTGCGCCTCTGCGGTTTACGTGCGTCTTCGTTACTTTTTTACCGCAGAGGCGCAGAGAACGCAGAGGTTACGCAGAGATTTGAGCATTACTGCACTTCTCCGTTATATTGTGGTCCTTCCCCGAACAGTTTTCTATCGATGACTCCTGAGGAGGTTTACGGTGAGCTTCATTTGTCAGAGGCGCCAACTGTGGCTGGCCCTTTTCTTTCTTCTCAGTGTGGGACTTGCGCTTATGTCGTGTACTGATAATCCAAATGCACTCTCATCTTCCGGCTCGCCCAAAGACGAGGCCGAGAAGTTTCTTGCTGACGCCGAAAAGCGCCTGCTGGACCTGAACATCAAGGCCGGTCGCGCCGATTGGGTCAAAAGCACTTTCATCACTGACGACACGGAGTTGCTCGCGGCCGAAGCAAACGAAAACCTGATCGCCGCGACGACCGAATTGGCCGAACAGTCGCGAAAATACGAGAACGTCGATCTCTCGCCCGAAGCCAAACGCAAACTCAAACTCCTGAAACTTTCCCTAACGCTGCCCGCGCCGAAAGATCCAGCCGAGCGCAGTGAGCTCACAAAAATCACTGCATCGATGGAAGGCGAATACGGCAAGGGCAAGTATTGTCCTGACGGCGATAAAGGAAAGTGTTTGAGCCTTCCCGATCTCGAAAACATCATCAACACCAGTCGCGATCCGGAAGAGCTGAAGAAGGCGTGGGTCGGCTGGCATCAGATCGCGATACCGATTCGCAAAGAGTACGTGCGCTTTGTCGAGCTCAGTAACAAGGGCGCGAAGGAGATGGGCTTCAAAGATACGGGCGCGATGTGGCGTTCGAAGTACGACATGGAGCCCGATGCGTTTGCGGCTGAGATGGAGCGCCTGTGGCAACAAGTCAAACCGCTCTACGACTCGCTCTACACCTACACGCGCCGCAAGCTGTCAGAGAAGTATGGGAAAGACGTCGTGGCGGAAGACAAACCGATTCCCGCGCACCTGATCGGAAACATGTGGGCACAGCAGTGGGGCAACATCTATCCGATACTCGCTCCCGCGAATGCAGATCGTGGTTACGATCTAACGCAGATACTAAAGACGAGAAACACTGATGCGAAGCAGATGGTTCGCTACGGCGAGTCGTTCTTCACTTCGCTGGGTTTCGACTCATTGCCGTCGACGTTCTGGGAGCGATCGCTATTTCTCAAGCCGGCGGATCGTGAGGTCGTGTGTCACGCGAGCGCGTGGGACATCGATTATGAAAAAGATGTCCGGCTGAAGATGTGCATACAGATCAACGAGGAAGACTTTACTACCGTTCATCACGAGCTCGGCCACAATTACTATCAGATGGCCTATTCGACGAAGCCGTTCCTGTTCCGCGATAGCGCGAACGATGGGTTTCACGAAGCGATCGGCGACACGATCGCGCTGTCAGTTACGCCGGCTTATCTGAAGCAGCTCAGCTTGATCGATAAAGTGCCGGACCAGACTGCAGACATCGGTTTTTTGCTGAATCGCGCGCTCGATAAAGTCGCGTTTCTTCCATTTGGCTACCTGATAGATCAGTGGCGGTGGAAAGTGTTCTCGGGTGAAGTTGGACCAAACGATTACAACAAAGCGTGGTGGGACTTGCGACTGAAGTATCAGGGAATCGTGCCGCCAGTGCCGCGCACCGAACAGGATTTCGATCCGGGCGCGAAGTATCACGTGCCGGCAAACACGCCGTACGCGCGTTACTTTCTCGCACACATTCTACAGTTTCAGTTTCATCGCGCATTGTGTCGCGAAGCCGGTTTCACGGGCCCGCTCTACCAGTGCTCGATCTACGGAAACAAGAAGGCCGGCGAGAAGCTGAAAGCGATGCTCGCGATGGGTATGAGTGAGCCGTGGCCCGCAGCGCTGAAAGCGATGACCGGCGAAGACAAGATGGACGCCACCGCGATCCTCGATTACTTCGCGCCGCTGAAGACGTGGCTCGACCAGCAGAATGCTCAGCAGCCTGCTGCCACTCAATAGCTACAGCCGGGTGATGCTGCGGTCGCGGAGCACGTAGTGTGGTGTTCGCAGTTCGGTGATTATTTCGGCCGTCTGAAACTTGCGTAGCACGTCGGGCGGCCACACGCGATGTGCTCGGCCTTCGCGAACGGTTGCGTTGTTAACGCGCATGAAGTCGAGGGTTGACGGCACCAAAGTCATCGACTTGATGAGCGAATACTTCGGCGTCCGGCGCCTGGCCAGTGGGAACTGTATCGAGAGGATTGAGTTTGCTTGGGCTAGTACTTTCATAAACACCTTATGTTGAACTCGGATTAACGCCTGTCCACCTTAAGGCAGTCTCAATCGACCACGGTTTCCAGCTTTTTCTCTTTCGTCGTTTTTAAAAGCCAAGAGGGGCGCCAGGTGACGGCGCCCCTCAAGTTTATTGTTTATCGTCTGTTAGCTAGTTAGTACCGAGGCCAGCGGTTGTCCCAACGACCTCCTCGACGATTCCCAGCGTATCGCTGAAAGCCCTCGCGGTAGCCCTGTTCAAACGCGTCACGGAAGACCTGCTTGTACTGTCCCTTGTTTCCATAGGACGAGTTATAGCCTTCAGTGGCGTTTCTCCAGTAGCGCGAACGCTGCGGGTCAAAGCTCTGGCCACGCTGTGCGTCAGCCGCGCCGACGTTCATACCGTAGCTATAGCCCTGCTGGCGAGCCGTTTGATAACCGTAGTTTCTATCGCGATAACGATCGTCTCGACGATCATAACGGTCGTCTCTACCATCACGATCGCGGTCACGCCACTGAGCCTGAGCACTGGAACTGGCCACTGTTAATACTCCGAACAGTAGGAAGAAAGCCAGTAAATATCCACCAATTGATTTACTCGAGTAAGCTAGTTTCATGTGTCTCAAACCTCCTGGGGCGCTTTTGGCAACTGCCATGCCCCGCGAAATATGGAAGATTTAGGCGGTTTTGACAGAACGAGTGTGGAGATCTGACCCGATATCATCCACAGATTACACCGATTAGAGTAGTCCGCGTACTCTGTGGATAAGATCTTTAGGCCGGACGTTGCAGGTAGGATCTAAGCTCCGGCCGCGTGGCTTTGCGCATCAACGCGGCCTTTGCTTTCCATTCCATTGCTCGACTCAACTCGACGAGGAAGTGGGGCTCGCCTGATTCAAATGACGCGATGGGCGCGCCGTCCTGGTAGAGAACTCGGTTGCTCGTGTGAGCCGTGATGCGCGCGCCCGGAATGATAATACCGACAAGGTTCAGTGGATCGGCAGCGCTCACCGAGATCAAACTCTCCTGTGCGCCCGCGCGACGAATCGCACGCAGCATTCCGATCGCTTCAGGCAGCGCAAACTGTTCACCCGAAATACCTGCGACGAAGCGCCCGCCGCGAACTTCACCGCGCATTTCGAGTCGATGATAGAAGCGCAGCAACACACGCCACGGCAACGCCATTCCTTCTCGTTCAAGCAGACGTTTGAAAACTACGCCGTAGCGTTTGAGCAATGCCCACGCGACTTCTTCAATCAGCGCCTGGTCGTTGACGTTTGGAGGAGTGTTGTTGCGATGCAGGATGGACCAGCGTCCGGCGCTCGCCATCTCGTAAACGGGTTGTCGATGTTTCCGGCGCGATGCTGCCTGTGTCTTGCGGCTTCCGGGTGTCAGCAGCGCACGCAGTCCGGCGAAGCTGTCGGAAACGACCACACCATTCGCCACCAGCTCAGCGAGTGCTTCTTCAACCTGACTGCGTAACAATTCGGTGTTGTCGACGATGTCAGTAAAGAACGACGCGCCACGCGTTTTTAGATAGTCGTAGACGGTTTGCGTGGTGGTTGAGAATTCAGACGTGCTCGCGGGTGCGGGCTGCGGGAAGACTGAACTCCAGAGTGCGAAGTTCTTTCGTCGCAGGAGCGCGATCGGTGTGTTGCGCACCGGTCCGGAGCCACGCGTTCTTTCGGCAGTGTCTGCTGCGGAGCGCACGAGTGGAGTTAATCGCGCCCACACCACTTCACCAGACAAACACAAAGCATCGAGCCACGCGGGATCGTACTCGACCATTCGAGCGGGCAGCAGCTCGCCTTCCCAAGCTGCGGCTGGCGCTTCGACACCTTCCAACTGTTCGATGATGGCCTTGAGACTCTCCGGACCTTCCATCTGGTGGTCGGGCGTGACCTTCTGCCACGCTAGCAGGAATCGAATGAAATCGCTGCTGGCGACAGGCTCGATCTCCTGTCGCAGTCGATTCAATGTGTAACTGTGAAATCGAGCAAGCAGGCGGCGCGCGCTCCATTCAGTGACCGTGTTTCCTGGTGTGAACTTGCCGCGGATCACGAAACCTTCTGCTTCGAGTTTCAACAGAGCGGTTTCGATCTCGAGCTTGTTTAGACCGGAAGAGGTGACGAGTTGATCGACAGTTACTGGTCCGAGTCCTTCCAAACGCCCGCGAATTATTTCGACGAGGGCATCTTCAAATGCCCACGGTATGCGAGCAACACTTTCCGGCGCAGTAATCGCCGGCTGCAACTCCGCGTTTGGATAAACGATTCTCAGTTGCGGCAAGCGCTCGGCAGCGACCCACAATCTCGTGGTTCCTGTGAGCATCACCGCCGCACGACGATCCGCATTCAACTCAGTAAAGAACTCCTGCCACGGCGCGCCTTCCGCTGCGGTCACGAAACCTAATTCCACCAGCGCGTCGTGAAGCTCATCGGCATTGCGTGGCTCGGGCCAAACCTCGTCGCGAACGCGATCAATCGCGGCCTGATCGAGTTTGCCCATGTCGGCTGCTGTTTCCGGGTCAAGCCAGCGTCGTTGAAACACGGCGCGTGTGCGACGCTCTTCAAGCGGTGCATCGTCGAGATATGCATATGGTCGGGCGTTGAGAATCTCCTGCGAGAGTGGCGAAGCCTCGATCACGTCACGCGCAAACAGGTTCTTCTCGTTTCGCTCGATTGCGGCCAACAGACGTTCGAGGCCCTCGATGTCCATCGCTTCTTCGAGACAGTCTTTCACTGTTTGATCGACGAGCGGGTGCGTGGGGATCTCCCGTTCCCCGGTCGGAAGGTTCTCGGCGCACGCGACCTGATCCGGGAAGATCGCAGTCAAAAGATCTTCCGCATCCATGCGCTGTAGCTGCGGCGGAATTTTTTTCCCGCCACGACGCCGCAACACCGCCAGCGATCGCGTGACATTCCAACGCCAGCGAATATTCCACATCGGCGCATCGAGCAATGCCTGGCACAAAAGCTGTCGCACCGTCTTCGAATTCAGATAATGAAATACATCATCGAGGGGAAAGCTATGCGTTGGTCCAAGCGAAAGCACGATCGCATCTTCGGTCGCCGCTGCCTGCAGCTCAAAATTAAACTTCCTACAGAACCGCTTCCGCAGCGCCAATCCCCACGCACGATTCAAACGACTGCCAAACGGTGCGTGCAGAACGAGCTGCATGCTCCCACTATCGTCAAAAAATCTTTCAAGTACGAGATTGTCCTGCGACGGCATCACACCCAACACGATCTTCGCGCCCGCGAGATACTCAACAATCTGCTCCGCCGCTGACTCCGATATCCCCACCTCGCCCGTCAACCACCCCACAGCCCCGTCCAGCCTAATCCCCGATCCATTTTCATCCGCGTTAATCCGCGTCGCGACTTCCTCTCGTAGTCTCGAAACTGAAATGGACAGCTCATGCGTCCTTGCCGGCGCCTCACCCAGCCAGAACGGAATCGACGGCGGCTGACCGTGCGCATCCTCGACTCTCACCTTCCCCTGCTCGACACGCAACACACGCCACGAAGTGTTTCCAAGCTGAAAGATGTCGCCCTGCAAACTCTCGATCGCAAAGTCTTCATTGACTGTGCCGATAACGAGATCGCTCGGCTCGAGGACGACTGCATAATCAGCCGTGTCAGGAATCGCGCCGCCGGAAGTGATCGCTGCCAGACGCGCGCCTCTGCGACCGCGCAAACGCTGGTTCACCGCATCGTGATGCAGATACGTCGACCTTCGCCCTCGTTTGGTACTGAATCCTTCAGCCAGCATCCGCACGATCGAATCAAACTGCTCGCGTTCCAGATTGCGATACACGTAAGCCCGACGAACCATCCGGAAAAGATCGTCTTCGCCCCACTCTTCTGCAGCGACCGCCGCGACGATCTGCTGTGCGAGAATGTCGAGCGGTTTTTCGGGAATCTCCAAACGATCGAGCTCGCCACGCCTCACGGAATCGACAATCGCCGCACATTCGACGAGCTCATCGCGCGACAGCGGAAAGATCCTTCCTTTTGGAAAACCTGCGACTGTGTGATTCGAGCGACCAACACGCTGCAGGAAACTCGCGATCGAACGAGTCGAACCAAGCTGGCAAACAAGATTCACGTCGCCGATGTCGATACCTAGCTCGAGCGATGCAGTGGCAACAAGCGCGCTCAACTCACCGGATTTCAGTCGCTGCTCGGCCTGCAGACGGTGCTCGCGCGCAAGACTGCCGTGATGCGCTGCAATGTTCTCCTCGCCGATACGCTCACCAAGATGTCGTGCGACTCGCTCAGCTAATCGCCGCGTGTTGACGAAGACGAGTGTGGTGTGGTGCTGGCGGATAAGTTGGGCCAGTCGATCGTAAACTTCCTCCCAAACCTCGCCGGACATTACGGCTGATACAGGTGATTCGGGTAGCTCAATCGCGAGGTCGAGTTTTCTGACATGACCGCTGTCGATGATCGCGCAGTTGGGCGTGTTGCTCGCATCGAGGTTTTCAGTGCCGACTAGAAAGCGGGCGACTTCTTCGATAGGACGCTGCGTCGCCGAAAGTCCGATGCGGGTCAACGAAGCATTGTTCGAACGCACGAGTTGTTCGAGACGCTCGATCGAGAGCGCGAGATGCGAGCCACGCTTGTCACCGACAACAGCGTGAATCTCATCGAGGATCAGTGTGCGCGCGGTTTCGAGCATCCGGCGGCCGCCTTCGCTGGTCAAAAGAATGTAAAGCGACTCGGGCGTGGTGACGACGATGTGCGGCGGACGCTTCGTCATCGCTGTTCGTTCCGAGGCGGGTGTGTCGCCGGTGCGAACGAGCGTGCGAATGTTGACTTCCGGCAGATCGAGCGCTTTCAGCTCTTCCTGAATTCCTTCCAGCGGGATCTGGAGATTCCGCTGTACGTCGTTACTGAGCGCTTTCAGTGGTGAGACGTAAATGACGTGCGTGGAGTCGTCGAGTTTTCCTTCGACGCCGAGTCGAACAAGATCGTCGATTGCAGACAGAAACGCGGCGAGAGTCTTACCGGATCCAGTAGGCGCAGCAATCAGCGTGTGCCGCTGCTTCTTGATCTCGGGCCATGCTTGTAACTGCGGCTCCGTGGGAGCGGGAAAGCTGCGCGCAAACCAGCGCGCCACGGCTGGATGGAATATCTCGAGATTCATAAGGGACGGACATTATACTTCTCAAACCCATGGCTTGCATAGCTGAATCACGAGCCCAGCCGTGAAACAACTAATCCGCGTTTTTAATCCGCGGAGATCCGCGTTACTCGAACTGTTTTCTGAACTGCTCGAACTGTTCCTTGAGCTTTTCGACTTCCGCCGCGAGCTCATCAACTTTCTGCTCCAGACCCGCTCGTCGTGAGGGACTCGCCGCAGCCACACGCTCGGTTTCGGCCAAAGCTTCGAGGTCGATCTCGCCATTCAGCAGATGCGCGAACCGGCCTTCCTTCTGTCCCGGCTGGCGCGGCAGTCGCGCGACCAGCGGCTCCGAATCGCGCGATATCAATCCATTGAGTGTCGTCTCAACTTCTTCCAGACTTGCAAAGTCGTGCAGGCGTCCCGCGTTGCCACGCAACTCACCGAGCGTCTGAGCACCGCGCAACATCAAGGCACACATCAGCGCCACTTCCGGATGGCTCAGGTGCATCACTTCCGGCATCACGTGCTTGTACTTCGGCACGCGACTCGTGCTGCCGTAAAAAACATACGCGAGATTTTTCTCACGCAGGCTCTCCACGGCATCTGCAACCGAAGCTTCGGGATAGGTCGTTACGGGATTGCGGTTGTTCTTCTGGTTGCAAGCGAGCGTCAGCGCGTTGAGCGTGAGCGGGTAGTATTCGGGTGTCGTGACCTGCTTCTCGATCAGCGAGCCGAGAACGCGGGTTTCAATGTCGGTTAGGAATGTCGTCATAGAGAGAGTCATCCACAGATTACACAGAAATACATCTGCGTAATCTGTGGATAAAAATGTTACTGGTCGTCGCCGTCAGCGGTGCTCGGTCGTTGTCCTTGTCCGCGGCCTTCTGAGCGTCCGACGTTCAAGTTGTCGTAATTCAACGCCGCATTGAACACCAGGAAAAACTCGCCCTGTGTCTGATGCCGCCACATCGGGTTCGTCGCAAACATCACAACGTGCCCACGCCCAACCGGCACATCAACAATCGCCGGACGATTCGCAAGCTCATTGCCGCCCGCAAGCATGCCGCTGATGAGCAGGTTCTTTTCATCAGACGCAAACCGCAGCACGACGCGCGGTCGCAACTGCGGCGGCGTGAAGAACGGACTCTCGCGCAGATCGGCATCTGGATCCGGCCGGTTGTTTGGATCAGCAGGCCGTGGCTGCGGCATCGCCTGAATCACATCCGGATCGTTAACACCGCCGCGTCCTGAAGCTCGCGAGCCAGCACCACCACCGCCCTGTCCACCACCTCCGCCGCCTGGACCACCACCTACTGTCTGCACCTGAAACAGCGGCGACTGGCTGAAGTAGATCGGCAAACCAGCATCGTAGCCATAAGCAATCGGGCTCTTTCGATCGGAAAAACTCGAATTGTAAATCGAGCCACGCGCCTGAAGCTTATCAGCCGGTTGAATCGAAACGCCGCTCGTGATGCCGTAGTCAATCGGCACTTGCGAGACGCCGGCAATCGTGATGAAGAGACCACCGTCTTCGATGAACTTCTGCAAGTTGGCAACGCCGGCGACCGTCATTCCACCACGCATGTCGTCGGTCTGATCCGGCGAGTTACCGAAGTTCGGCGTAACCGCTGACGCTTTCCACGGAATCGGATCACCACGTCGCGGCATGCCGTTGACGATCGCCTGCGCTGAGCCGCCGACTGGCGGGAAGATCAGCACGTCGAACTTCTCACGCAGGTTAGGCGTGTTGCGAATGACGTGATCGGAGATGTACGTGTAGGGAATCTGATACTTGTCAAACTCGATGCGGTACCAACCTTCGTTTTGCGTGTTGGTCCAAGTGTGAACAATCGCGATGCGCGGGACCGCAAGCTCGTGCGTCTTCACTTCCGGCATCTTGTCGACACCGACTGCCTTTAGTCCCAACTCAGTAGCAGCAGACTCCAGCCGCGATCTTAAATCCGCCGGATTGCCGTCTTTCTTAATAATGAACGAGCCGGTGTTGTACTGCTGATCGCCAACCTTGAACGAATCTTCCGCGGCGCTCATCTTCACGTCTTTCAAACGGAAGCGCAGCGTCGCGAGCGTGTTATCGGTGTTGTGATTGATCAGGTAAGCGACCGCTGATGCCGGACCGCTCAGTTGCCCGGTTACTTTCGCGTCTTGCGTGAGCAAGGTCGCAGGCGCGTCGAGCACGCTCTTATCGACGACGCGCACGGTTTTGACGTTGCGCATCGCACCCATCGTCCAGCCAGTGTCGTCATACGGCGCTGGATCACTGACGTTGTAATACTGTGTGTCGAGGAGCATGTCAGCCATGCGCGAATACGGCTGATCCATGCGGACGATGTAAGAGCCTGCCGGATATTTCTGATCCTTGACGCTGAACTCCTTCGTCGCGCGATGCACTTCCACGCCCTGCAACCGCAGTAAATTCACCATGTCTGCAGCTTCAACCGGACGCGGCGTGTCGCCGGGAATGATGTAAGCCGCGGGCCCTTCGTTTGCAGCCTTCGCGATCGAGCGTTTGCTCTTCAGGTAGAAGTTGTTCAGGAAACGCTCTTTTTCCTTCGCGACGAAATTCATCGCAAACAGGATTGCTGACTGCTGCATGTTGACGTTGTTGCGCATGGACCAGTTCACGCGCGGGAACGGCGGGTTGGGCCGGTACCAAACACGCGAGGTTTGGTTGGCGCCGAGAGTTCGCTCGCGCGTGTCGGCGCCGCCGTTGCCGAATGTTTCGTAGAAACGACCGATCGCGTTGTGACCGGTGGCGATGTAAAGCATGTAATTCGGCGCCCAGCCGTCGTAGAAACCGTGCGTCCAAACACCGGGAACGCCGCGTTTCGTCATCTCCTCGATCTCGTGATAGGCGAGCAACTGAAACTCGTCGATTGCGAGCGGATCGAGCCAGGCGTTGTACGGGCCGGTGCCGGTCATCGTATAGAGGTACGGCACTGATTCGTGCAGGTCGTGAAGAACTGTCGGGTGATAGTCGAGAAACGTCTTCATCTGGTTGCGCGTGAGTGCGAGTGCGAGTCCGAGACCGTCGCGGTTGTTGTCGTGTGCTACGTACTTGCCCCAGTAGAGCAATGGCGGCGTCGGTTTGCCGGGGTTCGCTTTGCGATAGTTGTAAAGATCAACCATGCGATCGCGGCCATCGACTTCGAGCGCCGGAGTGATCATGATGATCATGTTCTTGCGAATGTCTTCGATGAACGGCGAGTCCTCAACCGCGAGGCGATAGGCCATCTCCATCAGCATCTCGGGCGAGCCAGTTTCGGGCGAGTGGATCGAGCCGGACGCCCAGTAGAACGGCTTCCCTTCCGAAATCAGCGTGTGTGCTTCGGCGTCGCTGAGTTTTCTCGGATCGGCGAGTTTGGCGGTTATCTCTTTGTAACGATCGAGCTTCGCGAGGTTCTCTTCATCACTCACGAGGACGAGCATCTGCTCGCGTCCCTCTTCGCTCTTTTCCGGCGCGACGAGTACGCGCACGCGCGGCGACGCTTTCGCGAGCTCACGGTAGTAACGATAGAGATCCTTTGTGTAAGTGAGCTTGTTCGGAGTCCCGACTGCGTAACCCAAAACTTTTTCAGGAGAAGGCACCTTGTCTGAAAGTGGCAGGTGATCGACGAGCTCGGTCATGAAGTACTTCTCGGTCGTGTACTCGGCGATCTTCTTGCCGTAAGCCGTGTCGAGCGGAGACTTTGGTGTGGTGTATTTCGGATTGACGGGCGTGCTTTTCGCCGGGTTCGCTGGCGCGCTGGCTCCAGTTGATTCAGTGTTATTGCGCGCGTCAGTCTGCGCGAGTGCTGAACCAGCGACAAACACCACAAACACAAAAATAGCGAGCACTCTTCGGAGTTCTGGGGACATGATGTTTCTCCTTCGTTAAGGTAGGCCTGATCCGCTATCGATCCTGTGCACACCGAAATCCCGAAAGCATCCAGCGCTCGTGGGCATGGAAGAAGTTTCGGTACGTCGCTCTGATGTGCAACTGCGGCGTGGCAAACGAGCCGCCGCGCAAAACCTTTTGATTGACGAACCACTTGTCGTTGTATTCGTCAAACTCTGACTTGAATCCCGGGTACGGCACGTAGTCGGAAGTGGTCCACTCCCACACGTCGCCGATCATCTGCTGGCAGCCGTGAGCGTTCACGCCTTCTGGGAAAGCGCCGATCGGTGCGACTGACCAAAGGTCGTTCTCGAAAAGATTTGCTTTGCCGCTGGTGGGGTCAGTGTCGCCCCACGGAAATGCCGTCCTGACGTTGCGGCGTGCATCATAACACGCGGCCTTCTCCCATTCCGCTTCGGTCGGGAGTCTTTTGCCCGCCCATTTTGCAAATGCTGAGGCTTCGAAAAAACTGACGTGAGAAACGGGCTCGTCTTTCTTTGTTGTCGCGGGATGAAGACCAGCGAAGTCGCGAATCAGCCACTCACCGTCGTGCAGTTCCCAATATAGTGGCGCGCGCCAGTGTTCGTTATTGACTGCTGTCCAACCTTCGGAGAACCACCAGCGGAAGTTTTGATAACCGCCGTCGTTGATGAACTCGAGGAAGTCGCCGTTGCTGACCGGAGCTTTGTCCAGCGCGTAGTCATGAAGGAAGACCTGGTGCGCAGGCTTCTCGTTATCGAATGCGAAGTCGCCCAGTTCGCTCGCACGGTTCGCGCCCGACTGGTCGTAACCTAGCGTGAACAGTCCGCCTTCAATCTCAGCCATGCCTTCAACGGGGTCTGACGGCTTGGGCAGTGGCTGCATTGAAACGTCAAACTGATCGCACAAAAGATGTTTGATATCGTAGACGAGTAACTCCTGGTGCTGCATCTCGTGTTCGAGTCCGAGTCTGACCAAAGACAGCAGCGTCTCCGATAAATTTTCCGGTGATTGCAGCAGTTGGAGTACTTGTTCGTCGATATGATTGCGGTAAGCGACGGTTTCTTTCACTGTCGGACGCGACTTCGTTCCGCGTTTCGGACGCTCGATGCGCTCACCGAAGCCTTCATAATACGAGTTGAAGTAGAAGAGGAAATCTTCGGAATAGACTCGATAACCGGGCTTGTGAGCTTGCAGCACTGTTTCGAAGAACCACGACGTGTGTCCGATGTGCCAACGCGGAGGGCTCATGAATTCCGCCGTCTGGATGACGTAATCTTCGATCTCGAGCGGCGCAACGATCTGCATCGTACGGGTGCGGACCTGCTTGTAAAGCTCCGCTATGGAGACGGAATCCTGCCTTGAGATCTCGCGGATTGTCGAAGCCATGATTGATTGGGGTTAATAATAACCGCTATGGCTCGAAAAGCGTAATCCGACCTATTTACTCACGATAATCTTGCGGGGGCTTTCGGGGAGCACGCGGCCAATGGCGCGCGCTTTCGGATACTGTTCGGTTAGCGTGCGAAGGAGAGCCTCGCTCTTGTCTTCAGCAATCGCGATCAACATGCCGCCTGCGGTCTGTGGATCGAAGAGCAGCTTGATCATGTTCTGATCTACAGCTTCAGCAATCTCAACATCCGCGCCCACGTATTCACGATTCGTTTTGTCACCGCTGGTCAGCATTCCCTGAGACGCCAATTCCAATGCGCCATCGAGCAGCGGAATCGTACTCGCATCAATTTCGATTGTGACTTTGCTCGCGCACGCCATTTCCCACACATGACCCAGCAGAGCGAAGCCAGTCACATCCGTCGCGCCTTTCACACCAAAATCACGCATCGCTTCGGCGGCGAACTTGCCCGGCGTCAGCATCGTCTCAACTGAACCCGCAACGACCGAATCACTTGCGCGTCCCTTCTTGATCCCGGTGGAAATCACTCCCGTTCCGATTGGCTTAGTCAGAATGATCACATCACCCACGCGCGCGCCGGAATTCGTCGCCACTTTGTTCGGATCGATCACACCAGTAACCGAGTAACCAAACATGATCTGCTCGTTGTCGACGCTGTGTCCGCCAATCAACGTCACGCCATACTTGTTGATGGTCTCGAGCCCACCGCGCATGATCTCACCCAGAATCGCGGGATCGACGCCTTTCTTCGGAAAGCACGTGATCGCCATCGCAGTGATCGGTGTTCCAGCCATGGCCCAAACGTCGTTGATGGAGTTGAGCGCGGCGATGCGACCGTAGTCGTACGGGTCGTCAACGATAGGCGTGAAAAAATCGAGCGTCTGGACGATTGCGAGGTCGTCGCGAAGGCGGTATACACCCGCGTCGTCGGCCGTTTCAAAACCGACAATCAAATTTGGATCATGGGGTTGTTTCGGTAGCCCGCTCAGAACCTGAGCGAGTAAGCTCGGGCTAAGCTTTGCCGCTCAACCAGAACACGCAACCATCTCCGTCAGCCGCATCGGATCACCTCCTTCCTTAGTTCTTATGCCACAAAAAAGCACAAAAATCACAAAAGGTTAAATCGATTTCGAGTCTTCTGTGCGTTTTTATGGCTATTAAGGAGCAAATGCCGAAGCGAATCATCCGCGTAGGCCCGGCTGGCTGGTCTTATAAGGACTGGGAAGGGGTGGTGTATCCGCAGAAGCCGGGGAAGGCGTTTGATCCGCTGGAATATCTTGCACGGTTCTTCGATACGATCGAAATCAATAGCAGTTTTTACCGTCCGCCCGTGCCGACGACGACTAAATCGTGGGCGAAGCGTGTAGCTGAGAATAAGAATTTCGTGTTTACAGCGAAATTGCACCGTGTATTCACGCACGAGCGTGGTAAAGCGACGAAGAAGGACGAGAAGGAATACCGGCAAGGCATGGATGTGCTGGCGAAGGCGGGCAAGCTCGGATCGGTGCTGCTCCAGTTTCCGTGGTCGTTCAAAAACACGCCCGATGATCGCGTCTATCTCGGGAAGTTGCTGGAGAAATTTTCCGATTATCCGCTGGTGCTCGAAGTGAGGCATTCGTCGTGGAACACGCCGGACGTTTATGAATGGCTCGAGGAGCGCGGTGTCGGGATCTGCAATATCGATCAACCGATATTTAAGAAGTCGATTCGCCCGCAGGCGTTAACAACGTCGCCCGTTGGTTACGTGAGATTGCACGGCAGAAACTATAAAGATTGGTTTCGTGATAAGGCTCAGCCTCATGAACGTTATGATTATCTGTATTCGATCGACGAGCTTGATCCGTGGTTGGTACGTATCAAGGAAGTTTCGAAGCATAGTCGCGAAACGTACGTGATCACGAATAATCACTTCCGTGGCAAGGGGGTTGTGAATGCGATCGAGATCAAAGCGTCGCTCGACGAGAAACGCTTTCCCGCTCCTGAGCCGCTGTTTAAGGTTTATCCGAGGTTGAATGAATCGGGAGTGCCCGATGAGGAAAAGGAGAAGTTATTGTTCGAGTGAGATCACTGTCGCCGGCGTGTTTTATTACTTCCCATCGATACAATCACGTCAAATTCATCCTTCGTTAATGGCATCACTGACAGTTGCGACTGTCGAATCAACGGCAACTGGCTAAGACGTTTGTCATACCGAATAGCCGCGAGCTGAACAGAGGTTGCCAGAGGTTTGACCGGTTTGAGATCAACTGCCACCCACTGCGGATCGTCGGCAGTCGGATCCGGATAGGCGCCCTTCACGACTTCCGCCAACCCCACAACTTCTTTTCCCTTGCCTGAGTGATAAAAGAGGACTTTGTCGCCGGGCTTCATCGCCTTCAGGTTGTTTCTGGCCTGGTAGTTTCGCACGCCCGACCAATCAGTGCTGCCATCTCTCACGAAGTCGTCCCAGGAGTAAGTCTCAGGCTCCTGCTTCACCATCCAGTAGCTGTGTTTGTTTTTTGTTGATGCTTTCATGAAAGTGACCCTGATCCTCTACAATTCTGAGATAGACCAACGACAAAGGACAAAACATGCTCAAAGAGGGATCTACTGCACCTGCATTCAAAACCACGGACGCCAACGGCGAGACTGTAAGCTTAAAAGATCTTCGCGGACAGAAGGTAGTGCTTTATTTTTATCCGAAAGACGACACGCCAGGTTGCACCAAAGAAGCCTGCTCGTTTCGTGATGCCTATTCTCAGTTCAAGAAGAAGGGTATCGCGGTGCTGGGCGTTTCGCCAGACAGCGAAGCTAAACACCAAAAGTTCGTTACCAAATACAAACTCCCGTTCACACTGCTAGCCGATACGGATAAATCCATCGCGGAGGCTTACGGTGTTTGGGGAGAGAAAAAGTTCATGGGACGAACATACATGGGTGTTCATCGGACCACCTTTTTGATCGATGAAAAAGGCAAGATCAAAAAGATCTTCGAGAAGGTAAAGCCCGAAGATCACGCCAGTGAGGTGCTCGAGGCATTCGCTGACTAATTAAGTACCATCCACAGATTACGCAGATTGTTTGGGACATCTGTGTAATCTGTGGATGAGAAAGGTCGACACGGAGGCTAGGCTGCCACCCAGCCTCCGATTTTTTCGGGCTCACCCTCCGGGTTTCTTCCAGGCATCAATCCGGGCAAACAACTAAACGAACTGGGCACGTCGCGTTTGCGCGCCGGCAAACGTGGACCATCATCAACAGTCGTAGTCTCGGCCTCGTTAAGGAAATAGAGCCGAGTGTTATCGACGACTTGCGTTCTGATCTCGTGAGTCCAGAGCAGGAGATTGGCTAACGCGTCTCCGATCTCGTCTTTTCCGAGTTTGGTTTCCTGCGCGATCTCACGTTGCGTCCGCGAGCCGCGACGGATTGCATCACGCACACGCTCAACAGGAGATAACTTGCTCATTGCTTTCGCGTGATAGTGACCGGAGGCCGACGAATCACTTGAAAGCAGCTCTGCGATATCAACTTGTTGGGAGATATATTTCTTGCGAGCAGTTTTATATTCCTTCAAAGCGCGACGGCTTTGAGTGACCTTTTGACGAATGCAACTCTTGCAGTAGAGATTGCGTCCGTCTTTGCGCGCGCGGCAAATTCCAAACTCGGATATGGGAAGGTCTTTTGTACAAATAGGACAGTTTTTGACTTGGGGGGATAAATGTAATTCGGCCATTTCACACAACTCCACTGGGCATCAAGACTTGCTTGCAATCCGTAATCGGACAACACTACACCCTTATCCGGTACTTAAAACCTCCGGCAAAGGCATTGATTTGGGGGTTATTTTATTTGGCGAAGATCCGCCTAGATTGCCTTGCGCGACCACCGCACTAGTCACGCCCCAATACTTACCTGACTCCGCTTCGTTGAAGGTCTCTGGGCGACATTGCGAGAATATGTGAGCTTAGTAAACCTTCAAACGATCGTCTAACAGGCCGCTGATCAAAAACTTATATTGGCAATCAATTGTTCAGCGAGGGAATCGCATTATAGTGAACGACACTTTTTTTGCAATACCTTTTTCAGATTTGTTTCGAACGGAATCCAACTCCAAAATATTGTCGATCGATCTCACATTCAAGATTGCTTTCTACAAACGCAAACGTCTCTTGAATGAGAGGATACGTGATCACGTCACTCACATTAGGCGATTATTTCTTGTGTCTGAATTGTCGCGAATGCCATCAACAGAGACGCGAATTCGTTAGAGAATTCGAGGTGGTTAAAAACCGTTCGCCGAATGTTTGGCGCAACAAGTTCGTACTTCGTTTTCATGGTCCTACCATTAGTAGCACGGGTGTAAAACACCTGGACCAGGCGAGATGACTGATTCGTACGCGATCGATCTCTTAACGCTTAACACGTTCATTTATAAAGCTTTTTGTCTGCGCCGCTCACGTGTGCAAAGCGTTCTAAATGTGCTTTTGTAACAGCTTTGTAAAACTCAGGACTATGATTTCCACAAAGATTTCCACAGGATCTGTGAATAACTTTTTTACGACTTGAGCGACGATCGATCTTTCAGACGATAGACAAACTTGAGACCCGACCACGTGTCGTCGATCGCGCAGATCTTCACGTCAACGAGTCCGGCGTCTAAACCGATCTGCCGCACGCGTTGTTCAGAAAGATCGGTCGCGACACCTGAGCTCTTTTTCGGCCACGCGATCCAGATCATTCCCTTCGAAACGAGTGTTGCGGCAAGCTTCGCGAAGTCTCGCGTCAACGCACGCTCAGTCAATACAAATAGCAGAATGATGTCGAGCGACTTCGCCGGTCGCTTTATGAACTGAACCTCGTCTGGCAATTCGCCTAATTCGGATTGAAAGTCTTTTGGCGCGTTGACGAGTGCGATTCGCGATCCTTCTTTGATTCCGAGTTTCTTTGGTAATGGTGTTCCGGAATATCCAGCCATATCGTCACCAGAGTCTGAGAACTTTCCACCAGGTGAATCCAACGAGACTCCAGATGCTGATCGTTATTAATGACGCAATCAGGCCGAGAGTCCACCAGGTTCGTTGCGATGTATAGCCGGCGCCGAAGTATATCGGCGCGGGTGTTGTGCCGTAATGAGTGAGTGATGCAGCGAGGTTTGAGAAGTACGCAAGCGAGAGCACAGCCAGGTACGGCGGTGCGCCCGCAGCGAGTATCACGATTAGGAAGGGTGTAAACATCGCTGTCACGTGTGCAGTGATGCTGGCGAAGACGTAGTGCGCGTAGAAGTAGATTAAGAGTAGCAAGGCTAGTGCGAGCCACCAGTTCCACCCGGCAGTCAAACTTGCCGAAGCCTCAGCGAATCGTTTCGTGATTCCGGTTTGACCCAGCGCCTCGGCCATGCGAATGAGTCCGCCATACCAGATGAACACGCCCCATGCGGCCTTTTCGCTGATGATGTCTTCCCAATCCAGAACGCCCGTGAGCAGCAAGAGGCTGATTCCAAGGAGGGCAACGACTGCGTAGTCGATGCCGTGAAACTTATTTGTCATCCAGAGAGTTGCGACGAGCCAGAAGACGAGCAGCATCAACCGTTCAGACGAACTCATCCGACCCATGGCGCGCAATTCTTCTGAAGCCAGCTCGCTGGCGGCGGGCGTGTGCTTTACCTGCGGTGGAAACACGCGGTAAATCACAAAAGGTACGAGTAATAGAGACAGAATGCCCGGCACGATGGCGCCGATGGCCCAGCGCGCGTAGGTGATATCAATCGAGGTCACTTCGCGTGCGAACCGCGCGATTATCGGATTAGACGCCTGTCCGGTCAGAAACATCGCGCAGACGATGACGTTGCACTGGTAAACGCTCGCCATGAGAAACGCGCCGAGACGGCGGGCTGTCGGTCCGGGACGCGATTCGTAGGCTTCAGCGAGGCTCTTCGCGATGGGAAAGATGATTCCGCCCGAGCGAGCGCCTGTTGATGGAATAACCGTCGCGAGGATCATCTCGGTTGAGGCGAGCGCATAAGCAAGTCCGAGAGAATGTTTGCCGATGGCTTTAATGAAGAGGAAAGCGATGCGGCGACCGAGTCCAGTTTTGATCATTCCGCGCGAGATGAAGAACGCCGCCAGTACGAGCCATACAAACGGATCCGCATATCCTGTCAAAACCTCGCTAATCGGCATTACTCGAAAGAGCGGTAATGCTGTGACGCCCAACAAGACCATCGCGGCGCCGGGAATCGGGCGCACGATTGAGCCCGTAATCGTTGCGGCGAAGATCGCGAGCAGTCGCCATGACTGTGGCGTGATACCTGAAGGAACCGGAATCAGCAAAATGCCGACAGCGACAAACAGCACGATTCCCCAGCGGAGAAGTCTGCTTCTGGAGCTAATTTTGTCGGCGGGTTCGTTGTCCGTTTTGTCAGGGGGTGCAGTTAGGGGTTGTTCCACGCAATCGTCCTTTTAGCGGGCGACAGAAGAGCCAGGGGATGTTATTCCGTTACACGGCGTTGACTCAAGAACTTTTCAATTCCGCGGACGCGTAAGGATCTGGCGAACTAAGCGACAAATAGAGGTATCTTAAAGAGCAAGGTCTAAAAATGGCGGAAAATTCAGAAAAGGTTACAGATAAAGAGGTTTATCTAAACCGCAGGCGATTCATTCAGGCAGCGGTCATGGCGGGAACTGCAACGGCCACCACGCTCATTTACCGGCGTTTGAATCCGCCGCCGGCGCCCCGTGTCGAGGGCGACAAACTCGAGGAAGTCGCGAAGGCGCCCACAGAGGAAGCCGTTAAAGAAGGATTTGCCGTAAACGAAACGTTGACGCCGCTGGAAGCGATTACGAATTACAACAACTTTTACGAATTCGATACGTCGAAAAGTGGAGTTGCGTATGCGGCGAAAGGGTTTGTGACGCGGCCGTGGAGTGTTTCGGTCGAAGGTTTGGTGAATAAGCCCAAAGTTTTTGATCTCGATGAGTTGTTGAAGTTTCCACTCGAAGAACGGATTTACCGGTTGCGGTGTGTCGAAGGGTGGTCGATGGTGATTCCGTGGGTCGGCTTTCCGTTGAATAAGTTGTTGGAGAAAGTCGAGCCGACTTCGCAGGCGCGTTACGTTGCATTTCAAACACTACTTGATCCTGAGCGAATGCCGAATCAGCGGACGGGTGTACTGGATTGGCCGTACGTCGAGGGACTTCGACTCGACGAAGCAATGCACCCGCTGACGATCATGGCGACGGGCATGTATGACGAAACATTGCCGCCACAGGATGGAGCGCCGATCAGGCTGGTTGTGCCGTGGAAATACGGTTTCAAGAGTATCAAATCAGTGGTGAAGATATCGCTTGTAGCCGATGAGCCGCCGACAACCTGGAATATACAGGCGCCGGATGAATACGGTTTCTATTCGAATGTGAATCCGAATGTTCCGCATCCGCGCTGGAGCCAGGCGACGGAGCGACGAATCGGTGAATACAGTCGCCGGAACACACTGTTGTTTAATGGTTATGGCGAGCAAGTAGCGCACTTGTATCAGGGCATGGACCTGGTGAAGTTCTACTGATTATGACTGATGTGCGCTTCTTAAAAATCGTCGTCTTTGTGAACTCGCTCATTCCGCTTGTCCTCCTCTTGTGGGATCTTTACCGCAAGCGAGTTGGTCCTAATCCACTTCAGTTCGCCACCACGACTACGGGAATGCTGACGCTGATCTTTCTCAGTTTGACAGTGGCGATCACACCGTTGCGAAAGATCTTTGGCGTAAATTCCCTTGTCAAACTACGACGAATGCTTGGACTGTTTGCCTTCTTTTACGGCTCGCTTCACCTGCTCACGTACATCTGGTTCGATCGAGGTTTCAATTTGATTAGCGTGGTCCCGGATGTTGTGAAGCGTCCGTTCATACTCGCGGGCATGCTCGCTTTTTTGTCGATGGTGCCGCTGGCGATTACTTCAACGAACAAGATGGTGAAGCGACTCGGCGGAAAGCGCTGGGCGAAACTGCATCGTCTGATTTATCTATCGATCATCGCTGCAGTAGTCCATTTCTGGATGCTGGTTAAGTCTGATACCAGCTTGCCGCTGACGTTTGCGTTCATCGTACTGTTTCTGCTCGGCTACCGGCTGCTCACTCAGTACATGCCGGCTCAGACCGACACAAGTCTTTTTCCTCGCGAATAGTCGTATCGTTTAGAATGCGATTGATGTCACGCGAGCGAAGAAACAACGAGCGGAAGCACATTCTTCTCGAGGCGAGATGGGAAAGCCTGTCAAGCCGACATGAAGCTCGGGTTGATGATGTCAGTCTGGGCGGCTGCTTCGTAAATACGTATGCGAAGGTCGAACTCGGAGAGCACATTGATCTGGAGATACAGCTTCCGTCAGGCGAGTGGTTGGCGGTTCGCGGTCAAGTCGCGTCGTATCAGCCCGGCGTCGGCTTCGGAATGGCGTTTACGTCGTTAACCGTTGAGGAAAGGGGTCAATTGAAGGAGCTGATAAGAACGGCGAAAGAGCGCCGCGTCTAGTGTTTCGACCGGCGTCTTTCGTCATACCAGAGAATATTGAAAGCTAGTAGGAGTCCAGCGGCGGCAGCCAGCAGGAAGAAGATCATTGCGAGTCCTGGATAGCCAAAGATTCGAAACGACGTCTCAACCCTCATAAGCATAGCGGCGCCCACAATCAAAGCCGCAACCACTAAACCTAACGTGATCCGATTGGCTACTTTTTGAAGCCCTTCGATAATGATTTTCTCGTCGATCGCGTCTACCTTGAAACGAAGCTCATTGTTTCCGGCTGCATCGAGAATTCTGTTTACTCGCGTCGGAAGTTTCTCAGCAAACTCCTTCAGATCAACGACACCGGACAACAGGTTGGTGGGAGCAACACTCTTGAGGATGTTGCGCTGGAGTATCTCGTTGGCCCGATCGCGAATGATGCTGTTTGGATCGAAATGTGGATCGAGCGTGTAGACCACGCGGTCCAGGTTTAGCAGTGCTTTCGCGATCATCGTGAATTCAGCGGGCAAGCGGAACCAGCTATCCGCTGAGATCCTCGTGATGTCGAGTGTCACTCTACCGGCGTTCATCCGGCTTAGAACTGCGTCGGAATTGTCCGCCACGAGATCGGTGATGCGACGTTCGAAAGACGCGCGATCGAAACCTTCTTTCGGTTCGCCCATTCTGATCGCAGCTTCGGCGGCCATCTCGCCGCGTCCTTCGCTGATCGCGAGCAGGAGTCGTAGCAGGTTGTCCTGAAAAGTGCGCGTAACACGGCCGACCATGCCGAGATCGAGCAGCGCAACGCGATCGTCGTCAGTGATGAATACATTTCCGGGATGGGGATCGGCATGAAAGATACCGTCCACCAGAAACTGTTTCAGGTAAGCGCTCCACAACTCATCGGCAAGTAAACCGCCGTCGATTTCCAGCAGCCGCAATGGATTGAGGGCCGTGATCTTCTTGCCGGTGATGAATTCCATCGTCAAAACGCGGGTTGTAGTGAAGTCGTCGATAGGCTCGGGAATGACGATGTTGTCAAACTCTGAGAGGTTCTCTGCGATGGTGTGCAGGTTATTTGCTTCCACTGTGAAGTCGAGCTCGTGCAGGATACTTTTGCGCAGGTTGACGAGCATGTTATCGAACTCGTAGCGCCTGCCAAGCTCAGTGTGCTGGTCGAGAAAATGTGCGATCTCGCCCAAGGCTTCGAGATCGCCGACGATGAGATCGCGAATGTCGGGTCGTTGAACTTTTACGACGACGGCGCGGCCGTCGCGCATGTGGGCCTTGTGGACCTGGGCCAAAGATGCTGCGGCGAGCGGTTGTGGATCGAAATCAGCGAACGCTTTCGATATTCTGACGCCGAGCTCGCCTGAAACGATTCGCTCGACTTCTTCATACGGGAACGGTTCGATGTGGTCCTGTAACCGCTCCAGCGCTTCCAGGTATGGACCAGGCAAGAGATCGGCGCGTGTGGATAGCAGCTGTCCCAACTTGATGAAAGTCGGACCAAGCTTTTCGAGATCCTTCGCCAGATCGTCTGCCGGAGCGGCCTCGGATTCGGCAACGATTTCATCAGGCACGACGCTGCCTTCGAGTCCGGCTACACTGATCAGATCGGAGCGTCCGTATTTGATCAGCAGCATGGCGACGTCTTTGTAGCGTTTCAGACGTTCTGGTTTTAGTGAAACAACCATCTTATTGTGGTGTACTCGTCTTCGGTGCCCCGCCGGCGCGATCGATTGCTGCTCGCAGTCCTTCAGCACTCAAGATTTTTAGTTGTAAGCCGTTTATGAAAATCGTTGGGGTGCTGCCAACTCCGTACATTTCTCCGTCTTCAACATCTTTCTGAACTTCTGCGGCGTAGGTTCCTCGGTCCAATGCAGCGTCAAAACGCGCACGGTCCAGACCAACCTCAGTCGCGTACTTCTTCAACGACGGAACATCGAGCGCCTTTTGGTTCTTAAAAAGGACACCGATGTATTCGAAAAACTTGCCCTGAGCGTTGGCGGCGTTTGCGGCCTCGGCTGCTTTGCGCGCCCATTCGTGCTGGTTCAGCGGGAAGTCGCGCACTACGAAACGAACCTTGTTGCCGTAAGACTTCAAGACCTCTTCAAGAACCGGATGCATCGCGGCACATGCCGGACACTGAAAGTCAGTGAATTCAACAATCGTTACCGGAGCAGTCGTTTCGCCGCGGGCGGGATCGTCGTCGACGCTGATGTTTTGAATGGGTTGAGGGGGCTCGCTTATGAACCACTGAATGTTGGCTCCCTTGCGTAGTCTTGCTGACAAGTCTTTTTCGTAGCGCTGTCGGGATTCGTTTTGCAGATAAGTCGCAATCTGGTTGCGCACACTATTTAAATCGCCCGAGATGCGGGCCTTGTTCTCATTGTAAAACTGAGCTACTTCGGCTTCGGTTGGAGGCCGGACCTTATCACTAATCTCTGCGCGTACGATTTCTTCTGGTCCAACTTGCCGTCGTCTTGCTTCGTCCAGTAGCAACGTGTCATCGACCAGCCGATCGACGCGCTGCTTTGTTACTTCATAAGCTTCAGACTTTAGCTTGTAGATAATGGGTTTCAGTCTTTCGAGGAGAGGAGCCGCAGTCATTGGTTGTCCTGCGATTGTGGCGACCACCGAGGCAGCGTTCAAATTCGGTGAGTTGATATCGACACCCATTACAACGGGGTTGGTTTGTCGCAACCGATTGACAAGGTTGTCAGCGAGTTTGCTTTCCGCTTCGTCATGGAGATACGCAGTGACTTGTTGATTGACCACGTTTGGATCCATGCCGGCGAACTGGTCTCGGTTGTCGTCGACAAACTTCTTGATTTGGACTGGAGTGGCGGTTGGTATACGGCTGCTGACTTCCAGTTCATATAAACGATGACTGTCAATGCGACGCTTCTTTGCTTCAACCTGAAGCAGCATGGTGTTGATTTGTAGCTCTAAGACGCTGCGTCGTGCATCGGCAATCTTGTCGTCGAGAGTCTCGAGTTCCTGCCGTAAAGCGGGTTCAAGATCTGCGGTGGTTATGGTTTGTCCGTTAATGCTAACTAATGGAGCGAGTGCTGCAGGTTGTCGCGCTGGTTTGCTGGCCGGAGTTGGTTGAGCAACTGGTTGCGCCTCGGGGGTTGTGACAGTTGGCTTGCGAACTGCGCCTCGCCGTTTCGGAGTTTGAGCAGGCGCTATTGACCACAACGCCAGAATCAAAATGAGGGGGCCGATTTTAGATATCATCGTTGTACTCACAGGATTTGGATCATAGGAGAACTTAACTTAGAGCACAAATAAAAGTTTGGCGCTGCCTTGAAAAAGCAGCGCCAAGAATTTGGGCCATCGCTTGAACGAAGCGGTTAGTGATGTCGAATTATGCTGCGACGGCGACGTTTTACCGGACTGCGAATGGAGAGTAGATCGCTGTGTCGTCCGTTTAGAATAAATGCTAGTCCCTGGTGGGTCACACCGAGGAGCCGCGCGGCTCTTGTGACGCTCCCGCCAGACTCTTCCAAAGCTCGACGAATGAGGTTGCCTTCATAACGAAGGACTTCGGTATCGAGCGAAAAGCCTGGCGTCAATGCCACGCCGGTGGCTGCGGGTGTTGCCTCGTTGGCGTTTTCAAGAGCGGTCAAAAGAACACGCCGGGCGCATTCGCCCAGGCGTGTTTTAAGACTAAGGTTCTGAGATTTCGAGAGAAGTGTCTCAGCGGTTCGATAGTAAGTTTGCAATGCTTCTACTGAGAGGTACGGGCTTAATTCTTCGATGGCTGTAACTGCGGCGATGCCACCACGATCAGGGTTACCGGCGTTTTGAGCTATCTCAACGGCTCGATCGAGAGCAGTTCTAGCTACCTGAGACTGCCGGAGACGGGCCAAGGCTTTGCCATGCGTTGTCAACGCTTCTGCGAGTGCCGGTTGTTCATCGCCTCTTTTAAGGGCTTGAACAGCACGTCGCGCAACTCGTTCGGCGTCTTCATTTCTTCCTTCTAAGAGGAAGATTTGTGCAAGCGTGTCATCCGTGTATGCAGCACCGCCTTCATCTTGAAGCTGGACAAACAAACTGCGAGCACCGCTCACGTGTTCACGCGCTTCGCCGAATCTGCCGATGCTTGCAAAAAGAAAACCGACGTTGTTCTCAACGAAACCTTGATAGCGGCGATGCCCTGCTTGCTCGTAGTGAAAACTAGCAGCCGCAAATTCTACTAGCGCCGTATCGATATACTCCTCCCGGCTTTCCGAGAGCCCGAGAGTCTTTAGCAAAATGCCGTAATTGTTGTGAAACTTACCTTTCAGTGCGTGGTTGGTACTAAAGTCGAATTGAGGTGCTGCTTCACGATAGATGCGGAGCGCTTCCCGATCTCGCATCGCTGCTTTTTCTACCATCGCGCTGTTTAAAAGCGCCCTCAGTTTTTGTTCGTTTCGAATGTCTCCAAGGCGCTCTAAGACGAGTCGCAGAGTTACACGCGCCTCGTCCAAGGCACCTTCACGCCAATAGCAAATGGCCAAATCCACACCGGCTTCTGCAATTTTTTCCGACTTACCAAGCGACTCAAAAATTGCAGCGCTTTCACTGATAAGATCTTTTGCAGTTTCCTGAGCACCTGCTAACTGTTTCGCGCTTCCCAAAAAACCCGTCAAGGTTCCAACCCGTAAGAGAAGTTCGGCTTTAGCATCGTCAGCCAGCCCACTTGTTTCTGGGCGACGAAGCAATCCTTGCCAAAAGGGGCGCAGCATTTCAGACGCGCTCTCAAATTCCCCCGCCTCCTCCAGATTTTTCGCTAACTCACATAAAGGAATTACGTCGTCAGCGACCGGATTGTCGGTCGGGCTCTTAAAGACGGCTGTGTGCAACTCCATATCAAGACTCCAGTTCTCAATTTAGGCAAGGAACCTTGCAAGCCTTTCAATTGACGGATATTATCACGAACAACCAATTACCACTTGGTTGCGCACCCACTCACAGGCACTGACTACACTTTAGAGGAGAAGATCAATGAAACCTGTCAAAAATCTCGTATTTGCTGCATTACTTGCATTTAGTATAGCCTTCAATACATTTGCGGGCGATGTCCAAGTACCTGGCGCCGTCCCCACTCCTACTCCGAGTCCGAGTCCGGAGGAATCGCGTTTATTTGTTCCAGCTCCGGAAACCGACACAACGGTTGATGCGGCCGATTACCTGTTTTTAGAGGTACTGACAGCCCTTCTATCAGTGTACTGAGAAGCGTACAAACTAAGCCACAATAGCCTTTGCCAGGGCGTACCCTGGCGGCGCGTGGTTTTGTGTGTCCGGGCTCACCGATCACGATTGAAAAGCTTGCTTGGGAGGCGGTGACGCGCTGCATCGTAACCCCCATCCGGCCTCTGTGGCAATAGGAACTTTAAACTATTAAGCTGCAAACGCTGGGTGCCGTTCACGCGTCATGGCTGTTTTCTGCCATTTTCCCGGCATTTCCACTTTCTTGCGTGACGTCAGTAGCTTCGACCAATCGCCGAACCGTGTCCAGCGTATCGATATCATTCGCCGTTTTGTCTTGCCGTAAACGGAGAATTCTCGGAAACCGTAGCGCATAACCACTCTTATGACGACTCGACGGCTGAACTCGATCAAACGTAACTTCGATCACGACCGTAGGCTCGACAATCCGAACCCGCCCGTGGCCAAACTCCTGAAGTGTATGACTTTTAAACCAATCTGTCAGTTCCGCTAGCTCGCGATCTGTTAGGCCCGAGTACGCTTTACCGATATTCAGCAACTCACTGTCTTCAGCCGAACGCCGCACAGCAAAAGTGTAGTCCGAGAGTAAATGCCGACGTTTTCCGTGCCCAACCTCAACAGCTGTAACCACTACGTCCAAGGTCGCGATCGCGCGTTTTAACTTCAGCCAGTCACGCCCACGCCGTCCAGGTTTATAAGGCGAGCCCGGACTCTTGATCATCAACCCCTCGTTCCCGCGGGCTCGCGCGAGCTCAAACTCCTCATCAAGCATCGCAGCATCACTCAGCAGCTTATCCTGAGACATCCGCAATGGGCCGTGCGCAGGCACTACCTGGCCCAGTAGATGTCTCCGTTCACTCAATGGTTGGTCAATCAACACCGTCCCGCCGGCATAAAGCAGATCATACGCAACTAACGCGACTGGAACCGCCTTGAGCAACTGCGCTCCCACATTCTTTCGACCCAACCGCTTCTGCAACTCACTAAACGGAAGAATCACTTCACCATTCGATGGAACTATCTCTCCATCAATAATCACATCCGTCGACAACGACTGTAGTGGTCCAATCAACTCCGGGAACCGATGCGTGATCTCGTCCATGGTCCGAGAGTAGATCGCCACTCTCCCCGCCTCGACATGCGCCTGAGCACGAATACCATCAAACTTGTCTTCTACTAAAAACTCTTCCGGCATCGTCCGAGCGACATCAGTGAGATCCGCGGCCGGCGTGGCAAGCATGAACTTGATCGGATGAAAAAGTCGCATATTGATATCGCGAAGCTCGCCGGCCCGCGCCCGCGTGGCGGTTTCGCCAATATCCCCAAGCAACATATTCGCGTGAGCGACATCTTCTAAAGATTTGCCAAACACGCGAGCAATCGCATCTTCAACCAACCCCTCTCGAAGACCAATCCGCAGATCACCAGCCAGCAATTTAACTAAATACTTCGCCTCAAGGGGAGTCGCGTGATGAAGGACGGCCGTCAGCAACGCAGTCTTATTCTTTATCCCACGCGTCTCACTCAATCTCGCGATCAAAGACTCCGTTTCAGCCAGCGTAATCGTGGGCTGAACAGAACGCTTCGCCTCCTTAACAATCTCCGCTGCAAGCTCACCCGGATCTCCAAGCCGAACGTAACGCGGATAAAGATCCTCAGGACTAAAACCGGTCGCTTCACTCAACGCAGCACTGATGATGCTCCCACCCACATTCGTCGTGCGAGCATCTGTCGAAGCGAACTGATGGCCCGCAAAATAACGTGCCGCCCGGCTCAGGTCCGCATCTGAGAGCGTTTCCAGGTAGCTCCCCACTATCGCTGCCTTCTGGAGTTTCTTCGTCGTCGCCGCCACCGCTTCTGCACACTCAGCAAACGACTGAAGAGTTCCAATTTTGTCGACCGATTCTTCCATTTGCATCCAAAACGATTTTAAGTGATCCTTACAAAGTCGCTAAACCGCCCGCGCGCCTTCTGCTTTGAACGATGACGCGCTACAATTCGCTGTCACCCAAACGAGCCCGACTCTTTCCGGCGTTCCCACTCCCGGCGAGGTTTACAGCGACAGCAATCTTACAGAAGGGAAAACGACCCGTGTTCTTCGCACTCATTCTCGATAGCCTCGGCAGCACTGAGTTCATCTTCATTCTCCTAATCGCACTAATCTTCTTCGGCCCACGAAAGCTGCCGCAACTGGCGAAATCGATGGGAAAAGGCCTGGCTGAATTTCGGAAAGCTTCGGACGACTTCAAGCGAACATGGGAACGAGAAGTGGCGTTGGAATCGACCCGCGCAGAAGACAATACACTGATCGAGCCGCAGGCAACGCCTGTATACGAACCCGCGGCAAGCGCGGAACCCATAACAGTTGGGACCTCGGATCTGGTGGTCGCTAGAGACAACCAACCACAAACCTTCTCCGAAGGACTCGCGGAAACTCCTCCGGAACCGATAGAAATTCCGGCCGAAGCCGCGCAAGCCGAAGCACAACCAGTTAGAAAACAAGATTGGCTATAATTTTTACCTGATCCCATGTCTGCACTCTTAAGATCGCTTTCTACAAATCGCGGACGCGAAGAAGAACTCGGCGGTCAGATGTCATTCCTTGAACATCTGGACGAACTCCGCCGCCGCTTGATCCGCTCGTTCATCTTCATCTTCATCGCCGCCAGCGCATGCTGGTACTTTTCGGATCGCATCTACTCCTTTCTCGCAGCGCCGGTCGAGCGCGCACTAGCTGATGCACAGCGACGGCAGGTTCCAATCGCAGGTCAAACTGGAACCGAACTGATCGCTCCTTTGACATCGCTCAAAGAAAACGACACTGGACGATACGTTTTCCCTGAAGAAACAAAGCTGGGAACGAGCCTCATTCCCGCAGGCGCCTCAGTTACAGCCCGCGTTTACAAAGACGCCGAAGGTAAACTCGCTTTGTTCAGTGACGAGCCTCTCTTTGCCGGTAATACCGTCATTCCAAAAGGCGTCCGTTTATCGCCGGAACTTTCAGCCGCAGCTGAATCATTTACAGGCCTCAACGACAAGCTCATCGTTACAACCGCAATCGAACCTTTTTCGCTGTACATAAAAGTTTCGCTGTATGCAGCCGTCTGCGTCTCGGTGCCGTTTCTGCTTCTACAGATCTGGGGGTTTGTCTCACCAGGATTGTACCCACACGAACGAGCGTACGTGACGCCGTTTATCCTCCTGTCGTCGATCTCGTTTGTGCTAGGCGCCGCATTCGCCTACTACGTGATTTTTCCACCAGCCGCGAAATATCTGCTCGGCCTCGGTTCAGACTTCCGTCTCTTACTCAAGGCCGACGACTATTTCGACTTCATCATCATCGTCATGCTCGGCATGGGCGTCGTGTTTCAAATGCCGGCGATAACCTACGTTCTGGCCCGCATCGGCCTTGTGACGGCCGGATTAATGGTCAGAATTTGGAAAACTGCTCTGATCGTGATCCTGATCGCTGCCGCCATCCTGTCGCCAACGAACGACATTCCAAACATGATGCTGTTCGCAGCTCCAATGCTCGTTCTTTACGTGATCTCGATCTTCATTGCGTGGATTTTCAACAAACCGCGAACGGCGACGTAAACGCCTAGATTTACACAGGTTTCCGCGGCTTTTAGGCAACTAGCCCAAACGCCGCGGCATCTTGACTGTGTTCTCAATCGAGACTTAGAATCCAAAGTCTTCAATAGGTAGCCGGCAGCAGTCCGTAGCGCACGATTCGCAAGCATCACAGGAGTTTTTCTTAATGTCTTACCAGAAATTTGCTCTTCGTCTGGCCCTGATAGTGAGCCTCTTCCCCAGCGCCAGCCCGCGCATGTTTGCGCAGGATCAGCAGGATCCCAGCAACAAGCCTCGCAATGTAAAGCCGGAGCTCAAAAAGGCTTACAAAGACTGGCTCGACAAAGACGTCACCTACATCATCACCGACGAAGAACGTAAGGCATTTAAGAAACTGGCTACTGACGACGAACGCGAACGATTCATCGAGGAATTTTGGCGCCGGCGCGATCCCGATCCAGACACTGACGAGAACGAGTTCAAAGAGGAATACTACGAACGAATCGCATACACCAACGAGCACTTCAGCTCCGGCATACCAGGTTGGAAAACGGATCGCGGCCGTATCTGGATCATGTACGGCAAGCCCGATGAGCGTGAAACACACCCGATGGGCGGATCCTATGAGCGTCCGTCGTATGAAGGCGGCGGTTCGACGACCACGTATCCATTCGAAATCTGGTTCTATCGTTACCTGGCAGGTGTCGGTTCCGGAGTCGAGATCGAGTTCGTTGATCCGACGGGCAGCGGCGAGTATCGCATCGCCCGAAACCCCAACGAAAAAGACGCGATGTTGATGGTTCCCGGTGCGGGACTAACGCTCTCCGAGCAGCTCGGGTTAACAAGCAAAGCAGATCGCGTTGCGGGTATCGGCGGCGTCGGTAATCAAAGCTATCAACGCGAGCAGGACAGCCCGTTCTCACGGTTACAATTGCTGGCCGATCTCAACCGTCCGCCGCAAGTCAAATTCAACGACCTCGCGACAGCCGTGAACACTGGCGTCGTCGAAGAGAATCCGCTCAATTTCGATCTGCGAATCGATTTCTTCCGCCAGTCAGATGAACGAGTAATCACGGCGTTCACGATTCAGGCTGAGAACAAGGATCTCGTGTTTCAGGACAGCGGCGGCTTGCAGCAAGCGCGCATGAACATCTTCGCGCGCATCACCTCCGTGGCTGGTCGGCGCGTCGGAATCTTCGAAGATCCGGTAATCACGACTGCAACCGCTACGGAGCTCAGCGAAGCGAAAGATCGGAAATCTGCATACCAGAAAGCCGTACCACTTGCCCCCGGGACATACAAGGTCGACGTGATCGTTCGTGACGTCGCTTCCGGTGCAACAGGTCTGAAACAACTCGGCTTCACCGTTCCCAAGTACGATCAGGAAAAACTCTCCACTTCAACGCTGATTCTCGCTGCGAAGCTGGAGAGCCTCGTTGATCAACCGGCGGTGGGCCAGTTTGTAATCGGCACGACGAAGGTCATTCCGAACGTCTCCGGCATTTACAAACGCGGTCAACCCGTCGGCGTTTATCTACAGGTCTACAACGCCGGAATCGATCAAACCACGTTGCGTCCGTCAGTCGACGTTGAATATTCGTTGATAAAAGACGGTAAAGAGCTTGGCAAACAGGCGGAAGACTGGCGGGGCATGAGCGACTCCGGTCAGCGTCTGACGCTCGCGCGTTTGATCGACACTCGTAATCTCGGGCCAGGCGACTACGAAGTTGCGATTCGCATCCGAGATCGAGTTTCGGGACAGTCGCTGTCACCGTCGCAAAAGTTCACGGTAACTCAGTAAGCTTTACAGAGCAGTTCTTCTTTCACACGTCGTCTCCCCATGGTGGTCTCGTGCTAACGCGCGAGACCAATGCGTTGCACTCTCGAAGGAGACGCCAAATGCTGCGACGATTCGTCACCGCTCTTCTGCTCGTTTCATTCTCAATCACTTCAATCTCAGCTCAACAAACAAAACGCAGTCCCGAAGAACAACCGCGCAAGGTCAAGCAGGAGCCCAAAAAGGCTTACGTGAACTGGATCACCGACGTCGATCCGATTGTCACTCAATCCGAACGCGACGCGTGGAAGAAACTCGCTACAGACGACGAGCGCGAAAAGTTTATCGAAGACTTCTGGCACAGCCGCGATCCCGATCCGGATACGGAAGAGAACGAGTTTAAGCAGGAATTCTTCGAGCGCATCGCCTACGCAAACGAGCACTTCTCATCCGGCAAGCCAGGACGCCTTACAGACCGCGGCCGGATCTACATCAAGTTTGGAAAGCCTGACGAGGTCGAATCGCATCCCGCCGGTGGTTTGTATGATCGCCCGTCTTATGAAGGCGGTGGATCGACGTCCACGTATCCGTTCGAAAAGTGGTTTTATCGACACATCCCGAATGTCCGAAGCGGCGTCGAGCTCGAGTTCGTTGACCCGACCGGATCGGGTGAGTACCGGTTAGCCAAAAATCCTGACGAGAAGGACGCCTTAATTAACATCCCAGGCGCAGGACCTACGTTTGCCGAACTTGCCGGACTCGAAAGGCGAGCCGATCGCATCGCAAACCTCGGTGGCTTCGGGCGCGTTAACTACACGCGCTCGCAGGATTCGCCATTCGAAGTGCAGGATCTCATAACCTCACTCGAACGCGATCAACCTTTCGAGCGCAACTTCCTTGGTACAAGAACTCCCACTCCCATCATCGACGACAATCCGCTCAGCTTTGAAACCCAACTCAACTACTTCAAACAATCTGACAATCGCGTGCTCGCAGTGCTCACAGTTCAGGCGAATAACGATCAACTCTCGTTTGCGAACAGCGGCGGGGTGGAGACCGCGCGTTTGAATATCTTCGGACGAGTGATCACGCTCGCCAATCGCCAGATCGGTAAGTTCGAAGACTCAGTAACTACTACCGCCACATCACAGGAGCTCAGCACCACACGCACTCGCAAGTCGGCATACGCGCGCGCATTCATACTCGATCCCGGCCGTTATCGAGTCGACGTCATCGTGCGCGATATCCAATCCGGCGCTGCGGGAATAAAACAAGTCGGATTTATCGTGCCTGAGTTTCCGGCCGATCGACTTTCCGCGTCGAGCGTAGTGCTCGCAGCTAAACTCGAAAGCATGGAAGGCGGCGCCGCGGTTGGTCCATTCGTTATCGGCACGACGAAGGTCATCCCGAATCTTTCCGGCGTCTTCAGCCGTAATCAGCCAGTCGGCGTTTACCTGCAAATCTACAACGCAGCGATCGACCAAACTACGCTTCGACCCGCAGCAGACGCTGAGTATGTGTTACTGAAAAACGGCAAGGAGCTGAGTAAACAAACGGAAGACTGGCGACATATCAACGACACAGGCCAGCGATTGACGTTATCGCGCTTGATCGATAGTCGCTCGCTCGAACCCGGCGAGTATCAAATACAGATTCGCATACGCGATCACGTGTCTGGTGAGACGATCATGCCAGCGGCGACATTTACTATCGTCCCGTAATTATCGCGTCGCGCATGAACTGTTCGACCTGACTCAAATACGGTTCACCGGCGGTGCCAAAAACAACATGGCCGGCGCCGGGCACGATCAGTAACTTCTTCGCTTCGTTCGCAGACGCAAACAGCCGGCGAGCGTCGTCCGTAGGAATGGTCCCGTCCGGGTGCCGATGCGCGATAAGAATCGGCGCTTTAACATTCGCGAGTTTTCGGGCTGACTCAAAACGATTCCGGCCAAGAAAGTGCAGCCACGCCGGCAACCACGGCAAACGCAATAGCCGCGACAGAGCTGGCGGAGCAGTCCTGACTCGAGCACCAGGGCGCCATAGTTCCCGCGTGAAGCAACCTCCGCAACGACCGTTGTTCCCAGCGAGTGCCCGTACAGAATGATTTGTTCGGGACGTACGCCTTTGTTGCCCGGGTTCCGTGCGGATGAGGTGCGCCCGTCTCAAATGCTAAGATGACCATGCATGGAAAAAGCAGTGCAGTTAACCGGGCTTACTCAGCCGGAAATGGTCTCATTCGTCGAAACACTGGGCGAGCCTGCCTATCGCGGGCGGCAGCTCTTTAGCGCGCTGCAACACCGCCGTCTGCGCAGTTTCGACGATATCACCGATCTATCGAAGGAATTGCGAACGCGACTGAACGAGATCGCGCGCGCCGCAACACTGAAAGTCGAATCGCAATATCTTTCTGACGACGGCACGCGCCGCTACTTGATGAAAACGCACGACAGTCTGCCCGTCGAGACAGTCTTCATTCCCGAAGAGCGCCGCAACACGATCTGTTTCTCGTCGCAATCGGGCTGCCCGCTTCAATGTACTTTCTGTTTGACTGCACAACTCGGCTTATTGCGTTCGTTAACCGCCGGCGAGATCGTCGAGCAGATCCAGATCGCACTCAACGACGCATACGGAACCGGCGTCAAGCCGCCACGCGGAACCAATCTCGTCGCGATGGGCGCAGGCGAGCCGCTGCTGAACCTGGACCAACTCCTGAAGGCTTTACGCGTCATGGCCGATCCGCAGGGCATGCACATCGTTCCGAATCGCGTAACAGTTTCAACCGCCGGCGTCGTGCCGCGCATTCTCGATCTTGCGAACACTCCGGATCGACCGCATCTCGCGATCTCACTTGCCGCGCCGACTGACGAGCTGCGCAACGAGCTGATGCCGATTAACAAGCGTTGGCCGCTCGATGAACTACTGGGCGCGTGCAAAGTTTTTGAAAAGACACTGAAGCCGAACGAACGACTCACGTTTGAATACGTGATGCTCGACGGTGTGAACGATTCAGACGAGCAGGCGCGACAACTCGCAAACCTGCTCAACCGCCACACGATCAAGTCGAAAGTAAACCTGATCCCGCACAATCCCGCTGACCCGCTGCCGTATCAACCATCGAGCGATGAACGAGTCGAGCGTTTCAAGAGCATTCTCGAGTCGAAAGGGATTCACACGTATGTGCGACGGCCGCGCGGCAGAGATATTTTTGCGGCCTGTGGGCAACTGGCGGCGCGTCAAACTACACTTACTAACACCAATCTAGTCGGAGCTAACTAATGAACAAACTTCGTCACGTTTTTCCGTTATTTATCATTCTGCTGCTGGCAGTTACTATCTATTCGCAATCGTCCAGTGACGTGAATGTCAGCGGCTCGCTAGCTCCAGACAAAATCAAAAAGGGCCGCGTCGTGCGCGCGAGCGTTGTGATGGACATTCCGAACGGGTTGCACGTCCAATCAAACAAGCCGCTCGATAAGTTTCTCGTCGCCACAAAGCTCGACATCGAAACACCGTCGGGAATGCAGGTTGGTCCGATCTCGTATCCACGCGCGCTGATGCGTAATTTGAAGTTCTCGAAGGGCGCAGTTGCGGTTTACGAAGGCAAGGCGATTATGCGTTTCAACGTCACCGTGCCCGCAAACTATTCCGGTGGTTCTGGCGAGATCAAAGGTAAGCTCCGCTTCCAGGCGTGCAATGATGAGTCGTGCTTCCCGCCCGTCACGCGCGAAGTGAAGATGTGGCTTAACATTGAATAGAACCGATAACAGCCATCAACCGGCCGACTTTCCCATGCACACTCTTCTCTTTCCGATATGAGAAGAAAAGATCCGTGCGGCACATCGTGCAGATCGGTGCGATATGAATTCTCTCGGGCTTCACTCCGATCGATATCAGTTGGTTACGATTTGCTTTTAGTAAATCAACAGTGGCGTGGCCCGCTCGCGTCGGTGTAAACAGCTTTTCTCCATCGACGAACTTACTCGAAAAAGCCTCAATCACCTCGCTCCCGACTTCATAACAACACGGCCCCGCCGATGCACCAATCGCCACGCGCAAATCTTCAGTCTTCGCGTCGTATTCCTTTGCCAACCGCTCCACACCTGCAATCACCGCGGTCGCCAACGTTCCGCGCCAACCTGCATGAACTGCCGCAAACGCACCAGTCACCGGATCGCCTATTAAGATCGGAACGCAGTCTGCAGTCTTAACCCCTGCCAGCACACCCGACGCATTGCTGACGATCACATCGCAGTACACAGTCTCGCCTAACTGGTTCTCAGCAGGCTTCGCTTCTTCTATAGTGTAGACCACGCGCACGTCGTTGCCGTGGACCTGCCAGCAACCGGCAAGCGTCCACTTGCCCGGAAAAAGCTTGAGAAAGCGGCGACGATTCTCCAGAATGTTCTCCGCTGCGTCGTCGTGAAAGCCCGCCAGGCTGAGCGCGTTCGCGGGCATGTCGCTGACGCCGCCGAGACGAGTTGAGAAGCCATTCACGAAGCCATCTGCTTCGAGTGGCGCACAAACAAGCGCGCGGACGCCGTCGGTCTCGCGCCAGTAAAATCCAGCTTCGGTTAGTTGGTCATCGCTTGTGATCATTTCCATTGGTATAGACATTATCGAAGTCGCGCGAATTCGCGAAGTGCTCCTGCGCACGCCGCGCTTTGTTGACCGCGTCTACACGGCAGCCGAGAGAACGTATTGTGACTCGCGCGGCGTGGTGGCCGCGCAGCATTATGCCGTGCGATTCGCGGCAAAAGAAGCGGCGTTAAAAGCACTGCAAACCGGATGGCGTGGCGGAATTAGCTGGCAGGATGTTGAAATATCAGCGCACGAGAGCGGCGCACCGTACTTGATCTTCAGAGGAGAAGTGCTGGCAGTGTTTGAAAAATTCCGAGCAACGGCGACACATTTATCGATGTCACACACGACCGAACACGCAATCGCGCAAGTAATCCTCGAACGATAACGTTTTCAACGCATGTCGTTGACAAGCGAGCGCCGCCCATTCAAATCGACATCAACCCGCGTGGCCTTGTTATTCGGAAAGGGCATTTCTTTCTTCACTGCAATCTTTTCACGCGTCGTTTCTACGTCTTCAGCGAACGGACTCCCGCCCTGCTGTGCCGGCAGATTTCCGTGCAGATAACACTCCATAGTCGGCGCCATTCGCTCAGTGACGGCAATCAACTCGCGCAAAGGACAAGTCACAGTCGAACGCAATCCGGTCGCGGAATCAATCTCAACGAACTCAATCCCCGCCGGACACTCAAAATTCTCACCACCAAGGTCGGGCCGCAGCGCCACCGCATCATTCATAAATTGCACCCACGCGGGCAGCGCCGCCTCAGCACCCGTCAATCCAAGCTGCTTGTTGTCATCAAAACCGATCCACACAACACACACAAGGTTCGGCGAATACCCAACAAACCAACCATCGCGCGACGTTCCTGTCTTCCCCGCGATCGCCGTACCAGGAACTGCGCCACGAGCTTTTCGAGCCGTACCACGCTCAACAACACCCTGAAGCATGTTCGTGATCATGTAAGCCGTCGCTGGACTCACAACCTGGTCCACCGCAACCGGAGCCGCATGTGTCGCCGGCGGCTCGCCCACGCTCGTGATTGCTTTCGCCTCGACACGTCGACCGTCATTCACAAACGCCGCATACGCCGACGCCAACTGTAGCGGCGTTACTTCCTCTGTTCCCAACGCGAGCGCGGGATAGCGCTCAGGCTTCGGCAAACCGAATCGCACCGCGAGATTCGAAATACGCGCGAGCCCGGTCTGCAACGCAACGTCCACAGTCACAACATTCAACGATCGCACGAGTCCCGTGCGCATCGTCACTTCCGTCATCGAATAACCGCCGCCGTAGTTTGCGGGTCGATAAATCTTGTCGCGGTCGTAAGTAAACTCTCGCGGTGCATCCATAAACATTCGTACTGGGGAGAATCCATCTTCAACGGCTGCCGCATACACAAACGGCTTGAACGTCGATCCGGGTTGACGCAGCGCGTCCGTGGCACGATTGAGTTGCGACTCCGCGTATTTCCGGCCACCAACCATCGCGAGTACGTTGCCGGTGTGCGGATCGAGCGCCACAAGCGCGGCCTGCGGTTTCAGTCCACGATTTGCATAAACAACATCAAGACGATCCAACTGTTTCTGCAACGCTCGCTCGGCTGCTTGCTGCAACTCGAGATCGATCGTGGTGTAAATTCGCTGGCGGTCCGCTGACGTTTCAAACTGCGACTCAGCAACACGATTCACGTAGTCGACGAAGTAAGGCGCGAGTGAGTCATCCACGGCTGGCGCCGGCGCAACACTCACCGCTTCAGCATTCGCCGACGTATTTTGTGCCGCCGTGATCCAACTCTTTTCACGCATGGCAGCCAATACGATGTCTCTTCGCGTTCGCGCTGCTTCCGGATGTTGCACAGGCGAGTAACGCGCCGGACTCTGAATCATCCCGGCGAGCGTCGCTGCTTCCGACAGTGTGAGATCGCGCAGCTCTTTTCCGTAAAAAACCTTCGCCGCTTCCTTGACGCCACGCACAGCGACAGCGCCTCGCTGGCCCATATATACCTGATTGCAATAGAGCGCAAAAATATCATTCTTCGAGAGTCGACGTTCGAGTGCGAACGACAGCATCGCCTCGGCATATTTGCGCTGAACAGTCTTTTCCGGCGTGAGATAAGTGTTTTTGACGAGCTGCTGCGTGATCGTGGATCCACCCTGGGCCAATTGCTCATCGGCGACATTTCTCAGCAGCGCGCGTGCTAAACCGTTAACATCAACGCCCGGATGCTCAAAGAAGCGCCGGTCTTCAATCGCGAGTATCGCGTGGACCAGCACCGGAGGAATCTCGCCAAAGCTTAATACCTCGCGCTTTCCATTCTTAGAAGTTATATCTGTGGACAAGATCTCGGGTTCGAGTGTGAATGAATCGAGCAAGACGCCGTCGTCACGAATCTCCTCAATCGCATCTCCACCAAACGTCACCCGCACAACTTGTTTCGATCGAGCGGGCCGGATCTCAAGGTCTGCATCGACAAGACTAAAACTTCCGCTCCAAACGTCGCTCGCGTTTGCTTCGACATAACCGGCACGACGCAGCACTACTACAAGCTTCTCGCGTGACAACTTCTGCCCGGCCTCGAGTACGCGCGGAGCCGCGTAAAGTCCGGGCCGGCTGGTCAGGTAACCACTTGCGAGTCGAGCATCGATGATTTGTGAGTAGTAGCGGTAGGAACGCGCCACGGCATCAGCCGCGACCGCGCATACAATCAAAACCAGGACGAGACCGAGTCGAACAAAACGTCGTTTGACACGGCTCCGTCGTGGATCGGGCAGAGATTTAGCCTCGATAACCATCCTTCAGTGCTTCCGATATCCTGTGATTTTAAGAAATGTTTAATAACTGAGGAACTTCAGGACGGGATTCAATCAACTCTCGGATCTTGGGAATGCTTTCGAGCCCGGCTTCATAACCAGCGGCCATCAACTCGTCCGCGCGGCGCACCTGGTCCCAGCGAATGTGACCAATCTTCGGAGTAATGACGAGATCCGACAGCTCGCAATGCTGTCTACAGACAACCTTCTGAACTAGCATCATCGATTGCAACAACACTCCGAACACAGAACCCGATGATGATAAAAAAGTCGGGAGAAAAGTCGCACCCGCGCTATTCACATCAACGCTAATCACGAGGTCGGCACCGAGCGCGCGTGTCACAGCCGCCGGCATGACCGCAACCAACCCGCCATCGACGAGTTGCCGGCCTTCCCGATCCGTCACCGGCACATACCACCCGGGAACCGTGCAGCTCGCCCGGATTGCAAACGGCACATCGCCTTCGTCCTTCATCACCACCGGCTCACCGGTCTTCAAATCAGTGGCCACCGCCGCGAACGGCACCGGCAGATCTTCAAACTTCGTGATCGGCAACCGCTCCCTCATAAACTTTTCAAGACGCGCATTGGTTTGCACTCCGAGTCGCGAGATCGTGATACGACCGACGTGACGCCAGCGAAGCTTGCGGCCTAAGTCTGCGATTTCATCAACGGACATTCCTGCCGCGAATGCCCCGCCCACAATCGATCCGGCGGACGTTCCGGCGATACAGTCGATACGAATGCCGTGCTCCACCAGCGCTCGCAACACGCCGACATGGGCCATGCCGCGCGCCGCGCCACCAGAAAGTGCTAATCCAATCTTCATGACCGAACTACACCGGATTTAACGTCACGATCTCCGCACGTTCTCGCGCCTGATCGAGAAACGCATCCGTGTCAGACTCAATCTTCGCTTCCATCAACGTCTTTTCAATCTCTTCGCGAACCTGCTCCAGCGGCGGCACGATGCGTCCCGGTATACGAGCCTTAACGCGCGGCGTGTAAACATCCCGGTAGTAATCAGCAATCTCCTTCTGGCTTATTACTACGAAATTTCTAAACCTGAAATCCAGATATTTTTCCATCTTCAGGCGCTGCTCGACGATCTCGTTGAGTTTTTCACTGGTCAATCCAACTCGTTGCAGGCGGTCCTGAAACTCGGTCACGGAAGTAAAGTTCCGGGCCAAATCGTCACGAGCGTCACTTACTTCTCTCTGCGTGGGAACGATCGTCGGAATCTTTTCTGCCTCCTGAAGAATCAGACGCTGATCGATCAGCAGTCGCAGCGCGCGATTGAGATCTTCGGAGCTGGGATTGTCGAGCACGGTCCGCGGCTGGAGAGCTAGCTGCCACATCAAATCGGAATACGTGATCAGATCCGTACGAACACCTGCATTGACAGTCGCAACCATTTTGTCGACGACTTGCTGTGCAGAACACGATAGAGGAAAGGCGAATACGAAAAGCACGAGAGCCTTTATCCACAGATTACACAGAAAGGACTTATCTGCGTAATCTGTGGATGGTTTTCCTGTCTTTATCATCTCGCCTCCTCAGAACGTTTGCGTAATCCTGAAATGCAGATTCCCGCGGTGCAGTCGAAATACCGCCGGCGTGCCATCAAAAAGACTCGTCGGACCACGCTGCGGTATCAAAAACTCCGGCGGATTCAACAGAAACCCGTAGTCTACCGCGAGTGCGCCGCCAAACGGCGTTTGCAACCGGAACCCAAGCCCGACGGTGTTGGTCCAGTGCGCGCGCAGGTTCGCCTTATTGATTGCTCCCAAAATGTCACCGGGCGCAACGGGGGTCGTATCTTCCTTCCCAAACAAATCGCCGACGCGACGAAACACGTTGCCGCCGTCGTAAAAAGGCACCACCTGCACCGCGCGCGTCAGCGGCACTCGCGCTTCGAGATTCAAGACTGCGAGAGCATTTCCACCCACCGGTACCGTGAACGGATTCAGAAACACCACATTATTATCCGAGTCTCGAAACTCGCCTTCCGGAATAACAACCTGCCTTGGACCAGCCTCTTCGAAACTAAAACCACGCAGCGTAGTCGAGCCACCCGAGAAAAATCGCTCGCTGATCGGCAACGTCAAATCGATCTCATCGATGGCGCCATTCCCGTCGCGGTCGCGCGGATTGAAGATGTTTGCGAGCCCCAACGTCACGTTGCCGGCCAGCACTGTGTTACGCAGCCAATCCGCCTTGTAGTAATGCCTGTAAGTAGTCTGAAAACGATTGAACGAGATGTTTCCGCCGAGCTGTCGCAACGCCACCGCGTAGTCGACACTCAGAAACCCGCCGCGCGTCGCATCGACCTGGTTGTACCGGCAAACTTCACCCGGATGACCCGGCAAGTCATCGTCATCATCGATGCTTCGCGCCAACAATCCAGGCTCGCACCGCTCGCGTGTATCTCGAACAAGCGAGGCACCAAAGCGCGACAGTCGCACCTTGCTGTCGGGCTCGAGAATCGGCCGCACCACGAGACTCTCGAGATTAAAGATGCGCACATCTTCATAGCTGTAACGACCGAAGATGATCGTGCGTGTTCTCCTGTCGAGCACGCGCTGCGTCTCGATAGCGGCAGTGAAACGATTGATCGTCGGTTCATTTACCTCGTTACCGAAGATATCAATCGGGTTTCCATCTTCGTCGAGACGTTGCACGATGCCCATCGTTCCGCGATCGATCGCCGAACGGAAGAAACGCGTGATCGTCGAATCGCGTTGATACTCGACTGACGCCGCGAGCGGCACAAAGTCATACTTGTTGTAACGCGCAAATCGCGGATCGAGATATTCAAGACGCACGAGCTGCTGGCGACCGCTCGCACGCAGTCGCACCGCTCCATGACGCAAACGATTCATCAGGTTTACGTTGCTGATTTCAAACAGCCCGAGCGCACCAAAGTCAGTCGAATAACCGCCGCCGTAATCCATCACGTTCGGTGGTTTCTCTTCGACGTCGATGATCACGTCGCGCTGCCTGTAACCGGTGGTGGTGTCACCGGCGGGCTCCGTCCTGATGATGACCTGTCGATAAGCGTCCGTGAGATAGAGCTCACGTTCTGCGTCGGAAACGCGATCGGCGCGGAGCACGTCGCCTTGAGTGAGCGGAATCGCGCGACGGATCGCCTCTCGTTTCTTCCGGCGCGTGGCCTGGTCGCCAGTCACGCCATTGATGACGATCGAATTAACGAACACTTTCTCGCCTTCATCAGCGATCGTGTAGACAAGCCTCACTTGTTCTTCATTATTCTTCTGCGGCAACTCGACAACCGAGAAGTCGACACGCGCATTCCAGTAACCCTGGCGCGAGTAAAGCGTCGCCACGCGATCCGCATCAGTTCGCGCCAGCGAGCGCGAGTAAGGCGCGCCGATCACGGTTCGCAGCCTCTGCCGGATTCTTTCATCCGTGTAGATCTTATTTCCCTTCACTTCGACGCCGGCGATGCGCGTCAACGGGCCTTCATTTACCTGGAATGTGATGATTAGGCTGTCGCCATTGATCGTGACGCCTTGTAAAACCTGTGCACTTGCCTTGCGATAACCAAGGTCGCGCATGTACGCCTCGATCGTGCGGCGGTCCTGTTCGAGGAGCGTGAGACTCGTGTAACCACGCCCGTAACCGAGAAACGGAATCAAACCGATCGCATTCGATTTCTGAGTCTTCAGGTCGGCCGCAACGTCGTCGTACGACAAATGGTTCGTTCCGGTGATGCGGATGTCAGTAAGACGAAAGCGCCTGCCCTGCTCCACGTTGTATTCGATCGTGACGTTGTGGCCTGTTAACGAAGTCGGGTTGAGGTTCTGGCAAGTATCCTCGGTGCCGTTCTGACCGAGATCGGCAGGTGGATTAGTCACCGTGCAGATCGCTGTTACGTCAGCGAAGAAGTATCCGTCTTCCTGCAACTTGTTGCGCACGCGACGCGCGCCTTCGATTATCGCCGAGAAGTCGACGTTTCCCTCGCGCTTCACCGGCAATAAATCGCGCTGCGTCTTGTCACTCATCTCGTAGTTTTTCACGGTGACGGTGACTTTCGGACCAACGGCGCCCTTGAGCGAGATCCTGACTGTGTTCTTCTCCGCATCGCGCTCAACACGCGCGTCGTCAAGCACAGGCGACAGAAAGCCCAGATTGATCAGTGCGTCGCGCACGCGTTTCACATCTTCACCCAAAACGTCACGAGTGAAAGGCACGCCCGACTGGAGCGTTAAAGAATTTCGAACCGTCGATGCATCAAAACCTGCGATCTGGATGTCGAACGCTTCGACTTTTGCCTGTTCGCCAGGTGTGACTTTGTAAGTCACTGTCGCACGAAGACCACGCGGACCGAGCTGCTCGACCGGCTCGACAGTCGCGTTGAAGTAACCGCGATCGCGCAAGTACGTTTGAATCTCATCGGCGTTGCGCACGATGAGTTGTTTGGTGAGACGATTTCCAGATTGCGCAAAACTGATCCGCCCACGCAGCTCATCGGTGGAGATTGGCGAACCCGTAACCGGTCCTAAGTCGATGCGCACATCACCAACCTGAACTTGTCGCTGCACGACGAAGCGAAGCCTGACTGGACCGGTGCGAGTCGCACCTTCTTCAGTAACTTCAACACGCGCATTCGCGACGCGACCCGAGTCAAACAGCGCTTGCAGCGATTCGCGCACGTGAACTGCAGAATAAATTGTGTTTGGTGCGACTTTCAGGAGTGCAATGAACTCAGCCTGTGCCGCAGGAGCGTTGGCAGTTCCTTCGAAGACGAGTTCGACGGCGGTGATCTGTCGTCCTTCGTAATCTTCGATGCGCGCGTCCTTACCGCTACTCGCGCGCGCCACCGTCAGAAGAGAGAAACCGAGCATGACCACAAGCAACAGTTTGTGTGTTTTGTGCTTTTTCGCGGTCAATCGTTAACTTACCCCTTGCTCAGAATCTCTTCCTGAAACGGATTTCAAAATTGAAGTTGTTGGTGCGCGCCGTCAGTTGTCGCGTGGATGCCTGCTCATACTGCGCCACGAACGAGAGCCGATCGGAAACGCGATACTCGAGCGCCAGAATCTGATTCGGGTCGGAAGTGACGTTCGTTGAATATGTGATTGTTACTTCCTTGCTGATTCGTCGTCCGAGAGTTAGTCGAGCGCCGGGAGTCGATCCCGTCGTGCCTCCGATCACGGGATTGATTTCAAAGGTCGTCAGACCAAAGAGTTTGCTCGTCGCTCGTTGCGCAGGCGCGTTGATGAGCGCGTCAGTTAACAAACTCGTGGCGGCGCCGACTTCCGATTGCCCGAGGACTGACGAGCTCGTGTCGGCATTTGAAAGTTGGCCGGTCGTGATCAGTGAAACAACGTCTGACTGTGGCAATGCGGGTTCTGAACGCACCGAAGCCTGCGGATGCGACAGCGGACCGGTCAATCCGACGATTACGCGATAACCCTTAATTTGCGACTCGCCCTGAATGTTGAGAACCGGATCGGCGTTGCGGCTCGGCGGCAGATCGACGAGTGCTCTCGTGATGTCGTATCGATCGTTGCGGAAGTTAAGCGTGCCGCTCGTGGCGGTGATTCTTCCAGAGATCGTCGGATCGTTTACTGGTCCATCCAACTGAAGCGAAACAGATCCGACGAGGTCGGCGAGATTGTTTCGGACCACGAGTGCGTTTCTTCCCTCAACTCGCAGCGCAGTAAATAAAGCAGTTCGCGTTAGCTCTATCTCAGTGCCTTCTTCGATCGACTCTCGACGCGTATTGATCAGATCCGCGAGCTCGATATCTTTCGTGTATTCAGTGCGACGAAGGTTCACGACGCCGCCGATCAACTGCTCGCGCGAAGAACCGCGAATCTCAACATCAGCGTCGAGTGTCGAGCGGAAGTCTGGCGGGAACGGCACGGTCATGTTGGTGCCGTGTAAGGCCACACGGAAAGCCGAGACTGTAAATCCGTCCAGCAACGCGCCACCTGTAGCCGAGATGCGTCCGCCACCGAGGGTGCCTTCCATCGAATCGATCTGCGCCTGGTTCGCAGTGAACCGAAGGGCAGCTCTGAGGTTGGCGACCGTCCAGCGCTCGTTTCCGAGAAGTACCGATACTGATGCGTTGTCGAGAGACGCCGTTCCGATCATGCGTGGCTCTCCAAACGTGCCGTTGATGCGAACTGCGACCGCGGCTGTGCCTGACGAAAAGAAATCCGGCGAGATGCCGTTGAGCACGCGCATGTTGAGATCGCCGTTAATATTCAGATTTTGTCGACCACCGCTGGCAGTCGCGAGCGTGCCGTCGAGCACGATGTTTGTGCCCGGGCCGGTAAATCTCGCGCCTTCGAAGACCATTTCGCCGGGCGTAAACTTCACAACCAGAGGCGCTGTGGCATCGAGCTGTACGTCTTCAACTCGGAAACTGAGCTCAGTAAAATTCGCAGTGCCGGTTAAGCCTGCGAGCGACAATTGCGCATCGTCGTCGAGTAGGTTTCCGGAAGCTTTGATCGTTCCGTTTGCGCGACCAGTTACACGCACACCACTTCCGGGTACCAGGATCTGAAACAGGTTCGTCAGATCGGCGTTCGTGAAAGTTGTTTCGACCGTCGACGCGAGTGCCGGACTCGCGAGATTGATCTGTGCGGCGACGACTTGCGGTGGTCCAAACACGCCGGTCGTGAAATTGATGTTGAGCTGGCGGTTCTCAGTTCTGCCGGTGAGCGCGACCGTGCCGGCCGGACGACCATTGATCGTCACGTCGCGTCCCTGTCCGTCAAACGTGATCTGGTACGCGGAGAAGTCCTGGTCAGAGAGATTGCCCGTGATGTGCGCGTTAAAGTCTGCGGCCCCCGTGACTGACGGCAAACCGGGCCGGTTCGCGAGCGCAGTCAAACGCGCAAGCTGAATGTTCTCAGCTTTGCCCTGAAAATCGAATGCTTTACTCTTCGTGTTGAAGTTGCCATTCGCGACGATGTGTCCCGCCACGAGTTGAACATCGACGCTCTCGATGTTGACGTTTGGACCATTGAACGTCGCTTTTGCTGACATGCCCTGGAGCGGTTCGCCTGCGAGACGGCCCGGTCCGAAACGCAGATCGGCGCTGCCACTCATCGCGTCAGGAATTCCGGTCACGCTTATCTTGCCTGAAAGATCGGATTGCGTGTCGGACGTGAGCTGCTTGTTACTGTTCAACGGCGAGAGCGCGAGAAGATTTCGCGCACTGAAGCGATCGAGAGTCGCTTCGACCGACATGTTGTTCTCGCCGATGCGCGGCTTAACGAGTGAGAACTGAACACCGCCACCGTCGCGTTCCGCGAGACTGCCGTCTGGAATGCGGATCTCAGCATCATTCATCGCAACTGAGGCCGACAACGCGCCCAGCTCATTGCCGTTCACGATCAGCGTGCCCATCGAAACACGGCCATTAAGATTGGGCGACGTGAGTTTGCCGGTTATGTTTCCGTTGAAAGCGAGCTGGCCGCCGAGCTCGATTCCATAAGCGCGCATCTGCTCTTCGACTTCAGGCAACAGTCCTGACGAGATCAAAACCGCCTGTAGCTCAGCAGCGTCCGATGAATTTAAGTCGACCTGGAGATTGGAATCGTTTTCAAACGAGAACTGCCCGGACGCTCTCAAGCGCGTCTGTGGTGTTTGCAGGTTTATCTGTTGAATATCAAACGTGCCGCGGTTCGCACGCATCGCGACTTCGCCCGTGATCGGGATCGAGTCAGCTTCACCTGCTTCGGCAGTCAAACGCGTCGTTATCGTTCCTGATGCGAGTTTGTAGTCGGTGCCCGGAAAGGTTAAATCGACTCGGCCAGTTGCACGCCCGGCAAGTGGCACTGCACTGCCGGCCATCGCAGCCAGTGGTCCGGAGATCTCCATGTTGTTGAAATCAGCCGTGACCTGCGATGTGCCGCCTTTACCGATCGCAACACGCGCGTTTCCACTCGCACGACCGCGAAACACATCGGCCGTAAAGTTGTTGAACTGAATCTCACGATTCGTCGCAACCACACTCGCGCGCGCCTGGCCCATGTTCATACGGCCCATCACGCCGCCGCCGATGCTTAGATCCGCGGTTGCTCGATAACTTCCCGACGGCTCGACGACAAACACCGGTTTCGTGAGTTTGACGTTATCAGCCTGGCCGTCCGCGAATTTCACCGTGCCCGCGTCGATATCGGCAGTCGATCCTTCGATTCGCTGGTTGCGAACTGAAAGTCGCACACCCGCAATGTTTAAACTTCCAATCTCCGCACCCGCAGCGCTCGTCGCACCGACCTGCACCTCTTTCACGACAACGCTCGTCACTCCATCGCGATCCGTGATGTCGATATTGTTGGCTGTCACGCCTTTGACCTGCGCGCCCGAGGCTGAAACCGTTCCCGCTTTGACGTTGTCAATCGTGCCGGTCGTGACGTTGTTCTGATTCCGGAATTGCAGGTTTGAAGCGCTGATCCCGTCCACTTTCGCGCCGCCGGCGCTGAGACCATTTGCAGAAAATTGATTTGAGTGCGCGTTCAGCACGCCGTCGTTCATCTCAACGCGCGCATCGCGAAGAATCAATCCCGTCAGTGTCGTCCCATAACTCTTCTCCGCGACCGCTCGGAGCTCGCCGATCCAACGGAAGTTGGTTCCCGTGCCCATCACGTTGCCGGCAATCTGCAACGAGTCGAGTTGAAAGTCTCCGGCGTTCAGCAGATCCGCAACTGCTTTTCCGTTGATCTCGTAAGTCTTGCCCTGTACCGACCCGCTTGCACTGACATTCAGTCCCTGCAAACGCAGGTTGTCAGCAGCGAGCGCGTCTGACTGCATCTGCCCGTTGAGTTTGAACTGATCGCCTTCGCCCGTGATCGTGCCGCTAAAATTACCTGCGCCACGAAGCGTCGTTCCGGCTTGCAACGTATCGGAGAGCTGTGTGAGGTCAACGGAAGACGTGACGTTCATCGTATAACGAAGCGCGCGCCAGTCGTCCAGAACGCCATTCATCTTCGCTTCGGCGACAGGCGACTTCAGTACAAGCTGTTGAATCTCCGCTTTCTCCTGATTGAAGCGTCCCTGCCCCTGGATATCGATGTTGTTGATGGGACGCCCGTCGTAAGTAAAAGTCGAATTCGAAAGCGCGAACTGGACGGACGTCATGCGCGTCCCGATCGGAACACTCGGATCGTCAGGCTGGAGATTTACCTGAAGATTTCGTCCTTCGCCTGAGATGTCGTGACGCGCATCGCCGTAATGGACCACACCGTTTTTGATCTCGATGGTTGCGGCTGCATACGCAAACAGAATGCGCCGGTTTGGCTCCGGCGGCGGAATGTGGATATTGCTGAGGTTCGTGCGACCCTGCTCGTCAAACGTGACCCACAGCTCTAAGCCTTCCATCTTGAGGTCTTCGAGATTGATGTTGCGCTGAAGATTGAGCGCGTAGAGGTCTTCAACCTTGACGCTCGCCAGCAGCTTATCGATCTTGCCTATTTGCGCGCCGGTGGCTGAATCGTAAAGCTCGACGCCGTTCATCTCGACATGCCGTGGCGGAAACGTGGCGTGAAACTCGCGAATCTCGGCGCGTATGCCGTAGTTAGCGAACGTGTTCTTGATCTGGCTCGCGACGTAACGGTCGACAAAACCGAGTCGAAACAGGAATAGGACCAGGAGGATGAGGACGAGCGCAGAAATACCCACAATCGTCGTCGCGATCACAACGTGCCGGCGCCTGAAGTAATACCAGCGCTTACGTATGGGAGGCTTCTTCTCTACACTCATAACTAAACAGTCGCCGCGCGTTTATTAGTCGCCTTCGCGACGCCGGGGAAATCTGAATTCTAAGAGGGAGAGATTGTAAGTGCCGCAAAGAGGCACCAAAAGTCACAAAAAGATCAAATGTGTCTTTTGTGCCTATTGGTGGCTAACCTCATTTAGGTTTATCGGCAACACTCTGCTGGTCCTTCAGAGATGCAGGATGGCCCAGCGGAACATTGCCGACCACTGAGAGCTCAAAACCTTCCAGAGCTGCTACTTTGGGGGGATGATTCGAAAGCAATAAGATCTTGCGCAACCCGAGATCGTGGAGAATCTGCGCCCCCACGCCATAGTCGCGATCGATTCCGTAACCAGTTTCCAAACTGGCGTCTCGTTTTCCGATCCCTCGTTGCTGCATGACGTTGTACGTACGCAATTGATTGACCAGATCCAAACTGTGTTCGCGCTGGCGCAGGTATAGGACCACGCCGCGCGCCTCCGCCGAGATCTTCTCGAGCGCTGTGTGGAGTTGGAAACCGGTGTCGTCGATCAACGAGCCAAACATGTCGCAAGTCACATTTTCCGTGTGGACGCGTACGAGAACAGGGTCGTCAGTCCGCACATCGCCCATGACCATCGCGAGGTGTACGTCGCCGTTAATCACGTTTTCGTAAGCAATTGCGCGGAATCTACCGTAGACAGTTGGTAAATCGGTTTCGACCACAGGACGGACGAGCTGCTCTTTGCGAATCCGGTACCGCACCAGCTCAGCGACGCTGATCATCTTCAGATTGTGTTGCGCGGCAAACTCCTGGAGCTGTGGCAGACGCGACATCGTCCCGTCTTCATTCATGATTTCGCAGATCACACCGGCCGGATAAAGACCAGCGATGCGCGCGATGTCGACGCTCGCCTCTGTTTGTCCGGGACGAACGAGGACACCGCCGCTCTTGGCGCGTAGAGGGAAGATGTGTCCGGGACGACAAAGATCCTGTGGCCGCGACTCGGGATCGACCGCGACGAGAATCGTCGTGGCGCGATCAGCGGCGGAGATTCCGGTCGTGATGCCGCGACGCGCGTCAATCGAAACTGTGAAGGCTGTGCCGAGATACGAAGTGTTGTCTGCGACCTGTGTTGTTAGATGTAGTTCGTCGCACCGCTCTTCAGTGAGCGGCAGGCAGATCAGGCCACGGGCGTGCCGGGCCATGAAGTTGATGATTTCCGGGGTGACCTTCTCGGCGGCGCAAACCAGATCGCCTTCGTTCTCGCGATCTTCGTCGTCGACGATGATGATCATGCGGCCGTCGCGGATCTCGGCCACGGCCTCTTCAATAGTCGCTAAAGTCACGGGCTCATGTTAACCGAAAGGAGAAGGGCGCGGAAGTCCGCAAAAGGCACTTTTTACGGCATTTATCTCGTAGGGCTGAATGAGAGGAGCCTTTCGAGGTACTTCCCGATCACGTCGACTTCGAGGTTGACGTCGTCGCCGGGCTTGAGGTGCGAGAGATTGGTGACTTCCCACGTCTTCGGGATGATGGCGATTTCGAAGTATTCATCAGTAAGGGCGGCGATCGTGAGGCTGATTCCCTCAACCGCTACCGAGCCCTTGAAGACGAGATAACGCGCGATTTCAGGCGGATATTTGATTCTCAACGTCCACGACTCGCCATGATCCTCGACACCCGCCAATTGGCCGCGTGCATCGACGTGTCCCTGGACGATGTGGCCACCGAGTCTGGTTGCGGGAGTGACGGCGCGTTCGAGATTAACGGGCGCGCCAAGGTTCAGGCGGCCGAGTGTCGAGCGCGACAACGTCTCGCGTGATACATCAGCCGTAAACGAATCGGGCTGAATGTCGAGAGCAGTCAGGCAGACGCCGTTCACGGAGATCGAATCGCCGTGGTTCGTGCCTTCGGTGACGATGCGTGCCGCAATCACGATTCGGGCGTTCTCACCGCGCTCCTCGATACTGCGCACGCTGCCAAGTTCTTCAATGATTCCGGTGAACATCTATTTTTTGCATCATCTCTTTGAAAACTTCGTCGATGCTCTTTCCTGTTGAGTCGATAACGATCGCGTCGTCAGCAACTTTCAACGGCGAATCAGCACGTGATGAGTCGCGACGATCGCGCTCATTTATGTCTGAGAGCGTCTCAGCAAACGTCGCCGACGAAGCTGCCGTCATCTGATCCTCTTTGTAACGGCGCTCCGCGCGCTCCTCCGGCCCTGCAGTGAGGAAAAATTTAACATCAGCATCAGGAAAAACTACTGTGCCGATATCACGACCGTTCAGCACCGCACCTCGTTTGCCGATCGCTCGTTGCCGCGCGACCATCGCACGTCTTACACCGGGAATGGTCGATACAACTGATGACATCTCAGTCACCTTTTCAGTGCGAATTTGATTGGTGACGTCGTGTCCGTTGAGCAAAACGGAGAGCGAGTCGGGATCACCTCTTAGCTCGATCTCGATTTCGTCGGCGAGCGCCGAAACGGCATCCTTATCACCTGGATCGATCTCCGCATCGATTACTGCCAGCGCCACTGCGCGATACATCGAACCAGTGTCGATGTACAGCAGCTTCAGCGCATGCGCCAGCATGCGGCCCAGGGTTGACTTGCCTGAGGCTGAGGGACCGTCAATCGCGATGATCATAAGAACCGGATCACAAAAGGCACAGAAGAACAAAAAACACAAAAAATGATTTCGTGCTGGTGGTGCCTTTTGTGGCTAAACATTTTGTGCCTTTTTGTGGCTAAACAAATGCCGCGAATACTTCGTTTGATAACAAAGCGCCTGTGCGCGTTAATCTAATCAAGTCGCCGTCCAGCTCAACCAGTCCGGCTTTGCAGAATCGATCGAGATCGTCGGCGTGCTCGTCGCGCAAATCAATTCCAAACGAGTCACGATAACGACGCAGATCGACGCCGTGCATCAGTCGCATACCGAGAAACACTGCTTCCGCGCGAATATCGGTCGCGGCCAGTTGCTGCTCTTCAACAACGGGCGATGCGCCGCTTTCGATCGCTTCGACGTATTTCAAAACGTCACGCTGGTTGGACCAACGGCGCATGTCGCCGTCGTAAGAATGCGCGGAACATCCAAAGCCATAATAAGGCGCGGCGGTCCAGTACTTAACGTTGTGTCGCGAATGAAAACCGGGACGGCACAGATTCGAGATCTCGTAGTGCTCGTAACCCGCTGCCACCGCCTGTTCGAGCATCCACTCGTACATCACGCCTGCCAGATCGTCATCAGGCTGCGGCTGAATTCCACGTCGAATGTGTTCCGCGAGCGGCGTCCCTGAATGGACCTCGAGCAAATAGAACGAGAGATGCTCGGGAGCGAGATCGAGCGCGTGTTTGATGTTTTGTTGCCAGCCTGCAAAGGTTTGACCAGGCAGTCCTGCGATCAAATCAAAACTCACATTCGCAAAACCCGCGTCGCGCAGATTAGCGAAAGTTCTCAATGTATCGGCGGAATTGTGCGATCTACCCAGTTTTGCGAGCTCAGCGTCGTCGAAAGTCTGCGCGCCAAAACTGGCCCGGTTAACTCCCAAACTCCGAAAGGCGCGCAACTTCTCGGGCGTAGCGCTTCCCGGATTTATCTCCAGAGTGATCTCTGGCCCAGTCGCGATCTGAAACCGCTCATACAAACTCGCGAGAATGCGTTCGAGTTGTGGCGGCGCAAGCAACGAAGGCGTGCCGCCGCCAAAATAAATTGTGTCAACAATCTCACCTTCATATTGCCACGCTCTTATTTCATCAAGTAGCCCGCGAACATAGCGCTCCGCCAAGTCGCTCTGATACAGACAAGTAGCAAAGTCGCAATATGAACAACGCGAGCTACAAAACGGAATATGAACGTAGAGACCTGCGGCTGTCATTTATTTGCAAAGAATAATAGCACGCGTGTGTATTAATTCATTTCCGCCCGCCGTATTGTGTCAGGACTCTTCGCGGACACTCTCTGTTGCAATGAGTGCGATTTACAGCGTAGTCGCAAATGGCACGGAGGTTGATTAGTTCAAAACTGCTACTAACCATCGAACATGGGAGGATAGACAAAGATGGCAGATGACAGAATGAGGAACGACGAGCAACAAAGAAACATGGGTGGTGGTGCGAAAGACCAGGACTATGGTCAGCAAGCACCAGGACGTGGTCAGCAAGGCGACCAACAGGCTGGCGGCAGTGGTGGCAGCCAGCAGAAATCAAATTACGGTAGTGGACAAAACAAACACGATATGGAAGACGACGATCTCGGCGCCGGCAATGCACAAACTGGCGGACAGGGACGCGGCGGCCAGAATCGCTAATTCGTAACTACTCTCTTCTTTTCTGCTTGAGCACGGACATCATGCGCCGTGCTCATTTTTTTATTCTCTGAAGACTGCCGTTACCACTAATACTGTTGCCTGACCTGCGAGCCACTCGTTCCGCTTCAGCCATCGCGCGCAACAAATTCTCACCGAGTACCTTCCTGATATCTCTTTCACTGTAACCGCGCTTGAGCAACTCGTACGTGATGTTCGGCAACATCGAAACATCCTGCGCACCTTCGGGCATGTCGTTCGCGCCGTCAAAATCCGCGCCGATACCGACGTGATCGATGCCCGCAACCTTCACGATGTGATCGATGTGATCGATTAGCTTCGAGATCGGCAGCGGCGGCAACGGATTCGCTGCTTCGAGTTTGTCACTCTCTTCGGCGCGTCGCTCCGGATCGTCTTTGTATTTCTCGTCGATCGCATCCTGCTGCGACTTGAGTCGCTTGTCGCGTTCGGCACTCTGCGGTGCGACGGTTTTCTCGTCGACAAACACGCTGTAAAAGTTGACCTGGACCACGCCGCCATTCTTCGCGATCCGCTTCAGCACATCGTCTGGGATGTTTCGCGGGACGTTGCTGAGCGCGCGCGCCGACGAATGCGATGCGATTACCGGCGCGGTGGAAACATCGAGCACGTCGTTCATCGTGTCGTCGGACACGTGCGATATGTCAACAAGCATTCCCAGGCGGTTCATTTCGCGCACGACTTCCTTGCCGAAATCGTTCAGTCCGTTGTGCTTCTTCGGAGGGCGATTGGCGTCGGCCCAGTTGTTTGTGTTGTTCCAGGTGAGCGTCATGTAACGAACGCCGAGGCGATAAAACTCGCGCAACGTTGGCAGCGAGTCTTCAATCGCGTGCCCGCCTTCGATTCCCATCAACGCCGCGATCTTTCCGGTGCGTTTCGCGCGGCGAATGTCGGCGACTGAGGTCGCGAACATCAGGTCTCTTGGATTTCGCTCGACGGCACGATAAACGGAGTCGATCATGTCTAGAGTGCGACGTACTGAGCCGCCGTGTTCGACGTACCATGGTCTAACGTAAAGCGAGAAGAATTCGGCGGTCAGGCCGCCTTTCTTCATCCGTTCGATGTTGGTGCGATACGGTGCCGGCGGCGTGCCGTTCAGATCGAAGTCGTCGTTGGTCATCGGCGTGGTCACGTCGTTGTGCGTGTCGATGACGATCGCGCGTCGATGGATTTGCAGTGCGCGTTGCCAGAGTCGTTCATCACGAGTCTGGGCAACAGCGGGAATTACTGATGACAACACAAGCAGGCAGATAAAAGCCACTTTTCGCAATTTCATCAAGTCACCTTCCAGCTAAGTTTCTATTGCTCTGTTCTGTTATTATCAACCGTCATGTCAATCCTGATTGCTGAAGATAACATGGCCCAGCGCCATTATCTCCGCGAGATTCTCGAAAAGGAGTTTCCCTCGCACGTGCCCGTCTTCGAAGCGGGCGACGGCGAGGAGACCGTGAAAATCGCCCTCGACCAGAAACCGGCTGTCTGCATCCTCGACATCCAGATGCCCAAGCTCTCCGGCGTCAAGGCCGCGCGCGCGATCTGGCGCGACTTCCCAACCGCGCGCATCATCTTCTGGACGCAGTTTCCACACGAGATCTATATCAACGAAATTCGCAAGATCGTAAAATCTGTCGACCCACCGCCGGCGTACGGCTTCATTCACAAAAACAATCCGGAGTCGAGGTTTTTACGTTTCGTCGCCGCCGTACTCGAAGACGGCGCTGACATGATCGATCCCGCGTTTAAAGATTCGTTCAAGCGACCGCTGTTGACGGAGTTTGAAGCGGAAGCACTCTATTATCTCGCGCTCGGTCTTTCAAACTGGGCCATCGCACGCAAGTGTTCGTTGAGTTTGCGTGGAGTCGAAAGCAGACTCGCGACACTATATGAAAAACTCTTCATCTCGGTCGCTGAAGGCACAGACCAGGAGGCGTACGAGAAGCTCGCTTACAACATTCGCACGCGTGCATTCTTCGAAGCGCTGCGACGCGGACTGCTGAACAGCGACGAACTTGAGAAAGCCTCGAACGATCTCGAAGCGTGGCTCGAGAAAGATCAGAAACGTTTCAACGAAGAACAGAAACGAGAAGCCGCCTCGAAGAAGAGATGAGGCCACAAAAAGGGCCAAAAAAAGGCACTAGAGGAACACAAAAAGGCACACAAGGGATTTATTTGGTTGTTTGTGCTTTTTGTGCTGTTTTGTCGGTTGGTCTCGTTTTGTTTAGTGCTGGTTCTTCAGCGCAAACGGGTGAGCCACAGCCGCAGGCCTCGCCCTCGCCATCACCTTCACCGTCTCCATCACCATCGCCGACACCGATCACAGGACTGCACCAATGGGGCGCCGTCACCCTCTTTCACGGTCTGCCTTCGGATCGCGTTCGCGCGATCGCGCAGACGCCTGATGGTGTGATGTGGTTCGGCACAGAAACCGGTCTCGCAAGATTCGACGGGCGCAGAACACAGTCCATCAACGATCGCGCACTGGGTACGCCCGTCCGCATCCTCGCACTGCAAACCGACAAAGATGGCGCGATGTGGATCGGCACTGACGCCGGCGCGCTACGTTACTACACCGGCGAGTTCATAAAGGTAAACGAAACCTCGGGCCAGACGATCACCGCGATCGCCGCGGATCCATCAGGCTCAGTATTCATCGCCAGTGAACAGGGCCGCGCTTACCAGAGTCGTGCGCAGGTGGTTGAGACTACAGTTGGCGAAACAACCACGAGCCGCGTCGTGATCGAGACACGTGAGCTCCTCAACCGTCCGCTCGAAAGCAGCGATCGCGATCATCCGGGTCCACTGCCAATCACCAGTATCAACGTCTTGAACGGCCGCATATTCATCGGCACTCTCAGCCGTGGCGTTTTGGAAATCGCAAACGGCGCCGCGAAGGAAGCACAGATGAAACCGGTTGCCTTTTTTGTGAACGCGCTCGAACGCGATCGTGAAGGCAAACTCTGGGTCGGCGCGCGCGCGAAAAAAGAAGAGCCCGGAACACTCTCCGGCGATGAGCTTTCGAATCTGAAACGTCTCGAAGCTCCGACCGGTCCAGTAATGACGTTGAAGCTGATTGAAGACGAGATGTGGGTCGGCACTGACGGGCGTGGCATTTTCCGAATCTCGAACACGAAGACACAACGGTTCACGTTCGATGGCACTGCCGGTGGTTTACGTTCCGATCACGTCTACGCCATCTTTCCGGATCGCGAAGGTGTCATCTGGTTCGGCACGGACCGCGGCGTCTGTCGTTACGATCCGCACGCAGCTCGTGTTGAATCCATCGGTACCAGCGACGCAAACTTTGTCAGATCTCTTTTCCAGACGAGCGGCGGCCGATCTGTCGCCGGCACCAATCGCGGACTCTTTGTTTACGACGATGAAACGGCGACCTGGAACCCTGTCTCAGCCCTCGGGCGCAACGCCATTTACGCGATCGCAGAAGACAAGTCACAACGGCTCCTGATCGCTTCAGCAAGCGGTTTCTACATCGCTCTCAAACAGTCTACCCGTCTTGAAGAACAATCGTTCACGCGCGTCGAAACCGGATCAGGCGCTCCTGACACGACCGGCAGCATACGCGCTATCGCCCAGTTTCACGGCGCGACTTATTTTGCGATCTTTAACCGCGGCATAGATCGGCTGGACGGCGGGCGTAGCAGTCTAACGTGGCCCAACACCTCCTCCACCGCACGCGAAGTGTTGAGTCTACTCGCCGATGGTGACGATCGACTCCTAATCGGAACTAACAGAGACGGCGTGTTTGCGTCTGACGGAAAAACGATCCGCGAAGAACCGGCATTCGCCGAGATAAAAAACACCGCCGTCAGAGCGATGGCACGCACTTCTGACGGCTCGCTCTGGTTTGGCACGGGGTCAGGCGTCTTTCTCTGCCGCGCGGGCGCGAGCTGCAATCTCATCATTCCTAACATCGATGTGCGTAATCTCTTCGCGGTCCAGTCAGACAAAAGAAACGAGGTCTGGTGTGGCACGCGCGGCAACGGTCTCCTGCGGATTCTGCTCGATCCAATTGTTGGACCAGTTGTTTCCGAGCTCGATTCCGAACAAGGTTTGCCTTCGCAAAGCGTTTTCGCAGTCGCGTCGCTGCGCAAGTCAGATGGAACTGATGTGCTTTTGATCGGGACGAATCGCGGCGTCGCGCGTTACGAGCCGGGGCGACTCGAGCCAACGCTTTACGCAACGCGCATTTTGAGCAAACGCATCCACGCGCCGTCTGAGTTACAGGCGGGCTTGAATCTCGAATACCCGCAAAACAGCTTGCTGCTTGATGTCACGGCCATCAGCAGTCGCACGTTTCCGGAGCAGTTTCAATATGCGTTCACGCTGATTGACAGCAACAATCAAACGATCAAACAAAAACTGTCGCGCGAATACCAGTTCACGATGGAAGGGTTGAAGCCCGGCACTTACACAGTGACGGCGCGCGCCTTCACGAAAGACCTGACGCCGTCCGCGCCACTGACGTTTTCGTTCACAGTTGCGAAAGCGCCTTTCCCGTGGACCTCGACAGCGCTCGCGATCCTTTTGGCGCTCGCGTTGCTGGCGTTGTTGTGGGCCATACTCGAACGCAGAAGAATCGTCGCGACGAGTGCGGCTTTAGTTGGCGCGAACCGCGAGCTCGCAGACGCACGGCTCAATCTCGCGAACGAAGCCGAACGCGAGCGCCGACGAATCTCTCGCGACCTGCACGATCAAACACTCGCCGATCTGCGTCACCTCGCGTTGTTGACCGATCAGATCAAAACCAACGGCGACTCGACTGGTAACACTCCGCAAGTCGCGTTGCGAAAAGAGATCGAAGTGATCTCGCAGGAAGTGCGGCGGATCTGCGAAGACCTGAGCCCGTCTGTACTGCAAAACGTTGGCTTCGCTGCGGCACTCGAGTTTGCGTTGTCGCACGCGGTCCAGGACGCGCCCGCTGAAAAGCGTTTTGTTTACGAGTTTCACTGCGCGGACGGCATCGAGGAACGCAGCGACCTGTCGCCGAGCGTGCAGATGCAGATCTATCGCATCGTGCAGGAAGCGGTGAACAACATCTGGCGACATGCAGAAGCGACGGAAGTGAAGATGTTCGTCAACGGCTCTGACAACGGCGACTTCTCTTTGAAGATCGAAGACAACGGCCGCCCGTTCAAATCTCAACACACAAACTCCGAAGGCCGCGGCCTCGCAAACATGCGCGCGCGGGCGAGCATGATCGACGCGCACATCGAGTGGGAGCCGCGCGAAGAAGGTGGAACTGTGTTTACTTTAAGGAAAGCTGCAACTGCTAATGCGACAGCTTCTTAACATCGCTCCTGACGTGGACGATGCGATTCGCAATCAACGTCCAGTTGTCGCGCTTGAATCGACTGTGATCGCGCACGGTTTGCCGCGCCCACAGAACCTGCAAACAGCAAATCGTTTGCAGGAAGTCGTTCGTGAAACAGGCGCCACGCCCGCAACGATCGCGATCATCGACGGCAAACTATCTGTCGGACTCAACGACGATCAGATCAACGCACTTGCAAACAGCAGCGACATCCGGAAGATCAGCACGCGAGACATCTCTGTGGCTGTGGCCCAGGGCTGGAACGGCGCCACGACAGTCGCTTCCACAGCCTGGATCGCTCATCGCGCCGGAATCAAAGTCTTCGCGACGGGCGGTATCGGCGGTGTTCATCGTGGCTCGCTGCCTGACGTCTCCGCCGACCTGCCTGAGCTCGCACGCACTCCGATCATCGTCGTCTGCTCGGGTGCGAAGATCGTTCTCGATCTGCCTGCAACGCGCGAGTGGCTCGAAACACACGCGGTGACGGTCGTTGGTTATCAATGTGACGAGCTGCCTGCGTTCTATTCGCGCAAGAGCGGGCTGCCAGTCGATGCGCGTGCTGACTCGCCTGAGGACGTTGCGAAGATTTTTCGTGCCCAGAGAGATCTCGAGATCGAGTCAGCGTTGCTGGTGGTTGTTCCCGTGCCGCGCGAGTTTGAAGTGCCCGCGGAGGAGTTGCAAATCGTGTTGACCACGGCGTTGGAAGACGCTGAGTGGAAAGGGATCACGGGACCCGCGTTGACACCGTTTCTGCTGAGCCAGATGGCGGAACGAAGCGGCGGCTCGACGTTGCGCGCCAACATCGCATTGCTCGAGAACAACGCGCGTGTTGCAGCCGAGATTGCGAGAGCGGTGTGTTAGTTGTTACTCTAGCCTCCCCATTACAATTTAGGACTTATGGAGGATCCGATGGCGGACGATAAGAACAAGTGCAAGAATCCGAGTTGTACCTGCCCACCGCAACCCGGCGGCAAATACTGTAGCGCGTCATGCGAAGGCACGGGCGACACGATCGAGCTCGATTGTGATTGCGGGCATGATGAGTGTGGCGGAAACTTTTAGCCACAGATTACACGGATAAATCAACAAACTGGGCCGCGAGTTTCGGCCCAGTTCCTTCATCTTCGTGTTTGAAGAACACGTAAGTATCTTTCCATTTTGCCGCTTTGATTCGTTTGACCCACTTGACGAGCTCGGCCTTTGTGTACCGCTCACGTCGCAGCCGCACGTAACCCCAATCAGCAGTTTTGAAGTTGGGACTCTCAGGCAGCTCTTCAATGTCTGACATACAAAACACGCGGTTCTGACTCCGCAGCAACTCGATCACGTCATCGTCAAACCACGTCGGATGTCGGAAGTCGAAAACGGCGGGCGTGTCTGCGGGCAACACTTTCAGAAACATCTCCAGCCGTTTGAGATCCTTCGTCATATTCTCCGGCAGTCGAAAAATCACCGCACCCAGCCGATCCTCCAACGCTGAAATCGTCTTCAACATGATTCGCGTTTGTGGAGCAGCATCTTTGAGTCGACGGAAGTGCGTGATGCTCTGCGGCGCCTTCACTGAGAAGCGAAAGTCTGCCGGCACCTGAGCCTTCCAATTCTCAATCATCGCCGGTTGCGGCATGCGATAGAACGTGTTGTTCAACTCGACCGCGTGCAGCCGCGACGCGTAATACGAGAGCATGTCTTTCGGCGAAATCGTCTCCGGATAAAAACTTCCCTTCCATTCCTTGTAACTGTACCCGCTGGTGCCGACGTAAAGAGTCATAATCAAAATGTGCTTTTGTCCTTTTTTGTGGCTATAAAGTATGGTACACAGGCACGCATGTCGAGCGTCACCACAAACATCGAATCAGTGTTACAGGAAGAGCGAATCTTCCCGCCGCCGCAGTCTTTTTCCGAGCACGCACACGTCAAGTCAATGGAGGAGCTCGAGCGCCTGCGCGCCGAAGCCGCCGCGGATCCGGAATCGTTCTGGGCGCGCATGGCGGAAGAGCTGCACTGGTTCAAAAAGTGGGACACGGTTTTGAAGTGGGATCCGCCGCATGCAGAGTGGTTCGGCGGCGGCAAGATCAACATCTCTTACAACTGTCTCGACCGACATCTCACCACCTGGCGACGCAACAAAGCAGCACTCATCTGGGAAGGCGAACCCGGCGAAACGCGCACGTTCACTTATCAACAACTGCATACGGAAGTCTGCAAGTTTGCGAACGTACTGAAGCACGCGAATATTCAACGCGGCGATCGTGTCGCGCTCTACATGCCGCTCATTCCGGAGCTCGCGATCGCGATGCTCGCGTGTGCGCGCATCGGCGCCACGCACTCCGTCGTCTTCGGTGGGTTCTCCAGCTCTGCACTAATCGACCGTATAAACGATGCGAGTTGCAAGCTCGTCGTGACGGCGGACGGCGGTTGGCGTCGCGGGAACGAAGTAAAACTCAAGACCGCAGTCGATGAAGCGTTGAAGTCAACACCTTCGGTGCATGCATGTATCGTGGTCCGTCGCACCGGATCACCGCAGCTCATGGAACCCGGTCGCGATTTTTGGTGGCATGAGCTAATGGAAACGGTGGACGCGAATTGCGCCGCGGAAGAGCTCGACAGCGAACATCCGCTCTACATTCTGTACACATCAGGCACGACTGGTAAGCCCAAAGGAATTCTCCACACGACCGCCGGTTATCTTTTGCAGGCACATCTCACGACGAAGTGGGTCTTCGATCTCAAAGACGAGGATCTTTACTGGTGTACTGCCGACATCGGCTGGGTCACGGGCCACAGTTACGTCGTTTATGGTCCACTCTCGAACGGTGCTTCGGTTTTGATGTATGAAGGCGCGCCAAACTGGCCTGAGCCCGATCGCTTTTGGAGGATGGTCGAGCGTCATCGCGTCAACGTTTTCTACACTGCGCCGACCGCGATTCGCGCGTTCATCAAATGGGGCGAACAGTGGCCCTTGAAACACGATCTCTCGTCGCTGCGTTTACTCGGCACGGTCGGCGAGCCGATCAATCCCGAAGCGTGGATGTGGTATCGCGCGATTATCGGCAAGCAGCGCTGTCCGATTGTCGATACGTGGTGGCAAACTGAAACCGGCGCGATCATGATCACACCGCTTCCAGGTGCGACTCCTACGAAACCGGGTTCGGGGACACTTCCGTTTCCCGGCGTCGAGGCTGACGTTATGACGCGTGACGGCAAGTCTGTTGGTCCAAATGAAGGCGGGTATCTGGTAATAAAGCGACCGTGGCCGTCGATGCTCAGAACGATTTGGGGTGACGACGAGCGATACAAACAGCAATACTGGTCGCAGATTGAAGGCATTTATTTCGCGGGCGACGGCGCGCGCCGCGATCAGGACGGCTATTTTTGGATAATGGGCCGGATCGATGATGTTATTAATGTAAGCGGACATCGACTCGGAACAGCGGAAATTGAGAGCGCGCTCGTGTCGCACACTGCGGTCGCAGAGGCTGCGGTCGTCGCGCGTCCGGATGATATGAAGGGCTCGGCGGTGGTGGCTTTCGTGACGCTCGAAGGAACGCACAGACCGTCGGACGCGTTAAACCAGGATCTGCGAGCACACGTCGCGAAGGAGATCGGCGCACTCGCGCGACCTGACGAGATTCGCTTTACCGACGCGCTGCCGAAGACCAGATCGGGCAAGATCATGCGACGCCTCCTGCGCGAGATCGCGACCAGTGGCACTGTCGCCGGAGACGTCACGACGCTGGAAGATTTTTCCGTGTTGGAGAAGTTGAGAACCGAGGAAGAGTAATCGCGCGACTTGGACCAGGTCAGTACCGAGAGCGGTAGCGACCGGGTCTTAACATTCAGGCGCGGAAGGAGCCGGTCGCTACCGCTCTCGGTACTGACCCGGTCCAAGCACAACAGCCAAAAGGAGGGGCGCCCCAGATGCCCGCACAAACAGAGAACCGCTCCGGCCCACGTTACCTCGCCAGTCTCGAGGTCAAAGCGGAGTGGGATGAGCCAAGCGGCACGCACATCGTCGCCGAAGGCATGACTGAAAATGTTGGTCCAGAGGGCACGCTCGTACATCTCCCGCGACAACTGCCCCAGGTCGGCAGTCGTGTGCGTCTCGAAGTGCTCGGTGAAACCGGTGAGAAGCTGCAAGTGATCGCGGAGGTGCTGCGTATCGAGCGCCATCCCGGCCATCCACTCGCCGCGCTTCAGCTACTCGGCGAAACGGATGAATGGCGCGGACTCGTTTGGGAGCCGGCCGCTCCGCGCGTAACGCCACCGCCCGCACCCGAAGGTGAAGGTGAAGGTGAAGGCGAAGAGGCGGCCGAAGCTGAAGACGATGTAGCTCACTGAGGACGCGTCACGATGACAAACTCCCCCGAAAACTCGCACGATCGCCGGCGTCACCCTCGTTATTACGTGACCTCGCGAATCACCCTTGCCATCGAAGACGAAAGCTTGAAAGAATCGCTCGGCATTGGTGAGCCGCAGGACATCAGTCTCGGCGGTTTGCGCGTCACAAACCTCCCCTCGTGTCCCGACGTGAAGATTGGAGATCAACTCGGACTGTTGCTGCTTGATGGCGAGGACGCATTGTCACTGGCCGGAGAAGTGATTCATCATTCGACCCCCGATACGTTTGGAGTTGAATTTCGAGAGCTGAGCAATCATGATCAGCGAGCGGTAGTCGATTTGATCGGTAGATTGCACGCACGGTTATAGATTCGTGGATCGACAGACAAGCAAAGACACAGCAGCAGTAGCGGCGAAGGCGGCGGTGGAAGCCTCTCACGGCCCTTCGACACGTGTCGTGTTGCGAGTTTTTATAGTGTTGCTGGCAGTCATCGGTGTGCTTTGGGTGATCTATAAGATAACCGGCATCCTTCTGCTGCTGGTGCTGTCGATCTTTTTCGCGTATTTCGTCTCGCCGCTTGTCGAGTTCTTACGACGACAAAGAATAATCGCAGGTCGCACGATCGCAATACCGAAAGTCATCGCGATCGCGCTCGCTTACATGATCATTCTGGCCGCGATCGTGTTTGCGGTGTTTGTGATTCTGCCGAGCCTTAGTAATCAGTTTCCGCAGTTTGCTGATCAGGCAAGAGCAAACTGGAGATCGCTGAGCGATCGGACAACGGAAATCATTAAATATTCGCGCCGTTTGCCTGCCCCGCTGGTAAATGCCGGGACTGAAGCTGTAAATAACGCCAGCAAAATGGTGAGTGACACTACCACCGAACTCGCAACCGCGGCGCTGGCTTACATCGTTATTTACATTCCCTGGCTGATTTTGGTTCCGATTCTGGCGTTCTTTCTACTAAAAGACGCGGAGAGTTTTCGCCGATCTGCCTTGCTGATGCTGCCGCGCGGGCGTTGGCGCTGGCGAGGCGACGAGTTTTTTCAGGACATAAACAGCACGCTCGCTGCTTACATTCGGGCCCAACTGACGGCGTGTTTGTTCATCGGGATCGTCTGTTCGCTTGGCTTCACGTTGCTGGGATTGCCGGGTGGATTAGTGCTGGGAGTGCTGGCGGGGGTTTTTGAGTTTGTTCCCCTCGCTGGCCCACTTGCAATCGCGTTGCTGGCAGCGCTGCTTGCGATGTTTCATGCGGGTCCGTTCCATGCTTTTCTGGTGCTGCTGTTCTTAGGCGTTCTGAGGATCGTGCAAGACTACGTGGTTTACCCTCGACTAATCGGACAAGGCATTCATCTTCATCCACTCGCAGTGATCTTCGCGATCCTCGCGGGCGAGAAGCTGGCTGGAGTTGCAGGGATCTTTTTAGCGATTCCGGTAGTGGCGATCATTACGGTGAGTTATCGTCACTGGATGGAGCATCGCGGCAGCGAAGGAATCGCAGATCTTTTAGAACCGAATGCTACTGAAGCAGCGAAGGCGGCAGAAGTTGCGGCAACAACCGCCGAAGAACTCCACGCCGAATCCACCCCCGATCAAATGGTACGCGCCCGCCCCGACCTCACCACCGGCGAGCTAAAGATCCCAGAGAATAGTTAACTGCGGATGAACGCGGATACACGCAGATCTGCGTTCATCTGCGTTCATCCGCGGCTTCCATTAATGCGACAAAGCGTTGGAAATGATGCTCGGCGTCGTGGGGGCCGGGGGCGGCTTCCGGGTGGTATTGAACCGAAATTACGGGCAGGGTGCGGTGACGCATTCCCTCAACACATTGATCGTTGAGATTGATGTGCGTCACTTCAACTTCCGGCGGAAGACTCTCAGCGCTCACTGCAAACCCGTGATTGTGTGACGTTATCTCCACGTTCGGATGCGTCAACTCTTTCACTGGCTGGTTCCCGCCGCGATGGCCAAACACGAGCTTGAAGGTCTTTGCGCCAAACGCGCGTCCGAGCAACTGGTGTCCGAAACAAATCCCAAACGTCGGCACGTGGGCTTTCAACAGCTCGCGAATCTCCGCTACTTCCTTGTTCATCGACGCCGGATCGCCTGGACCATTCGACAAGAAAATTCCATCCGGCTTGAGCGCCAGCGCGTCGGAGGCTGAAGTCGACGCAGGCACAACTGTAGTCCGCACACCGAGCTGCGCCAGCTCGCGCAACGAATTTCGTTTCACGCCAAAGTCGTAACACACAACATGAAATCGTTCTTCACCCCCGGCGGGAAATTCGTACTGCTCTTTCGTCGTGACCACGCTCGCCAACTCACGATTCTCCATCGGCGGCGACTGAAGCGCCTTTTCGACGACACGCTTCTCGTCGAGATCCGTCGTGGAAAGACACGCGCGCATCGCGCCCTTGTCGCGGATGTGACGCACGAGCGCACGCGTATCGATACCTTCGATCGCGACGATATTCCAGCGTTTCAAATACGATTCGAGACTCTCTTCAGAGCGCCAGTTGGACGCGATACGGCTCGCCTCACGAACGACGAAGCCCTCGACCCACGGGCGCTCCGATTCGGCGTCCTCAGCGTTAATCCCGTAATTGCCGATCAGCGGATACGTCATGCAAACGATCTGGCCGGCATATGACGGGTCGGTGAGCACTTCCTGGTAACCCGTCATCGACGTGTTGAAAACCATCTCGCCGCACACTTCACCGTCAGCCGCCCACGAGCGACCACGAAACGTGCGACCATCTTCCAGAGCTAAAAGTGCAGGGATTCTATTGTTCACTCTTATTCTTCACTGGCTACTCTTAATAAACTGCTGCGCCTCGTTCAACCAGCGCTTGCTGGCGCGATATTTATAAGCCGGCGCCGTCTTCACCGCCTCGATGCACGCCTGCATCAAGCTCGTCGCTTCACGCTTGTGCCCGAGCCCGGCGTGCGCGCGACCCATCAAATACAACCCCTCCGGATCAGACGGTCTGTGTTCGAGAAACTGGTCCAACGCCGTCCGCGCATCTTCAAACTGTCCCGCCGCAATGTACGTCGCCGCCACTTCGCGCCAAACCTCGTGCTGCGCGTGCGCCGGATTCCGCGCCACGACCTGTTCGAAATTCTGAATCGCGTCGGCGTATCGTTTCTGCTGTTGCGCAATTCGCCCGAGCTGGTAACTTGCGTCGATCTCCTCCGGATCGATCTGTAACGCGCGTTCAAAGCGTTGGCGCGCCTGGTCCAACTCACCGCGGCTCTGGTGAATCAACCCGAGATTGTAGTGCGCTGAAGCATCCGCGGGATTGAGTGTCGCCGATTCGAGATTTTGCTTGAACGCCGCGCGTGCCCGATGGCCGCCCATGATGTCGCTGAAATAATTGCGCAACAGCAGGAAAAGAAAGAACAGCAGAAACGGCGAGCCAGCCACTCCGGAAAACAAATGAAACGCGAGCGGCGCGACAAACTGTGCCGCAAAACACGAGATGAACGTGACCGCAAACGCCCGTGCCGCTGACATCCTGAACGTGTCTTTCACCGCCACGATCATGCCGATGCCGAACAATCCACGTTGAAACATCGCGAAGAGGCTATACGAAAGGAAAACCGGATTCTTAAACTGCTCCGCCAAGGGTCCGGTTTGAGTAAATTCAGGCGCTGCACCTGGTGTTGAATATGCCTGTAGAAGCATCGCGACGGTCTGTGCCTGGATTCCGGAGTAGTGCAGAAAAATCGCGATCACTAATGAGAAAAGATTGGCAGCGGTAAGAGCGTAAAACAGCGAGGCTGCAAGCGGCGCGTATTCCTGCGTCAGCACTACTCGAAAACTGCCGCGTCGCTCAAACATATTGGCGACGAGCGTCAGTATCGGCACCAAAACGATGGCGACAATGGCGATGATCTTCGCCGTGTGAAAGAGCTCCCAGGTAATTCCGTACGTCGCTCCCGCAAACTTTTTCACCACGAAGCCAAACGCAAACTGCCCGGCGAACGCAATCAACACCACCGGCGCGAGTGAGCCGCGGTCGCGCATGCCGCGCATCCCACGCACCGGAGCGTAAAAGATCATGAGTAGGAAACGCAGCCAATCAAGCATATGTATCAAGGCTGTGGCGTCGAATCACCGGGCACATACGGTTGCGGCGTAGGCTCACCCATCGTCGAGTTGTCCTGAAAATCCGGCTGGAACCCAGGCGACTTCGCGCCGGGAGGCGGATTGATGTCCTCGTGATGTATCACGCTCGCTTCGGTCAGCGGCCAGTAGCGAAACAGCGCCTTGCCGTAAATGTATTTCTTCGGCACGAGACCCCAGATGCGCGAGTCGCTCGAATTGTCGCGATTGTCGCCCATCACGAAGTAGTAATTCGGCCTAACGTAAATCGGAGCCTGGCTACGGTGCGACAGATTCAGGCGCGGATCGAGATAAGTTTCCTCGATGTCGCGGCCGTTAACGCGAACGATGCCGTCGTGTACTTCAATCGTGTCGCCCGGTAAACCGATAACGCGTTTGATGTAACTCTTTGACGGATCGTCGGGAAACCAAAAAACGACGATGTCGCCGCGCTCGATCTTCGGCGCCCAGCGAAAGTCGTCGTAATAGATCAGTTTGTTGACAAAAATGCGCTCGCCGTCGTGTAGACGAGGCAACATCGACGTGCCTTCAACCTTCACGGGCTGCACGATGAACACCACCACTAGCGCCGCGATCATCAGGGCGAAGATCAGATCGCGGAGCAACAGCCGGGCTTCCGACCAGAGATCATTTCGCGACGCCTCTTCCGGCCTGTGTTCCTGGATGTCTTTGTCGTCGTCGACGTGAACGCCACCGAACGGCGGTGGCCTGCGTTTGCGTATTCCAAACATAATTAATCCACTCTATGAAACGGGTTTGAGGTTAGCCTAAAGCCTGTTCTCTGTGCAATCGTTGTACGGGCTTTTTTCCCATTTCCTTGACAGGCTTTGCCGGTGCTCTCTATCATCCTCGCCTGAATTTTGCGGCCCCCGGACAGCGTCCCAGGTGCAGCAGAAAAGAGGCCCCTTGACGTGATCAAGTTAGACATCATCAACCGCGTTGCTGATAAAACCGGCGTGCCAAAGATGAAGGCTGAACAGGCCGTCGAAGCTCTTTTTCATTCGATGAAGGAAGCGCTGACGAGAGGTGAAAGAATTGAGCTCCGCGGATTCGGCGTGTTCGTCGTGAAGCCGCGCAAGCGAGGCGTGGGGCGCAACCCACGCACCGGCGAAGAAGTGGCGATTCCGTCAGGCAAGACGATTCGCTTCAAACCGGGCAAGGAATTGCAGGCGCACGACGGCGGCGACATCGAGATCGACGATTCAGTCGATGACGACGACGACGAGTTTTAGCGCTTCATACACATCGGATCTTAGGTTGTAGGGGCGGCCCTCCGTGGCCGCCTTTTTTCGGCAATAAACGTTTTTAGGGTTTAGGTAATCATACGAGCACGATGGACGAATCGATTAGAACTGTGCCGCAGCCGTGGCTCTCCGCGCGTGAGTGGCGACTGCATGGCAGTCTGTTCCTGCTGACAGTTGCCACGACAATCCTGGCTGGCACAATGCTCGCAGCTCCAGAGCTTCCGATTCCCGAGCCACGCCTCGCGAGCCCGCTGGATTATTTGCTCTACGTTCCGCTTTCATATTTGTACTCAATTATCGAGTTGCTGCGGTATGCGTTCTCTCATCCGAAACTAATCGCTGAAGGCGCGACGTTCTCTGCGTCCTTACTGGCAATTCTCTTCTCACACGAGATGGGACACTATCTCGCGTGTCGCTACTACAAAGTTAACGCGACGCCGCCGTACTTCATTCCGGCGCCCCCATTGTTTCTGGCCGGGACTTTCGGCGCTTTCATCAAGATTCGCTCCGCTATTCCGTCACGCCGCGCGCTTTTCGATATCGGACTGGCTGGTCCGCTCGCGGGGTTTGTTGTGGCTGTGCCGGTAGCTGTGATCGGAGTTTTGACAGCCGGCACACCTTTGGACCACAGCGGTAACTGGATCTATTTCAACGATCCATTACTGATTCGATTAATCAGCAAACTCTTAGGCATTCCGCTCGATCCCAACACACCCACAAACCCGTACTACATGGCGGCGTGGATTGGATTACTAGTGACGAGTTTGAATTTGATGCCGGTGGGACAACTCGACGGCGGTCACGGAACGTTTTCTTTGTTCGGCGGCCGCGCACACAAAATCATCGGGCGTGTGGCCTTCGTGACGATGGCCGCGCTCGCCTTCTTGGGATTCTGGTGGCACGGCAGCCCGAGTGGATTTCTTTATGCGGTCTTACTGGCTGTGATGATGAAAGTCCCTCACCCACAACCTGCGATCATGGAACCATTGGGGACAAAGCGTATCGTGATCGCGATCGTGACATTGATCGTCTTCGTCCTCTGCTTCCTACCGTTCCCTATAACCATTTCATAGCCACAAAAAAGCACAAAACGCACAGAAACCATTTTTGTGCTTTTTGTGCCTTTTGTGTACTAAACAGCTGCGGGTAACAGGCCTTTGATTTCGCGGACCACGCGGACCACCTCTTCCTGGTTCGCGAGCGCGATCATGAAAAATTTGTAGCCCTGGTGGAAACAGATTACGCCGTTCGCGAAGAGCCACACGCCATCGAGAAATGGATTCCCACCGAGTAGCCAACTGATCGGCGCACCGGTGATCGCGCCCGGTTGGAAGATCTGGGCCCACATCGCCGCTCCCGCTGCGCAACTGAACGCACCCAGCAACGGAGCGCCCACATACTTCGCGATCTTCCGCTCAAACTCCGCGCGCTGTTGTGCCGCTTCATCGAGCTCGCCACGCGCAATCAGTTCTTCCTGCTTCTTCAAATAACCGTCAAACTTTTCGCTCGCCTTGTGTAAACCCCAAACCGGAAGCGCCGAGTGCGTCAGCCAGTGCGGGTGTGAACCGAGTAACACAGCATCGAGACCGGGAAACGCAGCACCTGCTCTGATACCCAGCACGAGCGACACCGAAACAACCGCAGCCTTGCCCGGATTCTCCATGATCCAGTCGCGCGCTTTCAGTAACCCAGTCGTCGCTGCAGCCGAGGCACGTGTGAATCGCGCACCTGTGCCGTAAATCGATGACGCTCGCTCGTAGTAAGTCTTAGCGTCGTCATAGACTCGTTTGCCAGTATCGCCGGCAACATCGCGCACGGCCTTTCCTGCCTTCTTAACGTTCTTTACCGTCTCATTCGCGGCACGGCGCGCGGCATCGCTGATCTCGTCATCGTCGGTCAATCGCTCCGCTTCCGACCGCAGACGTTCCGCCCCGCCCGCTACCGACTCAGCGCCGCGCTTTGCGGCTTCGCCGGCCGCGCGCGCGCCTTCACCAACCAGATCCGAAATCGAGTATTTCTCGTCGAGCTCGCGAGCCTTGCGGCGCGCTGCCTGTTGCCACTCGTCCAACTTTTCCTTGTAATCAGCCATTACTATCCTCGCGATGCAAGTCCCAGATTTCCATCGCCTTGTACGTCACCTGCAGCCATCGAGTTCGACCGCGTCAGCTTCATCGCCACCACGCGATCGCGGCCATTTCGCTTGGCTTCATACAAAGCGACGTCCGCTGCTTTCAGCACATCAGCAGCAGTTTGCGCGTCACGAGGGCATTCCGCAACCCCAAAACTCGCGGTTATGTAACGTGCAGTTGGTATTTCCAACACTTTGATCGCAGCACGCAGTCGTTCGGCCACTTCCAAGCCGCCCTCTTTGCTGGTTTCGACAAGCAGCACAGCAAACTCCTCGCCACCGATTCGCGCCGCTAGATCGATGCCGCGCGTGCCTTCGCGCAAGACTTTGCTGAGACGGCGAATGGCCTCGTCGCCCGCGTCGTGACCGAAGCTGTCGTTGAGATCCTTGAAACGATCGATATCGATCATCAACAGGCTGAACGGATGGCCGTATCGTTCCATACGGGCCACCTCGCGTTCCAGTTGGCGCTCGAACCGTCTGCGGTTTGCGAGGCCGGTCAGGTGGTCCGTAAAAGCCGCTTCCTCGCACACGTCGAGATAGGCCTTGAACTCGAGCAGTGTCCTGGTCCTTGCAAGCAGGAGATCGAGATCAGTCGGATCAGTGATATAGCCCAGAGCGCCGGCTTCATTGGCCCGTCGCAGATCTTCGCTGCGCCGGCCCGCCGCGGTCTGCATGATGACGGGAATAAACTTCGTGACCGGGTTGGCCCTGATTCGCTGGGCCAACTCGTACCCGTTCATGCGCGGCATCATGACGTCGGTTATCACGAGGTCCGGCTGGTAAGATTCAATGGCCGTAAGCGCTTCGTCGCCGTCCGTCGCAGTGGTTACGTTGTAACCGGCGAGGTCCAGCGCGGCCTTGATCAGGTTTAATTTATCGGGGTTATCGTCGACTACGAGTATGTTGGATTTTGAGTCCATAAAACAGGTTCGTTTTGCTTCTTTATTGTTCTTGCACGCTCTCGTGCTTCATGCTAAAGTTTCGGGCCTCGGTTTAACGTGTCTGTACTCGCCCTAAATCGCGTCAAAAGATACAATCGAGAGTAACAATCCTGGTCGCAGTGGGTGTCCTTACAGTCATCATAAAATTAGCCCACACAGGACCACGTTGAACGAGCAACACCGACAACTGATTCAAGCTGGAAACCGTAACTCGATGCCCAAAAGGACATGGAGATGAATGCCCTGCAGGAACAAAAGCGCGCGCGGGATTTAACTCCCGAAGATCGCGCTGAAATAATCCGCCGGTTGGAATTTGGCTCAACCCTGGACGATGCGCTTGTTAACGACATGGCTCGTAATTCAGTGGTCCTTGATTTTCGTCGTCGTCGCTTTGTCTACCGTGCGGGGGAACCTGCCGACTGCCTCTATGCGATTATCCATGGTCGCGTCAAACTTTGTCGTATCGAACCGGACACAGCGCGCGAAGCCGTCATCGATATTCTTCCCGAGGGATCCTTATTTGGGGAATCTGCTCTCTACTCAGCTGCGGGGCAACGGGCGAACTCTGCAATCGCCTATGAAAATTCCAGGCTCCTGCGAATTCAGGCCGGGGATTTCAAACGGGGGATGGCTGAGGATGACCGCCTTCATGATTACACTTTCCGCCTGATCGGTCAACGACTTGATCACGCCGAGCGCCGCCTGGCTGATTTTGCACTCAACGCCATTCCCGCCCGTCTTGACAGATTACTTGCTGATTTTTCTATGCGATACGGGGTTTCCGAACCCGAAGGCGTGCTCATCGATATTCCACTGCCCCACCGAGAAATTGCCTCAATTGTTGGTTCAACTCGTGAAAGCGTCACGGTCCGCTTGAATGCCATGCGCCGCGAAGGTACGATCGCATTCGTCAACCGACGAATATTGATCAAACGACCCGTATCTCTTTGATGAGATGCGCGCCGGCACCGGCGTTACGATTCATGAAGTGTCCAACCTGCGGTAAGCCAGTCGAGTGGAAAGACAATCCTTTCCGTCCCTTCTGTTCTGAACGCTGCCAACTTGTAGACCTCGGCAAATGGGTCGAGGGCGAGTATCGTGTGCCCGGCGAGCCCGTGCCACAGGAACAGAACGAGAGGACAACAGTCGATAATGACGAGTAAAAAGAACTTACTCCCGCAGCGGCGCAACGGCGCAGCGGAAAACGCAAAGCCAGTTTCCGTCGTGCCGTTGCGCCGCCGCGTTGGTAACTTTCTTGCGATCGCATGCGTTTGCGGTCTGACGTTGTTCGCTGCGTGCAGTAAAAGCACTACCACCACGAATACACCCGTAATTTCGAACCCACCAGCCGGGACCACTTACCCGATGCCGCCCACTGGTAAAGTAGCATCACTCGCCAACATGGGTTGGCAGCTCGCCGACGGCAACCGCTCAGTTTTTTCCGAGTACAAAGGCAAGGTCCTGATTTTGGATTTCTACGCCACCTGGTGTGGGCCGTGTCGCGACAGCATTCCGCATTTGATCGGACTACAGAAGCAATATGAAGACCAGGGCCTGCAAGTCGTCGGATTAAACGTCGGTGGACCAGGCGACGAGCAACGCGTGCCGGCGTTCAAAGAAAAGTTCGGCATCCAATACCCGCTGGCCCAACCAGACGAAGATCTCGTGGTCCTTCTGCTTGCCGACCAGAACGCGATTCCACAAACATTCGTCTTCGATCGACAGGGCCAGCTTGTGCAACGCTTCGTTGGCTTCGGACCGAGCACAGGTACTTATCTCGATAGCGCCGTGGAAACAGCGCTGAAGTCAACAGCTAATTAACATCATCAGACGGGTTTCAAACTTGAGAAAAGCAAAGATTCTAATCACGCTTGGCCCAGCTTCCCGCGAACCGCAAATGATCGAGAAGCTGATCGCCGCCGGGGCGAATGGTGTGCGCATCAACATGTCGCACGGCACGCACGAAGAAAAGACGCAGGACATCCAGCGCGCACGCGCCGCAGCAGCGAAACTCGGACGTCCGATTGCGGTTTTAGTCGATCTCTCCGGACCAAAGATTCGCACCGGCGAGTTGAAAGACGATCAGCCTGTAAAACTAATACCGGGATCTTTGTTTACGATCACCACTCGAACGGTTACCGGCGACGCGAGTCAGGTTTCGACAAACTACGGAGACCTGCCGCGTGTAGTTCAACCCGGCACACGCATGTTGCTCGACGATGGCGCACTCTCGCTGATCGTCGAAAGTGCAACTGATACTGACGTCATTTGCAAAGTCATCGACGGCGGACTGCTTGGCGAGCGCAAAGGTATCAATCTGCCGGGCGTCGCTCTTCCGATCGCGTCGCTGACCGATAAAGACATCGTCGATCTCAAATGGGCGGTCGAGCAGAACGCCGACTACATCGCGCTGTCGTTCGTGAGACGCGCGAGCGATTGTGAACATGCGAAGCAGTTGATCAAGGAAGCTGGCGGTCGTGCGCCGCTGATCGCGAAGATCGAAAAAGCGGAAGCGATCGATCATCTCGACGACATCATTGCCGCGGCTGATGGAGTGATGGTGGCGCGCGGCGATTTGGGTGTGGAGACCAGCGTGGAGCTCGTGCCGGTTTATCAAAAGCGCATCATCGAGCGGTCCATTCAGGCCGGGAAGATGGTGATCACTGCGACACAGATGCTGCAATCGATGGTCTCGAGCCCGCGGCCCACGCGCGCTGAGGCGTCTGACGTTGCGAACGCCGTGTGGGACGGCACTGATTGCGTCATGCTTTCAAACGAGACTGCCATGGGTGACTATCCCGATGCGGCAGTGGCGATGATGGCGCGTATTATCGAGTCGGCGGAAACAGGCAAAGAGCCGTCGGAAGACAATCTGCGGCGCTGGCTTGGAAAACAATCAGGACGCGTGAGTCGCGCGTTGTGTGAAGCCGCCGCGTTCGCGGCCGATGAGATGGGAACAAAGGTGACCGCGGTTTTTACCGCGTCGGGTTTGATGGCGCGCAGGCTTTCCTCAATTCGCCACGATCAGCGCATCATCGCCTTAACGCACCGGCCGGAAGTGATGTCGGAGTTATCACTCATCTGGGCCGTTGAGTCGTTGCTCATCAAACACGCTCCGTCGACGGAAGAGATGCTGAAAGTCGGCGAGCAACGTTTGATTGAAGCGGGCGTGGTCAAAAAGGGCGAAGTGATCGTGATCATGGCCGGGCGGCTTTCCGGACTCGGACTTTCGAGCTCAGTGTCGATCTCAACGGTAGGTGGAGATTTAGGCCCGACACGACAGTGAGTTTAAGATCAAACATCTCGGCGGGTCAGTTGTTTGACCTCATCATGCCCGCCGTGTTTGCAGTTTCCGCGCTTGTTTCTTCGTGGGTTCTCGCCTCAGCGCGCAAACGATTTCGCTTTTATTACGCATTCGCACTCGCCATCGGCACGCTCTTTCTGCCGTTCATCGTCTTTCCGGTTTACCTCGTGATAATGATGTGGCGTCCGAAGATTGGGCCACCGCAACGATGGCGTTACTCGCTTCCGCTGCTGTATGCGGTGATCGCTTTGTCGGCTATCGGAGCTTATTTCTACTTCGATAATCGCAGTGTTGATGCTCACCTCGCACGCGCCACGCGGGCAAAGCTCGTGGAAGACTCAGCCACCGCGATTCGCGAGTATCGTGAAGCGCTCAAACGCGAAGACGATCCACACACGCACAAACTGCTCGCCATCGAGCTTGCGAATGCGGGTTATATCTCTGAAGCAATCGCGGAGTTTCAACTGGCGGAGCAAGGAGGCGAGCCCGACGATTGCGGGTCGGATCGTCGGTGTGAGGCTGCGCGCGCGCGTGTGATGGAAAACTACCGGTAATACCAAAGCCGCGTCCGGGCTACCAACCGGTCGGTCCCCTGTTTGGCTTCTATCTTGATCTTTCGGAATTTTGCTTTGGGATCTGAATGCTCGGGCGCGATTACCAACTGATAGTGTGCTCGCAATTCGAGAGCTATCAATTCAAATATTTTGTTCGAAGCCATCGGCTCACTCACATCCATCGTGAAGAAAGCGCGGCCGCCTGTCGCAACGCTGAGCTCGCCAAGCTTTTCAGCGTCTTCGGTGGGACGCAAATGGTAGTTGATGCTGCCTGCCAGCTCGAAGCTCACGTTGGCGCCAACGCAATAGAGCACCACATCAGAGGCTTTGAGCTTGTCCCTAACTTCCTTGAACCCCGTTTTCGAATTATTGTCACCGCCATCGCTAATTAACAGCAGAACATGTTTCGAGTTGCGACCAGTCTTCACTTTATCAAGCGCCAGCGTCATTGCGTCGAACATCGCTGTCTGCTTTTTGAACTTTAGCGAATCCAGCGTGTCAAGGATCACTTGAGGCTCAGAGGTCCAATCCTGCACAAGCTGTGCCTTGCTATTGAATGTCACGACGAAGTATTCGTTTGCGGGATTACTTACCCTGAGGAATCGCTCCAGCGCTGGTCTTATCTTGCCGGGAAGGCTGAGGCCGTCTGATGGTGCGACGTACTGGCTGCCTGAATCGTCGATCAGAATCCCGATACTGGCGGGTACGTCCTGATCGCTGAGCGACAAGATCTTCTGCGGCTGCTTGTCGGCCGTGATCGAAAAGCTGTCGAGGCTAAGGCCACGGCTCAACTCACCCTTGTCATTAGTGACAGTGACATTGAGGACGAGCGATTCCGGACTCTGCGCCTGAATAGTGCAGACGCCGGACAGTGCGATCAATGATAGAAGGAATATTTTGCGTAGGAATCTAGTCAGCACCGATCATCTCGCCGACACCGCTCTTCTGCTCCTGGGCCATCTGGGCGGGTGTCTTCTGCGGATCGCGCCAGTTGTCGAGAATGCCGACCTGGTGGACGCACTGTAGCGTGCAGGTCGGCGCACACCACTTCTCGGTCTTGTACTCGCGATCGAAGTCTTCCATCGTGTACTGGTCCAGCGGGATTCCCGGATAACCGCGCTGCTGCGAACACCAGTGCACCAGACCTTCTTCACAGATATACAGATATCGCGCGCCTGCGCGGCAACGCCAGTTGTAGGGCTTGCCTTCGGCGATGCTGTCCTGGAACCAGTTCAATCGCGCGTGATCCTTGTTTCCGAGTTTCTTGACCTGCTGGAAGATGCTCTTCTCTTTTTCTGAAAGCGGCTTGAGCGTTCCGTCAACGTCGTGAATCACGCCGACCGTGGTTGAAAAACCGAGTTCGGTGGCGCGACGAGCTACAGTCAAGGCATCGTCAGGATTCTTGATGCCGCCGCCGATCACTGAATTGATGTTGACGTGAAAATCAGCGTACTCCGAAAGGTAACGAAGCTTCTTATCGAGCACGCGCAGGCTCTTGCGCGAGACTTCGTCCGGCTCAACGTTGTCGATACTGATCTGCAAATACTCGAGGCCGGCTTTGTTAAGCCGTTTGATACGCTCGGGAGTGAAGTAATAACCGTTCGAGATCAGCCCCGCGATCATGCCGCGAACGCGAATGTGATTGATGATCTGATCGAGCTCAGGATGCATCATCGGCTCGCCACCGGAAATCGTGACGATGGACGTTCCGAGATCGGCCAGTTTGTTTAGCCTGGCTTTAACGACGTCGAGATCGATCGGCTTTGAAGTGTGGTCATACTCGTTGCAATAGCCACAGGCTAGATTGCAACGGCGCATCGGAATCAGATGGGCCAGGACCGGATGGCGCGAGGACAATAACGCTCGACTGATAAAACTCGCCTCGCGGACCTTCAGTTTTAGAAATTTGGTCTTCCGCATTTTGACGCGAAGAATATGCGACTACGCGGTCCAACGCAACCGCGGCCACAAAAAAGCACAAAAAGAAATCCACAGATTACACAGATCTGTGTAATCTGTGGATACTTTTGTGCTTTTTGAGTACTAACTCTTGACGATCTTTACGTTCGAGTCGAGCTTCACATCGAAGTCGCTCGGGTTAATTTTCTGATTCTTTTCGAGATTCGTCAGGCGCATGGTCGTCGAGTCGTCGTTCTTCTCAACGATCTTCGTCTGCACCGGCATACCGGCTGAATCGATCCAGACTTCAGCATACTTGTAGCCCGCACTTCCCTTCGGCACCAGCGTCAGGTGAATCGTGCCAACGCCGCCCCACAAAGTCTCTTCACGAACGTCTTTTACCGGCTGGAAGCGCGCTTCAAGCTGTCCGCGCGACATATTCATCATTTCCATCAGCCCGCCAGCCTTGTTGTCTTTCATTTTTCGCGAATCGCCAACATAAGCGACTCCCAAAGCGGGACGAAGGATCGTGTACTTATTATTGTTGACCGCGAGAACTTCTTTGCGCGGGCTGGACCAATCAATCCTTACAGACGCCTGGCGGCCTGCACCCGGCATGTAAATCACGACGCCGTGATATTTATCTTCAACACCAAGCTGCGAATTGTATTTGGAAACGCTGATCCCAGCGCGCAACGTCTTCAAGCTCGCCCGGTTTTTCTCCAACCGATTCAGAACAGAACTCACGAGGCCTGCGCCCTGACCGTTCGTCGTGGTCGGGGTCACTATGACGAGTGCGGATAATATAAAAGCCAACATCAGGCCCGAGGCAATCAATCTCTTCATAAATGCTCCTTAAACTCAGTTCTCCTTTCGCGTGGTTCCAAGCAAAAAACCTCGCAATTATAAGGAATGACTATCGTATGTCAACCTCGAAACTCAGGGTGTTGCCGTCGGGACCTGTTATTTTCCGGATCGCGAGGACCTCTGCGTCGGTGCGCCCCGTAAGCGTCCTTACCTGCTGCTCGATCCGGCCCTTATCCTCTTCATTTCCAATAACTTCAGGACGCAAAAGCAAGGTCCTTTGAACGGGGCTTTGATGCACCATACTCTGGGCTCGTTCGCCACCTGAAAACCAGCTTTTTGGTGTCAAAAAAATGAAGATTAATATGACCACACATAGAAGGTCCCATTGCCAGGTATTTCTTGCGTAATTCCAGAAGAAGATCTTCTTAAGTGTGGTAAACAGGCCTCGCACGTTCTCAAGCTTGCAAGTAAGCAGCCACGCGAGCCGTGGCTGGCGGGTCGATAGAGTTTAGCCTTCTAATTGCAGTCTGTAAAGATTCGATCTTTGACTTGGATCGGGTTAGTACCGAGAGCGATAGCGACCGGGTGTCCTTGAAAACGTGCGGCTGAGAATCACCCGGTCGCTATCGCTCTCGGTACTGACCCGATCCAAGTACAGATTAAAGCCTTACGGTGGGGGCTTGTTCGACGATGTGCCCGTCGCGCATCTGTACGATCCGCTTACACATTGCCGCAGCTTCCGGGTTGTGAGTGATCATGATGATGGTTTGATTGAAGCGGTAATTCAACTCCTGAAACATGTTAAGCACCAGAGCTGAATTCTCAGAATCGAGATTGCCGGTCGGCTCGTCCGCGAGAACAATCGCCGGACGCGTCACTACCGCACGCGCAAGTGCGACGCGCTGCTGCTCGCCGCCTGACAATTCGAGCGGCTTGTGATGCAGCTTGTCTTCGAGTCCGAGCAGGCGCAGCACGTCGCGTCTGAGCTGCGGATCGCCGCCGCCGTTGCCATGAATTCGCTCCGCCAGTCGGAGATTTCCTTCAGCAGTCAGCGTGGGAAAAAGATTGAATCTTTGAAAGACAAACCCGATCTTTTTGCGACGAATTGCCGTCCGTTTCGCGTCTGAGGCGGCCGTGATGTCTTCTCCATCGATCACGATGCGGCCGGAAGTCGGCGTCAACAATCCGCCCAGCAAATGGAGCATGGTCGACTTCCCACAACCCGACGGCCCCATGATCGCTACGAATTCGCCCTCTTCAACTTCGAGCGAAACGCCACGCAGGGCCGGCACATCGACTTTTCCGATGCGATAAACCTTTACCAGTTCTTCAGCTTTTAAAATCGTTCTCATCGATGCTACCCGGCGCTACCGCGCTCGGTACTGTTATTTGTTAGCCGTCTTCTTGTTCTGGGCGTCGAGATCGACTTCCGGCAATCCCCACTTGTTTTCTAACACAAACGCGCGTGGTGGATAGTCGCGATTCAACTCCACTGAAGCAGAATCCTGATAGCTGATGCTCAACTTATATTGATCCTGTGGACGCGTAATCTCAACCCGGCTGGGCAGCGAAGCCGTCGGGCTACTGCCAAGCGCCTTTTCATTAGAATAAGACACATCCGTGATCAACTGACCTCTCTCATCATAACTTTGCACGCGCGCCAGGCGAATTCCGCCGACGCGGTCGAACCAGAATCGCCTCACGAGCTTTGCATCACCGGGAGCGGCCGTCGAAAACTCATCGAGAAAATAATAACCTCGCATCACCCGCGCGTCTTTCTTTGCCTGACGACGAGTATCAGGTTCCTCGTTAAAGAATTCGCTCTGCGCATAAACCAGCGAGCTATCGATCGGGCGAATCATGAAAGCGTCGGTCAGATGTTGCGGACGCAGATTTGAAAGCGCGCTGACTGTTACCTTTTCAGTCTTTTGCTGGTCTGTTTGTGGTTGAGCTGTGCCGTTGCCGTCTGCATCAAACTTTCCATAGTCGACGCTGTTTGTTCCCTTCACGAAGCGCTTGTACTTGTCGTCACCCTTCAACACCGCGAGGTGGAAGTGCTCGCCGTCTGACGCCATCTGTGCGATGTCGACGAAAGTGAACTGAATGATCAGGTAGATCTGGCCGGGTCTTTGCAGCGTGATCGTGCCGTCGACGAGTCGATATTGATCGGCGATACCCGACGATGCAAACGACGTATCTTCAAATTGAATATCAACTTTCCCGTGAATCGATTTCACAGTCGAGAGCCGGTTCACTTCCTGAATCAGCCGCGTTTTGTCGGCTCTCGTTAATGGACCCAGAAGCTGCGGGACCGTGATCTTCTTCTTCGCGCCGAACAGACCACAACCCGCGCTAAACAACAGAACTGTGACAGCTAAGACTGACAGCAGTAAACGAGAGGGCACGATTCTGTGGGCGTTGAAATATTTGAGCATCAATCTTAGGCGCCAATCATACGTCAAACGCCGAAGAATCGAGAAATTCAATTAAGCTGAAGCGGCGGCTTCTCGAACCTTCCTCTCAATTTGTTGATTGCATTCACAATGCTCGGCCGACTTAACAACTTCTGTTCCAACCGGTGTCTTCCGGGAAAGTCGAGCAACATAATACCGAGAAGAACTGTAAGCAAGCCTTGCCCGGGCACGCCTGGCAGCGACAGCACTATGCCCAGCGCAACCAGCAGAACGCCGGCAATGTTTTTCCCGATCACTTTCAAGGCGTGGACCCATGGTCGCGGTCCCGCCCAGAATTTCGTTTTGCGACTCTTGCTGAAGTGATCGGCGGGCAGCTTGACCAGGATCAATGTGACGATGCCGAGGTTTGCGAAGAAACTAACAAGAAAAATCGCGATCCCGAAGAGTGCTTTACGCCAGGTAATGGATAAGAAGAAGTCCGATAAGAAATCAAACATTAGGTTGCAGTTCGCTGCGCGCTTTCAGAATCGATCGGAGAAGTTCTTGCACTATCTGTTCCGCAACGCCTTCGAGATTGAATTCCGGGTTTTGCGCGACTTCCCAAAACTCGTCGAGACCGCGCGCACCTGCGCGTTCGAGCGCGAGCACCTGAATCAGTAGGTCCAATACATCCGCAGCTTTGACGAGTCGCGCCTCGAGGCTTTCGCGACGTTCGTAATCGTTGTAGAGAGCTGCGTATGAGCCTTCCGCATCGACTGCGTTAACGATGTCTGCGAATGCGGCAGTCTCGGCTTGCTTTCGCGCTGCGGAGCCGAAGTAGAGTGTGGCAGTGCGTGGCATGTCGCCGACCCGGGTTTCCGCCCAATCGTGAAGCAAAGCGGTGCGTAAGACTTTTTCGACGTCGATCGGAACGCCACGCGCTTTACAACGATCAGCGAGCAGCATCGCGGTCACCCCAACGCCGAACGAGTGCGCCGCGACGGATTCAGTGCCGTTGGGAAGACCACGTAAGGTCCAACCGGTCCGATCGAGGCGTTTGAGACGTTGAAGCTCGATTAGAGTTGAGAGCATTGTTATGGAGCTCGCACGATTATCGTTCTGCGCTTTTCTCCAAGCGTGACCGTGAGTGGCTTGTCGAGTTGAATCGGATGCGTCTCACCGTCGATGCTGATCACGAAATTCGAGGGCGTACGCGTCAGTTCTGCGATTGGTGCGTTTGGAGGAATTCGCGGCAACAAGTTCGTTGCGATGATGCGCCACGTCGCGGCCTCACAACGAATCCGAAGTCCCGGCAAGTCACTCTCGAACGACTCGTCAACTGCGATCGCGTCGGCCTTAAACACTCCCTCGCCACAACGCACACCCGCCGCGTCGTAGAAAGTGACGGCACCCGAGACGAAGGCATAAGGAAGCGTGCTGCGATTCTTCACAACTATGCGAACGTTCGTGACCGGTGTTTCCGGCGCACCGTTCAACGCCGTAGTTCGCAACGTCGCTTCAAGCGCCGGCGTACCACTCCCGTCGAGTGCGACCGCCGCCTGGGTAAGCGCAACACGCTGCTCATTCAAACCTCCCACCACCGTCGTCTCCTGCGCACTCGCCAACAACGCGCCGCACACCATCATAAAACCCGCTGCAATAATTTTCATGCCTGCTCTCCTTCAGGAGTTCTTTTTTGTGCTTTTTGTGCCTTTTTGTGGCTACTCTTTTTCGCGGATTATCGCGTACATGAGCTGGTCGATCGTCTGACCATTCTTCGTCACACTCTTTCTCAAACGTCCCTCAAACTCGTATCCCGCTTTTTCGAGCACTCGCGCCGAGGCGCCATTCCAATCAAACACATGCGCGTACAACCGGCACAGATCGAAGTTCGCAAACGCATACTCCGTTACCGCAATCAATGCCTCTGTCGCAATCCCGCGTCCCCAGAACGGCTCGCCGAGCCAGTACCCGATCTCAGCGGAACGCCGCTCGACGTCGTGTTGCGGCGTGAAGCCTATACCACCAACCGCCTCACCGGCTACGTCAATCGCGAAATTTGTTACCGGTTTTGAATCGACAACTACGTCGAGCCAGTTGCGCGCATCGCGTGCGGTGTAGGGGTACGGGAAACGATCGCGCAGGTTGATCGAGACTATGCGGTTATTTGCATGGCGCACAATCGCGTCGCGATCGCGCCACTCCCAACTACGCACAGTACACGTTTTCAACTTCAGATTCACGCTTCTATTCGTGGCAACATGGCCGCACCGCGCGGCATGATGAACCCGTCTCCATTTCCGGCATGCTCGAGCGCCTCTTCGATCGTCCGCACTGGGACCATCCGCATGCGACGCACGTCATCAGCCGGAAGCTCTGAAACCAGGCAAACGCGGAACCGCTCTGCTTTCGTCAACAGCGCCCACGCAGTTTGTCCATTCACTTCATAACCGTTGACCAGTCGTGCCGCAAGGGCGCGCGCGTCAGGTGCGTCGAACCACTTCAGGAAATCGGGCCGCCCGAGACCGTCGCTGCATTCCGCGAGCAGGATGATCGTGCCGCCATCGTTGCAGGCGAGGGCGGCCATGTCGAGCGCCTTGTGCGCCTGGATAAGATTGATGTCGTGCGGAAAGCCACCGCTACTGACGATCACGATATCGCGCTTTGAGGGAATAGGAACAGAGAAACGCTCGAGATAATAGTCGCAAGCTGCACGATGGGCCACCCGCCAATCACCAGCGTACAACCTGACCGCCCGCTTCTCCTCGTTAACAATCGTGTTGATACTAAACGCAGGCGCGACGAGTGACGCAACGCGCTCGCATTCTTCATGCACGGCATTGCCATCGAGCGCTCCTGCGCGTACACCTTCTTTGCGACCGCCGCTCTCGAAATCCAACGCAAGCATGTGCGTGGCTTCGATCGTCTTTGCCGATGCGAGTCCCGGACAGATCGATTTGCGGCCGCCGGTAAATCCGGCGAAGTAGTGAAACGTGATCCCACCCGTCAGAAACACGCGCGAGAACTCATTCAACGCGCTGTTGAGCTCAACCATCACGCCGCTCTCTGTTTCACCAAACACGCTGAGCTTTGATTGATCGTACGCATCGTGCGTGAGAATTCGCAGACGTTGGACGATGAACGGCGTCAGCAGCTCGAGCTTTTCTTTCTCAGTGACCGGACGATGAATGCCGGTCGCGAAGATAACCGCCATGCTTGCGGGTGAAACTCCGGCCTGAACAAGGCGTCGCGACAGCAGGTTTACGATTTGCGCGCTGGCGGTGGCGCGTGTGGCGTCGGAAACAACGATCAGAACGGAGTCGTCGCTGCTGACAAGCTCGTCGATTGGCGGTGAAGCAATCGGATCATCCAGCGCAAGACCGATCTCGTAATCCTTCAGCGGCGATTTTGGAATTCGATCCGTGCCAAGAACAGAAAACCGCGCCTCATCAAAACTGAGCTCAACAGATCCACGTCCATAAGCCAGTTCCATCATAGACCGAAGTCGAGCAATGCTTTCTCGATCACGTGAAACGCAGCGAAATCAGTGTCGCCGGCGGTGCGCGCTTCGGCGAGCCACTTTCGCAGTTGTCGCGCTTCGTCGAGCGACGGAATGCGACACGCGCCCGTGAGCGCAAGCGTTACGAGTGAGTCAGGCGCGCCGTGCGTCATCAGTGCTGCCTGCAAAGCCGCCTGCTCGCGCAGGTCGAGAGTTAAAAGGAGATTTAGTTCCATTACCGCGCTCGGTTCTGATCGGATCTGAAACACGCCGTGCCCGCGTGGCAGAAATGAAATGTCTCGTCCTCAAAATCGGGGGTTTCCATCTGAATCGTGAGGTGGTCCACGCCAAATCGATCGTGAAGCTTCGTGCGCAACTCTCTCAACAGATCAGGCTGCGAGATGCTCGGAGCATGAATCACGTGCGCACTCAGTGCGTCACGCCCTGACGTGATTGTCCAAACGTGCAGATCGTGTACGTCAGAAACGCCTGACGTGTCTAAAATCGCATTCTCAACCGCAGCAAGATTGATGTGCGCCGGCGTGCCTTCCAGCAGCACGTTCGTCGACTCTCGGATCAGTCTCACCGAGCCCCAGATAATCAATAAACTGATCACTACGCTGAACAGTGCGTCAGCCGCATACCAACCGAAGAGCGCCATACAAACGCCCGCGAGAATCGCTGCTACCGATCCAAGCGCGTCGCCCATCACGTGCATCCACGCGCCACGCATGTTGAGATCTACTTCCTGCCGCGCGTGCAGTATCCACGCACACGCGAGGTTTACGACCAGGCCTCCGATCGCGACCACGATCATCGGTCCAGTTTTAACAACCGGAGGCGACTGCCAGCGTTCGTACGCGCCGTAAAAAATGAAAATCGAGATGACGACGAGTGCGACGCCATTGACGAGTGCGGCGATTATTTCGAGACGGTAATAACCGAAAGTCTTGCGTGAAGTGGCGGGACGCGAACCAAACCAAACGGCGGTGAGAGCGAGAATGAGAGCGGCCACGTCGGTGAACATGTGACCCGCATCGGCGAGCAGTGCGAGTGAGCCGGTCCACCATGCACCGATCACTTCGGCGAACATGTAGAGCATCGTGAGGAGCAGAACAAGACTCAGTCGTCGCCAGCTTTCGTTCTTATGCTGGTGCCTGTGCGTGTGTTCTTGTTGCCCCAACAGCCCTGTCCACGCTTTCGATCAAGATGGCTCAGAAGAATAGCACAGAAGATCTAGCCACAAAGAAGCACCAAAAGCACAAAAGTTTCTTTTTTGTGGTTACAAAGCTGTGAGGCCGAAGGCGGTGTAGAACTCGCGATAGAGCTCGTTGTACTCGCGCAGCGCGACTTCCATGATGCGCGATAGCTCTTCGATGTCGGTGACATTCACGATCGCGTTGACGTTGTTTAGAAACGCCGCGTGTGCATCCATCGTGCGCAGTGAAGGCGACAAGAGCACGAAAAACAACCGGCGTCGCTGCGGCGGCCGCAGCACGTTGATCTCCCGAATCACAAACACCGATCCCTGCTCGGCTGGATCAAACTGCGGCTCGAGTACGACCACGTCCATCTTGTTCGCGCGCATCGTCTCAACTGCCTGGCGCGTGTCTTCCGCCACAAAAACCTGGCAACCCACTTCTATAAGCTTGCCCGCGACGAGCTCACGATAAGGCTCACTCGTGCACACCAGCGCCTTACGCTTGTCCCACGATGGACGCGCGTGCGGGTTCTCGGTGCTCGGGCTTGTGCCCTTCGAGAGCATGTCAAACAACATGCGAACCGCGTCGTCGTTTGCAGGCGTAGCGCCGGGCGTCGACGACTCATATACACGTGCGGTCGATTGCTCAAAGCGCGGATGATCGGTCGACGGAGAACCGCCGACCGCGAGTGCGCTCTGCTCAGTTGCGGGACTCGCCGGACCGGAGCTCACTGTCGCACTGCACTTCGGACAGCGAACGTTGAATGGTCGATTCGGCGACTTCTCGTCGTCTATCTGCAAACGCGTCGAACACTTTGGACAAACGATAATCATGCGCTACTCAATCATGCCGAGCATCGAGCCGGAGTCATTAAACGTGCTGGGCGGCACGCCGTCGCGGCGAATGAAATCCTCCGCAGCCGTCATGCCTTTCAACTGCAGCAGCAGATTGTTCTGGTTGGTCGCGAAGGCGAGGCCGTCTTCGATAGACACCACTTTCGACTCGATCAGACTTTTAATCACCGAGTCGAAGTCCTGCATGCCGTCGAGTTTTCCGTCACGCATCGCGTCGAGCAGCGACTTGCCCTCGACTTCGCCCATCTCGATGTACTCGCGCGTGCGCGGGCTCGATCTCAGTATCTCAACTGCCGCAATCCGGCCGTTGCCGTCTGCGCGCGGGATCAAACGTTGCGACACGATGTAACGGAACGTCTGGGCCAGGCGCGTGCGAATCACAGGCTCTTCGTTCTTCGGATAGAGTCCGATGATGCGGTCGACAGTCTTCGAAGCGTCGATCGTGTGTAGCGTGGAAAGGACGAGGTGGCCGGTTTCCGCTGCTTCGAGCGCGATCTCTGTAGTTTCAAAATCTCGCATCTCTCCGATCAGGATTACTTTTGGCGCCTGTCGCAGGGTCGCACGAAGCGCGGAAGGAAAGTCACGCGTGTCATGCCCGACTTCACGCTGGTTGATCGTCGAGCGTTTGTGGTTGTGGAGATATTCAATCGGATCTTCGATCGTGACGACGTGGTAATACTTTTTCTCGTTGATGATGTCGATGATGGCAGCTTGCGTCGAGCTCTTGCCGGAGCCGGTTGGGCCAGTCACGAGGACGAGGCCGTTGCGCAACTCGGAGACGTCGGTCAGGTGCGGCGGCAAGCCGAGGGATTTCAACGTCGGAATGTCCGTCGGGATGACGCGCATGACGATCGAGTACACGCCGCGCTGCTGGAAGATGTTGACGCGAAAACGCGCGCGCGAAGGGAGCGAGTAGCTCAGGTCGGCCGTGCCGGTGCGCGCGAGGCGCTCGGCGGCGTCCGGATTGCCGTGCATGAGCGTCAGGGCGATGATCTCGGTTTGATAAGGCGAAAGCTTCTGCATTCCGAGGGGCTGGACCGGAGTGAGCTTGCCGTTGATTTCGACTTGTGGGAGCTGGCCGACAGAGAAATTCAGGTCGCTGATTTTGTCGGACACCAGCAACATTCGCTCGATAATGGGCGGTAAATCGAAGAAACTCATCAGGTAGGGTTAACGAAAGGATGCGCCCTTTCGAATGCAGAGGCGATTTTCGCGCATAACAATGACAAACGCAAGAAAATTATGTTTGTCGTAAATAGTGGTTTAGCTGGCGAGTGGCTTCAGTGGTACGGGCTGGGTCGGATAAGAGGGCGCTGATGACGGCGACGGAGTCCGCGCCGGCTTCGATGACTTCGCGGGCGTTTGCATGACTAATGCCGCCGATCGCGACGAGCGGAAATGTGCCGATGGCTTGCCGAACACTCCGAAGGCCCTCGAGTCCTAGCACCGGAGCAGTGTCACTTTTGCTGGTTGTCGCGAAGATTGGACCGATTGCGAGATAGTCGATCGGGAGGTTCGCGGCCGCGATTGCCTGTTCGATGTTATGCGTGGAATAGCCGATCAGAGCGTTCGAGCCAAGTAGTTTCCTCGCTGCATCTGGCGGCATGTCGTCCTGACCCAGGTGAACACCGTGAGCGCCCACTGCGAGCGCCACGTCAACCCGATCGTTGAGGATCAACTTCACGCCGCGTTGCGCCGCGACATCAACAGCCTCCTTCGCCTGCTGATAGAACTCGCGCGGTGACATCTCCTTCTCACGAAGTTGAATTAACGTAGCTCCGCCGGCACTCAATAACTCGACTTGCTCCGTATGTGACAAGCCTGACACGTGAACATCCGTCAGCGCATAAACCCGCGGAACTATTAAACGCGGATTACGCGGATAGGACGGATTAACGCGGATCATTCCGTGGCTTCCTTTTTCTTTGGTCGCATGTTCGCCGGGAGCACGCGCTTCCGCAGGCGGATACTTTGCGGCGTCACTTCCACGAGCTCGTCATCCGCGATGAACTCCAACGCCTGCTCCAGCGACAACTCCTTCGGCGGCACGAGTCGCATCGCTTCATCAGCCGTCGACGCGCGCATGTTCGTCAGTTTCTTTTCCTTCACCGCATTCACATCGAGGTCAACGGCGCGCGCGTTCTCGCCGACGATCATCCCTTCATAGACTTTTGTGCCGGGTCTCGCGAATAGCATCCCACGCTCCTGCAGGTTGTAGAGCGCGTACGTCGTCGTGTCGCCGAGTCGATCAGCGACGAGTGAACCCGTCGATCGTCCACGCAGCGCTCCCAACCACTCGCCCCAACGCAAAAACATCGTGTTCAGCAGACCTGTTCCCTTCGTCTCAGTCAGAAACTCATTCCGAAATCCGATTAACCCGCGCGACGGCGCCTCAAACTCGAGGCGCACGCGGCCAGTCCCGTGATTCACCATCTTCGTCATCTGTCCCTTGCGTCGCCCCAGCGCCTCCGTTATCACACCGATGAACTCGTCAGGACAGTCAATCACCACCGCTTCGATCGGCTCGAGCGTTTTGCCTTCTACCTTCCTCGTGATCGCTTCCGGTTTCGACACCTGAAGCTCGTACCCCTCGCGACGCATCATTTCGATCAGAATCGCGAGCTGCAACTCGCCGCGGCCCGAAACTTTGAACTGATCCGGCGAGTCAGTTTCTTCAACTCTGATCGCGACGTTGCCGAGGATCTCTTTGTCGAGTCGCTCTTTGACCTGGCGCGACGTGACGTACTTCCCGTCGCGTCCGGCGAACGGCGAGTTATTGACGCCGAAGATCATCGCGATGGTCGGCTCGTCGACGGCGATCGACGGCAGCGGCTGCGGGTTCTCGATCGATGTGATGGTGTCGCCGATGTTGATGTTCTCGATGCCGGCGAGTGCGACGATCTCGCCGAAGCCGGCGCGTTCGACCGGCTCGCGCTTCAATCCCTCGAAGACGTAGAGCTGCGACACCTTTGTCTTGTGTAACGAGCGATCGGGTTTGACAACTGCGATCTGGTCGCCGATCTTGATCTCGCCGGAGAAGATGCGCCCAATCGCAAGACGACCAACGTAATCGTTGTAGTCGAGATTCGCGACGAGTAGTTGCAGCGAGTCCGTGCGCAACTCGCGCGGCGCGGGAATCGATTCGACAATCTGTTCGAACAGCGGCTGCAAATTCGCGGACTGGTCTTCAAGCTTTCGTTTAGCGGTGCCGTCGCGAGAGACGGCGAAGAGAATCGGAAACTCGATCTGGTCGTCAGTCGCGTCGAGATCGAGAAACAGCTCGTAGATCTCATCGACGACTTCTGCCGGGCGCGCGTCGCTGCGATCAATTTTATTGACCACGGCGATAGCAGGCAGTCGGGCTTCGAGCGCCTTACGCAAGACGAATCGCGTCTGCGGTAGACAGCCTTCGGCGGCGTCAACGAGCAGCATCACGCCGTCAACCATCTTCAACACACGTTCGACTTCGCCACCGAAGTCAGCGTGCCCAGGCGTGTCGACGATATTGATCTTGAAGTTGTGATAACGGACGGCCGTGTTCTTCGCCATGATCGTGATGCCGCGCTCACGTTCGAGATCCATGGAATCCATCACGCGCTCGCGCACCTGTTCGTTTTCGCGGAAGGTGCCCGATTGCCGCAGCATCGCGTCGACGAGAGTGGTCTTGCCGTGGTCGACGTGCGCAATGATGGCGATGTTTCTGATGTCGTTTCTAAGTTGCATGAGGCTATTTAGCCATGAATCAGGCGGATCGTGATAATTGCCGGAGGGCTTCGAAGAGAACAATGCCGACTGCGGTGGCGAGATTCAGGCTGCGAATTCGCGGATTTTGCATCGGAATCTTCAGGCAGTTGCTCCAATTCGCCACGAGTAAATCTTCCGGCAGCCCGCGTGTTTCGCGACCAAAGACCAGACAGTCTTGCGGCTCAAAGCGCCAGTCAGTGTAAAGCTTGTCAGCCTTCGTCGTGAGATAGACGAAGCGAGCTTGCGGCAATGATTCGTAGAGCGCAGCGAGATCTTTGTGTCGCATGAGCTGCACTTCCGGCCAGTAGTCGAGGCCTGCGCGTCGCACTGCGCGATCATCCATGCGAAAGCCTGTGACGCCGACGATGTGAAGCGGCGTATTAGTGGCAGCGCACAGCCGCGCGATGTTGCCGGTGTTGGGTGGAATCTCAGGTTCGACGAGTGCGACGGTAAGCATGAAGCACAGTATAGGGGCTATATGACCGATAGGACTTGTTCTTCTCTGCGTAACCTTTGCGTTCTCTGCGCCTCTGTGGTGAACGTATTTGGTAAAACAATCAAACCGCAGAGACGCAGAGAACGCAGAGGTCAAAAAAGAAACGACGAGCTTCGCTTGAAGGTCTCGTCGTTTCTTTTGTAAGGCCTCGTCGGCCTCAGATGTTTGTGTGCGCCGGTGGAAGGTACGTGCTGTAACCTGCTGGTTCGGGTTATCTCTTCTTCGCGGGCTTCTTGCCTCCGCCCTTCTTTGCGGCCTTCTTGGTTCCGCCCTTCTTGCCTCCGGCTTTCTTTCCACCTTTTTTAGTTGCCATAGCTTCTATGTGCTCCTTCTTTCGTTATTGGGTTTTTTCTGTTTCTTCATGACCACAAGATACTGTGCTTACTTCGTTCTTGTGGGCTAGAGTAAACGGCGCACAACATCTTGCTATATAAACGCAATTATCACGGATGTCAATAACTTATTACTGCATTGCAAAAATATTTTTTGCAGCATCACGCGGCGAGATCCGCTCGCTGAAGAGCCTCATCGAGTCACACCGGCGCACTTGGACCACGCAGATCACGCCAACACCTCGTGCGATCGGATCTCACAACAAGCTTATGTGTGCAACTGCGAGTGAAGAATTAAATTGGAGTGGAATAAAGAAGGATGGTCCAACTACGACTAACGAAACAGCGGCGTGAAGATCCACTGCTCGTGTCGTTCGATGCCGTAGTAAGTCAACACTGAATCTTTTTTACTGCGACTCGCAACTCCGACGAATGGACCAGTAGCATCATCATCAACTGACGACTGGTCGCGCGTCCCAGAGAGCGCACCGAGATTGGTCGTATTAAGAATTTGAGGAACTGCAAACTGTTGTAATTGCGCCATTTGCGGATCGCGCGTGGGCGGAATAACGTTATCCGTATAGAACATGATCGACTGCTGAAAATCGATCAATGCTTCACTGCGAGGCAGAATGAAACGCCACTCACCTTCGAGCGTTAATGGATCGCGCGCCGCAGACGCACGAAGTATTTGTCTCGTCTTCGAGCCACCAGGAATCGGTATTCCCTGTAGCAGTTGGTCCATCGATGTCGGTAGTGCCTGAGCACCGACAGCGCGAATAGTTCCGGAGCGATAACGATAGTAATCACGGATGGCATCGGCCACTTGTTCACCACGAAAGATCGCTTCCTGCTCGCGTTCACGTTGCGACTGTTGCTGTATGCTCGGCGCTACCGCCATCGCGAAAAGGGCGAGCACAGTCATCATCGCGAGCAGCGCGACGAGCGTGTAACCACCCTCAGATCGTCTCCGCGACACCGAAACAGGGACAGACGACGACGCTGAGTCGATCAAGCTCGACCCGCATATCTTGTGGTCGTTGATCGTCTTAAGGTTCGTCATCTTCAGAATCAACTCGTGGTGTTGGACGCGACAAAGGACCACCAGCCGTCTTGTCGCCTTCAGTCATTGGAAGTATGTGTTTGATCTTCAAACTCGTGTCTACCACCACGAGCTCTTTTTCAGAGATGCTGGTCACACGAAACCTGCCGCCGATCACGTCGCCACGCAGAACCGACACGACGTTCCGGTTGCTGCGATCCTGAACTAACGCGGTATCGGTGACGCGATTCTGCGGACTGATGATTCCGATGTAGGTGTAGTTGGGCGTCGGTGGCGCGGCCACGTTGACCGTCAGTTGATTCGAGAAGAGACTATTGTCGGGAGTACGAACCATGATCTGGCGCGCGCCGGGAGCAGTGATCATCGACGCCGGCATCGTGGTCGAAAGTTGTTGCGGGCTCTTGTAAGCCGTGGGCAGTTCGCGACCATCAACAAAGATACGCATCGCTGGGGTGAACTTATCGCCCGCAACTTCGAGCTTGAAATCCGCAGTCCGTGCATACACGTTCGAGGGCGAAACAGACGCGAGCAGAACCGGTGGTGGCGGTTCCGGAGTTGGAGTTGGGGTCGACGGAACCACGACAGGCGCCTTTGGTGGCTCGTAGTACGCAAAGATATTTCGCTTCGCCTCAGGCGCATTGTACGACGACGGCTCGTAGACGATAGGAGCAAACTTTGCGGCGTCCACGACTTGCTGTGAAACCTGCGCCGCAGGAGCCGGCCGCTGCGTGGTCGTTGTTGCTGGTCGTTGCGGCGACGCGCTCGCTGTTGGCCTGGTCGCCGGCTTGGGCCCGCTGTCGAAACCAATCAATACCCAATACAAAACCAGAATCGCTCCGAGCCCGAGCGCCGCGGCAACGATTAATTTCTTCTTTTCACCTGGTTTGCTTAGATCGACCAGTGCCATTTCGTTATTCCTGAATTGCCGGCGCACTATCCGCAGCGCCCGGACGCTGAAAGTAAGTGGCCATGTTTAGCTGTAACGTCACGAGCGAACCGCGCGTGCCCGAACCCGCGCCGCCTTCTTCGGCTGACGCCGGCGCGTTGTTCTGACTTGCACGTTGCAGCTCGACTTCATTGATGACCACAAACTGCTTGCTTCGCTCGACGTCACGAATGAAGCGACGCACGTTCTGATACTCGCCCTCGACCGTCACCATCACGGCGATACCTGGATAAAAACTCTGCCACTTCGTGATCACCGTCTTGCCGGAAGTTGACTTCGTGCCTGCGGGATCGAGCGTGGTGTAAGTCGGGCCCGACGTATTGCGCACGTTGTTCTTCACGATGAGTTGATTCAACTCTTCGTACAAGTCCATGCGACCCTGAGTCACTCGCATGAGATGGTCAGTCTCAAACTTGTTCAAGCTCGCCGCGGCACGATCGACAGTGTCTTTCGTGTTTGTGTCTTTGTTGATAACTGTGCCGAGCGTTTGCAGGTTCGTTTGCGTCTGCTTCAGATCCACATTCAACGAGGCCAGACGAGAACGAGCCGGGATGAGAAAGTAGATGTAACTCAAGAGGACGAGTGCGAACACGAGGCAACTGCCGGCGAGTGCGACAACCTCAGCCACTCCAAACATCTTACCGCGACGCGATTCGAGAAACTCACTGACGCGTAATTTATAACCAGCCGATCGAGGTTCGGGTTGCACTTCTGCGCTCATCTCCGCACCTCGCTTTCTTTTCTCGTTGCGTCGACTTTAGCGACGGCCTCCGATGAATAACTGGACCGTGCGCGGTAAGTCACGGCGAGCTCATACTCAGTTCCCTTTTCGCCACGACCCTTTTGCAGGTTCTGATTGTGAAGCTCGGCCAGGAAAACGCCTTCCTGCTGCCAGTCAGTCATCATCTGGCTGATCGTGGATGGATCCGTCGCGAATACTGCAAGGTCAAGCTGTGCGACAGTTTGTCCGCCCGCTCGCGTTACGTCGCGCACTGCGATACGCCCGACTTTTACGTTCGGCGGCAGCGACGACTCGAGATCCGAAAGCAATCGCGACCATGAAAACGATTTGCGGTCGACCAGCTCGTGCGCGGCTGGGAGTGCCTGCTGCTGCTCGGCAGTGAAAGACTGTTGTACCGCCTTAGCGGCTTCGAGCAATCCTTGTTCACGTTGTTTCAGTTGCGTGATCTGCGCCTGGACGAGATCGGCCTCTTTTCTGGTGGTCGTCGTGAGCTGCACGACGATCAGCAAGCCGATCAGAGACACAAAAAGGATGATTACCGTGAGGGCCCACGGAACGATGCGATTACTAAACGGTTTTGAGGCCAGGTTAAGACTATTATTCACTGGAAGAAAACCTCTTTGCGAGCCTACCGGCAGGCCAAACTGCGTGAAAGCATACACGGCCTAAGGAAACAATCGCAAACGCCGGAGAATCTACACGCGCTTGGATGCACTTGGTTTCAGAATATATTTCTCTGCTAACCTCTGCGTCCTCTGCGCCTCTGCGGTTTACAGGCGTTTTCGTCTTCTTTTACCGCAGAGGCGCAGAGAACGCAGAGGTTACGCAAAGAATATTGCCTGCGCTTGTGGGCCGTCGTACGTTCCTCCTATAATTACCCTCCAAATTTAAACCCTGTTGGCGCTTGGTATTTGTCATGGAAGTACACTCAACGCAAGAACCCGTTGCCGGGACCTGTCGCGAATCAGAGGCGAAAACGGTCGAGCGGGTTGCAATTGCTAATTTGCCCACTGAATGGGGCGAGTTTCAAATCGCGGCTTACCGCTCCCTCACCACTGAGGAAGAATTTGTTGTCCTCTTTAAAGGAGAGATGAGACGCGATGTCCCAACGCTCGTTCGTATCCACTCTCAATGTTTGACCGGAGACGTCTTTGGCTCGACCAAATGTGACTGCGGGCGACAGCTTCACCGGACGATGCAGATGATTCAGCAGGAAGGCCGGGGCGCGATCGTTTACCAGCAGCAGGAAGGACGCGGCATCGGGATCGTCAACAAGATTCGGGCTTACGCGCTCCAGGATCAGGGCGCGGACACAGTTGAAGCGAACGAGCAGCTCGGTCTTGCAGTCGATTTGAGAGATTACCGGCAATGCGCGGAGATCCTGTTCGACCTCGGACTTTGCCGTGTCAAAGTGATCTCGAATAATCCGCTGAAGCTTCGTGCACTCGAAGAGGCGGGACTGAAGATCGTGGAGCGAGTGTCTATCGAGGTCGATTCAACTGAAGACGCCGCGGATTACCTGCGCACGAAGAAAGAAAAACTCGGACACCTTTTAGAATTAAAACAAAATTAAAGCCGCGGATGAACGAAGATGAACGCGGATCAGATTTGCGTTTATCCGCGAAAATCCGCGGCTAAATATTACTACTGCTTCTTACTTCTCAAATCCTTAATCGTTCCCTTGATCTTGTCCGCATCGGGCGCTTTCGGATCGAGTTTCAAATACTTCTCTAACTCGTCCGCAGCCTCCTTGGGCTTCGCATTCATCCACAAGCCACCGAGATACTTGTGCGCGAGTGCAAGGTTCTCACCGCCGTTCGCGATGGCAGCCTCAAACAAAGGCACCGCGTCCGCATAGCGTTTCGTACTGATCATAATCAATCCCAGATAGTAGTGCGCCGATGGACCAGCACTCTTCAACTCAATAGCTTTGCGTAGATGCGACTCCGCATCTTCCATCTTCTTCTGGTTGAAAGCGACGATACCGAAATTGAGATGGGCAACAGGGTCGCTGGGCTTGAGTTTGATCAGGGCGTCATACGTTTCACCTGCTTTGTCCCACTGTTTCAGGTGCATGTACTGAGTAGCGAGGTCGCTTAGCGCGAGGGCGAAAGTAGGATGCGCTGCTACGGCTGCACTGAGCGATTCGACTGCCGCCTTCGAATCATTCTTCTTTACCGCCTCCATACCTTTTTCATAGAGCTTGAGGGCGTTCGAAGGCACTCCTGCAAAGAGTGGGTTCGAGGAGCTAATCTTCGGCTTTAGTTGAACGGTAACCTGGACGACCTTACTCGTTCCCGCATAGATACCTACGGGTTCTTGCGCCCTTTCAAACTCAGGCCCGGCATCAACCATAACGGTGTAGTCGCCGGGCACAAGACCATTGAAACGAAAAACACCGTCCTGATCCGGAACCGCTGTATTCCCGCCGCCAAATGCACTCGCGCTTTGAAGACTCACTCTGATAGTGCGGCCGCTTGCGCTTTGTCCCGACGGAAAATAAATCCGACCCTGGAGCATGATGTTGCCTTCACCGCTCGGCAGTCCGCCGTTGCGCGAACTGCCCGGCGCCTGCGCTTTTGCAACCAGTGCGGACAACACGATCAGCGCTGCCGTCAAAATCAGATGGGGTAACCTGTTTGCATTCATGAATGAATTGCTGTCCTTTCTTTATTAATTATTGGGAGTGATGCGACTGCGAAAATCCTGAATTGTGGCACGTACGCGCTCGGCGTCGGGAGCGTTCGGCGTGGAAGCCAGGTACTTCTCCAATTGCTCGACCGCCCGATTATAGTCCTTCTTTCGCCAGTAGAGCCCGCCGAGATAATAGTTGGCCATGCCGAGCTGCGACGCATTCGCTTGTGTGGCCACCAGCAACTCCTGCTCGGCCTCATCGAATTTAGCCTGGCGCAACAATGCGAGGCCTAGATACATGTGCGCCGTCGCGGAGCTGTTGTTTAGCTTCAGCGATTCACGCAACTGCTCCTCCGCGGGCGCGAACTGCCTTGTCTCGAGTAAAGCGATACCGAGATTCAGTCTCGCGGGCGCGGCGTCAAGACTCAGTTTGCACGCTTCTTTGAGAACCTCAATCGCCTTAGTCGGCTGTTGTAGCTTCAGATACTGAACGCCCAGCTCGTTGAGAGCGAGTGGGAAGTTGGGATAAACCGTGACTGCTTCCTTCAGAGTGTTCGCTGCTTTGGAAGGATTTTCACTGCGAGCTTCTTCCAGACCTCTTTCGTAGAGCTTGCGCGCCTTGTCTGGAACTGCCGCGAGCGCTGCACTCACGACCCCGGGTTTGACGCCGGCTTTGAGTTTCAACTGGAGGTGCGCCATCACGGTCTGCCGTTGTGGATTCGGCGGAAGCCGCACACCCATTCGCGACAGGTCCACGTCACCCTCGATACGTACGCTTTCGCTATAGAGCTCATAGTCATTTCCGGCATTAATAATGACTGTGTAGCTTCCTGCCGCAAGCTGAGAAAAAGTGAAGGCGCCGCTCGAATCCGGTATTAGCTGCAATTCAGCGTATTGCAGAGACGTGAGTTTGACGATGATCGTGCCATCTGCTTTACGTCCTGAAGGAAAGAAGATGTATCCCTGAATGGAATGAATGCCACCGGTACCGGTTGATGATTTGCCGCTTCCCTGCGCGTTCACGCTGTGGGATAAGAGAAGCATGCCAAGAAGGATGAATAGTAAACGAGTGGAGCAAATGCGGAGGAATGAAGAACCTGGCATGGAGACCTCCCTAAAACTGTCCTGGATAATTCAGATTTAACTCCCGTACTGCGCGAAGATCAAGTGCAAAGTGATAGGAATCTCTCTGTGCAACCTCTGTGTCCTATGTGTCTCGGTGGTTTCCTATACCTTTGAAAAAAAAATAACCACCGAGACACAGAGAACACAGAGGTTGCACAGAGAAGAACGACACCCATAAAACAATCGGGGAGAGGGCCGTATGGCGCCTCTCCCCGTCACCCGCAATGGCTTTCGCCAAATGGCGGAAGTTATTGTTTAGAAGGTGAACTTGGCGCCAAACCTGAACGCCGAAGGAGCCTGAACCAGCAGCGCTGAACCGTAGAACGGATTCGCTACTGGCGGAACTCCCGTCACACCGCTATTGATCGTGAAGGTCTGGTCCAGAGTGACAGCGCGCTGGCTATTGAAGACGTTGAACCAGTCTCCAGTCAGTCGCAACTCTTTACCTTCACCAACTCTAATCGGATAGTAAACTCCCAAATCAAGATTCATCGTCGTCGGCGATCGGTTGGAACCGATGCTCTCGACAGTGTTGGGGAATCCTACCTCGGAAGCCGAAACAGTCGGAATGATTGCAGTTCCACGCTGTACGGCGAAACCTTCGTTGTTGCCATAGATCGGATGCGGAATCAGTTGGTTGAACGGCACACCGGACTGAGCGTAGAAGTTTCCGCTGAGCAGAAGCTTAAACGGGGTGCGATAGCTGCCGTTGAACTTGAACTGGTGCGGCCGATCGTTCGGCAAGCGGCCGTAGGTGTTAGCGAGCAAGCTCTGAAGGTCGAACAACGAAGTGATGTTCGGGTCAGACTGCCCGTTATCGTTACGGAACAGGCCTTCGTAGTTACCGATCAAGCTCGAGAACACATAGGAAGCGATGAACTGGAAGTTATTCGTAAATCGCTTCGTAGCGGTGAACTCGATTGCGCGGTAGAAACGCTGAGCGCGTCCAAAACACTGAGGAGCACGACCAGTCGCTGGATCTCCAGCGCAGGCGTTTTCTTCAGTGGTACCCGCTCCAATGCGGCCCGGGTTGAAGATGAAGTAGGTGTCGCCATCATCGAATGAACCGTCTTCAATGACGTTGATCATTGCACGGTAGGTGCCGCGGGTTCCGAGAGTGATGTCGTGGCCGATTTCATACTCGGCGCCGAACGTGAACTCACGAATGCTCTGCGGCTTCAGGCCCCTATCGGCCGGTGTTGCATCAGAGCCCAGGTTGGTGGCTCCGGTGCTGACGCCCGGAACGATCAATGAGCCTGCGGGTGCATTCAGTCTGTTGACGTTGAAGTTCTTGTCCGTCTGCACGTCGCCGCCGCCTGCGCGGACGTTAACGTCTAGAGGTACAGGAGCTTCGATGAACTGCGCGTAGTTCGCAAAAATCTTGCCGCGGCCTTTTCCGGTGAAGTCCCAGATGAAGCCGAAGCGGGGCGCAGCGTTGTCGTCAAAGTTGTTGAAGGTCAGGTAAGAGGCGTCGTTACCGTACGACTGCTGGTAATCCCAACGGATACCAAAGCTGAGCTGGAAGTTCTTGGCGAATTTCCAATCGTCGCCGGCATAGAAGCTTTCCACGTTGGTGTAGGTTCCGCCAACGAGCTGGAAGTCACGAACGCGGGTGGTATTCCTGAGAATGAACGGATTACCAAACGCTTCCGCCGTGGTGATGGTGGTTGCGACTGGGTTAACAGTCAAACCCAATGCTGCGAGTGTCGCACCCGGAATCGCGAGCGCACGAGCCACGCCTGGATCGGTCGGGCAGGTGATGGCGGCGCCACGCACCGTGCAGACCAGCCAGTTGTTGGCGATACGTGAACCGTTGGTCACGTTCGAGTCGCCATTCGTATTTCTCAATGGCGTTCCGTCAGCATTGACTGCACCCGGCGTAAACCCATAAGTGATAGCCGGACCGCTGGAACGGGTGTCGATATCGTATTTGTTCTGATTGAACTCAAAACCCCACTTGATCGTGTGGCTGCCGCCCACGATGTTCTGCATGTGAGCGTTCAACTCATAGCGGTTACGAGTTTGATCTGAGAACAGACCAAAGCCGGGACCACGTGAGAAGTTGCGCTGCAATGAGCCACCACGACCGTCAACGAAATCGAGGAAGCCAGTACCGCCGCCGAAGTTAACACCGGTCGACGTCGGGGTAAGCACGTTGCCGCCTCTCAACACCGCGAAGTTGTCGACGATGAGTGCGGCATCGATCGCGCGTGGGATCGTGTTTGCTCTCTGGAAGTGCAGACCGCCGGAGACCTCAGCGATGAATGTGTTCGTGATCGTTGAGTTGAGACGGAATGCGTAGTTATGTCCACCAGTCTCCTGGCGTCCTTCGAATGACGTGAGATCGTCGCCGAAGCCGTTGATGTTATTCAAGGCTGCGGTGGCCAGGAATCCGTCGATCTTGGTGAAATCGCCGAAGGTCGAGGCCGTGAAGGTGTTCCGCGGATTGATAGCCCATGTGATCTTGCCGGCGTAGAACGGAATCGTTACGTCGTTGTCCACGGGCGCGTGGAACGTTTGCGTCAGGTAATAATTCTTTCTCTTCTGTGGATTGAAAGCTCCAAAGAACCAGAGCTTGTCTTTCACGATTGGACCGCCGATGTCACCGCCGACGTCAACTTCTGAGAAGCCGTTGAACGCCGAACCGGTGAATGGGAAGTTCTTCACTTCGCGCACGAGGCCTTTGCTCGTACCGTAGCCGAAGACGTCGCCGTGAAACTCGTTGCCACCGCTCTTGGTGATAACGTTAAAAATACCGCCGGTCGATTTTCCGTATTCCGGACCATACGCACCGGTTTTGATTTCGACTTCCTGCACAAACTCGAACGGAAGGTTCGCACCTGAACCACCAAACGCGGGGTCAGTCGTGTTCACACCGTCGAGAATGTAGTTGTTCTCAGGACCCGATGAACCAGCCACCGAAGGATCTCGGTCGCGGCCAGTCGCATCGCGCAAACCTGAACGGGTTACTGTGGGAGCGATCGTGTAGAGCCCCTGCACAGTACGCTGGGTTGGGAAGTTTGAAAACTGATCGGACGAAACGTTCGAACCAGTCGTGTTGCCGCTTACGTCAACAGCGGCGCCGGCAGTGTCGGTAATCGTCACGGACGCCTGTGCACCTGCTGGTTGAAGCTGAATTTCAACGGACGTGTTTCGGGAAAGATTTACTTCAACATCAGTTCTTTCAAACTTGGCAAATCCCTTTTCCGCTTCAATGGTAACTGTATATTTTCCTGGCGGAAGGTTCAGGATCCTGTAACGACCACTATCGTCGGTCATCGCCGTTTGTGCCGAAATCAGGTTACTACTCGACACTTTAACAGCGATTCCGGGAACGGCTGCACCGGTGGTGTCGGAGACCGATCCTTCAATTGACCCCGTCGTCGACGTCTGTGCAAACACGCTACCAGCAAATAGCGCGAATGACATCAGCAGTGCCGACAAGGCAATAAACTTAAAGACATTCTTCATTTTCTGCTTTCCTTTCTTAAACTAGACAAAGGGTGCTGCCCCCTCCTGTGAAAAAATCTCCCTTTTTTATTGGCAGCACCGAAGAATTCCAAAACGAGCGGCTAAAAAGAGGCCTCGTCGGGCCGGGTTTTGGCAAATGCCATGCCCGCGCGGTTTGTGGACGATTCTCTAAGTATTCGGAGACTTAACAATTGGCAGCGAGCCGTTCAAATCCAAAAAAATGGGAATATCCAGAAATATCAACCGGAAGCAGCGGTGCGACTGCGCCGGGACGCTGTTGGAGAATTTGCACGATAGTCCCGAAAAATCATGTAAATCTTGTAAAACGACTTAGCTCCAACTACGCGTCTGTCTGTTAATATTCGCGCAATGCCTGAACGCATCTATCGCGATCCAGTTCACAACATCATCCGTCTCCAAACTGATTCCGATGAAGGCGAGTTGATGATGCGATTGATCGACGCTGAGGAGTTTCAGCGTCTGCGCCGCATCAAGCAACTCGGTCTCGGTCTCTACACTTATCAGGGCGCGGAACATTCACGCTTCACACATTCACTCGGCGCATTTCATCTCATGACGCGCGTGCTCGATCGATTGAGTGAAACTTATGCGATCGATCCTGAAGATCGCGTTGCTGCACGTGCGGCTGCGCTGCTTCACGACGTGGGCCATGGTTCTTTCTCGCACGTGATGGAGAAGGTGCTCAACTTTCATCACGAGCGTTGGACCGTGCAAGTGATCCTCGACGAGCATTCTGAAATCGGCGAGCTGCTGCGATCGCATTCGAGTGACTTGCCTCTTAAAGTCGCGTCGATCATCGAAGGCAAGTTTCAGCCGGCAGCGTTGGCCCAACTCGTCTCGTCGCAGCTCGACGTCGACAGAATGGATTATCTTCTGCGCGACTCGCTAATGACTGGTGCGAAGTATGGCATCTACGATCTCGAGTGGATCATCAATGCGCTCGCGATCGATGAAGCCGCGGATCGCGTTTACGTGCAGGCGCGTGGGATTTACGCTGTGGAGGAATACCTGCAAGCTCGTTACTACATGTTTCGCCAGGTCTACTTTCATCGCACCTTGCGATCGGCGGAGGCTGTGTTGCGCTCTATCATTCGCCGCGCGTTGGAGCTACTGGACCAGGGCAAAGAAGTGTGGCATGCGCCGGGAACTGCTTTCGAGAAAATACTGCGTCGCGAAACACTAACGGTTAGCGATCACATGCAAGTTGATGATTCGGATTTTGTATTTCATATCAAGCAGTGGAAAAACTCGGGGGATCCGATCCTGAGCGATCTGAGTAGTCGCTTCATGTCACGCCGTATGTTCAAGGCGATCGATCTCGATATGCCACACGATCAAAAGGCTGCGTTTCTCGGAACCGCCAGGGAGACAGTCGCGCGGGCCGGGTTCGATCCTGATTATTACTTCATCGAGGACCACGCCAGCGACGTGCCGTATTACGGTTATTACGAAACTGAAAAATCGGAACCCAAGACACACATCTACGTGGAGAGCGGTTATGCTTCGCCACAGATTCGCGAGATCAGCGAAGTGAGTAATGTAGTGAGGGGATTACAACACGCGTATGAGCTGCATCGAGTGTGTTTCCCTGCTGACGTGAAGAACGAAGTCTACGAGCTCTATCACGATGGTAGCCACAAAGAGGCACAAAAAGCACAAGTATAAAATGGGTCGTGTTTTTATTGTTGTGGCTTTGCTTGTGCTGCTTGTGGCTAAAGCACAGGCACAAACGATCCAGCCGCCGGTTTTGAGTGTGCTGGATTTTGGATCGACAGCGATCGGGAAACAGGCATCGGAAACAATTCGGGCTCGACTTCGTTCAACTGGAGAAGTAACTATCGCCGACGCTGATTTGAGTCGCGCTGCGGCGAAAGGCATCGGTTACACGGGCTCTTTGAACCTGACGGTGAGCGAGGCGCGCGATCTCGGTGCGGCGCTGGCCGGCGAGTTCTATATTCTCGGAGACGCACAAACCCTGCGCCGCTCGTCTTTCGAGTCGCCGGTTTATTTCGAGTCGTACTGCTCTATTTTTTTGGTGAGCGCGCGCACAGGTCGTTTACTATTATGGGAGCGCCCAAGCTTTGAAAACGCCGAAGCAACCAAAGCGGAAGCACGGCTGTCACAGTATCTCGCGGACGACGCTCTGTCCCAGCGTCTAATCGGCATAATAAAGAAGAGTCACGAAGACGAGCGAATTCAACGCACCGTTTTGACAGCTTCCGCCGAGGCCGTAATCGAGGAAGCACCTGAAGACGAGAAAGCCGCCGAAGTTCAGGGCATTCGAACGCCCCGGCCGTATCGAAGGCTGCGACCTGAATATCCGCAGTCCGCAGCTCGCGCCGATGCTGAAGCGACTGTCGACGTCGTGGTCGATGTTGGCGCGGATGGAGAGGTTGGTGAGATACAAATAGTTCGTTGGGCCGGATTCGGTCTCGACGAATCGACTATCGCAACAGTTCGTCAATTGCACTTCTTCCCGGCAATGAAGAACGGAACCCCGATACCGATGCGCGTGATGCTGCGCTATAACTTTCGCAAGCCACCGAGGTAGAGATGGGAAGAAACCGCGCTATCAGAAATTCGTTTGTCGCTCTCCTGATCGCCCTTTTACTTTCTCAACTCGCAGTCACGACGCGTGCAGTTCGCGATGGCAACAGACTCGTATCAACAGCGACTGTCGAAGGACGGCTCGCAGTGTTCGACGACGTTTGGGAAACGATTGAGGAGCGTTACTACGATCCGAAGTTTCACGGAATCGATTGGCAGGCAAAGCGGACCACGTTTCGTCCGGTCGCAGCACGCGCCGGCAACACGCAGGAGTTTTACGACGTGCTGCGCCAGATGATCGCTTCACTGCGAGACGCGCACACGAGAGTTTATTCACCTGATGAAAAGTTTGACTGGTGGACGCCGCGGTTTGTGACCGTTGGTCTGACGATTCGCGAAGTCGAACGTGCGCCGACAGTCATACAGATCGAAGCTGATTCAGCGGCGTCAAAAACTGATATTCGACCAGGTGATGTGATCGTTAGTATCGACGACCTTCCGGTCGCACAATTTGTCGCGCAACGCATGCGCTATCTCGGTTTGGGAGAGGAAAGCAACATCCGACATCGAGTGATCGCAAACATCTTCGATGGATCAGCAGGCACGAACGTCAAGATCGGATGGATCACTCGCAACGGCAAACATAAGTCGACCGTGCTTCAGCGTTACTGGAGCCAGCGCAATCTCGGATTCAACAATCAGCGTAAAGGAAAGATCGCGATTCTCCGGCTCGATGCTTTCACGCAAAGCGTCGCGATCGAGTTTGCGAAGAACCTGCCGGAAGTTCTCGAAGGCGTGGAAGGTATCGTTTTAGATCTGCGCGGCAACGGCGGTGGCGATGCTGAAGCGATGGCGGATGTGGCGTCGCTGTTTCTCGATGAAGGCACGAACCTCGGCCGTTTTGCAGATCGTTCCGGGGCGTCGTTTGAGTTGCAAACTTTTCCGAAGCGCATGTGGCGTAGCTCAGCGCTCGCGCCGATCAAACTTCCGCTGGTTGTACTGACAAGTGAAAACACTTCGAGCGCCGCGGAGATCCTCGCGGCGACGTTGCAGGCGAAAGGTCGCGCGCAGGTGCTTGGCAGCGGCACGTGCGGTTGCGTGCTTGCGATTCGAAACCGGCATGCGTTGCCGGATGGCGGGGTGTTGGACGTCAGTGAGTTTGACTATAAGACCGCGGGCGGTGTCCGACTCGAAGGCGCCGGGGTCAAACCTGACAAAGCGACTCCACTCACGAGAAGCGACATCTATTCCCGTCACGACCGCGCCCTCGACCGTGCCATTGATTATCTGGACAAAAGCCTTTGAGCATTTCATCCTGTATCATGCTCCGCTGTCATGCTCTACTTGTCCCAGGTTTTGGGCCGGCCGATACGCGACCTCGAAGGCTTACGTGTCGCGACGGTCAAAGACGTGATCGTGCGTCTCGGCGAGGATGATCATCCTCCTGTGACCGGTCTCGTCGCGCGTTATCGTCGTCGCGACTTCTTCCTCTCACGCTGGCGCATCACGCAGTTGAATCAAAACGGCGTGCGCCTCAATTCAGACATTCTCGATCTTCGTCCATTTGTGCGTCGCGAAAGTGAAGTCCTGCTCGCGCGTGACGTGCTCGACAAACAACTGATCGACGTCGATGGTAAACGAGTCGTTCGTGTCAACGATGTTCAGATCATCGAAGCTGCGGGTGAGTGGCGCGTGACTGGCGCCGACGTGAGTCTCCAGGGCTTGTGGCGACGACTCGCGCCCGCCGGTTTTGCAGGCTCGCGAAAACCGGTTGAAGTTCTTGACTGGGCCGACGTCGGATATCTCGCGACTGACGCCGCCACCGTGCAGTTAAAATCATCGAGCGATAAACTCGCGCGCCTTCATCCGGTCGAGATCGCGCGTCTCGCCGAAGCACTCTCGTACCATCACGGTTCGGAAGTCGTCGAAGCGCTCGACGACGAAACCGCAGCGGAAACACTCGAAGAGATGCCGGCCGAGAGCCAGGCACGAATACTCGGCGACATGGACCAGGAGCGCGCAGCCGACATTCTCGAGTGGATGTCGCCCGACGAAGCTGCGGACGTGCTCGGCGATCTCCCCGAAGAGAAAGCCGAAGAATTGCTCGGCCTGATGGAACACGACGAGCAGGCTGACGTTGCTGAGCTGCTTCCTTATGAAGACGACACAGCGGGCGGATTGATGACGACGGAGTTCGTCACGCTGCCGCGCGCGCTCACGGTCGGTGAAGCACTCGCACGGCTGCGCGAGATGGCCGAGACGCCAAACATGATCTACTACCTCTACGTTGTCGAGGAAGAAGGATCGTGGAAACTCGTGGGCGTGATCGCATTGCGAAGTCTGATCCTCGCGGAGCCGTCGATGCCGCTCGAAAGCGTGATGCGAACGGAGTTTCAACGAGCGGAGCCGGAGGAGCCCGCGAAGGAAGTCGCGCAGCGGATTGCTGAATATAACCTGCTGGCGCTTCCCGTGATCGATGAGTCAGGAGATATACTCGGCATCATCACAGTGGATGACGCGATGGAGATCCTGTTGCCGAAAGACTGGCGACAACGCTTACCGAGACTTTTCGGCTAGCCATAAAAAGCGCAAAAAGAAGAAATAAAATCCCGCGCTCTGGATCGATTATTTTTGTGTTTTTGTGCCTTTTTGTGGCAAAAAATTCTTTCATGGCTTTATGAAGGACGGTGACCAACGTGGCAGAATCGCGAGCAGCGGTGCGAGCTGCCGGACGGCGTTTAATGCGTCGCGGAGCTCAGGGTGTGCGCCGAACGGTGGCACGCCGCAGTCGCCTGCTCGCTTACCTCGCCATCCTCGGCCCGGGAATGATCACCGCAAATGCCGGTAATGATGCCGGCGGCATCGCCACGTTCGCTTCGGTCGGCGCCGACTTCGGTTATTCACTTCTCTGGATCCTAATTCCCATCACCATCAGTCTCGGTATTGTGCAGGAAATGTGCGCTCGCATGGGCGCGGTCACCGGCAAGGGTCTCGCTGATCTAATCCGCGAGCGTTTCGGTGTGCGCTGGACAGCGCTCATCATGCTCGCGCTGCTGGTCGCGAATGCAGGTGTGACGGTTTCGGAGTTCGTCGGCATCGCCGCGGCGTCGGAGCTCTTCGGCTTATCGCACTACGTCTCCGTGCCGGTCGTGGCGATCCTCGTCTGGTTTCTGATCGTGAAGGGTTCTTATAAACGAGTCGAGCGTGTCTTTTTATTAATGTCGCTCGTGTTTCTGGGCTACATCGTTTCCGCGTTTCTCTCGCGACCGGATTGGAGCGCGGTTGCGGTTGGGCTTGTGCGTCCTGAATTCAAGTTCGAACATGCGTTTCTGTTCACGTTTGTCGCAATTATCGGAACGACGATCTCGCCGTACATGCAGGTCTACGTTCAGTCTTCAGTGGTCGAAAAAGGAGTGACGACTGAAGACTACTTCAAAACGAAACTGGACGTGTGGGTCGGGACGATCTTCGCGATCTTGATCGTGTTCTTCATCGTCGTCTCAACCGCAGCGACGCTTCACAAGGCAGGCATCCAGGTAACAAGCGCGGCCGACGCCGCTCACGCCCTGCGACCACTGGCGGGACGATACGCGCAAACGCTTTTTGGTATCGGACTGCTCGGAGCGTCGATGCTGGCCGCGGGCGTGTTGCCCCTCGCGACGGCCTACTCGATCAGCGAGGCACTGGGCTTTGAAAAAGGCGTCTCGCGCAGTTTTCGTGAGGCGCCGATCTTCCTCGGAACGTTTACTTTTCTGATCGCCGTGGGCGCATTGATCGCGATCGTGCCGAACCTGCCGCTGATTCGCGTGTTGCTAGTGACGCAGGTGATCAATGGCTTGCTGTTGCCGATTGTGTTGTTTGCGGTGCTGAAACTCGTGAACGATCGCGAGCTGATGGGCCGGCACGTAAACGGGCCGCTCTATAATATTGCCGCGTGGCTCACCGCAATTCTCGTGACGATTCTCTCGCTCCTCTTTATACTGATCAGTCTATTTCCGGCGTTGTTTGGCCACAAATAAACTCGGATGACACGGATGGCCCGTCCTCGTTCTACTAACAAGCTGATTCTCTTCCTTGCGGCCTCGGCAGCCGCGCTGCTCGCGGCGTACCTGTTCTGGTCGTTCGCTGCTGACATCAAAGCGCTGCTCGAGCACCGGATGGGCGCGAGCCCGTCACCGTCAGCCGACACGATAGTTAGAGTAGTCAAGCTGTTTTTCATTGGCATTATCGGCTACCTCTTTGTACGCGCGCTCAATTCCCTCTTTTTCAGTCTCGCGTACCAGCTAAAACGAATTGACGCGCCCACGCTCATTCGCAACATCTTCACGATCGTCGCGTTCACGATCCTGTTCCTGATCGCGTTCACGTTTATCTTTCCGGACGTGAACCTCGGCGCGCTGTTCACGACTTCGGCGATCTTCGGCGTGATCCTCGGACTTGCCCTGCAGGACACACTGGGCAACTTCTTCGCCGGAATTTCTTTGCAGGCAGACCGGCCGTTTCAGGTCGGCGATGTGATAACGGTGGGCGCGCAAAGGCACACGGGCGTCGTCGAGGAAATCAGTTGGCGCGCAATAAAGATAAGGACATTTACGAATCACGTCGTTCTTATCGCCAATAGCAACGCCGCTAAGGAACCGATCGAGGTTTGCCCGCGCGATAACCTGAACGCCCGGATTGTCCTCTTTAATACTCTCTACACGGATTCACCGGCGAAGACGATTCACGTGGTGCGTGAGGCAGTGCGCGAAGCCGATAACGTCTCGGACAAGGTTGCGCCCATAGTCCGGATCAGGGGCCTCGGCGATAACGGTGTCGATTACGAGGTGAAATACTGGCTTGTCGATTACGCTAAGTACAACGACACTGACGCCTTGTTACGGCAAAGGATCTGGTATGCCTTCCGCCGCGCCGGCTTGAACTTCGCATTTCCCACGCGAACGCTATACGTCGAAAGACCTGAGCGCGCGGCTCAACGGGATGGCGATGGCGGCGCGGTTGTGGAACGGCTGTCGGCGGTCGATATTTTCGCGCCTTTATCCGCAGACGAGACGTCGATGCTGGCGCAGGCGGCAGTCAGACACGTGTTTGCGCCGGGCGAGACAGTGATCCGGGCCGGCGACCCCGGATCGTCGATGTTCGTCGTTCATAAAGGACGAGTCCGGGTTCAGGTTAGCGAAAATGGGCGTCCGAGAACTGTCGCAACCCTGAATGAAGGCGACTTCTTCGGTGAAATGGCCTTATTTACTGGCGAGCCGAGGACGGCCAATGTGCTCGCGCTAGAAGAGACTGAGGTCCTCGAAATCGGCCACGCCGCGATGAAGCGGGTGTTCGACACGAACCCGGATCTGGTTGAATCCCTCAGTTTCGTCATGGCCGAACGCCGCCAGGGCCTCGCCTCCCAAACCGACGACTCTGCCACCAGCACCCACTCCTCCGCCGGCATCCTCTCCGCCATCAAGCGCTTCTTCGGAATTTAGCCGCAAAAAGGGGCTTTGCACAAAAAGTCTCGATCGCTCTCTTCTCTGTGCAACCTCAGTGTCCTCTGTGTCTCTGTGGTTGATGAATACCGAGTAAAACCACACCACAGAGACACAGAGGACACTGAGGTTGCACAGAGAAATCCTAGAACAAGGACTTTTTGTGCAAAGCCGCAAAAAGGCACAAAAAGCACAAAATGAAATCCTGCCGAGGGTGGATGTCGCTCATTTCTATCAGCCAATTTGTGCTTTTTGTGCCTTTTTGCGGCTAAATACACTACTTGACAGAACAAGACTCAACCTTTATTATGACGCCACGCTCAGCTAACAAGCCGGGCTCACACAACAAGGAATAATAGGAGGAGGAGAGTTAGACCATGACTGTTGTTCGTTATGACCCGTTCCGCGATCTGCGGACGTTACAGGAAGAAGTGAATCGCTTGTTCTCGACCAATCTAACCCGCGCGTTCGACGACGAGGGCATTGGCCGTGGCGCATGGGCGCCCAGCGTTGACATCTATGAGAACAAGGACCAAATCGTGCTCGAGGCCGAGCTTCCTGGAATGAAACAGGAAGATTTCGATCTCTCCATTGAGAACAATGTCATTACCCTCCGCGGTGAGCGAAAGTTTGAAAAGACGGATGAGACTGATAACTACCATCGAGTCGAGCGCTCGTATGGTGCTTTCACACGTTCTTTCACTTTGCCGCAAACAGTTTCCGCTGAGGGAGCAACTGCCGAGTACAACAACGGCGTGCTGCGGGTGACGTTGCCGAAACGAGAAGAGACGAAGGCCCGTCGCATTCAGGTGGCCGGAACCAGTGCCGGCGCCACGCAGAAAACGATCGAGACGACCGCCGACTCCGGAAAAGCCGCCAGTGGCGGGCGCTAAAGCTTTGAGGGATCGGTAAAACGCGAGCGGGCTCGTCGCAGTTTGGGATGCGGATTTCGAGCCCGTTCGATTTCTTTTTGGTAGGCTACAAAAGTAATTACGATGCGTTTAGATAAGTTCACACTTCGCGGACAGGAAGCAATCCAATCCGCTATCGAGCTGGCGGAGCGTAACCAGCACCAGCAGGTCGAGCCGGAGCATCTGCTCGTCGTGATGCTCGAACAACCGGAAGGTATTGTTAGACCAATACTCGGCAAGCTCGGCGCTAATGTCGCGGTCATTCTTAACGACACGCAGGCGGCCGTGGCTCGCTTTCCACGTGTACAAGGCGGCCAGCAGTATTTCAGCTCACGCATTACGCAACTCTTTGCAGCGGCGCAAAAGCAAGCGGACAAGATGCAGGACGAGTTCATCTCGACCGAGCACCTGCTGCTGGCGATCGTTGAAGAGAAAGACGGCGACGCGGGCAAGATCCTACGCCAGCATGGCGTCACGCGTGACGATCTGTTCAAAGTGATCGAGCAGATGCGCGGCGGCACGCGGATCACCGATCAAAACGCCGAACAAAACTACCAGGCGCTTTCGAAATACGCGCGCGACCTGACCGAAGCAGCGCGCAAAGGAAAACTCGATCCAGTCATCGGTCGTGACGATGAGATTCGTCGCACGATCCAGGTTCTTTCGCGCAGGACCAAAAACAATCCTGTACTGATTGGCGAACCGGGCGTCGGTAAAACAGCGATCGTCGAAGGTCTTGCACAGCGCATAGTCTCCGGCGACGTGCCTGAGACACTGCGTAACAAACGACTCGTCGCACTCGATCTCGGCTCGATGCTCGCCGGTGCGAAGTATCGTGGTGAGTTCGAAGATCGTTTGAAATCAGTTTTGAAAGAAATCGAAAACGCACAGGGCCAGATCATTTTATTTATAGACGAGCTGCATACACTCGTCGGCGCGGGCGCTGCCGAAGGCGCGATCGACGCGTCGAACATGTTGAAGCCTGCGCTCGCGCGTGGTGAGCTGCGCTGCGTTGGCGCCACCACACTCGCCGAATACCAGAAACACATCGAAAAAGACGCGGCGCTTGAACGTCGCTTCCAACAGGTTTACGTCGGTGAGCCGACTGTAGAAGACACGATTGCGATCCTGCGTGGTTTGAAAGAGCGTTACGAAGTACATCACGGCGTTCGTATTAAAGACTCGGCCATCGTCGCCGCAGCTACACTTTCAAATCGTTACATCACAGACAGGTTTCTGCCTGACAAAGCGATCGACTTAATTGACGAGTCAGCTTCGCGTCTGCGCATCGAGATCGATTCGCTACCGCAGGAGATCGATCAACTCGAACGCGAGATCATCCAACTCGAGATCGAGCGCCAGGCGTTGCAACGAGAAGAAGACGAGAAGTCGAAAGCACGCTTGCGTGAGATCGAGCAGCGCATCGCCGACCTGAAGGAAACTTCGGCGGGAATGAAAGCCAAGTGGCAGTCTGAAAAAGAAGCCATCGATCACATTCGCTCTGCGAAGGCCGAACTCGAACAGCTTCGCTTCCAGCTGGACCAGGCACGCAACAACGGCGAGCTCGGACGAGCTTCTGAGATTCAGTACGGCAAGATTCCCGAGCTCGAGCAAAGGCTCAAAGTCGACCAGGACAAACTCGCGAACTTCCAGCAGGACGGCGTGATGCTGAAGGAAGAGGTTGACGAAGAAGACGTCGCTGGAATCGTCGCTAAATGGACGGGCATTCCCGTTTCGCGAATGCTTGAAGGCGAGATGCAGAAGCTCGTCACGATGGAAGACCGACTCAGCAATCGGGTAATTGGTCAGGAAGAGGCACTCGCGGCAGTCGCAAACGCTGTCAGGCGTGCACGTGCGGGTTTGCAGGATCCGAATCGTCCGATCGGCTCGTTCATCTTTCTTGGTCCAACCGGTGTTGGTAAGACTGAAACGGCTCGCGCGCTCGCGGAATTCATGTTCGACGATGAGCGAGCGATGGTCCGGCTCGACATGTCAGAGTACATGGAGAAGCACGCTGTCGCGCGCATGATCGGTGCACCGCCGGGGTACGTTGGTTACGACGAAGGTGGACAGCTTACCGAAGCAGTTCGTCGCCGTCCGTATTCAGTCGTTCTCTTCGATGAAATTGAAAAGGCGCATCCGGATGTTTTCAACGTCCTGCTTCAGATTCTCGACGACGGCAGATTGACGGATTCTAAAGGCCGAACGGTTGATTTCAAGAATACCGTTTTGATCATGACTTCGAACCTCGGCTCGCGTGAGATCCAGGCGGCTGAAGGTGATGAGAAGCAAGTGCGTGAAGCTGTCACTCAGGAGCTGCGGCTGCATTTCAAACCGGAGTTTCTGAATCGTATCGACGACATCGTCGTCTTCCACCAGCTCTCGCGCGAACAGATCGGCAAGATCATCGATGTACAGCTTGAGCGTTTGACGGCAATGTTGCACGAGCGCAACGTGACGCTCGTGTTGGAGCCTTCGGCGAGAGACCTTTTGATGCGCGAAGGTTACGACCCGACGTACGGTGCTCGACCTTTGAAGCGCGCGATTCAGTCGCTGATTCAGAACCCGCTCGCGGTGAAACTCTTGCAGGGAGAAATTTTGCCAGGGCAAACCGTGAGAGTGTCAGCGAATGGCGATGTGATGGAGTTTAAGACTGACGCGGCGTTTGCGACCGCTTGAGGAGCTTTGAAAACATGTCACAACAGTGGAACCCTTTGCAGGATTTGGTAATGCTGCAAGATCGAATGAACAGACTTTTCGAAGATGCCACACAAAGGCGCAACCAGTCGGATGCAGGCGCTGGCGATGAGTTTGAGCGAGCGGATTGGACGCCTGCTTCTGATATCTACGAAACTGATACGGGCTACGTTATAGCGATGGATCTGCCGGGAATCGATCGTGAGGCTTTAGAAATCGACATCGACGACAACCGGCTTGTGGTAAAAGGCATTCGCGCGATTGCAGAGTCGCGGCAACATCGCGCCGAGAGACCGAGAGGAAAGTTTCTGCGGACGTACAGTGTTCCGGCATCGGTCGAGCACGGCAAGATCGCGGCGGAGTACAAAGACGGAGTTTTGCAGATCAGTCTGCCAAAGCGAAATGAACAAAAGCCGAAGAAGATTGATATCAAGATTAGTTAGGCCACGGATTAACACGGATGGGGAACGGATTATGACTGATGAAGAGAACGAGCTAAGGGTGACCGATCGTCGTCGCGTTTATCTCGATGATCGAGAAGAGGCAAAGACGGAGACTGAACAGCCAAACCTCAAGCCGAGTTACGTCGAGGAGCTCGAAGCGCGCACGAAGGCTGCCGAAAAGCAGGTGCAGGAGGTCCAGGCGCGTTTCGATCAGTTACGGCAACAACTGCAACGCGAGACTGACGAAACTCGGCAGCGATTGAATCGTTCGGCGGACGAGCGCGCGGCGGGCGAGAAGGCGAAGTTCATTGCGTCGTTGCTACCTGCTCTCGATAACTTGAACAGAGCAGCCGCATCCGGAGATGCACCTCGCGAATCGATCCTCGAAGGTATTCGCAGTATCGCGTCGACCTTCGAAGCTGCATTGACGAATGCGGGAGTCGAATCGATCCAATCGGTTGGCGAAGAGTTCAATCCCGAGCTGCACGAAGCCGTGGACACTGAAGAAACAGGCAGCGAGATGGACGGAAAGGTAATCGAGGAATATAGTCGCGGTTTCCGAATGGGTGATCGTCTGCTGCGACCAGCGCGCGTGAAAGTCGGACGCGCGTCAGTACAAGCCCGAGAAGCGCGAGAGCAGTAATAGTTTCTTCTCTGCCTGACCTCTGCGTCTCTGCGGTGATCTTTACTTGAGATTCATTTAACCGCAGAGACGCAAAGAACACAGAGGTCACGCAGAGAAATTTTAGTTGAGGAGAAAATAGAGTGCCGGCAAAAGAGCTGAAGTTTAGAGAAGAAGCACGCAACGCGATGCTTCATGGCGTGGACGTGCTTGCCAATGCGGTGCGTGTGACGCTTGGACCAAAAGGTCGCAACGTTGTTCTGGGAAAGAAGTTTGGTGCGCCAATAATCACTAAAGACGGCGTCACTGTCGCGAAAGAGATCGACCTCAGAAATCCGTATGAAAATATGGGCGCGCAGATGGTCCGCGAAGTCGCCGTCAAAACCAACGACAAGGCAGGCGACGGCACCACGACCGCGACAGTCCTCGCGCAAGCAATCTTTCGCGAAGGCGTGAAGAACGTTGCTGCCGGTGCGAACCCGATGTCTTTGCAGCGCGGTATACAACTCGCGACCGAAAAAGTCGTCGCCGAGCTGGAGCGCATGTCGAAGAAGATCAAGAGCAAGGAAGAGCTGACAAACGTGGCCTCCGTTTCTGCAAACAACGACCGTCACATCGGAGAACTGATTTCCGAAGCGATGGACAAAGTCGGAAAAGACGGCGTCGTCACGGTCGAAGAATCAAGGACCTTGCAAACCGAGCTCGACATCGTCGAGGGAATGCAATTCGATCGTGGTTTCCTGTCGCCATACTTCGTCACGAACGCGGATCGCATGGAAGCAATTTTGGACGAGCCGTACGTTCTTCTTTACGACAAAAAGATCTCCGCAATGCGTGATCTGCTGCCGCTGCTGGAACAAACAGCCGGCGCCGGACGTGCACTGCTAATCATCGCTGAAGATATCGACGGTGACGCGCTCGCGACGCTCGTTGTGAATCGCCTGCGTGGAACGATCAAAGTCTGCCCAGTGAAAGCTCCGGCGTTTGGCGATCGACGCAAGGCCATCCTCGAAGATCTCGCGATTCTGACAGGTGGGAGAGTGATCACTGAAGATCTCGGCATCAAGCTGGAGAACGTCACGCTCGAAGATCTCGGAACTGCCAAGCGTGTGATTGTCGACAAAGAGACCACGACGATCGTCGAAGGCGGCGGCGATAGCAAAGCGATTCAGGGTCGCGTAGCCATGATTCGCGCACAGATCGAAGAAACAACGTCTGACTACGATAAAGAAAAGCTCCAGGAACGACTCGCAAAACTTGCGGGCGGCGTTGCGGTGGTCAAAGTCGGTGCGCCGACCGAGATGGCGATGAAAGAGGTCAAGATGCGTGTTGAAGACGCATTGAATGCGACCAAAGCGGCGGCGCAGGAAGGAATCGTCGTCGGTGGCGGCGTTGCGTTGCTGCGAGCGGGGAAGGTGCTCGAAAACCACGACCACGAAGATCCCGACGTTCGCACGGGAGTGAAAATCGTGCAGCGTGCGTTACAGGAGCCACTGCGAAGAATTGCAGAAAACGCCGGAACTGAAGGCGCAGTGGTTGTCGGAGAAGTCGAGCAGTTGAAAGGAAACAAAGGCTACAACGCCGTCACCGGAGAAATTGAAGATCTCGTCGCGGGGGGAATCATTGATCCGACCAAAGTTGTGCGCACCGCGTTACAAAACGCTGCGTCCATCGCCGGATTGTTGCTTACCACTGATCTTGCTGTGACTGACGCGCCGGAGAAGAAGAAAACTGGCCCTCCGATGCCCGGTGGTGACGATTACGATTATTAAGGATCTCTCTGCGGCCCCCTGCGCATCTCGGCGATCTCTGCGTTTAAAACAACGGTTAACGCAGAGATCGCCGAGATGCGCAGAGGGCCGCAGAAAAAATCCGAAAAAGGCAATTAACGGCAGCAAATTTGCAACAGAGCGCTCGCCAGGATTGTTATTGCATTGAAACGCAACGGCGCTTATGCTGGCGACATCCAAGTCCAGCAACTTGGATAGGGCCGAGTTGTTTGAAAGTTGAGTGTATCGTCGCACTTAATTGCTGATCAGAACGAGTGCGACGGGCGTAAAAGAGATATGAGTGATTTAGGTTCATACAAAGATAAATTTGGCGACAGCGGTCAACGCATTCTTGAACATGCGTTGAATGAATCGCGACGTCGCGACCAGAATTTCGTATCTGTGGAGCACATCCTTCAGGCCTTAACTGTTGAGGAGCCTGACATGTTCAACTCCACGATGCGTGAGCTATCGCTTGACCCGGTCGTGGTCAAAATGGCAATTGAGAAACGCCTGACTGGTAGCCGGCAACAACACGTCGGAAAAGGATTTCGCATCGGCCCTGATACGACTGACCTGTTTAAGCGGGCAATGGAACGAGCCCGACTGCAGGGCCGCAAAACGATTGAAGCAACAGACATCTTTGAAGCGTTGAGTACTCACGACAGTCTGTTCGTCGATGTACTGCGAACTATGGGTGCAAGCCCTGAAGCTGTCCAGGAAAACGTGCGAGCACAGGTGCAAAAACGAGAACAGGAAGAAGAGCTAAACAGAAAAAAGTTTGAGCTTCCGCCGTATTTGAAACACTTCGGAGTTTCACTCAACAGGCTTGCTCGAGCCGATAAGATTCCGCCAACCATCGGACGAGAAAAAGAAATACAACAAATCATCGAGATCCTCTGTCATCGCGAGCGTGCGAATTCGCCGATGCTCGTTGGTGAGCCAGGGGTCGGTAAGACTGCGGTGATCGAGGGACTCGCGCGCTTGATCGAGTTGGAACCGGAGAAGGTGCCGGCGCGTCTGCGTGCGTCTCACATCGTTCAACTACAAATGGGCGGCATCGTGGCAGGAACAATGCTGCGAGGCATGTTTGAAGAACGCATCAAGGGAATCATCGACGAAGTCAAAGAGCGCGATAATCTCATTCTCTTCATCGACGAAGCACACACGATCATCGGTGCAGGCGCAGCGCTCGGTACGTCTTCCGATGCGGCCAATATGTTTAAGTCGGCGTTGGCGCGCGGAGAGATGCGCATCATCGGTGCGACTACGCTTTCCGAGTACAAAGAATACATCGCTGACGACGAAGCACTCGCACGTCGCTTCCGCATGGTGAAAGTGGTCGAGCCGACGCTTAACGAGACCAAGGAGATCCTGCTCGGTCTTCGTCCGCGACTCGAGAAAAACTACTCCGTCAAGATTTCGGACGAGGCCATCAACACCGCGTTGGAGATGGCTCCGAAGTACATACGCAATCTGCACCTGCCTGACAAAGCCATCGGCTGGCTCGATACGGCGGCAGTGAAGGTTGAGATCAATGAGCCGCAGAAGATGGTGGTCCGGCCCGAGCACGTCATCGACGTGATCTCGCAGGAGTCACGCATTCCGCGCGACATGATCTTCCGCGATACCGGCGATCGCTTTGCGATGGTTGAAACGATGCTGAGTCGTCGGGTTATCGGTCAGAAGGATGCGATCAAGGCAGTTGCGCAGCGGCTGCGTTTGAACAAAGGGCCACTGAAAGAATCGCACTACAAACCCGACGGTGTGCTGCTGTTCCTTGGTCCAACAGGTGTTGGCAAAACTGAGTTGGCTAAAGCTGTTGCCGAGTTCATGTTTGGTGACGAAGAGAAGATGGTTCGCATCGACATGTCGGAGTATAGCGACGGCACAGTCAGTATCGAGAAACTGATCGGAATGCCGCGCGGCATCGTTGGCTCGGAGCGAGGCGGAATCCTTACCGAGCAACTGCGCGAGAATCCGTATACGGTGCTGCTGCTCGATGAGGTTGAGAAAGCGTCTCCTTACTTGATGAACCTGTTTCTGCAGGCTTTCGACGAAGGCTGGCTGACGGACGGGCGCGGTAAGAAAGTTTATCTTTCAGACGCGATCATCATCATGACTTCGAACCTCGGCTCGGAGAACTTCAAGAAGTTTGAAAAGCCTTTGGGCTTTGGCACCAAGACGGCTTCCGACTTCCGCCTCGTGAAGAACGAAGTGATGAAGGCTTCGGAGCAAAGATTCTCGCCGGAATTTCGGAACCGGATCGACGAGATCGTCGTGTTCTCACCGTTGACGATGGATGAGGTTCGCCAGATCGCGAGACTCTATCTTGAAAAACTGCGTCGACAGATGGAGCGGCAGGGCAAGTATGTTGAGGTAACCGAAGCGGCAGTTAACAGTTTGACTGAAGCTGGCTACAACACGGCTTACGGTGCACGCTTCCTGAAGCGACACATCGATGAGAAAGTAAAACTTCCAATCACCGGCTTGTGGAAGACGGCATCACGTTTCCGCGTTGATGTCGAGAATGGTGAAGTTGTGGTGAAGCCGGATAATGACGGCCCCAAGCCTGAATTCAATTAGCACAGATTAGACGGAGATATACAGGATTCACGCGGATGAATCCTGTATATCCTGCGAATCCTGAAATCCTGAAAAATGATCCTCCTGCTAATAGTCTCCTTACTTTTTGCGCAAACGCCTGCCTCATCAGTTGATGAGAAATCTCAAGAAATTATCAATCGAGCGATCGAATCACTCGGCGGGCAGAAGTATCTCGGCGTCCAAACCGTAATCGGCAAAGGTTTCTACACCACCTTCAAAGACGGTATCTCGCAGATACCCGCTCGCTTTCTCGATTACATTCAATATCCCGATCACGAGCGCACGGAATTTTCGGGCGCGGGTATTCGCACGATTCAGACCAACGCTGGCGACACAGGCTGGATGTTTGACGGCGCCGTCAAGAAGATCTCAGATCAGACGCCCAAACAGGTCGAGGATTTTAAGCAGGCGATTCGCACGAGTCTCGAGTATTTGCTGCGCGGCTACTGGAAAAAGGATGGCGGCAAGATCACTTACGCCGGTCGACGCGAAGCTGGTGTTGGCAAGCGCAACGAAACGATCCGTTTGGTGTTTCCTGATGAATGGTGGATCGAGTATGAGTTTGGCGCGCGAGATGGTCTGCCGGCGAAGATCATTTACAAGCGTGAGCGAAAAGATATGGACAGTGGCGACGTGGTGTGGATGACTGAAGAAGATCAACTCTTAAAATTCATCACGGTCGATGGTGTCACCGCACCGTGGGTCGTAGACCACTTCATCAACGGCAAGCAAACCTCGCGGATCAACTACGAGTCAGTGCAGTACAACCAAAGGTTTGCAGATAATCTCTTCGCGAAACCAGCGGATGTCAAAAGCATTAAATAGCCGCGGCTCAAATTCTACATTGCTAACCCACCGTCAACCTGGATGACTTGCCCGGTTATATAACGAGCATCATCTGACAACAGAAAAGCAGCGATGCGGGCCACCTCATCCGGCTCCGCAAAGCGACCAAGCGGGATCTGCTCCCGAATTTTTGCCTGGTAAGTTTCATCGAGCTTACCCGCCATGTCAGTCGCAACCATACCGAGCGCGAGCGCGTTGACAGTCACCTTTCGGCTCGCAACTTCTTTCGCCAGAGACTTCGTCAGCCCCACCATGCCGGCCTTGGACGCTGAATAATTCGACTGCCCGGGCATTCCGACTTCACCACTGATCGACGAGATGTTCAGAATCGATCCACCGCTGTCTTGTCGCAGCATCGTCCGCAACGCTGCCTTCGCGAAGTTCCACGAGCCTTTCAGATTCGTGTTGAGTACTTCATCCCAATCGTTTTCTTTCATCCGCAGGATGAGATTGTCGCGCGTAATTCCGGCGTTGTTGATGAGAAAATCGATGCGTCCAAATGCTTCTTTCACTTGTTGGACCATGGCGGCCGCAGCCTCGGTGCTCGCCACATCACACTGCACTGCCAAACTGCGCACACCCAACGCTTCAAGCTCCGACTTCAAACTCTCCGCGGCTTCAGCGCTCTTCGCATAATTGAAAGCGATATCGGCGCCGCGTTTTCCTAACTCGAGCGCGATGGCCCGTCCAATGCCGCGCGTCCCTCCGGTAACGATCGCCACGCGACCTGCAAACTGTTTTTCTGACATGAGCCACTAAATAACACACAAAAAGGAACAAAGCCATCCACAGATTACACAGAGAGATGATTCTGCGTAATCTGTGGATGGCTTTGTGCTGTTGTGGCTCTTAACTGGTTAGTTGTGGCACCAGTCGCCGGTCTGCTGCAAGCAACGGAAGTTGTTGCCGAGCGCCGGGAAAACAGGCGTGCCATCAGCTCGCTTCACGTCACGAATGAAAGCATCCGGACGAATGAAACCGTTGCGCGGATCCTCGGGGATCGGACAGAGGACCCAACGAAACACAGGGTCGTTAACCGGACGCGTGCGCAGCTCGATTAAACCTTTCGCTACGAGATTATCGATCTGCGACGGGCTCGTCAGGATTGCTGTGCCGTCGAGGTCACGACCGTTAGACGCCGCGATCGGATCGAGTTCTTTGCGTCCCGCCGCAGTGAAAGCTTTCGGAGTGTAGACGACCCAAACGGCGACCCACATGCCAAGCGGATCATTTGAGAAGTAACCGTCGCGCGTATCGAAGAGGTTGTCCTGCCGCTTGTTCGGAAGAAACGGATCGAGGATGGAGCCGTTCGACGCTTTCGGAAAGATGAACACGCGAAAGTGCTCGGCAGTGTCGAACGAAGCCTGCGCGCGCGCAGTCAGATTGCCTGAGGCGTCGTGCTCGAAGCTGTTCGAGTTGAGCACGCCGAAGATGTTCGCGTAAGTTAGACCACTCGAGCCGGTCGTGCCGGGTGTGGTTTCGATGGTTCGAACATTGGCGCGGTTCGGATCGGTGTTGGTGTTATCGACGACGAAGTCGCCTGCGCGTGATGGAGTGCCAACACGCAGCACAATGTTTTCAGGAATGATGCCATGTGCGCGGTAGGTAGCATCGCTGAAGTCGAATGGTGATGTGCCGAGGTCGCTGCCGCCATCGGCGGAAACGCTCGTGCTGAAGTTAAGACTAGCTACCATCGTCAGCGCGAGTGCGACGACAGCGAGCCAGAGTGTCCATTTTGAAGTGTTTCTATTTTTCATGATCGGTGAGCTCCTTCGTATATCTCTCAAAACGAGGAGCGCATCATGTCGGAAGAGTCTTCGGAGGAATGTCAGCGCGGCGACAATGCAATAAAAAAGCAAGTACACAAAAGGCACAAAAGAAAAAGTTCAGAGTTCAGCCCTTAAGCTTCCGTCTCGAACTGCAGGCGAGCAAGCTAAAGCTTAAACGCTGAACTTTTTCTTTTGTGCTTTTGTGCCTTTTGTGTACTTCCTAAAAAGCGGCGTACGTCTGGAGCTCTTTGAGACGTTTGACACGAATGCAACCGCGGCCCAACTCGATGATGCCGCGACGTTCGAGATCGTTAAGGACAGTGGTAGTAGTTTGACGCGCGGCGCCGATGAGACTCGCAACGTCCTGGTGCGTGAGCGGCACTATGTAATCGGTGGCGACTGTTTCGAATTCGGCAGAGCTCGTTGAAAGCTCGTGCAGCAGTTCGCAGATGCGACCCGAAACCGGTTTCGATGTGATGTCAGAAAGCTTCTTCTCCATTCGTCTTCTGCGATCGCCAACAAGCTTGATGTAACTCAAAGCCAGCATCGGCAGCGAGGTTAGAAGTTTCGTAAAATCATGCTTCGAGAAAACCCACATCAACACATCGTCGAGTGCCTGGGTCATGTTGCTGCGCTGCGACTCGTCTACGAGCGCAAACTCCCCAAAGATCTCGCCGGGCTGAATGATGTCGATCGCGATCTCTTTGCCAGATTCAGAAAGCACGGAAAGCTTCACTCTCCCGTGTTTCAGGATGTAGACGAAGTCAGCGCGATCGCCGGGCATGTAGATAAACTCGCCGCGCGCTTTGCGCATACTGCGTGCGTGCGCCGCGATGCGAGTCATCTCCTCTGATTCCAGCCCTGAGAAGAGTTGCACACGCCGGTTATGTCGAGGCCCCGGGAATTCAACTATCGGAGATGCTGCGACTCCCATAAAACTTAACTCCTAACGGGAGGTATTTTTGGAGTACTGGGCGAACTCCATCGAGTGAGGTTGTTGCATCAGGCACTTTTCAGGCGCTTATTAACTCTGGCGCTTGAAGCATTTCCACGAGACTCCTATCATTCTGTTTGAGTTGCTCGCGCGTGGGCATGCGATCGAGACGTAGCAACTCCTCGGCCGCAGCCATCTCGCGATCGCGATTCATGCCTGCGACAGCACGGACGCGGTTATCTTTCACGTAGAAAGCAAGAAAGTCCTGCGCTGCAACATCGCCGCGGTAAATGATCTCGTCCCAAGATGAGACATGTCCGACGTAGAGCAGTCCAATATCAAACTGTCGCGTCCAGAAGAATGGAACCGCGTCGAACGTAACGTTGCGTCCTAACATATTACGTGCCGCTGTCCGTCCTTGCTGCTGCGCGGTGCGCCAGTGCTCGATCCGCACATTCCCAGCGTGCAAATCGGGGAAACTGGCGATATCACCTGCAGCAAAAAGTCCGTCAGCGGCACGCAGCCGCGAATCGACAATAACGGCCCCCGCCTGGTCCAACTCCACACCATCAAGAAACTGCGTGACTGGTCTTACTCCCACTCCGACAACAACCATGTCCGTCTCTATAAGCTCGCCATTGTCGAGCGCGACTGCTTCGACGTTGTGAGTGCCTTCGAAACCATAGACGATGTTGCCGAGCTTGAAACGAACACCGTGACTCTCGTGCACACGCCGGAACAACGCGCCGACTTCCGCACCGAGTGTCGTTTCAAATGGTTCCTCCGACGGCGCAATCACTGTTACTTCAAGACCACGCTCGCGCAAGCTGGAGGCCGCCTCCATGCCGATGAAGCTCGCACCGACAACAACCGCACGACGACAGTGCTTAGCCGTCTCGATGATCGAGTCAGCATCTGCAAAGCTGCGCAACACGCAAACATTCTTCAAATCCGAGCCGGGAATGTTGAGACGAACTGGCGCACCGCCGGTGGCAACGAGTAGCGCGTCGTAGTCCATCGTCTCGCCGCTTTCAAACGTGATCGTCTTGCTGCGTGCATCAACATGTGTAACTTCACGATTCAGCAGGAGCGTGATGTCGTTCGCTTTGAAGAACTCTTCATCACGCAACGGCATCCATTCCGGTTCAGCATGACCGTGCAGGTAATCCTTGCTGAGATTGGGCCGATCATAAGGTGCGCGGTCTTCACGCGTGAGCATTACGACGCTGCCACGAAAACCTTCTTCGCGTAACGTCTGCGCCGCCACGTAGCCTGCCGCGCCCGCACCGACGATCACGAATTGTCGCGAATCGGCGGACGTGTCGCGCTTACACATCGCAGGCATGCGTCGATCTTCTGCGCCTTCCGGCAGACTCAGCATGATGCGTTCGCCATCGATGCGCAGAGGGTAAGAAACAAGCGAGTCGAGGGCTGGTGGATCCTCCATATTTCCGTTGACGACGTTGAAGGCTGCGTGATGCCACGGGCATACGACACGAGTACCGCAGAGCGTGCCTTCAGCGAGCGGTCCGCCGTAGTGAGGACAGGTCGCGCTGACTGCGTGGAAGTTATCGCCGACACGCGCCAGCAGTATCTTTACTTCATCGACTGAGATTTCTTTCATCTCGCCGTCGTGAAGATCGGAAGTATTCGCGAGATGAACTTCTTTCAGAGGCATTGCAGTTTGTTAGGCCACACTTACGAGATGGCCCATCTTCTCCTTCTTGGTCTTGAGGTAATTGACGAATGAATCGTGCGGCTCCACTTCGAGAGGCACACGCTCGACGACTGCGAGTCCGGCTTGTCGTAGCGCGTGGATCTTAGCGGGGTTGTCAGACATCACCCGCACGGCGCGCAGACCGAGATCGAGCAGGATTTCGGCACACTGCTCGTAACGACGCGTGTCTGCCGCGAAGCCGAGCCGCTCGTTGGCTTCGATGGTGTCGGCGCCTTCGTCCTGCAGTGCGTACGCGCGAATCTTGTTGATGATTCCGATACCGCGTCCTTCCTGTTGCTGGTAGACGATGGCGCCGTGTCCTTCCTGCTCGATCAGTTTCATGGCGGCCTGGAGTTGTCGACCGCAGTCGCACTTGACTGAGCCAAACACGTCGCCTGTCATGCACTGCGAGTGGATGCGCACGAGGCTCGGCCGATCGGCTCTCAGGTCGCCCTTCACCAGCGCGACAAACTCTTCGTCGGAGTCGAGCGAGCGGAAACCGATGATGCGAAATTCACCCGTCTCGGTGGGCAGTCGCGCGTCAGCGACGCGTTCGACAGTTGAATGAGTGGTGTGAATTAGTCTGAGTGTCATAAGCGTCCTGTTTTCTCTGTGCAACCTCTGTGTTCTCTGTGTCTCGGTGGTAGAAGCGTTCTTAACACCACAGAGACACAGAGGACACAGAGACTGCACAGAGAAGATTCAATTAAAGCGACTTCAAGTATTCAACGAGATCTGCCTTCTGCTGATCTGTCAGATTGGTACCCAAAAAGGTGTTGTAGTGCTCGATCACGTCGCGGAGCGTGGCGAAGCGTCCGTCGTGATAGAAGCCGCCTTTCTGGTGTGTCCAAAGTCCCTTGAGCGGCGAGGTTCGATAACGTTCGTCGGGCGAACGCTTAGCCTGGAAATCGTCGATGCCGATCTCTTCCGCCGTGTGCATGTTCCAACCAGGCTCAGTAAAGGTTGGCGGCACGTGACACACCGAACACTTCGCCTGACCATTGAACAGCGCCGCACCGCGTGCTGCCGCCGCCGGATCGAAACTACCCGCAGGCGCAGCCGGTGCAGGAATCGCGAGTTGATAAAAGTGAAGCGCAGGAAGCTTTAGACTGATCAAGTCAGGATTGCTGCGCACGTTGCCGAAACCTTCGCGCGCTGCGATCGGAAACTTCACCGGATCGTTGAGACGCGGATCGTAAAACGTTCCCTGCCCATGCATCTCGAGGTTCGCGACGAACGCGTTCCAATGCGTGACCGATCCCCAACCGGTCCACGTGTGAAGGTTCACACCCACGAGACCAAACGCCGGCGGGATCAACGTCGCCGCTGACTTGCCATCAGGCCTGAAAGCCTTGCCGTCAAGAAACAATTCAGCATCGAACTTGCCCGGTCCCCAACTCTGCAAAACTGTTTTCACTGTCGGTACATCAACGCCGAGCAGGCTTGAGATCGGCGTCAGGTTTGGACTCAGCGCCACGATCGCGCCGACGTTTAGATCGCGATTGGCCCAACCGTCGAGACGCTGACCGATACCGGGCGCGAATGAGTTATCGACAGTCGAGTGGCAAAACGCACACGTGATACCGATAGACTGAAGACTTCCATCGCTTTTGAACGTACCTTTCACGCCGACAACTGCGTTGAGTTTGAGCAACGCGAGCGTTGTGGCCGGATCGTCAAGATTCACTCGCCCGCGCCTCAACTGAGAAACGAGTGACTGTGGCAGCGCTTCTGAATCAACCTTCAAACCGACGGCGAGTGCAGTCGCAGGGCTGACACCCGGACCAACGCCGCCGAGATTCGCGCCAGCAATGGCGCGGTGGAGTTGCAGCGAGTCAGTCCAGAACGCCTCGTCTCCGAAGGTGTCAAAACGAAAAGTCTGCTTGCCCTCTACAAGCATTCGTTGTGCGTTGGCGTCGGTCTGCTGTTCGCTCTCCGTCGCCTTGACGTTACTTGCCTCGCTATCCTTCGTGCTTACAAAAACCAACGTTATCGCGGCGGCAAAAAGAACTAACGCGATCTTCGCCAGGCCGCGCTCGGCCAAAATGAGTCGCCCTTTGCTCGGGTTCATGATCTTCCTCCTTATGCGTATTCCTGACTGAGACGGGCCAGTGCAAGTGCAGCGAGTGAGAGTCCGAAATCCCTCAGCGCCACGTCGAAATAACCGGGAATCATGAGCAGATTGGCCACGATCAACAGCAGCCAGGCCGAGACGACATAAGCGAAAATGCGCGGTTTAAATGCGACTCCGAGGCCTGCCACGATCTCGATCACACCGACGGCGAGCATCAACTCGTGTCCGTGTCCGCCGGTTAGGTTATTGACGAATGCAGGAAGGTATTGATCCCAGTTCACCAGCAGGTGAAAAAATTTGTCGAGCCCGGCCACGATCGGCGCGACAGTGAAGCCGGTGCGCAGAATCTGAAATGCCTGATAGCCGGGGCTACTAACACTCTCGCTCGTTCTCGAGGCGACCCCCGCTGAACTAGTAATTGCCTGTGCCATTGTCTTAGTGCTCCTGTTTGAGATTTGGTCCTGGGCTCAATAAAATACTCCTGTCGCATAATAAGTCAAGAACTTATTTGATTTTTTGTGTTTTCTTTGGAAATGCGTTAGAATCGCGAGTCGGGATGGAAGGAATTACCTTCGATAAACGCTTTTTCGACAGTACGCGCGGGCAGATCGTTACGCTTTTGCGCAGCGCGCCGTGCACCGTCGAGGAGCTTTCGGGAAAACTAAACCTGACGGATAACGCCGTTCGCGCTCACCTCGCGACTCTCGAACGTGATGGACTTGTCAGGCAAAGCGGCCTGCGACGCGGTCCGCGGAAACCGCACTTTACCTACGTGCTCACGGAAGAAGCTGACAGGCTTTTTCCCAAGGCTTACGACGCGCTACTCAATCAACTGATTACTGTTCTCAAGACTCGTTTGGAGCCAGCGGAGATCGAGGATGTTTTGCGTGAAGTCGGGCGTGCGCTCGCCGCAGATGCACCAGCGAGTGCCAGCCTGGAAAGTCGTGTGCAGACGGCGTTGAAGGTTCTCGAGGCGATTGGTGGCGCGGCTGAAGTGGAGCAGCAAGATGACAAGCTCGTGATCGTATCCGGCGGCTGTCCGCTCGCTGCCGCCGTGTCTGTTCATCCGGAAGTTTGTCGACTCGCCGAGACTCTCGTCGCCGAAATTGTTAAAGTGCCCGTCGAAGAACGATGCGACCGCGAAGGCCGTCCCAAGTGCCGCTTCGAAATTAGCCACAAAGAAGCTCAAAAATAAATCCAGCCACAAAAGGCAGATAAGCAAGAGAAAAAGCATTTGTGCTTTTTGTGCTTTTTGTGGCTACATACCTTTTATGCTGGATCTCAATTACGTCAGAGAAAATTTAGATAAAGTGCGCGCGGCGCTCGAGGCGCGTGGCGCCGACACAAGAGCGCTCGATGATTTTGCGCAGGCTGATGAAGAGCGGCGGCGAACGATTGCCGAATCGGACCAACTCAACGCGCAGCGCAATGCGTCGAGTCGTGAAATCGGCGGCTTGATGAAGGAAGGCAAGAAGGAAGAAGCCGAAGCGCGTCGCGCCGAAGTCGGCGGGTTGAAAGATCGTATTGCCGAGCTGGACGGGCTGCGGGCACAGACCGAAGAGCGCATGCGCGAGATGCTCTCGACGTTGCCAAATGTTCCACACTCGTCAGTTCCTATTGGCAAAGACGAGTCGGCCAATACTGAAGTTCGTCGCTGGGGCACGCGGCCGGAGTTCTCATTCGAGCCGAAGGACCACGTCGATCTGGGCACCGCGCTCGGCATACTCGATCTCGAACGCGCCACGAAGATCGCATCCGCACGTTTCGCGATTCTGAACGGCGCCGGCGCGCGACTCGAACGTGCACTCATCAACTTCATGCTCGACGTGCAGACGCGCGAACACGGTTATCTCGAGACGCTGCCGCCATTCATCGTCAATCGCCATTCGCTTTTCGGGACAGCGCAGTTGCCGAAGTTTGAGGCAGACCTTTTCAAACTCGAAGATCCGCGTGAGCTTTATTTAATTCCGACAGCGGAAGTGCCGGTCACAAACTACTATCGCGACGAGATACTCGACGCTTCGCAATTGCCGATGAAGTGGGCGGCGTACACGCCATGTTTTCGATCGGAGGCGGGCAGCTACGGTCGCGATACACGTGGCGTGATCAGGCAACACCAGTTTGAGAAAGTCGAGCTCGTGAAATATTCGTTGCCGGAAAACTCTTACGAGGAGCTCGAGGCGCTAACGCGAGACGCTGAGACTATCCTGCAAAAGCTGGGATTGCATTATCGTGTCGTGACGCTCTCGACGGGCGATCTCGGGTTTGGATCGGCGAAGACTTATGACATCGAGGTGTGGCTGCCGTCGCAGAATGCGTTTCGTGAGATCTCGTCTTGTTCGAATTATGAGTCGTTCCAGGCGCGGCGCGCGCAGATTCGCTTCCGGCGAAGCGGTGGTGCGAAGCCGGAGTTTGTGCACACGTTGAATGGATCCGGGTTGGCGATCGGGCGTACGTGGATCGCGATCCTCGAGAATTACCAGCAGGAAGATGGTACGGTGTCAGTGCCCGAAATACTTCGACCGTACCTGGGCACTGACCGTATTAATTAACGCGGATTATTTCACACGGATGTCGAATGGCATCACGAGCATCGACTCGCCATTCTTCATCCGATCCATCAACTGCATGTAGCGGAAAGCACGTCGCGCATCCTCCGGCAGGGCCGCATAAACTGCCCGCTGTTGTGCGAGTTGCGTGTTGGAACTATCGTCACTAGTACTCAATAACTCCTGCAAGAACGTTCTCGGATAAGGCAGGATCACGCGCTCGACGCCCTTGTCAGCCGGAATCTTCGCAAGCTGCTTCGCCACCTCGATTGCTTTATCGAGCCCGCCGAACTCATCAACAAGCCCGCGTTCCTTCGCCTGCCCGCCGGTCCACACGCGTCCCTGTGCGATCGAGTCGATATACTGCGCGTCTTTGTGGCGTCCCTTCGCGACCTTCGGCACGAAGTCCTGGTAGTAAGTCGTCTTGATCCACTCTTCAAACTTCGCGCGCTCGTCGTCGGAAAACTTCTCCGTCTCGCGAAACATTCCCGCATTCTTGCCGCGCAACACGTACTCATTCGAAATCCCGAGCCAGTCGTAAAAACCACGCATCACCGGTTTGCCTGCAACGACGCCGATCGATCCCGTGATCGTCGACGGCTGCGCGATGATCTTCGCCGCACTCGCCGAAATGTAATAACCACCCGACGCAGCCACGTCGCTCATCGATACCACCACCGGCTTCTTCTGATTCGCTGCTTCGACTGCGTGCCAGATGATGTCTGACGCGAGCCCCGAACCACCGGGACTATCAACACGCAACACAATCGCCTTCAACGACTTGTCCGCCGCCGCATCATTCAGCGCTTTCGCAACCGTGTCTGATCCGATCGACTGATCGCCGGACGGGCTGTTCTGCGACGTACCGGAGCCAATCTCTCCCGACGCAAAGATCACAGCGATCTTCTCGCCCTTGTTCAACCCAAGCGACTCCGGCTCGACGTCTCGATAATCCGTTCCACGCACTGCTACAAACTCATCCGTGTCTTTGTAACCGAGCAACCTCTTGAACTGCTTCTCAACGTCGTCGCGATACAACACGTCATCGATCAGTCCCGCTTCTTTCGCTTGCGCACCACTATACGGAGCGTTATCGATCAGCTTGCGCACATCATCCGGCGTCTTGTGACGCGTGTCTGCGATTGCCTGCACGTAGCGATTGTAAAGATCGTCGAGCATCGAGTTGATGTACTCACGATGCGCGTCAGTCATCTGCTTCTGAGTGAACATGTCGCCCGCGCTCTTGTATTTTCCGATCTGGTAGATGTCGGGATAGATACCGAGCTTGTCGAGCGAACCGCGGAAGAACATCACGTCAGCCGCGAGCCCGTTGATGAACAACTCGCCGGGCGGCGGCACGATGATCTTGTCGCACGCCGTGGCGATGTAATACTCCTTGTTGAGTCCAAACTCGACGTATGCGTAAACCGGTTTGCCTGACGAGCGGAAATCGGTAATCGCGTCGCGAAGCTCTTCCGCTTTGCCCCAGCCCACACCTGACATGTTCACGTCGAGCAGGATCGCCTTGATTCGTTTGTCGGCCTTCGCCTTCTTAAACTGCATGACCAGACCGCTGAGCGACTGGTCTGGTCCACCAAAAAATTTCTTGAATGGATCGTCAGGTGTGTAGTCCGGCAACGCGCCCGAGACGCGAAGTGTGAGCAGGCTGTTGTCGCGGATGGTCGGCTCGCTTTTGCGGAGCGCGGCCCAGATGGCGACGACTCCGATGACGACGACGAGGAGCACGGCTCCCAGAATTCCCAGTATGATTAAAGCTACTTTTCGTGTTGATGACATTGTTAAGATCCTCGATTTTGTTACGTAAGGGTGCGAGAAAAGGTTTATTTAACCACGAATTAGGCGGAGTTTTTCACGATCCAGCCGCCGCCGATTACTTCGTCGCCGCGGTAGAAAACTGAAGCTTGTCCGGGCGTGATGGCGCGTTGGGGCTCGTCAAAAACGATGCGCGCGCGACCGTTGTCGAGCGGAGTGATCATCGCTGGTGCGGCCGTGTGACGATAACGCACACGCACTTCAGCGCGCACGGGTTCCTTTGGATCATCAAAAGCGATCCAATTCACTCGGGCGACAGTGAACTCGCTGCTCAGTAAGTCTTCAGCCGAACCGGCAGTGACGCGATTCTTGTCGGCATCGATCGAGATCACATACAGCGCGCGCTCGTTTGCGATTCCCATGCCGCGACGCTGCCCGATCGTGTAGCGATGAATACCTTCGTGGCTACCAATTACGTGGCCGCTGCTGTCGACAATCTCGCCGGCGCCTGGTAAACGCTCAGTCGCGTTTTCGTACTCGAGATAACGATCGATGAAGCCCGCGTAGTCACCGTCAGGCACGAAGCAGATCTCCTGCGACTCTTTCTTCTCGGAAACGCCACTAAGATTATGTTGCCGCGCCGCCTCGCGAGCTTCGGGCTTCGACATCTCGCCGAGTGGAAAGAGCGCGCGTGATAACTGCGCCTGCGTCAGTTCCCAGAGAAAATACGATTGATCTTTCTGCTCGTTCTTGCCGCGGAGGAGTTTGTAACGATTTTCGGCTGGATCGAATTCGACGCGCGCGTAATGGCCGGTAGCGACTTTCTCGCATCCGAGGCTGACCGCCAGTCGATCGAGTGAAGCAAACTTCAAACGACTGTTACACGAGACGCACGGAATCGGTGTCTCGCCGCTGAGATAACTGGAGACGAACGGTTGAACTACATCACGCTCGAAGTCGCGTTCGAGATTCAGCACGTAAAACGGAAAGTCGAGCTCTTCGGCAACGCGGCGTGCGTCGTAAACGTCGTCGAGCGAACAACAACGAGACGGCAGCGGATCGCCGTTTTCGTCAACGTTGATCCCGCGACGCTGATCCCAGAGCTGCATCGTGAAACCGACAAGCTCGTGTCCCTGTTCCTTGAGAATTGCCGCAGCCGCGGAAGAATCCACGCCACCACTCATTGCCACCGCGATTTTCATAAAATCCCTAACCCAATGTTAAGATGCCAATAAATGTCAGAAAGCGCAATTCAGGACTATCGAGTAGCAACTGAGCCATACTACCTGCCCGTCGGGCGGGAAGTGGAGCTCTTCGAGGCCGCGCACTCCGCGCATCTGCCCGTCATTCTCAAAGGGCCGACCGGCTGCGGCAAGACACGTTTCGTCGAACACATGGCGTGGCGACTCGAACGCCCGCTGATCACTGTCGCGTGTCATGAAGATCTTTCGTCAACCGATCTGGTTGGTCGTTTTCTGCTCGAAGGCGAGGAGACGATCTGGCACGACGGTCCGCTGACGTCCGCTGTCCGCAATGGCGCGATCTGCTATCTCGACGAGGTTGTCGAAGCACGCAAAGACACGGTCGTGATCATTCACCCGTTGACTGATCATCGCCGTCGTCTACCAATAGAAAAACTCGGGACGATCGTCGAGGCGCCCGCGGATTTCACACTCGTGGTTTCGTACAACCCCGGTTACCAGTCGATCCTGAAAGATCTGAAGCAGTCGACGCGACAAAGGTTTGTGGCGATCGAGTTTGACTATCCGCCACCCGAGATGGAGGCTGAGATCGTTGCGCGCGAAGGCGGTGTTGATGAGGGCACCGCACGCGATCTCGTACTGATCGGGCAGAAGGTGCGCAACCTGCGCGGTCATGGTCTGGAAGAAGGTGTTTCGACTCGACTACTGATCTACGCCGCCCAACTCATCGCACTCGGCATTCCTCCGGTCGATGCCGCCGACGTCGCAATGTGCTCGCCCATCACCGACGACCGCGAGCTCCAGCGCAGCATCCGGGAGATTGTGACGACTGTGATTTAGGTTTTCTCACGCAGCGACGCAGCGGCGCAGCGTCTTTCGTTGCGCCGTTGCGCCGCTGCGTGAGAAATTTTTGTTTGGATGTCTGACGATCAACAACAACAATCCTTCCTGGAGCTGACACGCAGTCTGACAGGCCTGCCGTTGGACCAGGCAGCGGCTGTGCTTGAGACGAGCGCGTCGATCGCTGCTATCTCACTGCGCGCAGGAATCGAGTTTCTGCGCGCCGCGCCCGCAGCCGCACACGTACTACAACCCGCGGAGCTGCGCGCGTGGGGCGAGATGGGCCGTCGCCTCGCGATGACGGACTACGAATCGGCAGCGACGTTCTTCGCTGAAGGCGTCGAAGCACTGCGAACCGTTTTACCTGCCCTGCGCCCGTCGATCTTCGTATTGTGTGCACGACAGATGGTCCTCTCGACCGCCATCAGTCGAGAAACTCTTCACTCGTTTCCGTCCCTGGCCGCAGAGATCGATGATGACGAACTGCTGCGCGCCATACTCGACGTCGCCACAGAGATCGCGCGCCGATCCGCGAAACACAGCGCCGAGTTTCTCAACTCAAGCACTACCGTTTCACGCACGCTGAAGTCGTTTCAAAACCCGGCTGTAACCGCGGCCGCACTCGAGCTTAGCAGCGCATTCGCGGCGCGCGCAGGTGGCATTGCCGCCGATGCGTGGACCATCACTCCCGAAGCAATCGCAGAGCTCTCCGCTAGCGAAGCGATGCGATTGTTGAAAAGCGCAAGCAGCTTTCTCGAACGCGGCGGTGGCGCGGCTCTTCACGTTCTGATCGCGGGCGGTGAAATCCTGCGCCGCGCGCCGGAGATCTTCGACGAATGGATCGCGCTGCTCTGGGTGGTCGCGACGCACGGTAACGCGAGTCTGGTCGCGTTTGTGCGCAGCAGTCCGGGATTCATTCGCATACTCAACGCCGATCCGAATCGTGCCGCCGCGATCGCGCTCTCGCAGCGTGTACTCACCCTGACAAAAGAGATTGCAGCGGTTGATGGTGAAGCAGCGCTCGCTTGTTTCCGATCGAGCGCACGTGCGTTGCGCAGTGTGTCGATCGAGCAGTTTGAAGCGTGGGCGCGTCGCGGGCTTACTTCCGGTCGCACAGACACACGCGCGCGCCGCAGTTACTTTTCACTCGAGACGCGCGGCAGTTACGAATCACTGTTGAGCGGTAGCGCGGGCCTTGCGCTTGAGTCAATACAACATCTATTGCGACTGTATGTCGAGGCGCTCACCGGACGCGAAGTCGAAATCGCGCCACTCGCCGCTGTGCCTGACGAAGCACGCATCGATGATGGCCGCACGATCCATCTGCCCTCGCTCGTGAACGAGTTTGGCGACGAGGATCTTGATTTCCGCTTGTACAAAGTTCTCGCCGCTCATGCTGCGGGTCAGATCGAGTTTGGCACGTACGAGCGTGGTGGGATGTTGCGCCTGGCCCATTCGGCGATAGCAGCAAAGTATTCAAAAGAGAATGTCGATGCGCTCGATGCGTTTGCGATCGCGGATGAGATCGTTCAGCTACGAGCCACAGAAGAAGGCTACAAAGAAACGCAAGAAGAGACACAAGCAAACACAAAACTGGAAGAGAGGGGTTATCGCGAGGTGTTGAAAGCGTTCCCCCTCCCGCAGCTCGCGCGTCGTGTCTTTGGAACGCTTGAAAACGGCCGCATCGATCGCCGGCTGCGTCGTGCGTATCGTGGTTTGAGTCGTGACCTCGATCTGATCAGGCAGCACCTCAGCCAGAGCCGTCCAAGCATCACGGGACTACCTGCCGCGCTCGTCCCGTTTGAGCTGCTTTTTCAGATCACGATGCTCGGCGGCGCACGCGAAGATTCGCGCTTAGCTTATGGGCAGATCGTTTCCGAGCTGGAGACGGTCGTCAGCGAGTATCTGCTGCGCGATCAGATGACCGTGGCTGACACGTTGATGGCAACCAGTCGTGTTTACGATCTGTTTCAAACGGTGATGCCGGTTGATGATTCCGTGCAGCAGGTTGAAGCGCCTGAAGATCAAACGGAGTCTGACGACGAGTCGTCCGCGAGTGATCGAATGAAGCAACGACAAGCCGAGCGCATGCCGGAGCGTCGCGATGCGCGCGAGTTGTTCAATGCGTGGAACGATCCTTCGGCGGAGAGTGATCCGGACGAGCTAACTGGTGCTGACGCGTGGTCTGAAGCCGAAACGCCCGAGCAAGTGCTTGCCGAGGGCGAAGTGGCGTACAACTACGACGAATGGGATCGTGAGTTGACCGATCATCGTCTCGGGTGGTGCCGCGTCATCGAGAAGAAAGTGAAGCATGGGGATCGCAACTTCGTCGATCTAACGAAGGAACGGCACAAGGGCGTCATCTCGTCGATACGGCACCAGTTCCAACTGATGAAGCCCGAGAACCTCACGCGTGTGGCGAACGAAGTGGACGGCGAAGAGTTTGATCTGAATGCGGTGATTGATTATGTGATTGACCGGCGTGCCGATGGCCAGCAATCTGAACGGATTTACACGAAGCGATTGCGCCGGAGACGTGACGTGGCAGTCTCATTTCTCCTGGACCAATCGTCATCAACCGCGCGCACGATTGGTCGTCATCCGCTGCAACCGTACACGCGCCCGGGACGACGCATCATCGAGATCGAGAAAGAAGGACTCGTGCTGATGAGCGAGGCGCTTGAAGCCGTCGGCGACACTTACTCGATCAACGGTTTCACTTCTGAAGGTCGACGCAACGTGAAGTTTTATGTCGTGAAAGATTTCGACGAGAAATATAGTGACGAAGTGAAGCGACGTATCGGCGGCATCAGTTACCAAAACAACACCCGTCTCGGCGCCGCAATTCGTCACGCCACCGCGAAGCTCGCTAAACAAGACGCCCGCACCCGTCTGCTAATCGTGCTCTCCGATGGCCGTCCATACGATCACGACTACGGCGATGCACGCTACGCGCGCGAGGACACACGCGAAGCATTACGACAGGCAAAAAACGAAGGAATAACCCCCTTCTGTATAACCATCGATCGAGAATCCGAATCCGAGCTCCGCGATCTTTACGGCGAAGTCGGCTACACCATCATCGACGACGTCCTCTCACTCCCCGAACGCCTCCCCGGAATCTACCGGCGCCTAACAACCTGATCCGCGTTTTCAATCCGCGTTAATCCGCGTCCCCGTGGCCACCACCACCGGGCGTCTCAATTCGAATTCGATCACCTGGTTTGAGATCATGTGACCCTTTTGATGCGAGCTTCGATTTCTTGCCATTCGAAATAAGCTCATTGATCCCAGGCGCACCATCCGTTCCACCCAACAACCCATACGGTCCACGTTTCCGTCGATCGCATAACAACGACATCCGCGCCGCGACAAGCGTCTCGATCTCACGCACGACACCGTCACCGCCGCGATGCTTCCCTCGCCCGCCGGAACCCTTCCGCAATCGATACTCACGCACGCGCAGCGGATATGCATACTCGAGCGCTTCAGCAGGCGTGTTCAAGCTGTTCGTCATGTGCGTGTGTACACCACTCATACCGTTAGCCGCCGGCCGCGCACCCATTCCGCCCGCGACTGTTTCGTAATACGAGAACTCCAGTCCGGTGCGCGTATCGATGCCACCAATCGTGAGATTATTCATCGTTCCCTGACTCGCCGCGGGTATTCGATCGGGCACCGCCTGGGCCAACGCCTTGAACAACACATCGACGATGCGCTGCGACGTTTCGACATTGCCGCCCGCGACCGACGCCGGTGGATTTGCATTCACCACCGTGCCGCGCGGTGCGATCACGTCGATCGGATCCATCAGTCCCGCGCTCGCCGGAACCTCACCACCAACCAAACAGCGAAACACATAACTCACGGCAGACACTGTGATCGCCTCGACCGCATTGATCGCCCCCAATACCTGCTGCCCGCTCCCGGTGAAATCAACCAGCGCGCGCTCGCCCTCGATCGTAATTGTCACTTTGATCGGCACCGGTCGGTCCTCGACACCATCGTCGTCCAGCGCGTCTTCCGCTTCGTACACGCCATCGGGGATCGACGCGATCGTGTGTCGCATCAAGCGCGCGGAGTAGTTGATCAGTTGCGACGCATATTCGGTGGCCTCGCCTTCACCCCGACGCTCAACAATCTCAAGCAACCGCGCGGCACCCGTTTTTAACGAACCGATCTGCGCGTCGAAATCGCCGCGGCGCTCGACATTGCCACGAACGTTCGCCAGCAGCAGACGCATCGTGTCGCTATCGAGCACACCTTCGCGAACGAGACGAATCGGCGGGATGCGAATTCCTTCGCCGTAGATGTCGGTTGCGAGGCCCATCGAACCCGGCGTTGCACCACCGATATCAGCGTGATGCGCGCGATTCGCGACATAAAATAGCGTGCGTTTTTTGTTAACGACGGGCATCACGAGCGTGACGTCAGGCAAGTGTGTGCCGCCGGCGAACGGATCGTTGAGCGCAACCACATCTCCGTCAACCAGATCGATCTCCGCGAGCGCAGCAGCCACAGCCATCGGCATCGATCCGAGATGTACCGGCATGTGATCGCCCTGCGCCACAACCCGACCATCGGCATCAAACACCGCACACGAGTAATCACGGCGCTCTTTGATGTTTGGTGAGAACGCGGTGCGACGCAGTGCGACACCCATCTCCTCGGCCACCGAAGTAAATAGCGCGCGATAAATTTCTAAAGTGGTTGGATCAAACTTCATTTGAACTCGATCAGTAAATTGCCGAAGTCATCAATCCGTGCTTTCGAATCCGCGTCTATCAGTGTCGTCGCTGAGTATTCCGTTACGATGCACGGTGTCATCAATTTGGCGTTCGCAAACAGCTCCTCTCTCCTGTAGAGCGCCGCGGTGGTTTTCCGGCCATGGAGGTACAGACTCACTTCGCCGTGCGGTTTTACTTTCCCTGATTTGATTTTTGTCAACGGCAGCTTCTCGACCACACCAAACGATCGCAGCCGCGCGCTCACGATCTCGATCTCGCTCTGCTCCTGCGCATAACCGTAACGCTCGCGATGCACACGATGAAACTCCGTCGCGAGATCACCTTCGGTCTTCCGCACTTCCAACTCAAACGACTGCCCGCGATAACGCATCGCGAGTGAACGCTCGTGTCTTTGTCGGGAACGAGTAAACCCCTCGCTGCGCAACAAGACAGTCGCTTCCCTTTCCATTTCAGTAAACACTTTTCCGAGCCTGCCGATCTGTTTCAGTGTAAACATCACCGTACGGCTCTGGTCTTTGATCACATCCGCCACCAGCACACCAACCGCCGAAAGCGCACCCGGAGCTGTCGGTGCAATGATCGTCGGAATGCGCAAGGCACGCGCAAGATCGACCGCATGCAGACCACCAGCGCCACCGAACGGCAGAAGCGCAAACTGTCGCGGATCGTGACCACGCTCGACTGAAATGTGCCGTAGCGCTCGCTCCATGTTTGTGTTCGCAACTGACAACACACCCTCAGCCGCCGCGATCGCGCTACACTTCTTGCCCGCTGCCTTGCTCAGATCATCCGCGAGATGGCCTAAAGCTTCGTGCGCACGCTTTTCGTCGAGCTTGAACTCACCGCCGAGCAAACCAAGACCGCCGAAGTGACCCAACACGACGTGCGCGTCTGTGACAGTTGGTAACAACGATTTGCCATAACAGGCTGGCCCGGGATCGGCCCCGGCGGATTCTGGTCCAACACGTAGCGAGCCGCCTTCATCAACGCGCGCAATCGATCCGCCGCCTGCGCCGACCGTGTGAATGTCCATCACGGAAACAGCGACGGGCAGTCCGGCAACGATCGCTTCATTCGTCGTTCGTATCGCGCCTCTGTCGCAGAGCGCAACATCTGTCGAAGTACCGCCCATATCAAACGTGATTACGTTTTGAATTCCGGCTGATCGCACCGCACGCAGAGCGCCGACAACGCCTCCCGAAGGGCCGGAAAGGATCGTGCGCACCGGCTCGACTGCTGCAACGTCAGCAGAAATGCTGCCGCCTGACGACTGCATCACGCGAAGATTGAGTGTTTGATCCGCTCCAGAAAGTCGTTTCAGATACCGGCCCATCAATGGTTGCAGGTACGCATTGATCACGACTGTGGAGGTGCGCTCATATTCGCGATATTCCGGAAGAATGCGACTCGATATCGACAACGGCACGTCCAGCTCAGCGAGCGCCGTAGCGATCCGCTCTTCATGTTCCGGATGCAGGAAAGAAAACAACAGCGAGATAGCCACCGCTTCGACGTGCTTCAACTTCTTCACGAGCCGGCGCACGTCATCCTCATTGACGGGCTCGATCACTTCGCCTGACGCAACCACGCGTTCGCGAACGCCGAGCCGCAGATCATCTTCGACGAGCGGCGCAGGCTTGATGGCGTTGAGATTGTAGAGCTCGGGACGCGCCTGCCGTCCGATCACAAGCACGTCTTCAAAGCCGCGCGTTGTGATCAGCGCGATGCGCGCGCCACGGCGTTGCAGCAGTGCGTTCGTGCCTACAGTCGTGCCGTGTACGACTTCGACTCTTGAGAGATGGGCACCGGTTTCAGCGCAAATTCGCGCGAGTCCTTGTTGAATTGCCAGCGAAGGATCTGAAGGAGTTGAGGGAAGCTTGAAAAGTTCAACGCGCCCGTCTCGTTCGAAAACGAAATCGGTGAACGTTCCGCCCGTGTCGACGCCGATACGTATGATGGTTCACCTGATCATTGACTAACCGATGCCCAGCAGCCACTTTCATTTGACGCGCGAATTGCATCCAGCGCGAGCTGCACACGATACCCGTCTTCAAACGTCGCCGCGTCTTTGACGGTTGTCTTGCCCGCCCGTAACGCATCACAGATCGCGATCGAGAATGCCGTGAAGCCTCTGGACCAACTGCCCTCGCGCATTCCCTGGGCCATGTGGTCCTGATCGACTTGCACTGGTCGCCACGTCCCTGATCCAGTTGGCGAAAGCCACAGCTCGCCGGTCTCTTCAACCATCAACGCGCCTTTAGTGCCGTAAATCTCCAGCCGGTTCTCGTACTTACCCGATTCAACCACCGAGATCGAAGCTGCGCCGGTTGTATTCTCCGTATGTGGACCATCACTGAAACGGAACAGGATCTTCGCTTCGTCGTCAGTCGTAACGGGACGCATTCCGCCGCCGCTATTTTTATCCGGACGTTGCTTGATATGCGTCGTCAACATGCCGAGCACTTTCGTGACTTCCGTGCTCAGTGTCCAACGAAACGAATCGATGACGTGCGAGCCGATCGCGCCGAGCGCGCCGCCGCCCATCTTCTCATCCGACCACCAGTCCCACGCGCGATCCGCGATGGCGCGATAGTCAGACCTGAAAACATAATTGCAATGACGCACCGCTCCAATCGCGCCTGTTTGCAACATCCCGCGCATCACGCGCCGGCTGTTCAAAAACCGCAGCTCGTGATCGATCAACGCGAGCACACCCGCGGCTTTGGCCTTCTCGGCCATGCGCGCCGCTTCACCCGCGTTCAACGCCATCGGTTTTTCACAAAGAACTGCTTTGCGTTGATCGAGTGCGGCGAGAGCGATCTCCATGTGAGTTGCTGGAGGCGTGACAACACTGACGAGATCCACGTCCGGGTGCGCAATCAGCTCCTGCCAATCGCTTGCGACGTGTTCGATACTAAATTCTTTCGCGATGGCTTCAGCTCGATCGCGGTTGCGACTGGCGACCGCAACAACCTTCGCCCCCATGCAATCGCGAAAGCCCGGGATCTGCGTCGTGCGGGCAAACCCCGTCCCGATAATTCCGATTCCAACCGGTGACCTCTTCATGGCCTATTATTTAGCCACAGATTACACGGATTGCAAATCAGGATTCACGTCCGGCGAGGCGGGCAATCATGGTCACGAGTTGGCTGGCGCCGATGGGTTTGGCGATGTGCATCTGGTAGCCGGCCGCGAGTGCCTGTCGCCGATCGATGTCGCGCGCGTATGCGGTTAGAGCCGCTGCGGGCGTGTCGCCGCCTTTGTCGCGCGGAAGTGAGCGCACCTGCCTGATAAAACTGTAGCCATCCTGTTCGGGCATCGCGATGTCGCTCAGAATCACATCCGGCTTCCACTCGGAGAGTTTTACGAGTGCTTCATGCGCCGACTTACAGCTTTTGACTTCAGCACCAGTGCGCGTGATCACGGTGCTGATGATCTGGCGTGCTTCCGGTTCGTCGTCGACGAGCAACACTTTCAAACCGTCGAGCGAATAAGTGTCAATAATTTCCGGCACATGAGACACAGTCACCGGCGTTCGATCCGCCATCAGCGGAAACGTAACTGTGAAAGTCGCACCTTTGGTTACGCCGTCGCTTTGCGCCGAGACAGTTCCGCCATGCAGCTCGACCAGGTGTCGCACGATCGCGAGGCCGAGTCCCAATCCACCAAAACTTCGCGTGGTAGAACTATCCGCCTGGCGAAATCGATCGAACACGCGCGGCAGAAACTCCGGATCGATTCCCTGGCCTGAGTCTTTCACCGTCACACGCACATCAGTCTCATCCTGCTCGACGCGTAAAGAGATCTTTCCACCATGCGGGGTGAACTTCACCGCATTCGACAAGAGGTTCCAGATGATCTGGTGCACGCGCGCGGAGTCGGCAGAGATCGCGCCGAGTCCTGGTTCGCCATAGTAGTCCAACGTGATGCCCTTTGCGTCGGCCGCAGGTTGGACCACATTGATCGCCGCACGCGCAACCGAAGCGATGTCCAACGGCCTGACGTCGAGATTTAGTTTTCCGGAAACGATACGCGACACGTCGAGCAGATCGTCGATGAGTTGCGCTTGAACACGTGCGTTCCGATCGATCGCGTCGAGTCCCTGGGTCAACACTTTCTCGTCGCGCCTGCCTTCACGCAGCACGCTGGACCAGCCAAGCAACGACGTCAGCGGCGTTCGCAACTCGTGCGAGAGCGTCGCGAGAAACTCATCTTTGATTCGATTCGCCGCTTCCGCATCAGCACGCGCGCGCTCAGCACGCAGCAGCAACTGGCCGCGCGATTCTTCCGAACGTTGCAACTGGCCGATGTAGCGCGACAACTCTTCGACGTGCAGTCTTGCAGCCTCTGTCTGTTCCAGCGAGGCCTCGATATTCTTCAGATAAGTTTGGTACGTGAAACAGATGATCAGAATGATCGGCGCAGTCGCAACGACCGCGTAAAAGCCGTGTCGATTGATGAGAATCGCGATGATTCCAGCCGCAGACGCACCCGCAAAGTATGTCACGGAAGTCCAGAGGTAGTAGGTTCGCCAGGTGTTCCAGACCGACTCTTTGATCTTGCTCGCTTTCTCGATCGCGATCAGAACGGTGTTGGCAATGTACTGCACGAGCGCCATCAAACAGACCGCAATAAAGAAGTTCTGCGTGAAATCCCGCGAGATGGCAGTTATAGATCCGAACTGCAAATGGAGGACAGTCGCGGTACAGAAAGTTGAGGTGGCAAGAATCGCTGAATTGAAGAGAATCGTGCGTGGCCGTTTGCTGATGATCAGTGTCGCGGCGACGCCTTCTAGCGCTGAGACGAGTACTGCTGCAGGGCCGCCGTAAAGCAGCATCGTCAGAAAAACAAAAGTGTCGGCAACCGTAATGCGACCGCTCACGCGCGGGATGGGAATAGCGATGAGGGCGCTCGCCATCACCATCAGGCAGAGGAAACCAAAACGTGGATCGAGATCGCCGTAAGGCAATTGATAAAGCGACACCAGCACGATCGCTGCCCCCGCAATCACCAGCGACCACATGTAAACTTGTCCGAATTGAGGTCGATTAACGTCTACTTCTGCCGCACTCATAATTCTACCCTCGTAGCCACAGAGCGGACCGGTTACACGGATCTGCCGTGTAATCAGTGCAGTCTATGTAAACTGTGGATCAGTTTAATAATCTAAGCAGTCGCTGCCATCGTCTGATGGTGCCGCCATCGTTGAACTACCATCGCCATTAAGCATGGCCGACTGAGCGCTGGCTACGAGGTCGCCTGTGATCACGCCGTCCCCAGTAATGACGCCGTCTCCGGTTATTACTCCGTCTCCCACCATACTACCTTCCGGCAGCAGATCCTGAAACAAAAGATTTACTGCAAGGAAAGCAGAACCGTCTCCCGTAATGACGCCGTAACTCGTAAGAATATGATCGCCCGTGATAACGCCGTCTGAAAAGTATGAAGGATCGAGAACCAAAGTGCTATCACCGGTAATTACACCAATCCCAAGCAGCGTTCCCAATGAGTATACGAGTTGATACTTCGTGATCAGATCAGTTCCGGTGACGTAAGTGTGATTGAGAATGATGCCGCGCGACCACGTGAACGTATGATTCGCGATAGTGGTCTCCGGCGCAGGTGCATCCACTGTCAATAACGATGAGCCGACAGTCGCGCTACTCAGATCTGTTCGTACTGACTGCGCCAACTGAACTGCGCCTGCGATGTTTAATTGCCCTGCGCCCTGCTCGAACATGTTGTAACCAGCGAGCGGTTGCGCGGTGTACATCAACAAAGCCTTCACGAGGTTCGGCGTCAGACTCGGATTCGCTTGCAGCATCAACGCTGCAGTTCCGGCTGCAACCGGTGTGGCCATCGAAGTGCCGCTCAAGTACATCATCTTGCGGTTATCAGCGCCGCTGACACCTGCATCCAGTGATGGGGTTTGCGTCACGAGATAATTGCCGTCAGCCTCTGCATCGATCAGTTTGTTGCCGGGCGCGACGAGATCCGGTTTCACGAGATTGTCGTAGTGTCTGACGCCTGCGTCGTCTGTCGTGAAGCTACGCGTTGGACCACGCGAGCTGAATGTTGCGACCGCGTCGTCGCTGCGATCGTCGGTGCCGAATGTGTTTGTCGCTCCGACAGTGATCGCCGAGGGCTCGATGCCGGGCGAGTGGACGTGACCGTAAATCTTATTTCCGTCACTGTCTTTGCCGTTGTTGCCGGCGGCTGCGAAAACGACCACACCTGCGTCAACCAGTCTGCGCACTGCACGACAAACCGGATCGTTGCGATATGAATCTACCGCAGGCATGCCGAGACTCATGTTGACGACGCGAATGTTGTACGTTGTTCGATTCGTAGCCACCCAGTCTAACGCTCGCAGTACGTACGCTGTCGTACCAATACCCGTTGAGTTCAGCACACGAAGATTGATCAGATCTGCGTTAGGCGCGATGCCAACATATTGGCCATTCGAAATGAGCCCGTTGCCGGCTGCGAGTGAAGCGACGTGTGTTCCGTGTCCGTAAGGATCGTCAGTGCGTCCTTCGTTAGTGAAGTCTTCGCTATACACGACGCGAACGTTGGTTGATCGATCCAGAAAGGAGCGATGATCGGTATCGATTCCAGAGTCGAGAATCGCGATGCCGACGCCTGTGCCGTCGAGTCTTGTGCCCGATGGCCCACTGTTGCGAATCTGATCTGCGCCGGTAGTGCTCGAGAGATGGCCCATCGGAATGACGTCGCGGTTTAGTGAGACGTAGGAAACGTCGCTGCGTGCGGCAAGGTTTACCGCGGCCGATACAGGCAAAGTGACAACGCGCACCGCGAAGTTCTTGAACTTCCGGATATTCTCACCACCTGAATAGACGAGCGTCGAATCAATCGAGCTGTCGGCTTGGTTCGTGGGTTGAATGATCACGCGGACGAACTCGGTGCCACGTCCTTCCGAAAACTTCCGCAGAATATCCTTTGAGATCTTCCGTTCGAGGGAGATTGTCGACTGAGCGTGTGTTCCGTTCTGGAATAGGAACAGTGCTGAAAACAGGAGTGCGGCGAAACTACTCCACAGCCAGGGATTTTGGTAACGCTTCATTTGGTACTCCGGAAACCGTGAGTGGTTTCACACTGGACCGCGAACTTCCGTCATGAATGAGGGCTTGGGGCTTCCAGGCATCCTCCGGGGAGATCAGTCGGGGTTGAGAAAGAATAACAGGTTTGAACGATTTGAAATGTGGAGTTTTCGTGTCGGACAAATCGGAATTTAGCCACAAAAAGGCACAAAAACCGCAAATAATCATGGCAGAGTCGCGTCCCTCCCACCCCGACCGAAAAAACCTTGCCCAGCTAAAGTCTATTGTTTGTGGAGGCTGCCATGACTTTAAGGAGCTCGATATTCTCGCTTAGTTTAGTTCTATGCGTCGTGGTGCTGACGATCACGTCCACGAGCACACAAATCACTACTGCTGCGACTGTGCCGACAGGGTTTACTGACACAGTGGTTGCGAGTGGTTTAGCAACCCCTACGGCTATGGCCCTTGCTCCCGATGGTCGCATTTTTGTTTGCCAACAGGGCGGCGCGTTGCGCGTCATCAAGAATGGCGCTCTCCTGGCCACTCCCTTTCTCACTGTCACTGTTGATTCATCAGGTGAGCGCGGCTTGCTGGGCGTGGCTTTCGATCCGAATTTCGTCTCGAATCAACTGGTCTATGTTTACTACACCGCTACGACACCTACGATTCACAATCGAATCAGTCGCTTCACGGCCAATGGAGATGTGGCGCTCGCCGGCAGTGAAACGATCGTGATGGATCTGCCGAATCTGAGCGGCGCCACAAATCACAATGGTGGCGCGCTGCACTTTGGACCAGACGGCAATCTCTACGTCGCTGTCGGTGACAATGCTAACGGCACGAACGCGCAAACGTTATCGACGCGGTTGGGAAAGATTTTGCGCATCACATCAACCGGCGGGATTCCGACTGATAATCCGTTTTTCAACACCGCTACCGGCGACAACCGCGCGATCTGGGCACTCGGTGTGCGCAACCCGTTTACGTTTACGTTCCAGGCTGGCGTAGGTCGCATGTTCATCAACGACGTGGGCGAGAATACGTGGGAAGAGATCAACGACGGTATCGCCGGCTCCAACTACGGTTGGCCCACCTGCGAAGGATTTTGCAATCCGCCGAACCCGAATTTCCGTGATCCGATCTTTGCTTACGCCAACGACGCGAATACGTGCGCCATCACCGGCGGCGCGTTCTACAATCCGCAAGTTACCCAGTTTCCGGCAAACTTCGTCGGCAACTATTTCTTTGCAGACTTCTGCGGCGGCTGGATCAGGAGACTCGATCCGGCGAACGGAAATGCAGTGTCGGATTTTGCGACTGGCATTTCGTTGCCGGTCGACTTGCAGGTCTCCCCGGATGGATTTCTTTACTATCTCGCACGCGGAGCCGGAGCTGTGGGACGCATCGGATTCACAACGTCGGGCGATAACATCGCGCCAACCGTGTCGATCACGAGCCCCGCAAACGGTGCCATCGTTGCGCGTAAATCAAACGTGACGATCACGGCAACGGCGAGTGATAACGTCGGTGTGACGCGAGTCGAGTTTTTCGTGAATGGAGCGCTGCAATGCACGGATACGGCCGCGCCGTATAGCTGCGTGTGGCGCGTGCCGGGTGCGATGAATAAGACGTATCAACTTCAGGCGCGTGCGTTCGATCTGGCGGGTAATCAAGGCACGTCAACGGTCCAGGTCACGGCGAGGTAAGCGACGTTCGGCGTAGTTACTGCGTGGCGGTTGCGTGCAGCGTCAGATACGGTAAGTCGCGGTAGCGGAGGTGTTGCCCGGGGCTTTCGATAAAGAGAAGATACACTCCTGTTTCGGGGACGTTGATGGTGATCTCGTAGAGGCCATCGCCGAGTGAGCGCGCGATCTGGCGTTGCTGCCAAATGCCCGGTGAAAGAAAGACGAGAACGCCAACGTCTTTCAAAATCACAGGCTGCTTCTTCTGCGCGTCGGTGAGCCGGAAGCGCACCTTGTAATCTTCACTCGTGGTGAGTGGCGTCTCCTTATTCAAGTACTCAACTCGAAATGCCGTCTGCTGGTCGTCTTTGATCGCCGGGTTCGACTTCGCCGCCACTTCGAAACAGTGAATTACGCGCGGCGAGTCGAGCAATACGGAAACGTTGTAGACACCTGCTTTCGGAAGTCGCGCCGTGGTCGAATACACACCAGACGTCTCCTCGCGCAGACTGCGATCGACGACCTTCACAGCCCGCGGCACGCGACGATAATTCTGAAAATTACCCATCGGCGCGGCCATGCCTTCCGAGTAGTAATAAATCATCTGATCAGCAGGATTGGCGAATATCAGCGCGTTGGGCTCCGGTGCAGCAACGAACGCATCCGCACTGGCAGCGGCAAACTCACTCGCGGCGCCCGGCGCATTTTGACCGCCCGGAAACTTCACCACATCGAGTTGCTTACCAACCGTAGTGAGCCGGATCGCCGACACCTGCTCCGATCCGAGCGAACGCACGTAAGCAAAGTTGTCAGTAAACGCAAACTGATCGGGCGCTTCGCCGACTTGCTGTTTATGGACCAGCCGGTTGGTGGACGCATCGAAGATGTACACATTGGAATCGAGCACGTTAGCTGCAAAGCCCCAGCGACCACCCGGAGCAAAACGCATAGTCTTCAGTCCGGGCGCGGTTGCGATCGTCGCAACCAGCTTGTGACTCGACGCATCAACGACAACAACATTCCCGTCAGCTTCGTTTCCGACGTAAAGCGCGTTGCTCAAAGGCGAGAAGGTAAGCGACGTCGCCGATGCACCGGTCTTCACGTCGTTGAGCTTCCGCAGTTTCGGCACGCTGATTACGGAAAGCGTTCCATCATCTCGATTGGTGACAAATGCGAATTTGTTGTTTGCGCCAAAAGCGATCTCGTGAGTGCCGGCGCCGGTTACGATCTGTGTGCCGGGTTTGAGTGTTGCGGTATCGATTACTGTCACGCCATTCTCGTTTGCCACCCACAGGTATTTCTCGTCGGGTTGCAAGGCGACGCGCGCGGGTTTCACACCTGTGTCGATGTTCGCGATGACTTTCCACGTCGTGGTATCGACAACCGCAACTTGATTCACCCGCGGCATGCTCACGAATAGTTTCAAACGATTGCTCGTCAACGCCCAATCCTCGCCCGGACTCTTCAGCAACACGAGCGTAAATAACTTGCTGCCGCCAAAACCGACTAGCGGATCGATTACGGAAAGATTCGGTTCCTGATTGAGCGTTAAGAGGTAATAAGTGTTGAGATCGACGTCGGGTCGCGAACGCATACTGCCTTGCAGGTACGACTCGACTTTCGCGCGACACTGATCCGGACCGGGCGCACCGGGCCGTTCACGCTGCGCAACCCACGCCGCTGGACGTGCTCCAGATAGCGGCGTCTTGCTCGTGGTGTCGCGGATCTTGAAACGAAAGACAGCATCCTCGCCGGCAAGTATTCCTGCTTTCGACGTGGGCGGCTCAGCAGTGAACTCGATCTCAATGCCGTCTTTTACGATCTTTTGTGTTTTGTCTTGCGCGCTCACGGTTAAGGACAAGGCGCAAACAATCAAACTAGCGAATATAAATAGCCGCATGTATCTAACCCTTCGGACCGAACTGTATTTCATGGAACGGGTGGCCACGGAGGGCCACCCCTACAGTTGTTACGTTCCGCGCCCGTGACCCAAAGCGCTATTGAACAATCACGCAGACGTCCGGACAGATCTGCCCTGGTGGACATGGCTGACAACCAGTCGGCGGAGGCGCAGTCGGCGACACGCGCAAGATTCCCCAGATCCCTCCGTCGAAATGGAACGACTGGAACGTGCGATACAGGAAATCGCCCGGTACACGGAATCGTCCTCCTGCTCCGCCTTTCGGCAGAAAGTCGAAGTGAGCGCCTGGGCCAACGCCAGCCTGCGAACCAACCCAGTTCGAAAGCGGATTACTGCCGATGACTTGCGAGTCAGTCACGTATGGCGACTGTTCCCAAATGTGACCATGCAACAAGTACGTGTCGTTGCGCGGGTGACCGCCGGGATGCAGCATGCGAATGCGAAGCTCCTGTCCGGGCGTCGCCGTGAACACCGGAGTCACCGGATCGCCACCGACTTGCGCATTCGTCAAGACGTTTGTGAAATTAAAGTCACGCGTCATTTCGAGTGGCGTGTCAGGAGCGAAGCCCATGCGTTTCCAAAGCGGCTCCGTGCGATAGTTGACGGCCTTCTGCCCGGAGTCTTCCGGATCTTCGGCTTGGGCAAGATTCGGGACGGCGATACCATTCTCCGTAGTCGCTTCGCCGTTCATACCGTTAAAACGAAGATTCACGTCGTTCTGAAAGATCGTCACAAACTCGCGGAAGATCGTGCCGTTGGATCGCGTGATATCGACCTGCGCACGCGAATTGAAAGTATCGTTCCACTGCGATCCTTTTGGCTCGATGATGAGCCCACCGAACGCGCCTTTGTTCGTATGCTTGATCGGATCTGACGGGGAAAGATTTGAAGAACCAAACTCGATCGGCGTCGCCACACCGGTGTTGTTTGGTCCAGTGACAATGTCGCCTGCGTACCACTGATAGGAAACACTCGCACCGGGCGCAGCCGTCTGAACCGGATTGAACCCAACGTTCATGCCGTCGCTACGTGTCACATCAAGAAACACGAGCTGCGGATGCAGGCCAACGTGAGGCGATGGATTCACTTGATTAGCATTGAACTGCTCGATGATCATCGGCATCGTGTTGAAGCCGTCGAGATCAAACTGCGTGCCCGCAGGCAGATCGTTCTTGAGTGTGACCTCGAGACACTCGCCCGCACTCGCGCGCAGGATTAGTGGCTCAATAGCGGTGTTGGGTTTGATGGCGCCAGTCGTCGGATCGAGATCTGACGTGCGGAAGTACATGATCGCGGTCGGATCGTGGAGCTTCCCGCCGTTAGTCGTCCGCGGGTTGTAAACGAGTGTGCCACCCGGCAAGGCTTTCTTCGCGTTAGTAGCGGTTACATTTAACGTTCTCTTTGTGGCCGTCTTCGGACAAACTCCATCGAAATCGCCCTGGTTGGTCCAATCGAGTGTGTTGTTCTTGGGATTGTTTGGCAGCTCGAGCAGATCGACTTTCTTCGTTCCATACACGCGCATCAATCCCCACAGACCATTCCACTGATCGTCAGCGCCGTTACCGGGTTGATAGAGATAGTCTGCGGTTTTGCCGTCAGCCTTGCGCGGCAGTTTCGGCACCACAAACTCGAAATGCTCCGAGATGCCCATCATCTGATTGTTGCGATAACCGGAGTTCGGATCCGAAGGCTCAAACTTCCACTTGATCCCGTTGACGGTGAAATTGTGCCCCTCCTCGTGCGCGCCCACGAGAATGCGAATCTGTACCGGATCGTCTTCATACGCGCGCAGCAACGGTGTGAATGGATCACCCGGTTGCACGTCGGACGTTAACGGCGGATAGAACGTCGGCTGGACGTTGAAGCGACCATCCACACGCGTCACATTCGAGCGATAGACGTGTGATAGATTGCCCGCGAGACCGGTAGCTTGTTTGTTTGTGGCTGGATCGCGAACGCGCAACGGCACCGGCTCGTTGCGGTAGTTGACACTCATCGTGCCGACGTCAGCGGCAGCGACTGCTTCGGGACATGGCGGCGCAAAGCCGCTGCCGGGACACTTTTCTGCCGGCTCGAGCAGGAACGGCAAACCGACTTCATCCTTTGCCGGTGGATTGATCGGCTTGTCTCCCTCGTAAGCAAGTTGAAAATCCGCAAACTCCAAAAGGAACTCACGATAGGTGTCGGCAACATTGAACGTCAGAATGTCAGCGCGCCAACTGGTTGGCCCACCGTCAAAACGCGGCGTCACGCCTTCGCCACCAAAGATGACGCCGGTTTCCGGATGGCGCCACTTCGATTTTTGCGGCTCAACCACGAGACCTGCATACAGTCCCGTCTGTTGGTGCGTGGATGGTCCAAAGTGATCGTGTGTGAACACGGTGCGCAGCGTGCGGTCGACGCCGAGGTTGTTCAGCACGTTGTCGGCATACCAGCGCTGTACCGTTGTCTGTGCGCCCTTCGTTCCAAAGAATGGATGGTTTTTGGCTACCGGACACGTGAACGTGCCGTCGCGCGGGTCGCCCGAATCGACGCCGGTACAACCGTTGAACTTGCGAATCGCGCGAATGCGCTCGATAACTTCTTCAGGACTGAAACTTCCGTCTTCGTAATTGAAACCGTTCCCTGCTCCGTCTGACGCGGTTACGTCAAACTTCACGAGATGGATGTGCTGGCCCATGACGTCGGTCGGCGTGCGCACCTGGAAGTCGTCCTGCACGTACACGCGCGGCACGAGATTCGTGATCTGAAAAGTGATGCAGTCGTTCGTGTTGGCGCGGAAGAAAAGTGGCTCGGGCGCTTTAGTGCCATCCTGAGTCGGTTTCACATCGGCCCACAACGCCGAGATGCGCGACTGCGGGAAGTGCCACGCCGCTTTGTTGAGCTTGATGTCGAGTTGAATGTTCGCGCTCTTGTAAAGACGCGCGACGCCGGCAGCAGCTCCAGTATCGCTTACACAAGGATCGGCGTATGGGGCGCCGGCAACTTTCGGACGACCATTCGTAATGAATTGAGCGGCTGTGCCTTCAGGAGTGAAACTGTCATGGGTGCGAGCCGCGTGAAAAGTCATCGCCGCAAGTTCCGCTGTTGTCCCACCTTCTGGAAACGCCACTGCCTGTGCGGTAACCAACGACTTATCAAAATCGAGACGTGCTTTGCCTAAATCAAAATTCGGCAGACGTTCTTTGTGATGAACTGCGGTGCCCCCGATGATGATGTGACGCGAGAGCCCGCCGTCATCAATCGTATCGAGCGGAGGATGCGACGGTCGATGTCCCGCTTGCGCCGCGATGTAGAACGGATAACCCTGAAAAGATGCGGTGGGCATCAGTGGCATCGCGATCGTCGGAATCGGAACTAGCGCTGGAATCGGTGTTCCCGCTGCAATCTCACCGTCAGGTAACTTGCGTGATGTAGCTGTCGGACGACCGTTCACGTCGAGCTGTGTGCCGGCTTCAAAAACATCGTGAACGCGAAACAGTTCCCACATGCCCTGTGCGAAGTGTGGATAGAAGTGACAATGGAAGATCGCATCGCCTGGCGTCTTGTTTCGATTGCCGGCGCCGCCGTACGCGATCTCAGTCGTGAATGAATAAGCTGGTCCCTGCGCCTGACTGTCGAGATAAGTTGAGTTGTCACTTTCAGGCGTGTGGAGCCACTGGTGCGCGTGCAGGTGATGGATGTGGTGCTCCTTCGGTCCGGCATGCATCACGCGCATTTTGACGTTGTCGTTCATGTATGCGTGGTGCACGTTTGACGGGTCGTCCGGAAAGAACACTTTTGTCGCTTTTGGACCAGTAATGAGTTGGCCGGAGCTGTTGCGGGTGTTGGCCGGCACGTCGACGATCTGCGCAGGATCGCCAATCGCCCACGACGACAGGAAAAACTCTTCAAAGAGACATTCAGTGCATTTCGCCATCGGCCCGACGCCGAAGCGGTTAGCAAGAATCTCGGCGCCGATGCCGCCGGTGCCGTAGTTGATCGCGAAGCCGTCGCGAACACTGTGCAGTGTGAAGGCGAGCGGATTTGGCGTGCCGTTGATCTCGTCATCGAACTGCGGAAACGCTTGAACGGCCTGGATCTCGTCGTGATAGACCACCGTGAACTCGCGGAACGGCTGATTGCGATCGGGCTCGACCGGGTTCGGACGATAAGTTCCCGCCGGAAAGTTTCCACGATTCGGACCGGTGATGATCGCATTGAGATCCGTGTGCACGATGTTGTTGTTCGCATCGAGCATCTTGAGGATCGGTGTACCGGCTGGTCGTGTGCTGTTAATGGGATAGACAGCGTTGTAGTCGATGATTGGCTGACCGTTGGTCGTCTTCATCGGCGTGCCGTCGGCGTTCTTCTTCGTCGCGAGGGCGAGGTCTTTTTCAGTTACCTGGCTGCGATACCATTCAGCGCTGCGCGCCTCGACGTTCACCGAGCCAAACAATCCCATCGGCAGCGAGCCGCCATCGCCTTCGCCGCCGGTGGTTGCGGCGGTGCTGTAGATCAGGAAGTTGCCTTCTTTTTCGGCGTAAAGCGTGTAGGTGATGCTGTTGCCGGGAGCGACGAGACTGCTCGGGTTTGTGCCTACGTTTGAGCCGTCGTCGAGAATGCTGTTTCTGAGGTTGAGGCCGACGGCGTGAATGCCAGCGGTGCGCGTCGCGGGTTGATTATCGTCGGCGCGATTTGGATCGAGCAGGTTTTGGAAAAGAATTTGTATACAGTCGCCAACGTTCATGCGCAGAACGATCGGGCGCGCGCGTTTGTAGTCTTTCAGCACTACGTTGCCGGGCGTGAGTGCGGTGCTGGTGCTGGAAGGTTTTGCTTTTACATCGCGCCGGAGGGCGTAGATCATTCCCGCGGGATTGACGGCGCCGAGACGGTTGTAAAAAAACGGCTGATCGAAAGCGACGACATCGGCTTTGATCGTGCGTTCACAGGTTGGTGGGGGCGGAGTGATTTCTTCTCCGGTTTGCGCTTTCACGATTCCGGCGCACAAGGTGATTAGAAAGAACGAGGCACACTTCAGCAGAGTCTTTTCGGATTTCATGTTGTCCCCCTGGGATGGTCTATTTCGTGTGAGTACTTCGGCGGGAGACGGAGGTGCAATAGTTATACCTGTAGAATTATTAGAGAATCGCAAGAAGCGTGTTGCGTGGCGTTCCACGAATTTTCGCTTCGTGTCACACCACGTTGCACCGTGTCAAAGAGGATTTCTCACGCGGCGGCGCCACGGCGCAACGAAAACGCTGCGCCGTTGCGCCGCCCCGTGAGAAACTACACCGAATTACGGAGACCGAATTGGCGTAGTCGCCTATACAATGTTGGCCGGTTGTAGTTGAGGATCTGTGCGGTCTTTTTGATGTTGCCGCCCGTGCGTTCGAGCGTTTGCGCGATCGCCTCGCGCTCGATGTCTTCCTTCGTCAAAAACGGCGGTATCACGCACAGAAAATTTTGCTGACGCGACGTGCTCAACTGATCCGGAAGATCCTCCGGCATCAAATATTCTCCTTGCGCAAATAAAACCGCGTGCTCGATCACGCTCTCCAGCTCACGCACATTCCCCGGCCACGCATATCGCACCAATTTGGACCGGCACGCCGGTGAGATTCCGCGCACGGGCTTCTTGTACTTCCGCGCAAGTCGCAACAAAAACGTCTCGCTGAGTAAAAGCAGATCGTCAAGTCGCTCTCGTAAAGGCGGCACGACGACCTTCACCGTGCTCACGCGGAAATACAGGTCCGTACGAAGCGTTCCGTCCTTTACCATTTGACTCGTGTCGCGGTTCGTCGACGCAATCAAACGAAAATCCACCGGGATCTCATGCTCGTCGCCGAGTCGACGCACTGTTCGCTCCTGCAACACGCGCAACAACTTCGTCTGCAGGTAAACAGGCATATCCGCGATCTCGTCGAGCAGCAGCGTACCGCCGGCAGTCGCTTCGATTAGCCCACGGCGATCGTTGTGCGCGCCAGTGAACGAGCCTTTGCGATAACCAAACAACTCCGACTCGATCAGAGTGCTCGGGATCGCGGCACAGTTAATGCGAATGAACGGTCGCGCGGCTCGTTCGCTACAGACGTGCAACGCCGTTGCGATCAACTCTTTACCTGTGCCTGACTCGCCTTCGATCAAAACCGAAGCGTCAGACGGCGCGGCGGTGCGGATGATCGTGCGAACCTGGCGCAGTTTCGGATTGTTGCCGATGATTCCGAAGTCATCGCATTCATCAACTACGGGTATACGGGCAGGCATGTGGGCGCACCCTTCCTTCTTTTTAAGCTTCTGGGCGTGAGAGCGAAGCCTTGAGCGAAGGGTGGGATGATGCGCTTTAAGTTAGACGAATCGATGCTAAAGTTGCGGCAATTTGGTCATGACGGCATTAATCTGCCGCTTCGATTACTGTGGCCGACTGTTTTGAGTCTCGCTTTGACAGCGACGGAATAAGCATCGGCACAGACTGTCGATACTTTTCGTAAGTTTCGCCATGTTCGCGAACGAGGTCGCGTTCTTCGAATTGAATTGCGAGCAGGATGTACGCTGTTGTCGCGATCGAAAAGAGCAAGTGCGCGGCTGTCATCACCGGCGTCATCCAAAACGCGAACAACCAACCGACGTAAAGCGGATGTCGCACGAGCTTGTATGGTCCGGGAGTCGTAAACGTCAAACCGCCTTGCGGCTTGCCCAGCAAATTCCGCCATACCTGTCGCAAACCGAACAAATCGAAATGGTTGATCAGGAAGGTTGAGAAAAGAACGAGTCCCCAGCCGAAAGCAAACAAACTACGCAACACGAATCGTCCAGCCGGATCTTCAACTGACCACACCGTACCGCCGAGTGGTCGCCACAACACAAACAACAAAATCAGTGCGAGACTCGAGAAGAGCACGTAAGTCGAGCGCTCGATCGGCTTCGGCACGAAGCGCGTCCACCATTCTTTGAACCACTTGCGCGCCATCACGCTGTGTTGCACCGCGAAAAGCGTGAGCAGCGCTACGTCGATCGCTAAACTGATTGCGAGCGGCCCGGTCGCCGCGCCGTCGAGTGTTCGCGGCACTCCGAAGTTGCCGATGAAACCGATGGCGTACAGAAACGTTCCGAAGAAAATCAGGTAACTAAAAGTTCCGTAAGCGAAAAATAAAACGCGCTTCAGCATGGTCTTGCCTCCTCTTTCGTGCCGCGCAGGATCGCGCGTTTCGCACCGGGAGGCTATGGGAGTTTAGTCCCGGTTTGGCTATACTTCGGGCCTTCGCATAGGACATTTGTCTCAGCATGATAAAGAAGCCGGCACAGCGAATTCGATATCTGCGCACACCGGACGGAGTGCAGCTCGCGTGGGCTGAAGCTGGCGCGGGTCCGACCTTGATCAAAGCCGCAAACTGGATGACTCACCTCGAATTTGAATGGGAGAGCCCGGTTTGGCGTCACTGGATCCGCTTCTTCAGTGAGCATTTTCGCTTCGTGCGTCACGATGAGCGTGGCTGTGGAATGACTGACTGGAACGTCGGCGACCTGTCGTTTGCGCGCTGGATCGAGGATCTCGAAGCGGTTGTCGCAGCCGTTAATCCCCCTGAGCCGTTCACCCTCCTCGGGATTTCGCAGGGCGCGGCGACGTGTATCGCGTATGCGGTGAAGCATCCGGAACGCGTGTCGCGGCTTGTGCTTTACGGCGCGTACGCGCGTGGAACGTATCGTCGCGGCGATCCGGACAAAGACCGCTTTTATCGCGCGCTGATCGATATGACCCGACTCGGCTGGGGCAAGGACAATCCCGTGTTCCGGCAAATTTTTACTTCGCGATTCATTCCCGGCGCGACCGACGAGCAGATTGGTTGGTTCAACGATCTCTGTCGCAAAACAACTTCGCCGGAGATCGCTGCGCGACTACTCGAGACGCGCGCCAATATCGACGTGCTGGATCTTCTCGAACGCGTTCAGGCTCCGACGTTGATCCTGCACTCGCGTGACGATGACGTGATCCCGATTGCAGAAGGACACATTCTCGCTGCAGGAATTCCGGGTGCGCAGTTTGTTGAGCTTGATTCGAAGAACCATATCCTGCTCGAATGCGAGCCGGCGTGGGAACGTTTCTGCACCGAGGTTCTCGACTTCATGGACGTTAAAGAATCCGCGGGCGAAGATCCGGCATTTGAGTCATTAACTGCGCGTGAGCGTGAAGTGCTGGCTCTGATCACGGAAGGCTTGGGCAACGCGCAGATCGCGGAGCGTCTTTCGATCAGCGAAAAAACCGTCCGCAATCACGTGTCGAACATCTTCGACAAACTCGGCGTCTGGACGCGCGCGCAAGCGATGGTCTTCGCGAACGATCGCGGCTTCCGTAACGCCCACGGGTGATCTCACGCAGCGGCGCGGCGGCGCAACGAAACAAAAACACCGAAGGCGTTGCGCCGCCGCGCCGCTGCGTGAGAAAAACTCTGGCAGGATCTTCTAAACGAGGACCGTATGAAAACATTTGCAGCACGTGTTCTTTTGTTACTTTCTCTGCCCATCGCGATCCACGCGCAGTCACACGAACCGCTGCCGAAACTCCTGTCCGTCCGTGAACAACAGGCGGTGCGTGAAACCTGGCTGAAGAAACGTCTCGACACGATGCTGCTGCCGATGATGCGTCAGCAGAAGATCGAGATGTGGATCGTCACGAACGAAGAGTTTCACGCTGATCCGGTCACTGAGTATATCGCACCTCCACTGCCTTACAACGGCCGCCGCGACTTCTTCATCTTCGCCGATCGCGGTGGAGACAAACTCGATCGCATTGCGCTCGTCCGTTATCCCGAAGAACATCTGAAACTCTTTTTCGAAGTTCTGAATCCGCCTGGCAGAGAGACTAATGCAACCCTGAAACGCATTGTCGAGGAACGAAACCCGAAGACAATCGCGCTCAACATGGGCGGAACGCGCGGCGCAACAAATGGCATCACGCACGATACTTACAACTATCTGGCGGAAACACTCGGGAAGGATCTGGCGTCGCGTTTTGTTTCAGCCGCTCCGCTCATTGTCGAATACATGGACACGCGTTTGCCCGAAGAGCTCGAACATTATCGAACCGCCGTGACTGTGACAGACATACTGACGCGGCGCGCGTTTTCAAATGAAGTGATTACGCCGGGTAAGACGACGGTCGGCGATGTTCGCTGGTGGTTTCTACAACAGGTGAACAATCTCGGACTCGGTGTGTGGTTCCAGCCTGACTTGCGTGTGCAACGACAAAACACTGAAACGGGTAAGGCGCTGCAGTTTCTCGAGGTTGCGTCGGAATCCATCGTAATCCAGCGCGGCGACGTTATTCACATTGATTGTGGTGTGAACTATCTCGGCTTGAGCACTGACTGGCAGAAGATGGCGTACGTGTTGCGCGCAGGCGAGAAGGACGTTCCTGAAGGACTGAAGAAGGCGCTGACGAATACGAATCGACTTCAGGACGCGCTGTTCACTCACATCAAAACCGGCGCGAAGGGTTTTGAAGTTTATGATGCGACGATGGCGAACATGAAGACAGCGGGCATCGAGGCGATGATCTATTCACACTCCGTGGGCAATCAAGGCCACGCACTCGGCGCGAGTGTCGACTTTCGTCGTCCCACAGCGGGTGCACCACTCGAGCCACCCTTCCGCGAAGGCTCGTACACCTCGATCGAGTTGAACACCACCACTCCGATCCCCGAGTGGGGCGGGCAAAAAGTAACGATCATGATGGAAGACGACGCCTACCTCACGAAAGGCGGAATGCAATGGTTCCGTCCGCGCCAAACCGCTTTTTACGTGATCCGTTAGGGTTTTCTCACGCGGCGGCGCAGCGGCGCTACGTTGGTGTTTTCCCGTTGCGCCGTTGCGCCGCCGCGTGAGAAAAATTCATTAGATAATCGTTAACGGTAGCGTGCGGTAGCGCTTGCCCGTCAGCTTCGATAATGCATTCACGACTGCCGGTGAGATCACGGGCACAGGAGGCTCGCCGCAGCCGGTCGGAGGTTCGGTGCTGGGAACAATGTGAACATCGATCGTCGTCGGAGCGTCGATGATGTAGGGCGGTGCGTAGCCGTCGAAGTTGCGCTGTTCAATGTGACCGTCCTTCAGCGTGATCGCGCCTTTCGACATCAACTGCGTTAGTCCGAAACCCAGCCCACCCTGAAACTGGCTCTCAACCGATAACGGATTCACCGCGAGCCCGCAATTAACCGCCACCGTCGCTCGGTGAATTCTCGGGCGCTTGTTTTCGATCGACACTTCCACCGCACACGCAACCGCGGTATCGAACGATTCGTGACACGCAACTCCTACTGCTCGTCCTCGTGGCAGCGTTTTGCGCCAACCACTCTTCTGGTCCAACAACTCGAGCACCGAGTGAAGCTTCTTAGCATCGGCTTTGAGCAGCTTGTGACGATAAGCAATCGGATCGACTTTGGCTCGATTCGCGAGCTCGTCAACGAGCGTCTCCATCACGAATGCAGTGTGCGTATGTCCAACCGAGCGCCACCAGAGCACGGGCACATTCACAGTCGGATGATGTGCCGTCACACGAAAATTCGGAATGTCGTAACTGGTGTCCTTCGCGCCTTCGACAGCGGTCTCATCGACGCCGTCTTTGATCATCATCGCAAACGGAGTTCCTGCCAGTAACGATTGCCCAACCACCACATGCCGCCACGCGACCGGCATTCCATCGCGCCCGATACCGATCTCGACACGATGCACATGCATCGGCCGGTAATAACCACCGCGTACATCATCTTCGCGACTCCAGATCAGTTTGACCGGCGTGCCTCGAAAACGTTTGGCAATCAACGCCGCTTCGCGCGGTATGTGCGAATCGGTCGTCGCGCGCCGGCCAAAACCGCCGCCGGCAAACTCCGTATGGAAAGTAACTTTGTCAGGCTTGAGGCCGAGCACTTCGGCAATCACCATCTGGTCCATCGTCTGAAACTGTGAAGGCACCCACGCTTCCGCCTTGTCACCTTCGAATTTGACGGTGGCGTTGAGCGGCTCCATCGGCGCATGGGCCAGGAATGGAAACTCATACTCGGCAACGATGCGATTCGCACGCGGAACACTATCCAGCGCTTTTGCATCGCCGCGATTGATCGCAACGTTTCCGTCAGTCGTCGCCATCTGTTTGTATTTCGCGAGTAGTTGAACGGTGTCAGCCCGCTCAACGCCTGACAAGTCCCAATCGATCTTCAACCGATCGCGAGCTTGCTTCGCCGTCCAGAATCGATCCGCAACCACCGCTACAGCACTGCCCTTCGCAAGCGGTATTTCAAACACATCGCGCACGCCGTCGAGACTACGCGCGTCGCGATCGTCGACACTCTTCACACGTCCGCCAAACACCGGCGAGTGCGCAACCAGTGCGATCTTCATCCCCGGCAGATCGAGATCGAGGCCAAACTTTTGCGAACCGTCGCACTTCGAATGACTGTCGAGACGCGGCACTCGCTTGCCGATAATGCGAAACTCGGACGCGCTTTTGAGCTTAACGTTTTGCGGAACAGGCTTCTTAGCGGCGTCGTCCGCGAGCTCAGCATAACGTGCGGAGCGATTGCCCGGTCCGTACACGACGCTGTTTTCAGTGCGACACTGATCCGGCGTGACTTTCCAGGCGTCCGCAGCCGCAGCGACGAGCATCGCGCGCGTCTTGGCGCCAAGCTCGCGGTATTGCTGAAACGAATGCGCGATCGATCCCGATCCGCCGACCATCTGAATACCAAACATCGGATCCTTGTAAACGTCCTCGGCCGGCGCGAGCTCCGCAATGACCTTGGACCAGTCAACATCCATCTCGTCGGCAAGAATCATCGGCAGCGAAGTCTGCACACCCTGACCAAACTCGAGCCGGTTAACCGTGATTACTACATGACCATCGCGCCGCACGTGAACAAACGCGTCCGGTGGATAAACTTTCGGTGGTGGAGGTTGCTGCGCAATCAGCGAAGGTTTGTCGAGATAAAGCGAAATCAATAGTCCACCGGTAGCGGCCGTGGTGAGCTGAATAAAACTTCGCCGGCTCAGTTCTGGTTGCATTACGCTGCTCCTTTGATCTGTCGCGAAGCGCTGGCGATGGCTTCACGAATACGCACGTACGTCGCGCACCGGCAGAGATTCCCGCCCATCGATTCGTCAACTTCCTTTTCCGTCGGGTTTGGTGTTCCTTTCAGAAGCGCAACCGCACTCATGACCTGTCCGCTCTGGCAGTAACCACACTGCACGACATCCTTTTCGACCCATGCATCCTGCACTGCCCGACCGACAGGATCGCTCGCGACGCCTTCGATCGTGACGATCTCTCGTTTACCAATCAGCGACACCGGAACCACGCACGAGCGTGTCGCCACGCCGTCAACATGCACAGTGCAAGCACCGCACGCGCTGATGCCGCAGCCGTATTTAGTGCCCGTCATTTTCAACTCCTCTCGCAAAACCCACAGAAGAGGTGTCGACGGATCAACGTCCACTGTCTTCTCAGAACCGTTCACAGTGAGTCGATACTTTGCCATGTCTTTTATCTTCCTTTTGGACAGGGTGTGCCGGCTTCAACCCATGTGCGAGTTGCGGCGACGAATTCCTGATGCGAGATGGGCGGCAGAGTGCGCATCGTGCCATCGGGTCTGAGGCCAGGTTTCCAAGCCCAGAGCACAAGATCGGCTTCTGCGTGATGCTTTAACAACGCTGGCCCATCCATATCCTCATTCTTCGAACGATCTGTCACCGCGCGACAGACGGCAGCGCTCGACATCGGCCGATCGTTCACGTCCTGCCATTGCATAGACAGAGGTGCGAGGTGCCAGTTAGGTCCACCCGGAACGCCCGTGCTGTCGGCATTGCTCTCTTGATGACAACCGATACAGTTCAATCCGGGCACACCGAAGCCTTCCGGACCGCGCACGACGTTCGCGAAATGACGGTGACGATCGTCGCCCTGTTGCGGATAGTTGGTTGCAGTGTGACAGTTGATGCAGCGTGGCGAGACAAGCACGGCGTAGACCTGATCCCACGCTGCGAGTCCGGCGGCGGTGTTTACGCGATCCGGTTTTGCAGCGAGCGAGATAGATAACGCAAACAGAGCCAGCACCAAAACCGTCGTAAGCAAGCGAATAGACGCGTACATTCAATCCCCCTTCTGGTCAGGATTGGAATCGATATCGGGGAACTACTTGGGGTCTTCGTAAATTATCACGCCGAGCGCGGCAGAGTCACCAGAATATTTTGTGTTGGTAATATCCTAATCTGAAAGTATTCTCTGCGTAATCTCTGCGTTCTCTGCGCCTCTGCGGTGATACTCAATGTTTACCGCAGAGGCGCAGAGGACGCAGAGATTACGCAGAGACCTGATTTGGAGGCAAAGTTATGAAGCGAGTATCTGGTGCGTTCTTTATTCTTCTCTCAATTGTATTAACCGTCGCCGCACAAACAGCACAGGAAACTCCGAAACCACCTGAGAAAACCAAGTATGACGTGCTGCTCGAAAAGGTTAAGCAGAAGGATCCATCAGTCAACTTTACGGAGCTGCGTTACGCATTTTACGAATCGCCTAATTACAACCCTTACGCACCGATGATGACTTACCGGCCCCTAAACGCCGCACTTGCACAGAAGAATTATGAAGAGGTGTTGAAGATCGCCGAATCAGTTTTGGCGAAGAACTTCGTCGAGGTGAATTCGCATATGGCGGCTCAAATCGCTTACCAGGAAACTGGCAACGCCGAGCGAGCGCAGTTTCACAAGTTCATGGCTGACGGCCTGCTAAACTCGATCAAGTCGACAGTCGATGGCAAAAGCCCGCAGACGGCCTTCGAAGTGATCTCGATCAACGAAGAATATGGATTGATGCGTTCCATGAAACTTCGCCCGGTCGGACAATCGCTGATGATGGATAAAGGCCATAGCTACGATGCGATCAAAGTGATCGATCCGCAGACTAATCAGGAGTCGACGCTCTACTTCAATATTGATAGACCGTTTAAGTGGGAAAGTAGAAAGAAGCCGTAATGAGCCATTCGGCAAACGAAGTGGTCCAAATAAGTTTCAAGTACAGTGAAGAGGAATACCTCGCCGCGATACGTTTCTATTTCTGGCACTCGAAGACTCTCCTGGGGCGAGCGATAGTGGCTTATGTGCTGCTTTCGGCTGGCTTGGTGGTACTGGTTGCATGGATGGGCTTTCCTGTACCTTTTTGGTTCTACCCCGCGTTGGTCGCTATCGCCGGTGTTGCGTTGTTCCAGGGATTTGTCGTCGACCGTCCACGCACTTACTTCCAGGGTGATCCGAAGTTTCGCGACGACTACTACTTAACCTTCTCAGACGCGGGTATCGAGTTTCATACGCAGAACATGAGTTCCATGACCGCATGGAATTTCTATTCAGGTGTGGTTGAAAACGACAGCTTCTACATTTTGATCTATGGCAAGAACATCCACTCGCTCTCGATCGTTCCCAAGCGAGCTTTTCAAAATAGTGATCAGGACACAACCTTTCGACAGATACTGCGTCGAAATGTAGATCCCACCTTGAAACTCAGTAACGGTGAGCGCGACCAGGTTCCTCAACGCTTAGGGCCACCCGACTGGCGATAATTGAAACTTGTAATCCGGCGCGGCGTGTAACGTGCCCATGAGTCGGAACTATTTTCGAGCCTTTGGCGCGCTTACGTTGTTGCTGGGTCCTTTGCAATTCGACTGCACATTCCTTAGAGCACAGACGCAAACGCAGTTTCTGCGCGCACTCTTTCTGATGGCGGCAGTTGAAGTTCTCGGTTTCGGTCTCGCCTTCCTGCGAAAGTGGGCCGCGCTTTATTTTTCGTTACCCTTGTTTTGGTTTGGCATTCGACTGGTAGTCGACTCGATCTATGAGGTCGCTTTTCCTCTCAACTTGGTTCCGATGCTTCTCGGAATCTCGTTGATGTTGCCACTGGTGGTTACGATTCGACTCTGGAAACAACTCACGTGGGGTGGCAGGTTCTTCTAACTTTTTGTCGGCGCAGTCGCGCGCGCCTTCATGACCTGTCTCAAGAATCGCTTTGCAACTTTGCCTGCGACCGTTCCGCCTAGCGAACTCAACTTACCGCTGGCTACGACAATGTCGTATCTCGTATCGACAGCGGTGTAGACATACTTCGTTAAACGATCGTGATGTACTTCAAGAATCAGATCTGCATCGTTGAGGTTTCGTGTGATAACCAGACCCATCTGTGAAAACTCCGCCCTCTCCTGAAGTTTCTCTTCAATCACGGATGTGCCAACCAGGAGCGAAGACGACTTCACGTAGATCAGTTTTGCGGATCGGAGAGAAGCCACCGGATCGGGCATGGTGTACGACTGGGCCGAAGCGCCAGTCGCCCAAAGCAACAACAAACAGAGCACTGCGGGTATTGGAAGGAATTTGTGGGAGTGTGGGGGGTGCGATCTCATGATGGACCGCAGTATCCGGCGTTTTGCGATTGCGGCTGAAGATGTTTAGGACAGTTTCACGATTGTCACCTGTGATACGATTCGGCGTTCCGCAAAATTTCTCCCTGGAGAACAAAACATGAAACGCGGGTTTGCATTTTGTGTCGTTGTTGTCTTTCTTAACATTGCGTGCGGGTTGCACAAACAATCTCAGACAAGTGAAAGCACGAATCAGCCCGCTCAGGCTGCTAAAGAGTCGCCGGCAAAGCCAGAGGCGCCCACAAACCCTGGTGAACTGCAACCGGGCCAGGCGAGTGGAACTTATACCGCGAAGGGTGAAGTCGTCGAGTTGAAATACTCCTACGCTGGACGCGCAGAACGCTTTGGAACGGACTCGCTGGTGGTCCTGGTAACAGACAAGCCGATTCCACCTGAGGCACTGGCCGAGGAGATAAAATCAGCGACATTGTTAGAGGGCGAGAAGATCCGCGGCCTCGAATACGTATTTGACGACAACGGCATGTGGGTTCGTTATCACCCCGGCCAGTATCAGGAAAGCAGCAGCAACAAGCTCAAGGAATACAAAGTCGAAAACGGAACCGTCCGCGGCATCGACGACAACGCCGGCAACCTCTCAGACGGCAAATACGCCCGCTCAGTGAAATTTGTGGCTGCGATTGCGAAGTGATGGGGTTCATACACACTGAGGGCGTTCACAGTTCTCCGACCTAGGCCTCGAGGAGAATCTCTGGATGCTTTTGTGCAATGGATAACAGCTTGAGCGCGGCATCGCCAGGTTCTAATCCGGATTTTATCCGTGAAATCTGTGGCTAAATGATAGCTTGGAACAGGGTCAAGTTACGTTTTTGTGTAGCGGTCAGCTTCTCGAGGAAATGCGCTCGCGAGATGAGTTTCGCGCCTAGTGCTTCCAGGTGAGGTGTCACCATCTGGATATCAATCCAATCCAGGCCACGCTCCTTCAAATGCTCGATCAAGAACAGCAGTGCCAACTTTGACGCATTCGATCGCAGTGAGAACATGCTCTCTCCAGCGAAACTCCCAGCATCAACTCCGTAAAGTCCACCGACGAGCTCAGTGCCTTCCCAAACCTCGACACTGTGAGCATGGCCCAGCCTGTGAAGCTCGCAATATGCGCGGATCATCTGCGCTGTGATCCAGGTACCCGATTCGTGATTGCGTTTGATTGTCGCGCAGTGACTGATTACCTGCGGAAATGCGCGATCGATAGTGAAGTCAAATCCATGCCTGGTTCTTGCGAGCCGTCGAGGAATGTGCAGCTCATTAAACTCGAGGATGCCTCGTTCCTCCGGGCAACACCACGGCACGAAGTCCTCGACGGGCCATGGAAAAATCCCACGACGGTAAGCGCGCAGAAGGTTTGTGGTGGTGAGAGGTCCACCTAAAGCAACAATGCCATCAATTGACTGTTCAGGATCAATGAAATGAATCAATCGACTATGATGCGACATCATCAGGGAATTTCAACGATAGCTCTTCGTTCTTCAGTTCTACCAAAACATCGCCGGTAACAGGCTCACTGCCAAACAGGATCTTTTCGGCCAGTGGTTCCTTGATCTTCAACTGAATCAAGCGCGCCATCGGTCTTGCGCCCAGCAGCCGATCGAAACCACGTAGGGCCAACCAGGAACGTGCTTCCGGCGAAAGCGTAACAACCACGTTCTTTTCAACGAGCTGCTCGTTTAATTCGGCAATAAATTTATCGACAATCTGCTCAATGACCTGGGCGTCTAATGCCTTGAACGCGATCCACGCGTCCAGACGATTGCGAAACTCCGGACTAAACGTTCGCTCAATTGCGCCTCTTCCCTGTCCTCTGCCCTGATCTTTCTGAAACCCAATCCCACTCTCGCTAATCTCTCGTGCTCCGGCATTGGTCGTCATGATCAGAATGACGTTTCTAAAATCAGCCTTCTTCCCGTTGTTATCAGTCAGCGTCGCATGATCCATCACTTGCAGCAGGATGTTGAAGAGATTCGGATGCGCTTTCTCGATTTCATCGAGCACTAACACCGCATACGGAGTTCTGTTAATCGCGTCTGTCAGTAGACCACCCTGATCGAAGCCCACATAACCCGGCGGCGCTCCAATCAATCTCGACACGGTATGACTCTCAGCGTATTCGCTCATATCAAAGCGAATAAACTCGACACCCAAAATCACCGCAATCTGTTTAGCCAACTCGGTCTTGCCAACACCTGTAGGACCAGAAAAGAGGAAACATCCGACTGGTTTCTCCGGTTGGCCCAGGCCGGAACGAGACAACTTGATGGCGCGAACGACCTGCTCGATCGCATGGTTCTGGCCAAAGATCACGCCCTGTAGTTTGCTTTGCAGCTCTCCCAGCCGGATTCTCTCAGAACTCACAACTGTCTTAGGCGGGACTTTAGCCATTCGTGCCACGACAGTTTCGATGTCCCGTGTGTCGACGACTTTCGTCTCCGAAGTTGAGTTCAACTTTAACGCCGCGCCCGCTTCATCGAGCACGTCTATCGCCTTATCCGGTAAGAATCGATCGTGCATGTACTTCGCAGACATCTCAGCAGCTACTCGTATCGCATCGGGGCTGTACTCCACGCCGTGATACTCCTCGTAGTAACTCTTCAGTCCGTTCAGTATTCCCACCGTCTCTTCCACAGACGTTTCTGAGACTTCGATTTTCTGAAACCGGCGGGCGAGGGCGCGATCTCTTTCGAACGAAGCCTTGTACTCGCTGTAAGTCGTAGAACCGATACAACGCAATTCACCTGAAGCGAGCGCGGGCTTGAGAATATTTGAGGCGTCCATCGAGCCACCGTTAACGGCCCCGGCGCCGACTATCGTGTGAATCTCGTCGATGAAAAGAATTGAGCCTGGGATCTTTTTGAGCGCCGTGATCACGCCCTTGAACCGCTGTTCGAACTCACCGCGATATTTCGTGCCGGCCAGAACGGCTCCCATATCCAACGCATACAAAGTCGCGGAGCGCAGCAATTCCGGCACTTCACTCAGATGAATCTTCAATGCGAGTCCCTCGGCAATAGCAGTTTTGCCAACGCCTGGCTCGCCCACGTAAACCGGATTGTTTTTTCGACGGCGACACAGTATCTGAATCGTTCGTTGTAACTCATCGTTGCGGCCGATGAGTGGATCGATTTGTCCCGCGGCGGCGCGCTCGTTCAGGTTAACTGTAAAAGCCTTTAACGGATCTTTGGCTGGCCGAGTTTCCTCGCCTTCATCAGCGTCGACGTCACCGCTTGGTTGCGTTTCATCTACAGCAGAAATTCCATGCGAGATGTAGTTGAGTACGGCGAGACGTGTGACTCCATGTTTATTTAACAGATACACAGCGTGAGAATGCTCAGCGTGGAAGAGCGCCGCCAGAACACCACCACCGTTCACTTCCTTTTGTTCGCTCGCCTGCGCCTGGAGCAACGCGTACTGCAATACCCTTTGGAAGGCAATGGTCTGTTCCGGCAACGTGCTCGGATCCGGATTAACCATTTCGCTGTGTGCGGCAAAGAACTCCTCGATCTCCTTCTTCAAAGTATTGAGGTTTCCCCCGCAGGAATAGATAACGTCGCGCGCAGTTGGATCGACGAGCAACGCGAGAAGGAGATGCTCCAACGTTATGTACTCGTGCTGCCGGTTGGTCGCTTCCGCAACGGCCAGGCTTAATGTGTTTTCAAGTTCCTTTGTGATCATCGTCCTCTTCCATCGTGCACAAGAGAGGAAACTCATTAGCTTGAGCCAGGCTTGTGACTTTGTCTACCTTCATCTCAGCGACTTCATAAGTAAAGACGCCGGCCAAACCGATACCTTTCCTGTGTACGTCCAGCATGAGCCGGATGGCGTCGTTCTCGCCGTGATTAAATATAGTTTGCAGGATGAAGACTACAAACTCCATCGGGGTGTAATCGTCATTATGCAAAAGGACCTTGTAGAGCGGTGGTCGCTCCAGCCTGGTCTTACTCTCGGTCTTTTCTACGACGGCGCCGCCGCGTTCAAACTCATCCATCGGCATACAGCAACATTTAAGCGCGTGGGATTTCTCTGCGCAACCTCTGCGTCCTCTGCGCCTCTGCGGTAAAAGAAAACGAAAACGCCTGTAAACCGCAGAGGCGCAGAGGACGCAGAGATTACGCAGAGAGAAATCTTAGCGGAGATTCATTACATAAATCTCGAAGTTGCCGTCGCGGTTGGTCTGGAAGGCGAGCTTTGAGCCGTCGGGGGAGATTGCTGCTTGTGCGTCCGTCTTGGGTCCGGCGGTCAAGCGCGTGCGATGGCCGCCATTCAGATCGACTTGAAAAATATTTGACGCGGCTGCGAGATTATCAATCGCAAAAGCGATGCTGGCGCCATCAGCAGACCAGCACGGATTAAACGAGCTCGGTGGATCCTTTGTAACCATCCTGACGTTTCCGCCATCCGAATCCGCAACAAACACCTGAAATATGTGATAGGTGCTACCCGGTTCCTGACTCAGACTCATGAAAGCGACTTTGCTTCCGTCCGGCGACCACGCGGGCGCTTTCGCTCCCACAGTCGTGAACCTGCGGACATCGCTGCCATCAGCGTTCATCGAATAAATTTCACGTTTACCGTCGCGGTTGCTGGTGAAAAATATTCTTCCGTCAGGTGACCAGTTGGGAGACATGTCAATCCCGGGATCGGATGTCAATCTGGATTCATTACTTCCGTCAGCATTCACCACATAGATCTCAGGATTTCCGTCTGTGCCACGCACGAACGCGATCCGTTTGCCGTCGTGCGACCACGCCGGTTCACTATCGTCTGCGTTCGCGTTCGTTACTTGTGCGGGCGCGCTTCCGTCAGCGTTCATAACGTAAATGTGATGCATGCCCGTGCGGTTACTCGAAAACGCAATCTTGCTTCCGTCGGGAGACCAGTCGGGATCGACATCATCGGCCGGATCATCGGTAAGCTGGGCCAATTCACCATCAACACTCATGACGTATACCTCAAAGTTCCCGTCTCGGTCAGTGTGAAAAAGAAGCTTAGAGCTGTCTGGCGACCACTCGGGCCGGCCGTTATTTGATGAGTTGTTGGTCACACGTTTGAGATTGGTCCCATCGGCACTCATAACAAAGATTTGCTCTTTGCCCTGGATGGTCCTGGCAAATGCAATGTTGTTGCCGTCAGGTGACCAAACAGCCGCGCCGTCGTTCTTGTCGTAATCCGGCGTCAGGTTACGCTGACCCGTGCCATCGGCGTTCGCCTCGTACACGTCAAAGTTACCGTTTCTTCCGGTGACAAAGAGGATCTTCTTACCATCAGGTGACCACCGCGGCTCCGCATCATACTCGGGGTCATCCACGATTTTCCTGACATCAGAGCCATCGGCCTTCATCACGTAGATATCAAAATTATAAAAACTGGAGTTATCGCGGTTGCTCGCAAATGCGATCTGGTTACCGTCAGGAGACCACGACGTAGCACTATCAAACGCAGTGTTCATCGTTAAGCGAGTCTGGTTGCCGCCGTCGGCATCCATCACATAAACCTCTTTATTCCCATCTCGCTCGCTATCAAACAGGAGCTTGCGGCCGTCGGGTGACCACTTTGGACCATAGTCGTCAGACAAATTGTTGGTGAGTCGTCTCACATTCGATCCATCGGTGTTCATCACGTAGATCTCAACCTTCCCGTCGCGATTACTCGAGAAGGCTATCCGGCTGCCATCAGGCGACCACGTGGGTCCGGCGTCCACAGCGTTGTTGTTGGTCAGTCTGAGCAGCGTGCTTTTCGCGCGCGACACTGGCGCCGGAGAGTTGGCGCGTTTTCTCAGATAAAAAACCGCTTTCATGGCGCCGACGAGTAATAGTGAAAGCACTGCTGAGACAACCAGGACAAATATTTTTGCTCGTCGTGTTATGACGCGAGCCGGTGGAAGTTTCGCTGGTGAGGGCTCCATCTCGGCTTCTTCAATCTCTTCACTTAATACGCGAGCAAACGTGTGTTTCTCGATGACCGTCGTTTCTCCACTAACGGAGACAGGAGTGATTTGCGCAACATCAGAAACTTTGAGATGGGCGAGGAACCTGTAACCGCGCTTCGGAATGGTTTCGATGTAGCTGGGCTGCGAAGTGTCGTCGCCCAACGCCTTCCGCAATTCGTGTATGTTGCGCGAAAGGCTGCCCTCCTCGACAAAGGTGTCCGGCCACACCTCCTTCAGTAATTGCTCCTTTTCGACTACCTGCACGCCGTGCTGAATGAGGACAAGAAGAGTCTCGAAAGCTTTCGGAGTGAGACGAACTGTGACTCCGTCGCGCAGCAGTATGCGACTGCGCGCGTCCAGCACAAAGGGCCCGAATTCATATAAGTGATTGTCAGGCCACAGCATAACGGCTGTAAGAATTCTGTAAGACCTGCGGTAAGAGCTTTATCAGCGCAACTTAAGAAAACCCAAAAGACTTTTTAAAGCACCCGGGACTAAGGTCGGCGCCGGTTGGCGGAAAGCTCGCCAATTATAGGGTCGGCTGGTAACGACGGCAATTTAACGGAGAACCATTGTTTCAGATTTCTCTGTGCAACCTTTGTGTTCTCTGTGTCTCCGTGGTGATTTCCGGCAATGCAAACCACAGAGACACAGAGAACACCGAGGTTACACAGAGAAGCAGTTCCCGGAGGCAGGTCGTGAAGAAAACACGAAGGACTGAAAGGGTAGTTGAGATTCACGAGTTCTATGCCATCAGGACCGCGAGCGGCTCGCTGCCCGCGCTCTGCGCCGAATGCTCGACCGGAGACGCAATCATGCTGCCGCCGGACCATGCCGCGCTTTTGTCACATGTACCAACAGGAGCGATCTATCGCCTGATCGAAAGCGGTTCGATTCACTACCGCGAGGAGTCCAACGGCTCACTCATCGTGTGTGTTCGATCGCTCGTCGCGGCGCAAGATCAGCTAACAACACCTGAGTAAGGAGAAGGATATGCGGATGCTGTCTGTTTTATTGATCGCTTTGGCGTTGGTTGTGTCGTTTCGAAGTCGATTTGCCCCGCCTGTCATAAGCGCTACCACTGAATTCTTACAGATCTCAATCAACGTGAAAACGAAAGGAGACTTGAAATGCGAAACAAAAGAATCAATTCAATAATCAACGCAGATCAGCGTTTATCGGCGAAAATCCGCGGCTAAATACAAGTGTCTTTCACAACCTCGGATCGACCGGTTCGCTTTCGAGAGCCAGAACGCCGAAAACGCATTCATGAACTCGGCGCAATGGCTCTCTTTGAACGAATCGCTCAAGACCCTCGATCCCGAGTGCAAACTCTCTCAGCGCCAGCGAACGCTTTGCCGACAATCCTCGCGACCGCAGTCGCTCAAGATTCTCGGGAGCGGTGTATTCAGGCCCGTAGATGATTCGCAGGTACTCACGTCCTCTGCATTTCACGGCGGGTTGAACGAGGCCACGAGGTCCGCGGGCAATGAAGTCGAAAGGCTTCACAACCATTCCCTCACCGCCGGCTCCAGTTAATTCTTCCCACCATTTGACGCCGGCGTCGTGGCTTGCAGGGTCAGTTACATCAACTACAATATGCGATGTTGCCAACAGCAGTTCATCACCGGCATCGCAGAGTCTCTTGAGTGTCTGCATATGCCAGATGTGATCTTTGTCGGTATGAACTTTTCCTTCTGTCGCTAACAGGTGGAAAGGCGCCAACTTTAAATCCGCAATCGAATTTACGGGCCAGCAATAGCGCCGATATGCGTCCGTGTATTTGCTCGCTGCTTGCGCTCGCGCTCGATACCGATCCAGCAGTGGGCCAACATCGCCGGTTCTCTCCGCCGTTTGCTCGAGCGCCGTAACAGCCTCAGCAAGCGAGACGCGTGACGAAGCACCAACAGCAGCATATTGTTGTCGCAGTAATTCCTGCGCTTTCGCCGACCACGGCATGAGTTCGCAATCAAGACAGAACCAGTCAGTCTTGAATTCATCCCAAAGCCCTGCGCTCGAAATTGCCGCCTGAATCTTACTGATAAACTCACGCTCCAGCGCCCTATCATCGAAGAAGCGACGACCCGTTCGCGTATAACAGATGCCCGAGGCATCGCCGATAACGCCAAGTCGTTCGCGTGCAGAGTCTTCGTCGCGGCAAACGACCACTACCGCACGTGAACCCATGTGCTTCTCCTCGCAAACAACGGTGGCCACTCCCTGATGACGATAGTAAGAGAACGCTTCAGCCGGATGCTCAAGCAAGTCGGGCAGTTGACTCGTCTCCGATGGCGACATCGTGGGTGGCAGATAGATCAACCATTTTGGGTTTGCAGCAAAGCGACTCATTACCTCCAGCGCAGCGATGCTGTTTTCTTCTCGGATTGTTACGGTGCGATGCAGTCGAGTCGAGACGATGCGTTTTCCGATCACGTCTTCGATATCGAGAACGTCATCGTATTTCTGTTGCGCTGTAAGTGCGGGCGCTTGTTCCTCTTCGGGAAGGAAGGGTTTGGCAGGCTCATAGTATGTTTGGAGAGCCGGAACGGATACCAACTCTTTTTCGGGATAACGAAGCGCGGTGAGCTTTCCGCCAAAAACGCAGCCGGTATCGATGCAAATCGTTCGGTTCAGCCATTCAGGTTCCGGTACCGGCGTGTGACCATAGACCACTGTGGCTTTGCCACGGTATTCGGCGGCCCAGTTATAGCGGACTGGCAATCCAAATTCATCGGTCTCTCCGGTTGTCTCTCCGAACAGCGCAAAGTCGCGGACTTTGCCGGATCCCCGACCTTGTAGATCTTCTTTCAGTCCGGCGTGTGCGACTACGAGCCGCCCATCATCGAGCACGTAGTGACTTACGAGTTTATCGATGAACGTTGCGACCTGTTCCTTTAACTCGTGAGGCTCGCGCTCGAGTTGTTCGAGTGATTCAGCGAGGCCGTGAGTAATACGCACATCCCTGCCGTTGAGCTTCCGCATCAACTTGATATCGTGATTGCCCGGAACGCAAAGCGCCTCACCTCTTTCGGACATGTTCATCGCCAGACGCAATACGTCCGGAATCTTTGGACCACGATCGACGAGATCGCCGAGGAAGATTACTTTGCGACCTTCCGCATGCTTGGTCTCGAAGTGACCATCGACTTCGGTGACCTCGTATCCGAGCTTTCCGAGAAGCATTCGGAGCTCATCAAAACAACCGTGGATATCACCAATGATGTCAAATGGCCCATGCTCATGCTTCAGATTATTCCAGAGCGGCTGCCGCTCGATGACGATCGCGTCAATCTCTTCCGGTGTTGAGAACTCGAAGATGTGACGAAAGCCTTCGCGCTTAAGGTTCCGGATCGAACGTCGCAATTGCTGGCTTTGTTGCCGGATTACGTGTGGTCCAAAGTTGCGATCCGATCGATCTCGGTTTCGATCCTGGCAAAGTCGATCTTGCAGATTGAAGACAATGGCCACCGGAATGACGTGATACTCACGCGCGAGCGCCACCAGTGGCTTGCGAGCCTCTGTTTGAACGTTGGTCGCGTCTACGACAGTTAGTTTTCCCGCCTTGAGCCGCTTCGCTGCGATGAAGTGCAAAACCTCAAATGCTGCATTCGTTGCGGCCTGATCGTTTTCGTCGTCAGAAACTAACCCGCGACAAAAATCCGACGACAGGACTTCGGTGGGTTTGAAGTGCTTTCGCGCAAACGTTGATTTCCCCGCGCCGGATGGACCAACTAGTACCACGAGCGCCAATTCTGGAATAGTTAGGACTTTACTCAACTGAAACTCCTGAGATCGCTCTCTTCTCTGTGCAACCTCTGTGTTCTCTGTGTCTCTGTGGTGAGTTATTGCTGTGAATTAGTTAACCACAGGGACACAGAGAACACAGAGGTTGCACAGAGAAATCAATAGGTAGACACTTTTGTCTCAAAGCTCGTTGTTCTGATTGAATACTGCCATCTGTGTGGGAGCGCCGAGCGATGGGTTTTCTGTACCGACGGGTAACAGTCTCACTTCATACCCGTACTTTCCGGCAATTCCCTCGGCCCACGTTTTGAATTGCTCTCGCGTCCACTCGAAACGGTGATCCTTGTGCCTGAGCTTGCCCGCCGGAAGAGTCTCGAACTGCACGTTGTATTCGACATTTGGCGTCGTCAGCACTACGGTGGCGGGCTTCGCAAACTCAAACAGCACTCGCTCGAATGCAGCTAAGCGAGGCTCATCCAAATGCTCGATAACTTCAACAACCGTCGCCGCGTCGTAACCGGCCAGCCGCTTGTCTCTGTACATCAGCGAGCCCTGGATCAACTTCAAACGTTCGCGCTGGCGAGTTGGCAATCGCTCGAGCTTTAGTCGCTCCTGGGCAATCTCGAGCGCACGATGAGAGACATCTAATCCGACTATCTCGTCGAATCCTCGATCCTCGAGCAACGCGCGCAGCAGTTTGCCTTCACCACAACCAAGATCCACAACGCGTTTCGCGCCAGAGCTCTTGAGCGCCGCCACGACTGTGTTGATTCGCTGCTCATTCAGATTCAAAGGACGCTCAATCGCCTCTTCTTCGTTATTGTGAACAGTCGCAGCGGCGTCCGCATCGGGCGACTCTTCATCAACCAGGCGCGACAGTGCTTCGCGCGCAAGATCGCGGCGGTATTTCAAATAACGCTTCGTAATCTCTTCCTTTTCGGGATGAGCAGCCAGCCAACCGCTGCCGTGTCGTAATAACTTCTCAACCTCGTCATCGCCTACCCAGTAATGCTTTTCGTTATCGAGCACGGGAACGAGCACGTAGAGGTGCGTGAGCAAATCCCGCAACCGGACGTTTCCACGTAGCTCGACTGTGTAGTATGAGCTTTCGCCCCATTCAGGAAATTTACTGTCGAGCTCATGACGGTTAACTGTTACCTCATAGCCCAACGGCTCGAATAGTCGTCGCAAAAATTTTTCACCATTGCGTGATGGAAGAACCGAGATCTTCGCCGTTAGCGGCAACGGGATCTCGGTAAGCTCGGGCCTGCCTTTGCTTCTGCCGGCCAGCGCGCTTCCCAACACACGTGCAATCGCAACACTAAGAAATGAAGACGCCACGTACGGGCGATCATTGACGTACTGGTCGAGCGTTCCACCCTCACCAGCGGGTCCGCGTCGATTGCGAACGAGGCCGATTGGATCAACTTCCAGGAGTAATGCCGCTGTACAACGTTCATTCGTTGCTTCGGGATAGAAGAGATGTGCTTCCCCGAAAGAAAGTTCAAACGAATGCAGTCGAGCTGGGTTCTTATGAAGCAAATAACCCAGGTCGGTGGCCGGAGTTGTGGTGCTGGTTATGGTCAATAACATTTCCGTTAATTGAAAATCGAATTTTGGTTCAGTACGCCGAAGGCGTTGGCTAATTTCAGCCCGGGGTTCGAGCTTGCGAGAACCCTGGGGGACGACACCAACAATAAAAATCAACCCTGAAGAGTCTGTCGGGAAAAAACCATCGACAGCGATCAGAGAATAAGTAAACTGCCGGCATGAGCAAAACCTTTCGTTCCTATGATCTGAATCAGCAATTGCTGTTGCCGCCGGATCTGCGC